>ERZ1023241.2-NODE-2-length-492688-cov-178.555549_pt1 | contig 492688 bp, 424 predicted proteins | sample MGYA00380455_ERZ1023241 | MGnify/ENA primary metagenome ERZ1023241 (study PRJEB33173, sample SAMEA4830304) | metagenome | study: EMG produced TPA metagenomics assembly of the PRJEB25223 data set...
ATTTTTGCGCCTCTGCTTTTTTACTTTCTGCTGTCGATGCTAAATTCTGCAAGTCGGCTTTCTCTGATGCGGTAATCAATCCATCTTGTTGATACTCAGCTAATTTCGTTTTAGCTGCTTGATCTGTTGCTTCGGCTTCTGCTACTTTGTTTTCTGCTTCTCTCTTAGCTTGGTCCACATCATCTGCGATACCATTGCCATCGACATCATTTACTTCGGGTATAAAAATAGTTGGTAACCTATCTAATCTGTTTTGAAATGCTACTTTTTTATTATCTGGTAATAAGTTGACTTTATCCTGAGCTTCAGCCTTTTTATTATTTGCATTATTTACTAATTCAGTTAATGCATCTTTTTCATCGTTAATAAATATTCCATCTGATAATACTTTTATTAACATATTTGCAGCGTTTCTATTCTTCTCTTCCGCTTCACTAACAAGATTCTCTACATCCTGTATTAAATTCTTAGCTTGCAACCTTTGGCTTAATGCATTATTAATATTCGTTGTCGCGATATCCACAACGTTCTGTGGCACATTCGCATTGCCTACTGTATTTTCTCCAACTTCAAGCGCCGATATAATTGCTTGATCTTCTTCAATATTATTATCGAATGGTCCTTGAGCTTTTGCATTATTAATAGCATTTTGTAATTCTGTCATATTTGCTCTTCTAACTAATGAGTTAATAGCATTATCTAATCGGCTTGTTGCAGAAACTATATCAGGTATATTATTTAGGTCAGGATCGTAACTATCTCTCATAACAACCGAAGCGTAGTTTAATTCATTTTGTAAATAATTAAAACTAGGAGGTGTATATAGGTTCTCATCTAGTAATTTAATAGTTTCAACCAAACTGATCAATTGATTTAACTTTTCTTTTTTCTCTATAAACGCTTTATCAATAACTACCGCATTACCATTCAAGTCTGCTGAGGTAACAACTTCCCCTGAACTATTTAAAGCTTGTGCATAAACGGTGCCATCATAGGTAATATTAATCCTAACAAAATTAATTTCACTGTTCGCTTTTCTTATCGCACGTTTAATTTCCTCTTTTTCATTATTACTAATAGCCCACGTATTATTTACACCAATCTTTTCAAATGGTGGTTTTAAAGGGAAGCCATCGTCAATATTTGAGTTATTGGTATTTGAGGGATCTATATCTCCAATATATGAAGGAGTAAAGTTTTTAATGTCTCCAAAATTTATAATGCCTCTATCAAACCCTTTATTATCACTCAAAATAATATTATTAGCACTTATAATCATTTCTTTTCTTCTGCCTAAATTCATTGTTCCCGCTTTAGGTGTGATATTTCCTTTTTTAGCTTCATCAAGCCATCTATAAACATCATCTCCAAACATAGGACTATTTAAATCCTGTATTCTAAAACTTTGTCTTTGTGCTTCAGTAAAATCAAAGTTAGATACCAACCAAAGCATTGTGGCTTTTTTGCGTGCTCTATTTTCATTGTCACCATATAGACCGTTTGTCATCCAAATCCTCTCTTGGCTAGATAATCCTCCTTTTACCGGATACCATTGATAAGTCATTGATCCATCTGTAGAGACATCTGTATTCACATTATTAGCATTTCTGTTATAAGCATCATTTGGTGGATTCACGGCATTTCTTTTTCTTCTTACTTTTTGGCGCTTTTCATTTTGTTCTATTACTGCTTTGTTAGTATCAACTATTCCATCTACTTTTAATTCATCTTCCTTTTTACTTTCCTCATTAATTACTCCAGTACCATGCTGATTCGAGGTTTCTACTACGTTAGCATCTTTAATACACTTGTTATCTTGGTTACTATGCTCATCTTGGACGTGCTTATTTTCTTGTTCAACTTGGTTTTGTAATTCCGCGGAACTCATTTGATCATTTAATTGATGGTCTACTTTATTTACTTCGTTCATACGATCATTATTTTTTGAATTATCTTTTTCAGATAAAGGTGCTGGCATTGATGGTTCAGTAGCTAATGTTGCATCTTTATTAAGTTCCATTTTTGTGCTTTCTGAATTGTTACTTTCGTTTTCTTCTGGAAGAGTAACTTTATTGTCTTTTTTTACTTGAGTTATTGTGTCCGCATTACTTACTTTTTCCTCATTAGTAGGTATTTCATTTTCAACTATTTCGGAAGCTGTATTATCAACTTCTGAAGCATAAGTTAAGGATCCAGTATTCATAAAAATAACTGACCCAATAATGATTGACGCTGCACCTATATGGTACTTTCTAATAGAATATCTTTGCTTTTCATTAAATAAAGAATTCGCTTTTTTCATTCTTATATTTAATCCTCCTTCTTCAATTTGAAAATTATTTTTATCTTTTTATTTCTTTATTAATCAAAAGATACCATAAGCTTCTATGGTAGAATTCAAATCAAAAACCAGAGTAAAATAATGGTATTTCTAAGCAAAAAATATTTAAAAATCATGTTAAACCGCCGACTAAATCGAATATTTTTATATTATTAAGTTATTTTTATTTAACTATACTTTAATAATTGACCGTAATATAAATTAGTTGTAATATTTTTAATATAATATATGCTTTTGTGGCTGAAATTAATTTAAGAATTATATTTCACTATAGAAAGGTCGGAGGAATTATAGTGAATTACAACTTAGTTATTTATAAACAACATGACAAACTCAACTATCTAAATACACCTAACTTTGCGAATATATATTTAGTCATCGTAGGTGAAATTTCCTTTCAAAAATTAACTTCTACATATACTTTCCAGCAAGGTGAAATTTTTATAGTTTATGATTTCGAAGAAAATTTAATAATTAGTAGGCAGGCTACAATTGCTTGTATTTCTGTAAACAACATCACCTATCATCGTTTTTCATTAGTGTACAGAGCAGGTGCTTCAGACAATTATACACCTCCAAAAGTAATAACTGAAACTTATATTGAGACATTAAAAGCAATTCTAGAGGAAGATTTTTTCAATGCGGATATTGGAGTGATAAAACTTATTAATTACCTTAATCATTCAAAAGATAATTTGTATGTGAATATGTCATATTCAAATAAACTAATTAAAAATGTAGTCGAATATATCAATAAAAATTATAAAAAACCTTTAACTTTATCTTACATTTCAAAGAAGTTTTATGTGAACAGTAGTTATCTCTCACGTGAATTTTCAAAGAAAATGAATATATCTTTATTAAAGTATATAAAAAAAGTGAAGATTTACAGTTTATCGAGGGAGCTTTTATTACATGGTAATTGGGAATCTACCTGGAGAGAGTATGGATTTCGTTCTTACAATACTTATTTGCGTGATTTTAAAAATATAATGCACATGTCACCTAAAGAATTTATCAATCAAAATCCTATTAATCAAGTGAATGAAAGAATCGAGCAGCAAGAGTTATATAAATATTTACAACAAATATTAGATTTAATTAAACCTGAATGATTTCGCGTCATTTTTGTATATGAAAAACACCAAGTCCCTCATACGTTAAGGCGACTTGGTGCTTAAAATTGTGTCATTACGTTTACTATTTAGTACTTATATTTGTTCTCTTCATCTGATTTTGTATATTCATCTTTTATAGCTTCTTTTTCATTTTCTTTTTGTTCTTCTGATAAAACAAACGAATTATTGTGTTCGTTGACTTGTGAACCATCTTTAATATATGGATTTACGTCCTCATCATTATCTTTACTATAAACAGGCGCTTTTGGTTTTCTCACTAATAGCATGATACCAGCAACAATCCACAGTACAGCATTAATCCAATTACCTAATAAAGAAATTACACCTGCAATAATTAGTAAAATGCCTGCTACTTTAGCTTTTTTACCAATTAAGAATGCTGCTATCAATGCAATAATTAAAATTACAATACCTATTACTAAACCTGTAGTTACAAGTCCGCTTAGAGTACTAAAGAATGCATTAGCATCTTCATATGTAACACTAGCTTCTTCTTGCATCATTTGATTGATAAAAGTATCTTTAAGCTCACTATTTCCAAACATCGGAATTAAAACAGCCAATATTATTACAGCAATTAATTGTAGCGCAATACCAATCCACGTTAGCACACGTTCTGTTGTTCTTTTCATAACAATGTTCCTCCTATTTATAAAATTAAATTTATTAAAACAATAATCTTTACCAACATAATATAAAAAATACTTAATTACAATGTTAATTATACTAATTGCTAATATTTAAGTCTATATTTTATAGGTATTAGCATTTCTTATTATTATAAGTATTAGGTTAAAAAATTAAGAGAACCAGACCAAAACCTACTTGCTTAAAATAATTTCATTGTATTAATTTATTTCAACAAGAATGTCTACATAAAAAAATGGCCCGAAACATCAATATATGTCTCGGGTCATTTTTTGTAATTATTTGTGTTCTCTAAAAGCATTATCAATATGTGTAAGTTGATCTACGAAATGATGAACTTCTTCGGCTGTAAATTTATTTCCAAGGCGATCTTTCACTGCTTCTGTCATAACAGCTGTTGCTTTCTTCAAAAATGCTTCACCTTCATCACTCAATTTAATGAGTTTGATACGTTTATTATCTGAATACGCACGTTGCACATAGCCCATATCTTCTAATTTCGCTATACGCTTTGATGCGGCCGTTTTAAAAATATTTTGTAAACCAGCTAATTCATTAATCGTTACTTTGCCTTCAGTTTTTATAATTCTCATTGCCTCAATTTGTTCTCTTGAAAGCAAGTTACTTAGCCCGGTCTCTTTAACGATATCTACAATCTCTTTATTTAAATGCAACATTACTATTTGAAACTTAATAATCGCTTCTTCAATTGTCTTATCTACATTTTCCAAATAAGCCACCTCCGAATAACACTTATTTAAACTCTATTGAGAATGGTACTCTTTGTCTTTTGTTAAACCATAATATGACTATATATTGTAAAATCATCATTACTACAATAATACCTATGAGTAAGGCTACAACAAAACCAAAGTTAAAATGTCCTGCATGAGTAAAGATCGCTTCTCTATAACCTTGTATTGCGTATGACATTGGTGAGAATGGGTGAATCCATCTGAAGAATTGTGCAGATAATTCTATTGGGAACATCCCTTCACTTGAACTTAACTGCAGTATCAGTAAGACCATTGATATAAAGAGTCCGATTCTATCTAGCAATAGGCTTAAGAATGTTGTGATGGTAATTGCTGCGATGGCCCACAATAAACCTACCAAGATAAATTTACCGATATTATCGATAGACATGTTCAGTGCAAATATCGCCCAACTACTCATTAAAAGTGATGATATTGTACCTTGTACAAGATACAATAATAGTTTGCCAAACGCTTGTTTAATCGATGTTGTCTCTTTACTTAATACTTTTCTTAAAGGATAAATTGCGCTAAATGAAACTGCGCCTACAAATAAACTAACACTTGCCATATATGGGACAATTGTTTCACCATATTTATCAGCTTCTGTAGCGTTATTTTCATCCACTTTCGTCACATTATTTAGAGCTTTTTCATTATCTCCTTCAAATGCGACACCGTCTTGTTGAGAAACTGATTGGTCAATTTTTTCTTTTAATTGATTATTATTTTGTTGTAATTGAGTTAAACCATCTGTAACTTGTTGATTTCCTGAAATCAATTGTTGTGCAGGCTGTCCTACTGCAGGTTCTAACTGTTTCAAACCATCTGTAACTTGTTGATTCCCATCAATAAGTTGAGATTCAGCATCTGACATTTCGCCTAAAGCTTCAGAGGTATCTTGGAAACCAGATTTTGATTTTTTGGCGCTATCAAATAATTGGTCTAAATAATTTGAACGAATATTGTCTTTGATTGAGTCTGTCACTGTATTAATGGCTTTCTGAGCTGATTGACTACCAGTGTAACTTGATCCTGGATTTACTTGTGTTTCTAAATTTATTTTTTTAGGGTTTTTATCTAATAATGTTGTTGCATTACTTGATGCATCTTTAGGGATAATAATTGTACCAACGCTTTTCCCTCTTTCAAGTTGGTCATATGCTTCTTTTTTAGAAACCTCTTGGAAGTCAAATTTATCATTATCTTTTAATTTATCGACTACATCATCACCGATTGTAACTTTTTCATCATTCAATTTTGCAGTCTTGTCTTGGTTAACAATGGAAATCTTTAATTGATCTGTCTTATCATATGGGCTCCACATTGAACCTACAAATAATGCTACATATAGCAATGGGATAGCTGCAATTGCTATAAGCGCTATTATTAACATTTTGTTTCTAAAAATAAATTTAAATTCATTAAACATCTTTTCTTACCTTCCTTTTTTAAATTGTACACCGTGTGTACTATTAGAACTTTAAAAACCGAAACATGCTAGAGTGCTTATTCCGGGGCGTTTATAGCTATTCAAATTTATGGGGATATATAAATCTTCAAAACAGTACACCCCTTATACATTTTTATATCATACTCGCTTCAAAATCAGTTGTCAATCGAAGTTATTATAATTAGCTAATTTTTATTATTGTAAAATCAATAAACATATTATATGGAATTTGTTTTCATTATATAACAATCAATTGTAAATTAATTTGAACTTAAGCTTAGTCATTTAAATTGTCGTCATTAAAATGAAATCATAATTTTATAAGCTTACTTAATTTCATTATTAAAGTGTGCCGTATATTAATCAATCTATGCTCACTCAATATTCTACATCTATAACTTAAATTTATATTTTTCACTTTATAATATATAATTGTTTATAGAATAATGTTGCTTATATCGTTTGCCAACACCTAGTAATCACATTACACTATGTTACACTTGGTAATATTAACCGAACTTCCCCCTGTCCAAATTAGATAAGAGGTAATAATAAATGGAAAATAATTTTATAGTAAATGAAAATGAGAAGCGTGTATTAAAACAAATATTCAATAACAGTAATATTTCACGAACACAAATATCGAAGAATTTAGAACTTAATAAAGCTACTATTTCTAACATTCTGAACAACTTAAAACATAAGCGTTTAGTTAATGAAGTAGGAGAAGGTAATAGTACTAAAAGTGGTGGACGTAAGCCTATTTTACTCGAAATCAACCAAAGATATGGTTACTATATTTCCATGGATTTAACATATGATTCTGTTGAATTAATGTACAACTACTTTGATGCCACTATATTAATGCAAGATTCCTACGAATTAAAAGATAAGAATGTAAGCAGTATATTACAAATTTTAGAATCTAATATAAATGTGTCAGAAAAATATGATACGTTACATGGGTTGCTTGGTATATCTATATCCATACATGGTATCGTCGACGATCAGCAAAACATTATCAACCTTCCTTTTCATAAAAATGAACGCAGCACATTTACTGATGAATTAAAGTCATTCACAAATGTTCCTGTCGTTATAGAAAATGAAGCAAATTTATCAGCGCTATATGAAAAAGGTCTATATATAAATTCAAACATAAATAATTTGATTACTTTAAGTATTCACAAAGGCATAGGCGCTGGCATCATAATAAATAAAAAACTTTATCGTGGCTCAAACGGAGAGGCTGGGGAGATAGGTAAGACATTGGTTTCGGAATCTATAAATGATAATGACAATAAATATTATAAAATCGAAGATATATGCTCTCAAGATGCTTTAATACAGAAAATAAATAATAGGTTGGGCGTTACACTTACATTTACAGAACTGATTCAATATTATAATGAGGGGAATTCCATTGTTGCTCGGGAAATTGAACACTTTATAAACAAAATAACAGTTCTGATTCACAATTTGAACACACAATTTAATCCAGACGCTATTTACATTAACTGTCCCCTAATTAATGAATTACCTAATATTTTAGATGAAATTAAAAAACAATTCTCCTATTTTTCTCAAGCTAGTCCAATTCCAATACATCTGACCACTAATGTAAAACAGGCTACTTTATTGGGTGGTACCTTAGCAATAATGCAAAAAATATTAAATATAAATAATATTCAAATGAACATTAAATAATCGCAGCAGTCCGCGGCATAAAGTAGATGTCTCGGACTGCTTATTGTTCCTTAATTGAGTGGATCGATGAAATCTTTCGAGCTAAATTGATTTCTGGCCCACTCTTTTTTTATTTTTAGAAAGCGTTTACAAAAAATAAACGATGTGCTATATTACCTCTAAAGTTAGTTTGTTTATTAAATTAACCAACTAAAATATAGGAGGAATATTATGTCTTATTTTGATATCAATAAAGTAAATTACGAAGGTCCTAAGTCAAATAACGCTTTTAGTTTTAAGTATTACAATCCCGAAGAAAAATTGGGTAATCACTCCATGTCAGAACTTTTAAGATTTAGTGTCGCTTATTGGCACACATTCACTGCTGACCTTTCCGATCCATTCGGTGTAGGTACTGCAGAACGTGATTGGGATTCATTAGATGAGATAGAAAAAGCAAAAGCAAGAGTAGAAGCAATTTTTGAATTTATGGAAAAAACACGTATTGATTACTTTTGTTTTCACGATGTAGACATTGCTCCAGAAGGTGCATCTTTAAAAGAATCTAATGAAAATTTAGATGTCATCGTAGAACTTATTAAAGAAAAAATGGATCAAACCGGTAAGAAATTACTTTGGAATACAACCAACAACTTTACTCACGAGCGTTTTGTTCATGGTGCAGCCACGTCTTCAAATGCTGAAGTATTTGCATATGCAGCTGCAAAAGTTAAAAAATCATTAGAAATTGCTAAAAAACTTGGTTCCGAAAACTTTGTTTTTTGGGGCGGTCGTGAAGGCTATGAAAGTTTATTAAATACTAATATGAAATTAGAGTTAGATAACTTAGCTACCTTCTTTAAAATGGCAAAAAGTTACGCAGATGAAATAGGCTATACAGGGCAATTTTTAATAGAACCAAAACCTAAAGAACCTACCACACATCAATATGATACTGATGTTGCAACAGCACACGCTTTCTTACAAAAATATGATTTAGATAAAGACTTTAAATTTAATATTGAAGCTAACCACGCGACACTTGCTGGCCATACATTCCAACATGAATTAAGATATGCACGTGATAATAATATGTTGGGTTCAGTAGATGCTAACCAAGGACATCCCCTTTTAGGATGGGATACAGATGAATTTCCAACTGATGTATATGATACTACGTTAGCAATGTACGAAATACTTAAAAATGGTGGGTTGGCTCCAGGCGGATTAAACTTTGATGCTAAACCTAGAAGAACTTCATTTAAACAAGAAGACTTAATTTTAACTCACATTGCAGGTATGGATACTTTCGCATTAGGTCTACGTGTTGCTTATAAGATGATTGAAGATAATTTTTTTGAAAATATTATGGATGAAAAATATAAATCATTTAATGAAGGCATTGGTAAGAAAATAGTTGAAGGAAAGACTTCATTTAATGAATTAGAAGATTATGCTTTCAATATTAATACGATTAATAATACTTCTGATCATTTAGAAGTCATTAAATCACAAATTAATCAATATATCTTAAATATTAATAATAAGGATTGATAAAATGCCCTATGTAATTGGTATAGATATTGGCACGAGTGCTTTAAAAACGCTTGTAGTAAATAAAAGTGGTGACGTTGTAGAATCTTATAGCGTCTCTTATAATACGGAACATCCTAAGTCAGGATACAGCGAAATTGATCCTGAAATTTGGTATGAAGCAACGTTAGAGAGTCTAAAACATATATTAAATCATTATACTCAAAATGATATTACTGGTATCAGTTTTTCTGGTCAAATGCACGGTCTAGTAGTCATTGATCAAGAAGGCACTCCAATTAGACCAGCCATTTTATGGAATGATACAAGAACATCTCAAGAAGTTGAAGACATTAAACAAAAGCTAAGCCTTAATTCGTTATTAGAATTAACACAAAACACAGTCCTAGAAGGCTTCACCTTACCTAAGCTTATGTGGTTAAAGAATAATGAGCAAAACAACTACAAGCATATCGCTAAGTTTATGCTTCCTAAAGACTACATCGTGTATAAATTGACAGGTAATGTTTACACAGAACCTTCAGATGCTGCAGGTACAATTATGTTTAGCGTAAAAGATGAAAATTGGTCCACAGAATTATTACATCGTTTAAACATTGATCCATCCATTTGTCCAGAAGTCATTGCTTCACATCAAAAAAGTGGCCAATTAACTGAAAAAGTAAAAAATATTTTAGGTATTAATTGGAACATTAACGTGTACCAAGGTGGCGCAGATAATGCTTGTGGTGCTTTAGGTTCAGGTATTACCGACGAACAAAAGCAACTTGTCAGTATCGGAACTTCAGGCGTCGCATTGTCTATAGAAAATCGTATTGATTATGAAAATGATGGAAGCGTACATTACTTTAATCATTGTGTTCCAAACCAAAAATACATTATGGGCGTGACTTTATCTGCTGGATATAGCCTGGAATGGCTTAAGCAACTTATCTCTCCTGATGAAAATTTTACTACTTTCTTAAAAGATATTACTCACTCAGAAGTTGGTGCTAATGGATTAATGTACACACCTTATTTATTAGGTGAACGTACACCACACAATGATGCTTCAGTACGAGGTAGTTTCATCGGTTTAGATGCAAATACGACACCGCTCGATATGAAACGTGCTGCTCTAGAAGGCATTACTTACTCTATTAATGAAAGTATTCAAATTATGAAAAACAACGCTATTAACATTACTGAAATTGTATCAATCGGTGGTGGAGCTAAAAATAATCAATGGTTGCAAATTCAAGCAGATATTTTCGATACAATTATTTCTACACGAACAGAAGAACAAGGTCCAGCTTATGGTGCGGCAATGTTAGCTGCTATGGGAGAACAATGGTTTAATACTTTCAATGACATGAGCGAAGCATGGATAGCATACCATCAAAAAGTATATCCCATTGAAGCAAATACAAAATCTTATCAAGACTTATTTAATATATATAAAACAATTTATGACGCTACGCAGACAGTAACTCAAAAACTTAATAAATTTAAGTGATCTATCAAGGGGATGGATATATGTCAACTTATAATAATAAGAAATTTATTTTTAAAATAGCTTTAATCGCAACGCTCGGTGGTTTATTATTCGGCTATGACACAGCAGTTATTTCTGGAGCTGAACAATCTCTACAGCAATATTTGACGAAAGATTATAGCAGTTTCATTCATGGCATCACAGTTTCTAGTGCACTAATCGGTTGTATTATTGGTGGCCTATTGTCTTCAAGTTTTTCAAGTCGCTTAGGTAGAAAAAAATCATTACAAGTAGCTGCCATCCTATTTATCGTTTCTGCAATTTTGTCAGGCTATCCCGAATTTTTATTTTTTGATTCAACTGGATCTAACCTTGGCCTACTCATTGCATTTAATTTGTATCGTATTATTGGCGGTATCGGCGTAGGATTAGCTTCTGCAATTTCTCCTATGTACATTAGTGAAATAGCCCCTTCGTCAATTAGAGGTAAACTCGTTTCATGGAATCAATTTGCCATTATATTCGGTATGTTAGTAGTATATTTTGTAAATTACGGTATTACATATGGCCAATCCCAAAGTTGGATTCAAGATATTGGATGGCGTTATATGTTTATTACTGAAGCGATTCCCGCAATAGCATTTTTCTTTTTATTATTTTTAGTACCTGAAACACCTAGGTTCTTATCATTAAGTAATAAAAATACAGAAGCCCTCTCGGTTCTTAATAAAATTTATGCTTCAAAGAATCATGCTCAAAATGTTCTAAATGACATTTTAGCTACTAAAAATAAGTTAACAGATGTGAAAGCGCCACTTTTCAGTTTTGGTAAGACTGTTATTATAGTAGGTATTTTATTATCTGTTTTCCAACAATTTATTGGAATCAATGTTGCTTTATATTACGCACCTCGTATTTTTGAAAACTTAGGTTCAGGTAGCAACACATCTATGATACAAACCGTTGTCATGGGCTTAGTAAACGTAATCTTCACAATCATTGCTATATTATATGTAGACAAATTTGGACGGAAACCTTTACTAATAATTGGATCAACTGGCATGGCAATCGGCATGATTGGTATGAGTGTCTTAGCTGCAAACGGTGCATTCGGTGTTATAACTTTAATATTTTTAGTACTTTATACTGCTTCATTTATGATGAGTTGGGGACCTATCATTTGGGTATTATTATCAGAAATATTCCCTAATAGAATTAGAAGTAGTGCTATGGCAATAGCCGTGGCAGTTCAATGGTTAGCTAACTTTACGATTACTTCCACTTATCCCACTATGATGGATGTTAGCGGCGCCATGACTTATGGTTTTTATGCACTGATGAGTATTTTATCAGGACTATTCGTTTGGAAATTCATTCCTGAAACCAAAGGTAAAACACTTGAAGAACTAGAGAGCGTTTGGAAAAAAGAAGGCGTGACATCTGTTTCAAATCAAGATGAAAAAGTTCAAATTAATTCAGAAAAAATTCAAAGTCAATCTAACTCAACAAACTAAAAATTGAATCCCGATTTTATAATGTGCTAATTTTACTGTAAATAAAAAAAGTCAGCCACTCTTACCGGTGACTGGCTTTTTATATTGATGTTATAAACAATTTCCAACTAAGTAATACTATCTATTACAAAAGCAATTGCAAATGCCACAAATGACAATAAAGTTTCCATAACTGTCCACGTTTTAAAAGTTTCTTTTACATTTAAACCTAAATATTCTTTAACCATCCAGAATCCGGCATCGTTCACATGAGAGAGCATTAATGACCCTGCTCCGGTAGCTATTACCAACAATTCTAAATTCACCCCAGACATATGTTGGATAATTGGTGAAACTATTCCCGCAGCTGTAGTTAAAGCAACAGTGGCAGAACCTGTAGCGACACGTATTAAACCTGCTACTAAAAAAGCTAATAGTAATGGCGATAGTGAGAGATTTTCTGTCATCTGCGCAATTGAATCTCCTACACCTGTCTCAATAAGTATTTGTTTAAATCCTCCGCCAGCACCTATGATTAAAATAATAGAACCAATCGGTAAGATACACTCTTCTACCAAATCTTTAATTATGTTTTTCGTCATACCTTGTTTGAATCCTAATAAATAGAATGCAGCAAAACAAGATATTAATAATGCTATTACTGGATTACCTATGAATAGCAATGTATTTTTTAATATACTAGGAATATCTCCTAAATAAGGTGTCACGATAGATAGCAACATTAAAAGTACTGGTAAAATAATTACTAAAAATGAAACCATAACGCTTGGCAAACCATTTGTTTTATTGTTTACCTTGATAATATTTGGTTCTTTTTCTGGTATAACCCTTTTACTTATAAATTTTCCGAAAATAGGTCCTGCAATAATTGCTGTAGGTAATGCAATAAGCAGCGAATAAAACAATACTTTACCTAATTTTGCTTCATATATACCAATTGCTGTCATAGCACCAGGGTGTGGTGGTACAATACCATGCACAATTGATAATCCCGCTAATAGTGGTATAGCAATAAGTAATATATTCGTCTTAGTCGTTTTATGAATTGAAATCACCAGTGGCAATAAAATTACAATCCCCACTTCAAAAAATACAGGTATCCCGATAATAAAACCCGATAGCATCATAGCCCATGGTAATTTTTTATAACCTAAGACTTTAACAAGATAATCAGATATTTGCATACCTGCTCCAGAATCAGACATTAGTTTTCCTAAAATTGTTCCTAACGCTAAGATACCTACTAAGTGGCCTAAAACATCCCCTACACCTGTTTCATATGCTGTAACTATCTTTTCAGGAGATAAACCTGCCATGATAGCTAAAAATAAACCTGCCACTGTTAAACTGATAAATGCATGCCATTTCCACCATGCAACGCCTAATATGACAATAATGATCGAAAGTAGCGTAATGATTAATAAATATATATTAGAATCCATCTTTTTCCCCCAACTATGTTGGCGCTACCAACAAATCACAAGAGATTCCTTATCCTTTCAAATTGATGCTATATTTTTTCAATTTACTATTATAATAACCTATACTATATTCAACAATTTGGTGATTTACTGAATACGATATTCTCTCCCTTACAAGTAAAGGATCTGAGGTTTGAAGATTTAAGTACGCTGTGGCTTGTTCATTTAAGCCTACAGAGAAGTTATCCTCAATATCTTTTATTTCTATTTGCTCATCTTCTAAAATTTTATATATAGAAAGATCATTATTATGCTTTAATTCTCCATACTCGTCTAAACTACTCAATGGATATGGTAAATAATGATTAAATAGAATGTATGGTTTATCATTTAATAAATAGACTCTTGTAATTTTATAAGATTTCTCGCCAAACATTTGAAATAACTCACTATTTTTTTCATGCGTTTCTACTACAATGTCTTTTATAAGTTTATGAATTTTATTTCCTTGTTCTACAAGTTTTTCTGTGAAATTTTTATTATTGGTTTCATTACTCACTTGTTTGTGGTTAATGACTGTTGTACCTTTACCGCTTTTTCTCTCCAAGTAGCCTAGTGTAACTAATTCTTTAATGGCCGCTCTAACTGTTACTTTGCTTACATTAAACTCTTCTTCAAATTCAATTTCAGTTGGTATATAACTTCCAATAGTATAGATACCATGAATAATACGGTCTTCAATAATTTCTTTTATTTGTAAATATAATGGACCTTTATCTGATGATAATTTCGTCATAAATCAATTACCTCTCAATATCATTTTTTTCTTCATTTATGATTTTTATTATATCATCAGTATCAAATAATGGTGTATCCCCGGAAATTGTATGTGCCAATACACAAGCTGCTGTTGAAAATGTAACCATTGCTTGAGGATCCATATTTGATAATTCACCGTGGATTACGCCACATGTATATGCGTCTCCAGTACCAATTCTATCTAAGATATTCACTTCAATATCTTCCGAATAATACATTGTTCCGTTTTTAAATAAATATCCTTTGATGCTGTTTTGATTACTTCCTTGAATTGTTCTAATAGTACCAGCAATAATATCTATATTATATTTTTCGCCTACAACAAGTAATAATTCTTCTAATTGTTCTTCTTTACTTTCCTTAGTAGTTGTTAAATTGAGTGTGTTAATTGCATCTTTTTCACTCATAATTACAATATCCGCTTCTCTCAAAATGGTTTCATAGTAGGGTTTTGCACGCTGGTTACCATTCTCACCCCATAAAGAAGGCCTAAAATTACAATCAAAAACAATTTTAACACCTTGCTCTTTTGCCACTTTAACAATAGTAAGCACATTGTTCTGAGTTAGGTTATTCATAGCTAAAGATATGCCACAAATATGCAACACATCAACGCCTTTCATGGATTGAACAATATCATATTCTGAGATATCTGTTGTGTTAAAACTACTTTGTTGTCTATTTGTATATGTCACATTACTAGGACGATTACCAAAACCTTGCTCTAAGAAATACATACCCAAGTTATCATTGTTTTTAATTATAAAATCACTGTGAATACCTAACCTCCTTATCGCACCAATTGCAGCTGTACCAATTGAATTTTCTGGCACCGCACTGATTAGACTCGTGTCATAGCCAAATTGTGACAATAATCCAGTAACATTAACGCCTGTTCCAGTAAAAGAGTATTTTAAATTTTCCGCCTGTCTCAATAAAAGATTGTCGGGTACTTCTAACCGCATCATAATTTCCCCATAAGCTGCAATGTGCTTATTCATATAAATCCACTAATTGCTTAATTTTAGAAGTAAGCCATTCTACATCATTTATATTTGTAAGACCTGTGTCTTTATCAATAATAGATGAATAAACATGCGGTATAATTTTCGGAACTTTACAATCTAAAGCAATTTTCACGATCTCTTCAAAATTATCTTTAGTGATGCCACCCGTTGGCTCTAACCCAAATTCTGCTTTTCCACAAGCTTCGGCTACTGCTTTATATTCTTCAACTGTTTCTAATCCCTTCATAGGGAAAAACTTAATTGAAGATCCTCCCATATCTTTAATTAAATTAATTGCTACTTCAATAGGTATAATTGCTTTCTCTTCTCCTTCACTACTAATAGGTCCAGTAGAAATATTTACGAAGCCTGTTTTGCCTGTGGGAGAGACTAATGCATTGACCCAAGATTGTTCACCACTTTTAGCAGTTGTTTGTCCTACATCAGTAAATACTTGGTTAATATGCGCCCCTTGATAGTATCTTGCGATTTCAGCTACTACTTTAGCTTGTCGGTTGTCACCAGCACCTAAGCCAATCGAAATAGCGTCGTCAACCTCTTCTCCAAATTGTGTCATCGCTGTTACCGCACTATTTACACAATCATAATCTTTCGATAACACACCTATAACGATATTTTTATCAGCTGCTTGGTATACTGCTTTGATATTCTCTTCCCCTTTAGCTAAGACATTCAAAGCAACTCTATCTTTATAAAATCTATCATATATTTTCATTAAATTTCCCCCTGTACAATTTGAACAATTGTTTCATAAATAATTTCTATTTCACCTTGTTTTAATGGCCTTGGATCAATATCAAAGAACCCTTGTTTCACTCCATAATTGCGTGTATAAATTGCAACATCAGCATTTTTCAATTTTTCGACAAATTGTTCTGCCGAAATATTTAAAATAGATGAATCTACATGTACGCGTGTTCTATAAATTTCTCTTCCTGCTTCATCTTGGACAATTTCTAATCGAATACCTTCATAGTTGTTAATGGGAGATAATTTTTCTAATTCACTTTTTTCTGCTTCTGAATTATCAACTTTATCGAAGTATTCATCTAATGCTTGTAATAACCCAAAAGTTGATTCTTTCCCTACTTTCATACTTCGTCCTATAAAATGTAATTGAGTTTTCACAGATTCAATCAATGATTTTTTACCAGCGACTATACCAGTAGTTGGACCTTGAATTGCTTTTGAACCGCTATAAATGGCTAAATCTGAACACTGGATGTATTTTGTCAGCGCCTCTTCTGCAGCAGCATCTACAATTAACGGGATATTATATTTTTGAGCTACTTGATATATTTCTTCAACAGAGGCCATATTTTTTTGCACCGCATGATGCGATTTCACATATAGAATGGCCGCCGTATTTTCATTTATTGCTTCTTGTATATGATTTTCTTTGCCTTCGTTTGCATACCCTACTTCAACTGCACGACCACCACCTAAGTAAATCATTGTTTCGATAGGTGCACCATATTGAACATTGTGTCCTTTAAATAATATGATTTCATTTTTATCTATGCTTTCGTTGTGAAGCTTTTGACTTTTACGTTCATTTCCTTCAGTAACAACACCTGCAATAGATAATGCGATTCCGCTAGAAGCTGAATTTACGACGACAGCATCTTCAGCATTAATTTTATTAGCAATATAAGCGCCAGATTTATCAACTAAATCTGCAATTTCTACATAGTTTTGTCCTCCAAATTTCATAGCATCCATTACAGAGTTTGTTGGAGAAGACACGCCCAAAATACTCATTCTTCCACTTGCATTTATAACTTGTTTTAAGCCGTATTTATAATTCAATGAATTTTCCATTTGTTACCACGCCTCTTTCTTTAATTACTTTTGTAATTGTAATTTCGTGTCCATGCGAATCTATAATATTTTGCTGTGAATCTATAACATCAAATAAGGTTAAGTTAGCTGTCATACCCTCTTTAAATTTTGCCAAATCAGGTTTATTTATTATTTGAGCTGGATTTTCTGTGACACCTTTAATAATTTCTTCTAATGTATAACCGAGGTACAAGAATTTAGTAAGTACATTAGATAAGCTGAATACTGGTCCTTCTATTCTATTTTTTTTATAAATATCTGAACTTATACTATTAAATTGAATATAGTTACGTCGCGCTTGTTGTGCTACTTCAAATGAGAAACTTGCATTACCATGACCAACATCTAACTTCACTCCTCGACTTATTGCTTCTCTTAAAACTGTTAAAGGTTCACCATTTTGATCAAATAGATTATTAGACTTACCGTTTAAAAAATGTGTAATAATGTCGCCTTTTCTAAGTAACGGAATTACATCTTGTATTTTAGGTGGTGCGGATCCAATATGAGTCATAATTGGTAATTTTAATTGCTCACTAATTTTTATAGCTCTCTCCAAAGGCACCACACCATTATCTTTAACTACACTACTGCTAATACGCGCCTTTAATCCTATAATCATATCTTCAAATTGTTGAGCAGCTTTAATACACGCTTGTTGATTTATCCAACCCATATTTGATAATTCATCTATTCTTTCAAGTCCTATTTTAGATATATTTAAAAATGAATATACATTAGTTAAGCTTTGTTTCGCTCTTTCGTGTAACTCACTAACTCTATCAGCACCGCAACTCCCTGCATCTACGATTGTAGTAACCCCTTGTTTAATTCCTATTTCATCTATTTCATCTCCATAAGGACTAAAATCAGAGAAAGCATGAACATGTAAATCAATCCAACCAGTTGAAACAAAAGAATTTGAACCATTGAAAATTACTTTTCCTTGTAATGTATTTCCGTCTGAAATTTCTTTAATAACCCCCTTTTCAAGTAATATATCAATTCTTTTTTTATTTAAAGTTTCAATATTTTTAATAATACCTGTGCTTTTCAATGTATTTCACCTCTTGCAAAACATCATAACATTATAATGTTTGTAAGCGCAATCATTACAACGTTATAATGTTTATTTTTAATAAAAAAATACTGATTCTTCCCTTTAAAAAGACAGAATCAGTATTTAATGTTTTTATACTATACACTTATTTAATTAACGTAATTAATATTTTGTATGTTGATAATTTTCATCAAAAAACTTACCACTTCTAATATCTTCTAACATACCTTCATATGGTGCGACATTAACAACCGTTTCATTATTTTGTCCTGCGTTACCAATATATGAAACCTTCGCAAATTCAGGTACGACTAATTTAGGATAAGTATCGTATTTTTCACGAGATGCTTCCATTAAATCAATGTGATCATTTTGATAAGTCACTGTAATTTCTGGATGCTCTTCAACCCATTTAGGGAAGAAAATGGTACCATGCATAATCTGATTATTAGGTAAAAAATCTAATGCTACATCTGTACCTGTTGGTTCAGTCCAAGTTATTTTAAAAACACCCTCAGTTAATTTCACGATATTAGCTTCTTGATCTCTAACCCATCTACCAGCTACCATACCACCATGTATACGATAATCAATCGTATTCTCATTTTTTACATACATCTCATATTCCCAACCATTATCATAAGTATAAATAAGATGCGTCCCTAAAAAATCTTCTAATGTTTCAAAATTATTAGTCATAAAAAGCCCCTTCCAAACATGTAATTAATTACATGTTTTTGATTACATATAAATGCTATACTTTATTCGACAAAACGTCAAGGAGGATGTTATGGCACAAAAAAACATATTACAATATGTATTACTAGGCCTTTTGAAAAATGAACTTATGTCTGGTTACGACATAAAAAAAGCTTTTGAACGTGATATTGGAGAATTTTGGCAAGCAAATCATAGTCAAATTTATCCTGAATTAAAAAAATTGCACGATCGTCTTTTAATTGATAAAACGATTGAAATAACAGGAGAAAAATTAGAAAAAAAGATATATGCTATTACTGATACAGGACGACAACTACTGAATGAATGGCTAGTTTCTCCAACGCCTGAGTTGTCAGTTCACAAAAATGAATTCAATTTAAAATTGTATTTTATCAATGATAGAAATGATCCTATATTGCCAGTAATGTTCGACGAGCAAATTCATTTACACGAATTAAAGTTAGCACATTTAAAAGAAAGACGTACGGCATTATTTAGCAACGAAGCATCTCAAGAACAACATTATGGGCATTATCTAGTATTAGATTATGCTATTGAAAGAGAAACACATAATATCAATTGGTTAAAATCTTGTCACCAAAATTTTAAGCATTAAAAAAAGCGTCTTTCTAAACATTAACACTGGTAAGAAAGGCGCTTTTGATTTTTCAAGTTAACATAAAATCAAACTTTTCTATAACGTTTAAGCCCAATAATATTTAAAATGGTAAACACAATAATAAAGACGAATAATATACAAATATCAAACCAAATATATTCAAGCCCTTGCCCTTTTATCATAATGTGCGTCAATGCATCACCTGCATATCTTAAGGGAAATAGATAACCTATGAAACTTACCCAATTAGCAATATTTTCTAAAGGAATAATACCTGAGAAAAAGATTTGAGGAATTGCTACAATAGGTATAAACTGAATCATTTGAAACTCAGAATTAGCAAAAGTTGAAACAAATATTCCCATAGCCAATGCGGCCAATGCGATTAAAATATTAACCAATAATACCCACCATATACTACCTGCAAGTTCTATATTTAAGATAATAATCGCATAAAACACGATGAGTAACGTTTGTAATATAGCAAACAAACCATAACCTGCTAAATAGCCAAACACAATATCACTTCTTTTAATCGACGTGGCTAATAAACGTTCAAGTGTACCTTTAGTACGTTCTCTAAGTAATCCAATACCAGAGATTAAAAATACGAAAAGGAAAACAAAGAAACCAATTAAAATTGGGAACATTTTATCAAAGTACGTACTATCCGCATCACCATATAGATAATGATGATCCAACTCCACATTCTCTGAAGCTTGCTTATTTTCTTGTTGCATATTATCTGGAATTTTTTCTACAATTTTCATCATATCTTGCATTTTATTTTTCTGAAGTGCACTAGCAAGTAACTGTTTCGTAGCATCAGTTTTACTAGGGTCTTCATTAGCATATGTTACTTCTATTTTAGACCCATCTTTCGTAATATAACTATCCAGCTCTGAATCAACCATCGTATTTTTTACAGAATCTGATGAATCAACCTTCTCTATATCCACTTTATCTGAAGGTAATTCATTTACAATTTTGTTAGGCACACGGTCAGTAATACCAATTTTTAAATTTGTCTCTGAATTTGTATCAAAAACGAAATATAGCAATGTTAATACTAAAATCGGTGCGAACAACATTAAAGCCAATGTTCTTTTATCTCTCAACAATTCCTTAACAACTCTTATAAAAACGGCTTTAAATCTCATGATTGCACCTCCGTTTCAGCCTTTATAAATACCTCTTCTATAGAATTTACACCGAATTTTTCTTTCAGTTCTTTTGGTGTTCCCATAGTGAATAAACGGCCTTCCATAATCAATCCAATGTAATCACAGCGTTCCGCTTCTCCCATGACGTGCGTTGTCACAATTACTGACTTATTTTCCTCTGTGCGTAGGTTAAGTTGTTTCCATATATCTTTTCTAAGGCTCGGATCAATACCCACTGTTGGCTCATCTAATATAATTAAATTAGGACTTGACAGTAACGTAATCGCTAAAGACAATCTGCGCTTCATACCACCTGAAAATGTATTCACAATTTGATGTAATTCATTCTCTAAATTAACTAGTTTCATATTCTTATCAATCGCTTGTTTTAGCTTATCACCGTCTAAACCCATCAAATTACCGAAGAACACTAAATTTTCTCGAGCAGTTAACGATTCATATAGCGCATCACTTTGCCCCATATAACCAATTTCATTAAGAATTTTACGGTTGGGTATACTAGTATCGAATATTTGAGCATGACCTTCATCCAATTTCTCCATACCCATAAGGCACTTAATCGTTGTCGTTTTACCCGAACCACTTGGACCAATTAAACCTAAAATCTTTCCAAATGGTAATTCAATATCAATATGATCTAAAACTTTCTTTTTGCCATAATATTTTGTCGCACTTGTTAGTTTAGCTGCAACTTCAGACATGTTTAGCCCCCTTATTAGACATAGTGTCAATTATCATTCATAATGCGATTATATACCTATAAAATATAAAAACAATAAAAAGGTTATCGTTACTGAACACATTTAAAAAATATGTCTAATAATATTAGGAGTGAAACGAATGACTGAAGAATTATTTACCGATGCTCGCATATTGAAGACGAAGAAAAATACACGAAAAGCTTTAATAACGCTTTTAAAAACTAAAAGATTCGATGATATCTCGGTAAAAGATATCTGTAATGAAGCTAATGTAAGTAGAGGAACTTTTTATTTACATTACAAAGATAAATATGATTTAGTACATCAATATCAGCAAGAAATTATAAAAACTGGCAGTAAGAAAGTTCATGAATTTTTAAACTCAGACCGTCATTTATTTTTTTATCACATGCTTAATTTTTGGAATAATGAAGCCGAACTTTTATTATTGCTCATCTCTAAAAATGGTTCTACTGAAATTCAAAACCAAGTAAAATCAATGTTGCAAAAAAATGCAGAAAAAAATATTCTGCCTTCAGTAAAAACGATTAATTTAAGTGAAAGAGAACAACATTATTTTGTAATTTTTTTGAGCAATGCGATTTTTGGTATGATTCAAGACTGGGTAGATAACGGAAAACCAGAAACTACAGAGGAATTATCAACTATTATTAATAAGATTACCCCCGATTCGTTGTTGGGCTGAAATTTTTCCGCCATCTTTCTTATTGCTATGTAAATCTTTATTTAATAAAATCATCGTGTTCAACCACGCTTATTTCATACTCATCATATGTTCACTAATAACAATGTTAAAAATTCTCCCACCACTTTTTCACAAAAACAAACAGAGGTAATGGAATCAATTTTTTGAAAATATGATTTTTATTGTCCTCTCTTTTTTATTTTTTCTTTCCTTAATCTCAACCTTATTCACAATAAACTCAGCTGCATAACTTACCATCATGTCACAATTCCAACAAAAGCGCTACGCAACATTAAAACCTTTACAAAGAATTAAAATTTGTATACTATACTTACAATTCCTATAAAAAAACTATTATTACACTTAGGCATAAAAAATGTTTAGTTAGGCATTTTTATGCAATTAATTAAGTAAACAAGTTATATTGTATTTAATAAATTAAAGCAAATGTTTTAATTTTAAATTTCTAAAAAAGGAGTGTTTCACATGGCAGGAATCGTAGAAGCAATTGGCAACGCAGTAAATGCAGGTTTAGCGCATGACTGGGCTACAATGGGCGTAAGCATCGCAGAAGTTTTAGGTAAAGGTGTAGACTTCATTTTAGGTTTCTTTAAATAAACATATGCATTAAAAAAAGGCCTTTTCTAGAAACCCTTCTTAATTGAGGCGTTTCATAGAAAAGGTCTTTTATTATTTACCAGATTGTTTTCTATTTAAATTATTATATATTTTTTACTTGCGCATTAACCTTATTCGAATCGCGTGACTCTCCAATTGCTTCAATCTCTTCAAGCGTACGACCTCTTGATTCTGGAACAAATTTTTTCACAAATAATACACCGAGAATACAGATAACACCAAAGATTGCAAAAACAATTTGTTGTGAAAAGTAAGCTGTCATAATTGGGAATAGAAGCCCAACTAAGAAAGAACCAATCCAATTTAAGGATGATGCGCTACCCGAAGCAAAACCTCTAATTGCTAACGGGAATATTTCACCGACAATAACCCATGTAAGTGGTGCCCATGTAAAGGAATAGAAGGCAACATAAATACTTAAAAAGATTACTATCAATATCGGATTCGCATTGGGTAAAAATATATGAATAATAGCAGGCAATATAAACGATAAGCCCATTACGGTACCACCTAGCATAAGCAATGTTCTTCTATTAAATTTATCCGCTATCCAAATAAAGAGTAATGATCCTAATACAAGTATGACACCTTGAATAATAGGCCACATAAGTGCATCACTCGCAGAATTTCCAGTGGCTTGTTCTACAATTAATGGAATATAATAAAATATTGCATTCGCCCCTTGAAACTGTTGAAAAGCTGCTACACCTAATCCTGCAACTACTAAATATTTATATTTACCATTAAATAATATGGCTAATGACTGATTATTTTTCACATTATTCTCTTTTTGAATTGTTTTTTTAATTTCTTCAAATTCTTCATCGACTTTATAATTATTTCTAAGATTACTTAAAACAAGTTTAGCTTCTTCAAACCTATTATTTTTAATTAAGAACCTTGGAGATTCTGGTAGTTTTAAGACACCTAAAAACAAAATTAGTGCCGGAATTGCTGCGATACTCAACATTAGTCTCCAACCAATTTCCATAGGTAATCCTCTTAAATAATAATCAACAATATAAGATAATAACATTCCAGATACAATCATAGTTTGATTCATTCCTGATAATTGACCACGATATTTCGCTGGTGCCATTTCAGACATATAAGCAGGAACTAAAGCTGATGCTGCACCTACTGCCAAACCAAGTATAACTCTTGATAAAATCAAAAAGTAATTACCATCATGTGGGGCAATACCTGACAAGATTGAACCAATAACGAAAATAATTGCTGAAATTAATATCATTTTTCTTCTACCTAGTTTATCCGACAGTTTGCCAGCTAAAATACCACCAAATATCGCACCTAACATAACTGAAGATGTAATTAAACCTATAATAAATCCACTTTCAATACCCCAGTCTTCTCTTAAAAATGGTAGCGCTCCTGTCATAACCCCAATATCATAACCAAATAATATACCACCAAACGCTCCAAAGAAATAGATAAAACGATTTGAAACCTTACTATTAACTTTCATCCCATTCACCCTCTTTTTAATGAAAAACTTAATCACCTATGCATAGATTTACGACAAACGTTTTTGAAAATTAGTTAATTAGTGTGTATTCGGCATCAAACATTTTCAATAGTATTTCTATTTGTGAACGTGTTAATTTTAGAGAAAGTACAGTATGATGTCCCCCGCCTTCTTCTATCCAACGTTTTACGCCTTTTTCTAATGATGGTTTCACTTCCCAAAGCACTCTAGCTACAGGTAAATGAGGAGCTGGTTCATCGAGACTTTTAGCTTCTATTTCATTAACAATAAATTTATAACGTGTCCCTAAGTCAAGCATAGTTACGACAACGCCTTCACCAGATTTACCATCAAATACTAATCTTGCCGGGTCATTTTTATCCCCTATACCAAGTGGATTCACAACAAGTTTAGGTTTCGTTTCAGCAAGTGTCGGATCAACTTCTAACATATGTGAACCTAGAATATGTGCATGACTGCTTCTTAAATCATACGTATAATCTTCCATAAATCCTGTTGCTTCATTATCTGCAGCAATTTTCAATAAACGATCTAAAGCTGCCGTCTTCCAGTCACCTTCACCAGCAAATCCATACCCTTGTCCATTTAACCTTTGTACTGCTAAACCTGGTAATTGCTGCATACCATGTAAATCTTCAAAGTTTGAAGTGAAAGCAGTATAGCCACCTTCATCTAAAAATTGCTTAATCGCTATTTCGTACTTAATTTGTTCTTTTACAGAACTGTTAAATGACGCTTTACTATAATCTCTGTAATCAAATTCGTATAAGTTTTCGTATGTTTTAAATAATGCAGCTACATCTTCATCAGTAACTTGATTAATGTATTCAACTAAATCACCGATACCGTAGTAATCAACAGTCCAACCATATTGAATTTGCGCTTCTATTTTATCTCCTTCTGTTACTGCCACATTGCGCATATTGTCACCAAATCTAGCGACTTTTAAATTAAAACTTTCACTATAAGCATTGGCTATAACCATCCAATCTCTTAATTGCTGTTGAACGTTTGTGTCTTTCCAGTGCCCAAATATAACTTCGTTATTTTTATTCAAGCGATGGTTAATATAACCGTATTCTCTATCACCATGTGCCGATTGATGTAGGTTCATATAATCCATGTCGATGTTTTCCCAGGAAATATCTTCATTATATTGTGTCGCTAAATGTAATAATGGTTTTTGTAGTAATTTAGTACCTCTTATCCACATTTTTGCTGGCGAAAATGTGTGCATCCAAGTAATAACACCTAAAATATCGTCACGATAATTAGCTTCTTTCATAATTTCAGTTATCACATCTGCTGAAACTGCCAATTTCGGTTGTAATTCAATTTCAAAAGGTAATTTCCCACTTTCATTCAACCCATCAGCGATATTTTGGGCATTTTGCTTAACTTGATTTAAAGCCTCTTCACCATATAGTGCTTGTGATCCAACTACAAACCAGAATTTTTTAACATTTGTCATTTTATTTCCCCCTTATTTTTGACCATAATAGGCGTTTTTTCCGTGTTTCCTTTCAAAATGCTTATCAAGTATTGCTTTAGGCAATGTTTCTGCAAAAGGATTTAACTGTCGCGTAAATATATTCATTTTACATACTTCTTCTAAAACAACTGCATTCATAACAGCCTTGTCACAATTCTCTCCCCATATAAAGGGTGCATGCCCATGTAACAAAACAGCAGGTATTTCATGTGGATTCATCCCTTTTTCATCAAATGTTTCAACGATGACATTACCTGTTTCATACTCATAATCCTTATTTATTTCTGCTGTTGTTAAAAATCTTGCGCAAGGAATATCTCCATAAAATGTATCCGCGTGTGTAGTACCCATTGCAGGAACAGGCAGTCCAGATTGTGCCCAAGTAGTCGCCCAAGGTGAATGTGTATGGACCACACTACCAATGCCATCAAATTTTTTATACAATACTGCGTGTGTTGGCATATCTGAAGATGGTTTCAAATCCCCTTCAATAACTTCACATTCTAAGTTACAAACAACCATATCTTCAGGCTTCATTTCATCATAATCTACACCACTTGGTTTAATAACAAATAATTGTGATTCTGAATCGAACGCACTAACATTACCCCAGGTATACTTAATTAGGCCTCTATTAGGCAATTCTAAATTCGCTTGATATACTTCAGCTTTTAACGCTTCGAGCATTCGTATCTCCTCCTAAATATTTAGTTACGGATTGTTCAATTGATAATCCCTTTTTCATTTTTTCTACATAGTTATTAAAATTAATGACTTCTTGTGCTACTGGCTGTAACGTCTTTTCCTTCGTATTTATAAAAACAGAATCATTAAGGAATACATCCAATGAATCTTCAGTATCTAATGCGGCATAATACGCTAAAACACTAATACCCCAAGCACCCCCTTCACTTGCGGTTTCCATAACCGTTATAGGCTGTTCAAATGCAGAAGCTAGTATCTGTTGAGCAACGTCTTTCGTTTTAAATATTCCGCCATGAGCAATCAATTTATCTATGTCGATATATTCATTTTCCTTTAGTAAATCCATGCCAATTTTCAAAGTACTAAAGGCACTAAATAAATGCATTTTCATAAAGTTTGCTAAATTGAACTGATAATTAGGTTCGCGTATAAATAATGGATAGCCTGTGTCTACATTTGTAATATTCTCTCCAGATACATAATTATATGAAAGCAAACCGCCTATGTTATCATCACTACTTAATGAACGCTCGAAAATATGTCCGTACAACTCATCTGATGAAAAATCAACGCCCATGACGTTTAATACTTCACCAAACAAATTCATCCAATCATTAATATCTGAAGTACAATTATTGGTATGAATCATAGCTACTTCGCTGCCATCAGGAGTCGTCACAACATCAATTTCCGGATACATATCTTTCAAAGTATTTGATAATACAATCATGGCAAACGCACTTGTGCCAGCAGATATATTACCTGTATTCTGAGCAACCGTATTTGTTGCAACCATACCTGTACCAGCGTCTCCTTCTGGTGGGCACATCAAAATGCCAGCTTCAAGGTTACCAGAAGGGTCTAATAACGTCGCTCCTTCTTCTGTAAGTAGCCCTCCACTTTCACCCGCTAATTTAATTTCAGGTAATAGCTCTTCAACTGACTTTTCAAAATACTTTGTTTTAAAAATATGATTTGCTTCCTCTAACAAATCTTTCCTATAACTTTTGGTATCAATGTCTATAGGAAACATGCCTGAAGCATCACCAATACCTAAAACTTTTTTACCAGTTAGGTACCAATGTACATATCCAGCTAATGTAGTTAAATAAGTTATTCGATTTACATGTGACTCATTATCTAATATAGCCTGATACAAATGTGCAATACTCCAGCGTTCAGGTATATTAAATTGAAATGCTTCGCTAAGTAATGTTGCCGCTTTAGCTGTATTTCCATTTCTCCAAGTCCTAAATGGCACGAGCAAGTCTTCGTTTTGATCAAATGCCAGATAACCATGCATCATACCACTCACCCCAATAGACTTCACTTTTCTTAGGGTTAAATCATACTTTTCTTTGATTTCTACTGACATTGCACTATAACTCTTCTGCAACCCTACCCAAATATCATTAATCGAATATGTCCAATATCCATCGATGAATTGGTTCTCCCACTCAAAATGGCCAGATGCAACAGTGCTCAAATTTTGATCTATAGCTACGGTTTTAATCCTAGTAGAGCCTAATTCAATACCTATTGAAATATCTTCACTTTTTAAATTCCGTTTCAAATCATCCATATTTTATCGCTCCTTTGAAACCGTTTTCAAATACACCTTATATTATTTGTCCGTACATGTCAACAAAAATTATATTATGTCCGTACATATAAGAGGTAAAAAAGACTCAAACCAACATCTTTATTGGTTTGAGTCAGTATTTATATTTTTTTCACTGAATTACGTTCTATAATATATGTATCTATGAGTTGTGAGGTTTGTTGTTTATCTGTATCTATTGCACTAATCATCCATTCAGCTGCTCTACTACCTAGTAATTCTTGTGGATGAGAAGTTGTAGTTAAATTCATCTCACTTAACTTACTCAATACTGAATTATCTTGTCCTACAACCGATAAGTCATTCGGTATTTGTATATTTCTTTTTTTCAATTCCTGTATGACTTCATATGCAATAGCGTCGTTATAGCAAACTAAGCCAGTAATGTTAATCTTTTTATTACAAATATGTTCTACAATTTGTTCGATTACTTGTAGTTTACTCTCAGTATCAAATGTATAGATATGTTCACCTTTAAATAGAATATGATTGTTTTCAAAGGCGTTAAAATAACCTTTCATCCTTAGCTTACCTTGATTGTCGTCAATTTTCGTAATCAACGCAATGTGCTCATGCCCATGATCAATCAAATATTTAGTCGCTAAATAGCCAGACTTCACATCATCAATTGCTGTATAAGGTAAACTCAATTCATCATATTTTGCATTTATCATTAAAATCGGAATGTCGCGTTGTTTGAATAGTGAATAATAAGACAGATTTGGATTATAAACATTACTTTTAGTAGGTTCTATAATTAATCCTGTCACACCTTGATTCAACATCATTTCTAAGCATTTACGTTCTTCTTCATGATTATTATTAGTACTTGCTAGTATTAAGGAATAGCCATTTTTTCTTAACACATTTTCTATACCTCTAATGATACTCGGAAAAATATAATCCGATAAATATGTCACGATAACACCTATTTTTCTAGTTTCATTCGTTTGGCGCGCGTTCAAATAACTATAGCTCACATAAGAGCCTGAACCTTTTTTCTTTTTAATAAATCCCTCTTTAACAAGTACATCCATCGCCTGTCTTATCGTATAACGACTCACATGATATCTATCCTGAAATTGTTTTTCTGTTGGTAGTAACATACCGACTTGATACGTTTTATTTATTATTTTTTCCTTTATTTCATTCGCTACAATTTGATATTTGGGCTTATTCATAATTGAAAATCTCCTAATCGCACCAATATTTAGTAATAACGTATATTATAGCATACGTCATATTTTGTTACTGAGACTAGAATAAAAACATGAAAATGTTGAATTAATAAATCCCTCCGCCATTGTCATCAAGTTTTTATGCACTCTTTCTCTAATTGACACAAATCAATATATAATTAAAATTAAACTATAAAAAATATAAGCGTAATTATATAACTTAATTAGTTTATGATAATCCTTCATTGAATTTCAACTTTATTTATGAATTTTTTGAAAAATTGCTTCTACTTATAAAATGTAATACAAATTGACAAAAATAATGAGGACGTTTACATAGTAATACGCCCTCATTATATTATTTTCTCTTACTTTATCAATTTAAAAAACTTAGTTTCTTTAAATTGAAGTCCACCCACCATCAATTTTTATTGTTTCACCAGTAATAAAGTTTGACAAATTAGAACTTAAGTATAATATTGCTCCAGTAATATCATCTAATTTAGGCAACTTATGGAATAATACGCGATTTAAAACGTCTTCTTTAAATTTTTCATCTTTAAACATTTCTTCTGTCAACTTAGTTTCAACAAACGTTGGAGCAATCGCATTAACATTTATATTATATTTTGCCCATTCTATAGCGAGTGATTTAGTTAATTGTATTACTCCCCCTTTACTTGAAGAATAATGCGCTCTATTATAGTACCCTACAAAACCAACTTGAGAAGCTACATTAATGATCTTTCCACCTTCTTCTTCTGCCATATAGCGTCCGAAAAATTTAGAAATAAAGAATAAAGATTTTAAATTTAATTCTAATACTTTATCCCAATCTTCCTCTTCAATTTCAAATGCAGGTTTACTAATATTTATGCCAGCATTGTTCACCAATATATCTATGCTTTTATAAATTGCAATTATTTGCTCAACAGTCTCAGAAACCTTATTAAGTTTTGTTATATCAAGTGAAAAAGCATTATGATTTCCATCGTAACGATTAAGTATATCTAATGTTTGATTTAATGCATTATTATCTCTACCTATTATAATTACATTTGCTCCTAATTCAGCAAAATCTATTGCAACTTTTTGGCCGATTCCTTTATTACCACCAGTAATAACTACATTTTTATTTTTTAAATCGCTAAAACTTTTTGACAAAATAATCACCTTATTTCTCTTCTAAATCTCTTTTCAAAAAATACATTAATATTTCATCTCTTTTATTTATTATTTCTTGAGTAGGGTTTCCATCCCAATTGTAGAAACCTTTGCCTGTTTTATAACCCAATTCGCCACTTTGAACATGCCGTGCTAATGTTTCTCCAGAAAATTTATCGGTGTTCAAATCTTCAAATAAATAATTGGAAATCGAACTAAAAGTATCTAATCCTCCTAAATCTGCTGTCATTAATGGTCCTATTATTGGATATCTTCTTCCAACACTATAAGTAACTGCTGCGTCAATATCTTCTTTTGATGCAACGCCTTTATCTAATAAGGACTGCGCTTCTCTAAAAAGCGCGTATTGTAATCTATTTCCAATAAAACCTGGTATTTCTTTTTGAATTAATATAGGTTTTTTACCGATGGTTTCAATTAAGTTTGTAGTATGGTTGACGACACTTTGACGCGTTACATCATTTTTTACAATTTCTACTAGCGGTATTAAATGTGCGGGATTCCAAAAATGCGTTATTATAAAATTTTCTGGAAAAGTATAAAACTGTGATAATTGGTTTAATGTAAATCCAGAGGTATTACTTGCCAATATGACATCTTCATCTAATAAACTGTTCAAACGTGTATATAACTCTTTCTTCATTTCTAAATCTTCAGGAATAGCTTCAATTACAAATGTTGCATATTCTACGGTTTTTTCTAAATTTGTAGAAAATATTATATCTTTTTTAGTTTCTCTTAATTGTTTTTCAGTAATTAATTCGTTACTATACAAGTCATCTAATTTATTTTCTATTTCTTTTTTAGCTAAATCCAAATCACTATCATTCAAACTATACACTTGAGTTTTATAGCCAGCCCATGCTGTGGATAATGCGATTGAATGTCCCATGGTTCCGCTACCAATAATTGTTATATTTTCCATAAGCACCCTTCTTTTTATTAATAATGTTTAAAATTCTATCATAAATAAGGTTACTGCTATAATAACTGCAAGAAGCGGAATTATAACAGTCATGGCTCCAAAGGCAGGATAGGCATCTTTATGAGATTCGCCTGCAATTGATCTAATAGTAGTAACAGCATATCCGCCATGTGGTAAGGAGTCTAAAGTTCCAGATGACATAGAAACTGTTCTGTGTAAGGCATCTGCATTAACCCCCATATCTAAATAATGTGGACCTAATATAGGAAGCGCTATCGATTGACCACCTGAAGATGACCCTGTTAGACCAGCAATCACCATTACTGCAAATGCCCCAGTTATTAAAGGGGAGCCAGGTAAACTGGTCACGTAATCAATTGCACTTTTAAAGGCAGGGGTTACTTGAGCAACACTACCAAATCCAACAACAGCAGAAGTATTACCAAGTGCAATTAATGCTCCTTCAGTCCCATTACCAACAGCTTTCCAAAAATCTCTGAAATAAGGTTTATTTAATATCCAAGTAGCAATAACACCACTTGTAAGAGCAATTATTAAGGCAGATTGCTCAAGTACATCATGCAAAACAAAAGCTACAACCAATACTATTAACAAAGGGATAATACTTAAAAATGGATTAGGTAACCCTTTTCTAGATTCAACCTCATCATTTTCCCTACTAATAAAATGCTCTCCTTTTCTATTGGCTTTTTTTATCATATGCATTAACCATAAATAACCAGCAATCAGCATAAATAATGCAGTAACTAAACTAACCCCCCAACCAGCATAGGGACTAGTATGTAAATACGGTATAGGAATCCAGTTTTGTATCTCTGGAGAACCTGCTGAAGTCATCGTAAAAGTTGTGGACCCCAACGCTAGTGTTGCCGGAATAAATCTTCTTGGAAAATCAGATTCTTTAAACAAATTTACTGCCATCGGATATACCGCAAATGCTACAACAAATAAACTAACGCCACCATACGTTAATACGCCACATGCTAATACAATAGCTAAAACTGCTCGTTTCATCCCTATTTTTTTTATTATCCAATGAGAAACACTTTCTGCTGCGCCACTATCTTCCATAACTTTTCCAAATATCGCGCCTGTTAGAAACATAAGATACCAAGAAGTGACAAAACCAGAAAATCCATCCATATAACTTGTCACGAAATCCGTCTGTTTACCAACTGCAAGTTGAGAAAATAAAGGAAGTCCATTAAACACTCCTACAATTAACGCAGACAAAGGCGCAGCAATAAGTAAATTCATCCCTCTCATAACTAAAATAGTCAATATAGCTAATCCACCAATCAACCCTAATATACCCCACATATAAGTATGTCCCCCTTTAGGAAATTAATTATTTCCTTTATCTCCATACTTTCTCACTCGTAGTAAAGCTTGCTCTGCATGTCCAGCAAAATTTTCATATTCACATAAACGCGCTGCATATTCACCTATATAAGCACTTTGCTTTTCAGATGTTACTTTTTGATAAGTTACTGTCTTGATGAATTTACCTACCCATAAACCACCTGTATATCGAGCTGCTTTTTTAGTTGGTAATGTATGATTTGTGCCTATCACTTTATCTCCATATGCTACGTTTGTTTCTGGCCCAAGGAATAATGCTCCATAATTCGTTAAATTATCTAAAAAATAATTTGGGTTTTTCGTTAAAACTTCTACATGTTCATATGCTAATTGATTTGCTTCATTTATTGCTTCTTGTTCATTTTCTACGATTATCACCTGACCATATTTATCCCAAGATTCTCTAGCTACATCTGCAGTGGGCAAGGTAAGTAATTGTTTATCAATTTCTTCAATAGCAATTTTAGCAACTTCTTCAGACATAGAAATAATTGCACCAGGTGAAGTAGGACCATGTTCACCTTGTCCTAAAATATCAGTTGCAATCATTTCTGGTTCAGACGATTCATCCGCAATTACTAAAGTTTCAGTAGGACCTGCTAATAAATCAATGCCTACTCTTCCAAAAAGTTGACGTTTTGATTCTGCAACAAAAGCGTTGCCTGGACCTACAATCATATCAACAGCCTCAATACTCTCTGTACCTATTGCCATACCAGCCATTGCTTGAATTCCACCTAAAATATATATTTCATCAGCACCAGCTTTATACATTGCATATACAGTTGTTTCTGGAATCTCTCCATTTATCGGCGGTGTACATGCAATTACTCGTTTAACTCCAGCAACCTTAGCTGTTAATATACTCATATGGGAAGAAGCAATCATTGGGTATCGTCCCCCTGGTATATAACATCCCACACTTTCTACTGGTATATTTTTTTGACCTAAAATAACGCCAGGTAAATTTTCTACTTCAAAATCTTTCAATGACTCTTTTTGAGCTTTTGCAAAATTTTCAATGTTTTGTTGGGCAAAAGCGATATCATCTTTAACCTGTTGTGGTATGTTATTTATAATTTTTTGAATCTGCTTTTCATTTAATTTAAATGACTCCGGACTCCAATTATCAAATTTAATAGACAAATCACGTAATGCTTTATCACCTTCATTTTCAATTGTCTTTATTGTGTTACTTACAATTTTACTTACCTTTTCGTCAGACTGCTTTATATCTTCCTGATTTTTACCTTTTTTTAATATATAAGACATATTAAAATCCCCTTTCACTTTTGCATACGTATGCAAATAGAGATGAAACCCTTTTGCATACGTATGCAATATTTCATTCAATCTTAGGGTAAGCGCTTCCAATTGTCAATTACTTTGTTGTATTTCTAAGCTTTAATTTTCCTTTTAGCTTTATTTGTTCTACCTTTTTAAAGTCACCATTAATTAAAATATTAATCGTCTCGTTTATCATTTGATCCAAAGGCTGTGCCCAAGTAGTTAATAGGTTATTGGGCCATGCTGCCATTTTTATATCATCGAACCCTATTATTTCCATATCTTTAGGTATATCAAAATTCATCTTTTTTGCTGCTTCAAGAATCCCTAAAGCTGTTATATCATTTGCTCCAAACACACCTTCCGGCTTCTTGCCTTTCTTAAAGTAACTCAGAGCTTTTTGATAGGCTGTTTCAAAACTGAAATCTCCTTCAATAATGTCTATATCTTGGCCTTTTTCTTTAAAATAATCTTTGAATCCGTATAATCTATCTCTATTAGTAGAAGTGTTACTTGGCCCAGATACATATAAATTATTTGTATAACCTTTATCAAAAAAATATTTAGCTATTGATTTTGCAGCAAAGTAATTATCACTTGATACAGAATTACAATTCAAAGTTTCATCATATCTATTAAATAGAATTACAGGTATATTTGAACTTTTTAATTTTTTTACTAATTCTGAAGATAATACAGCATCAGTGATTATAATAGATTCAACGTTATATTCTATAAATTGGTTAATTTCTTCCTGCTGAATTTCTTCATTTTCTGTATATACAAAAAGTACAGAATAACCAAAGGTTTTCAATTTTTGTGTAAATAATGATAGCACTTCATGATAAAATGGATTTTGTTTATTTTTCATTGCTATCCCAATCAATTTTGATTTATTTGTAATTAAACCTCTAGCTAAAGCATTCGGTTTATAATTCAATTCATCTGCTACCTTCATTACTCTTTTTCTTGTGTTTTCTGAAACACTTTTACCTGGCGAAAAAACTCTAGAAACCGTCGATTGTGATACTTTAGCAAGTTTAGCTACATCTTCTGCTGAAATTTTTTTCTTTTCCAAATTTATCTTCCCTTCCACAAAAAGCATTGAATTACATCAATAACCTACTTCACTATCTTTAACATTTACTTATAATGTCTAACTTTAAATTCACAATCATTGCTTTTCCTTATCACTTTTCTATTTTATATCATACTATAAAACATTCTGTATAATAAGATGGTATTTCATTTAACAGTTTTTCCACGTATTCACAATAGTTAGAGTATTTTAATACTATTATTTAAGTATCAATTATTCGCCAATATTCAAAAAGATAAAAAGGAGGTATAACATTCACACCTCACTAATATATTTAAGATTCATTTAAATCGTTTGTTACTATTTATATTTATTAACAAGCTCTTTTGGTATATGACAATAATCATTTGGAAATTTGGATAATCGCTCTTGATGTGCTCTAGCACTTCTCACATAATTTGTTAAAGGTAACACTTCCGTTGCAATTAAATGATTATTTTCATATAAATCAATAAAATCTTGAGCTTCTTTCAAGTGTTTAGGGTTTTCACTATATAAACCAGTTCTATATTTCAAACCAATATCTTCCCCTTGTTGATTTACACTGTATGGATCAATGATTTCAAATAAGTACTCCATCAACTTTGTTATCGTTACTTTTCCAGGGTCAAAGTCTGTCTTAACAACTTCCACATAACCATCATATTCGCCATCTAACGTATTCGAAATACCGTTAGCTCTACCCGCCTCAGTATTAACAACACCAGGAAGTGTTTTGACGAAGGCTTGCACACCCCATAGACATCCACCTGCTAAATATACTGTTTCCATAACCATCTCTCCTGTTTAATTTTATTTTTTCCGTCAGTTAATGAAAGTATAGTAACCATAGTTACACAATTCAATGTTTCATATTTTTAGATGATTGATTTTAATTTAAAAAGGGAAAATTAAATAGACGATAAGGAGGTATTATATGCCTAAGGTTAAAGAAAGATTATTAGAGGATATCGAGGAAAAACCTTCTCGAACTGATAGTAACTTTAATTCTGAGAAAGAACTGCAAGAAAATGCTTTTGAAAGATTAGGTAAAGATGTTGTTATTATAGAGATATTAGCAATTATGAATATCATTTTTGCAGTCAGTACAATTAGTTTAATCGTGTCACTCATATTTACTAATAAAAATAAATAATTCATATTCATTTTTATGCTCTTTTCAACTATCATCTTTTGAAGATGCTATGCTTGAACAGAGCATTTTCTCATATTGTTACATAAATACAGTTTTAAAACGTTTATATAAATATTTGACTTTGCAAAATTTTTAAATTGAATATTGTCCTTTTTTTGTTACAATATAGTGAGGATAATTTTGTCATTTTATAAAAATAATTAATCGATGTTAATTTAACCATATTTATTATGAACTACTGTCGCACGAATATCGTCAAACTAATCATTTTATATAAAAACTATAAGAGAAAAAATCAATTAGAGGAGAATAGTATTATGGATTACAGAGTATTATTGTATTATAATTATACAACTATTGAAGACCCCGAAACTTTTGCCACAGAACATTTAGATTTTTGTAAAGAGTTAGAACTTAAGGGCCGTATTTTAGTATCGACAGAAGGCATTAATGGTACAGTCTCTGGTACGATTGAAGCTACCGATAAATATATGGCTGCATTAAAATCTGACGAAAGATTTAAAGACATTACTTTTAAAATCGATGAAGCTGAAGGACATGCTTTCAAGAAAATGCATGTACGCCCAAGACAAGAAATTGTAGCTTTAGATCTTGAAGATGACGTAAATCCAAGAGAGCTAACAGGTGATTATTTATCTCCAAAAGAATTTAGAGAAGCGTTATTAGACGACGATACAATCGTCATTGATGCGCGAAATGATTATGAATATGACCTTGGCCATTTCCGTGGTGCAGTTCGTCCTGATATTACAAGATTTAGAGATTTACCTGACTGGATTAAAGAAAACAAAGACCAATTTATGGATAAAAAAATTGTAACTTACTGTACTGGTGGTATTCGTTGCGAAAAATTCTCAGGCTATTTATTAAAAGAAGGCTTCGAAAATGTGAGTCAACTTGAAGGCGGTATCGCTACTTATGGAAAAGACCCAGAAACAAAAGGTGAATTCTGGGATGGTAAAATGTACGTTTTCGATGAACGTATCAGTGTAGAAGTAAACCATGTAGATAAAACAGTTGTAGGTAAAGAATGGTTTGACGGCACGCCATGTGAACGTTATATAAACTGTAGCAATCCTGAATGTAATAAACAAATACTAGTATCAGAAGAAAATGAAGCACGTTACTTAGGTGCTTGCTCTCATGAATGTGCAGCTCATGAAAATAATCGTTACGTAAAAAAACATGATATTAGTGACGAAGAAAAAGCTAACCGCTTAGATAATTTCAAAGAACTAGTAAATCAATAAATCTCATTAAGCACATACTAAAAAATCGATTGAACTGACAGACTAACTATAAGTATGTTTTTAACTGAATCGACTTTTTTAATATCATTATTTGAAGCTGAAACAAACCTTAGGCGATAGTTCACCTAAGGTTTGTTTATTTATATTTGTATAGTTATTTTTCAAAATAGAGATCAGCAACTTAGCCAACTTCTATCTTTTTTTCTTTATTTTTTGATAAATAAGGCCTAAAGCACCCGATTTAAATGTTTTACTATCAAGTAATTTCAATTCTACTCGTTCATGTATATTTTGAAATAATGGCAATCCTTTACCAATCAATGTAGGCGAAATAGTAATTTTATATTCATCCACTATATCTAATTGCATCAAATAATGTGCGAATCGGGGGCTACCCAATACTACAATATCTTTACCTTCTTGTTGCTTCATCTGGATAATTTCATCTTTAACATTCTTTTTAACTAAACGTGAATTATGCCAATCGACACTATTCAAAGCTTTTGAAAATATGACTTTTTCAACATTTTCAATCCATTTAGCGTGTTTCAATTCATGTTCAGAAGCATGTTTATCTGATGGAACTGTCGACCAGTAATCATACATCATTTCATAGGTTTTGCGCCCCCAAACAATTGTGTCAGCAGTTTGCAACACTTCATCAGCAAAATTTTCTAATTCGTTATTATAAGCAATCCAATCAATATCCATGGCACCTTGAGAACCTTCAACAAATCCATCCAAAGAGCTGTGTAAAAACACTACAAGTTTTCTCATATTAATTGCCCCTAACTAAATTCCCAAATATTTTTGTTGCTTGAAATTTTCATTAAAAACTACAATCTTTATTATTTTATGTATACCCATATTTACATCAATGATTTATCGACGTTTAAAGAATTTATCAAAATAAAAAATAACGGCTGAGACATTTAAATATCCCAACCGCTATCTTCATTATTAAAATTTATACTATTTTTGTTACTGAATATCTATATTATGCAGTAACCCATTGTGAAGGGCCAACTTCATCATATAATTTTTGTGCTGCAGCATCTTGTACTGCTTCTGGTGCATTACCAGCTGGTTGGCCTTGATATTCAGATGGTGCTACTGAATCCCATGTACTTTGTAAGAATTGGAACTTACCTGAAGCACCTGATGATGGGTTTGTAGCATGAATATCGCCACCTGATTCACGTTGCGCGATTTGTTGTAAGTGTGAATTCACACCTGATGAACCTTCTGAAGCTTCATTTGAGCTTGATTCGTTTGAGCTAGCTGAAGATTGTGAAGTTGTTTCTTGTTGTTGTGGTTGTTGAGCTGACTCTTGTTGTGGTGCACTTTGTTGAGTTGATTGTTGTGCTTGAGCAGACTGTTCACTTGAAGCTTGTTCAGTTTGTGCCGCTTGTCCGTTTTGTTGTCCACTATTGTCTACACTTTGTGCTGATGAACTAGTTGAACCCTCTCCTGATCCTTCACCATAGCTCCAAGTAAAGTTTTCGCCATCTGAATTAAAATTGTAATTTAATCCGTCTTGATTAAAATTATAGTTATATGAACCATCATGTAATGCTGATTCATTTAATTGTTCTGGGTTATTTTGAGCTTGTTGCGCTAATTTTGCTTGATCAATATTTTGTTCTGATGCATCCGCTGAATTTCCTGCTGCTAATCCTGTAACACCTAATCCTACTGCTAATGTTGATGCAATTACTGTTTTTTTCATTATTAATAATCCTCCTAAGAGATAATTTCCATATTTAAATTTAAAAATTAGATCGCAATTTCAACAATCGAAGTTGTTTACTTTTTACAACTAATTTGTAATTACTACTATAACACCCATAAAAAGCTTGTAGGTTACAGCCAAATTAAAAAAGCAATCAATTTTTTACATCATCATTACGTTAAAAAGTACATTAACCATACATATATGACTACTTAAAAACTTTCACAAAGGCAAAAAGTGTATTTATACACTTTTTGATTATGTAACATGCTTGTAATTAGTGTGAAAATAATACCTACATCGTTCTTATTTTTCACACATTTAAATGAGCAACCTAGAATATATCAATAGCTAAAATATTCCATTTAAGCTATTACAGAATTATATTTATATATGATTAACTAACAAATTACACCTTTATCTAATTTCCAAACTCCAAATGAAAACAATTTTTATATATAACTATCTTATTTTGAACAATTTAAATTATATTAATATTAGCTAATTTACTAAGTTCACATAAAAGAATTAAGCATAAACAAATAAGAGGCTAGAACATTTATTAATGTCCTAGCCTCTTAAAATTCATATAATCAAAATTTGAAATTCTATTATATTATGCAGTTACCCATTGTGAAGCGCCAACTTCATTGTAAAGTTTAACTGCTGCAGCATCTTGTACTGATTCAGGTGCTTCTGTTGGAGATACACCTTTATATTGAGATGGTGCTACTGAATCCCATGTGCTTTGTAAGAATTGATATTTACCTGCTGCACCTGATGATGGGTTAACAGCTTTTAAGTCGCCGCCTGATTCACGTTGCGCGATTGCTTGTAAATGAGAGTTAACATTTACTGATGAACCTTCTGAAGCTTCACTTGAGCTTGATTCATTTGAAGAAGTTGAAGCTTGTTGAGTTGTTTCTTGTTTTGGTTGTTGAGTTTGTTCAGTTTGTGGAGCAGCTTGTTGAGCTGGTTGCTCACTTGATGCTTGCTCTGTTTGTTGTGGTTGAGCTTGCTCTGTTTGTTGTGATTGTGCTGGTTGTTCAGCTTGTGCTGGTTGCTCTGCTGAAGCATTACCTTGTCCATAGCTCCAAGTCCAATATTGGCCGTCTGATTGGAAGCTATAGTTTAAATTATTATGATTAAAGTTAATGTCATAAGCACCTTCTTGTACTGGCGCTTCGTTTAATGATTCTGGATTAGTTTGTGCTTGTTGAGCTAATTGTGCTTTATCTACACCTTGCTCTGAAGCGTCTGCTGAATTTCCTGCTGCGAAACCTGTTACACCTAATCCTACTGCTAATGTTGATGCTAATACTGTTTTTTTCATTATTAATAATCCTCCCAGAAGATAATTTTCGTTTTTATTTTTAAAATTATTATTGAATTTCAATTACCTAAACACATAGATAATTTACTGCTTCAATTAATTCACAAATAGTACTATAACATCCATAAAACTCTTGTAGGTTACAATGAAATTAAAATAACAGACGTCTTTTTTACATCCTAATTACATACAATCTAGTTAATTTTATGACAAAATCTTTTTTGAAAACTGCCATGAAAGTCTCTATAGTTTATCTATCAATGTATATCTTTGTAACATTAATGTAATTAGTGCGAAAACTCTGCTCTTTTTTTACTAATTATTGATTTAAATTTAAACAAACATAATAAAAGGTACATTAATTTGGATTATCCAAACAACATACCTTTTATACAATAATCATATAAATCAAACCGTTTAATTTCTCGGGAAATACACTGTCATCGTCGTGCCTTCTCCAAATGTGCTATCAACAGAAATTTCACCACCTATTTGTTTAGCTAATGTCGACGCAATATATAACCCTAACCCAGATCCACCAGTTTCTTTATTTCTTGAGTTATCTACTCTATAAGTTCTATCAAAAATATATCTTAAATGTACGCCCTTTATACCTATGCCTTCATCTTTCACTGAAATGCCTAACATATTACGTTCATGTTCGAATACTGTAATTGTCACTACTTTATCAGTATCTGAAAATTTTAATGCATTATCTATAAAATTAGTAATAATTCGTTCCAATGCGATCTTATCTTGATAGAAAGCCTTTATATTGAGTGGAATATTAACTTCTAATTGTCTCTTGTTCTTTTTCAAACATTGTTGATATGACTCCAAAATAGGCATTAATAATTGATCAATATTGATTCGCGTATTGGAACGCTTATTATTTACAGACATGACATCGGTTAAGTCATCAAACATTTGATTTAAACGGTCTGCTTGGTTAATAAGTACTTGATAAGCATCTTGCTTGGCTAATTCAGTATAAATCATGCCATCATTAAGCCCTTCTGAATATGACTTAATACTGGCTAATGGTGTTTTTAAATCGTGCGCTAAATTCTGAACCATATATAATTTTTCATCTTGTTCTGCTTTAATTTGATTCATTTGGTTATCGATTCTTATAGTCATTTGGTTAAAGGCATCACTTAATTCTTTTAACTCTTTCGGTGATTGAATATTTAAATCTTCGACTTTATAATTACCCTTAGCAATTTGGTCAGTGCGGTCATTTAATTTTTCAATTTTATGAATCGTTGGAACAGAGAAAAATATCGCGATAGCCATTGTCATCATGCTTGATACAAAAGAACAAAGTGTAAGTAATATAGTTTGATGCACATCGAACCACATTAATTTGTATAATATAAAAACCAAAAGCGTCGTTATAAATAAGGAACCCATGAATGAATAAATTAATTGCTTACGGATCGTCATTTAAACACTCCTTTGAAACTTATAACCGAGGCCCCAAACTGTCGAAATGGTATATTCATTAAATGACTACTTTCCAATTTCTCTCTAATACGATGAATGTGGACATTAAGTGAATTGACATCTTCGTAAAATTCATAACCCCAAACTTCTTCGATTAATGAAGTTTTTGAAATAGCTTCATCTTCATGCGTCACAAAATACCAAAGTAACTCAAACTCTTTAATACGAAATGGTACAGCTTCACCATTAATTTCTACTATTTTAGTTATATTATTCAATTTAAGATTACCACAACAGATAACTTCATGTTTTTTAGGTTTCGTTGCTACTCTATCCAGCAAATTTTTCGCTCGTATCACTAGTTCTCTTGGACTAAATGGTTTTTTTACATAATCATCTGCGCCTAACATTAGCCCCAAAATTGTATCTGACTCACTTGTTTTAGCCGTTAAATAAATGTATGGAATATCTAATTGCTGTGCTTTCATTTCTTTAACCACGTCATAACCATCCACTTCAGGCATCATAATGTCTAACACCATTAAATCTATAGATTCATCTAAGAACCCAAGTACTTCTTTACCATTTTCGGCAAGGGTTACTTGATAACCCTCAAATTCAAAATAGGTTTTACAGATTTCTCTAATATCTTTTTCATCATCCGCTATAAGTATGTGGGGCATTTTCATCATTCCTTAATTGTTTTCTTTTTATAAAATGATTTAAGCTTATTGAATTTATTATCTCTTTATTCATTAATATAATTATAAAGAAAAACAATTGAATTGGGTATGTGAAAATCATATCTGCAAGAATATAATTTAACATTATAAAAACACCAAAAAAGCTTGCTGTATATGAAAGTACACCAAGAATCAAACTAAGTCCTATAGCAATCTCTCCAAGTTGTACCATCCATTTAAATATTTCTAGATGATTCGCCACAACTGCTTCAAAGAAAAATTTAAACCAAGCTGGGGAATCCTGGTTTTCTTTAATTACTGATACTAAACCATCTATCGCAAAACCACCTGTTAATTTTTCATAACCTTGAAATAGCATATAAAAACCAGAACCTAATCGAATCATCAGCAATATCATTTTCGATATCATCCTATTAATCCACTCCTTTATAATATAATGTGGATTGACCCAACTTATAATCTAGAAGTCAATCCACATACTACTTGATTATTATTTTAGTTCTGCTGAACCAAAGGTTACATGAGCTTTGTCGCAGTATATTGTTACGGTGTTATATTCATTGGTATTTATGCCTTTTAAATCAAATGTTTGCTCTGGTTTATCATAATCAACTTTGTCGATTTTCTTGCCTTTTTTAATATCGCCATCTTTAGTGAGGTATACATGTAAATCTGGGCCTTTGGATGATTTGAAATCTTTTAACATCAGTTTATTATCATGAATCATCGCCTTACCTTCTACTTTTTCTTTATTTTCGCCTTTAAACATACCTTCCTTCATACCTTTACTTTCACTCATATCTTTATTATCCATTTTTATCTCAGATTTTGTTTTTTCTTCCATATCTTCTTTCTTAGTGTCCATATTATTACATGCTCCTAGTAACAATGATGTCGCTACCGTTCCCGAGATAAATAATGTTTTTATGTTCATAAATATATACCTACTTTCAATTTATTTTTTTCATAGTTTTATAATACGGCGTAAATAAATCATTTAACATTAACTGATTATTAACGTTTCTTAACTCATTCTTAAATATAGAGATAATTTCAGTTAAGAATTAAATAACATCATAAACATCTATAGTTCTAATCCATTAAGTAACAACTATTTATCTAATCGTGTTAAAACAAATGCACACAAAAAAAGCTACGGAATCAATTTAGTTAATTAATTCCGTAGCGCTTTATCATGGTAACTGTAACAATATAAATACTAGTTAATAACTAATTTATCCACCGATAATTAGCTTGAAATTGCATTATCTCGATAATGCAATTTCAATATGTGCTAAATGATGGTTTTCATGCCATGCCAATTTAGCTAATTTTGTAGCAACTGTGATTTCGCCACTATCTTTAAGCGTGAATTTACGTTCTAATTGATCTTTATCAATATGATTACCTAATGCTACAATGCGTGCATTAATCCCCTCTAACATTTGAAGCGCATATTCGATAGGGGCCGAACTATCTTCTAACTCTACCCATTTCTCCTGATTGAATGGTGGGACGATTGGATTATTATCTGTTAATGCTAATTTCAATCTTTGATACATATTGAGTTGTGAATCTGCAATATGGTGAACCAACTGACGTACATTCCAACTTCCATCACGATACGTTTTATTTAATTCTTCATCAGTGATATTTTCAACTACATCTCTTAAACGCTGTGTATAATTGTCGATTTCTGCTAACCATTTTTGAACATCACCTAATGTTACATTTTCAGGTATGTCTAATTTACCAATTGGAAATCTTACATCCATATTAAATCACCTAATCATTCATTATTTTTATCCGCTGATGACTGTTATCTCATTTCTACCCTCAATAGTTATATTGCCGAATCTCATGAATTTAATCAGGAATAATCAGCATATTTTGTTCATCAAATTCCCACATATCACCAAATGCGACTTCCCAATAGTAACCATTGATATCTGTAAAATAGCCACCATAACCACCCCAATCTAAATCTTGGGCTGGTTTAACAACTGTTGCACCAAATGTCTCGACTTGTTCTAAAATTGAATCGACTTCCTCTTTAGACTTGGCATTGTAAGCTAAAGTAATACCTATAAAGCCACCTGTAGTTATTGTCGGAGGACTATCTGCATTGATATCTTTTGCTAATGCTTCAACAGGAAAAATTTCTAATTTTGTACCGTCATTATTAAAAAACACGATTGCTAAATGATCATCTGTTACCTCGGCAGTTGTTTTAAAACCAATATTTTTATAAAACTGGAGTGATGCTTTCAAATCTTTAACACCTAACGTGATTAAATTAATTCTATTCATTAGATCTCCTCATTTATGATTGGAATTGAATTGCCTATTATTTCCAAGGTTATAATTCATCTTCGTTACAGTAAGCCTTTACCCTCATGATGAATGAGTTATTCTTTTTCTAATGCGCAAAATTCTTACTAAATGAAATAATAATATCTTTATATGTCTCTAAAGATTCAATAACTGCATACTCGCCATCACCATGCCATTCTCCTCCTGAGGGACCGAATTCAATAGCAGGGACATCATATCTTGAAAAATATCTTGTGTCTGCGAAACCATGTTGCCCGAATACATCAACATGCTCTTTATTTCCAACCATTTTGATATGTTGTATTAATTTTTGGATATAAGGATTGCTTATTTCATTTTTAACGCTTGGGCCAGTTAAATTCAAAGAGATTTCACCATCAGTAATCTCTTTAATTTGCGCTAAAATATCTTCTTTATCTTGATTAGGTAAATAACGAATATCAAATGAAATTAGACATTCATCTGGAACTTTATTGTATACTTCGCCACCTTTAATTTTGGCAAGGTTAATTGAAGGGGCCTCAAATATATCTGTAGACTCTTTAGCAAAAGGTAAATCAAGTATCTTATGATAAACTTCCATTGCTTTAGCAATTGCATTTTCCCCTTCCCATGGCCTACTACCATGAGCTGATTTCCCTTTAAATTGAATATCAAATTGTAAAATACCTTTAGCTTGAAAGCCAATCCCTATTTGTGTTGGTTCAGCACAAATTACAAAATCACCTAAATAACCTTGATCCGTTAAATATGAAGCGCAGTTATATCCTCCAATTTCTTCATCCGTTACTAATTGAAGCTGAACACAGACATCTCCTAAATCAACGTTCTTCAAATCACGCATCACTAACATAAATGAAGCGACGCCTGCTTTCATATCTGCTGAGCCCCGCCCATAAATCTTGCCGTCTTCAATTTGTGGTGTAAATTGTTTTTTCTTACCACTAACAACATCAACATGACCATTTAAAACAAGTTTTTTATTACCTTCCCCTACGTTACAAACAAGCATCTTATAACCATTATTTATTATTATTTCTGACGACAAACCTTCTTTTTGTAACCATTCCGCACAATAGTCTATCGTTTCGTTTGCAGTATACTGACTAGAGCTATCAAATTGAATTAAATGTTCTAGTAAATCTAATGTATCTTGCATTGATCATACCCCCTGCCTTTAATTGTGAAAAAGTATAATATATTATCTGAATATTGACAAGATTTAAAAATTTTAGTAATCTTTGTTTATATCAATATTAAAAGAAACAAGCAATATTATTTTGAATTTTCACAAGTAAAAATAAATTAAGCAAAGGCGCTTATATCTCAATCTCGTTGATTGTGTATATAAGCGCCTTTTTGCATGTTAAGGGGCGATTTTATGACACGAAATTTAAATTACAATTGGATAAATGGTGAGCAAATTCAAACTGAAAAAACTTTATCAGTTGTCGATCCTGCAAGTGGTAAAACGATTGGAGAAGTTCCTAGTGTAGATGATGCAATCGTTCAAAAAGCAATTGATAGTGCTGCTAATGCTTTTGAAAGTTGGTCTAATTATACTGCTGAAACTAGACAAGCATTTTTAGAAAAATGGGCAGTCAACTTGCTTAACAAACAAGAAGAACTTGCAACTATTATGAGTGAAGAACAAGGCAAACCATATAATGAAGCATTTGGTGAGATTGCTGTATGTGCTAAATTCATTCGCTGGTTTGCCGAAGAAGGCAAACGTATATATGGAGAAATCATTCCACCCTCATCTGAAAACCAACGTATTTCAGTAATTAAACAACCCGTAGGTGTTTGTGGCCTAATTACACCTTGGAATTTCCCAGGTGCAATGGTTGCACGTAAAGTTGCGCCAGCACTAGCAGCAGGATGTACAGTTATTGTGAAACCGTCTAGTGAAACACCTAGAATTGCAATTGCTATTTTTGAAGAATTAATAGCTACTGGCATCGATAAAGGCGTTGCTAATATTGTTACAGGTAGCTCTTCGTTAATATCTGACAAACTTTTTAGCGATAAACGTGTTAAAAAAATGTCCTTCACTGGCTCTACTAAAATTGGAAAAACATTAATGAGTGAAGCTTCCAAACAGATAAAACGTATATCTCTAGAACTTGGTGGTAACGCACCTGCAATCGTATTACCTGACGCCGATTTAGATAACGCAGCTGACGCTATAGTCGATAATAAATTTGAAAATAGTGGGCAAATGTGTAATGGAATTAACGTCATACTCGTACACAAAGATATCAAATCAGAAATCACCCAAAAAATCATTAGTAGGGTTAATAAGCTAAAAGTAGCTCCTGGCAATGACTCGGGTGCACAAGTTGGTCCATTAATTAATCAACAAGCCATTGAAAAAGTTGAAAAATTAGTAGCAGCAGCTCAGGAAAATGGTGCAACTATTCAAACTGGTGGACACAAAGCTGATATAGCTGGCTCTGAACTTTTTTATCAACCTACTGTTATAACCGATGTCACGCCAACTATGTCGATTGCTCAAGAAGAAATCTTTGGACCAGTAGCACCAATTATTACTTTTGAATCTACTAAAGAAGCAATAGAAATAGCAAATGCCTCACCTTATGGACTAGCAGCTTACTTTTTCTCTAATAATATCAATACAGTATATCAAATAAGTGAGCAATTAGAATTTGGAATGGTTGGCGTTAACGGAACTCAATTAAGTGTACCTCAAGCACCATTTGGCGGTATTAAAGAAAGCGGGATGGGACGCGAAGGTAGTCACTTCGGTCTAGATGGCTTCCTAGAATTAAAATATATTTCACTATCTTTACTTAAATAAAATAGCTAAGGGGATGTCACATATGCAAAACAAAAATAGAGTAACTGGAAACATAACAAAAGATAAATTAATTGAATTAGTCAAATCAGATGAAATTGACACTATAATCATGGGATTTTGTGATATGCAAGGAAGACTCATGGGTAAGCGAATTACAGGAGACTTTATTTTAGAAAATGATATTTCAGATGGTACACATTTTTGTAACTACTTACTAGGTACAAATTTCGAAATGGATACAAATGAAAACTTTGAATTTATGAATTGGAATAAGGGCTATGGCGACTATTTAGCAGTACCTGATTTAGATACGTTAAAAGTTGTGCCATGGTTAGAAAAAACTGCCATGGTCTTTTGTGATGTCTACTCCGTAGATGGTAGTGAACCTATTTGTATTGCACCAAGAAATATATTAAAACATCAAATCCAAAAGGCTGAAGCACATGGTTTATCACCACATATGGCTAGTGAATTAGAATTCTACTTATTCAATAATTCTTTCGAAGAAATTTCAAAACAAGGTTACAACAATTTAGAAGCTGCTGGACATTTAAATGAAGATTACAATTTACTACAAGGCAGTAAAAACGAGCCTATTTATCAAGAAATAAGACACCAAATGCACCTCATGGGAATCACTGTCGAATCTTCAAAAGGTGAAGCATACAAAGGACAACATGAAATCAATTTAAAATATTCTGATGCTTTAAATGCAGCCGATCAACACATTATGTTCAAACATGGAATGAAAGAAATTTGTATACAAAATGATAAAGCCGTAACCTTTATGGCCAAACCTTACGAAGCGTGGACTGGATCGAGTGGTCATATACATCTCAGCATGATGGAAAAAGGAACAAAAACAAATGCTTTCTATGCTGGTGATGACGCCGACGAACCTAAATCTGAAACCATGCAACATTTCTTAGCTGGCATTTTAAAATATACTAAAGATTTTGCTTTAATGTTTGCACCTTACGTCAATTCATATAAACGTTTCGCCCCTAATTCTTGGGCACCTGTTAGCATCGCATGGAGCAGAGACAATCGTTCAGCAGGTTATCGTGTAGTTGGTGATGGCAATTCATTACGCTTTGAATCACGTATTTCAGGTGCAGATATGAACCCTTACTTAGCATATTCCGCGCTTATAGGAGCTGGACTATATGGTATTGATAACAAGATTCCTTTAAGCGAAGAATTGGTTGGTAACGCCTACGAACAAGACAGTATCACGCGAATCCCATCATCATTACATGAAGCTATCTTGCAATGGAAAAATAGTGAAGTTGTCACAGAAGTACTAGGTGAAGATGTCGCAAATCACTATTTAGAAGCTGCACAATCTGAGCAAAATGATTTCGATTCTTACGTCACGACTTGGGAACGTTCACGTTATTTTGAACAGAGCTAATACCATGCAAAACTATTATTATAAGGAGGAACAATCTATGAGACTAAAAGATAAAGTATGTATTATTACCGGCGCAGGTGGCGGTATGGGGAAAATTGCAGCACAAACCTTTGCTAAAGAAGGTGCTAAAGTTGCAGTCTTTGAAAGAGATGAGCAAGCTGGCCTTGAAACTGTGCAAATAATTAAAGACAATGGTGGTGAAGCCTCATTGTTCAAAGTAGATATTGCAAACGAAGAAAATGTTAAAAATGCAGTTGCAAACACTGTTCAATCTTATGGAAAAATTGATGTACTTTACAATAATGCAGGTGTTATGCCTGAAGCAGATAATTCTGTAGTAAATACAAGTGAAGATGTTTGGGACTTAGTCATGAATATCAATGTTAAAGGCATTTTCTTTATGACAAAATATGTCATACCTGAAATGGAGAAACATAATTCTGGTTCTATTATTAATATTGCATCATTTGTCGCCGAAATGGGTTGTTCTGTACCACAAGATGCCTATACCGCATCAAAAGGCGCTGTTGTTTCTTTAACAAAATCCTTAGCTATACAATTTAGACCTAAAGGTATTAGAACTAACGCAATAAGTCCCGGACCAATCGAAACACCCTTACTAATGGAGTGGTTAGTCTCAGATGAAGAAGCTAAAAACACTAGATTAAACAGACAACCAACTGGCCGCTTCGGGAAACCAGAAGATATTGTAAACTGTGCGTTATATTTGGCGTCAGATGAATCAGACTGGACGAACGGCGCAAATATTAACGTGGATGGCGGTATCACTGCAAACTACTTCTAAATCATTACACATTGCTATAAATACTTTAGAGCGCTATCGTAAAAAGTCATGTACTTCATGCCCTTTTAAAACACATTTAGAAATAGACATACGCTAATACTTTAAGTTAACTATTATTTCAATCAAATTTGCTTAATAAGACATAAATTAAAAATCCCGAGAGATGATAAGTCTCGGGATTTTTAATTTTACAAACAATAACTGAGACATTCTTATTTTTTCATCAACTTTGTAAGAATTATATTCGACACAATCGTTCTGAATAATGAAAATTCTAGATTTATAGACTCGATCTATTACTTATTCTCTAGGTATTCATTTTCACCAATAATGCCTGCACGTCTATCAATTTCCTCTAATTTTTTCGCTTTTGGAATACATAATAGATATGCAAATATAATCGCAATAATACCTGCACTCAACTTACCAATCATTACAGCAGGTATCAGTGTAGGTTGAAAATTTGCTGTATAAGAAAGATGATCTCCTAACAAGAATGCCGAGCATACACCAAAAGCTATATTGAGCACCTTATCTTTTGGTGGCATATCTCTTACAAGTTTAAGCATTGCTAAAATGTTCGCAATTGTTGCAATAAAACCTGCGCTTCCTACCTCACTTAACCCTATTTTACTTCCAACTTTGTGCAGTCCCGTAGAAAAGTATTTACGAATTAAATATACCATTGGGAAAGCACCTGATAACATAATAGCGATATTACCTGCATTTTCTAATGCTCTAAAATTGTCGTGCTTATCAGCCATAATGGGATCAAATCCCCAACTACCAAATATAGTGGTAAACAAACCTGTAAATATTTCTACTACAGAAAAGACAAATACTAATTTAATACATGTATCTAGAACTTTACCAAAGACAATAAATATTTTAATCATAATGTCAGAAAAGAAATACAACCCTATTGCTGTGATTAATACAAATAGAATTAATGGTAACAGGTTAGTAAATACTGTAGACATGCTAATTTGAAATATATGTGTTGCTGCACTTGTTGTATCAATGACTGTTCTAATTTTTGTATGGCTTAATAAAATTATTACCGTGGAAATAAAAACACCAAATGGTATAGCCAATAGCCCTGACAATATCCCTAACGCCATATACTTATGATCTCGTTTATCTAGCATTGGTAATCCTAGCGGTATTGTAAACACAATCGTTGCCCCTGCCATAAAACCAACAATCAGCGCCATTATCCATCCTTCATAACTTTGCTTTAAAACATCTGCAAGTTGATATCCACCCATATCTGTTGCAAGTATAGAAGTGGCTGCGATTGCTGGATCAGCACCAATCTTGTCAAATAGCGGCCCAAAAACTTGTGCTATGAATTTTGAAATGAAAGGAATTGATGCCATGATGCCTGCTGAATTAGCAAAAATAGGCCCAATCGTATAAATCCCTTCCATAAACTCTTTACCGATACCTTTATCTGCATTACGAATCGCACCAAATGCACCTAATACTGCGCATGCCATAATAATATAAATAATTACCGTTCCAATATGCTCCATAATGTTCCCCCCATTGTTAAAGGCTATAAGAAAACAAAAAAGTGCCTATTTGATTAATTCAAATAAGCACCTTTGCTTTTTATATTCACTTGTTTTGTTATCTCAATTTTTCTATGATTTTAGAAGCTTCAATTTCAATACCCACTTGCTTATCCATACTCTTTCGCCTGAGTTTCTGATAAGCTGCTTCTTCTGTTAAATTTAATCGCTTCATCAATATGCCTTTTGCTTTTTCAACAAGTTTCCTATCATTCATTTGTTTTTTAGTGTTATCCACTTCAAATCTTAATTCAGCAATATTTTGAGCTTGCCTCATTGCAATCTCAACAGCTGGTAATAATTGTGCTTCGGAAATAGGTTTCACAATATAGCCCACTATATTCGCTTGTTTCGCCTCTTCTACATATTCACAATGACTATATGCAGTCAGTAGCAATATGGGAATATTGTATTTTTTCGAAATGATTTTGCTTGCTTTTAAACCATCCATTTTCGGCATTTTAATGTCCATAATGATTAAATCGGGTCGAAACTTATCAGTAGCTTCTAATGCTTTTTCTCCATTACCGACTTCAGCAACTACATTATAATTCGCAGCTTCCAACATTTCTACGATATCCATCCTAACGATTGACTCGTCTTCAACAACTATAATAGATGTCATTTTAATTCTCCCCTTTGTATTGAAACGTTACTCTCGCGTTCGTTCCAACACTGTTACGTTCAATTTTAAAAGCCCCATCTAAGTCATTTTCCGTAATTGTGTTTACTATTTTCAAACCAAATGATTGTTTGAATTCACACGCAGTCTTTCCCGTGTCTTGTACATTTAAATTAATTAATTCAGATTGAGCATTATAAGATAGACAAACTGTTATTACCCCTTCTGCTTGTCCATTAAATGCATGTGTTAAGCAATTCGTTATAAGTTCATTGGCAATTAGTGCGATAGACACTGCTATATTTGAAACTAAATGGATATTCTCATCAGTTTGATAATTAATATGTATCATTTTATTAGGTGATTCGTTATAAACTATCATATTCCCAATTTTTTTAATTAATTTATCAATATTTACAGAATCTGTGGATGATTCATCTAGTATAACTTCGTAGACAGAAGCGATACTTAAAATTCTATTTAGGCTTTCTTGGAAATACTTTTCACTTCCATTGGGTAATCCCCGCCTCATCTGTAAACGCAATAAACTGGCAACAGTCTGTAAATTATTTTTTACACGATGATGAATTTCACCTATAGCAACGGATTTAGATATTAACGCCCGTTCTTTTTCTTTTAAATCTGTAATATCTTTTAACAGAATTAAATGACCGGTCATCACGCCATCTTCAAGTAACTGTATACATTTAATTTGAAAATAATGCCCTTGTAGCGCTCGCTCTTCAATTGTAATAATTCGTCCATCTGTAAGCATATTTTCGATAGATGGAAACAATTCTATGAAATTCAGCCCTGCTTCACAGTCCAAGTGTAAAAGTTCACTTACCATTGCTTCTCCTGCCAAATTAAAGTACCGGATATTCAACTCATTATCTAAATCAAACAAGCTTTCTTCAATCATGTCTGGTACAAAAATGGGATTACTTTCTGAATTCGATACCAAATCACTTAAAGTACTAGTTGCTTGCGTTAGTGCTTTTAATCTTTTTTCTTCCATAATTTTATTACTGACATCTATTTCCATTATTAGAATGCCAATAATTTCATTAGCTAATTTAATTGGTGTAGCGCTCTGCTCTACTACTTTACCCTCCTGTGAAATTGCTCGATGTTGTGCAAATTCACTACCTGAAAGCACTTCGAATACAGCAGGCTCAAACTTTTCATAAACATTAGCTTCTACTACAGAGCCTTGATACAAGCTTTTACAATTCACCGGAACTGCTTCTGCAACAACAATAACTTCACCATGCGCTTCTATTGGACAATCAATAAAAACATTTGCCTGATTCAAATTAGCAATCATTTGTAATTGTCCTGATACCTCTGAAATCTTATTTATTGCTGCCTCTGACAACATTGTCCTTGCTTTACATCTTATGCTTACTTCATCGATATGCATCATTCCAAACATATTTATGTGAATATTTAGATTTTTATATTCATATACTATTATGAAATTTTGTCAAAAATATGTCAATTCAAAACGCAATAATTCAAAATTTTATAGTAATTTCACACTATAGCGCTAAATATGATTTAAAGCTATTATTAAATCTCGCTCTCCCTTTTCATAAATACAAAAAAACGCTTTATATGTTTATTGATTTCATAATCTAATAAAAAATCTTAGAACAATGATGTTCATTGAATATTGCAACGTTTATCACAATGATGTACATAAAATGAAATTGGATTTGTGTCTGATGAATGTACAACTCTTTGATCCTATGTGCTAAATTAGAGTCAACAACAAGGGAGGGATTCAATATACAGACAGAAAACTTTAGCGTCATTACAGAATTGATTAAAAACCCTAAGCTTAAAGGCAAAGATCTCGAATTAATGTTCAATATATCTCGTAGACAACTTGGCTATAGAATACAAAAAATCAATACATGGTTAACCGAACAAAATTTACCTACGATAGAGCGTACTAGCCAAGGCTTCTTCATCGTTGATGACGCAATTAAGCATTTTCTTAATGTATATATTGAACCTTTACCACAGGAAAATGAGCAAGTATATACTGCTTGTCAGCGCGCGCATCTCATTTTACTGATGTTGTTTAAAGAAGATGAAGTGTTATCGTTAAATCACTTTTCTATCGATTTAAAAATTAGTAAGAACACTGTATTAAACGATTTAAAGCAATTAAAATCACTACTAGAACCATATAATATTATGCTGAAATACTCGCGACAGAAAGGCTATCATTTAAAAGGTAATGAATTTGAAATCAGAAAACTTTTGACTAACTTAATTGATAAAGCATATACGCTAAACATTTTAAACCATGATGTTTTTGGTATTTTAGGCTTACGCAAAGAAAAACTTCAAATAATAGATATACAAATTAATAAAATCGAACAGTATTTACAAAACAATTTTATAGACCAAAGTACACAAACGTTACGTTATAAACTCTATTTTATTATTAGAAGAATTCAACATAACAAAATTGTCTCATGCTTTTCTATTGGCTATGATGATCTTTCGGACACTGAGGAATATCGAGCAACAGAAATACTCACTACAAATTACGCTGATATACCTCGACAAGAAAAATTGTTTATAACATTACAACTTTTATCAACAAGTGTGCAATGGTCAGAACTAGATGATTCAACATTTTTACCAGAATTAAATGTAGCACTTCAGTCTATGCTTGATCAATTTGAAAAAATCACTTTCATCACATTTAAAGAGCGTGAAACATTACTTAATCAATTAATGTTTCATATGAAACCAGCTTTTTACAGAATTAGATATCAATTATCTGACGTCGAAAGTTTACAGAATACTCTGAAAGATGATTATAAAGAATTGTTTCACCTTGTAAAACTTTCTTCTAAACCAATGGAAAAAATATTACAACAACCTCTGCCCGATAATGAAATTGCATACTTAACCATTATTATCGGTGGCATTTTAAGAAGACAAGATGAAGACATTGATAAAAAAGTGAAAGCAGTTGTTGTCTGTACACAAGGAACATCAATTTCTCAATTAATGTTGCAAGAACTACGAAGTGTATTTCCTGAATTTATATTTTTAGATGCGTTATCACTTCGCGATTTTAACCATTATATACTCGACTTTGATGTGGTTTTCTCACCAATGCACATCATGACAAATAAGAGATTGTATATCACTAAAACGATATTAACTGCTAAAGAAAAACATCATCTACGCCAACACGTATTCGGACAACTTAACAACACATTTGATACTGACATACACGCTCAAAAAATGTTAGCAATGATACGTGAACACGCTGATATTCATAATGAGGACAGCTTATTAAATGAGATTAAACAACAGTTCGATGAAATTCATGCCTATACATCAATCGAATCATCTTCAATATCATTGGATTATCACTTAAATTTGCAAGATTTGCTACCTATCAATCATATTCAATTAATCTCACACGTTAAAAATATAGAAGAGGCCATACGAATAGCTGCTAAACCTCTTTATAACCAAAGCTATATAGATGCTAATTACATTGATTCTATGATTCAATATTTTGACGCAACGTATATGGTTATTAACCAAAATATCGCAATACCACATGCAGAAAACGAACAAAATGTGAATCGTACGTCTATGAGTATGTTGGTATTAGACGAACCATTAACACTAAAAACAGGACTCGATGTAAATGTGTTTGTGATTATAGCAGCTACAGATAAATTCAAACATTTAAGACCTCTACTACAATTACGGGACTTGGCTCAAGACGCCGAAATGGTACAAAACATTATACAAACGGATTCAAAATCACAAGTGTTCGAAGTCATTAAACACTTTTCAATAATAGAGTAAAACAAAGGGGGTTGAGCCATATGGAAAATTTAAAATTGGATACATCTAACATCATTATTGGTTTAGAGGCAACCACAAAAGAAGAGGCATTAAGTCAATTAGCCAAACGAATGTACAACAATGGTTACGTCAAATCTTCTTATGAAAATGCAGTTATTGAAAGAGAAGCATCTTTTGCTACAGGCTTACCTACAGTGTATTGTTCGGTAGCCATTCCACACACAGACATTCAACACGTTAATTCAAAATCTATCGGCGTGGCTGTACTTAAAGAAACCGTACCTTTTGTGGTTATGGGAGAGCTTGAAGCAACAACAGATGTAAAATTAATTTTCATGCTCGCAATGGATAAAGAAGATACACAATTATCATTACTTCAAAAATTAATGGGGATTTTTCAAAACAATCAGATACTTGAAGCCATTGCAACTTCAACAAACAGTAATCACATCGTAGATATTATCGAACATGAAATTAGAGAAGCATAAACAGTTTTTTGGAATCATGAAACTTTGAAGCAATATATCTTAAATATACAAATCAAAAATTAGGAGGAATTTATTATGAAACAAGTATTAGTAGCATGTGGTGCAGGTATTGCAACATCAACGGTAGTGAACAGTGCAATTGAAGAAATGGCGAAAGAACACAACATCAAAGTAGATTTAAAACAAATAAAAATTTCTGAGGTAGGCTCGTATGTTGATACAGCAGACTTATTAGTTACAACTGCTATGACACAAAAAGAATACGACTTTCCTGTTATTAATGCACGTAACTTTTTAACTGGTATTGGGGTTGAAGATACTAAAAAAGAAATTTTAGATGCATTACAAAGCTAATGAACCATTTATTAAAATAATCATACGAACTGTTGGGATAAATGCCGAAACAATTTTTTATAGTTATAGCAAAGTGACATCTTAATTTATACCAATAGTACTTTATATAAAGAGGATGGTGTAAGGGATGAGTGGATTTGTAGATTTTATTCAAGCTTTTTTAGATTTAGGGGCAACAGTTATACTTCCTATCGTTATATTCCTATTAGGATTATTCTTTAGGCAAAAAGTGGGCGCAGCATTCAGGTCAGGTCTGACAATTGGTGTTGCATTCGTTGGGATTTTCTTAGTTATTGACTTACTAGTTAACAACCTTGGCCCTGCTGCTCAAGCTATGGTTAAAAACTTAGGGGTTAGTTTAAATGTCATTGATGTGGGTTGGCCAGCAACGTCTTCTATTGCATGGGCCTCTACAATTGCTGCATTTATTATTCCTTTAGGCATTGTCGTTAACATCGCAATGTTATTAACAAAAACAACACGTACTATGAACGTAGATATCTGGAATTTCTGGCACTATACCTTTATGGGGGCCATGGTTTATGCAATATCTGGCAGTATTTGGCAATCTTTAATAGCCGCTGCAGTATTCCAAATTGTTTGTCTAAAAGTGGCTGATTGGACTGCAGCAATGATGAGTGAATTTTATGACTTACCTGGGGTGTCTATTGCAACAGGTAGTACCATTTCATATGCTCCAGGTATTTTTTTAGTAAAAGGATTGCAAAAAGTACCTGTAATTAAAAACTTAAATGCAGATCCTGAAACGATTCAAAAAAGATTCGGTGCATTTGGTGAATCTATATTCGTCGGTCTAGTACTCGGTTTAGCAATTGGTTTATTAGCTGGCTACAACGCTGGTGACGTAATAAATCTTGGTATGTCAATGGCTGCAGTTATGGTGTTGATGCCTCGTATGGTTAAGATTTTGATGGAAGGTTTAATGCCTGTTTCAGAATCCGCACGTACATGGTTAAATAAACGTTTTGGTGATCGCGAAATCTACATTGGCTTAGATGCTGCTGTTGCATTAGGACATCCAGCAGTTATCGCAACCGCTTTAATTTTAGTACCTATCACCGTATTGTTAGCTGTTATTTTGCCTGGTAACCAAGTGCTACCTTTTGGTGACTTAGCAACCATTCCGTTTATTGTCGCTTTTATTGTAGGTGCTGCTCGAGGAAACATTATACACTCAGTTATTGTTGGCACAATCATGATTGCAATTTCCTTATATATCGCAACTGATGTTGCACCGATATTCACAAGTATGGCAGAAGGTACAAATGTAAAAATGCCATCTGGTTCATCACAAATTTCAAGTATAGACCAAGGCGGTAACATCTTAAACTATATTATATTCAAATTCTTTGGCTTATTTAATTAACTTATAGGAGCTGACTACACATGAAAGCACTCGTCAAAACTAAAGCAGGTTTTGGAAACCTAGAATTATTAGATACAGAAACGCCTTCACCGAATGAAGATGAAATAAAAATAAAAGTCCATTATGCAGGCATTTGTGGTACAGATATTCACACATATGAAGGACATTATAAAGTGAATTTCCCTGTAATACTAGGGCATGAATTCTCGGGAGAAGTTGTAGACGTCGGTACAAATATTACAAATTTTAACATTGGGGATCGTGTTACTTCCGAAACAACATACTACATTTGTGGGGAATGTGACTATTGTCAAAACGGTGATTATAACTTATGTAATCATCGTAAAGGCTTGGGTACTCAACAAAATGGTGGTTTCACGCAATACTTAGTTACTCCAGCAACTAGCGTCCATCGCATACCCGACAATGTTTCTTACAAAGCTGCTGCGATGACTGAACCATTAGCCTGCGCGCACCATGCCGTCTCTAAAATTAACATCCAACCTGAAGATGTTGTCGTTGTTATTGGCCCTGGTCCTATTGGACTGTTAGCCGCTCAAGTTGTTAAAAGTAAAGGCGCTAAAGTTATCATCACCGGATTGAATAATGATCAAGCAAGACTAGATAAAGCAAATGAACTTAACTTAGATCATGTAGTTAATATTCAAAATACTGATTTAAAATCATATGTAAATAAAGTCACTAATGATTATGGTGCAAATGTCGTATTGGAATGTTCTGGCGCAATACCTGCCGCCAAACAAGGATTAGATATTTTACGTAAAAAAGGACAATATGTTCAAGTTGGTATCTTTAAAGATAGCGAAATCCCTTTCAATTTAGAGCAAATAGTTCAAAAGGAATTACGCATTGTAGGTACTAGAAGCCAAAAACCAGCAGATTGGGAACCTTCTTTACAACTACTAAGCTGTGGTGAAGTCAACGCAGAATCTCTTATTACAAACGAACTTGATATTACACAATGGACAGAAGGATATGACCATATAAAAAGTGGTGAAGGTATCAAAGTATTGCTTCGCCCTATCGAATAATTCTCAAAATAGCCATCGTTAATATACAAACGATAAAAGGAGCGTAAAAATATGGTAGAACTAATGTTGGATTTCATGCTTGGACCCTTGAGAAATATTACAGATTTATATATGAACAACTTACTATATGCGAATACTATCGTCATTGTCGGTTACTTTGTCGCTAAATTTTTAAAAAAGAGAAAAACAACTCCTGAGCAAGGTTAATTCATTTCATATTTACAAGTTAAGAGGTGACAACATTTGAAAGCTTTAAACTTATATGGCATTGAAGATTTAAGATATGAAGAAACAACACCACCTGAAATTGACAACAGCAATGATGTTATTATCAAAGTAGTGGCAACAGGAATTTGCGGTTCCGACAATTCGCGTTATAAAAAATTAGGACCTTACCGAGCAGGTACACCATTTGGCCATGAGTTCTCAGGTACTGTTCATAGTATAGGGAATGATGTAAAACATTTATCTGTTGGTGATGCCGTGACAGGGTGCCCTGCGATTGTATGCCACAACTGTGAACAATGTGAAAAAGGTGCGTATTCTAGATGTGAAAATTTATATGTCATAGGTTCTTATGAACCAGGATGTTTTGCAGAATACGTTAAACTCCCAGCTCATAACGTCTTAAAGTTACCTAATAATGTAGATTTTGATACGGCCGCTATGGTTGAACCATCTGCAGTGGTAGCACATGGGTTTTATAGAACCACTATGAAACCCGGTGCGACTGTGGCTGTCATCGGTTGTGGAAGTATTGGATTACTAGCCTTACAATGGGCTAAAATATTTGGTGCTGCTAAGACTATTGCTATAGATATAGACCCCAACAAACTAGAAGTTGCTAAAACACTTGGTGTTGATGATACAATTAATTCTAAAGAGAAAAATTTAAATGAAGTTATTAAAAACCTCCCGTATAACATAGATGTAGCCGTTGAATCTGCCGGATCACCATATACTATAGGGCAAGTCTTAACATTACCGTCTAAAGGCGGAGAAGTCTTACTACTTGGTATACCTTATTCAGATATTGAAATCAATCGCGAACATTTTGAAAAGATATTACGTAATGAGCTCAATGTGATTGGTTCTTGGAATGGCTTATCTGCGCCATTTCCTGGTGAAGAATGGCATGCATCACTACATTATATGTCTACTGGGAAAATTAAAGTACATGCTATGATTTCAGATTATCTAGATTTAGCACAAGGTCCTGCAACATTTGATGCAATCGTAAATAACAAGAAGCATTTTAATAAGATTATGTTCCATCCATAATTAATATATTAATTTCAGCTATAAAGAGACCTATGTCAATAGGTTCATTTATAGCTATTTTTAAATTTAAAAAGACCCGAGGCTTCAACATAAGCCACGGATCTTCAAAACATTAATGATATAATCAGTAAATAACTCTTTGAAATCACGCAATCATTTTATATAAAGTTGATTTCCTAACTACAATGCCGAATTTATTGTAGTTTCATAAATCCATTACCTAAGACGTCACGCACGTCATGGATTACTAGAAATGCGTTTTCATCATGCGCGTTAACAATTTTTTTAATTCTAGCTAATTGGTTTTGCGGTACAACGACATAAAGTACATTCGTTTCTTTACGTTCATAGCCTCCTACACCATTTAATAGTGTGGAACCTCTACCTGTTTCATTATTAATATCTAAACTGATATCTTTATTATAATCTGAAATAATCGTAATCGCTTTTTTCGGATTAAATCCTTCTATAATAAATGTCATACTTTTTTCAACAATAAAAAGCATTACAATCGTATATAATACGTTTTGGACTGGCAGTACAATTAAGAAAGATAATACAATGATTGAATCTAAAATAAACAATGCCTGTGATGTCTTCATCTCGCTATATTTATTTATAATTTTAGCAATAACAGAAGTACCACCTAATGTGCTTCGTGCAGAAATCACTAGTCCACTTCCAATTCCGATCAACACACCAGAAAACACAGTATTGATAAAATCAGATTCCAAATGCATATTAAACGATTCAGTCAGTCCTAAAAACGCTGAACTCGAAATAACTGTGATTAAAGTATAAACTGCGGTAGTTTTACTTAAATATTTCCAACCTATCACAATTAATATCATATTTATAATCAAGGAAGTGAGCGCCGGTGATAAACCTAGTGTATATTTCAAGTTTAAAGAAATACCAACTGTGCCACCTTCCCCTAAATTTGAAGCAATGACAAACGCATTGATACCTATACTAATAAGAAACGTACCTAAAATACAAAAACATATATTTTTAAAATGGATTTTATACAACATCCCCCAAACACCTCTTTTCTTAATGATTTAAAATACACACATAAATTCCTCAATGTAACATTTTCTTCCGTAAAAAATCAGACGACATAAAAAGAAACTTTCTAGTTATTGAACCAAAAAGTTTCGTAAATTAAAGCTTTTATTAATTTTTTAACACAAGTCTATATCATAGTAGAAAAAGACAATAATTTCAATTGAATGAGGTTAAATTAAAATTGTATCGGTTAACTAAATTATATTTTAGTTTTGTGTACTAATTAAAAAACTGTACGAACGATATGCTCCATTAGTTTTATGGTATATGTTCATTAGTTATTCTTGTCATGCCTTAATTAAAATGGGTTTTGATTCAACCATTGGCCACCATCCATAGTCATACATGCACCATTTATATAGCTAGCTTCTTCTGATAATAAGAACTTAGCTAAACTAGCTATTTCTTCTGGTTGTCCCATTCTACCTAACGGAACACTATCAAGCGTTTGTTGCTTAGCTTCTTCTGATAAACTAAGTTTTCCTGAACCCCCTGTATGATCAATCGGTCCTGGCGCAATTGCATTGACTGTAATACCATATTTACTGCCCCACTCTACTGCTAGTGTTCTTGTCATAGATAATACACCAGCTTTAGCACTTGCTGAATGCACCACCCCGATACCAGCTCTCCATGCATAGGTTGCTACCATATTGATAATGCGCCCTTGTTGGCCATTTTTTATCCATTCTTTACCTACAGCTTGTGTACAATACCAAGTGCCATTAAGGACAATATCTATAACAGAGTTCCAACCATTGAGGGATAGGTCTTCTGCTGGACATAGAAAATTACCTGCCGCATTATTGACCAAGCCATCGATCTTTCCATATGTTGCTATTGTTTTATCTACTGTGTATTGAACCCTTTCAGGGTCTCTCACATCCATATCTATACATAACACTTGCCCTTCAAACTGCTCTATTTCAGCTTTGGCCGCTTCTAATCGTTCTAATGATCGACCAGTAATTACCACGTTTGCACCTTCTTCGGCAAATCTTGTTGCCATTGCTTTACCCATACCACTACTACCGCCTGTCACAATAATTACTTTATCTCTCATGTGCATTCTCCTTTAAATAAACGATTTAAATCAACACGTCAAATAACTATAGTAAGCGCTTACACATAATTGTACCTTACTTATCTATCATTCGTAAATAATCTTAATTATTCTTAATTCCATTTATTTAAATATATTAAAGTAACAATTATTATAAGTTTTTAAACTTTCTGTAAATCTAGTCAAAAACACCGTGATATATGCTATATTGTCCGTGATATCGGAAACCGATATCGGCTAACGTTATTATTAATTAAAGGGGCTGGATGATATCGATTCGAAATTAGAAAGACGTATGTTTCTCGGTTTTATTTATATCCATATTTTGCATCATGCTAATGAACATCCTATTTATGGCAGCTGGATGATGGATGAGTTAAGAACACATGGCTATGCAATGAGCGCTGGAACATTATATCCTCTCTTACATCGAATGGAAGATGAGTCATTACTCGTTAGTGAAAAAACTGTCGTTGCCGGTAAACAACGTAAGAACTATACAATCACGCCATTTGGTAAGAAAATGTTAGAAAAAAGCCAGCAGAAATTAAAAGAGATTGTCGGAGAAATTTAAACTTGGGAGGTTATTTGTTATGAAATATCTTGAAGTATTTCTCGTAGCCCTGAGGTTAGGCTGCACTTCATTTGGTGGTCCAACTGCTCACCTTGGCTACTTCTATGATGAATATGTAAAACGGAGGCAATGGCTGACAGAACAACAATACACCAATCTAGTTGCATTATGTCAATTTTTACCTGGGCCAGCTAGTAGTCAAGTTGGATTTGGTATTGGTATAACTAAGGCAGGGGTGATTGGCGGAGTAATTTCATTTATTGGCTTTACTCTCCCCTCAGTGATTGTACTAATGCTTTGCGCCACTTTACTGTTAGCTTATAGCAACGATTTAGGTTGGACTCACGGCCTAAAATTAGTCGCCGTTGCAATTGTATTAAATGCAATTATAGGTATGGGACAAAAATTATTACCCGATTTAAAAACAAAAATTTTAGCGTTGTTCACCTTAGTGGTAGCTATAACAGTCATTCATCCATTATCACAATTAGGTGCGTTGACTGTAGTGGCTATAGTCGGATTAGCGCTTTTTAGAGAAACAGATGAACAGAAGTCTTCGATAAAAATATTTAATATCTCACGAATAGTAGGCGCCATCTCTCTTATACTATTTTTTAGTCTTTTATTATTTTTACCTATATTGAATTTTGTCACTCACAATTCGTGGATTAATATGATCGACAACTTTTATCGTTCCGGCGCTCTTGTGTTCGGTGGTGGACATGTTGTCTTACCTTTATTAGAACAATCATTTGTAGCAACTGATATGATTAGTGCCAATGACTTTTTATCAGGTTACGCATTAACACAAGCAGTTCCAGGACCATTATTTACATTTGCTGCATATATTGGAACCGTTATGTCTGGTGTTACAGGTGGTATCATTGCAACAATTGCTATTTTCTTACCAGCCTTTTTATTATTAGTTGGTGTTTTACCTTTTTGGGAGCACGTACAATCAAATCGCTACGCAAAATCAATGCTAAAAGCTGTCAGTGCTGGCGTAGTAGGTATTTTAATCTCAGCTTTTTATGATCCAATATTCACATCATCAGTAAATACCCATATAGATTTTGCATTTGCTGCTACATTATTTGTATTATTGGCATATTGCAAAGCACCATCTTGGTTAATTGTAATTTTAGGTTTATTGCTTGGTATCATCTTTTATTAATTATGAAGTGTATTGTTTCAATATTTGAAATTGCATATCTCATGACCCACAGATTTCGACAATATATTTATTTGCTAATTCAATGAACATTCGTTACAATAACTTGAAATAGAATAGTTCTCTTATTAAGAGTGAGTGGAGGGACTTGGCCCTGTAAAACTCCAGCAACAGCTCAGACGAGCGATGTGCTAAATCCAACAGTTCTAATTTACGAACTGACAGATGAGAAGATGTGCGGAAGCTCTTCTTATCTAAGAAGAGCTATTTTATTTGTAAAAAAATAAAAGGTGGTAATTTTATGAAATCATTGCACGAATTATTCTCAGAACTTGAACATTGGGAAAATCATGTACCTAATAACATGATGAGTAATATAGCTAAACGAGAACATATCAAAAACTTAAAACGTGAAATCTTCGCTCGCATAGATATTCATGATTACAAAGCAATTATATTAGAAAAAGAATTATAAAATACGGCTACCTTATCTCAAGCTATATCTCTCATCAGACTTATAGCTTGATAACTAAGCGTTGTACTAACTAAGAAAAAAAGGAGTGTACAGAAATCATTTTAGCAAAATATGATTTCTGTGCACTCCCTTGTTATATTTACTTTTACTATCTATAAATGCTGCATACAAACATCCTAATTATGTTTACTACCAAAGGGCACATATTTTATTTTTGTATCTTTAGGTATACCTTCATATTTGTTAAATAATGACTGATACCTTGTGCTTGTTGGTGTAGCATGATGCAAATAATGTTCAAAAGGTAATTTTTCCATCGTATAAAATTCTTTTTTAGGATGTGCTTGTATCTCTTCTTTTAACTGTGTAATTCGTGTTTCATTTTTTTGATTAATATAGAAAAATGTCCCTAAATAAAACGTCGCACTACCAATTGCTATAACACCCACAATCTGTTTCCAAAGTTGACCAGTAATATTCAACTGTGAAAATAATATTATAAAGATTATGACAAACAAAGCAGAAACTGTATAAAAATTTCTTGGCCCTAACGGCGACACAATCACCAAAGGTGCACATACTAACAAAATAGCAGCCAGCAATAAGTATAGCGTATATTTAACCTCTTTCGGTTCAACGACTATATGAATTGCTAAAATAAATGCACTTAAAAACCATATACAAACGAATGTATTTGCTAAATTAGCAATAAGAAGTATATGAAAGTTTTGTAAGGCAAATTGTTCATAAATAAAGAAATAGTATATTGGTAAAATCAGTAATCCAGTTATAACAAATGCTTGCATCCATTTAGGACGTCTAAATAACGTAGCGTTTCTGAATAATAGTGCAATAGCAACACCAATAATCATCAAGATTATCGTCATTTGGTTAAAAACCACCCAATCAGGTAGTACTGTGGTTATTGTTGTTGTAACTTTATCAATAATGCCGGTATCACTAGATATTTTTTGATAACTATTATCTTCAAAAAATATTTTGCGATAATTGGGATTTATAAACATCAAAATTGTCCCTAGTGATGAAATAGTCAAACCTAATATAAATTTAGGATTTAACTTTCTATAAAGTAATACATGTAATACGATTGCCAAAATTAAAATCATCGTATTGAATAACGTTGTATTTTCCATAAAAAATTGTCCTACAAAACAGACACAGTAAAACAAAATATTAGTTATAGGATCTAAATTTTTTTGCTTAAATAGTATTGTTGAGATATACCAAATAATAAACAGCACGCAGAACGTCGCAGGAACATAATTATAAAATCCAGCAAACCAACCATACGTTTGCTTATATATATCACTTGGTATCGTAAGCATCAAAATAAATGCACACAAATAATAATATAAAATCTTAGCTTCATTCACAAAACGTCCAATTATCCATATAATCGAAATACTAAAAATCGCATAAGACAACCATCTAAACCAATCAAGTCTAACGGCAATAATTTCTAACATATTACCCAAATAACGTCCATTCAAATTTGTAAAGCGCTCTTGCAACATCTGAATACCATAGTGACTATACCAATCCCAATCGTCATGTGTTAATGGCGTAAACATAGCCATAAAAATATAAAAAATAAACAGTGCGGTTACTGTAAGGTACGTCTTATTTATCCTTAATAATTTCATATTATTCCACCTCTTGATCATTCAAGTTAGATTGACGAACAATATAGAGTGGACGCTGTTTCACTTCATAATAAATTCTTCCTATATACTCTCCAATCACACCTAATGACGTAAGCTGTATCCCACCTAAAAACAATACGGAGAAGATTGTTGTGAAATATCCTGGTGTAGACACACCGTAATTCAATGTGTAAATAAAGTTAAATAAAATATAGAGAAAACTCAATCCGCAAATGAAAAGGCCTAAATAAATGATGGCACGCAACGGCTTATTATTAAATGAAATCAAACCATCGATACCATAATTGAGTAATGAGCTAAATGACCATTTAGACTCTCCTTCTACCCGTGTTACGTTTTGATATTCAATGACTTTCGGTTCAAAACCAATCCACGCAAACAAGCCTTTAGAAAATCTATTGTACTCACCCATATTCACAATTTCTTTCACTGCCCGCTGGCTTAATAATCTAAAATCACCAACACCATCTTCTAGTGTGACATCCACCATTCTATTAATCATTGCATAATACAATTGTGACACACGTTTACGTGCTATGTTCTCACCTGTTCTATCCCTTTTGGCAACAATTTGATATTCGCCTTCCTTAAAGTATTGAATCATTTGGGGTATTAAGGTTGGCGGGTGTTGTAAATCACCATCTAAAATAATTAAAGCTTCCACGTCTACACTTGCCTTTAATCCTGCATACATGGCAGACTCTTTACCGAAATTTCTTGAAAATGATATGTATTTTACTGCATGATCTTGTTGCGCTAATTGTTGAATAATAGTTAAAGTGTTATCCTTGCTTCCATCATCCACAAAAAGCAATTCGTATTTATAATTATTGTTGCGACTATCTTGTTGCATGATTTCTGTTAATTCAGCATATGTTTTTTCAATAACGCTTGCCTCATTAAAACACGGAACTAAAATTCTGATCATAAAATAATGTACTCCTCATTGGTGTTTATTAATATAAAAATAACATATTGTATATTATACAACATATTAAAGAAATGATGTAGTTTTTCTAATATTATATTGTGTTTAATTTTTGGATATTCAAAAATTACATTCATTAAATGTAAAATATAGTTATATAATAGTTCCCTAAATTAATTATATATTGTGTTGTTATTTAAATTTGAAGAGTGTATTGTTTAATTATTAAATTTTTATTAAAAGGACAACTAAACCATGGTAGCTGTATATTTAAAATCTATTAGATTAAAAAATTATTTGAGACACGAAAAGCCTGTACTGTCGGGAGTAGTCTATCATTTTTCAACTCAATATATACAAAGACAGTGACCAATTTTTATTAGGTTATGTTATGCCTTTAACTGGTTATGGAAATATGTATACTATTATGGGTTTTATCATAATAATTACTGGCTTACTATACTTCTGTTTAATTGGAAATAAAAAATTAAATATATAAAAAAGGAGTAGCAGAGAAATCAAAATGTTCAACTTGATTTCAACATACTACCCCTTTATATTAATGAAACTTTAATTTAAAGTGACATGATTGTTTAAATCATATGTTCACCTTTATAAATCACTTGTCACCTTTATCTTTGTTGCTTTTTTTGTCTTTGTTATCTTTCTTTAAATCTTCTTTATTTTGGTCTAACTTTTCTTTATCTGCTTCAGGAGTATAATCTACACCTTTAGAATAATCATTACCTGCATTCCACAATAGGTACTCATTAATGCCATGATCTTTAAGTGCTTGTACTTGTGCTTCTACAGCTTTACTATCGTATTCCATATATTTACCTTCACCTAAATATCGTGCTGTAAAGTCTTGTAGCCATGGACGAGACTTCGGTTTCTTATCACCTAATTTATTTAACACAGCTGTTTCTTTATCTAAATAATGATCAACAGCTTCATAGGGTTCCTTATCTGGAGCTTCTAAACCAAAGTCACCTGGACTCCAATGTGACGGATAAATCATAGACGAGATAGCATCTGTATTTTCTGCTATTTTAGGGAAACTTTGACCAATCCCTGGTGCTTCTTCAACCATAGCAGCATAACCAAATACGTCAGCCGACACCTCTGCACCATAAGGTTTTAACGCTTGACGAGCAGTTTTTAAAAATTGTGAAATTGTGTCTACACGTTGATCAACATCACTTAACTTGCTATTTTTATAGTTTCCTTTATCATATGTCCAACTACTTTCTACATTTTCAAATGCTTCAGGGAATCTTACATAGTCATATTGAATATCTCTAAAACCTGCTTTTGCAGCTTCCTTAGACACATTTATATTATAATCCCATACCTCTTTAATGAAAGGATTAACAAATTTATCGCCACCATCACTCTCCCATATTGAACCATCTGCTTGTTTGAACGACCACTCAGGATGACTTTCTGCTAAATTCTTATCTTTAAAAGTAACGATTCTTGCAATAGGATAAATATCTTTCTCTTTCATTTTATTAAGTAATGGCTTGGCATCAACAATATCTAATGTATGTTTATCAATTTCTTTATTACCAGTGTTAAAGTTTATAGTAACGTTCCCTGAATCATCTTTAACATCTATAACCATTGCATTTAAATCACTTTCATCAATAAATTTTGTGAGTTCTTCAAATTTTTCGCCGTTTGTCGCATCAGCACTTACATAAATCCCTCTTACTCCATCTTTTGGATATTTCACATCAAAACTATTTTTAGTAGATTGACTGTCTTTATTTGCTTGGTTGTCTCCATTTTTCGTACCCTCGTTTGAACATCCAGTGATTAATAATACACCCGTTAAAACTGTTGGTAAAAACCATTTCCCCTTCATTTAACATAAGCTCCTTAATATATGTATATTGCACTACTTAATTTATTTACATCCCAAGTTTAACCAATGCAAAATGAGTTGCAAACTTCTTTTTAAAAATAATATTAATTAATCAATATTTATGATATTATAAAACACTTAACTCTATTTAATATGAAATAGTACGTAGCAAACCTAGTAATAATTGATCGTTGGTTTTTACAGGGTACGTAACAGTGCCGTCACACAACCCGATGGCTCACCCTCATCGAATTAAAGCACATGATCATCTTAAGTTAATAGATCTATATTTTAAATGATGATAAATTATTTATTTATGAACATGGGTATATATTGAGAAAAATGTTTTTTAGGAGGATGACTAATGAACAATTTAAAAATCGTTCCGGCTTACCCACAATTACCAAAAGCCGCGTACTTCCACTTACTCGCTATAAATGATATGGCTAAAGTTTTATTCTATACAACAGATAAGCAAGTATTAATTCGTAATATGCATAAATTATGGAAACAACCTAGTAATCGCTTTAGTTATCAAAATACAATGGTTGCTATGATTCATGGACAACCGGCAGGTGCTATATCGTGCTTGCCATACAGAGATCTTCAGCAACAAACCTTTACGACTGTATGGCAAATTGCAAAAATTCAAAAGTTGCAGTTAGTCCCTCAATTCTTACATGCATTTAAAGATATCATCGCCCTTATAAGATTAGATGAAGGCAATACAGACGAGTATCATGTGAGTATGTTAGCAACACTTGCTCAATTCAGAGGTATGGGTGTTGGATGTGCTTTACTTGAATATGCTGAACAACTTGCGTTACACAAAGGTTATACAAAAATTTCGTTAACCGTTGAAGTTGAAAACACTACGGCTCAACGCTTATATGCTAAACAGGGCTACAAAATTATCGGACAGTCCGGGAATAATCATGCGCAAGTTTATAAGATGCGTAAAATGATTAAATAACATTATTCTTATTCATTTAAATAAAGACTAAAAATTTCAAGATTCCAAAAATCATTCGATAATTATATTTCTATGAACCAAAAAAGCACCGACAACTATTTGGCGGTGTTTTTTGAGTTTATTTATTTTTCACTTTTAGTCCACGGTAACGATTAAGTGTTGCACAAAACTCTTGTTTTCTTGGTAGCGCTAAGTTACCCGGATGTCCCTCGAATGACGATATTATATCTAATCCTTGCTCTTGAATAACTGTGTATAATTTATCGGCAGCTTGCGATAACGTATCCTGCTCATTTAACAAATGGCTTTGATAATAATTTATCATTGCTGCTAAACACTGAGTTTGACTTGTATCTACTAATTGTTCCAAACTGGAAATATCGATAAGTTCTTTGCCATACAAAATGGCATAACGTCCTTTTACTTTGAAACGGTTGTCTTTTCCTTTTTTAGTAAAACTCGATTTTAAAGGTATCCTAGCAGGTAGATTGCCAAAATCACTATAATTTGTAGCACTTGTTGTATTATCCGGTGTTTGGGCAATCGCTTTTGCATTTTCAGTAACATCTTTTAAGACGTATTCATCCATCATTAACACCTGGTCGGCAACCTCAAAATAATCACCTGAGCCTCCTACAATTAAAATAGTGGAAACACTATAATCTTCATATAGCGGTTTTACTTTACTCGCAAATGGTGTGATAGGTTCTTTTTCAGGTGCAATTAAGCGTTGCATACGACTATCCCTAATCATAAAATTGGTAGCTGAAGTGTCTTCATCAATCAATAATAATGATGTACCTGCTTCTAATGCTTCCATAACATTTGTTGCTTGGGACGTACTACCACTCGCATTTTCAGTGGAAAACTGATGTGTATCTTTATTTCCCGGTAAATTATTTATAAATGGGCTAATATTCACCTTCTCAATATGGCGACCATCTTCAGCTCGAATCTTCATGGCATCATGACATGTAATAACATATTCTCTACCATCTCCATCAATATGATTATAGACACCGCGCTCAAGCGCTTCAAGCACAGTCGATTTACCGTGAAAGCCTCCACCCACAATTAAAGTAATACCTTTAGGTATCCCCATTCCAGTAACTGTCTTGCCACTTGGCATAGCCATTTGTACTTCTACATTTTTAGGACTTGTAAACGCAACTGCATTAGGTAAATGTTTATCTGATACGCCACTTTTGCGCGGTAATATCGATCCATTTGCAATAAATGAAACAAGACCTCGACGTTCAAGTTCCTCACGAATAAAAGCTTGATCTAGCATTAACGTAACCTGTTTATCTAACTTCGTATGATCTATATTTTTATAGGGCAATGATTCATGTACAATGTTTGGCAGTATTTCTATTAACGTACTTGCCGCAGCTTTCCCTAAAATTTTTCTTCCTGCTGCAGGTAAACTAATTTCAAGTCTTACTTCGATATCATGTTTATTGATTACTACCGCTGTGCGTTCTAAAATTTCTTGCCCACATTGATCTATAGTAATGTTTGATGCAGCTTTTGCATTTTGGCTACTTCGCTTAAACGAACTTATACTTTCATTAAATGTTCGCGCTAAAAAGTCTGCTACAGCGATGATTTTATCTTTAGTGTCCAATAAATTGTTAGGGATATTCGCTATATCTCTACTCATCATTATCCTCATTTTGGATGGAGGGGCATACGGGTCTACTTGTATATGATCTATCGCAAGTCTGAACTGTTTAAACTGATATATCCCTTTAAGGCGTTTATAAGCACCATATTTCTGTCCATCTAACGATTTCAATAATTGCGTTAACTCCGTTGCATTTTTCAATAGAAAACCTCCTAAAGTGGTTTGACGAAATTTGGAAATCCAAAATATTTTCAAGATAAGTATAAGACAATGAAATTAATGTGTACAATAAAATTAATCTAATACTAAAACTATTTGCAATAACATTCAAACCTATTCTTCTATTCACAATATTTTGTTAAAATAGAAAATCTTACCAATTGAAAAGATGAAATTTACAGATATCTGATAGAAGAATAAATACTTTAAGCCACCTTAAAAAGTGGCTTTTTATATTTCACAGTATATATATATATCCATCCTCATGTTACTTTACATATTTAAACTCTTTTCATTCACCATAAAAAACACTTTCGCTTATTTCACCTTTAAAATGAAATCATGCGAAAGTGTTATTTATTTTAATCTACTAGTATATATTCACTCGCCTCTTGTGTTTCTAAAAGTGTTAAATCTTTTGTTGCATCCATAAGCGAATCGAGTGATTTTTCAAAGTAAATTATTGTGGTTTGATATAAGCCATTACCACAATCTTGAAGGGTCGTTCTCACATTGTCTTCACCAATCAATGCGATTGCTTTTTTGGAACGCTGTATATGTGTTTCTAAAGCTTCTATTGATACAACATCACTTTTCTCAATACAAAAGTAAACCTCTTCTAGATTTATTTTTTCTATTCTTTTCAAGTAGTGTGTGTTCATTGGTTGTAATTTGTATTTTTCATTTTCTACATTTTCAATCGTAGATTTAAGCATAACCAAGCTCCTTGTCTGTTGTTCATTATTATCTATATTTTCACTATTTAAATCTGATATGCCATAGTTACTTTTCTATTATTAAGTCATTTGTTTTAACTTTCGCAGTACATCAATTAAGAAGTCAATGTTCTTATTGCTTTTCCTCCTCTAAATGTAAAAGTACATATCTACTCGTCAGTTTTTTAAAGTCTTAGGTTACATTACATTGTGTATTAATACACCCCGAAATACACACAATACTCAATATAGTATAAATTTATACATAAATAAAGCGAAAATGTATTATAACGAATAAATTAATTTTTGTTAAATGAAACCTATACGAATTAAAATTTTCTATTATCTTCATCAAACACATATTAATCTTCTTTTAATAATCATTTTTTAAAAAAATCAATCACTCTCATAACATTTTCAACACAAAATAAACCTCTCACTATTACAATTAGTGAGAGGCTCTCAATTATATATGAAATTGTATAATAATCCGTTATTTATTAATCAATTGTTCTATATACTTTAGAATTCATTAGAATAAACAACCAAACGACGATACTGGCTATGGCTGAAATTGCTAAAACATTAAAAATTGAAATATCCATTGTATTTAATCCTGAAATGACAACATATGAAATTGGATCAAAACCAGTCATTGCAAGGAAGATTAAACTCATCACTCTGCCTGTCACCTTTTCATCTGAAAATTCTTGAGCCATGGTAATAAAAGGAATATAAACAATTGTGTACGAGAATCCTATTAAGAATAATAATACTATTTGCCAAATTAAATCTGTTACTTGTGTAAATGCCAAGAATATTAAAAGCATAGCTAATAATGTAAATAATGTTATTTTCCCTCTTACTTTAGTTAAAGTGACGACACTAAGTAATACTGTACCAGATAACATACCTACACCTAAGCTCGATTGTAAGTAAGTTAAATTAATAGGCGTACCTCCCGAAGCTTCTACTAATATAGGTATACCTACACTTAAAGCTCCCAAACCAAAAAAGTTAGCCGTAACAAGAATAATAATGCCTGTGATTAAAAAACGAGATGATTTTACATAACGAAACCCTTCAATAATATCTTTAATTGGCGTTTCATTGGAACGTTCTGGTACTTCCGTTTCTTTGATAAAGGACGGGAAAACGAATATTGCTGATAAAAATACAAAGATTAGAGCAACGTAGAAACTTGTTGCGATTGAAAAATTTTCCATAATCATACCTGCAACAATTGGTCCAAGTATAAATGATATTTGAGTACCACCTTGGAAAAGAGAATTGGCTCTTTGAAGTTGTGCTTGTTTAACCACTTTAGGAATCAATGATGTACATGCAGGCCCAAAAAATGCATCGAGCATGCCAAATAAAGCAGCTAAAATCATTAACGGAATTAATGAAAGTTGATTATTAATAATAAGAAAATATAGAATCACCATAACGGCAGCTTCTGCAATATTTGAGTAATACATAATCGTTGTTTTCTTAAATTTATCAGCCACCATACCACTAAATGTCATCATCAGTAGTCTAGGCACCGTAGCCGATACTAATATGTAACCTAATGCCATCGACGATTGTAATTCTTTAACAGCATACCATGTAATCGTTGTTAAAATTGTACTAAATCCAATCATGGCAAAAATACCTGCTGCTAACATGAGCATGTATGTACGATTGAATATAAGCTTGTTAGATGTTGTCAATTTTATTCCTCCTATATTGCAATTAGATGTTGTCAGTTACTAGATATGTAATTCAATAGATTTTGATAATTATTTAAATTGCTCATGTATGCCTTATCTATTCTATTTCAAAAGACAAATACTATAATTACACGTTTTTTATTATTAAATTTTTTAGCATGTTATAATTATAACAAACATTATCAATATTTTATAATTTTAATTTAAGCATTCTATTCAAAATTAAAATATATGAGATATTTAATGACTATTCACTTTTACACCAAAAACAAAAACACTTCCCATCGATTTGAATAGGATTAAATCGATGGGAAGTGTTTATATTTTAATATCATATGATACAACTAATTATTGTTATATTTATCTTTCTCCTTTTAACTCTCTTTCTTTTAATACATAACTCAATAAATCCAACATAATACGTGCAGCAGTCTGACCCGTCATACCAGTTGGGTCATAAGCAGGTGCTACTTCTACTAAGTCAAACCCGACTACTTCATTATGTTTTGCTACTGCTTTTAATAACTCGTTTACTTCGTCATATAGTAAACCACCTGGTGATGGTGTACCCGTACCAGGTGCAATTGAAGGGTCAATACCATCGATATCAATTGTAATATATAATTTTTCGCCTTCTGGAATTAATGCTGCTAAATTTTCCGGGCCCTTTTCACGCATTTGTCTCGGCGACAAAATAGTTACACCATATTCACGTGCTGCATCTACATCTTCTTTTAAACTACTACTAATGCCTCGAATACCATATTGATATATATTTTTCACATGATCCATTTCAGATAATCTTCTGATACAACTACCATGACCATATCTTTGACCAGAACGATGGTCAGCCCAGTCTAAATGCGCATCAATTTGCAACACATGGAATGGCCCTAAAGCTTCAACACCTTTTCCTGTAGCAGCTGTAATTGAATGATCTCCGCCGATAATGACTGGCATGACGCCTTTATCAACAATTTTTCGCAATGTCGCTTCAGTGTTATCGTGACTTTGCATAATATCACCATGCACGATATCCACATCACCTATATCAAATACTTTCCATTTTGGCCCTAAATATGTGATATCATTTTCAATATCATAAGCGCCTTCCAACCCAAAGCTATATAGTGTAGATCCTTCTCTCACACTACGCGGACCCATACGCGCCCCTGATTTCCATTGTGTTCCCATATCATTAGGCACACCAATTACTGCCACATCTGCATTAATATCTGATAATTTTTCAATGTTATCACACACTGGATATTTACCAAATGTACAAATTCCTGTAAATGGTAAATTTAATGTCTGCTTTTCTTCTGGATTCATCATAATAAAATACCCCCGTTTATTTAAAATGTGTCTATATACAATCAGCATTCAAGGACTTTTCATACATCGTCACTATCAAAATAACAATTGATAGCATGCCAAATCCTAATGGCGTTAACATGCCAAGCGCTCCTGCCAAGTGTTCATTGTGAAACAATTCAGCAAATGAAGTATATATTGCGGTAGAAATAGCAATACCAAAGGAATAACCTAAAGAACTCGCCATCTTATAAATACCTGAACCAATACCTACTTTATCGTCACTTACATTAACCAACAACGTATCTAATGAAGGTGTTGCATACAAACCAATGCCAATACCTGCAATTAAAAAGCCAATAAACACAACGATAATGTATGGTAAATTAGATAAAAATGTTAATGCTCCAAAACTCATACCAACACTCGCTATAATAATTGAGATAAACATTGGTTTATAAGGGCCAACTTTCTGTAATAATCGCTCACCCACGCGTATCATCAGCAACAAAGCTGTAATATTGCCCAACGTCAGTAATCCTGTTTGAAAAGCCGTAAACCCTCTGCCAATCTGAATGTACGTATTCGCTACAACAATTGTGCCAGCAATGCCATTTTGTAAAAAATTGGTAAGGACAGCACCCGTAAATGGTTTAGTTTTAAATAACTCAAAATCTATAAATTGATGTTTTCTTGTTCTTTCAAAAAAAATAAATAGGATTGTTAATATGATAGATGCAATGAATAATGCAATAATAGGAAAACTTGTCCACCCCAAGTCCTGTCCTTGTGTAACAATAATATTAATAACTAATAAGATAACTACAAAAATTGAAAAGCCAATAATATCAAATTTCCCTTTATTTACTTTAGCAACTTTTGTTTCCTCTATATTTTTCAATAAAATCATCGCAACAACAGCAATCACAATTGAAAAAATAAATATCATTCGCCAATCAAAATATGTAGCGATTAATCCCCCAACAAATGTGGTTATGCCGCCACCTCCCCAAGAGCCAAATGACCAATAACTTAAGGCACGTTGACGTTCACTTTCTTGAAATGTTGTCTTAATTAATGCTAATGTAGCTGGCATTACAAGTGCTGCAGATAAACCCTGTAGTACTCTAGCTAAAATCAATAAAACAGGTTCTCTGGCCAAAATCACAAGCAATGACCCCACGATGCTAATGACTAAACCAACGTAAGTCATTTTCTTTCTCCCAAGTCTATCTGAAATACCTCCACCAACTACAATAAACAATCCACAAAATAACGATGTTAAACTTGTAGAAATATTTAAAATACCCGATGAAACATTTAGATCTTTCTGCATTGTTGGAATGATATTAATCATTGATTGTGCAAAAAGCCAAAATGTTAATATTGCCAAAACCATGCCTAAAATATACAAATCTGTTTGTCTTTTAGCTTTCATGGCAATCCCCCTTTGATTTGAAGGTTCCTTCAAATTAGTTGAAGTTTAGCACCATGATGACAATTCAGCAAATTGATTTCTGAATTTTCCGGCTAATTATAAGGAGATAATTTATAAAAAAACGTTGATATCATCAGCTTTATTTAGAGGGATATGTTATAAAGTACAGCAGTTATAAAATTTCTTTATACGCTTATAAAAAATGCTTACAAATAATAAAAAAATAAAGCGTTAAGTAGCTTAAAAACCACTTAGCGCTATTTTAAATTACTTTATTTCAAAATATATCTTACAAAAGGAGATAAAGTTTGCTATATCCTTATTCATTGCTGCTTCCCTATATAATAACCATGTATTTCTAGTAATACTATCACCATTTTTAAATTTCAAATCCTTAGTATAAAAAGAATCACTATCTAAAATACATGATTTAGGAACGATAGCATATCCCATTCCCTGTTCTACAAATTTTTTACAAATTTCAATTTTATCAGCTTGAATTATATTTCTAGCGTACGTATCATAGCGTTCACCCCACCAATCATTGATTGATTTAGTAATTGAATTTTCTAGCTCAATATAAGTGTTAAAATTTTGATGAGATTTATAAACAATTCGATATTCTTGATCTAAATGCTTTAAACTTATCGCTTTTTTACTAATAATGGTTAATGGATCGCGTTTCAACAATATTTTATTGCCATACCAATCATAATCCCCTGTTAAAATCCCTACATCAAGGTCATTATTTTCCATTTGTTCTAAAATTTCAATACTCCAACCACTTGTCATAGATATATAAATATCTGTATAGGCTTGATAATATTGTTTGATTAATTCCGGCATCGTATATATAGCAAAATTTGTATTAGCTCCTAATTTCATATTACCTTTCAAATTTTCACGAAGTTCATTAATATTTGACTTTAGATTTTGAATTTCAAATAAAACTTTATTTGAAAATTTGACTAGATACTCACCTTCGGGTGTGAATTTAAATTGATTCCCTATTTTTTCAACTATATTAATTCCAAAATCTTTTTCAATTTTTTTCAATCTATAAGAAAGTAATGGTTGTGACATAAATAATCGTTTGGCAGCTTTAGTAAAGCTTTGTTCTTTATTAAGCATCGCTAAAATTTTATAATCTTCCTCTTGCATAAAGCAATCCCCCTTTGCTTAAAAACACTTATACTTATTCTACATTATTATGTTTTCTTTTTATAAATAATAAGCGTGCCCTAAGTATTCCTTCTTAGTATACGTTTAATACTTATCTTTCATTTTCAATCTTCTATAAAGCTTAAGATGTCATAGCATGCGAGCTTATAAAGATATACTATATAACCGCATTTACATAAAAATGTAATTTATTTCAATTTTGCGCAATGTTTTTGTCGAATTTACCAAAGCCTCTTTTTCCAAAAATAGGTATTATCAAATTAAATAAGCATATGAAAGGAGCAGCTTAAATGCAACAAGAACCCATACAACTTAGTAAACATTACTGGATTAAATTAGTTACTATCTTTACATTAGGATGGTTAGTGATCTATGCTGCACGTACTATATTGAACCCAATTATGGGTGATATTAAAAACACTTTCTCTTTAAACAATGCACAACTCGGTATTATCATGAGTGTATTCTTTATTGGTTACACGTTGACTCAAATTCCTTCAGGTATATTAGGAGATAAAATTGGGCGAAAGAAAATACTTGTACCCAGTATGATTATATTCGGGCTATTTATGATTGTTACTGGTATAATGCCAACATTTTTCCTATTTATGCTATCTTGGCTTATTGTTGGACTAGCGCAAGGCATGTTTTACGGTCCTCAATACGCATTATCCTCAGAAGCCATTCCTGAAAAACATATCACACTCGGTAGTGCATTAATCAATAGCGGTATGGCTTTTGGTACTTCAATTGGTTATTTTATTTCAAGTTATACTGTTCAGGAATATGGTATGAATTGGCATATACCTTTTTTCATCATGGCAATTCCTATACTTCTGTTAGCTTTTTTAATGTATAAAGTAATTACAGAACGCCCTAGACATATCGAAATGTCTACCGAACAACAAGTACCTTTTAAATTCACTAGTTTATTCAAAAATCGAAATTTGATTTTGGCATATATAATTATATTCTGCTCAATTTATGGTTTTTTTATGATTATTACGTGGTTACCCTATTACTTAGAAACCGAACGGGGTATCAATGGTGCCCAAGTAGCCTTTATCGCCTCATTAGTTCCTTGGGCTGCTATACCTGGCTCACTAATCTTTAGTTGGTTTTCTGATCGATTAGGTCGTCGTCGCCCAGTATTATTAGTAATGATACCTTTAGCATTTATATTTACAATTTCCATCGTCATGTTTGACCATTTATGGATTTTATATATTGCTTTAATTGGCTATGGCATTGTTGGAAAGATAAGTACAAACCCTGTCTTAATAGCTGTAGTTGCAGATAACGCTCCTAAAAACGCGCTAAGTACATCTTTTAGCGTTTATAATTTCATTGGAATGACGGCATCTATACTCGCTCCATACGTGACTGGCTATTTAACGGATTTAACTGGTGCTATGGCAACTGGTTTTTATCTCGCTGCTGGATTATTGATTATTGGATTTATATGTACCCTATTATTAAAAGAAAAACATAAGAATACCTATTCAGATTAAATTTATTTCTTAAATAAGCTACTAAGGGCTATACTACGTGCTTTTAGTAGCTTTTTCACTGCTAAAAAAGACGTATATATACGTCATTTTGACTAATATAGTTGTCAAAAATGTCAAAATATTATATATTGTATACAAGGAGTTGATAATATTTGCGAAATCGTGTTAAAGAATTGCGTGCTCGTGATGGCTATAATCAAACACAACTTGCTAAAAAGGCAGGCGTTTCACGACAGACTATTTCCTTAATTGAGCGAAATGATTTTATGCCATCTATTTTAACTGCAGTAAAAATTGCAAGAATATTTGATGAAACTGTCGAAAATATTTTCATTATAGAGGAGAGGGATTTATGAAAGTAGGACGCTATTTACTATTAACTTTGTTAGGGGGTATTGTTGGAGGGGTTATAGGTATTTTCATTGGTTTATATGACAGTACAACAACCTTCTTAAATTTTGAATTACCAAGTTATAACATCGCCATTATCACATCAACTGTTGCTTCAATTCTAAATATAATACTAACCATTTTTCTACATAAGGTTCATAAGGATGCGCTTAAGTATAAGTCTAAAATGAAAGCAGATTTAGGTGGTTATCAAACAGACGAATTGGAAGAAAAAGCAAATTTAAAATTTATGCGTTCTAGCCTTATTTATTATATTCAAGTATTAATTAGTTTAGTCACAATGCTTGTTATTGTTTCTGTCGACGCCAATAGTACAGTGACATTTTATGCTATTATCCCTTATTTAATCACAGTATTCCCTTCTCTAATGATTGGCTTCTTTGTTAGAAAATATGATTCTCGTTACCCTAAGCAAGGCGAAGCACAATATACTGAAAAAACTTTACAAATAATGGATGAAGGTGAACGTCATATTACATTAATTTCTATGTACAAAACTTATCACGTAAATCTTGTTTTAATTATAATAGGAGCCATTATTTTAGGCATATTTTCTATGGTTTCAGGAATCAACCAATTTGTTGGCCTGGTTATACTGATTGTCTTATTTATCTACAATGCCTTTGGATATTTGTTAAAAGTCAGTAAATTTTATAAATAAAAATAACTTTTGAAAGTGAGGACATTATGAAACATTTATTAGAAATTCAGAATCTTAATAAATCATATGAAAAATCAGATTTTCAACTTTCTGATATCTCATTAACACTTGAATCTAATGAAGTGATTGGCATCATTGGTAAAAACGGGTCAGGTAAATCTACATTAATTAACACCCTAGTCGGTAACCGTTTTAAAGATTCAGGAGAAATACGTTATTTTGATAAACCTGTAACAGCAAACGATAACCAACATAAAGAGCATATTGGTGTTGTCTTTGATGATTTACGAGTTCCAAACAAATTAACGATTCAAGATATAGATAAAGTCTTTTCTAAAATTTACAAAACGTGGGATTCCGAGAAATTCTTCTCTATTATTAAAAATTTTGAATTACCTACTAAAAATGAAATAGCTTCTTTTTCTCGAGGTATGCGTATGAAAGCTGCTTTAACAATAGCATTAAGTCACGATAGTAAAGTCCTTATCTTAGACGAAGCAACTGCAGGTATGGACGTTTCTAGCCGTGAAGAAGTCATCGAAATTTTAGAAGATTATGTAGCGAAAGGTAACGGTATTTTAATTTCATCTCATATATCAGAGGACATAGAGCAGCTTGCAACAAAACTAGTATTTATGAAAAACGGAGAAATCATTTTAGAGGAGAAAAAGGACAATCTATTTAACCATTACGGTATTTTAGAACAAAGCGAAGAGGAATTCAACATCCCAAACGATATACTTATCGCATCCAGAGTACGTAAAGGTGCTAGAATCTCATTAATCAATGATCGCACGGCGGTTACAGATGCTCGCCCATTAGAAACCATTGATGATGCAATAAAATTAATTATGCGAGGTGACAGCTAATGAAAGGTTTAATATTAAGTAGTTACTATTCATCAAAAAAATCTCTTTATACTTATCTCATAGTAGCGATAGTAGCGGCCGTTATTTTTGCATTTATCAATCCAATTATGGCGTGTTTTTTGCCAATGTTGTTCCTCATAACACCAGTTACAGATAACATTAAACATGAAAAAGATTCAAAATGGATGTACTATATCTCGACACTCCCAAGTGGCAGAAGCGCTTATGTTAATAGTTACTTTAGCTTTTATGGGATACTCACTTTAATTGGTTTTATATTTGGCGTCATATCTGTTTCATTAATTACGCAAGATTTCAATGTAATACTCATGTCTATATTAGTAGGTATTGGAGGCGCAGGTACTTATGCCATGATGTTCCCATTAACATTTAAATTTGGACCTGAAAATTCAAATGTTATTTTAATTTCAACATCGTTTATTGTACTTATCTTATTTTTCATTGTCTTCTTTGGCATGAATTTATCAGAAGTTGCAGTATCAGGTTCAGACGCTACAAATCTAGGAAACAGCATATTGGTTGTCGGCGTATATGCATTAGTTGGCATTATTGCTTTTGTTCTATCTTATATTACTTCATTAAAAATATTTAAGAATCAAGAATTATAATGAGTGAATTTTAATATAGAAATCACTAATAATTAAGTTGAATTTCAGCAATATAAAAAACAGCCCTAATTGACTAACATGAGTTAACTAGGGCTGTTTTTATTTACATATTATTCAAAAAAATTACTTAGACAAATTTCAAATTAAAGCTAAACTCGATGTGTCGATCATTTAATCGATATGCTTCATTTAATTCTGGTCCACAACTATTTGAACCTATACCACTTTGTGCATAATCTATATATACATAGGTTTGATCTTCAAGTTCTAGTGCATCTTTATGAGTTGTTTCGGTCAGCTGTTTTAATGAATAATGCGTTGTATTAAAACTAAATGTATTGTCACTTGTCACGATAACCCTTTTACAGCCATCACTAATTTCAACGTATGTCGTTTCATTATGACTTCCTGTTTCTTGGGGTCTAATATGGACTTCACCATTGCCTGTAACAGTCGTCTCAAACGCATCTAAATAATTGGATACACCTTTATCTTGGTAACTACTGAAAGGACCTTTGCCATAATATTTTACTTGTTCAAACACTTTAGGTAAGGTCAAGCCTAAACCAAACCGTGGTAAATAAGGTGCTTTCATATCTCTTTCTAAATCATAAGTTACATTAAGTATTCCATCATGTTGAACACGCCAAGTCACTGTTCCAAATAGTATCGGTGGCACCGCGTCATTGACCATCGCTATATTAAAAATAAGACTGACCTCCGTCTCGCTTTCTACAATTTGATAATCGCGCACGCGAGTAGTGATATCTTTATAACCGGAGTATGCCCAATCACATTTTATATTCGTATCATTATCAGTGGGCGCTCTCCAAATATTATTTGTTGTGTTTTGATTAATTACTATATGTTTATGCTTGAGAACTGACTCAAGGCTTGCATTATCTTTATTAAAAACGTATGTTTCACTTTGATCTACTGAAATTTCGATTAATTTATCAGTTTCATTTACTAGAATATTCCTTTCGCCCGATTGCTCATCCTGTTCCTTAATTGTTCGACGTTGATATACGATTTGATCATGTCCTAATTCAAAATTTTCGTGACGAAATTGATCATCAGCTTTTAATTTATACCGTAATATGACATCACTGATATGTTCTATATTGAGATAATCGCTCAAATCAATTGTTTGCGTAGTATGTGGCAAGAAATTTGAAAGAGGTATTTCACTGATCGTTTTTTCCCCATTCAAATTTGTCAATGTAGCCTCTACAAACATATATTGCTCTGCAGACGTAAAATCCAATTGGTTACGTAGCACGATTTTAAAATCATCTTGTGACACAAGTTTTAGTGGCCTATGTTCTTGTTTGAATTCATAATAACCTTCATGGGGCACCCTGTTTGGAAAAACAATGCCATCGACACAAAAATTACCGTCATGTAGTTTTTCTCCAAAGTCTCCACCATACCTAAACATAGGCTTACCGTCTTTCATTCCAATTTGAATAGCGTGATCGCACCATTCCCAAACAAATCCCCCGATAAAGTTATCATATTGCTCAACTAGTGTTTGGTAAGCGTGTAAATCTCCTGGAGAATTGCCCATTGCATGTGCATATTCACATAAAATAAACGGTTTATCCAAATCCGGTTTCTTCAAATAAGTCTCCTCAATCTCTTCAGGAGAGGGATACATTCTACTAATCATATCTATATTAGATAGATCATAGTGTTGTTGCTCATCTCGATATAATGTACCTTCGTAATGTATTGGCCTTGTGTTGTCTAGTGTTTTGGCACGTGCTGCACCTTTGACCATATTCTTACCAAATCCCGATTCATTTCCTAATGACCAAGATACGATAGAGCTGTAATTTTTCAGTGGCATAATAGAAGCTTCAATACGCTCTATGATAGCTGTTTCAAATTTACTATCGTCAGCTATAATATTAAAATCTTCATTATTGTCTTCACCATATAACCTAACGACACCATGGGTCTCAATATCAGCCTCACTCATTACGTAGAAACCATATTGGTCCGTCATTTCGTAAAATAATGGGGATTTTGGGTAATGCGCTGTACGAATGGCGTTAAAGTTCCCTTGTTTCATCAATTCTAAGTCTTTTTTAAAATGGGGTTCTGTCATTACGTAACCAGTTTCTGGATGACTATCATGGTAATTTGTCCCACGCAGTTTGATGGATTGACCATTAATATAAAATTGATTATTTTGGATAGCCACTTCACGAATTCCAACTTTTTGTGTAATCACTTCTTGATCTGTCAAAATGTATAATGTATATAAAGTTGGATTTTCTGTAGACCACAAATGCGGTTTGTAGACATTAAATTGATATTCATGTACTCCAGATATGCTTGCTACCTCTTCACCCTCAGGATTATATAATTGGAATTCTACTGATTTTAGATTATGCGCCCGTTCTATTTTTACATCTATCTGTGCAGAATTTAAATCGTCACTTAGCTTTGTTTCCACTTTAAAATCATCAACACGTTCAGTTGCGCGTTTCAAGATATAAACATCTCTAAAAATGCCCGAGTGTCGAAACATGTCTTGATCTTCAAAATAAGTACCATCTGAATATTTAAGTACAAGTACGTCGATATGATTCGCACCTTGTTGGATAAAATCGGTAATATCGAATTCAGAAATCGAATGAGCTATTTGGCTATAACCAACAAATTGATTATTGATCCAAACATAAAACGCACTATCTACGCCTTCAAAATTCAAATGATAGTCACTGAACTCGTCATATGTTGTCACCTCAAATGAGCGTGTATAACGCCCACACGGATTATCCTTAGGTACATATGGCGGATCAAAAGGTATTGGATACTGAGTATTTAAATATTGTATTTGATCATAGCCATATAAATTCCAAACTGATGGGACCGGGATATGATGTTTATCCACTTTCTTTGTTTCATTCAAACAGTCTGCTAGTGTATTAAAATATTCAAAACACCACTCTCCATTTAATAGCGTTACATTATTAGTTTGATAACGGGTTTCTAAATGGTAAGCCCCCTCTCCCGGTTGATATGGAATATAAAATGCACGACGTGGCAAAATATTTACATGTTGAATATCTATATTTTCATGAAATTGTTGCTCTAACATGGCTAATTTCCTCCCCTTATTTATTCATACGTTCTTTGTGTTCTCTCTGACGCTTGTATTGCAATGTCTTTTCTATATCCGTTAAGAAATCCCCTTTTAAATGAAACGCTTTATGATATAAAAACGCTGCTAAGATTACGAAAATGATAGGCAATACAATAATTAAAATACGTAACCCGTTAATGGTCAGCGCTGTTTGTGCTTCATTTGGCGTATAACCTAAAATGGATAATCCAAGACCTACGATCAGCGCCGCTACAGCTTGTGAAGTTTTTGTTAGAAATGTATTCGTTGACGTAATGACACTTTCATTACGCTGCCCAAACTTAACCTCACCATAATCGATAACATCTGCTAATGACACCGTAGTGATACCAATCATAAACCCTGATCCAATTCGTAATAATCCTGCACCTACAATTACAGTGACGACGCTCTGTGGTGCGACAAATCCTGAAATCAAAATAAATAATAAACCTACAATAATAAGGATAATAGCAGTATTAAAAGCTTTGGTTCTGCCTACCCATTTGATATAACGTGGTAACATTAATAAACCAAACATTTCGCAAAGTATCATTGCATTGAAAATTGCAAATAGATGCTCTGCATTTACTACATATTTAAAGTAATAGATAATAGAACCATTCAGTGTTTGTAAACAAAGGTTAAATGTAAGTAAAACGCCCATGATTGCTAATAATTCTTTATTTTTAAATAAAATTCTACCAATATCTTTAAAGTTTACTTTAATCCCTGTTTGTTGTTCCATTTCTTTATCTTCAGGTACCTTCCAAACAGTAACTCCGATTGTAAATATAAAAACTGCACTACAAATTATCGCAAATATAAAGATACCTATTGAGTCACTGCCTTTACCAAAAGTATCACCAAGTTTATGTATAAAGAACAAACCAAATGTTCCCACGACAAATGCTGCTAAACTTGCAAAAAATCTTGGTATTACAGATACTTCTTCACGTTCTCTAGGGTTATGTGTTAAATTGGGTAACCAAGACCAATAGGGGATGTCCATCATCGTATAAGTCATGCCCCACGCAATATATATGATGGATACATACACATACATCGCAGTTTGTGGTAAATCAAAGTTTGTGAATAATAAAATTGTAACAATAGCATTCACTATCGTTCCAATCACTAGCCAAGTTTTAAATTTACCAAAACGATTACTTGTATTATCGACAATTACACCCATAATTGGATCATTAATCGCATCCCATATACGTGCAACAAAAAGCATGACCCCAACAAAAGCAGGAGATAGTCCTACGATGTCTGTGATATAAAACATTAAAAATACACCAACAATATTAAAGATGGCGTCTTTACCCATAGCACCGAATCCAAAAGAAAATTTTTGCATGCCTGTTAAATGTCTATTCATTATATTCACCTCTACGTTAGTTCGAATTAAAACGCTTACAAATCTGTTGTTTTTATTCTATCAGTAGTAAGTTGTCGTTATGAATAGCATTATGATGATAAAACATGGCAAAATGTTTCATTTTCAATTAATATAAATATAAGTTCAAATATGTTTTTTAATTAAGAGGGATAACATGCAAGTATTGTGGAAGAAATTTCAAAAGAAGCTCATCGATGCCAATTTAGCAGAATGCGGTATTGAAATCGGTGTACCTAATGTAGGTTATAAGTATACTGTTTTTCAAAAGTCCGTATTACATATCGTAACTCAAGGAGAAGGTACTTTTAGTTATGCAGGTAAAACTTATCGTTTAACTGCTGGAGATATTTTCTTGCTTGAACGTGGCATGGAAGTAGAATATAAGCCTTCATTTTCAAATCCTTGGACTTATTATTGGGTAGGCATGAATGGGAAGCAAATATTAAATTATTTATCTCGCTGTAGTATTGTTGATAGTCACGTCATATTAGGACAAGATACGACAGATATTAAGAAAATCATTCAGCTTATTTGCGAACTCTCTCAAAGTATTGAGTCAAACAACTCCAATGATATTCTAATTATGCAATATTTATATCAATTAGTTTATACCTTACAAGAAAAGTTCCCTAAAAATTTTTCAGTGCAAGTTGATATTGTAAATGAAGATATTCAACATGCTGTTGATTTTATAAATACAAATTATCAAAAACACATCACTGTTGAAGAAGTAGCTAAAACTGTCAATATTACACGAAGTCATTTATATAAATTATTCAAAAAGAATTTGAGTTGTTCGCCTAAAGAATACTTAACCTATATAAGGATGTATCATGCTTCACAATTATTGATACATACGAACACACATATAAGTGAGATATCAAGACGCGTTGGTTACAAAGATCCACTATTATTCTCTAAAAATTTCACAAAACATTTTGAAATCAGTGCTTCTGAATATCGGCACCAATTTGCCAATCAATGAGCCTAGGAACATCAACTTTTTAATTAATATATTACACAATTTCGTTAATCCTCTTGTTAATCGTTCTTTATTTCTAGAAAAAGCTTAGGTTTATATGTACCGTTTCAATATATTTCTATATATTATATAATGACTTTAATAGAGCTTTGTAAATTTATTAAAGAAACGAAGGGGCAAAAATGTCGGTAACTATTAAAGATATTGCAAAAATAGCTAATAAAACACCTTCTACAGTTTCAAGAGTTTTATCCAATGCTGGTGGTTATAGCTCTAAAACTGAAAAAGAAATTAAGCGTATAGCAGAAGACCTAGGTTATAACAAGAATCTAGCTGCAGAAGAACTTGTTAAACAACACGGAAAAGTAATTGGTGTAATGATGATGGATGCAACGACTAATTTTTCTGGTGACATTATTAATGGTATTGAAAAGCAAGTTACCGAAGAAGGTTTTAGCGCTATATGGGTACACGCCGGCTATCAAGATGCAGAAAGGCAAAAAAAAGCTTTAGCGCTACTTTTTGAACGTAGAGTGTCTGGCATAATTATTATTTCATTGACTTTAGAAGATAGTAATTTCACATATTTAAAAAACATGAATATTCCATATATTTATTTATCAGTTAACCCTAAAAATAACGCTCCATTTATCGCTTCGAACGATTTTCAAATGGCTTATAAAGGAACACAGTATTTAATTAATAAAGGACATCAAAAAATCGCTTTTACTGGTATTGATTTTGACGAGAAAAACATTGGATCAGAACGAATTAAAGGATATCAACAAGCCCTACAAGACTATAATATTAAAGGATATAAAAAATGGATCATTGAAGGTGATTATAGCTATGAAAGTGGTTACGTCAGTGCAAAAAATAAATTGACAAAGATGAATGTAAGCGCTACACTAGCTGCAAGTGATGAAATAGCACTAGGTGTAATAAATGGGTTATCTCTTGTTGATATTTCTATTCCTAAAGATTTTTCGGTAATGTCTATAGATGGTACAAGCATCTCTCAAATGTATCGCCCACGTTTACATTGCGTTAGACAAGATTTCTTTAACATTGGTTTTGAGGGTGCAAAAGCATTAATTAATACCATTTCTAATTATAAACCTCTTAAATCAAGTTATATCCCTTTTAGTTTAATAGAAGGTGAAACAATTAAGCACATTTAAAAATCTAAGTTTTTAACTTAGATTTTTAATTATTATTTTTACTCAAACGTTTGAGTAAAAATTTCTCTTTATAGAAAGGATGTTTTTTATGGAAAAAAATTGGTGGAAAGAAGCAGTTGTTTATCAAATATATCCACGTAGTTTTAAGGATAGTAACAATGATGGCATAGGAGATTTACAAGGTATCATACAAAAATTAGATTATCTTGACAAACTTGGTATTGATGTTATTTGGTTAAACCCAATTTATGAATCTCCAAACGATGATAATGGATATGATATTTCTAATTACAAGAAAATCATGAATGATTTTGGAGATATGAATGATTTTAATCAGTTATTAGAAGAAGCACACAAAAAAAATATAAAGATTATTATGGATTTAGTAGTTAATCATACATCAGACGAGCATGCATGGTTTATTGAGAGTAGAAAAGATAAGAATAATGCTTATAGAGATTACTATATTTGGAAAGATGGTGACGATGGTAATTATCCGAATAATTGGCAAAGTTATTTTAATGGTCCTGCGTGGACATACGATGAAACAACTAATCAGTACTATTTGCACCTATTTTCAGAAAAACAACCTGATCTTAATTGGGACAATGAACAACTAAGATCCAAAGTTTATGATATGATGCGCTATTGGTTAGACAAAGGCGTTGATGGCTTTAGAATGGATGTTATAAATATGATTTCAAAAGATCCAAATATCCCTGATGACCCTAACATATCTCAAAACCTTGAACCAAATTCAGCTTCATTTATTGCAAACGGTCCTAATGCGCATCGTTATATAAATGAAATGAATAAAGAGGTTTTATCAAAATATGACGTAATGACAGTTGGAGAAATGGTGAATGTACCGATTGAAGAAGCATTAAAATACACTGGTTCTGATCGTAATGAATTACAAATGATTTTCCAATGGGAACATATGTCACTAGATTATGATTCTATTAGAGGTAAATGGAATAATCAAAAAGTAAATTTAAGAGATTTAAAAGAAAGTTTATTTAAGTGGCAAGAAAACCTTCAAGGTATTGGATGGAATTCATTATATTGGAATAATCACGATAACCCAAGATGTGTTTCCCGCTTTGGTGATGATCGACCAGAATATCGTAAACTTTCGGCTAAAATGCTAGCTACCACATTACATTTATTGCAAGGCACACCATATATTTATCAAGGTGAAGAAATCGGTATGACAAACATTCACTTAAATCATATTGAGCAATATGAAGATATTGAAACATTAAACGCATATAAAGAATTAGTCGAAAATAAAAATTCTATAACTAATTCGCAAATGATGAAATATATTCATTTTGCCTCTAGAGACAATGCACGCACTCCTATGCAGTGGGATTCAACAAAAAATGCTGGATTTACTGACAGTACACCTTGGTTCGTAGTTAATGAAAATTATAAAAATATTAATGTAGAAGCATCATTAAATGATAGCGACTCTATATTTTATTATTATCAAGCACTCATCCAATTAAGAAAGCAATATGAAATTATCGTTTATGGCAACTTTAAAGCAATAGATAGAAACAACAGCAAGATATTCGCTTTCGAGAGAACTTTAAATGAAAGTAAATTATATGTTGTAAGTAATTTTACAGACGAAAAAATAAATACTAATTATAGAATTGAACAAAATGAAAATAAAAAATTGTTAATTGGAAATTATGGTGAACCTATCCTTAAAAATACATTACGTCCATATGAAACGAAAGTGTATTTAATAGACAATATAACAAGTGAAAGTGTGGATAACAATGGAATTCAAAGTTAATAAAAAACTCATTTTTATACTAGGTGCACTTGGCGGTTTACTCTATGGATATGATAATGGCGTAATTTCAGGAGCTTTACTATTTATTAATAATGATATTCCACTTACTAGCTTTACCCAAGGATTAGTTGTATCTTCTATGCTAATCGGTGCTATTATAGGCGCTGGCTTGAGTGGTCCGATTTCTGACAAATTAGGGCGCCGTAAAGTTGTATTTATTATTGCTATCATTTACATTATTGGTTCTTTATTAATGGCAGTTGCAAATAGTGTCGATTTATTAGTGATAGGACGGCTTGTTATAGGTTTGGGTGTTGGTAGTTCAACAGCTATTATACCTGTATATCTTTCTGAAATGGCCCCTACAAAATTCAGAGGTTCCTTAGCCGCATTAAACCCTTTAATGATAACTATTGGTATATTAGTAGCTTATTGTACAAACTTTTTATTGGCTGATGCAGAAGCTTGGAGATGGATGATTGGCTTAGCAGTTGTGCCGGCTATCATATTATTAATCGGCGTTATATTTATGCCTGAAAGTCCGAGATGGCTATTAGAAAACAAATCTGAAACAGCAGCACGTCACGTCATGAGCTTAACATTTAAACAAAATGAGATTGAAAAAGAAATAAACGATATGAAAAATGTAATTCATAACTCAGAATCCGCATGGAAATTACTCAGAGCAAAATGGGTACGTCCAGTACTTATCATTGGCTGTTTATTTGCATTTTTCCAACAAATCATAGGCATTAACGCAATTATATATTATACACCACTTATACTAACTAAAGCTGGATTAGGAAGTTCAAGCTCTATACTTGGAACAGTTGGTTTAGGAATAGTCAATGTTTTGGTAACAATTCTCTCTATAGTTATCATCGATAAAATTGATAGAAAAAAATTACTTGTAATTGGGAATATTGGGATGATTATTTCACTTTTGATAATGACAATTACAATTGCTACTATGGGTATTACTCAAGTTGCTTGGATTATTATCATTTGTTTATCGTTATTTATACTATTCTTTGGCGCAACATGGGGGCCAATTATGTGGGTAATGTTGCCAGAAATGTTCCCTACACGCGCTCGAGGTGCAGCTACTGGTATCGCTATTGTAGTATTACAAATAGGAACACTTATTATTTCTCAAGTATTTCCTATCCTTGTTAATATGTTAGAAGTAGAATATGTATTCTTGATTTTTGCAGTTATAGGGGCATTAGCACTCATTTTTGTAGTTAAATTCTTACCGGAAACGCGTGGTAAAAGTTTAGAAGAAATCGAATTACAATTACAAAACTAAAATTGTAATATTAGTGTAAAAATAATGATTTTAAAATTATTTAATTATCCGATATCAAATATAATTAAATATGAAATTTAAGGCTGAGACACGATATGATATAGCCCTTTCAAACTAGACGATGTACAAATCGAAACTATAAGGGAGTGATATATCAAGATTCTGTCCCAGCCTTTTATTTTAAGAATATCTATTTATGTCTCATACTCTTTCATATAGCGATCAAACTTAAATAAGCATATTCAATTCTTTATTTCTTCTTTATAAATTCCTATTTTACTAATCTTAATTTATTCCAAATTATTTTTGAAACACACATAACCGAAAATCTTGTACTTAATACCCTTCCCCCTACGCTCTCTTAAACGTTATGTTTCTATATCTAACGTTTAGGAGGCTTTTTATATTCTGAAATTTGTTTGTTTCAGACAAAAAACACCTACTACTTCATCATTTTAGACATACCTAATCACCAGGCACATGCTAAACTTAAATTAAATATTGTGAAACTTTTCACATAATCAAAGGAGACGATTTTTATGAAAAAAGTTTTTATAGCAGGCGCAATTCCAGAAACAGGACTTAATCAACTCAAAAAACATTTTGATGTTGATATGTACACAGGCGAAACATTGATTTCTCAAGAACTGTTAATACAAAAAATTCAAGATGCAGATGCATTAATCACTTTATTGTCTACCCAGGTAAGCCGACAAGTTATTGAATCGGCGCCAAAATTAAAAATCATTGCAAATTATGGTGCTGGTTTTAATAACATTGATATCCAAGCGGCTCGCGAACACCATATTAATGTTACGAATACACCTATAGCTTCTACAAATGCAACAGCTGAGTTAACAATGGGAATCTTATTGGCTGTCGCTCGTCGTATTCCTGAAGGCGATCAACTTTGCCGTAATGAAGGGTTCAATGGCTGGTCTCCTCTATTCTTTAGAGGTCGTGAAGTATCAGGCAAAACAATTGGTATTATAGGCTTAGGAGAAATCGGTACGGCAGTTGCAAAGCGTGCGAAAGGCTTTGATATGAACATACTTTACACAGGTCCAAAACGCTATGAAGATAAAGAAGCTGAGTTAAACGCTAAATATGTCACACTCGATACACTGTTAGAACGTTCAGATTTCGTGACTTTAAATTGTGCCTATAATGAGCAATTAAAACATATGATTGATTACGAAGCCATTCAAAAAATGAAGCCAACTTCATATTTAATCAATGCATCTAGAGGTCCAATTGTTTATGAGGCAGAACTAGTCAAAGCACTTAAAGAAGGTGTAATTGAAGGTGCTGCACTAGATGTATTTGAATTCGAACCACAAATAACAGAAGAGCTTAAATCAATGAAGAATGTAGTCATTACACCACATATTGGTAATGCAACTTTTGAAGCAAGAGATATGATGGCAGATATTGTAGCAACAAACGTAGTGAAACAACTTAGTGACGAAACACCAAATTATATCGTGAACTGACAGGAGTGAGAACGATGTTACAAACATCTAATCGATTTTTTAAAATTTCTGATTTACAACATTTTTCTAATGAAGCAGCTAAAAAAACTGTATTCTATGAATCACCACATTCAGCTGGTGCTGTTTGGTGCCTAAAACCAGGTCAAAAATTGCCTTGTCATACACACAAAGAGGCAGATGATGTATGGATTGTTCTCCAAGGTAAAGGAACATTTTTTACCAACGATAATCATCAAAAAACAATCCAAGCAGGCGATATATTTGTATCATTTCCAGGCGATGCCCATGGTATGACAAACACAGGTGAGGAAGACTTTGTAATGCTAGGATTTGCTACTCCTATGCCGCTTGATTTTAACCCTTATGAATGTGCACAATAGCCATGATACAGATAGCATATTTAAAATAATTTATAAGACTATAAAGGATTGGTGAGCCCCCTAGCTCCCAATCCTTTTTTAACAAGTTGTGTACAAAACTCCCCCTTATAAATACACAAAAGTTACCATTAGTTCCGCTTTCACAATTTTTCACGTAAGCAGATTTAAATAACAGAAAATTTTTAGAAAAATCGAATAATTTTGAATTTTATCTGCTATAATAATAGCTTAATTTATTTTTTGGGGGGCAAAATTATATGATAAAACGAATATCTATTCATGTTTTAACGAGGGTTGAGCGCGCAGGTAATAAATTACCTGACCCTAGTATGCTTTTCTTCTTATTATGCCTCATTGTACTTGGTTTGTCTTGGGTGCTATCTTTATTCAATGTCCAAGCAACACAACCAACAAATAATAAAACCATTCATGTAGTCAATTTGTTAAATTGGGAAGGCTTAACAAAAATATTAACTGAAACAATCAACAACTTCGTAACCTTTCCAGCCTTAGGTATGGTCTTAGTGGTTATGATTGGTATGGGACTTGCTGAAAAGACTGGATATTTCGAACATTTATTACATAGTGTGGTCGATAAGACACCACATAAACTCGTTTTACCATTTTTAATTTTTATATCTATATTAGGTAATGCTGCGGGTGGCGCTGCACCTATGATTATGCCAATGCTTACAGCAATGATTTTTATTAAATTGGGCTATCATCCAATTTCTGGCTTAATTATGAGTTATGCTGCTGTTGAAGTGGGTTATGGCGCAAATATCATCATAGGTCTAGATGATGCCTTATCATTTTCATTTACACAATCTGCGCTCAAATTATTTGATGTCGATCTATCAATTAATGTTGCAATGAATTGGTTCTTTATGTCTATATCAACTTTTTTATTAGTGCCAATTATATATTTCTTAGCTAAAAAAGTGACCATCCCGCGTTTTCAACATTTAAGTATAGATGAAGATACCGATGTAAGTGCAGATAAAAAAACATTTACTGTTCAAGAACGTAAAGCACTGTTATGGTCAAACTTGATATTAGCTTTATGGTTAATATGTATTATTGTTATAGCCATACCTAAACATAGCTTTTTAAGAAATAATGACACTGGGAAATTGCTTGTAGACTCACCTTTGATGAATGGTTTTGGTGTGATACTGTTAATTACTTTTGCTATTCCAGGTATTATTTATGGCATTAAAAGCGGTAAAATACAAAATAGTAAATCACTGGGTAAAATATTGACACAGAGTATGGCTGATATGAGCAGTTTCATTATCGTTATTTTCTTTGCGGCACAATTATTGGCTTTCTTTGATTGGAGTCATATTGGCCAAATTACTGCGATTAATGGCGCTCAATTACTAGAACATCAAAGCGGTGTCACTTTAATTATTGGCTTAATTGTACTTACAGCAACAATTAATATCTTTATGGGTAGTGCTTCTGCTAAATGGGGCATCTTAGCGCCAATATTTATTCCGATGTTTGCAACATTAGGCTTCCATCCTGCCTTTACTCAAATGGTTTATAGAATAGGCGATTCTATCACTAATCCTATTACACCTATGATTCCTTACCTGCCTTTCTTATTAACTGTTGCACGTAAGTACAATAAGAAAATTGCACTCGGTACCCTAATCGCTAATTTATTGCCTTATAGCATTATTGGAGGAATCATATGGACAATCTTTATGATCATCTGGTATTTACTAGGTATACCTGTAGGTCCAGGAGGTCCAATTCATATAAGCAATTAAATATTTAAATTATTATTTTCTTGTCTTTCATCTCTAACTAAAGCGTATGCGTTAATTTCTATCGTTAGTATCATTTGTGTCATATTATAATCTTTATCCGTAAAAATGCCCCCAAAAAGTTAGCCTGAAAATCTAACTTTTTGGGGGCACATTCATGCGGATTAGTACTTTATTTTTAATACGGGTTTATGTCCTATATCCTTTCAAATGTTTATAAATGAGATAACAATTACTTCTAACGCTGAAGTTTAAATAATTAACATAAATCCTTAAGATAGTAAGCATACGGTCAGTGTAAGGTTAGACAAACGGCACACTGAACAGGAGAAACATAATGCTTTTCCATAGATTTTATTCAAACACTGCACTTAAAATATACAAAGATATTTATTAAAAATGTTTGAATTTGTGCATAACATAATCTCTACTACTTTGATGATCTACGATAGCTTCTGGATAATCTTTACCAATATCAATGTGATAGTTTTCTTTAAATTGGGTCTTATGGCTTGTCGGGTCGTGAATAATTTTACTCGAAACTTCATCGAATATTTCCAATTGCGTTTTAATAAAGTAGCCATTTGCATCAAAACGTTCACTTTGACGTATAGGATTAAACATTCTAAAATAAGGCACTGCATCTGTTCCAGTCGACGCTGACCACTGCCAACCATGTACATTAGATGCATTATCATAGTCTATTAAATATTTTCTGAAATATGCTTCTCCCCATGTCCAATCGATGAATAAATTTTTGGTTAAAAATTGAGATACCACCATTCTTAATCGATTGTGCATATACCCTGTACGGTTTAGCTTCTTCATTGCAGCATCAACGATTGGATAGCCAGTTTCCCCCTTTTTCCACGCTGCAAAATGATATTTATTATAAGACCATTGCATGTTGCGATACTTTTCAGAAAAAGACTTAGTTGCCGTTTCTGGGTATTGTGTCATTAACACGTAATAAAATTCACGGAATATAACCTCTCTCATAAAAGCTTCATAACTTGATTCATCGCTATCGTAACCTTCAAGCAAATCATTTATAATTTCACGAATATCGAGTAGTCCATATGCTAAGTATTTACCTAATCCACTTACAAAATCTTGCGATACATCGTCAGTCAATTTATCGTAATGAACGATGTCATCATTTAAAAAATCATGCCATGCTTTACGCGCTAACTTTTCTATATCTTTACTATTTCCGAATTTTAAGTCGCTCTGATTAGAACCTTTTTGCGTATTTTTAGTCAACTGCTTAAATTGGTAATTTTTCTTAGGGGTATGTACTAAATCTTGACGATTTGCTTTATAAAAACTAGTAAATACTTTATAAGGCTGTTGCTGTTTATTAAAAGTCTTTGTAGGTTGAAAATAATGATTCACACGCTGCCCAATTACTGTAATTTGCCGGTTTGCAAATGCTCGTTTGACATGATGATAGTCATACATTTCTTTGTGGTAACTCATAATATCTTTCGCTAATAATACATGAGACAACTCCAATGTATGAGCTAATTCACCTAACTTTTCGTATGTAACAATATAAGGTTGTATATCATACCTTTCTAGTGTACTTACAAACCCTTTTATTACTTTGTGGTAATAATCACGCTTTACTGTTGCTGCGTCATCTAAATCTTCTATAGGTAAGATAAAATACACTTTATTTATCTCATCTTGATGTTCTGCTACATATTCAAATAGTGGATTGTCTTTAACTCTAAAAACACGATTGAGTATGACTCCTAAACGCATTTCTATGCCCTCCTACTCTCACTGACAAACATTTTTATCAATAGTTGAAATATAAATGATTCAACAATTGATAAATGTTTACTTATACTTTTCATTATGCATATTAGCTATATTTTATAAAAATCATGAATTTCTATTATAATCTTTGTTGTCTTTATTTAACCACCAATTCCCGGCGGTTAAATACGTTGCAAATGCACTCCAAAGTAAATATGGAACCAATAGCAAGCCAGTAATCTTCTTAACATTGAAAAATTTCATAGTTGTCATTGTTACTGCTCCAAGTAATACAAAACTTTCTACCAATGCACTAAATCGTAATTTATATTTAAAATACAATATAGACCATAAGTAGTTCAGACTTAATTGCGAATAATAAACACCTTTTAACTTTTTATTATCAGCTTTATGGGATACTAACATGTATGCTACACCCATAGTTGTATAGAGTATTGGCCACACAATTGGAAAAGCATATCCTGGTGGTGAAAATGGTGGTTTCACATTATTTTTATAGTCTTTTCGTGCATTCTTAACGGCAAATTTCCCGATAAACTTACCACCTAAAATAGGCGTTATAACTTTTATGACTGGTTTAATTTTATTGATAATACTCATTATAAAATCTCCTTCTTAAATCAGAATGTAATGACACCCGCTTTTACCGTTCTACATTCGTAGCATGTTTACTTCTAGCTGAATGTTGTTTAAAAGCATATAGTTTAAAGATCATTGAACCTATCAAAATCACTGGTAAAATTATTGTTACCTTATCTCTACTTCTTGAACATTTTTTAGATTTCAATTTTAATTTAAAGAGATTCATCACACTTTTATGAATCTTCGCTTGTGTATATTTATAAACCCACCAAGGAAGTGTAGGCTCATATTCTTGAAGTGCTATGATACACTCACTACTGTTAGGTAACCTTCTAAATTCTAATCTCGCGTTCCCTCCCCTTGAATCTAAAGCAAGGTCTCCACCAACAATACGGTATAAAATCCTTTCGTCATTTGATGCCTCAACATCTTTTCTTAATAATAGTAATTCTTTATTCAAAAACGGCACCGTTATGGTAAAATCATCTTCGTTAAAGTTACTGCTAACTGTATTTAATGTAATATGATTTAAAAAGTTTGCATACCGCTCTGCTAATTGACTCATACTTTCATCTTTGGGTAAGGTAACCCTTGAAATCGCTCTAACGTCTTTAACCGTTAGCTTACCTTTGCTTTTACTTTTATTTTTGCTTTTCGACTTAGTTTCTTCCTCTAATGCGATACGTACGCTTTCTTTATAATCAATAGCTCCAATAGATATACCTTCCACAGTATTTTTATCATCTCTAACCATATCATGTATTAAACTATCCATTAGTGGATAAACCATTTCTTTCGGAACACCAGAAATCAATTTAACCCAAAACTTGCTAAGCCAAATGGGAATAATAGGTAAATCTATCATAGGTAAGCATTTGTCTAATACATCTGCTGTTTGTTTAAATAAATCTTTATAGGTCATATGTGTTGGGCCACCAATATCAATCGATTCATTAACATGTGGGTGACGCTCTACAATTTTATAAAGTCCATTTATTACATCTTCGATTGCGACAGGCAATGTCGTATTATTTGCCCATTGCGGTAATAACAATCCTGGCAAACGTTCTACTAATTTTTTTAATATTGGATAAGAACTCCCTTTAGAACCTATTATTAAACCTGCTCTTAACGTACTTACTGGCACGCCATATGATCCTAAAATTCGTTCACATTCTAAGCGACTTCTTAAATGCGGTGATAATTCATCAGTGCTGGGAATCAAACCGCTCATAAATACAATATGCTGCACGTTATTAACGCTCGCTGACTTTGCGAAATTATCTGCTAATAATGCATCCATATCTTCAAAACTGGCTTGTGTTAATTTGGCCGAAGGCATCATCGAATGAACTAGGTATATAGCAATATCGACTTCATTCATCACTTTTGTTATTTCATTTAAATCGAATAAATCAGCAGATTTCCACGTTACATTTTGTTCATTTTTTTTATTTTCTATATGTCTAGAAATAGCAATAACTTCATAATCTTTTTTTAATTTATTCATTAAATGGCTACCAATATAGCCTGAAGCACCTGTTAAAAGAATTCTTTTCATATCTTAAACCTCCAATTAAAAAGATGAGCAGGCAAAATCACGCTTTACCTCAGCTCATCCTTTACATAACAAGCTAACTTGCTCATTACAATTACTTTAATGCTATTATAGCCTTTACACTTAGATATTTAATTAATTGTACCCTTTTCAAAAGCTTATTAATCGCTGAAGTTTCGAATACTTTATAGTGTAGACACTATTAAACAAACAAAAAGCTGGAGCATCATTACTTTGAATATGCTTCCAGCCGTCAATATTTAACATCATATTTATTGTTGTGTATATACTTCAATATCAGTTTCGCAACTGCCTCCTGTACCGTACTTATTAGGTTCTTTGTTACCTGCAAGTATCAGTACAAACCAAGTATAAAGTGTGACCAATCCTGCAACTACAGTACCGAAAATACCCGCCATAACTGTAGCACCAAGCAAACCATGACTTTCTGTATTGGCAACAATAATAATAACACCTATAATAAATAGCGTTGCAGCAATCAATGTAATAAAACCACTAATATAAGAAATGATAGCAAGAATCATAGTACGATTTGTATCATGTAAGCGTCTTACCATCACCGTAAAAGTAGGAACAATAATAGCTATTGCAAATAAGCCACTAAGTAAACCACTAGATACAACACCTAAAACAGAAGATATTAAAAAATTAATCCAGAAAGGATGCCAAAATTCAGGGCGTGTTGACCTTCCATTAACATCAATAAAACGTGTCCAAAATGCCTTATAACTCTCGATAACCTGATTCTGTGAACTGTCCATTTAAACTCCCCTATAAGTTTGATAATTACAGTGTACTAAAATAAAGTTCTACATAGCAATCAGGTTTTAAAATCTTGTATATATATTTAAAAATAATATCATTGATAAGTTTGAAAATAGAATCTATTTATGGTGCTACTAGCCTTGCTTTAACTGCGTCTGTGGTTTAATTATGATACATATACCCCAGATCCATAACTGCCTCACTACAATAACCTCTATTCTGCCATTTTGTTTTAAGTATAAAGTATGTTAACAAAGCTTTCCTTATTATTTATTTGAATTTCCAAATTTAAAACGCTATAAAATGCCTTTCTTAAGCAATTTATAGCGTTTATTATATGTTTTATATGTAATTTCTCTATAATTTTAAACTTGATCAATACATCATTTTAGCATCCACGCTAAGCAAAACGATGCAGACACTACTATTTTCATGATTGTAATTACTACCCTTTTCAAGCATCACGTAGTAAAACTTTTGCTAATCTACACTAGCTCTATTTATAAGATATAGAACGTTTCATCATACTTAACATCATTACGCAAATCACAAGCAGACCACAAATAATATACATCCATTTAAATCCTAGTGAATCAGAAATCGGTCCCATTATGACACTTCCCAAAGAAATACCTAAATCTGCACATGCAATAAATAAACCCAATAACATGTTACGCCCTACTTTAGGTAAGACAAAGCTTAGATACGACGTTAATGTTGGGTAAACCAATGCTTGTGTGATACCGATTAAGATTGCGCTCGCATAGAAAATCACGACGCCTACTTGTGGCCCAAACGCCACAACAAAAGATGCAACCATTAGTAGCGATAATACTGTTACCATAAACTTTGGATGCCATAATCCATCCGATGGGATATATTTTCTTAAATAAAATCTTGATACAACCACTGCTATCGCTTGAATAGTTAGGAATATACCCGCACTCGCAAAACCATAATTCACAGTGTACAACGGAACAAAAGTACTTACCGCACCAAATACAATCGATGCTACAATCATGATTAAACCACTATTGAACAACTCTTTGTTTTTGAAAAACTGAGCAAATACCGTAACTGCATTAAATGACATTTTTTCAATTTTATGGGATGTATCCGGTTCTTGTTCTGCAATTGTGACACGATAACCAAAGAACGTGGTGGATAGCGCAATAAAAATAATAACAATCGCAAAAATAGATATATTATCAGCGTGCCAAATACCAATGGCGATAATAGGACCAATCAAATTAGGAATTGTCGAAAATAGTGAATACAACGAAACCCCTTCTGAACGATGCTCTTCTGGTAAGGCATCAATAATGCCTAGTTGTAATGACATCGAGAAGAATGCTGTACATACACCTTGCATCACACGTGCCAAGAAATAGCCTTCTAATCCAGTAAAACCATATAGAATTAAAGCAATGGCATTAATTATTAAAATGATACGTAATACTTTAATTGGTCCAACACGTGCAATAATTTGTCCTGCCCAAGGTCTAAATACCATAGCAGTTAGCATATAAGCACCCATTACAATACCAATAACCGTATTTGTAGCTCCAATATCATGTCCTCGTAATGGTATAAAGACATTCAAAATAGCGTTCGCGCTAAAAAACATTAATGTTAGTATATATAATCTCAAAAAAGGCCATGCCATAGCACCTTTCATTGTCTCACTCCTTAGAATGATAATTGTTTTTCAATCAATGCTTTTGTATAAGCATTATCACTTAGATGTAAATCTTTGGTTGCAATTTGTTCTTCAATCTTGCCATTTTTAAAAATAATTAACTGCTCACACAAATAAGTAGCAGCTTGAATATCATGTGTAATAAAAATATAACTTAACTGCCTTTTCGAGCGTAAATCTACTAACAAGTCTAAAATTTGGGTTTGAATCGACATATCTAAAGAACTGATTGCTTCATCGAACAATATATATTTAGGGTTCATACATATGGCGCGTGCAATCGCCACACGTTGCGCTTCACCGCCGGATAACATATTTGGATATTTATCCATATATACTTGCGATAATCCAACTTCTTCTAATAATTCAATCGCTCGTGCCTCCATAACTGCCTTAGGTTGATTGTCACACTGGCACATCACTTCTAATAATATTTCTTTCACAGATTGGAAAGGATGTAATGAAGATGTGTAATCTTGAAAAACCGCACTTATTTGATGATTTCTCATCTTTTTCTTATACATGGCTTGATCATTCAACGTTACTAAACCTTTGTTAGGCTTCTCAATACCCAATACCATCCTACTTAATGTTGATTTTCCGCTACCACTCTCGCCGATAATTGCAATTGCTTTACCAACTGGACATTCAAAGGACACATCTTTAACAATAGGGGTCATGCTACGCCGAAATATGTGTGAACGCGAATACGACTTTTCAACATTCATAATCTTAAGCATTGGAGTCACCCCTTAATACAGATTTAAAATAATCATTAACTTTTTTTCGTGTAGATAATAAATACTCCGTATACGCTTGTTGTGGTTGGTATAGTACCGCTTCTCTAGTGCCTTCTTCAATAAGTTGTCCTTTTCTCATCACAACTACTCGGTCTGCGATGTGATTAATCACTGTTAAGTCATGTGAAATAAAGATCATGGCGCAATCGAAATGTTGCTTAATACCTTTAAACGCCTGCAACACATCATATTGTGTAATAGTGTCTAAAGATGTCGTCGGTTCATCTGCAATAATTAGTTTGGGCTTTAATGCCAAAGCTAAAGCAATCATCATACGCTGTAACATTCCCCCAGATAACATATAGGGGTATGACTTTAATATCTGTTTGGGATTGTTTAATCCCATATAATCCATATATTCTGTCAATGTTGCTTCAATTTCTTGAATAGATAATTGCGTATGAACCTTCATAGTTTCAACCAATTGCTTGCCCACTGTAGATGATGGATCGAATGCACGGCTACCTTGTTGCATAACCATCGCAATGTCTTTGCCTCTATGTTTCTTTAACTGCATCTCTGACAAAGTAAGCATTTGTACATTATTAAATGTCACTGTTCCTTCAACATTTAAACGCTTAGGATTTAAGCCTACTAAAGCTTTACATGTAACTGACTTACCACTACCGCTTTCACCAATAATACCTAACACTTCACCTTTATCCACTGTAAAGTTCACATCGTTAACAATGGTCTGATTTGTCCAGCTATCTTTGATAAACAGATGTTGTACTGTTAATAACGTCATGATTGCACCAATCCTTTCTTCACAGCACGTATTTTTTCCTTTGAAGATATCCTTGGATCAATCGCAATTTGTAATGCATCTGATAAAAAGTTAAATGCCATAACTATAATAACGATTGCAATACCCGGAGCAAACATCATTTCTGGATGGGTAAACATTACTTTTCTAGCTTCATTAAGCATCATGCCCCACTCAGCAGTCGGCGCTTTAACACCTAATCCTAAAAATGAAAACCCAGATATTTGTAAAATCATGGAACACATAGAACTACTTGAGATTATTGCAATATCCCCCAGTGTCAACGGCATAATATGTCTGCGAATAATTTTCAAATCACTCATGCCAATTGTCTTGGCAAATTTAACATGGTCTGAGGCAGTATATTGCATAACACTTGTGCGAATTACACGGCAAAACCATGCCCAGCGCGTTAAAATAAATGCCATAATAATATTTTCAGCACCCATACCAAATAAAGCAATCAGTGCGAGTGTAACAACATAACTAGGGAATGCTAACATCACATCACACATACGCATGATAAGTGCATCAATATAACCCCGGAAATAACCAGAAATAAAACCTAATATGGCACCAACTAAAACAGAAATAAAGAGCGCTACAAAAACATATAATAAGCTGGGTCTAATCGCATAAATCAACCTCGTTAAAATATCTCGTCCTAAATGATCAGTACCTAAAAAATGTTGTAAACTTATTCCACTATATTTATTCGCTGTATCAATATGATTAGGGTCATGCACTGTTACAACAGGAGCTACAAAACCTAACACAATATATAAGACAATAATGGCTAGAGCAATAACAGCGCCCCTATCTTGTAATAAACGTTTTAAAATAATCATCACGATGCCTCCCTTAATCTTGGATTCAAGAGTGCATTGATTATATCTGCTAATGTATTAAATACAACAAATAGTATAGCCACAATTAATACATACGCTTGTATGACAGGAAAATCATGTTCTAATATGGCTTTCAAGCTTAATTGCCCTAATCCTGGCCAAGCAAATATATACTCGATTACTACTAACCCACCCATAATCATTGGTATAGACATGCAGAATATTGAGACGGCTACTTGTAATGCATTACGTAATACGTGCAACATTAAAGTTGTCGATTTAACACCGCATGCTTTCAAATACAGTACATAGTCTTCATTTAACTGCTCAACAATTGAACGCCTAATATTTCTAAAGTAAATACCAGCATATGCAATTGTAATAACAACAACTGGCAATATGTAACTTTCAGGACCTGTCAGTCCAGAAGTTGGCAATAAATTTAAATTTACAGAAACGTAAATAATTAACATCGAAGCAATCCAATAAGACGGTAAGCCTGTTAGAAAGAAAGCCACAGAACGTATCGCACGATCTGCAAATCTCCCCCTTGTTAAGGCACTAACCACCCCTAAAATAATTGATGTAATCATTACCATAATGCTAGAAATAACAGTTAGTTTTAAGGTGTTTAAAAATGCTGGACCAATACGTTCTGCAACAGGATCTCCTGTAATATAACTCGTACCAAAATCTAACTGCAATGCTTGTAATAGCCAATTCATATATTGAGTCACTAACGGGTCATTTAATCCGTACTTCTCATTTGTTTCTTCAATTAATTGTGGTGATACGTCTGGTGTGCCTTGTGCATGTAAAATTGTAACCGCCGGGTTTTCATCTGTTATATAAGTTAGTAAAAACGTCATAAAACTTACTACAATCATCAGTGGAACCATAATCATCACACGCTTTAAAATAAATTTGAACATTATAAATGCACTCCTTTATTTAAATTGCATTTCATTAAAAGGCAATTCATATTGCGACTGTGTAAATGATAATTTCTCTAAATCATTAGGTGCAACCACTGTCATTCTGCCGTGTGATATAGGAATAAAAATACCTTCATTATCTATTTGTTGTAAAATTTGTTTGTAAGCATCAGAACGTTGTTTACTATCTTGAATTTTAAATGATTCATCAATATTGTCGTACAGCTCATTCTTATTAGCGATACCTGATGTGGCACTTTCATAACCATTACTTGCTTTAAATGCGCTCAGTGTACTTTGTGGGTCATACAATAATCCCCAAGTTTGATTAAACATCAAGTCATAGTCACCAGATGTACGACGTTCTGCAACTTTGTCTGATGTATCACCACTAATTTGTAATTGAACACCCATTTTCTTAAATTCTGCTTGTAAAAATTCTGCTTGCTCTTTTTGACTAGAAGAGCCTTTGTCATAATACATAGTCATTGCTAATTCTTTACCATTTTTTTTGCGGACATTACTATCTTTCTCTTGTTTCCAACCCGCTTCTTCTAACAGCGCTTCCGTCTTTTCTACATCATATTTACGTGTAGGCATGTCGAAATTAATATCTGTAACATTCTTCGCGAATAGTTGTGTTGCCGGCTTTTCTTCGCCATTTAAGATTTCTTTAGTTATTTTATCTCTATTTACCATATGACCAATGGCTTGCCTCACAGTTTTATCGCTCACTGGACTGTCTTTTTTACCAGAATTTGCCACTAACATTTTGGTATTCATTGGTTGGCTACGTTTAACTTGGTAATCACCAGAATCTTTCAATTGTTTTAAAGCGTCTTTGTCTAAGCTATCTGTACCTCTATCGTCTGTGAAAGCAAAGTTTGTCTCTCCCTTTTTCATTGATAAAAAGGCAGTCTCACCTGCTGGCATTACTTTTGCTTGTATTTTGTTTAACTTAGATTTTTCGCCCCAATAATCATTATTTTTATTAAAATCTGCTGACTCGTCTTTTTTATGTTCACCAAGTTTAAATGGACCTGTGCCATCAAATGATTTCACGCCGTTCTTAGTGCCATCATCTTTAAAATCCTTTGGTGATACAAATACATATGGTCGCGGCATTGCTAATTCTGCTAAAGCTGGCTGATATGGTTCTGTTAACTGAAGTTCGACGGTGTATTTGTCTTTAACACTGACATTATCAATTAATGTTGAAATCTTTAACCATGAATGCAATTTTTTATTTTGTTGAACTGCATCAATATTTTTCTTAACTGCCTCAGCGTCAAACCCTGTACCATCGTGGAATTTAACGTCATCACGCAAATGGAAAGTATACGTTTTACCATCATCAGACACATCCCAACTTTTAGCTAACAATGGCTTGATACCGTCTTTAGTATTACGTACAAGTGGCTCATAAATCATACTTTCTGCAGACATAGACCCACCATAGAGATGTGGATTCATATCTCCAATATCTTTCACTGTTGTATACGTTAACTGCTTATTCTCTTTCTTCTCTTCTATGCCTTTGCCGTTTCCACATCCCGCTAAAATAACACCTGATGCAATTAATACTGCACTCATCTTAGTAATTTTGTTCATCATTTTTCCTCTTTCTCATTTAAAAATTGTAATATCATTTATTTATAATCGTGTCGTACATAACTTATGTAAGGTCAAAAACTATTTAATATTTTTATATTACAAATTATTGCTATTAAATCTTACCTTTAGTATTTAAAAATGATGCTACCAAAGATTTATCGTCTTTATATAAGTTCACGTTGAATTGTGATGATAATTGTTGATTATGGTTATGCTTTTTATAGCCCTGACAGTATTGTTCATAACGCTTCATAAATGTATCAATCATTGGTGTCTTAATATCTAATAGTTTGCCAATATGTTGAATAATTGAAGTACGGTAATAATCCTCACTTGGCATACGTGGTATATGAACGGCCCCTTGTTCATTTTCATAAAGTTGCTTAATCGGTACTGCCGAAAAATCAAAATAGCGGCCGTGTTGATCAGGCTCTGAAAACGGATCTATCAATATTGCTGTATATCTCACATACAGCAAATATTCTTGATGAATTGCCGGTAACTTTTCAAAACTGTAGACATCATCATCTGCTAATGTCTCAGGACGCACAGGATAGTTTTCTTTCACCATGAATTCCAAAAGGTTGACTGACGGCATACTAAATTCTGCTAAAATAGTCATCATCTCTGTCCACATCAAACGCATTTCATGAATGAGTGTCATTGTAATTGGACCTTCTGGAAATAACTTATACACATAAACAGGTACTTCTGTCCCTTCAAAAATAACTTTTAATGAAAAATCATTCATAAATAATGGTGGGTGTACATACAAAGAACTATTGCGTGTTTCAGCATGTAGAGGCGTTGGCATATCAGTCAAAACGATATGAAATTGCTCGAACACACCTTTTAAGAAAACAATAGTTGCCGAATGATCAAGATTAGAACCTACGTATAACTTGGATTTCAACCCAGTTGTTACAACATGGTTAGGTTGCTCAGTATCATACAAACGCGTGTCACCCAGATATGTAGAAAATGATATAACTTCAATATCTTTATTAAAGTTAGCCATATGCTGTTCTACAATCATTTGTGAACCAAATGTAGGGGATACTAACAAGATATGCTTTACTTTTTCTAATGTTGCTGTCGATAGTTGTGCCAATGTACTCTGATATGCATCTGCAGTACACGCCATAATAATGGTGTCATAAACCCCTTTAACATCTTGTATGTCCGCATATAAATGGTTGATTTGAAAGCGACCTGCAATTTGTTTATGGGCATCATTTTGTGTCTTTACTTCAAAATATTTATCGTTTTGATACACTTGGAATAATTTTTTTGATTTCAACGATGTTGAGGCACGGCCCACCATATCTATTTGTTTGTCTGTTGTTATATGGCACAGATTGGCCAATTGAATTGCAACTGGCCCCGTACCTATAATTAACATTTTAGACATCTGCTACACCAACCTTTATTGCTGCCTTACGATATAAAGCAATATCAAAAATTTGATTAGGTTGTATACGTTTATCTACACATTGCCATTTACTTAGGCTAGTTTCCTTAGAAGGATAATTAAACAGTGATTTGATGCCATCACCAAATCGCATTGCAACAACAACATTTTCATTCGTTAAATCATAAAGTTGCTCTAATATGTCATATTTAACTGGAATTGTTGAACTAAATATAATATGCGTCACTGTTTCGATATCTAGTAATTGGTCTACTGTTTGCTCTGTAATCTCTATATCTTCATTTGGTGCTAATACTTTGACAATTCTTTGCCCTAGATTAACTGCGGTGGGATCAATATCAATGCCAATAACAGAAGCGCCAGTCTCCTTTGCCACTTGAATGAGCGTCATAGGATATGCACCAGATCCAACTAACAATAATTTGTCATTTTCAGTTATATGACATTGTCCAAATTCTTCATTAATACAGTGCTCGATGTTATCAAAGTAGCCTGAAGTAGAAGCCTTACCGTCTAATAAACGTTGTGCTCGAATAACTTCTACTTGTTTAACACATTGGGCTGATATGAATTGAAGTCTCGTCGTAAGATGTTCTTTTACCACTTCATCTTCCCAATCTTCATACAACCTTCTAAAAACTGGATTTAATATAAACTGACTATACTCATCCACTAATGTTTCTAATGCATCGATGTAGTCACTGTTTTCTAAGACATTTTCATATAGTGTTTCAAAATTCAATAAATATTTATGTAATATCACACTAATCTCTTTATCTAAATGATTCATTTTAGTCTCCTATTCTATAAATGCTTTTCCTGTTGCGACGGTTGAGACTTGCCCTTTAATGGAAGTTTGGAACCCAGAATTTGGACATTTCCTAGATGTTACTAAAATGCTGCCACCTGGTTGATGAACTATAAAATTCTCGCATGCGCTTTCAGCTTTATAATTTTTAAAAATCCCTATCGATGCAGTACCAGAACCACAACTATTTTCCCAAACTAAACTTTGAATTTCTGGGATATAAATAAGTGGTTTTAGAAATTGACGTTGTTCATCAAATAACATGATACCTATCGTTTTATACTTATCATTCCATGTTTGCTGACGGACAAATTGTTCAACCTGATGTTGCAATTTGGTAGTCACTTCAGTGACTGGCACAACAAAATGTACATATGACTCATATACAATTTCTATTGCATGCCGTTGTTGCTGATCAATATTAAGCTTTACTCCGGACACGTGCTGTGCTTGGGGCATACTGACTTCATAATGTTGATTGCTATGTACTTCACACTGAACCAACCTTGAACATCCTGAAACTTTTATTGCACATTGTCTTTTTTGTAATATGTTACTTTCTTGTAAATAATGTATGTATGACATTGTGGCATTACCACAAAATTCATTTCCGCTCATAACTAAATGACAATTTCTATTCAAATCCGTATTGGTAGACTCTATAAATCCAACTTGCTCACAACAAACATGATTCGTTGTCATTAATTGGTTAGCTATGGATGCGTAATCTCTTGAATCATGTTGCGAATGCACTAGTATCGTCATATTTCCCGATGGATTATACTTAGAAAATTCTATAACCTTTCGATTCATACGACTCTCCTTCTATTTAAAATTTTTATATAAGCCTGCTAACATTGATTAAAAAACTTTGGCTCATTACGCAGTCTTAACAAATCGTAATAATTACGATTTGATTTATATCATATATTGGTCTTTTTTAGTTGTCAATACAAATGATAATATTTTTCAATTAATAATTATTAAAAAAACTTGAATTGTGCTTTTATTGTAGAAATATATGTGGGAATTTTTAAAATTTTTATATAAAAAAATAAAGCCCCAATCAGTCACTAGTACATAAAAAGTACTGTAAATGACGAGGCTTTATTGATTTTGTTTTTTAGATTCTAATAGTCTTAGTGAATTAGATGCCTTAAAATAGCCATAAACTTATTTGCTCTCAATTATACTTTTCCATATTTGCTAAAATAATGGCTAGTATTTAAAATTAAAGTAAGTATAATCAAATATTCGCTACAACAGAGTATATTTTTAATGGAGTGATACGTGTGAATCGTAATATTGAACAATTGCAAGATATCATTAATAATTCCAGTAGAATCACATTTTTTACAGGTGCTGGCGTATCTGTAGCAAGTGGTGTGCCTGACTTTCGGTCTATGGGTGGTTTATTTGATGAAATTTCAAAAGAAGGTTACTCACCTGAATACTTGTTAAGTACTAATTATCTACAAGATGATCCAGAAGGATTTGTTGATTTTTATCATAAACGTTTACTCCTCGCTGATAAACAACCTAATACTATTCATCAATGGATAGCACAACTTGAAAAAGACCAACAATCTTTAGGCGTTATCACCCAAAATATCGATGGCCTTCATTCTGATGCAGGTAGTTCGAATGTAGATGAACTTCACGGCACTTTAAATCAGTTCTATTGTGTTAATTGCTTTAATAAATATTCTAAATCTTATGTCATGCAACATCACCTGCGCCATTGTGAATCATGTGGCAGTATCATTAGACCTGATATCGTACTTTATGGAGAAATGTTAAATCAAAACACTATTTTTAATGCTATTAATAAAATTGAAACAGCTGACACATTAATTGTTTTAGGTTCATCACTCGTAGTTCAACCAGCGGCAGGTCTAATTTCAAACTTCAAAGGACAAAATCTTATTATTATTAATAGAGATGCCACACCTTATGATCATAATGCAGATTTAGTCATCAACGACGATATGGTTTCAGTGATTTCAACGCTTAATAAGTTAAACTAACTCGCGCGGAGTCTAACTTAGAATTTTCAAAAGACGTTCCTGGAGGGTGCATAGTTAACCATAATCGATGTGGTGTCAGACTTCATTGATTATGGTTTTTATTTTATCTATCTGACATAAGTTACATACCTGCTAATTAGAACAAAAAATAAGACTATAAACATTACTTTGAAAGTAACTATGTTTACAGTCTTAAAATTAGTATAGCTATATAAATCATATTATTTATCGAATTAACGGTTCTCCAGATAACTCATTTTGGTTCAAATCTGTGAATAATTCTTTATTATACTGTTGCTTTAACGTTGTTTCGTATTTCTTACTCCATTGTCTTAACCCTATATAATAAAAGGCGACAACAATTATTGCTAATAGTACTATAGATGGCCAAAACCATGCCGATACAATATGATGTTGTGCTGCTAAACCAATGGGTGAAAACAATATAAATGTAAAAACAATAGCCCCTAACAAGAGAACTGTAACAGGTATTGTATATTTCCATGGTGTCATATCTACTTTAGGGTTAGGACTAAATTTAAATGGTATAGCTAATGGATTTATCATCCCTATAATCAACATTACTAGCACTTCTATTACAAATAAGATGCCTTGTATGTATATAAAATTAATTGCCATTTCATATTTAAAGAACATCGGTAACCCCCATATCAATAAATAATAAACAATTACGTGGGAAATAATAACTATTTTAGGTGCAATGGCAGGAACTCTTTTAGCAAATATCCCAACCAATACAATCGCTATAATTGGTATATTGAAGAAACCTGTAAATTGGCGAATGATTGTCCATAATCCTTGTGGGGCATTCATTAACATTGGTGAAATAAAGAAAGTTACTAATGCCAAAATCACACCAAACCATTGGCTCACCCTTATCATTTGTCTATCTGTAGCTTTGTTATTAATTAGCACTTTATAAATATCGTAAACAAATAACGTTGATGCACTATTCAATAATGCATTAAAACTAGAGAATACAGCACCTAATAATACGGCTAAGAAGAAGCCATCTAAAAATGTAGGAAATACATCTTTTACTAACGTAGGATACGCTAAATCCATATTCTTTAAGCCTGATCCATATAAGTGAAATGCAATGACACCTGGAATCATCATAAGAAAAGGGACTAGTATTTTTAGAAATCCTGTAAATAATGCGCCCTTTTGACCTTCAGCTAAACTCTTTGCGCCTAACGTTCTTTGAATCACATATTGATTTGTCCCCCAATAGAATAGATTAGCAAATATCATTCCTGTAAAAATCGAACCAAATGGTACATCATCTTTGTTTGAACCAATGGCATTTAATTTTTCAGGATGATTTGTCGCAATGGTCTTCATACCTTCTAACAAACTACCGTTACCCAATGCAATAAAACCAAGTATCGGTACTAAGACACCTACTATTAAAAGCCCTATACCATTTAAAGTATCTGAAATAGCAATAGCTTTCAAACCACCTAAAATCGCATATAACATACCGATAATACCGATAACCCAAACAATAACCCATATAGATTGTTCGTATGTTATATGAAACATATGAGGTATATCAAATATTTGTAATACAGCTAAAGAACCTGAATATAGTACAGACGGTATAGTTATAAAGCCATAGCCTACCATAAACAATAAGACAATTAATAGACGCGTCTGCTTATCAAAGCGATTATTTATAAATTCTGGAAGTGTAGTAAATGCGCCTCCCAAATATTTTGGCAGTAAAATTGTAGCTAAGATAATAACAGAGAAACCTGCTGTCACTTCCCAGCCCATACTAGATAAATTGTTTTGATAACCCTGTCCGTTTAAACCTATTAGCTGCTCTGCAGATAAATTAGTTAGTATTAATGCACCTGCAATAAAACCTCCTGTTAAACCTCTGCCTCCTAGGAAGAAACCTCCTGAACTACTAACAGTATTTTTAGTTTTATAATAAGCATACCAAGCTACGATAACAATAAAAAATACGCATGATATTAATGTAAATGCTATATACATATTTCTCCCTACCTTCTAGAGTATCCCTCCATCTTAATTGAAAAAACCCCATATTAACTATGTGTTTTAATAGTACTTAATCCTAACTTTTCTCTTAACGTGCCTGTATTATATTCAGTTTGAACTAAACCTCTTTCTTCTAATATTGGAACAACTTTATTTACAAATAGTTCAAATTGCGTAGGGTTTAACGGAGGCATTATATTAAATCCGTCGGCGGCACCACGAGTAAACCATTCTTCCATTCTGTCTGCCACATCTTCAGCCGTTCCTACAATGATATGATGACCTCTTGCACCAGCAACATGTTTCATGACGTCCTCTAACGTTGAATTATTCTTCTTCGCTGTGTCTTTAATAAGGTCTACACGACTTTGGATATTATTACCTTTATCTATATGAACATTTTCAAATGGGGTACTTAACTCATAACCACTTAAATCTGTGTCACCTAAATAAGAAGACAATAATTCTAATCCCATCTCTGGAACTATCAAATCTTGTAATTCTTTATAGTGGGCTACAGCTTCTTCCCGTGTTTCTCCAATAAATGGGAAAATACCTGGCATGATAACAATTTCTTGTTCTGGGCCTCGTTTTTCAGCAACTTGTTCTTTCAAATTATGAGCAAAAGCAACTGCATTATCGATATCATTTTGTGCTGTAAACACAACTTCTGCATGTTTTGAGGCAAATGCAGTTCCTTTTTTAGAAGAACCAGCTTGAACAAGTAATGGATAACCTTGAGGTGATTGCTCTATATTTAAAGGTCCTCTGACACTATAAAAATCTCCTTTATAGTTAATTGGTTCAGGTTGTTTTTCATCAAAAAAACCTCCTGCAGAGTGAAGTCGTTCTGGGCTAACATCACGCCATGAATCCCACAACTGCTTGGATATATCAACAAATTCTTCCGCTTGATCATATCTTAAGTCATGATCCGCATTATTTACGCCACTAAAGTTTTTAGCTGTATTATTAATACCAGATGTCACAATATTCCACCCAGCTCTACCATCACTGTAATGATCTAAAGATGAAAAGATTCTAGCTAAGTTGAATGGCTCTGAAAATGAAGTAGAACCTGTCACGATTAAACCAAGATGCTCTGTTTCTCTAGCTATAATCGACATTAAGGAAATTGGCTCGAAAAACGTAAACATATCTGGGTGTGTTTTCTCATCAAGATATAAACTATCTGACATAAATAGAAAATCAAATTTTGCCTGTTCTAAAAGTTTTGCTTGTTCAATTGTTTTTGTTAAATTCATCCCCCCGTGTACTAATGCATCTGGATGTCTACTACTAGCAACATGGTGACCAAAGCCCGTTAAAAAGTATCCTAATTTCATTCTTTTCATCTTTACCCCTCCATCATTTATTATTCCGATTGGATTAATATGAATTATATTATCATTATATATTTATAGAGTCAATTTACAATTTTAAAAAATAATTATTCCCAAAGAAAAATCCATCAACAAAATTTGTCGATGGATTTAATGCGTATTTTATATAAAATTTTGCAAAATGTAATTTTAATATATTTATGCTTCTGGTTCTTCAAATTTAACTAATGTTGGTTTCGGTGTGGAGATACCTTCTTCATTGAAATAGTGTACGATTTCTTTACGTAATAACCTTTGTCCTGGGAAATGCATACCTGGTTTAACATGCGCTAAGAGTTTAATCACCATTTGGTTGCCATCTATACTATCTAAACCTAATAAATCTGGTGCTGCAACAAACATATCGTACTTGTCTTTCAGCGTAGGTAGAAAATCTAGTAATTTCTTTTCAATTGCCTCATAGTCCTCAGTTGGTGATATAGGAATCATAACAAGCGGTGATACATCCGTCGCAGAATAATTAACGATTTCACTAATCGTACCATTAGGTAGTGTATAAATCTCTCCTGTATCTGATTGTATTCGCGCTGATCTTAAACCAATTGATTTTACTGTACCTTCAGCAATTGTGACTCCCGAAGCATTGATTTGTATATAATCGCTAACATCGAATTGGCCTTCAAATATAATAAAGAATCCTGTTATGATATCTTTTACAATTGTTTGTGCACCAAAACCAACCGCTAGACCGACCACACCGGCACCAGCTAAAATTGCAGATACACTAATACCAAATCTTGATAGTATGGAAGTCAATACAATGAACCACACTACATAACTAATTAAGTTTTGAACAAGTGTAGATAATGTCTCACTACGTTTAATTTTATAGTGTGTTTTCTTCTTCGCATTTGCTTTGAAGAATTTTGTCACTAATTTCTTAACTATTGCAATAACAATCATACCCATAAGAATATATGCCACAATAATTAAGATATTAAATAATAGTGATTGATAGAATTCCACCTGAGTGAGTGGTTCAATCAATTTCATGAAAAATTGCTTCACTTGATTCATAATTCCTACTTCCTCCGTTCGTTTGTTAGTTTCAAATTCCTGCGACAATATATTTAATCGCAAAAACTTTTATTGAACACAACTTAACGTCTATGACAAAGCTATCATATTTCATTTGTTAACTAAACCCCTTTAGATTTTAATCAACCCAATTCTTATTTCGGCCAGTATTATTCTCTATTTTGTAATTTCTATATTTGAAGACATCCTTTTGAACTAGATTCGAAAATTCAATTTAAAGCGTTACTTTAAATTGAATTAAATGCAGTACACACGTTGAAATAATATCGTATTCAATAAAAAACTGGTAATGAAACAACTATTGTTTCATTACCAGTTCTTTTATTATTCAACTTTTCCAGTTGAAGGATTAAACTGCTTAATTGATTGTTTTCTTAGTTCATCTTTTTGCGCATCACTTATATCATAGTTATTGTTATATAGTGTCGCTTCCCAACTGCCATACATTGGATTAGGGAAAATGATGTATTTCTTACCAAAGTCTTCTTTATGCTGTTGCACAAACTTTTCACGCTCTTTTGCATCAGGCTTTTTAGGGTCCCCGAAGTCTAATAGGTTATCACCAAATAACATGACTAGCTTATGATCTTTTTCTACTATTTGTCTTCTAGATTCCTTACTCTTATCATTTTTACCTTTAAGCAAAATGTGATTATCTGTTGCTTGTGGAATCCCTTGCTTTTTCAAGTTTTTTTGAGTTGCTTTAAAATCTTTTTCTTTGTCTCTATCAGAAATATAGTAAATATCTACGCCTTTTTTATCAGCATATTTCAAAAATGATTTCGCCCCATATACAGGTTTTGCTTTAGCTGCCTGTATCCATTCATGCCAACCTTCTGGATATGATGTATTATTTATAGACGCGTAACCTTGATAAGGTGAATTATCTAGAACTGTTTCATCTAAATCAAGCGCGATTGCGAGTTTCTGTTTACCTTTATTTTTCTCAAGCTCTTTGTCTAATTGTACTTTGGCACTATTGTAACCTTGTAAGTAAAGTGCCTTAGCTTCTGCTGAATTTTGATACCATGAAACTGCCATAATATTTTCAGAACCAAGATTTGTTTGATCTTGTTGTTCCATTACCGGCGCAGTTGATTCATTAGCATGGGCAACAGTAGTATATGTAGTTAGTGGTGTTGCAATTGTAAATACAGTTGCAAGCGAAATCGATATGACAGATTTTGAAAATTTATTCAAGTGCTCACCTCATTTAGTTAATATATTTCAAAGCATATAATAAATTTCAAAAAAAGTGAATACCTAGTTCTATTCATATATTATAAAGTTTTATATCATTGCTATTTGTGTTTCGTATAATCTAGTCATTTTCATATAAAAACCCCTGAAGTCAAATTTTTAAGCTCTAACTTCAAGGGTACAATTTTATTTATTCTGCGATTTTCTAACTTGATACATCATTTGGTCTCTAATTACGATTAGTCATTATACAAATATGTTATTATCTTTCTGATTATTATTTCCACTATAAACTTTAATTTAATAATAATTTGCTTTTCACTATCACTAGAGATGTAAGCCACTTTAGTAAAGTTATATGAGTTCACTAGTATTTCTTCAATAACTCACTATAAAAATCGTTAAGTGCTTTGTTATCACTTACTTTGAACATCTGGTTTGGACTTAAGTTTGGGTCTTTTCCATTATGATCTTTAGGTGCAAAACCTGATGATAGTGTAATATCTTTTGAATCAGTAAACGCATATTCATACACTTTGCCATTATCTGCAAATAGGTATTTAGTTACGGGTTTATTAATGTCAGCAACAGCACTATACCCTTCAATATTTGATAAGTTCTTGGCAGCTTTATCTATACCAGTTACCCCTTCATTTGATGTGTAAGTTACCGCGCCCGTTACAGTATGTAAATCAAAAGCTTTCGGCCCTGGTTTTCCCCTATCACTTACTTGAATTTCCCCATCCTCAGTACCTGCATACCAATCTCCATCAGACATGCTTCCACTACCGAAATAGCGATTTGATACTGCCTTATTATTACTTTTCTCATGTTTAGCAAGCCACGACAAGACCTCTTCTTTTATTTCTTTTTTATCTTTGTCTGATATAGACGCTTTAGATGATTTTTCTTGGTTAGCATGTTTAGTAGCTTTAGCCTTTTCACCTGACTGTTGAGTTGCTTCTTCGCTATTACAAGCAGCTAACACCATACAAGACAAAACTAATATTGCTATATATCTTATTGCTTGTTTCATTATCTATCAATCCTCAATTTCCTGGGAAATCAAGAGGCCTAAGCTAGACTATAATCCTCTAACTTAGGCGTTGATTTAATTATTTATTGTCTTTTTGAATACCAAATTCATCAACTAATTCAACATTACGCTGTTCGCCTTTACTAATGTCACCGTTTAATTGATAAATTTTAACTTTCAATGTATTTCCCTCAACTTCATAGACTGAGAAGTTTTGTGAAGAAGAGTCACGGTTATTTTCGTGACTATCTTTAAAGACATCTGTTTCTTGAGGTTGCTTACCTAATTTAAATAGGCTGTTATAGTGTGCTAAATCTTTTTCAGTTAACCAGCTTAATTCTGGTCTTACCTTTTTAATATGTTCTAAAGAACGGTCATAGATACTGTCATATTCTTTTGTTCCACCAGTATTTGGTAGCACATACACAGAACCTTTTGGATTATCATAATATGTTACATTATCTTGGCCAACAAATTGTTTAGTGTCTTCTTTTTTAGCATTCACGAAACTGTTTTTCGTCGATGTATGTTCAAGTGGATGTGTACGTGATAATACATGATCATGACCTTGTAAGACTAAATCTACATCTAACTCATCGATTTCTTTTGTTAACTCTTCTCTAATTTTCTTAACATCTTTATCTGATAAAGCATGATAAGACTTAGAATACATTGGTTTGTGTAAATTTAACACTATCCAGTTCGAACCATTATCACGTGCTTTTTTGATATCTTTCTTAATCCATTCCATTTGTTTTTTGCCTATCGCTTTTTCGTCTGGATTGTCTTTAGATTTTTTGTTGTCATTTGTATTTGCAACAACCATGTGTGCACCGTTGTAATCAAATGAATAGTAAGAACCACCATTTACAGCGTCATTTTCTTTTGGTACGTTCACATGTTCATTAAATTTAGTTAATAGTTTTTCATCTTCTTCATTTAATGCATATTCATCATGATTTCCTGCTGTAGCTACAACTGGTAATGACATGAATGATGGACGCGATTGTTTATATAAATCTTTCCATTCATCTTCAACTTCTGCTGTTTCAATAAAGTCTCCTGTGTGTAAAGCAAAGCTAGGATCTCCAGCCGTTTGAATAGCATTTTTCAACGTATCTGCACCAAATGCAGCTTCATTTCTTACATTTTCATTCCAAAAAGCATTTTGCGTATCTGTATATTGTACGAAATTAAATGGGTCGCCTTTCTTACCTGCTGTTTTAAACTGTCCAACTTGGCTCTTTTTACCATCATCACTTCCTACTTTATAGTAGTACTTCGTATTCGGCTTTAAATCTTTTGCTTGGGCTTTATATGTATACTCTGCTTCAGTTATTAAATTTGTTTTACCATGCTTGTCTCCGCTCATCCATTCTGGTCCGCCAGCATGTTTATCTGTATAATAACCATTCACTTTTTCTTTACCATCTTTACCTTTTACTGGTTCACCTTCATCATTTTTAGCAATATCTTTAAAAATGATATTTCCATGTTTATCTCTTTCAAGGTACTTTGAATCTACTTTTTGAGCATCTGCATCAAATGTTTTAGCATTTTTAAAGTTCTTAGACTCTGAGACCCATACTTTGGCATCATCAAACTTATCTGAGGTATACCAGCTAAAACCCATTTCTGACTGCGGGTTACCATTTATATTTGTAATCATTCGGTTCGGTTTGTTTTGCTTTTTGATATCTTCAACTTTAGGCTTTTTATCTAAAAGTTTTATTTTATTATTACTATCTTGTTGGGCTGTCGGATTGGCATGATCGGCAGCCTTCTCTGATTCACTTGCGTGTGCTGCTTGTGGTGTAGCAATAAGACTAAATAATAAGACAAAACTCGCTGCAGCACGGAAAGCAATCGATTGATGTTTCTTCTGATTCATATAACTCCTCCTTTGACGATTCATATTACTCTTTCCTCACTACTTTAACATTACTATTTTAAGCCTATATTAATTACATATATGATTTGTAAACACAACATTAAAACTATATATTCTTATAAATATACAATTGCTATTTGATTATAGTGTTATTTTATAGAATTCATAGATTGAGAATCTATTTTACATTTATCTTTTAACAAATAAAATTGTTGGATTATGTTATCCATTTACAAAACAAAAAGAGAATCAAATATAAGTAGCCCCTGAACCCGTATAGTGCGAACTCAATAAAACCAATATCAAAATAATGTATTAAATATAAACATGGACTGTTGATAACCAACAGTCCATGTTATATGTGTAACATTAAGCAAAAATTAGAAAAATTCAAGCTTTCTCAAAATATGCTAAATTTGAATTTGTTAAATTGTATTTTTCAAAGCGTTATACATTGCTTCTGTATATTCGTCTAATTCTTCTTTGGACATTTCCAAGCGTTCTTTAGCAGAACCATAACCAATTTCAACTTTTTCTTGAACTAGTCCTTCAAAAATTTCATTGATAAAATCAACCGGATTCGCCCCAAAAGTATGAATACCTTTCCCACCTAAATCAGTATTAACGGCAGGTGGTATCACTTCAAAAACACTTGTATTTGTCTTAGATAATTGGTGCCTCAAACTAATGGTGAATGAATGTACTGCGGCTTTTGTTGCTGAATAAATCGGTGCTATGGCCATGGGCGCAAAAGCTAAACCTGAAGACACATTAATTATATTTGAATTAACTTTTTTATCAGCAAAATACTGACTAAATAGAATTGAAAGTTGTACGGTTGCTTCAAAATTAGATTTTATTTCTTCATTTAAGTTTTCCCAATCTACTGCTGCATCGCTTTTCAAAATATTGAATCGATTTTGTATCCCAGCATTATTTACTAGTAAGTTTATATCTGGATAATTTTCAATTACCCAATGATATAAATTCAGCCGTTCTTCAGAACTAGATATATCACATACCCTTGTAATAACTTCAGGAAATTCCGCTTCAATACTTTTCAGTTTTTCAGTATTACGTCCACAAATAATAATTTTATTATTGTTTGGGTAAAACCTTTTGGTGAACTGAAGTCCTATTCCAGAGGCGCCCCCAGTTATTAATATTGTGTTGTTTTTTATATTCATCTTAGCCCCCCTATAAGTCTAATTAGTGTAATTGGTTTTTAAATATCCGTCTAGTAATAAAACTTATTTTAAATTTCTTAAAAAGATTATTTATTAAATAATATAGATTAATTCACGATAATATATATGTCAAAGCATATCATTTTTGATATGATTACTTAATAGTCTTAAGGAGGATTGATTGTATGTTCATCGCACAAGCTGATTTCACAGCTAATATAGAGGATAGAGCCGTTTTAGACAACAAGGCATTACATGCCAAAGATGATTTTCTAGGATATGACGGTTTAATAGATGTTGAAATTTGGAAAAACGAAAAGCACTCAACCATTTCATATGCTATAGTATCTAAATGGTCAGAGAAAAAATATTTTCAAGCATGGCTGTCCCGTCCATCACATATTGAAGAACATAAGCAAATGCGCAAAGCAGAAAAAGAAAATACTTCTTCAGTAAATATTAAAAAACAAATTAAACAATTCGAACTATTAGATATATAAAATATAATAAAAGACGCTTCGATTAACAAAGAAGCGTTTTTACTATTTCAAATTGTATGTTATTTAAAATTCATCCATATAAATAATTAAAAATCTTTTAAACTTTGTCTTTCTCAAAGCGTTCCATTTAGGAATTGAGCTTCTCCGTTAAAGAAACTCCAATCTTCATCTGTATTCTCAATCAAACTAAACATGATGTCTTCTTTACGTATTCCCATGTGGTCATGAAGTTTATTTGTAACTTCACTATAGAACCTTTGTTTTTGTTGCTGAGTCCTTGGTCTTGTAATAATTGTAAACACAATTACATCCTTTGTTCGTTCTACGCCTAACCCAGTATCCAAAATTTGCATTTCATAATCTTCATGTTGATTAACTATTTGATACCTGTCGCCTTTGGGTGCCTTAAATGTATCTAGCATAACTTCATAAGAGATATTCAATATTTGTTCTATTTCTTCTCTTTCTCTTCCTTTTATTAAATCAATTTTCATTAATGGCATTTCCCTCGCCCTCCTCTCTACATATGTTCTGTTATACCCGGTTATGAGACGTGCATTTGTAAATAATAGATTTAATCGTTTCTACCATCGCTATTTTACTTGGTTTTAGAATTTGTTGTGGATTAAATAACGACTTATCTTGGTTAAGTGTTTGTCTTAGTTGATTACTCCAGGCGATATTGATTTCTGTATTAAAATTAATTTTGGCATGACCTAAGTGTATTGCTTTTAATAAGTCTTCATTTGAAATACCTGATGCCCCATGTAGCACTAGTGGGATATCAATGGCATTTTGTATGGCTTGCATTTCTGAAAATCCTAAATCCGGTTCGCCTTGATATTTTCCATGTACAGATCCTAACGCAGGTGCCAATGTATCTAACTTTGCCTCTTGTGCTAATCTGATACAATCCTCTAAATCGGCATATTTCACATTACCAATAACACCATCTTCGTTACCACCAATGGCTCCTACTTCACCTTCGACAATGACATCGTTTTTATGCGCGTAATCAACGACCGCTTTAGTTTGTTTAATGTTTTCTTCAATGGGTAACTTTGAGCCATCAAACATCACTGAATCATAGCCAGCATCAACTGCCTTTTTACAATTTTCTACGGTCAAACCATGATCTAGATGCACAATAACCGGTATCGTTATGTTCATTGCTTTAATCTTATTTTTTATTGTCGTACATATAAAATGATATCCACCAAGAAATTCAACCACTTTATCGGTTGTCCCTACGATAATAGGTGAATGCGTTGCTTCTGCTGCTTCTAAAATACTTTCTATCCATAATAATCCATTTACATTGATTTGAGGTATGGCGTAATGTTCTTGTTTGGCTTGTTGTATAAGTGTATTCATTAATTAGCATCCCACCCTTGTTTATATTCTCATTGGTTGATTAGATATTAGCGATTCTTTACATTTCAACGCAATTTGTTGCGCTTTATACCCATCTTCAATTGAACAAATAACATCTGTATCATTTTGCAGTGCAGCAATAAAGTCGTCCATTTCAACTTTATACGCGTCACTATAACGCTCTAAAAAGAAATGCGGCGGATTGTCTCTTCTAATACCATCTATACGATGATAATTTAAAGTCGAAGACTGTTCATTTCCCACATCAATTGCACCATGGTCTCCTAAAATTTCTATACGTTGATCATAGCCATAAACGCTTCTTCTACAATTCTCAATAATTGCAATTGAACCATTTTCAAATTTTAATGTAATCAAAGCCGTATCAATATCATCATATGCTGCAATTTCAGGATTGACTAATGCCGAGCCAGTTGCATATACTTCAACAATTTCGGATTGCATTAAATACCTTGCCATATCAAAGTCGTGAATTGTCATATCCATGAATAATCCACCAGAATGTTTAATATATTCAATTGGCGGTGGCTCTGGGTCTCTAGAAGTAATGCGTAATGTCTGAATCTTACCTAGTTCTTTTTTACTTAAAATACTATGAAGTTGTTTGAAATTCTTATCAAATCTTCTATTAAAGCCCATTTGAAGCTTTACATTAGCTTGTTTCACAGCTTCAACAGCTTCTTCAGCTTCTTCTAAAGAAAGGCTGATAGGCTTTTCACAAAATATGTGCTTACCTTTTGCTGCCGCTTCTTTAATAATTTCAACATGTGTATCTGTAGGTGAACAAATGACAATCGCATCTACTTCTGGGTCGTTAATCATATCTCTATGATCTTTCGTTTTATTTTCTATACCTACTTTTGCAATCCATTCCGACAATTTATCGCAATATAAATCTGAAACCCATTTAATTTTGACGTCTTTATTATTTCTTAAACCGTTAATATGTAATTGACCAATTCTACCAGCGCCAATCACTCCAAATGTAAGTGTCATGAAATTCCTCCTATTAAGCTAAACCAAGTGGTGAGAATAAGATATAAGTTGCTATTACAACAATGATAATCATAGCCCCTACGAAATATCTGTATTTCCAAGGCGTTATATCTACTTTTGCGTAACTAACATTGAAATCAAATTCATCTGATGGTTTCCATTTGTTGAATAATAATACTATAAATAAATCTATAAAGAATAATATGCTTAGAACATATAAATAATGTATATCTGATAACAATATTTTTGAAAGCGCATACAATACTATGTGTAAAATAAACATCACTTTAGCACCTTGATGCGATGTACGTTTAACAAAAAATCCAACAAGTATCAGTACTAATAATGGCATATTATAAATGCCGTTAAACTCTTGTACTACAGCATACAAACCTTGTGGAAACAGTGAAATCATTGGTGCAATAATGACAACAATAATCCCGACAAGGACGGTTATTAATCTACCTACTCTAGAAACTTGTTTATTAGTTGCTTCTTTATTAATTACGGATTTATAAAAATCAAGTGAGAATAAGGTTGCTGTACTATTGAGTGATCCAACAAATGAACTGAGAATCGCTCCAAATATAACTGCACCGAATAAACCATAAGCCCAACCTGGTAACACTTCATTAACAAGCATAGGATATGCATTATCAGGATTAGTAACCTTATTACCTAACATATTGAATGCTAGTACACCTGGGAATACTAGGAATAATGCTCCAAATATTTTAAATGTACCAACATACATTGCACCTTTTTGAGCTTCTTTTAAATTTTTACCAGCGAGCGCCTTTTGAACAATCATTTGATTCGTACACCAAAAGAATAAATTGTTAAAGAACATACCAAAGAACAACGTTGGCCAAGGTACGATGTCCGAATCAATGGCACCAATAGAATTTAATTTTTCAGGTGTATTTTGAATCACTTTGTCGAAACCTTTTAAGAAACTGCCGTCACCAAACATTATTAACCCTAAAACTGGTATAGCAAGACCTCCTAAAATAAGTCCCACTCCATAAATAGAATCACTATGTGCACTTAAAGAAAGACCTCCGATAAACAAATAAATAATCCCGAAGATACCAATAAATGTTGAAATCAGTACAACAGCCGTCATATCACTTATATCTAAGATTTCACTAATATTAAAAATTTTATTAAATACGAGTGCGCCTGAATACAAGACAACCGGCAGAAACGATACAACATATGTGAAGATGAAAAGTAGCGATACCAATCTCTTAGTAAATGTATCAAACCTCATTTCAATAAAGTCAGATATCGTATCTACACCATATTTAAAATATCTTGGTAGAAACACAAGCGCTAATATAACAATTGCTACCGCTGAAGTTACTTCCCAAGCCATAACTTCCATACCAGCTCTAAAGCTTTGACCATTTTGACCTACGATTTGTTCTGTAGACAGGTTGGTCATAATAATTGTAGAAGCTATGGTAAAACCAGTTAAACTTCTGCCACCCATAAAGTATCCATCAGCATTTTTCGTATTAATTTTTTTACTTTTTAAGAATGCATATAATGCTATTACTACAATGACTACTAAAAATGAAATTACTGCAAACATACTCATGATCACTCTCTCCCCTTGGAAGCTTAAGAATACCCTCAGTCTGACATCGAACTATGTGTTCATTGGTATTGAGCCATGTACTCTTTTGCTTTTTTAGCGTATATAAAAGGATTTGCTACAGATGGATCTTGTTCTGCCTCAACTACAATCCATCCACTATAATCTGATTGATATATAAGGTTCAGAATAGGTTCAAAATCAATCACCCCATCACCAGGGACAGTGAACATACCTTTCCGTACACCATCTAAAAAGCATTGATTTTCTTTATCCACTGCTTCTTTAACTTCTGGCCTTACATCTTTAAAATGAATGTGTTTAATGCGATTTACATGTTTATTAAATATTTCTATAGGGTCTTCCCCAGAGATAACTAGATGCCCAGTATCAAACAAGAGAGAAACATTTTCTTTGCTTGTTCTTTCCATTAGTTCATCAATTTCTTCTGTAGTTTGTATACCAGTTCCCATGTGGTGGTGATATACAACTTCCATACCTTTTTCGTGTGCTAGTTCGCCTAACTTTTCTAAACCTTCGATTAGTAAGTGCCATTCTTCTTCGGTGAAAATAGGCTTTTCTCTAAATAACGCTTTATCTAATTTGCCTTGAATGCTATTACCTTGTTCTGATACGACAATCACTTTAGCTCCCATTTCATATAGGAAGTCTCTATGTTTTATAAATGCCTCTGCCGTTACTTGATACGGTTTTGATGTTAAGTACAAGCTAATCCATGCACTAGCAACCGACAAACCGCGTGGTTCAAGATAAGCCTTTAATACTTCAGGGTTTCTCGGGTATTTATTGCCTATTTCTGTGCCTTCATACCCAGCTAATGCCATTTCACTAATACATTGTTCAAATGAATTTTCACTGCCTAATTCTGGCATATCATCATTCGTCCATGCGATTGGCGCACATGCATAACGAATATTTTTAGTCATTTTGTTCACCTCATAACGTAATAACCTTCTTAGTTTCGATGGAGTTTTGCATAGCAATTGCGACTTCTGTACTTTTCAATCCATCCATCGCTGTAACAGATGATTGATCTTTATTCTTAATGGCGCTAACAAATGTATTCATTTCATTTATAAAAGCAAACCTAAATCGTTCCGGAAAATGATCTGAAGTAGGTCTCACCACACCATTTTTGTCATATAAAGTGACTAAATTCTTTTCAGGTGCGTTACCAATTCTAATCATGCCTTCCGTCCCTATAATCTCTGTTTCAACGTGATAGCCATGTTGCGCATTTCTTCCAGCTAAAAAATATGCAATTGTTCCATCCTCTAACTCTGATAAACATGCGCCTGTTTCTAATTCATCACAAGCAGTTAATTCAGGTGCTGCAATATTATTTCCTAGGGAATAAACTGTTTTAAATTCCGAACCAGTAAACCATCTCACTAAGTCAATGTCATGAATTGACATGTCTAAGAATAAACCACCACTAGCACTATTTTTTGCAAATTGTATAAAACTATCTAACCCTGAACTAGGATCAATACCATAACAACGCATGGCTGTAATTTTTCCTAATTCCCCTTGATCTACTGCATCTTTTGCATACAAATAAGATTCATCGAACCTGCGCATAAAGCCTAATTGAAACACCTTATTTGGATGATCATTGATTTTATCTACAACTTGTCTAATATTTTCCAATTCTATTCCAATCGGTTTTTCAGAAAATACGTGTAATCCTTTTTCTAGGGCTTGAGTAATTTGGACTGCATGAAATCCACTTGGCGAAGCAATTACAACCGCATCTAGCGTATCGTTATCAAGCATGTCACTGTATGATGTATAACAATGTTGAACGCCTAACGCTTCATTGGCATATTCTAATTCTTGTTCAACTACACTTGCGACTGCGTATAATTCAGCATTATTTATATGTTTTACAATATTCGACGCGTGTACTTTGCCTAATCGGCCGAGGCCTACCTGACCTATCTTTATTTTTGTCATTATTTTCTCACCTGTCTTAATAATGTTTCGCTGTTTTCATGATTTCAGCTTTGTTTGAAAATGCTTCTTGTACGGCTTGCTTGTCGCTATGTTCCGAAACACCTACATTCCAAAATGACTCATATCCTGCCGTCATCGTTTTAGGTAATGTTTTAACTTCTATTAATGTAGTTTTTGCTTCTTTCTTAGCTTCTGCGATAGCTGTTTTTAGCGCATTTACATCATTTACTTTGTAAGTAACTGCACCATATCCTTCAGCGACTTTTTTATAATCAACATTTATTATGTCACCATTCATATCAGTGAATTCTGTACAAAAGCTGTCGCTACCGTTATCCATTTGTAAATTATTAATACAGCCAAAACCGCTATTATCGAATAAAATGATATTAATTTTATAGTTATATTGTAGTGCTGTAATCAATTCGGAATGCAACATTAAGAAACTTCCATCGCCAACGAGCGCATATACTTCTTTATTTGGTTCTGATATTTTAGCACCAACAGCAGCGCCGATTTCATATCCCATAGTTGAATAGCCGTATTCCATGTTATAAGTATTAAAGTTATCTGTTTCCCATAATCTTTCTAGATCACCTGGCAATGAACCAGCTGCAGCGACAATAATTGCGTCATGATCAATGGATTTATTGACCTCTATTAAAGCGTTCGTTTGGGGTAACTCAGTTTGTAATGATGTTACATATCGGTTTAGTTTCTCTTTATCAAAGTGTGTTGCTATTTCAGGTGCATAATGTGTATCATTGATATCGATGTTCGCTAAACGATTGCGCTCGTTGTTCCATTCTTGTTTAACATCACGAACAGTTTTCGCTATATCATATTGATGATTGTCTAATTGTTGTCTTAATCTAAGAATAGATACTTTCGCATCGCCAACTACTTGAATCGCATCTAATTTATAAGCATCCACTCTATTTACATTAATATTAATGATTTTGGCTGAATCAAAATTGATAGCTGTTTTTGAACTAGTTGTAAAATCAGAATATCTTGTACCGATACCTACAATGACATCCGCATCTTTCGCATAAATGTTCGCTGCTAAGTTTCCAGTTACACCTAAACCTCCTAAATTTAATGGATGCGACGCTGCAATTGTTGATTTTCCTGCTTGTGTCTCAGCCATCGGTATATGATGATTGTCTATTAGTTGCTCAATTTCATGTTGTGCCTCAGAATATTTAGCCCCACCTCCGACGATTAACAAAGGCTTCTTAGCAGTTTTAAGCACTTCAATCGCAGCTTCAATAGAACGGTTAGAAGGTTCTAATCGATCTACATAATGTATGCGTTTATCAAAGAATGTTTCTGGAAAATCAAATGCTTCTCCTTGTACATCCTGACTTAATGCTATCGTTACTGGACCAGCTGTTTGAGGATTTGTCATAACTTCAAATGCTCTAATGAGTGCCGACATAATTTGTTCTGGTCTCGTTATACGATCAAAATATCTAGATAAAGGCTTTAATGCATCGTTTGTAGTTGTCCCAATACTTTGAGGATCTTCTATTTGTTGTAAAACTGGGTCTGGTTGACGTGTAGCGAACGTATCTCCTGGAAGGAATAACACTGGAATGTGATTTGCTGATGCAGTGCCAGCTGCAGTAACCAAATTTGCTGAACCAGGACCAACAGAACTGGTTACGGCAAATATTTTTTTCCTTAAACTTTGCTTACTGAATCCAATTGCAGTATGTGCCATACCTTGCTCATTTTTGCCCTGAATTATTTTTAATTCTTTTTGGTATTTAGACAAGCCTTCACCTAAACCAAGCACATTGCCATGACCAAAAATATTCATTACACCTTCTACAAATTTTATTTCTTCTCCATCAACATAAATGTATTGTTTTATTAAAAATTTAACGATTGCTTCACCCGTTGTTAATCTAACTGTCTTGACCACAATTCAACACCGCCTTATGATTGTTCTTTAATTAAGTTTTCTATTTTATCTATCGTAGGCATTGCTTCTGACGAACTATGACTACTTACAACAATGGCTGCTGAAGCTGCTCCATATTTCAATGCTTCTTCTACAGACTTCCCTTTAACGAGGGCATATATAAATGCCGCTGCATATGAGTCCCCTGCACCGAACGTTTTTACTACATTCGCTTTGAATGCTTTTCCTTCATAAACGTGACCAGCTTTATCAAATGCATATGAACCTTGCACACCATGCTTGATAACAACCAAATTAGGCGTTGCTTCAAACAGCAAATGACTAATTTCTTGGTCTGAAATATTCTGATAGCTTTCAACCATATCGAATTCATCTCTCGTACCGATAACAACGTCTGATTGCTCAGCAATTAATTCATAATAAATCGAAGTTTCTTCCTTGTTCACCCAATTATATGGACGATAATCCAATTCAAATATGATTTTTACATCATGTTTTTTAGCAATCCATAACGCTTTTAACACTGCTTCTCTTGAAGGCGATTGCGATAACGCAGTTCCTGAAATGAGCAAATATTCGGAATTCTTAATGTAATCTGGACTTACATGCTCTGGTGCAAGATATAAATCAGCTACATTTTCTCTATACATTAAGATGCTTGATTCCTGAGCGCTTTTTATTTCAGTAAAAGTTAAACCAATCTTACGGCCTTCTTCATCAATATGAATTTGTGAAGTATCTACACCCACTTCTTCAAAATAGTTTGTAATAAACCTTCCATGTTGGTCGTCGGATACGTTAGCAATAATACCAACGTTTAAACCTAATTTTGACGCACCAATCATGATATTTGTTGGAGATCCACCAACGTATTTACTGAATGTGGCTGTTTCTTCCATTGGTCTGTTGATTTCTTTAGCATTTAAGTCTATTGCAGCACGACCAATTGCCACGATGTGTTTCTTATTAGTCATTTATTTACACCCCTTTTATTTACGGTCAATAATCCATTCATGATCTGGTTGATTATAAAATTTCCAAACTTTTTTAGGACCAGCCATGATATTTAAATAATAACCATCGTAACCATCTGGCACGGCTACAGGATGATATCCTTCTGGAACTACTACAACATCACCATTTTCAACCGCCATTGTTTCATCTAATGACAAATCATCGGTAAATACTCTTTGGAACACAAAACCTTTACTTGGATTCATTTCATGATAATAAGTTTCTTCTAATAGTGACTCATTGGGTAAATCATCCTGATCATGTTTGTGTGGTGGATAACTAGACCAATTACCTTGGTTCGTATAAACTTCTACTACTAATAATTTTTCGCTCGCTTCATGTGTATCTGGCAATATATTATGCACATGACGTTGATTTGAATATTTACCTCTATCTTCAACACCGTTTTCTTTTGCTGGTATCAATTTTGTTGGCCTAACTTCATCAGCAGGCGAATAACATAAAATCACTCTAGCATCTCTCGTTGCTTCAATTTTTATATTATGGTGTTTCGAAATAAACACACTATCTGTTGGAATTCTTTCAAACACTGAGTCTCTTGTCCCTAAGTCATTAAAAGTCTCATTACCATCTGATACATTAATCTTTCCAGTTAAAGCTACAATACATAATTCAAAATCCTCAGTTGATTCTTCGTAAATGCCATTCTGTTTGATGTCTAGTACTTTTAAACCAATATAATTTAAGTTAATGTCGCTAGGTTTTAAATCGTGGATAACTTGCACATCATCGCTTAAACGACGATGTACAGGTTTATTTAATAATTGAGTCATTACCAATGTTCACTCCTTAAAATTTAGGTTCGTCATGACGTGCTGTAACTACTTTTCTGTGTGTATAGAATTCAATACTATCTTTACCGTTAGCATGCAATGAGCCATAGAATGAAGATTTCCAGCCTGAGAATGGGAAGATGGCCATAGGTGCTGGTACACCAAGGTTAATACCTAACATGCCTGCATCAATATTTTCTCTAAAGTATCTGATTGAAGAAGCACTATCTGTGAATAAACAAGCACCATTTGCAAATTCTGATTTATTCGCTAATTCGATACCTTCTTTTAGATTTTTAACTTTAACTAGTGATAATACTGGTGCAAAAATTTCATCTTGCCATAATTTCATGTCAGGTGTAACATTTTCAAAGATAGTCGGTTTAACGAAATAGCCATCTTCTTTATTGTCTTCTCTACCATCTAGCACTAGTGTTGCGCCTTCTTCGACACCTGCATCCACATAGCTTAGTGTTCTAGCTTTATTCTCTTCTCTAATTACAGGACCTAAAAATACGTTATCTTCCAAACCGTTACCAATAACGATATCTTTAGCTGCTTGAACTAATTTTTCTTTAAATTCGTCATAAACATTTTTTTCTATTGCTATAACTGCCGCAGCCATACAACGTTCACCCGCAGAACCAAATGCAGCTCCAATGACATCTTTCACAGCTGTATCAATGTCCGCATCATTCAATACAATTGTGTGGTTCTTGGCACCTGTTAAACATTGGGCACGTTTCAAGTTTTCTGTCGCTTTTTTATAGACATATTCGCCAACTGGTTTAGATCCTACAAATGAAACTGCTTTGATATGTTCATTTTCACAAATACCATTAACAACATCGTGTGCACCATGTACAACATTAAATACACCTTTAGGGAAACCGGCTTCTTCTACTAATTCGGCTATTTTATTTACTAATAATGGGGTTTTCTCAGATGGCTTAATCACAAATGTGTTACCTAAAGCAATTGCCATTGGGAACATCCAACATGGCACCATCATAGGGAAGTTAAATGGTGTAATTCCCCCCACAACACCCACTGGATATTTATAGCTTGTACCTTCAATGTTTGTTGCAATACTTGATAATGAATCTCCCATCATTAACGATGGCGTCCCAGCAGCAAATTCAACATTTTCAATACCTCTTTGTACTTCACCCAACGCTTCTGTTGTATTCTTGCCATTTTCTTTCGTTATGATTTCAGCTAATTCATGTTTATTGTCTATTAATAGTTGCTGTAACTTGAATAACAAACGCGCACGCTTAGGTACAGCAACTTCTTTCCATTCTTGGAATGCCTCTGCAGCCATTTGTGCTACTTCGTCTAATTCTTCACGTGTCGAAAGAGGTACTTTGGCAATCACTTCTTTAGTTGCAGGATTCAAAACATCCAGCGTTTCTGTACTCTTTGATTCTTTCCATTCACCATTAATATAATTCTTTAAGATTTCTGCCATTATAAAATCCTCCAATTATTTTTTGGTAACCGCTTACAAAATACTTTTTTATTTTTTGTATATTTTGGTAATGTTTTGGTTACTTCTTGGAATAACTTTATAATATTCTCAAAATTGTGTCAACTTTTGAGTAACTTTTTCTATATTAGGTTGTGTATTTTCATGAAATTGGTTATATTGTAATAAATGGGGGAATTATATATGAAAGCTAAACGTATTTATGAAATTGAATCTTTCATAAAAGAAAATAAAACCGCTTCTATAGAAGAGTTGCGGCAAAGGTTCAATGTTTCAATTAACACTATTAGGCGTGACGTTAATCAACTTGTAGATATGAATATCGTTAAAAAAGTTTACGGTGGTATTGAAGTAATTGAAGACTCACATAAAGCCGTGGATTATAATAAAAGAAATATCGAAAACAGTAATTCTAAAAAATTAATTGGTGAACTAGCTGCTAATGAAATAGAAGCCAATGATATTATTTATATCGATACAGGTACGACCACAATCCATTTGTTAGATTATGTAGATAAACATCTGACTTTTACTATAATAACGAATAGCCTTGATATTATGAATAAAGCTTCACAATTTGACAATGTCACCTTATTTATTATCGGGGAAAAATATAAACCAATAACTAGATCATTTATAGGTATTGATTCTAATATGTTGCTAGAAAAATTCAATATTAATAAAGCTTTTATGTCAGCAACAGGCGTTAACATTCAAAACGGATTATCTAATTCTGAAATGGAAGAAAATTTAATAAAGCAGTATATTACTAGTAAAGCTACAGAAACATTTATCTTAGCCGATCATAGTAAAATGGGTAAATCCACTTTACTCACCTATTGTGATTTAAGAGATATTAACAAAATGTTTACCGATAAAATTCCTCCAAATAATATCAATGATTTTTGCCAAGAGCATAATATAGCTGTTTATTTTTAACGGTGGATTTCAATATGATAAAGCGCCATGTAACAAATCATTTATTTCATGGCGCTTTTGACTATATAAAAACGTCAATTTCTATATTAACTCAATAGAAATTGACGCTTATTTTTAGTCAAAGTCATTTATTTCATGGACTCTGTTATCATCTTATACTCAAATATTATATTTTTTCTATATAGCCTTGGATTATAGAACCTGTACCAGTGTGTTTAATACCTTCATTACGATAAACCTCATGCTGTTCTAATTGATGAATCTTAACAGGTAAATGTTTTAAATAAGCTTCGATTTCATCAATAGTATATAACATGGATTCGTCTTTAGGACCACCAGTGCCATATGCTAATTGTTCTTTTGAATAAAACTCAAAGTAACTATAACCCCCTACAACTAATGATTGAACGAGATTATTGAACATCTGTTGTTTGCCTTCATTAGGTACATGACCAAAGATATTAATACTATAGTCAAATGATGACTGAGGCGCTAAGTTAGGTTGTGTGATGTCTCCATAATTTGCATCGATGTCAACATGTGCTTCGCTCGCTAATTGGTATTGTTTATTAATCCCCACTTGCGACATATCATAAGTCGTTATATCATACCCGAGTTTTGCTAGATATATCGCGTTACGGCCTTCACCTTCTGCAAGTAATAAAATTTTCTCATTATTGTCTGTTTGCTTTTTAAAAATATCTTTGACAAATGAATTCGCTTCTTTGCCATAAATATATTCTTCTGAATCAAATTTTTCATCCCAGTGATTCACTTTAAAGCCCCCTTTTTAAATTAATTAAAATACAAGTTGTATAATTGCAATCGCGATCAAGATACTAACAATGCTTTTTTGAACAATATCAGGTACCTTGGAACCTACTTTTAGTCCTATAGGCGCAAAGAGCATGCTCCCAATTATTAAAAATATTGCACTTTCGATAGGGATATAGCCTTGTATGAACTTAATAATAAAAGCCCCTATTGATGAGATGAAAGCAATGACGATACTGTTAGTCACTACTGTATTCATTGGCAGTTTGAATAAAACTAATAATACAGGAATAATAATAAATGCGCCGCCTGCACCTACAATGCCTGACACTACACCAATCACAAATCCTACTAAGATAAGTAAAACAGGTCTGAATCTAACCTCTTGGGAAACAGATTTAACTTTAATAAACATTAATAGTAATGCAACTAAAGCGATTATTATATATATAGTGTTGATAAAATTAGCGTTAAATAAATTGGCTAGCATTGCTCCGAATATGCTTCCAATAACCATACCCCCACCCATATTCATTACAAGTTTAGGTGAGAATTCAGCTTTCTTTCTCGCTTTAAATGAACCGCTGAGTGTACTAAAAAACACTTGACTAGAAGTGAGACCCGAAGCAATATATGCGCTATAGACAGGAACACCTAATAATGTTGGTAACAACAAAATAGCTGGATAAATAATAATGGCTCCTCCTATGCCTACCAAGCCAGATATAAAACCTCCGAATACGCCAATCAACAACATTGCTATTATATTTAGCATGTCCATTATTTACTTTTTACTAATAAATTTACAGCTTCATTAATCATTTCTTGAGAACTTTCTCCCTTATCATCGGCTGCTTTTACACATTCTATTAAATTTTCACTTATAATAACACCCATCAAACGTTGGATTGAGCTCTTTGATGCACTGAGTTGTGTAATGACGTCTTTACAATCTTTTTCTTCTTCCATCATTTTAATAACGCCGTTTAATTGGCCTTGTATTCTATTGATGCGATTTACCATTTGTTTATTATAATCCATATTGGTTTCCTCCGATTTTAAATTGAATATACTTATAGTAATAAATTTATAGTAAATCGTCAAATACCCAACGGGGTATTTGACTCAAGTTATTCCCACCTGTTACTATACCCCTATAGGTATCTAGAGGAGGAAAATATGAAACAATATCAAGAAGAACATATTAACGAATTAAGTAAAGTAGAGTTAGAGCAATTAGCGAAAAAAGGACAATTGATTGATGTTAGAACACCAGAAGAATACAAATTAGGACGTATTGATGGTGCAATATTACATTCTGCAGAAAATATTGACACATTCTCTAAGAACAAGGATAAAACTTATTATGTCTACTGTAAAAGTGGTAACAGAAGCGCTAAAGCAAGTGAATATTTAGCTAAACAAGGTTATGACGTTGTGAATTTAGACGGTGGTTATACAGCTTATGAAAAACAAAACATTAATCATGACGATGTGGTAGAAGAGAGTAATAAAGCACTCAAACCGAGCCGCAAACAATTTAATTTTAATGGTCTTCAGTGCCCGGGCCCAATAGTTAATATTAGTAAAGAAATTAAAAATATTGAAATTGGTGACCAAATCGAAGTGACCGTCACTGATCCTGGTTTTCTTAGCGATATTAAAAGCTGGGTAAAACAAACAGGACACACACTTGTAAAACTGAATGAAAATAACAATGAAATTAACGCCGTTATTCAAAAAGAAAAACTGCGAGAAATAGAAGTAAATCATACCGATAAAGGTACGACTATCGTTTTATTTAGTGGTGAGTTAGATAAAGCAGTAGCAGCAATGATTATCGCAAACGGTGCTAAAGCTGCCGGCAGAGATGTAACTATCTTTTTCACTTTTTGGGGGCTTAATGCATTGAAAAAAGCACAAGCAACTCATGTTAAGAAGAAAGGTATTGCAAAAATGTTTGATTTTATGTTGCCTAATACACCAGTACGCATGCCATTATCAAAAATGAACATGTTCGGTTTAGGTAATATCATGATGCGTTATGTTATGAAAAAGAAAAATGTTGATTCTTTACCGTCACTTATAGACCAAGCAATTGATCAAAACATCAAGTTAATCGCATGTACGATGAGTATGGACGTTATGGGCATTACAAAAGAAGAACTTAGAGATGAAGTCGAATATGGTGGCGTAGGGACTTATATTGGTGAAACAGAACAAGCCAGTCACAATTTATTTATTTAATAAACTAAACTATATTTTTAAAAAGGGAGAATTTTATGTTTTTTAAACAATTCTATGATAATAATTTATCTCAAGCATCTTATTTAATTGGATGTCAACGTACAGGAGAAGCGATGATTATTGATCCAATACGAGACTTAACAAAATATATGGAAGTGGCAGATGAAGAAGGTTTTACAATTACCCAAGCTGCTGAAACGCATATTCATGCTGACTTTGCTTCAGGTATTAGAGACGTTGCGGAAAAATTAAACGCAAGTATATATGTATCTGGTGAAGGTAACGATGACTTGAGTTATAAAAACATGCCACAACAAACCCATTTTGTTAGACATCAAGACACTATTTATGTAGGAAATATTAAATTAGAAGTCTTGCATACACCAGGTCATACCCCAGAGAGTATCAGTTTCTTACTCACTGACGAAGGCGGAGGTTCTAATATACCGATGGGGCTATTTAGTGGCGACTTTATCTTCGTTGGTGATATAGGTAGACCTGATTTATTAGAAAAAGCAGTACAAATGAAAGGCTCAACAGAAGTCGGTGCCAAACAAATGTATCAATCTATAAATAGTGTTAAAGATTTACCAGATTATATTCAAATTTGGCCAGGCCATGGTGCAGGTAGTCCATGTGGTAAAGCTTTAGGGGCAGTACCGATATCTACGTTAGGTTACGAAAAAATAAACAACTGGGCTTTTAATGTAACTGAGGAAGCAACGTTTATTGAAACATTAACGTCAAATCAACCAGCCCCACCGCATCATTTTGCCCAAATGAAACAAATTAACCAATTTGGTATGAACATGTATCAACCATATAATGTTTACCCTAGCTTAAACAATGAAAGAATCGCATTTGATCTTCGTAGTAAAGAAGCTTTCCATGGCGGTCATGCGCAAGGAACTATCAATATTCCTTATAATCACAACTTCATTAATCAAATTGGTTGGTATTTAGACTATAATAAAGGTATAGACTTAATCGGTGATAAAGCTACGGTTGAAGAAGCAGTGCATACTTTACAATTAATTGGTTTTGAAAATGTAGCAGGGTATCGTTTACCACAAACAACAATCATGACATCTTCTATTCATAGCGCGGATATGACCGACAAAGAAACCAATGTGCTAGATGTGCGTAACAATGAAGAATGGAACCAAGGTCATTTAGAACAAGCGGTGAATATCCCTCACGGAAAATTATTAAATGAGAGTATACCTTTTGATAAAAATGATAAAATATACGTTCATTGTCAATCAGGAGTTAGAAGTTCGATTGCAATCGGTATACTAGAATATAGAGGTTTTACTAATATTGTAAACGTTAGCGAAGGTTATAAAGACTTTCCATTAGCATTGAAATAAATCTAATCAAGATTCAGGGTATAAAATATTTGGTTAATAAATAAAAGTCAATTTCTATTGAAATAATAAGATAAACAGGACTGATATAAAAATCAGTCCTGTTTTTTGATACAAAAAAAGCGCAAAAATCTCTATAATTTAAATGTCCTACCAAATAAACTAAGGAGAGATTATGCGCCTATCAATTATTTTATATCAAAAACACTTGGAATTGAAGACTCTAATATTATTTTCGACAATAAACTGAGAGAAATTGAATATAAAGGACAAAAGTTTAAGTGTTATTATGCGAATACGTAAAATTTTTGTATACGCATGTTTTTTGTGAAAGTTGTGGTGTACTACATAAAAACTATACTATTGTAAATATAGTATTAAAATAATAGCTAAAATATGGAACAAGATATCCTATCTTGCTAATATTTATAAAAATAAACTTATAAATAAAATAAATATAATACCTGAAACTGAAAGGACAGTTTCTAAAAGTGACCATGTTAAAAATGTTTCTTTAATCGTAAGTCCAAAATATTCTTTAAACATCCAAAATGCTGCATCATTTACATGAGAAAAGATTAAACTACCAGCCCCTATCGCTAAAACTGCTAGCGCCACATTAGTATCTGAATTTTGTACAATTGGTAATATAATTGCTGTGGTAGATATTCCTGCAACTGTCGCAGACCCTAATGCAATCCTCAATACTGCTGCTATAATCCAAGCAAACAGTAACGGAGACATTGATGTATTCGTAAAGCTCTCTTTAATTGTATCTCCTACACCACCATCAATAAGGATTTGTTTAAAGGCGCCGCCACCACCTATTATAAGTAACATCATTCCAATAGGATATATTGAATTAGTTACTGAAGCCATTGTTTTTTCAATCCGTTTTCCTCTCCATAATCCCATAGAAAAAATAGCGAACATAACTGAAATCATCATCGCTGTCCCAGCAGTGCCTATGAAATATACAAAGTTTTCTAAATAGTTTATACCTTTGCCATCCTCATGTCCCGTTATTAATTGTAAAACAGTAGATAATAACATTAATAAAACAGGTAACAATGCCGTAAGTACACTTAATCCAAAGCTCGGCATTTCACTTTCAGAAAATTGCTTTTGAGTTCCTAACTCTGAAATATCTCCTTCTTTTCTAAATGCAGAGGGCACAATTTTTTCTGCAACTTTCAAGAATAAAGGTCCAGATATAACAGCTACAGGTATCGCTATTATTATTCCATACATAAGTACTTCACCAATATTAGCATGTAGCTCTTTAGCTATAACTGTTGGCCCTGGATGTGGCGGCAAGAACCCGTGTGTTACTGATAAAGCTGCCATCATTGGAATACCAATTTTCAATTGTGATACATTAAGTTTTTTGGCAATAGTAAATACTAATGGTATAAGTAAAACTAAACCAACTTCTAAAAATAGAGCGATACCTATAATAAATGAAGCAATTATAATTGCCCATTGTGTATATCTTTCACCAAATTTTGAAATTAATGTTTCTGCAATTCTGCTTGCACCACCACCATCAGATAGTAATTTACCTAACATAGCGCCAAGCCCAAATATTAAAGCTATATGGCCAAGCGTGCTTCCTATCCCATTTTCAATACTTCCCATTATTTCTTCCAGAGGTATGTTTAGAAAAAGGCCGGCAATTACTGATGTAATTATTAGTGAAATAAAAGTATTTAGTTTTAAAACAATTATTAACACTAACAGTATCGCCACGCTAACAACGACACTAAATATAACTCCAACTAAGCTCATATTTACCCCCCTTAATGCTATTTACCATTCGGCAATAGAACCATCCTTATGTTTCCAAATTGGATTTTTCCAGTTGTGACTTTCTTTTGCTCGCTCCTTAACATAGTCTTCATCAATTTCAATACCTAAACCGGGGGCGTCAGGTATTTTTACGAACCCATTATTATATTCAAAAATATTTCTATTTTTCACATAATCTAATAAATCATTATCTTTGTTATAATGAATTCCTAAACTTTGCTCTTGTATGATTGCATTGTGACAAGTCGCATCCACTTGTAAACACGCAGCTAATGCTATCGGGCCTAAAGGACAATGTGGTGCTACTGCTACATCATACGCTTCTGCCATGGATATTATTTTTTTACATTCTGTAATTCCACCAGCATGAGATAAATCAGGTTGGATAATGTCTACATACCCATCAGCTAACACTGATTTATAATCATAACGTGAGTACATTCTTTCTCCAGTAGCAATAGGAATAGAAAAGTTTGATAAATTCTTTAAAGTATCGTTATGTTCTGGCAATACAGGTTCTTCAATAAATAACGGATGTAAAGATTCCAATTCTTTAAATAAAATTTTAGCCATAGGTTTGTGTACTCGACCATGAAAATCAATACCTATACCAAAACCGTCCCCCATTTTTTCTCTAATCGCACTGACACGTTCAACTACATCCTGAACTTTTTTAAAATCATCAATATATTGTAATTCTTCGGTTGCATTCATTTTAATCGCTGTAAAGCCTTTATCTGAAACCTTTTGGGCTTCTAAAGCAACATCAGTCGGTCTATCTCCACCTATCCATGAATAAACTTTTATTTTTTCTCTCGCTTTCCCACCTAATAATTGATGAACGGGAGCATTAAGGTGTTTTCCTTTAATATCCCAAAGTGCTTGGTCAATTCCAGCAATAGCGCTCATCAATATTGGTCCCCCTCTATAAAACGAAGAGCGATACATTTGGTTCCATAAACCCTCAATATTACATGGATCCTCGCCAATAATTTGATCCATCAACTCAGCTACTGCTGCTTTCACAGTGGCTGCTTTTCCTTCAATTACTGGTTCCCCCCAACCAGTAAGCCCACTATCTGTTGTTATTTTTAAAAACAACCATCTAGGCGGCACTTGATATAATTCATAACTTGTAATTTTCATGTTAATATCCTCCTATTTTATCTTTTTTATCAAATTTTCAGCTTTTACTTTAATTTCATTTAAAGATTTTTCATTAATTTCTAGACCACTTTTTACAATAGCACTACTAACGCCCACGCCAATTGAATTCATATCGATGTATTGCTTAATATTTGTTTCATCAATACCTCCAGTTGGTAACAAATCTATTTTATCTAGTGGCGCTCGAATATCTTTAATATATGCTGGTCCCATTTCAGATATTGGAAATACTTTTACTATATCTGCTCCTGCATTAACAGCGTATGTAATTTCAGAAGGCGTGAGAGCACCTGGAATTGAAATTATATTGTTTTTTTTTGTACAAGATATTACTTCTAAATTTGTATCTGGCGAAACAATAAATTTCGCACCTATATTTATAGCTTTCTGACAACAATCAGCATTTAGAACTGTGCCTGCTCCAATAAACATTTCTCCATTGTAAATTTCGTTTAAACTCTTGATAGACTCCAGAGCGTTTGGAGAATTAAGTGTTACTTCTACTAATCTAATACCTGCCTTATATAACTGTTCCACTATTTCTAAGGTATCTTTAGTATCATATCCTCTAATTATTGATATGATTTTATATTTCTTAATAGCATCAATGTTCATTTAAAATACTACCTTTCCACATCACTTAGTTGATGATTTAAAAATTGGTTTAATTCATTTAACGTTGGTAATCCATAAAAGTCTCCATAAGATGTTGTAGCTAAAGCCCCCATAGCTAAAGCATATTTAGACAATTGTGATAAATCATCAATATTATATTTTTGAATTCCATAAATTAAACCTGCCGCAAATGCGTCACCCGCACCTATTGAATCTATTTCTTTAACTTTATATGCTTCTTTAAAGAAACTTTCTTCGTGATTTGCAAAAAACGCACCATTAGAACCGTCTTTAATAACTAATAACTTAGCATCTGTTTCTTTCACAATTTCTTCATTTGTTTTATTTCCAAATAAAATGTTTGCTTCGCTACTACCAGTTAATAAAATATCAATGTCTTTAGCTATTTTTTTATAAAATTTTTTGAATTCATTTTGGTTCCAAAGTTTTTTTCGATAATTAGGGTCAAATATTACTGTTATTCCTCTTTCTTTAGCCCCTTTTATTAATGATATTGTTGTTTCATAAGTAAGTTGACTTAAAGATGGAGTAATACCAGTAACATATAATATGGTTGCGCTTTCAAAAATAGTTTTAAAAAAATAGCTGATTTCATAATGATTTATCGCGCTAAACTTTCTAAAGTAATCTACACGAATTGTATTCGAAACGCTTCTTTCTTTAGTCATGATTCCAGTAGAATAATTATTTAAGCTAGTTAAAAATTGAGTACCTATCCCTTCTCCTCTTAATTGATATTGAATAGCATCTCCAACTCCATCATTACCTATAGCAGAGATAAATTGTGAAGCAACCCCTAATTTAGATAGCCCAATCATAGTATTCGCTTCAGCACCTGCAATATGAAACTGTGCGCTGTCTCTATGCATAAACTTACCATCATTAACTGAGAATACACCCATGACTTCTCCGTATGAAATTACAGTCAATTTATATCAACTCCATTTCTCGTTAAACCCATTGCTCTTGAAATAAAATAAGCGTTTTTCTTTATAAGAATTGGGATATCTTTATTTTTAATAATTCGTTCTTTTGGTCCTGCGCAACTTATTGCACCAACAACTTGTTTTTCATCATTCAATATTGGTGCTGCGACGCAATATAACCCTATTTCATTTTCTTCATCATCTAAAGCGTAACCTTGTTCTTTAAATATTAATAATTGCTTTCTAAGTTCTGTAAAATTATCAACAGTTTTAGGTGTTATCTTTTCAAAGTCAATGTTTTCAAAAATATTTTCCAACGTTTTTACGTTATACATTGATAAGCATGCCTTGCCTAATCCAGTAGAATAAATTGGTTTGTTAACCCCTGGTTGGGCTGCCGTCCTGATAGATCTATCACTATCAAATTTAGTTAAATAAATCATTTCATTGTTTTGAGGATAGGCTAAAAAAATGGTTTCATTAATTTTTTCATTTAAATGCTTAACGTACGTCAAACTCTCATTATATAAATCTAAATCTTCCCGAGCCCTATTACCTAAATTAATCAATTTATGTCCTAATAAGTATTTATTTTGATAATCTCTCCTTATATATTTAGAATCCAACATTGTTTTAAGTAAGTTAAATAAACTACTTGGTGGGATATTCAACTTATCTCCTATTTCTTTTTCACTCAATGGCACTACAGCATCTTTCAATAACTCTAAAACTTCAAACACACGTTTTGCAGATTTAACCATACTAATCCTCCTAATTTCATATATGTGAAACTCATATATGTATGTGAAAGCATAAGAATATAATCATATTATTTTTTAAATGTCAATAATTAACATTTTATTTTACTATTATATATATAACACGTTATTTAATTATATTTTCAAAGGATTATACTAGAAAATTATATGATGCTTAATAAGATTATAATAAATTGTCCATTGTATTGGACAATTTTAGATTAAGCGCTTACAAAAAGTTAATATATACTGAATGTATGGAGGAGGGAATAATTTTGAATAAGGAGGAAAAAAAGAATACAGTTATAAATTTTTTACTAAACACCTCAGGATACACCAAGGCAACTGAATTAGCTGATTTATTATCAATATCTTCTAAAAGTATTTATCGTTTGATAAATGAAATTAATAATTCTACTACATGTAAAAAAATTTATTCAGCAAAAGGAAAAGGATTTTATATCAATCCTGATTTTAATAGTTTGGAAATTACACAAAATATTATTTCTAAAAGTGTAAAGTTAGCAATGTCACCTATTGAAAGAAGAAACGAAATTATAAAGGACCTTTTAATAAGCTCCCCAAAACCAATTAATGTGAACCAAATTGTAAATAAATTTTATATTAGTGAAAGTATGTTATCAGTAGACGAAAAAGCCATTATAGAAACTATCCAACAGTTTAGCCTAAAACTCATTCGTAAAGATCGTACCCTGGTAATTTCAGGGGATGAATCCAATATTAGAAGTGCACTAATGCAAAGTATGGATACTTTATATTTAAATGTTGAAAAATTATCTAGTATTCCCAAAAGCATGGAAGAGAAAGATAAAAATTTTGTTTATAACCAAATAAGCACTATTGAAAAAACACTTAATGTTAACATCCCATATCCATATAATATTAATATATTTTCACACCTATATATTTTAATATTACGTTTTAGAAAACATGGAAAACATGATGTTAGAAATCATAAAAATATAGAGACTGATGAAAACACTATGGATTCAAGGTATTACAGAATTTGTGATATTATTATCAAAAATTTCGAGACATATTTATCTTCCAAGCTACCTGGCATAGAAAAAGACTATTTATATAAGTATCTAACATCATATCGAATAGAACATGATAAACCTTCAAACAATGAAAAAGAATGTGATTTTTCAGATGACATTATAAAGTTTGCTAATAATTTAATAACACCTTTGGAAAAAAAATTGCATAGTGATTTTTCAAACGCTGTATTTCGTATTGATTTAATGAAACATATAAAGCCCATGATAAATAGACTAGAGAACAATATTCTTATTAAAAATACTTTATTAGAACAAATAAAGTTTGAATATTCTGAAATACATTCTCAAACATCTCATATTTCTAAAAAATTAATACCAACCATTTCAGAAGATGAAATAGGATTTTTAACATTATATTTTGCTCGTGAAATAGAACGTAACCCTAGAAAAATCAAAACACTTATTGCATGTACAACCGGTATAGGTACTTCTGAACTATTAAGGGTTAAAATTGAAAAAAACATACCTGAGATTGAAGTAACAGATGTAATATCATCAGATACTATCAATAGTGAAATTATTAACGATATTGATTTAATAATTTCCACTATTTCCATAAAAGATTTTAACGTTAGGCCTGTCGTTGTCGTAAGTGCAATGTTTAATAAAAATGATCAAGCAAAATTAAAATCTATTATTCCAAAGTTAGGTGTTAATTATGAATGAAATTTTATTTGAATTAACGACAAAATCAAATAATGAGTACAAAATTTTAGGTGACATTGAGAACTTGCTTATTGAGGAGAGCATTGTTGATAAAAAGAATACCATGTTAAAGGACATTGCTTTAAGAGAGTCAAAAGGGAACTTAGAAATATATCCCAAAGTAATATTACCGCATATTAAAGAATCTTACATTTATAAAACTCGTATTATCTTAGTCAAAAACAATTCCTCACCTATTATGTGGCAAAACAGACTAATAGATTTAATTATTTTAATACTAATGCCCAAGAAAGCTGAAGATAGAGAGAAAAATTTAATAAGAAGTTTTATGAGGGACTTAGCAAATGAAGATTATATAAAAAAATTGATGACAAAGGAGTAATTGCATATGAATATCGTAAGTGTTTGCGCATGTACAGTAGGTATTGCACACACATATATAGCAGCAGAGAAATTGGAACAAGCAGCTAAAAAGCAAGGACATTCAATTCAAATTGAAACACAAGGAACGATTGGTTCCGAAAATGAGTTAAGTGAAGAATCAATAAACAATGCAGATATTGTGATACTCGCAGTAGACGTCAAAATATCAAATAAAGAGCGTTTCGATGGAAAAAAAATAGTTGAAATACCTACAGATTTAGCAATTAAATCACCAAATAAGTTAATTGAAAAAATAGAAGAAATTGCTGCAAGCAAAAGTTAAGAGGTGAAAATTTGGAACTTACAAATATCTTAGATAAAAATATAATTTTTCCTAAATCAAATTATACTAATAAAGATGAAACTTTAAAGCATTTAGCAGCATCATTTAAAAAAGAACATTACATCGATGATATAGATGTTTTTTTAAATGATGTGTATAACCGAGAAAATGAAGGTGTTACTGGGATTGGTAATTTATTAGCCATCCCACATGGCAAAAGTAAAAGTGTTCAGAAGCCAGGCGTCGCAATTGCAACATTAAATAATAAAGTGGAATGGGAATCATTGGATAATGACGGTGCTCAAATAGTGTTTTTAATTGCAATTGGCACCGAAAACTCAAAAGACCACTTAAAATTGTTATCTCAAATAGCTAGAAAGTTAGGTAATGATGAAATAAATTCTAAATTACTTGGTGCTAAAAGAAAAGAAGAAATCATACAGATACTTACATCTTAAAGGGGATGAGGTTTATGAAATCATTTTTTTATAATTTAAATTTAAAAACACATTTATTAACTGCCATTTCATATCTTATCCCTGTAGTTTGTGGTGCTGGGTTTATGATAGCTATAGGAATGGCATTCGGTGGAGATAGTTCTACCGATCTAACTAAAACAGGTTATTCATTTTGGGATGTTCTCGCTGCCATAGGAGGTCTAGGATTAAAATTATTACCTGTAATAATTGCTACAGGTATTTCTTATTCCATTGCAGACAAACCAGGTATTGCACCTGGTGTAATTATAGGTTTAACCTCAACAGCTGTTGGCGCAGATTTTATAGGTGGTATCATTGGAGGGTTTCTTACAGGATACCTTGTATTACTAATTATTCAATTCATAAAATTACCAAATTGGGCTAAAGGTCTTATGCCAATGCTTGTTATTCCATTTATCGCTTCACTCGTCGGAGGATTGATTATGGTTTATATCATTGGCGTTCCTATTGGTGCTTTTACACATTGGTTAACGGAATACTTACAATCGTTAAATGGCACTTCTAAATTATTCTATGGCCTATTGATTGGAGTCCTAGCTAGTATTGACTTTGGCGGACCGATTAACAAAACAGTATTTGCTTTCGTTTTGACATTACAAGCACAAGGTATTCATGAACCTATAACTGCATTGATTGTTGTTAATACTGCCACACCTTTAGGATTTGCTTTAGCCTACTGGGTTGCTAAAATTTTCAAAAAAAATATTTATAAACAAGTTGAAGTTGAAACGTTGAAAACTGCTTTTCCAATGGGGCTCATTGAGATTGTTGAAGGGGTTTTACCACTGGCATTAAATGATATAATCCGAAGCGTTATTGCAACTGGAATAGGCGGTGCTGTAGGTGGTGCGATTTCTATGGTACTCGGTGGAGATGCGCAGGTACCGTTCGGAGGTTTATTAGTACTACCTACCATGTCTCAACCATTTACTTTTGTACTAGCCGTATTAGCTAATGTAATTGTTACTGCTTTAGTTCTTACCCTTTTAAAAAGACCAATTGATGAATCAAATGACTTAAAAGGCGAGACAGAAGAAGATGACATAGATTTAAACGAACTAAAGATTACTTAAGGAGGTAAATTTATGGTGAATGCAAAATTTTCTCCATCATTAATGACGATGGACTTAGATAAATTTAAAGATCAAATCACTTTTTTAAATAAACATGTGGATTCATACCATATAGATATTATGGATGGACACTTTGTACCAAACATTACTTTGTCACCCTGGTTTATTGAACAAGTTAAAAAAATTTCTTCTGTACCAATTTCTACACATTTAATGGTAACCAATCCAACTCAATGGATAGATCAATTAATAAAAATTGGAAGTGACTATATTTGTGTACATGCAGAAGTTATGAACGGAATTGCTTATCGTTTAATCAATCAAGTACACAATGCAGATTTAAAGTTTGGAGTTGTTTTAAACCCCGAAACTAAAATTGATGTAATAACACCATATATCGATTTGGTCGATAAAATAACTATTATGACTGTTGATCCTGGTTTTGCAGGTGAAAAATTTATAGACCATACACTAGAAAAAATACGAGAATTACGTGTGTTAAGAGATATCAACAACTTTGGGTATCTTATAGAAATGGATGGATCCTCGAATAAAAATACTTTTGAAAAAATTCAAAAGGCTGGGCCAGATGTATATATATTGGGACGGAGCGGTCTCTTTGGATTGAACGAAAGCATTGAAGCATCATGGTATGAAATGTTAGAAGATTTTAATAGAGCAAAGTCACAAATTTTATAACTATAAAACTATAATTTCAACAAACACAGCAACAACCTATATCAAAAACATATCTGAATAAAAACACATCATTTATAATAAACTTCCCTTTATTGTTGATTTGCTAATAATAAAGGGAAGTTTATTATAAATGATGCTTTGGTCGAGTTAATGTACGTAATAATGTTCCTTGTTTTATATAGAATATATTTCTGCTTTTCGATAACGTTGTTAAATAAGAACTTGTTTTTCTTGTTGTACTGAATATAAAAAGATAAGTAACTATAGGACCATAAAAATTTTTAACTAGAATTTTTGGTGCGTCAAAACAAAAATATAAAATAATAGTTTACCATAGTATGAAATTCTTAAAACTGCTTTATTATAATGCTGTCAGACCACCATCAATAACAAACTCAGCCCCTGTAGAATAACTAGCTTCATCTGAAGCTAAAAAGATAACCATATTTGATACTTCTTCTACTTGTGCTACACGTCTCATGGGAATCGTTTTTTTAAATTGTTCTACTTGTTCTTTAACATCTTCTTGCTCTAACATAGCGGTTTGGATAACCCCAGGATGTACGGAATTAACACGAATATTATAGGGAGATAATTCTCTAGATGCTGCTTTAGTCATACCTCTAACAGCAAATTTTGTATCAGTATATCCAATAGCGCCCCCTACTAAGCCGTTCATAGATGATATGTTAATGATTGCACCGGCGTTTTGAGATTTCATTGTTTTTGCTACAGTCTTGATACCTAAAAATACAGAAACCTGATTAATATTCACAATCTTCATATAACTTGCTAAACTCAATTCTTCTAAAGGTGTACTGTAAGTAATTCCTGCATTATTGACTAATACATCAATACGCCCCCATTTCTTAATAACTGTGCTTATTACATTGCTCCAATGTTCTTCATTCGCCACATCATGTTGAATAAATATAGCGTTTTCTCCGAGTACTTGTGAAGTTTGTAACCCTAGATCTTTATTTATATCAGTAACCACAACTTTTGCACCTTCATTTAAAGCTTTTTCAGCATGCATTTTGCCCATACCTTGTGCAGCTCCAGTAATAATTACAACTTTATCTTTTAATCTTTTCATTTTTCTATACACTCCTTATTTGGTTCAATTTATGTTTTTAACTTTAGCTATTAAGCACTACAGTGATAATTAATGTTTATCATACTTAAATATTAATTCACCATTTAAATCATCTATTGATGTATAACGAAAACCTAACTCTTCATATAACGCTCTTGCAATATCATTGTTTCTAACAATACTTAAATAGATTGTGTTTATATCATATTTATTTAAAACTAAATTTATCAGCAATTTCATTGCTTCTCGACCATAGCCTTTACGTTGATGTTGTTCATCAATCAGGATCCGATCAATCCAAGTTTCTTTGTTTTCTCCAAAGCAACCATACATCGCAAATCCAACGACAATATCATCTTTATAAATTGCTACTGGATGCCACTGTGAAAATTTCATTGCTTCGTTCAAACAATCCGTTATTGTTTCTATAAAATGAAATTGTTTCTTAGCTATTTTTAAATTTTTAACTTCATTTATATTAAATGAATCAATACTTTCTATATAAATACTCATAATTCCTCCTCGTCTTCTCCCTAAAATTATTATCTTTTTGCTTATTTTCAATTTATAAAAAACCAGACATTTATTATACCGTTAAATATTTTACCAGAAAGATAATTACTGGTATATTAACATTACAATTTATTTTTAGGAAGGAGATAACATGGAAAACAACAATTTTTTTGAACTTATTCATAATGCCGAACTGTTTAATGATGCTACAATGACACTTTTTATGAAAAAATTTAATATGAACGTCAATATTTCACAGATATTGGCTCTATCCAAATTAAAAGAGGAGGGGCCACAAAAAACCTCGTCTCTAGCGCTTTCCTTAGGCTATACTTCTGGCGCTATTACTAAATTAACGAACAACCTTATAAAGGAAGACTATATAGTAAGAGAGCAACAAGAAAATGATCGACGTGTTATTTTAATTACAATTACTGATCGAGGATTAGATGTTTTAGAAGAAGCTCAAAAGCAAGGGCGAAACATGAGAAATGAAGTTTATTCTGTTTTAAACACCCAAGAAGTTGAGCAACTACTAAGCATACAAAAGAAATTATTTGAACGTGTAAAATATCTAAATACAGAAAACAGATAAATATTTTAAATTTTAGAGGTGGCTTAAATGCATAAAAGAAAGTTACATTTTGCGTGGTTCATATTAATAGGACTCTGTGTTTCTGTAGGATTAGGTAAAGCAGCGTTAAATAATTCAGCGGGTTTATTTTTATCCCCTGTGTCCCAAGATTTAAATTTAGGTGTAGGAAATTTAACGATTTATTTAAGTGTTTCTTCGATTGTAACCCTACTGTTTCTACCGTTTGGGGGAAAGCTATTATCTAAATATAGTGCACGGTTAGTATTATTTTTTGCCATTGTTTTTCAAGCAGGTGCGTTCGCTTTATTTGGTTTAATGAATTCAATTTGGGGATGGTACCTCTTAGCTATACCACTCGCTATCGGCGGTGTTTTCATTACTGTAATAGGTGGTCCTGTTTTGATCGAAAGATGGTTTAATAAAGGGAAAGGACTGGCCCTTGGTATTTTATCAGCAATTGGAGGATTACTGGGTGTATTTGCGCAACCTATTATAGGCGCTTTAATTAGTCAGTTTGGTTGGAGAAATGCATACTTTATTACAGGATTAGGTGTGCTTATTATTGTTGCACCTATCATTTTATTATTAATTCGTAATTCTCCTAAAGATAAAAATACAACAGCTTATGGAGATACAAGCACTGATATAGATCCCCATAAACAAATACAAAACATCGAAGGTATTGCGTATACTACGGCCAAAAAAACACCAGCTTTTTTCTTATTAGCCCTATTTTTCTTCATTATTACCGCCATATCAAGCTTTACAATGCATGTCCCTACTTATCTTGTTAATCATGGACAAAAAGTTAGTATTGCTGGCGCAATGATGTCTGCACTGATGGTGGGTGTTTTTGTCGGTTCACTCTTATTTGGTTATCTAACAGACAAGATTGGCGCAAAAAAAGTGGGTTTATTGGCTATGATACTAGGCCTAATCGCCACTATTTTATTGATTGCTATGCCTGATTTTATTGTGGTAGTAGCTGTTGCTTTATTCTTATTTGGCGTGTTTACTTCATCGATTGGAACAATAGCACCAGCGATGGCTTCGTCATTATTTGGAAGTAAAGACTATAGTCAAATTTATTCCACCTCGTCAATTGGCTTAGCCCTTGCATCTATTGTCGCTTTACCAGCTTATGGTTTTATATATGATATTTCAGGAAGCTATACCACGGGCCTTATTATCATTATTTTACTATTTTTGGTTAATATCATTGCGATTATTTTGGCTTTTAAAAATAAAGAAAAACTTGTTAAAGAAGGATATTGGAATTCTAAAAAGAAAGGTGATTTAAATGACTAGACTAGATAATAAAATTGCTATCGTAACAGGCGGCGCAGGAGGCATTGGTTCTGGAATTGTAAGAGCCTACGTTAAAGAAAATGCAAAAGTTGTTATTGCTGACATTGCTGAAGAAAAAAGACAGGCATTGAGCCAAGAATTAAACAATCAAGGTTATGATACTTTGTTTATCAAAACAGATTTAAGTAATAAAGCATCATTACAATATTGTGTTGACCGTACTCTACAGACTTATGGACAAATTGACATATTAGTTAATAATGCTCATGCATCTCGTATGAATAGTTTTTTAAATATTACGGAAGATGATTTGAATTTGTCATTTAACACGGGATTTTACGCAACGTTTTATTTATGCCAAATGGTAATTCCTCATCTAAAAGAAACACAAGGAAATATTATAAATTTTGGTTCTGGCGCAGCTGTTAAGGGAGATAAAAATCAAGGTTCCTATGTTGCTGCAAAAGAAGCTATTCGTGGCATAACACGAGTGATTGCAAATGAATTCGGATCGTTTGGTATCAATGCTAATATTATTTCCCCTATTGCTTATTCTGAAGGTGTTGATCAATGGAGAAAAGATAATCCAGAATATTATAACCAAGTTATCCAAGGCATTCCTCTACAAAAATTTGGAGACGTAGAAAAGGATATTGGACCAGTCGCTGTATTTCTAGGGAGTAAAGATGCTCAATATATTACTGGACAAACCGTAATGGTAGACGGTGGTAGTATTAAATTATATTAATCATATAAAGAAAGCGTGATAAATAATGAAAAATAAAGTTGGTATTGTAACCGCAGCAGGTAATGGCATTGGTAGAGCAAGTGCTATCGCCTTTGCAAAAGCAGGTGCGATAGTTGTCGTATCAGATATTTCTGAAGAGGCAGGATATGAAACTGTAAGACTCATTCAAAACGAAGGTGGAGAAGCACAATTTATTAAGTGTAATGTAGCCGAAGAAAAAGACGTTAAAAATTTAATTGACCAAACTGTTAAACAATTTGGTCAATTGGATTGGGCACATAATAACGCAGGCATCGGCGCTCCAACGGCCCCAGTAACAGAAATTGACACAGAACATTGGCAGCGTGTAATAGATGTTACTTTAACTGGTACATTTTTATGTTTGAAATATGAGATACCAGCTATGCTTGAATCTGGTGGAGGCGCAATTGTTAATACAGCATCTACAGGTGGGTTAGTTGGAACACCTGGTTTAACGCCTTATATTTCTGCTAAACACGGCGTTAATGGGTTAACTAAAAGTGCGGCCCTAGAATTTGGCAAACAAAACATACGCATTAACTCAATTTGTCCTGGTATGACAAAAACAGCAGCTGTAGAAAATTGGAGTCAAGATGCAGAAGAACAAGCAAAAGCTTTTGAATCTGCTATTCCAATGGGCCGTATGGGCATACCGAATGAACAAGCGAATGCCGCAGTGTGGTTATGTTCTGAACAATCTTCTTTTATTACAGGGATCAACCTCCCCGTTGATGGCGGGGAAACTGCAGAATAAGATTTTATTTTTAGTTATTCCACATGAATAAATTTGTCAACGTAAGTACGTTTAAGGTTGTTAGTAATATCACAGTATCAGTTATTATCGATTAGATTGCGCTTATTATCTTGTCAGCAAATAGAAGCGATAATAGATGGTATATGCGAAAAAATAGGTTTTGATTTTTTTTAGCTTCACCAATTGATTTATCACTAAAATCAAAAAATTTTTTGACATTGTTTTAATCAACAATTCTTAACCTCATTAACCAGCAAATTGTATTAATTGATTTCTAGAGATTTTACACCCCTTTAAATCATCTTTATTTACGGTGAATTTGGTTATAATAAAAAATCACAAGAAACAATGCCTTTTAATCAAGCTAAAGAACTTAGAAGTATGTATATATTTAAGAAATGTTTATTAGCTAGAATGTCTTGGCATGGCATATTATACGACTTATCTATATTTAAAATGTTTGGCATTAAAAATTTAACTAACAAACTAAAAGTCGTGGCATTTAGCACGACTACACAAATATACTCAAAAGTTAGAAACCAAGAAGAAAAGAAACTTAAATATCGATCAAAATCTAAAAAACTAAAAGCAAAAGCTCCTCCTGAAACAGGAAAACGTTCACCTTATTGTGTTTTATTTCTTTAGTTCTTTATTTGCTTCTACGTATTTAATATTTTTATTAATATTATCAAAAGGTAAACTTTTGTTTAATTGCTTTGATATTTGATATCCATAATTTCCATTAACATCATTAACTATAAATTGGGAGTTTATTAATATTTCCCGGTATAGCTTTATATCCTGGCAAAAGATAGCTAAATCACTAAGTCATACAAGACACACATAAATATTGCTCTTTTAGCGTCTTTTGTTTTTATAAATTTTTATTTATCATAACTTATACACATTAGTGTAAATAGTAAACTATAAATTGTTGAAAAATTATTACTTTAAGAATAAGGTATTCAATGAGTTTCTATTAATAAAAAAATAGGTGGTTTTTAAATGAAAATTTCAAAGATAATTAATGCAAATATTTTAGATATGATAGATAACAAGCCTTATCTTGCTACATTATATTTAAAAGAGGGATATATTGATCAAATTATACCCCAAGATTCAATTATAAGAGATAATGAGGCACTTGATTTAGAAGAAAAATGGATTACACCAGGTTTTATTGACACTCATAGTCATCCCACAGCATATGGTACTACAAAAACAATGGTAGATTGTTCTGCAAATAAAATTTCTAATATAGATGAATTAATTCAGCAATTCAAAGTACAAAAAGAAAATTTATACAAAAAAGGTTGGGTTATGGGCTTCGGTTATAATGAAAAATCATTAGAAGAACAAAGACATCCTAATCGCTTTGATTTAGATAAAATTTCAGAAGATATTGCTATATGTGTTATGCACTATTCAGGGCATATGGCTACTGTTAATACAAAAGCTTTAGAATATATGGGGGTTAGTTTGGATGACCCAGATCCTGAGGGTGGCTACTATGAGCGTGACCAACATGGCAAAGTTAATGGTGTATTAATTGAAATTCCAGCAACTGCAAAATTACAACGTGTTTTACCTGAGGCTAAACCAGAAGATACTATCTATACAATGAATTTAGCTGTAGATGACTATGTTAAAAGTGGTATAACTAGCACATCTGATTTATTAATTGGTAGTAGAGGATATATAGATTATGAAGGCGTACTTAAATTCTTAGAATCTCCTCAAAGAATTCGTACACGTTGGATGTTAAGCCATGAATTATTAGAACAAGATAACAATTTAAAAAATATTCATGCTAACGAAATTGAAGAAAAGTTAAATAATATAAGTAATGGTATGGGACATTTAGGTGGAGTTAAATGTTTTAGCGATGGCTCTATACAATTACAAACTGCATCAATTCGTAATAAGTACTTGGATGGCAGTGAAGCGCCTGGACCACTAATGAATAACAACAAATTAATTGATATATTTAAACATTTTCAAAAATTAGGATTTAATATCGTGACGCATGCTAATGGTGATTTTGCTGCTAAGTCAGTCATTAACGCTTATAAAGCTACAGCTGATTATAAAAAAACACCTTTATTAAATCGTATTGAACATCTACAAACAGTCACACAGGATGATATTAAAGAAATGGCTGAACACAACATTGGTGGTTCTTTCTTTATCAATCATGTATATTATTTTGGAGATTTACATCGTGATGTATTTTTAGGTGAAGATAAAGCACAAAATTTAGACCCATTAAGATGGGCTGAAGATGCGCATATGACATTCACAATTCATACAGATGCACCTGTTACACCGATTTCTCCTTTAGAATCAATTCAAATTGCAGTTAATAGGATCACAAAAAACGGAAAAGTTTTAGGTGAAAATCAACGTTTAACACGTAGCGAAGCATATAAAAAAATGACTATAGACGCTGCTAAATTGAATAATACACATACCTATGAAGGGTCTATAAAAAAAGGTAACGTAGCTGATTTTGTAATATTAAATAAAAACCCACTGGACACCAACGTAGTATTGAATGATGATTTAATTGAAATGACTATATGCAACAGTGAGGTCGTATATTCTATTTAACATATTTCAACTTATTGGAAGTCCATATGCTTCAAAAGAGACAAATGGTATAATATAAAAGTTGTCGTTTTACTTCTGTGTTTTAACTAACATGGAAGGAGGTGACACCATGTTAAACACTCTATTTGTAGCACTTGTAGCTCCTATCACAGTAGGAGTTATAATCACGTTGTTTTCACATTGGTTAAATAAACGTGATAAATAATTCGACGACGACATAACCAATACACCAAAAAGAGCCCGATAACTATGTCAGTAGTTATCGGGCTCGGTGTTTACCATGTAAACACTCTATTTGTTAACTACATTATAACATCATAATGAGTTATAATGCAAAACTATGTTAATACATTTATTTATGATCCACTCTGGCAGCTTTTTGTTTGCGTGTCACTCTGCCTTCTTGTTCTACTGAAAGTTTATTTAATTTTTCTCCGCTATTAGTAATTACTACTATAACTGTAGTTTCTTTATTCAAATCACTTACTTTTGAACGATTCATTGTCGCAATTTTTTGACCTTGCTTGATTCGTTGACCTTGTTCCACAAAGACTCCAAATATTTTTTCTTTAATATCTACTATATCAATCCCATATGAACTAAAATCTCTAAACCATCTTCTGTTTCCAAGCCAATTGCATGCTTCGAATCCGAAACTAAAGTGATTGTACCAGATATAGGCGCGCTTATCTCATTTGATAATGGTAAGATAGCAAAACCTTCACCCATCATTCTTTTAGAAAACACGGGATTTTTATTGTTCGATTAGGGTAGGCTCTAAACGAACAATAAAAACACAAAAACAAAACCGTCAGCAATTTAATGCAAATGGTTTTGTATATATAAGGTAAGTGCATTATTTGAATAACAGATTAAATACGTATAAAACATAAAATCACCTCACACCTTATTAGGTGTGGGGATTTAAAAAGCAGTAAGGTACTTATCATACTAATTTAATTAATCCTATTAGATTTTCTTTTTTTATCCTTTATACTAACAATTAAAGTAATTATTGCAGTTAACCCTGTTGCTAGTGGGATTAAACATAAATAAAAATTAAAGCCATTTATAATAAAAATAACAAACACTATTATAGAACTTATTAAAAAGAAAAGTTCTATACCTATACTAATTATACTTTCCATATCTCATGCAACTCCTTTTTACATTTCTAACTGACGAAATAGATTTGAGTTCGGTTGAATAAGATCTATGTTCACGCCTAAAGATTTTAAGTCATTTTGATTTGATGTATCTTCTCTATTTTAGTTTCAATGATGGAATAACTTTTTGATTGATCTTCCAATATTTTTCACTCCATATATTTCAAGTTTCTTTAATTATATCAGAAAATAAATACCCACCATATATGTGTATGGTGGAGTAAATACTTATTTAACATAATCAAATTTTGTTTTAATAACGAACCAAATAAGGAGCGTATTGAAAAATCTTTTTCTTAAAAACTATAAAGAAAAGCTTTTATTATTGTTGATTATTTATTTTTATAAATAAAATGTGTAATAATATCTATATAGTTTTAATAATAAATATTTCGTTTTATTATTAAAAAATAAGGGGGAGAAAAAATGACAGATTTTAAAACTACAATTAATAGAAAGAATACACATTCTGTAAAATGGGATGATATTGATTCCTCATATAATATACAACATGGATCCGATATCTTACCTATGTGGATTGCTGACATGGATTTCAGCGCACCAAATTCAGTTATTAATGCTTTGAAAGATAGAATACAACATGGGGTTTTTGGCTATACTTTTTTAGACGATGATGGCAAAGGTGCTGTACAGCAATGGGTTAAAAAAAAGCATGATTGGGATATTGAAAAATCTTGGATACATGTTCATAGTGGTGTTGTTTCAGCTTTAGCATCAATTATTGACACATTCACTCAAGAAAAAGATGGTGTTTTAATTACACCTCCTGTTTATCCGCCATTTGCTCATTTACCCGAAAATATGGGGAGAGAATTAATAGAATGTAATTTAGTTGAAGATAACGGTGATTATTCTATTGATTTCCATGCTTTTGAACAAGCATTAAAAAAGAATGTGAAGGTTTTTCTTTTATGTAATCCTCATAATCCAGGTGGAATTGTATGGAAAGATGACGTTTTACATAAAATTGTGACTTTATGTGAAACTTATAATGTTTTAATTGTATCTGACGAAATACACTCAGATCTGGTTTTTTCAGATTACAAACATACTCCTTTATCTAAAATAGCAAAGGGATATAACAGTCATATCATTACTTGCATCGCACCAACAAAAACATTTAACTTAGCAGGTATTCAAACTGCTTTTACAGTCGCATCCAATGATAAAATTAATGATAAACTCTCAAAATATAAAAAAAAGATTGGTATAATGGGAACAGATAGATTAAGCCCTTTCGCAGAAGTAGCAATAAGAGCAGCGTATAAAGATGGCGAAATATGGATTCAAGATTTATTGGATACTGTGTCTCAAAATATGGATTATGTGATAAATGAACTTGAAGCATACATTCCGGGGATTAAAATTAAGAAACCCGAATCTACTTACTTACTTTGGATAGATTACAGAAATTTAGATATAGAAGAAGAAGAAATAATGAGTAAATTACTAAATCTAGGTGGTTTAGCATTAGAACCAGGTAGTAAATATGGCGATACAGGAAAAGGATTTTTACGTATGAATGTAGCGTGTTCATATGAAACCGTCAAAGAGGCTGTTTCAAGATTTAAACGGGCTGTTTCAGTAATAAATTAAAATATATAAATAAAAACGAACCATATTAAATATCTAATACGGTTCGTTATCAAACTAAATTTGCTAATAGTCATTTGAATTTCAAGTACTAATAATACTCTTAAATTATTTTAATAAGGGTGGTGAATTTTGATAGCATTCTTTAATATTCACTGCTTATTCTAAAAATGTCCTTGATTCCATTAATACCCTATTCAAACCATCTATAAAATCTTATAATGATGGTTGTCTATAATTACGGTAACTACTGTAGCTTATGATGATATGAATCCTGAAATATTAATTGGTCGAATAGAAACCTTTTATTTAATGTTTGTGGGCATTGGTTTAGTAAGTATACTAACTGAAACTATAGAGACTTATTTTTAACAGAATAAATAGTTGATCTATTATTCTGTTTTTTTGTATCAATTTTTGTGTCACGCCAACGACGATAGGATGCCCAGGTGGAAATAATAACTACTATCCAAGCAATAATTAATACTACACCATTATATACTGAAGGTTTCATTGTAAAAGCACCTAAAGTAACTAAAGAAAGCTGTCCAGGAATAGAAGCTAACAAGCTAGCCATTATGAAATTGTACTGTTTTATGCCCAAAGCGCCAGCACCATAATTTATTGGCCAATATGGTAAACCAGGCACCAATTTCAACGTACATATAGTTCCAAAACCAGTATTACTAAGGTACTTCTCTACGATGAAACTATATCGCCCGAGAAGTTTAAAGGTTATACGTCTGCCTACAAGACGCGCCAGCCAATAGCCAATAAAAGATCCAACCATGACTCCAGATAAAGAGAGTAATGTCCCTCCGACAATACCATAGAGAGAGCCAGCTACTAATGATGGAATTGTTATAGGTATAGGGGTAATAGCAAAAATTATAGTAATTCCTATGAACACTAAACATCCTGCCCACCCATAGCTAAGTATAAATTTACGCATTTCCTCTGGTGATGGTAAATCCAGGTGAAAACTCAACCATAATAATGCCACCCCCATTACGACTAGAACAATCAAAGATCCTATCGAACGCAAAGAGAAAATACTATTTTCCTTCTTATTTAATTCTATAACTCCCATTAAAGCACCCCTTTTTTGCTTTATAATTATTTTTATAAACGCATATAGAAAACGCAAAAATAATACTTTCTAAAATAAATTGAAATATAAATTATAGTATTGATACAAGTCTTTCCATGATTATAAATACTCTCTCATTAATAACGTGTAATCCATTATAAGGATAGCCGAGTTTTTCAGATAATTCTATTGTTATGGATAATGCTACAGATGAAATTAAAAAAAGCAAAATATATTACAATGAATAATAATGAAAATGGTGCTAAATATGCTATACAAAATCATATATTAAATCGATGGGATTACTAACCGTTCTATGATAATTTAGGTTTTTTTTAGAGTTTAACATAACTTATGATTATCAGAAGTTTTCACTATATAAAAGGCACTAAAAGTTATAACCTTTTAGTGCCTAATTAATTATATTAGCTACCAAACAAACGACCCCAAAACCCCTTTTTAGGTGGTTCTGCTTCCCTATCCTCAGGCCCACTCTCTATTTCTTCAGATGGTTTATCATCTTTCGCTAATACTTCTTCGTTTGTACTGTCATCTTTTTTCTTTTCAGTTATATCCTTATGATTTACTTCTTTTTTTATTGATTGGCTTTTCTTTTGTTGTTGGTTGATATATTGAGATTCTTCAGTAAAATTTGCTTCTTGCGGATTCACGTTTTGTCTATCATTATTCGCTGTATCAAAAGAATAATTAAGCTGTCTTTTTTCTTCTAATTGGTTTTCTAGTTTTTGAATCTTTTTATTACTTTCTAAAGCTAATATTTGTTGATTCTCCAACAGTTTATTTAATGTATTAACATTGCTATTTTGTTGGTCTAGTTGTTTAGTTAGATTCTCAATATATTTTTTATCATTTTTAGCTCTAGTTTCAAAGATTTCTATTGGCTTTTCTAATTCATTTGCTTTTGTTTTTAATGTCTCAGAACTATTTGAATTATTATATATGTTTTTCAACTTCTGCAGTATTTTCATCAAACATTTCTTTTTTTTTTTGATTATTTATTTTGCGTTGTACTTTCTTTCTTAGTGATTTTTTCTATAATTTTCAAACAATCATTATCATTAATATAATTAATTCCATTTTCTTTTTCAAAAGATATATTTAAGCTTTTAGCATTATTAACAATAGTTTGTTTAGTTACATCCAATTCATCAGCAACCATTTTAATAGTTTTCATAACATACACCCTTAATTACCTAATTTAGCGCCTAAATTTACCGCCTATTTTTGCACAAATGGTTCATGAAGCCGCATTACAGTTAGCTGGTAGTAATGGTACGATAGAGAAGGAAGCATTAGCTAAGAAAATTGCATTATTTATAGTTGGAAGAGCTTAATTTTTTAATTATAGAAAATATATTATTTTAGTAACCTATACACAGTTGGTCTAATTACTCCAGTTTGTTTAGCAATTTCTTCTACTGTAAATTTTGTTTTTCCCATAGTAAATTATTTTCTTCTACCTTATGATCACGTAATAAATGCGATCGTCTATAGACATAAATAGCTAAAGAACCTCTTAATTTATAGTTAAGAGGTTCTTTGTCAAAAATGAAAAATATTATATTGTTGATTAAATTAATTTATAGGTACAAAAATAGGTTGTTTTATTTTCAATCATCTATTTTCAAAAGTATATTCTTAAACATTTAATTATAGATGTTAATATTGTATTTAACGAGGTTTTAGTTCATCACCTATCATCCATTTATGATTTTTAACCATCTTATTATTTTTTGTCGATTTATAATCTAACATGTAGACAGTTGTGTTTTTTATATCATCTATTTTAGCTTGTGCACCTTTCATACCATCCATATGATCAGCTTCTAATTTAACTGTAGCGCCTTTTTCGAACCCTTTTTCAGGAGCATCTTTAATTTCTTCATTTACGACCCATTTATGATTATTTATTTTTTCATCCCCATTTGTAGGTTTATAACTGACAACATAAGCATGCGTTTTGTAGGCACCTTTAACTGTAGCTTCTGCGCTTTTCATGCCTGGCATATGAGCTGTTGTTATAGTCACTTTATCTCCTGGTTTAAACTTCCCTTTCTTAGTTGATGTCATATCCTCTAGAGCTTTACTTTCACTATTGTGATTCATGTGGTTTTCATGTTTTTGGTCTTTAGATTCTTCATTTTGTTCCTTGCTATTTGAGCAAGCAGATAATACTAAAATTGATGCTAATATAAGAAAAGTCGCTTTTTTAATCATGATAAAAACTCCTATCTACTATTTTAATTTCAGCGTGAAGGCGTTAATTGCAACGATAACTGTACTTAGTGACATTAACACTGCTCCTACAGCTGGAGAGAGAATTAAACCTATAAAAGCCAAAATACCAGCGGCTAAGGGAACAGCTATTATATTATATCCTGCACCCCACCATAAATTTTGAATCATCTTTCTCATGGTGTTTTTTGAAAGCGTCAAGAAATGGATAATGTCAGATGGATTACTTTTAACAAGAATAATATCACCTGACTCAACGGCAACATCTGTACCTGTACCAATTGCTATACCAATGTCAGCTCTTATAAGACTAGGAGCATCATTGATACCATCACCAACCATCATTACTTTCTTACCATTACTTTGATAATCTTTAATGATACTCTCTTTATCTTCTGGCATTAATTGTGCTTGTACATCATTGATACCTAATTCTTTGGCAACAACATGCGCTACTTCTTTATTATCGCCTGTTAGCATGACTGGTGTGATATTTCTGGATAATAAATCAGCTACCATCTGTTTAGAACTTACTTTAATTTTATCTCCTTGCGCGATGATACCAATAACTAGTTGTTCGTCAATTAAATAACTAATAGAATTACCTCGTTGAGCTAATGTTGTAAACAAGTCTTTGTCATAATCAAATTCATATTTATCAAGATAAGAAACATTTGTAATTTTGTACTTTTTATTATCAACTATGCCTTCTAACCCTACACCTGAAATATTATTCACATCCTGAGGTTCAACGTATGAAATGTTTTTCTCTGTCGCAAAATCTACAATACCTATTGCTAACGGGTGGTTAGATTGGCTTTCTAACGATGCAAACAGACTTATTACTGCATCATCACTCAAGTCAGCTTGCAAACTTTCAAAATGATTAACTGAAAAATTTCCTTCTGTAAGTGTGCCGGTTTTATCCATCATTACATAGTCTATATATTGTGCTAGTTCTATAGCCTCTCTATTTTTAATGATTAAGCCATTATGGGCAGCTATCGAAGTAGAACGAGCAGTTACTAAAGGTATTGCCAAGCCTAATGCGTGGGGACAAGCAATTACTAATACAGTTACTAGGCGTTCTAATGCGAAATCAATATTATTTTGAATAAACATCCACACGATAAATGCAATCAGACCAATACTTACCGCAAAATAGAACAAATAACCAGCGACTTTATCTGATAATAACTCAGCTTTTGATTTATCATTTTGCGCTTGATTAACAAGCTCCATCACTTGGGAAAGGTAACCATCTTCACCTACAGCTGTAACCTCAACCTGTATAGTTCCTGATCCATTAATAGAACCCCCAATAACATAGTCATTGTGGGTTTTTTGTATTTTTTTAGATTCCCCTGTGACTAATGATTCATCTACAAATGTTTGACCTTGAACGATAATTCCATCTGAAGGAAAACTTTCTCCGGCTCTCACTTCAACGATATCCCCAATAACGATGTCTGATATTTTAATTTCTACACGTTGATCATTATCCGTTACTTTAAAAGCACTATTAGGTAAAAGCTCTGCCATTTTCTTCAATGTATCTCCAGCATTTCCCACCGCATTCATTTCAACCCAATGACCTAATAACATAATTAAAATTAATGTAGCTAATTCCCAGAAAAAGTCCATCGTATGATCTGGTGTACTACTAATGTTATTCATATAAAAAGCATACAAGCTATAAATATAAGCTACTGAAATTCCTAAAGCAACTAGTGTCATCATTCCTGGTTTTTTAACTTTAAGTTCATCTTTACCGCCAATTAAGAATGGTTTACCGCCATAAAAGAATAAAATTGTAGCAAGTATTAACACTACCCATTCAGAGCCTGAAAATGTGAATTGAAATGGTAATTTAACTCCCATCATTGGTGATAAAACAATGATAGGTATCGCAAAAATTAATGAGACAAAAAATTTAACTTTAAACTCACCATGATGGTGATGTTCGTGATCACTATGATGGTCATGGTTGTCATAGTGATCATGATGTTCATGGTTTGACAAATTAAAACCTCCTTAACTCCATACTTTTAATTATCATAACATTATATACCCTTATAGGGTATAATTAAAGCGTTATACATACAAACAATTTCATCTATTCCCCAATCATTTAATAATCACTTTTATTAACATAATTGATGATTAATAGAAAAATATATATTAAAGTAATGCTCTTAAATCTTTCATAATTATATTTTTTAATAAAAATTGTTATTAAACCCATAATACTTAGTTTAAAAATCTTGAATATTTCGAGAGGAAGAAATTTATTCCCTTATGTTAACGAATTTGATAATTTTCATAGAAAAACACTTCCGAATAAACTCATTCTAAAGATGAATTCAACGAAAGTGTCTTTATTTTACATTCTATGTTTGAGATTATTTTAGTAAATAAAGAATGTCTTTAATGTTTTATTCTTTTTTATTTAATTCTTCTAATAATAGCGGTAATTCTGTTATATCTTGTAATACATAATCTGCCCCATTAGCTATAAATTTTTGTTTTGTTTCTTCTATAATTTTATTTTTTTCCTCTTTATTCAAATCATCCCACTCATTTTCTCTTAATCCAACAACTGAGCTGCCTTTAATAATACCCACTGCTGTAACACCACTATTAACTGCTTCTTTGATATCGGATACAGTATCTCCTACTTTTATTACTTCATGAACCGATTGTAATTTGAGTTGGCGCATATTTTCAAAAATCATATATGGATAGGGTCTACCATACCCCCCCACATCATCAGCTGTTACAATATGGTCAGGTGCATATCCCTTTTCTTTCGCAGCTGAACTCACTATTTTCATCATTTCTCTTGTATATCCTGTTGTAGAACCAATAACATATCCTTTTTCTCGAAAATCGTCTATGACTTCAGTCACATTAATTATTGGATCAGTAAATGATTTTAAATTCTTCATTAATAACTTTTCAAATTGATTATATAAATGATCTATGTCTTGTTCGCTATGTACTTTGCCGTATTGCATTTGCCACAATTGTTGTATTCTTGGCATTTCTAACATAGTTTGAATATGATCTCTTTTTAACATACCCATGGGTTCACGTGCTTCTTCTATTTTTACAGTAATACCAGCTTCTTTGAAGATATCTATGAATACATTTACAGGCGCAAAGCAACCAAAGTCAACTGTAGTACCAGCCCAATCGAATATAATTCCTTTGATTTTAGTCATATTTATTCCCCTCTCATTATTCGATATTGTTTTATTAATTTAATCATTAATTCAAAGTCATTTCGATGTAAATCGCCAATATTACCAATTCTAAATGAAGGTGTCTCCATTAATTTACCAGGATATAATACAAAATCCCTCTGTTTCATATATTCATAAAAAGCTTTAAACTCAAACGATTCATTAGGATATAAAAATGTAGTAATAATTGGTGATTGTACTGTACTTTTAACATAAGGTTCAAATCCAATTTTCTTCATTTCATTGATAATATACGTATTATTACCTTGGTATCGTTGATATCGTTGTTCTACACCGCCTTCTTCTTCTAATTCACTAATAGCTTGTCTGAAAGCCCCAACTGCGTGTGTGGGTGAAGTAAAACGCCATTTTCCGTCTATGTCCATATTTTTCCATTGATCATAAAGGTCTAGGGAGACACTCGACGCGTTCCCTTCACATAGTTCTAATGATGTTCGTTTGGCGATAACAAATCCAAACCCTGGCACACCTTGAATACATTTATTAGCACTACTAATTAAATAGTCAATATCTAATGCTTGTATATTGATTGGGACACCGCCAAAACTACTCATTGCATCTACTATTACTTGCAAGTTTTTTTGAGTAGCTATTTCACATATTTCTTCGATTGGGTTTAAAATTCCTGTCGTTGTTTCACAATGAACAAATGCGATGTGGGTTATTGAGGTGTCACTATTTATTATTTCCCTCAGTTCATTGATATTTGGTATTTCATTATATTCTAAATAGACTGGAGTAACGCTTTTTTTCATCACTTGCGCCATCTTAACCATTCTTTCACCATACGCACCATTGCTAATAATAAGTATATGATCATCATCGGATAATGCTGTCTGTAGTACACTCTCTACTACAAAACTGCCGCTCCCTTGTTGTAACACTGTCGTATACTTACTCGGATCTGTCATTCCTATTGTTAACAATTTTTGACGTATTGACTGTGTTAGACTTTTATAGTCAACGTCCCAAGTACATCGATCTTCTAGCATTTGCGCTTTTACTGTTTCCGTTGTTGTCAATGGTCCTGGTGTTAAAAGTTTATATTGTGACATAATAAACGCCTCCTTAGTTATTTTCTACTCGTTTTTTAGCATCATTAAAAATATCTTGATGTTTTTCTAATAATTCTACCGTTAAGCGTTCATCCCATTTTTTAGGATGTTTAGGCTTCTGTGCTCTCTCTACTTCTTCCCCTTGGTATAAAGGCACTGGATATGTTTTCAGTAAATCTTCACGGCCATGTTGTTGAATTGTTTGAACCATTTCCTGTGCTTTCTGTTGTTTCTTACCGCCTTTATTCACTACAGCTGCAGCTTCCACTAGTGAATAATTACCTTCTTTAGGGTCAATAAAGTGTACCGGATTTCCATTCTGTTCAGATTTAACGGCTTGGGCCCTTAATCCAATACCAACAGCTACTTCCCCAGACTCTACTTTTTTAAGTGGCCCAGAACCTGAACTTTCTAAATGAGGTCCTGTATTATCAATTAATTTTTCTAAAATTTTGCTACCTTCGTCATTACCGTATTGTCCTAAAATGCTTTGAATGACTAACCACCCGGTTGAGGATTCCATAATATTTGGCATTGCAATTTGATTTTTGTATTCAGGTTGGGTCAAATCTTTTACTGTTTTAGGAATAGGTAAGCCTTGCTTTTCTAACGCTTTAGTATTCACAAATAAGGAACCCATATTTCCTAATAATGGAGTTATATAATTAGGAAAGGAATCAATAGCCTTTTTCTGTTTTTCTGCTTCCATTGACGCAAACATATTATTTTTATCTTGTGCACTTTCTAAGTAATAAGTAGATTGTGTAACAACATCTGCTTCAATATTTTTACCTTCTGCAATCATTTTCCCTCCTAATTCAGCAGTAGAATGTGGCTGAATAATATATTCTCCTTTAAAGCCATGTTGGTCTAAAGTTTTTTCCATAACAGTAATAGCTTCTTCATCAGAATTCGTTGCAATGACGACTTTATCGGTAGATGAGCCAAGACCAAAATACGAAAAATATAACAGTATTAGGCATAGTAATACACCAACAAACAGTTTCCATTTCATTTAGCTCTCCCCTTTTCTACTTTGTGACTTTAGCCACCAACTCGTTAACAGTCGCGCAATAACATTAGTAAGAAAAATCAAAATTGAGAGGATAAAGATATCTACAAAGCGATTAAAGTGTTGTAGCTGATTAATTTGTGTAGATACGATTTGTGTCGATGTCGACACTAAAAAGATCACACCACTAATCGTTACCATTGCATTGATAAAATAATAATTAACCATTTCTACGATAGTTGTTTTCATGTTAGGAATAATAATTTTGAATACTGTCTCAATCCAAGTATCTCGCATTAATGTACTTGTTGTATCCCACGAGGGATCTAGCTTATCTAATGCAGACTTAGCCATTAAGAATGGTGTCGTATAGTAATGCACTACAATGCTCAAAATAATGATAAGAAATGTGCCTTTAATGCTACTATTTTGGAAAAACAATAAATATGAAAGACCTAAAATCATTCCTGGAACGGTATTCGTAACCATCGACATCATTTTCAACACTTGTTTCCCATGTAATTGAGTACGCACAGTAATGAGCGCACTAAAGAAACTAATAATAGTCCCAAAGACTGCTGTTGCTACAGCTACAAATAATGCTTGAATATAAATATGAATCAAAATATCATCTTGAAATAATTTAATTACATGCATCAATGTAAAGTTCAATTGATACGGATAACGTTCTGTAAAAGGTACGATAAACATAACCATGAATATTAATAAAATAACAGTGCTCAGTATAAAATTCGCACCATTCATAATATTGTCATGAATAGGTCGTTTTTTGACACTAGTATGGTTATCTCCTTGTTGTCTCACATTCCATTTTTCTATCACTGACAAGAATATAAAGCCGGAGACTGCTGGAATAAGCATTAGTACCGCAATTACTGCACCTTCTGCAAATTTAGGTATAGATCCTAAAATCATTTGATACAATGAGGTTGCTATAACGTTATAATCCGCACCTATCGATGCTGGAATCCCAAAATCAGTAAAACTTAATATAAATGACAATACAAAAGCATTTGCAATCGGAATTAATAATGGTCTTAATAATGTATGATAGAAACGTCTCCACCTATTATCTTTCATAATTAGTGAAATGTAATAAAATCTATGGTCTACATAATTAAATGCATTTGAGATAATGAAATAGGCTGCTGGTAATGTATAGATTACATAACCAATAAAAAGACCATTTTTACCATAAATCGTAAATGGTGCATCACCTAATATACGAGCTAATATCCCCTCATTACCAAATAGATACATAAGTATAAAACCATATGTAATTGTCGGTACAAGCATTGGTAACAACACCATTGTTTTATTATATGTTTTAACCCAGCTTGCTCCGTGTGTCATATGAATTGTATAAGCTGCAAAAAAAGCTAATATAGTTGTCACAGTAGCCGCTAACAACGATATTTTGATACTATTAAATAATGAAGTCACTATAGTTTTGTTATTTAAAATATCATCATAATAATGTAAGCTAAGTTGACCATCACTGATAATTGAACGTCCTAATAAGAAAATAATAGGTATAACAAGAAATATAAGAAAAAATAAAATAATAAGTGTAAATAATATACGCTGACTATAAATTTTAGGCACCATAGGATGCTCCAAATAGTTGATAAATATGATTTCTTTTCACTTTAAGCTGGTCTAAAATAAATTGTTCGACAAATTTATTTTTCGGTTCATTAATAATATTATCTGGCGTACCAAATTGTGCTACCTTTCCATTTTCTATTACAACCACCTTATCAGCCATAGTTAAGGCTTCCTCTGGGTCATGGGTTACAATGATTGTCGTTAAATTTAGTGTTTTGGCTATTTTTTGAATCATATCTTTAATAGATTCTTTAATTACACCATCTAATGCGCTCAACGGCTCATCCATCAATAAAATTTTAGGTTCCATAGCAATCGTTCTTGCAATAGATACACGTTGCTTTTGTCCTCCTGACAATTCATGTATCTTTTTATATAAATGTGGTCTAAGCTCGAGCAATTCTATTAAATCAGTCACCTTTTTATCATATGGATTTTTCTTCAAATTTTTTAAACCGTAAATTATATTTTCGTAAGCATTTAAATGTGGAAACAAGCAATAATCTTGAAATACAATATTAAAATCACGTTTGTGCATTGGCTTATTTTGAATAACTTCATTATTATAAATAATTTCTCCAGCACTTACTTCTGTCAAACCTAAAATCATATTTAATAACGTTGTTTTGCCACAACCACTCGGGCCAAGTAAACTAACAATTTCTCCATTGTTGATAGCTAGGTTAATATCATTTAGAACTTCATTATTTTTATATTTTTTTGAAACATTTTTTAATTCTAACAATGTAGCACCTCCAATTTGCTATACTAAAAGTATACAAATTGTTTATTAACCTCATGTTAAACAAATGTAAAAAATGATTAAGTGTTGACTAATTAATTACCAACTGTTTAATATATTACTATATAATTTAGGAGGATTCCACTATGTTACCTACTGAAAGAAGACGTAAAATAATTAAAGTACTTGAAGAAAACGATTTTATGAAATTGAAATCGTTACAAGAAAATTTAGATATTTCTATGGAAACATTAAGAAGAGATGTTCAAAAATTAGCTAAAGAAGATTTGATTACTAAAGAATATGGAGGCATCCGTATCAAAAAAGAGCAAAATGGAGAATCAATGATTGAACAACGCTTATCTTTAAACTTAGCTAAGAAAGAAGAGATTGCTAAAAAAGCAACCAATGAAATTAAAAATGGAGATTGTATCTTTTTAGATAGTGGCTCTACTACTTTACAAATTGCTAAAAACTTAACTTATCATGAGAACCTAACTATCATTACTAATTCTATCCCGGTCATGTTACAAACATTAAACCAAGGTCACACAGTAATTAGCATAGGAGGAAAAGTACGTAAATCAGAACAATCTATTACAAGTTTTGATTTTTTATTTAATTTTGATCGGTTAAATATTGAAAAATCATTTATTTGTTGTAGTGGTTTTTCCTCAAATAATGGAATTACTGATTACAGTTTAGAAGAAGTTGAAACACGTCGCAGAATATTACAAATGTCTAAAATAAATTACCTTACAGCAGACAGTAGTAAATTAAATAAAACTGTGACTATAAAAATATGTGATTTTAACGAACTTGATGTATTAATCTGCGATAACGAATTAAATGAAAGTGATAAAGAGAAATTAATTAATGAAATATGTATCATTTAACTTTAAAATATAGATTGTCATTACTTTCTAAAAATTTTTATTAACCGTTCCCACTATTATTAGTAAATTAGATAAAGATAATTATCAAAAAATGAAGCTAAAAATAGCCTAATAATTAACGATTTTCTTACTCGTTTCATAAACAAACTTTTGTATTTGGAAAGTTATTTTTAACATCATTTATCTTATGTTACTTTATCTATTGGTTTGATGATGATAAATAATAGATATAATAAATTAATAGGAGAGAACAGAAATTATACTGTTCTCTCCTACTTGCTAATATTTATAGTTTGTATACTAATAAAGTAATTAAGTCCCATTACATAAATTTAGATGAATTTTATTGTTACTGAAAATTCATCGTAATCTTCATCTCCATTAAAAATAGTGAAGCAATTTTATTTCATCATACATTTACATAGAAATAATACCTAAATTTAAAAATAACTCATTATTGTCATAATTATTTAAATAATGCTGGGAATGCTTGATAGCCTTCTCTCATGTTAACAATATTTGTAAATCCTCTGTATTCTAGGACCCCACAGCGATAGAATTTCTAACTCCAGATAGACAATTTATTTATATTTTGTTCCTTTCATCAAAGGGACGATTTGCGTTTAATAATTTATCGTTAAAATGGGGGTTTTAAAAAGCTGAGCAAAATTTGCTCAGCTTAATTTTTATTAAGTATATTAACAACAGCTTGTGCAACTTGTTTTGGTGATTGTGGATTTTGTCCAGTAACCAGTCTATTGTCAACTTTAACATAGGGAATAAATGGCACTTTGGCTTTACTGTAAAACGCTTCACGTTTTTTTATTTCATTCTCTAACATAAATGGTACGATTTTTTTACGATTAGCTAAAATTTCTTCAGTATTAGAAAAACCAGTTATTTCTTTATTATCAATAAAGTACCTGCCATTTTCATCTTTTACATTCAGTAACGCAGCTATACCATGGCACACTGCAGCAACAATACCTCCATGATTATAAACTTCATTTATTGCATGTTGTATGGCTTCATTATTAGGGAAATCAAACATTACCCCATGCCCGCCAGTAAAGTAAATCACATCATATTCGGCAGGTTTTGCTTCATTTATAGATTGAGAATTACTTAACATATCCATAAATGATTCATTGTTGTAATACTTTTTAGTCATACTATCTAACATAAATGGTTTTAAGCTAACCGGGTCAATTGGTGTACTCCCCCCGTTAATATTAAATAAATCAATTTGATAATTTTTAGAGTTAAAATAATCATAGAAATGAACAAGTTCTCCAAGCCATAGTCCTGTCGCTTTACTGCTGCCTTCAAAATAATCGGTACTTGTATTAACTATCATAATTTTTTTCATTACTTTAATCTCCTTTTAAAATATTTCTAATACCTTCTTCATATGTTGTAACTTTAAAGTCAGGAAAGTTTTCTTTAAATTTGTTAGATTTAAAGACATTGTCATACTTATATCTTGGTAACAACTCTGTAAGTTCTTTAACTTGTTGGTTAAATAAACTACCTATTTTAAATAGCCACATCGGTGCAATCGTATAATTAATTTTTCTACCTAATATCTTTTCTGCTTTACTCATTATTTCTTTATAAGTGATACTGTCATCGGTCGGTAAATGCCAAGTTTCACCATATGCATCAGGCGTATTACCTAATAGTACTAAAGCGCGACTTGCATCCGGAGTCCAAATAAGCGTGCGTAATACAGCGTCATTTACAGGAACAAACGCTCGTTTATCATTTTTCACTCGATTAAATACTAAAGAATTCGTTATACTTTGAGTCAATCCAGGCCCATAAAATTCAGGTGCTCGGCCAATAACTGCATCAATAGATTTGTCTTTCATAGCTGACAACAACATTTCAGCCATATTAGCACGAACTTGTGATTTTCTACCTACTGGAACAAACGGACTATTTTCTACTTGAACGTCAGCGTTTTTTTCATACATATATGTATTATCAAAAAATGCTAACTTAGTATTTGTTTCTTGGCATGCTTTAACTACATTTTCCATAATTATAGGAAATTTATTTTCCCACATTTCTGAATTAGCAGGTAGACCCACAGCAAAATATACAATTTCGCTTCCTTTAACGGCTTTATAAGTATCCTCGTAGTTCATTAAATCTGCTGCTACTAATTCATCAGTATCATGAATTTTTTTAGGCTTTCTGCCAACTAATCGAATATCTTTAGTATAGTTATTATAAATTTCCTTTGCTATTTCTTGTCCAATTTGTCCATTACTTCCTAATACTGTTTGCATGTTGACAACTCCTTTTGAATTTTAAAAAAGTGAATCAATTCCTTTCATTGATCCACTTTATATAACATCAATTTATATATGATAAATTAACGATTTTATTATTGATTATTCTTTTTATTAATCCATTTTGTCGATACGTCCATAGCAGCGCGTGTCGCATTTGTTTGATCCATAGAATTTACCATAACAAAATCATGAATAATACCTTGAAATCTCATTTGTGTTACCTCTACACCAGCTTCTCTTAGTTTGTTCGCATACGCTTCACCTTCATCACGTAATACATCAGCTTCAGCATTTAAAATCATGGCACTCGGTAACCCTTTTAAATCTTCTATTGATGCTCGAAGAGGAGAAGCTGTTATTTCTGCTCTTTCCTTAGGATCTGTCGTATATTGATCCCAAAACCACTTCATGCCTTCTTTAGCTAAAAAATAGTTTTCAGCAAATTGATTATATGACTCAGTATCAAACTCAGCATTTGTTACTGGATAGTATAGTAATTGTTGGTTGATTGGTAAGCCTTTGCGTTGTTCGGTCATTATTGTCATAACCGTAGCCATATTACCGCCCACTGAGTCCCCTGCAACTGTAAGCTTATTGATATCTAGTTTTTTCTCATCAGCAACTTCTTTTAATTGTTGTAAAACATCGTAATTTTGTTCAATTGCTGTTGGATACTTCGCTTCGGGTGAAAGTGTATATTCTGGAAAAACAACGACCGAATTCGTTCTTACGGCTAACTCTCTAACTAATTTATCATGTGTTTTAGTACTACCGAATACCCAACCAGCGCCGTGTATATAAAAAATGACAGGCAGTGTATCTTTATTTCCTTCTGGACGTATAAAACGCACTGGCACATCTCCATATTTTTCAGTTGTAAATGTTGTATCTTCAATATCTACATTGTATTTTTCGACTGGGGATGATTGCACTTCTTCTAGTAAAGCTCTACCATCTTTAGGCTCTAATTCATAAATACGAGGATGTGGTTTATTAGCTTCACTAAATTCTTGAGCAGCTTGTTCCAAAACGACTTTATTGACCATAATTAACAATCTCCTTCAACATTAAAATTTTTACTCTATATAAGAATAATAGTATTATAATATCCATATGTTTAAACATATAAACATACGAGCTAAAAATTTTTATATTGTTTCTTTGTTTTTTATATTCTCTTCAAGAGAAATGGTGAGCTCTTTGAGCCAAAGTAACGCGTCTTCTAAATATGAGCTATAATATCTTTCTAAGCCTTCTTGTTTAACTGTCAATAACCCAACTTCATACATTAATTTCAAATGATGCGATACTGCTGGGCGTGAAATTGGCAATAGTTCAGTTATTTGATTCACGGTAAGTTGTTCTTCTCTACATAACAACACAAGTATTTGTTGACGTTTTTCATCTTGAAGTATGTTTAATAATTTTGACCCTTTCTTAAAAACCTCTAACGTCTTCTCTTCCATTCCACCACTCCTTAAGATGTAATCATAAGCATACTTATTAAACACTTCTTTGTTATAGATGTCAACCATTGGCTCATTCCATGAAGTATTCATACTCTTGAGTTTCTTCTAAATTTTTAGATTTAATTTCAAAGTTATGCTTTAGATAATAACGAGTTGCCCTCACATTCTTCTCATATACATATAATTTCAATGTATTATAGTCATTTTTAATTTTTCTAGAAATAACTTTCCTATACGTTTATTTATGAATAAAATAAAGACCCTTTTGTTAAATACATAAAAATCTGTTTAATTATCGCTGTGTTTTAAATGTCTGCAGTGCTAATTCTATGAACGCATCAGCTGCTCTCGAGAGTTTTACATCTTTATGATAAGCAACTGCAATAGAATTACTATATTGAATTGGGTCAAGCTTAAAATAATGCGCATGCTTATGTTTATTATTACTTTTAACGCTTTCTGGGACAAATGTCATTCCTAATCCTTCACTCGCTAGCATCATCGCATTATCTACACTAATCGTTTCCATTACAATTCGAGGTGATATTTTATAATCATCAAAAAATCTATCTGTTAGCTTTCGTAACGTCATATCTGATTTCAATAATATAAATCGTTGGTGATTTAACTCATTAAAAGCGAACGGGTATTCATTATTATTGTTAACGTATTTATTTATAAGCGTATGTTGATTAGGGATAAGTAAATAAATATCCTCACTATATAATATTTCATAATCAATTTTTTGATTATCAATTGGCAAAATCGTTAAACTAATATCTATCTCCTGTTGTTCTAACAATTGTTCAATATGCTTAGAGTTATCTTCAATGAGTTCTACTTCAATACCTGGGTTTATTTTGATGAATTCAGGTAGTATGTTGTAAAGGTTATGCGAGGCTAACATTGGATTAACCCCAATTTTCAGTCGGCCTCTTTTCAAATCAGATATTTCTTGAAATTCATATTCCATTCTCTGATATAATGATTCGATTTGCCCCATGTATGATAGGTATCGTTCACCTGCAAAAGTGAGTGTAATTGGGCTTTGTTCTCTATCAATCAATGTAACCCCTAGTTCGCCTTCAATATCTTTAATAAACTTACTTAAATAAGGTTGTGAAATATACAATTTCCTTGCTGCACGTGAAATACTCCCAAATTTTGATATAGCTTCTAAATATGTTTTCTCATTCACTTTATACACAACCTCACTGTTTTGGATTACTTATTATATCAACTATAACTAATAAGTTATCAATTTGATAGCAAAATACATATTGTACAAATCTTTATTTTGGAGAGACAATTAATTTGTTAAAAAAAGCAGTCATCCTTTTAAAAAGTATCTGACGCTTAAGTGAAAAATTAAATTTGGGGGTAGTTCATATGACAAGAAATGTAATCGTAACTGGCGGCGCACAAGGAATAGGTTTCGCAATCGCAAATGCTTTTGACAAAGAACAAGATCGTGTATTTATTTTTGATATGAGCAAAGAAAAAGCAGAAGAATCTGCAAATCAACTACAAAAAGGTTATGCATATGCTGTAGATGTAACAAATGAATCTGAAATAGAAACGGCTATCCAAGCCATTATTAACAACTATGGCGCTATAGATGTACTTGTAAACAATGCAGGTATTCAACACATTGCAGCGGTTGAAGACTTCCCATTATCAAAATGGAACCAAGTTATTAACGTTATTCAAACAGGTACATTTTTAATGACAAAACATGTTTTATCAAGCATGAAAGCACAACATAGTGGCCGCATCATAACTATTTCATCAGCACATGGTGAAACAGCAGATCCTTATAAATCTGCATACGTTGCTTCTAAATTTGCACAAATAGGTTTTACCAAATCTGTCGCTTTAGAAACAGTAGACCAAGGAATTACAGCCAATGCAGTATTACCAGGACCAGTACGCACATCATTAATTGAAAATCAGTTAGCTCATTTAGCTGAACAAGACAATTCTACTGAACAAGAAGCAATGGAAAAACACATTACAGGTAAAATGCCAATGAATCGCTTGCTAGAACCAAGTGAAATTGCAGATACTGTTGTTTTTCTATCATCAGATAAAGCGTCAGCCATTACAGGAGAAACTATCAGTGTATCAGGCGGCATGAACGCTTAAGTAATAATTTAAAATATTATAATTAAAGGAGCTTACTATTATGACAAATATTCAAGAACAGTTAATAGGCACATGGAAATTACGCACATATCAAGATGTAGCAGAAGACGGGACAATTTACTATCCACTTGGTAAAGATGCTACAGGTTTTATTATGTATAATCCAGATGGTTATATGTCAGCGCAACTAATGCAACAAGGCAGACCAAGCTATGCGTCAGGCGACTTGCACAAAGGCACAACAGAAGAAATGGCGACAGCAGCAGAAGGATACGTAGCGTACTCAGGTAAATTTAAAATAGATGAAGCAAACGCTACACTTTATCATACAATGGATGTCAGTATGAATCCTACTTGGTTAGGAAATACTCAACCACGTGAATATACACTAGAAGACAACGTCTTAACACTTGTAAATGGCAATAATCGTAACCAGAAACTTATTTGGGATCGCGTAAAATAATTTGCAAAGTTTGTCTATAGATTAGTAACTCGGAAAATTGTATGATGGGGAGGATTTTTCAGGAGTTAGACGATGAATCATTTTTTCTAAATAGAAAATTTATTACACGCAAAAGTAAAATAAGAACCTGGGACAATGATTATGTCTCAGGTTCTTATTTATATTTGCTGTTTTTTAGAAAACTGATATTTGTGTTATATCGAATTGTTATGCGATTAATATTGATGATAAAATTTTAATAATATAAGTGGGAAAAATCCGTCCTTAAAGAATCACTTGTTATTATATAAGTGGAAAACATGGCTACAATGGCATTTATTTTGTATTGTCACTTATTTCTTCATCCAACAAAACCGCTTCTATTTCAGGTAAGTCATGAGTCAAAAATTCGTTGAATTTTTTCTCAACTTCTTCAATAATATCTTCATATTCCAATTGTTTTTTACTGGAATAAAGTTCTTTTGTATAAAGATTATTATAAACAGGAGATATTGTCTTTTTGACTTGTTTAAATATGTGGGGATGTGATAAAGCTTTTTCATGTAAATTCTTGCGAAATTCTTCTTTACTAGGTCCAATTAATAAATGTAAACTTTTACGGTGATTCGTATTCCTTACCTCAAATAGTAAATACCTATTCGATGAGGTCCATTTAGAATCATAATCATTTTTTCCCATTCTCTCATCTAACTTTTTAGATGTGAAACGAACTAAACTTTTATTACTATCATCTAGTATTAGGTAATCATGCTCTTTTATAATACTTTGTAATTTATTGGAAATATCACTATGTATATCTGGCTTATATTCAAATATTAAATCTAATGCGCGTTTATGCTTAAAATAAATTTCTGTACATAACTTTTCTAAATTTTCATCTTTCACTATGTATCTCCTTAATATATCTATATATTGATTAATAAAACTGATCACTTTGGGATTTATAGTATCGTTTTTCATAGTTACTATAGTCTCTAAACAAGTGATAACATCTTGATATGACATACTTGTCCACAGATCTATATTACTTGAATCCTCTGCTTCTGGAGTTAAAAAGATATAATTCTTATCATAGTTTAAAAACTCTGATTCTAATACATTTTGGTATCGTTTCAACTGACCTTTACTTTCCTTACTCCAAATTTTATTCTCTATAGCAATAATAACTTTATTAGTTTCTGAGATAAGCAAAATATCAATATGGTTCCATTCTCTACGTACTATGACATCATTAAAATCTTTCACCAACATTTTCAGTATAAAACTATCATCTTTTGAATTGCTCACTTTATTCAAATAAGCTTCAATAAACTTTTTAATGAATAAGTCCTTCAGTCCATGTACTTCATTAGGGTTAAATAACCAAGCGAGCATATTACTATGTCTAATTTCAGTATTAACTGTCCCTAGTATTTCAAACACATTAAAATTGTCTATATTGGTTTCAATTTCGTTGAGTATATCTACATCCTTTAAAAATTGAACCAATAGTTCTTCATCCGTATTCATTTATAATCCTCCAACAAAATATATCTAAACCAGGCTAAAAAAGCATCGTTTCTCAAAGATGTGTTGTATAGTAATTCATAAATAACTATATATTGAAATCGTTTATAAACCTTATTGAAGTTCAATTTAACACTTATTTCCATTTTAAATTTATCTAGAAACATTATTTGATATTTTTCTGAATTAGAGCTCATGTAAATATTTAAAGTGTTATCTTTTTCTTCAAAGCTATGTAACTTCAACCCTTTTATCATTATAGCAGTTCCGACCTATTATAATGATTTTTATATATTAAAAACTTCATAACCCGAAGGGGAATATATCTATTGTGTTAAGTTCATATCAGTTTCTTAGAAAACAATATTATTCAGAAGGGCAAAGCAATAGGAGAAGTTCAAATTTGGACAACTAATATAAATGTGAAATATCTATATAATTCATAATTTGATTATTGTATTAATGACAATTCTTACTTCATAAGTATGTTTATGTGACCAATATTAGGGACTATCAACTTCATGTTACCTATTTTTACAACTTTCAAGAGTGGAGAAGTTAATGAAGTCGCACTATTGGACTGTGCTTTAGGTCTAGGAATAGCTTTGATTGCGATAATACTCAGCAAATTTCTACCTCATAATTGGTTGCACATATTTTTATAGTAGGTATTTCTATCACTGCCTTGTGTTATTTGGCTGAAAACGCGCTCGTAATTAAATTGCTATTAATGTTATTGTTCGGTTTCACTTTTGGTGGTGCAAGAATTATTTTCAGAAAAATTATTGTTACAACATACTCGAGTCATACTGTAAAACACATTTATTCCCTGGGAAATGCTCTAGGGTCCCCAGTCCTTGCACTCTGTATTTATCTAAGTGTATTAAATTTAAACTTTATTTGGTTACCGCCGTTTATTTTATTAATTATACTGATGCTTTTATTGAAAATTGAACATCACGAAAGGACCACTACGAATGAAAAATTATTTAATTGAAAGTAAAGATATTTATAACAATGTATACGTCTCACAATAAGAAATTAATATCGAAAAATTATATGACCAACTTTATGGAATGATTGATCCAATTGAGTACATAAATATTAAGACTACGAGTATATTTAAATAAAGAAATAGAAAGCTTAACTAATCCAATACATATGAATCGAAGTATGTAAAAACAAGAAAAAAGAATCTATAATAAACAGGACTGATATAAATATCAGTCCTGTTTATTATAGATCCTAAAATTATTACTTTAAAATAGTTTCAATTGACTAAAAGAGTCGCTAGTCATCTGTTCTATTCTCTCTATCTGATTTCCTATTCTAGTTATGATTGGGACTACTAGTGCATTACCCATACAGAAATACCTCATTCGATTTGGCATTGTATCTGTCCAGTTATCAGGAAAACCATTTAGTCTTTCTGCTTCAATTGGTGTTAAAGTACGATAAATATTATCGATATTTAAAAAGTGTGTACTTCTATTTACAGAGGCTTCACTTGTTAGCATTGTTCTAGCAGGTAAATCTAAAGAGTCACTTTCTGACATACCGCCTTCAGAAAAATAATATTCATGCCCGTCTTTCGTTGTACGTTTAATTTTCTTAGGACCTCGTAAATATCTAAATTTTTCAATTTTATCAGCAGTCAATAAATAACTTTCATCTATTTTTTCTTCTATAATATCTTTTAAAGTTAGAGGCGTTTCATACTTTGGAATTGTGTCAATAGTCAATACTTCGCCATCCCTCATAATTCCACTATTATAAAATTGGAATTTAAAGTTATCTGATACTTCAACAATATCACTAGAAATCATTGTATGAGCAATTCTATTTTTATTTGCTTCATTTTCTATTGGAAAGCCTTGAGCAAACATACCATTTCTAAATACAATATCTTCTAGCTTTTCCTTATTCATTGCATTACTATAATCTAAACCTTGTTTGTATCCAAAAATAAATACTCTTCTACGTCTTTGAGCATTACCGTAATCCGCTGCATTAATTACTCTCCATTCAACATTATATCCTAACTCATTGAGCGTTGATAACATAACTGCAAAGTCTCTACCTCTTTGGCTAGATGGAGATTTTAATAAACGATCTACATTCTCTAACAATAAATATTTAGGATACGTATTCTGAACAAATCGTATAATTTGCCAAAATAATACACCCTTCTTTCCTTGAATTCCAAGTTCACCATTTAATGTTCGAGCAACAGAATAGTCTTGACAAGGAAATCCGCCAACTATCATATCAGCGTTGGTATCTGCCATTTCTTTATCTGATATTTCTTCTATATCTCTATTTACATGCTCTCCAGTTTTAAATCTCTTATTATAACAATCAAAAGCATGCTGTACTTTACGTGAAGGTTCCCACTGATTTGCCCAATTGACATCAAAAATCCGCTTTTTTGTTTGCTCTAAACCTAAACGAAAACCGCCGACTCCAGCAAATAACTCTACAACTTTAATATCATCCATTAGGCGACCTCCTATAATTACTTGTTAACTATTATAACACAAAACCGAACGATCGTTCTAGTTTTTTGTCATAATTAAACATTCTAAATTATAACATAGAATGCCTAAAGTAATTCTTCAACCTGCTTTTTAATATAATCATTATTAATCCAAAAGGATTGTTTAGTCATCCATTGATTTGAATAATCTTCAGTGTCGGGCTTGTTAATCCAATGCGCTGGATGTGGTAATTTATCAGCATATCGACCATTTTCACTATAGTCTCTTTGTTGCTCATGCGGCCTTACATGACATATTAAATTATCCGACTTACTGATAAAATTATTATTAATTCTCCATCCGTCTTTTGTACTTTTATCAGGTACAGCTTGCAAAGTAATACCCTTATTGATTTTACTTACCGTATCTTCCCATACTTCTTTTACTGGGCCTTCCACGTCTTCTTCTGGCATAGTAAAAAATTTAATACCTTTAAAAATATCTGTTTCGCTTTCTGTTTTTACTACAAAAAATAAAAATCTAGTTTCTAATAAAAAGTTGTGCCATTGTGCACTTGGAAATCCTTCTTCATTATCCCAAGTTTCTTTTGATAATTCGTCAAACTTAAAAGCTCCAAATGACATACTCTCTTTATTTTGATTTTTTTCATTAAATTTAACGGTTTTTACTACAATTGAAGATTTCTCAAATTCTTCTACTTGAGGAAAAGGTTTACTTTTAGTAATTTTACCTTGTACATTTAATATTGCGGAAGCAATTCTATAATTTAAATTATATGCTCCTTTTTTAATATCAAAATGATTACATAACTCATCAATACTCCATCCAATATATGGTTGGAACTTTTCCAAAACAATTTCTTCTATTGATTTTTCTTCAATTTCAAACTTATCTCTAACGATAGAATCTATCTTTTCATCGCCTAATACATATTTTCTTAATATTGAAGTCATATATCCTGATTTAAGTGAAAATGCCCTTTGCTTTGCTTTAATATCTGAATATGGTTGGTTTCTAACAGATTTCGATGTTGCACCCTTAGTACAAGGAGATAAGTAACTTGTTAATCCTTCACTTAACTCATGCGCTTTCCCATTCGCTATATATTGATGTATTATATGCCAATCTTTTTTAATAATTTCATAATCAATTGGGTTATGTTTCATCTCATATAAAACTGCCTCTTTAATGAGCCAATCATCCTTTTTTGCTTCTTTTATATATTCATAAAATGCAAGTTCAATAGTGCCATTTTTATTTAAAAAGCTACTTTCTTCAAAATTTTCTTCTGCCACCTTCTCATAATTAATAATATTTAAAACTAATCTCTCTTTTGCGCTATATTGTCCATTTTTTAATTTTTTAATAGGTGTCGCTTTTAACTCAACACCTGCTTCTTCCATGTCAGGCTTACTATCATTATCCTTTTGTTTACCGAACCACGCTTCAAAAGCATCACCTGCCGAACTTTTAGTTCCTGTGATTGAATTTCCGCCATTAAGCTCTTTCAAAGTTTTTCCAACCGCTTCTTTAGCCCTGTTATGGACTTGTTGCTTTGTTTTATATTCAGTCAAAATACCACTCCTAATAATATACAGTTACTATTTTATCGTTACTTATATTGATACTAGCAAATATTAAAATTTAAAGATATATCAACAAGTGCCACTTTAAAAAATAAAAATGCAGTTAATAGACATTTTTCTTTTTTACAGATAAAAAAGCTAGAAATTTTAAACATCTTCTTAGAAAGAAGAACTAAAGATAGCAACTATTTTTTAGAGGATATTAAAACTTATTTAATTTTATTAGACAGAACAACATTTAGTACAAGAAGCTCTACATATAAATTTATACAAATGCATAACAGCAATAATATGTGTAGATTTAACTTTAAATTGTAGCTGAAGAATCACAAAAGATTTCACATATATTTGGATCAATTATAAATAGAGAGACGATAATGAAATTGAAAAAATCACAGGTCAAATGAAAGTGTTCTTATTGGCAAAACCTTAATCATAGAATTTATTAACCTCAATGGCTATAGCTTTCAAGGTTACGAAAAATAATGAAATCAATAAGATGATTTTAATTATTACTATATAATTTAATAAACACCAGGTAGAGATTATTTGAGTTCTCTAACCGATGCTCAAATTCCTTAAATGTAATTTATTGATTCGAGCATGTTTAGAATGGAAGAGCCTTTTATCCATACATTTTGTCTATACATAGAAATACCATTCAATTCTAATTTCTTATCTCTAGAGTCATTACCTGACCCCCTTAAAAATACATTGTGTGTCTTAGACTTTGGAAAATTTATCGAAGTCCTTACAGTCCCCTTCTTATTAATAATTAATTCACCATTTTTCTTATATTCATTTTGCTCTTTCAACCTATCCATAAATACTTTCTTTCGAACTTCGTCCCAACATTTCTTCACATCTTCTTTAATAAAATTTTCATCAAAAATAAATCTTTTAAATCCTAAAAATTTATTATCTAACAATTTTGCATTCGCACTTGGTTCTTCAAAAATGATAAATAAAAAATGATTAGAGCTAAAATCACCGTACAAGGTAGACTCTTCAAATACTTGGTCTTTCAGTAACCACTCATCGAAATTAACAGAGGAAAACTTCATATCCTCAGTTCGTTTTCCATCAATTGTTTGAGTAATAGTTTTTGGAATAATACCTAATTTGTTAAACAATTCAATTTTCCCAAGTTTTTTTCCATTCGCTCCAAACATGCGTGTGACGATTTGTTCAGCTACAGATTTTCCAACATCATCTTTCTCACTTAACTTAAAAGGTATATTAAAAATTTGAGGACTCATTAATTCTTTAATAGATTTCCCTCTATATTTATTAGTAATTTCCTTTAACTTATTATCAATTTCAAAAAAAGAAGTATATCTTTTTGGTAATTGCTCTAATTTTTCACCAAAATGTTTTTGAACTATTGTAGAAACAGTAGCTCTTTTAAGACGAAATCTAGGTCTATTTGGCCATTTAGGAGATGTATCTATTAACATAAGTTTTGATCTTAGTTCAGAAGAAATTCTTGAGTATTCAGCTTCTGGTATATCATGTTCCAAATGTAATTTATAGATAAAATCTTTAATAACAGTCCAATCGTTCCGTAACATTTCCTTTTCTTCATTAGTAAAATTGTAGAAGTGATATCCTTTAATGATGAATCTTGAATACTCAGACGCCTTCACTGTACTCTCTGAATCATATAAATAATAAACAAGTAAAATGTTATTGAGTTTATGCCAGAAGCTTGATTCTTCAAATTTTTGAAAAATAATTTTTTCAGGTGAGACTGCTGTAATTGTCATCGGCTCTTTAGCCTCATAATTAACACCATCTTTTTTTGATTTTCTAATACCTGTTGTTTTAAGCTCTACACTTTTACCATCAACTATTAAATCTGGTTCTTGCTTTGAATTTGCTTTATAACCAATAACAGATTGTTCAATCACATCGCCAGCAATCCCCGTTATTTTCGGATGTTTTAAGGCTCTTTCAAAAACATTATTCACATCTACTTCCCCTAAAGTTTTTTCTAAAACATCTTCTAAAGTTTTTTCCAATTTATTTTTTTCAAACACATTATTTTTATATTTCATTTAGTTCCTCCTTAAGTTACTGAATTATTTGTCACGACATTATTATTACTCATCAAAAAAATTCATTTTTTATTTATCACCTTTTTACTATATATGATATTATTTATTTAATTTTTTCATTAAGTGTTGTAATATGTATATATAATATTTTAAACTATAGGGTGATAAAATGGAATTTTCAGAACAAGTAGAAAATAAATTCTTTGAAATTTTAAGAATATACAAAATAAACTTGCAAGCTAATAATCTTATGAATTTAAACGCAAATCAATTTTATAGAGAAATTATATTATTAAAATCTAAAAAAATCCTTCATAATACTGAATTCGAATTATTGAATCGTTTAAAAAGTGAAATCTTAGAAATCCAAAAATATAACGATTCTAATAGTTATATTAAGCTTAATGAATATTTAAAATATATAGATCGCTATAATAGTAAAATAAGTGATAATCATAACAATGATTTTGAAAATGTTATTAAATATATTAGTTCATCTTCAAAAGAATCAATAGTTAATTCATCACAGTTTAATCATTTTAATGAATATATGCATGTTCAAAGACCTATTGAGTATAAGTTACAAACTGCTTTGAAAACTTTAAAAACAAAGCATCACGGAATAATTTTACTGGTAGGCTCAGTAGGTGATGGTAAGTCGCATCTATTATCTTACTTCAATAAAAATAATAATGAATTACTTAATGACGTATATATATATAACGATGCGACCGAAAGTGATAACCCATATAAGACTGCAGTAGAAACGTTAACCGAAAAATTAGAAAATTACGAAAAAGGACAACTGAAAAAGTTAATAATAGCCATCAATATCGGTATGTTGCACAATTTCAAAGAATATTTAATTAAGAAAGATATAAAAAGTGAAATTATACAAACTATAGAAGCAAGCAATATTTTTAGCACTAAAGGTATGGAAAATACTTTATTTGAGTCTAAAAATATAACTTTAGTATCTTTTTTAAATGAAAGTAACTTTCAAATCAAAAATAAAAACGTTGCTAGTGAATTTTATAATGAAGTATTCAAAAAAATATTTCAAGAAAATATGTCTAACCCTTTCTATAAATCATTTATAGAAGACGATGGTAAAAATAGAAATGAGCCAATATATCAAAATTATCAGTTATTGTTAGACAAAAAAGTTCAAAGTTCAATAATTCATTTATTAATAAAAATACAAATTGAGAATAAAAGAATTATTTCAACCAGAGCATTACTGAATTTCATTCACGATATTATAGTTCCTGATAGTAATGTAAAATCGAATGATTCTCTCTTAGTAAATCTTTTATTCAATAGTTTAGATAAATCTTCTATTTTATCAGATATATATCAACAAGACCCCGCATTTGTTCAAGATGCAAAACTTGATCAGCTAAATATTGAGATTTATAATTCTTTATCTTTACAAAACAAATGTGAAGTTTTGTTTGGAAAAGAAGATTTTGTTAAAATTAAAAATTATTTATATCTATTAGAAGGGTTAAATCATAAACGGAAATTTGAAATGATTATTAGACTTCATTATTTATTTAATTATGAAATTTATGAATTTCAATCATTTTTTGATTACATAAATATGATAGAAAACATTGAAACTAATAAACAACTGCAAAAAACTATACTTAAAAAAATATATACGGCTATATACAAATGGAAAGGCAGCCCTTTGGATGGTTTTATCTATAATGAAAGTTTAAAACCAGATACAAGTATGCGTATTGGACTACAGTTCGATCCTAAAGCAAAGAATATTAAAATCACTAACAAAGTTACTATACTAGTGACTTTTGAAATACAGGAAAAGTTTTATGACATTGAAATAGATTACAATTTATTCATCCTAATGGAGAAAATAGAAAATGGATATATTTTAAAAGAAAAAGATAAAATTGAAGCAGTTGTTTTTTCTGAATTTGTAGACAACATCTTAAATAATATAAAATCTAATGATAAAACTATTATAAATATACCGAGTACTAATGAGACATATATGGTTAGTGAAGGTTTCTTGGGTTATGAAATTGAAGGGGTGAAGTAATGGATAATGCTAGTCAAAAACTAATAGAGTTATTAAAATTGAATGAAGGAAAAGCTAACTTTAAAAGAAACTTTAATTTTAAATTGTATCCATTTTTCACACGTAACCCTGAAAGAGCTAAATTTAATAATGGATTTACGCCAGTTCTAGGCTCAATTGCAAGACATAGTTTAGGTTTGAAAGTAGAATATACCAAAGAAGATTATAAATTAGATAATATTTATGAAAAAGTTGATAGCGTGAAACATTTAGATGAAGACCAAAAAAATAAATTTTTGAACAGAATATTTGGCTTTGATCGCATAAATTCTATTAAACACCCTTTTGTAATGAATTACTATCCTCTAAGTGAAGGCAACGAAAGTAGAGGTGAAACTGACATTGCATTTTATATAAGTGAGATATTCAATTTGAAAGAAAACCAAAATTGGCATAATTTTGTTGGAAATAAAAAAGCTAATAATTTAGTTGAAAAAATTTTACTAGAATCTATTTCTAAAATTCCAGTAAAAGATGAAAATAATTCATTTAAAATAATTTTAAATGAATTATTTAAAGATAAATATTCAGATTTAGAATTCTTATTAACCCATAAAGATTTTGCACTAAAAAACTTAGACAAATTTTTTGCATTTTATTACTTCCAATTTCTTTTACAAACTACGTTAAATCTAGAATATATTAAATTATTAAAAGATGGTGTCCGTTTATATCCTTTGTATTTCACTCTAGAAACTGAAAAGTTAACTAGTACTCGCGAAACTAACTCAAAAGGTTTTAATCAAGTCAAAGAAATTAAAAAATACACTTTAGTTAATGAAAATCTATTAGGATATCTCAATATTCTAATCAATGTAATAAATAGTGACGAAAAATTTTATTCTTTCACAGATATTTTTCAATTAGACCCAAATAAACAAAAAGAATTAAACTATGAATTGCAGCAAGTACTCACCTTATATAACAGCGTATTTAAAAAGAATGAAACCATATCTACTGAATTAGAAGATAATATTTTATTATTCAAAAAATGGTTGGCTAAGGATTTGGCTAAGGAAACGCTTTCTAGGTATTATCTTTCTATTGAAGAAATTGGCAATTTATTTTTCTTGAAAAATAGAGGGAGCATGGGAAAAACGCTAACGTTGAAAAAAGATATGTTGATTTTATTAACATCTGTAATCGTTAAAGATGAAAAAATGTTAATTAAGGATGTTTTTTCTGAATTTGAAAAACGAGGTGTATATTTAGACAGATATACAAAAGAAGAAATTCTTCATTTTTATGAAAAGATGAATATTTTAGATAAAAAAAGTGATAGCGGAGAGGTTAAATATGTCAAACCAGTACTATAATTTTTTAAACAAAGAATTATTGAAATATTTTAAAAATTCTCGTGTTGAGTCTGGAGATAGGTATTTCTTAATATTGAACAATAATGAAGAATTAAATAAATTGAAACATTCAATCACTCTCTCAGAAAAATATAAAGTTCATAAATTTGTTTCTAACGAATTTAATTTCGAAACATTTTTTTATAAATTAAAAGATATTAAGTTAATTTTTATATTTGCTGATGAAGGAGTTACACATGATTTTCTAGTAACAATTAGAAATAAAGTATCCTTACAAAAAAATGAATGGAAAGACTCTATAGCTGTCTTCATAATCAAAGAAGATTTAGATAGTATTACAGGAGGAGCCTTTGATTTATCGAAACAAGGCGCTCCCTTTAACAACTCATCTTTAAGAAAGAATTTAGACAAAATATTAGATAGTTCAGAAAACAATTTAAGTAGCTATGAATCTACTATATTAAAATTTATAGTTTCTAAAAATTTTGAAGATGAGTTAGTAAAATACACACTAATGGATTTTGAATCCGTATTCAGTATTATTGAGCAAGGTGAAATTGATGACGATGACTATTTAAATCTAGGTATCTTCAAAGATAAGCAAATTGGCACTTATACTGACAAAGAAATTAAAAAGAGATTAGAAGAAAACAAAACTTTATTTGATACTGTTCAATCTATACATGATCGAGGAAATGCGAAAGAACAGATAGAAGAAAAATTCGACGGTAAGATTGTGACAAAACTGGTTAACGATGACTGGCCAGAAACTGACTTTGAAACAGTTAAAAGAAGTAAAGATTCAATGGATAGCTTGAAAAAAGTGAGATTGGACTTTTTAGAAGAAGAATTTCATAATCAATTTAAGAACATTGAATTTTGGGATAGATCATCAGGCCAAACAAAGTCTAAATTAAGAGAAAGAAATATTATAATATTTAAGAACAATTCTCCAATTAATAATATTATCTTACCTTTCAGTAAAAATACTGATATCAATAGTAATTTTGTTATAAGTAGAGGAATAAAGTTATTAAATCTTAATAAAAATATAAAAGCTGAGATTTCATTCAAAATTAAAGATAAAAGTAATTTACTAATTGATACCTCTCAATTAAATACTGGTGACGATTATTATATAGAATTTTCATATCAACACAATAATAACAGCACATTAACTTACAAATTCAGAATTTTACTTGTCAATTTTTCTCCAGACACAATAGAAAATATTAAAACTAAATATAAATTAAAATATGATAACACTTCTAAAAAGGTGGAAATAAGTTTAGATAATGTGGAAAATTTATTGTCTTTTAATGAAGCCCCTGGAGAGTATAAAAAAGTTTTTGAAGTAGAAGAACAATACTCAATACAATATAACAATAAATTTGACTTTTCTCCTTTAATTAATAAAGATGAAGACCAGATTTATATTTTTATCTTTATCAATAGTATTAAGTACAAAATTAAACTTAATGAACTTATTAATAAGCCAGTACCCGTAACTAGTTCAAACCTAATTAGATATGTTTATGAAAAGCAAGAGTCAATGAAAGTAATTGATAACCTTGCAATTCAGGGAACTAATGAATTCTACTTATACAACGATTTTAAAAAATCTATTCAAGTAGAAAAATCTATGATTAAAAACAAATATACAAACGGTATAATAAAAGATGATGAATTTATAGGGGAAAATCTTTCGTTAACAACAGACGTTCAAGAAGCTTATAAAAACCTATGTGATTTAATCAATATGTCAGAAACTGTTCCTAGCTTAATGTATTATGATAATGAAGTTACTGAAGCTAGTATCAAATATTGTATAGCAGTAGAACATGTTATAAACAATCTACCGGATAATGAAAAAATAGTAGATAAAAAAATATTGAATATTCATAAATTGGGTTTAGTAGAACATAATAATAAAATTTATATGACAGCATTACATCCTCTGTTAGTGCGATATGAATTAGAAAAAACTAAACGTTTTGATGATAGCAATATAAATGAAAAGGTTTTTAAAAAATATAGTCCCATAGGTTTATTACCTTATTTTGTTGATAGTGAATCTAATTTCTATTTTTCAAATTATACCGAAGAAAATGCTCGTTGGATTACCTATACACCATTTGAAAGTACTAATAAAATGAGTACTGATAAGATGAGATTCATTATTAAATCAAGACTTCATGACTTCAAGTCACATTTCAATTATTTATTTAGTATCAATCCCAAATTTGCACTTAAATCTAGATTTGTTGAAATCACTGATTCTAAAGTGATTTTACAAGGTGCTTTAGAATACTTATTATACGAAATAAAGGATTTAAAATCTTTACATTTAATGAATCCAGTTAATATTTATCTAGACGATATAGATAATTTAGATAAACTTGACGAATTTTATAATTTAACTAATTATAATGAACTGTTTGAACTTTATGACATTAAAATTCCTAGCAAAGTTAAAAAATTATTTGAAGAAGATGATGTTATAGACATATTGAAATCTAAAATAAACATTTATATTGATAATAAATACACGCTCTATCACATCACTTTTTATAATTTTAATCAACCTCCTAAATTTAGTTTCAATAACTTAAAAGAAATTAATGCTTCAGTTACTGACAGAGGTTTATTATCTAGTATTAGTTATACTAAATTAGGTGATACCTATTTATCTGGATTTGGTTTATCTGGAGTAGAAAATGAAAGCGAACTAATTGAAAGTGCATTATTATGGAATAGTTTTATTTCTAGTAATCAAAATCATCAATTAAACCCATATAAAGTAAATGAAGGTATTGTTAATAATGTTATCAGCCTTGAAAATCAAAACTTAAGTAAAGTATTTGAAAGTACTAACTGGGTAACCTTTTTAGACCCTTCTGTAGATTTATCATATTTTAACAATGAAGATTATAATCTTTATGTTATTCACTATAACGATCAAACATCTTCATTTAATTACGAATCTATAACAGTAACTAATGATACTCATCAGTATAGCAACATATTAAAAGAATTCTTGAATAAAGTGAATATCGATTATAAACCTAATAACATAGAAAACATTATTAGATCCTTCAATATATTAAATGGTGAATGGTTACTCAGTGTTATTGGAAATAGAAGTTCTAAAAATTTGAATAGAGACCATTCAGTTCGTGAAAAATTAAGTATAATTTCTGCTTACAAACAAGTTTTAGCAATATTAGATAATCCAAAAATTAAGTGGATTCCTATATCATTAGAAGAAATTTTAAGAGTAAGTCGACAACAAGGTCTAGAGTCAAGCTCTGACATTTTTTCAGCAAGAGAACTAAAACATCAAGGCTCAATATCCGATGATTTACTATTTATAGGTGTAGAATATAATAAAGAAAAATCAAAAGTCCATCTAATACCTGTTGAAGTAAAAGTAGGAATCAATAATAGTAGTGTTATCGAAAAAGCTAAAAAACAAATTAACCATCTTTATACGCTTATTGAAAAAGAGCTAATTAAAACTTCAGATAAAACATTAACTCAAAATTTCTACAGACAATTTTTCTTAAATCTCTATTTTGGCAATGTTAAGAAATTTATTGAAAATGGCGTACTAAACGATGATGAGCTAATTAATATTTTTAATCATAAATCTGAGATATTAAATAAGGAAATAGAATTCACATCTTCTTTAAATAGTAGTTATGGTAATGGTATCGCAGTCTTCTTTACGGAAGGTAATATCTATCGGAAATTAGTAAAAGATAGTGATGAAAATATTTTAGAAGCGCATTTTACAGAACTCGATGCATATGAAGATGCAGAAAAAGACTACGAGAATGTAAAGAAAGAAATACATGAGAATAAAAAAGGTATAGATATTACAAAAATTCTTTTAAATATTAGTGATAAAACAAATAATTATAATGAAATTAGAAAGACAGATATCATTATTGAAAACGAAAATACTGAATATATTAAGTCTAATAGCAATACATTAACACAAGCAGAAATAGAGCCAATAAATGATAAAGAACCATTTGAATTTGAAGACTCTCGTATATTATTAGGAAATATCAAAGGTAGTACAGAACAACTATTTTGGGAATACGGGCATTCTAAATTACCAAACAGACACTTATTAATTAGTGGTAAATCTGGACAAGGTAAAACTTACTTCATGCAATGTTTAATATATGAAATGTCTAAAAATAGTTTAGATAGCTTAATTGTAGACTACACTGATGGCTTCTTAGAAAATCACTTAGAAAAGGAATTTCTCAAAAAATTAGATGATAAGCTGAAAACAAAATTTATTTTCAAAGATAAGCTTCCAATTAATCCTTTTAAAAAAAATGATATTGATTTGGGTGGTTTTTTAGTTTCAGAAGAAAATGATGACATTGCAGACAGAGTTGTTCAAATAATAGATTTTGTTTTCAAATTAGGAATTCAACAAAGTAGTTTATTAAAAGAATCTATAAAAAGTGGCTTAGATATCTATGGCGAAAGCTTCACATTTACTAAATTAAAACAACGCCTATTAGATGAAGAAAGTTCAAATGCAATTAGCCTCGTTGGTCGCATAAGTAAATTATTAGATAAAGACCCCTTTGTTTATAATGAAAATAATTTTTCTTGGGAAAAGATATTCAATAATCAAGGTAATGTTAACATTATGCAATTAAAGGGCTTTGTACCTGATATTCAAAAAATCATAACTGAGTTTTTACTATGGGATTTATATAATTACTCTGAAAGAAAAGGTGAGAAAAATTCGCCTATACCAGTACTATTAGATGAAATGCAAAACTTAAATCACAAAGAAAGCTCACCTACAACAAAGATTTTAAAAGAAGGGAGAAAGTTTGGATGGTCTTCTTGGTTAGCTACCCAATCAATTAGTTCAATAAAAAATAATGGTGGTGATATCTCAGCATTATTTAATGCAGCACAGCAAATACATTTTGCTCCACCTGAAGATCAAATCCCTTTTATTAGTAAAAATATTTCAACTAACAATGATGAACGCAAACGTATAGAGCAAAAATTATCCTCATTAAATAAGGGAGAATGCATTGTAAATGGCTATGCAAATATAAATGGTGAATTGAAAAAAGTTATAGAGACAATAGAAGTAACTCCTCTTGAATATAGAAAATAGACAAACCCTAGACATTAATGGTGCTCAACCCTTAAAATGAGAACTTAATAAAAACACAATGATTCTAGGCTGCTAATTCTCTGATTTTAATAGGAGATAAGTAGCCTAGTTTTTGTTGAATTCGATTACTATTATAGTTTTTAATGTAATTAGCGAGGAAAGAAAACTTTCTATCGGGCGTTATCAGCTGGGGTTCCCTTTCAGGACAGACTTCTGATAATTCTTTCACTCCTTTACCATACTAATTTATAAAGATTGAGAAATATAGTTTCTAATATTTTCAATATACGACTCATTTCTTTTGTAGTAAGTCCACCTGCCAATTCAAGTCGCTTCTAATAAATTCAACCGTTGCAACATAGATAAGTACTTAGAAATAGTTGAAGGGAATCTTATCAAAAACCTCCATCACTTATGATACGCTTCCCCACGCATAATCTTAAATGCACGGTAGATCTGCTCTATCAATATGACGCGCATCATTTGGTGTGGGAAGGTCATTTTACTGAAGGATAATGCATAATCGCTACGGTCTAGCACGTCTTTATGTAAGCCGTTGGATCCACCAATAATAAAGGTAAAGTCACTTTGTCCTCTAGTCATTCTCCCTTCTATTTCTTTAGCTAATCCTTCAGACGTCAACATATTGCCTTTGATTTCAAGTGTTATGGCAGTTGACTGGGGTTTTACTTTTGCTAATAAGCGTTGGCCTTCTTTCTCCTTCACTTGTTCAACTTCTTTGTCGCTCATATTTTCAGGTGCTTTTTCGTCGGGCACTTCTATAACTTCAATTTTGGAGTATGCTCCTAAACGTTTTTCATATTCTGCGATTGCTTGTTTCCAGTATTTTTCTTTTAATTTACCTACTGTTAGTATCGTAATCTTCATCATTGTCCTCCAAATTCATAATAAACAATTGTTATTAGAGTTATCCACAAGTTGTACACTTATTCACACTATTCCCTCTTATTATAACAGGAATGTATATCATTATTTAATAATCTTTACGTTTTCTAAGCAAAAATACGTTAATAACATGTTAATTTGTGGATAACCCTGTGTATAATGTGGGTATTTCCTTGTTAATTGTGCACATCTCTGGATAACTATGGATAAAACAGTGGATAAGTTGATGGGTGTCTTACATACTTATTCACAAATTTTACGTTTTCTTCATGATTTTTTCCTAAAAAAGCTTTTATTAGCTAAGTTATCCACTGTTTATAATTATGCTCTAATTTTATATTGGTTTTCAATTAAGACACAGGGATGTATGACCAACGAATTTAGTAATACTATTCTTACACATAATAAAAAACCAATATCTCAAATTGTGATATTGGTTAGATTATTACAATACAAATCAGCCTAATGATTTATCAATAATCACTAGTCTTCCTCAATTAATTTGTGAGTTTATTTATAGATTGCATCATCCCTACGTAATAATGCATTAAGAATCCGCTAATTCTCATATTAATTCTCTATTATTAATAATCTGTTAATGCGCAGTAGATGACTGGTTTCTAAATGCGCCTTGTATAATGCTTTTTAAAGCACTACTTCTTTATTTATAAAGATTAGTAGTGCTTATGCAATTGCTTGAGCAATTGCGTTCTAACAAAACAGTCATCCTTGCGAAGGCCGGACAACGAAATTTAGCATTCGCCTATACCAATGCATTCAAAGCCGCTTAACTATCCAATTGAGCTTGCTTTCAGTTTAGGATTACATTAGCCATTGGCTAATGCATTAAGAAGCTCTAACCCCTTCAATCAAGGGGCAAGGGCTTCTATAACGTATATATTGGGGTTGCATTGGCTTTGTCAGTATCGCACAACAATACTTCACGTTCCGTGTCGATGTCGTGTTCATTTAGAACTTGTCCGACGCTCATGCGGGCTAGATCTTTCATGTTGTTATCTTGAGATAAGTGAGATAGGTAAATGCGTTTAGTGCTACCTGTGATGACGTCTGTCATTGCGTGTGCTGCATCTTCATTGGAAACGTGTCCCATATCGCTCAAGATACGTTGTTTTGTCTTCCATGGATAACCACACATGCGTAACATATCTACATCGTGATTACTTTCAAAGACGAATGCGTCACTGCCTTGAATCATACCTTTCATGCGGTCTGAAACGTAACCTGTATCAGTTAAAATCGTAAACTTCTTATAGTTGTTATGGAATATATAAAATTGTGGATCGATAGCGTCATGTGAAACGTTAAACGATTCGATATCGAAGCCAGCTAATGATTTCGTTTCGTATGGATTAAAGATGAATTTTTGATCTATTGGAATTTTACTGTCTTTCTTTTCGATGGCTGACCATGTTTTTTCATTCGCATAAATAGGTAAGTTGTATTTACGTGCTAATACGCCTAATCCTTTAATATGGTCTGAATGTTCGTGAGTAACTAAAATGCCGTTTAAATCTTTAATCTGTTTATCAATTTGTCCAAAAAGTTCTTCCATTTTCTTCCCAGTCAAACCTGCGTCGACTAGGATACTGCCTTTATCATTTTCCACATAAGTGGCGTTTCCTGTACTACCACTCGCTAATACACTCATACGTATCAAGCGATTCACCCTTTCTAATCTGTAAACACTGTTTAGTATATATTGTTATAGGGCAGACTACGGTTTATGTGCCGTCAATATACCCTCTGTCTAAAAATTTTCATTGCTCCTGCTGTTAGGAGCACTGCGCATAGCTAATGTCATATTATGCATACGACTGCAATCACAGTATTTTAAAAATCCTGTCGCATAATATTACTCTCTCTTCCGCTTCAACTTACCGCTATTTTTACGCTTTCATTATACTATATCGCTTTATTTTTTGCTTTTGTATAACGCTCATCAACAGTATTTAATTTTAACATACTTTATGGATATTTCATCTGAATAAAATTGGAAAGGTTTGTTAATCATTTTTCAATTTATAAAAATAAAAGATTCATCTCCTACGCAATGTAGAAAACAAATCTTTTACGTCATGCTATATAGTTATATAACTTTCTTATTTATTGAAATAAACGCTATTATTTTGCATCGTTTTTAGTCCAAATTTTCACTTTATTATTTCCAGTAGTTAGCGTTTGAAGTGGGCCTATCATAGACTCATTTTCTCTCAACTCATCATTTAAATCTGTGTTGAGTGTTAATGAATTACCATTTTCATCTTCATAGTCTGCATCAACAATACGTACTTTAGGTAATGTCTCGGTATCATGTACTTTTCCTTTAAATTCAATAAATGATTCTGGTACAGAGATATTTAAATATACATCATTACCTTCTTCAACTATTGATAAATCAGGGTTAACATTTTCATCTATAAAATTACGATCTTCTCTATTAAATTGATTCGCTTTATTAAAATATGCATTATCTTCAATATAGACTGGTTGTTTTATCTTATGGAATGATTCATGATCGCCTTCTTCTTTAGCAACCGCTTCTTTAAATTCTGATAGTGACGTGCTATAACCATTATAAATTTCAGTTCCTACATTAGATATACCTTCTTGTCCAATAAATATGTTGTTATAAAATCTATCATCGCCACCATAAACTGGTGCAAATCCTGCTATTAATGTACTGTGTGGCACATGGTATGGCGTTGCTCTATCCAACATTAACCTATGTACTATTTCGCCATTAATAATATTATTAACGTAAGCCCCACCTTGTGCATGGTTGTCTAAAGCATAATCCGCAGTTAGTATATTGTTATCTACAATATACGGACCGCTACTTACTTCTACGAACAAGTCTCTAGTATTATCGTTAAATATGTTCTTACTTATTCTTGTTCCTTGTGTCTGCCAATCAAACCACATACCTAGTGAACAATTATGAACATAATTGTTGTACACTTGTGTATCTATCGCAGCATGCAACTTGATACCTGCAATTTCATAACCAAAAAATTCTCTCTTATTACCTATATTATAAATATGGTTATTATATATTTTACTAAATGCGCTTCCTAAATGTCCTACTACTGCATTCTGTCCACAATCATGTATCACATTATTTCTAACAATATGCGATCCTATGGTTTCTTTATTCCAATCACTATTTACTGCTTTAAAGACGGTCTCTATTTGATATTGATAACCTGGTTTGTCTTTTCTATAAGTATTTAAATTGTCACCTGTTGAAATCTCTTTACCTATAGCAATCGCACTACACACGGCGTTATAAAGTGTATTATTTTCGATAATCCAGCCTTTACTCCAATGTGTATCAATCATGCCTGTTTGCGCTGCAGTTGGAGGTGACCATTGCGTTGCTACGTTGGCAATTTCAAAGTTTCTTATTGTAATATAATTTGTATGCATTTTGAAGGGACGAAATGCGCTTTTTCTAACATTTATTTCCGTTACTTCATTATTGGGGTTATAGTCATGAAAATTCACATATATCGTCGTTATATCTTTTTCTACTTTTGCGTACCAGACATAGACTGATAGGTCTTTATAATCATAAGTAACTTGTTTATTTGTCCAATGGTCTAGTGTTTCTTCAACCAATTTCGGATTAGCCAATTGTTCATATTCACTTACTTCAAAAAGTGATTGATCATTTAAATATACTTGTCCTAAACTCTTATCGTTATCGACTGCTAACCAATCGCCAAATAATTTTGTAGCAAATGGGTTAAAATCTTTAAATATCTTGTTATCTATTTCTACTTTCCATATACTGCCGTCGATTTGTTGCCATCCTGTTATTTCTTCAGAGCCTTTAATAATCACCTGTTCGTCCTTGGCTGCTTCAAATGAAATTCTTCTAGACTCGCTTAATCCTGTGTTTATATGTGTTATTTCTTCACGATATATCCCTTCATGCACAATGATACTGTCCCCAGGTTGTGCAACTGAAGCAGCTTTATCTATTGTTAAGAATGGTGATTCGACATTACCTAATCCACAATCTGAACCTTTTTTATCTACATGAATACAATTTGTCATAGTAATCCCTCATTTTATTTATATATTTGTTTGTCTCTCATTTCACCTACGTTATTTGTTCTAATTTGTTCTTTTATGTGTCTAATAAATTTTTCATAATTCAAAAATAAAGTGAATATGGTTACGATAGCTACTGCTAACAATGGAAAATAAATTTGCATGGATTTTATCGCAAAAATGGTACTTTGGGATTGAACTGAGGCTCCAGCAACATACCCACCTACGGATAGTGACCATCCAACAATTGCAGATTGCAAACCTGAACCAATCTTCATGCCAGCACTTGCTAAACTGAATATTGAGCCTTGTACTGGTACGCCCGTCTTCCAATAAATGATATCTCCAACATCTGCTACAATACCGCTTAATGCTGCTGTAAAAGGTACTAATCCTATTCCATGAATAATTAATCCAACGACTAAAAGTGTTAAGTTCTCTGAGAATATGCCCATCATAATATACGAAATAATAGATATAATTAATCCGATGATAATACTATTTTTGATACCTACTTTTTCGGCAAATTGAGGTGCTACTAATAATCCTAAAATGGTAGGTAATAGTGTCGCTATACTCATAATTGCCATTACATTTGCGTCATTAAAAATGTACGTTGCGTAATAAATTCTCATACTATTATCCGTTTGTCTCAAATACCACAATAAATATAAGACGATTGTGATCAGGAAATATTTTTCAGTTATTAAAGATTTAATAATTAAACTAAATGGAATACGCTTTGTTTTTTTAACTTCACGGTATTGCTTTTCGGCCACATTTCTTTCTTTTACAAAATAACCTGTAATCATTAATGGGATTGCACATAACAACGCGTATATAGCTGAAGTATATGTCCAACCTTGCTGATTATCGCCAAAACTTGTTACAAAATAGACTGTGAAAGTTGTTATACATAACACGCTTATATTAGAGAATATAAATCGTATACTTCCTAGTGAAACTCTATCTTTTTCATCTTTAGTCATAAATGATACTAGTGATGAATAAGCAACATTATTCGCTGTATAAAAAATAACTGAAATCAAAAAATATACGATAAAAATATATGCAATTTGTCCTGTATAACTAAACGACGTTGGCACATTAAATAACATAAATGTTAAAACGCCCAATACAGGTGCTGTCCAAAAGACCCAAGGCTTGGCTTTCCCCATTTTAGTGTTTGTATTATCTATAATACTTCCCATAAAAATGTCTGAAAAACCATCTGCAAAACGACAAAAAAGTATAATAGTTCCAATAACTGAGCCTGCAATACCAACTACATCTGTCATGTAAATAATGATAAATGATGCGATAAAAGTCCAACTGTAATTAGCACCAAAATCCCCTACCCCAAATACAACTTTTTCAGAAGTGCGTAACTTGGTTGAACCATTAACTTGGCTTTCGTCAGCATAAGAACTATCATGCGTACCCGAAATTTTATCCATTAAATTCCCCCCTTTGCTAGTTGGTTTGTTTTTTAAATTAACTAACTAGCTTAAGTGAAATATTACCATTGTAGTTTGATTTTGTAAACGCTTTCTTATTAATGTTTTATGTCTCTCTTCGAGAAATAAGTCGTTAGTTATTATTTGGGATAGAAAAAACGCACATCTCTTTAAGAGACATGCGTTTGATTCATTATATTATTCTTCAATTACTTTCGGGCTATCGGATACGGCTTCAACATAGTAAGTTTTAATCTTTTCTCCATGTTTTACTTTAATCTCCCAATTGGCTTCGAGTACTTGCACATTGGGTTCTTTCACAACCGTGTAGTAACCAAGTCTTGCGTTAGTAACTTCATCGTTGCGTTTAAGGTAACGGTTAAAGTAAAGGGCTTCTATTGCGCTTCTCGCCGTATTCACTTGTTTTTTCTCGTTGTTAGCACCTTCTGATGGTGTGATAGACTTCATTGCCGTTTGTTTATAGCTCGAAGCTTTACCATCATTATTTATATTAAATTCTAATCTCGCTTTGTTGTTATTCATTATTGGGTAATCTTCGTAAGTTTGTTCAAACGTTACGTTTTTGTTGTCTATGTTACTCATTTCATAGTCTTTACCTTTATACACCTTATCTTTGACGTATGTCTTTAAGTCGGTATATTGATCATTGCTGATGTCGATAGGACTACCGATATCACCTTTGGCCACGGCACCTGAGTCTTCACTCGATATATCAGAATGCGCTTTAGCATAGGATGAAAAATCAAATGAACGCGCGGTTAACAACTGCATTTTTAAATTTTTAACACTTGGGAGGTTGTCTGGAATTTTAATTTCTTCTTGTTTAAAATCCACAGCATTTTCAGCTTCACTATCATTGATATGGGACTTATTCACCTTATCTATATAGATAATGACCAAGCTAATGTTTACTAGAATAAAGACGAAAATAAATAAAGTTTTTGTAAGTTTCCAGTTCATTTATTCTAGCCCCCCATCGCTGTATGCACGCCATTCGCCATCATATTGTACATACCATTGTGGTTTGAATTCACTATTGCGTTGGATTTCAATATCGGTATTATCTGATTTGTTATCCATATTGTAGCCGATCGTCATGTTTGTTACTTCTTCAAAGTTAATCTCTGGGTTGTTTGCTAATTCTGCGCGTACAGTCTCAGCACCAGGTAGTTTAACCTCATCTTCACCACTATCAATCGTTACATTGGCTTTCAATAGTGCACGTGCATAACTAAAGACGCCTTTATCGCCCCATGATACTTTAATGTTATTAAGATCATCATTATTAAACGTTGGACGGCCGTTTAAGAACATTTGATATGTCAGTTCACCAGTCTTGTTATCCACATTGAATAACCTGAAATCATCTGTAAAGCCACCGTGATTGTTTATATAATCAAAGGTACTCGGTATGCTTTCTTTCATATTAGTAGAACGATTTTCATCTTCTGAGAGATTTGTATAGCGGTATTTTTCACTGTCATCGCTATAATTGGCAACGCCCGTATTATTATTATATGTTGCGTTACCGCTTTTTGAACTACGCACAACGACAGAGTCATTAAATAGTATTGCATTCATCGTATCTACACTAATGCGATTATAAATAGTGTGATATGATTTCAAGCCTTTAGGCGCTTTTGGTGCGAAAATATGTGTAGCCCTATCAATCGTATCTTTATTCGTAATAATCTCAGTATAAGGCTTCATATTTTTCTGTTGCTGCTTCATTACCTTTTCAAATTGGCTGAGTTTAGCAGACGTTGTCATACGCACAACGTTATGGCGATCTTTACTAATCGCATAGAGCTTCACTGTACCATCTTTATTATTGTCGACGATTAAGCGATCGAATTTAAAATTGTTTGGCACTTTAGCGTTAATATTCAAGGCTTGACCTAAATAAGTAGCTAATGGCATATCATACGTAAAATCCAATATTAAAAATTCATCACTAAGATCTGGGATAATTAAGTTATGGTTACTATGCATTTGCTCTGAACGTAATACACGATGATTCTTCAATGGCTTCAATGTTGCTTCTACATTACTTTTCGTCGCTTCCATACCTTCAGAATCTTCACCTTTAGAATGAATTACCTGATAGGGTGTAACCACTTTATCCATTCCTTGATCTAATGGCTTCCCTATGGTCTTAGCTTCTGTTTCTTTATTATCTTGTTGCTTATCCACATTGGCTAAATCGGGTGAGAAATTCCAGGTCATATATGTTAAAACGGCACTCATTAATACAAGAAGGATAAGGATTATGGATTTGATTAACTCTTTACTCCGCATCCCAATCACCATCTTCTAAAACTTCACATGGAAGCGTAATAAAGATTGACGTGCCTTGTCCTTCTACACTGTTTGCCCATATACGGCCATTGTGAGCTTCTACAATTTCTTTAGAAATAGCTAATCCTAGACCTGTACCACCCATCTTACGTGTACGTGCTTTATCTACACGATAGAAGCGGTCAAAGATCTTATCTACTTTATTGATTGGAATACCAATACCATTATCTTTCACACGAATCGTCATACGATTATATAACGCATTCTGTTTCACGTGAAACTCAACACGTTTATCACCACGTGAATATTTCATCGCATTGGTAATAACGTTATCAAATACTTGTGTCATCTTATCTGGATCAATTTCAGTAAAGATCGTTTGTTTTGGAATTTCACGGATAAACGTCGTATCTTTCGCAGACATCTCGTGACGGTTAATAATTTTATTGATAAACATATTAAAGTCGACGATTTCTTTAGTAATTTGATCAGATTCGTTGTCCATCTTAGATAATTGTAGTAAATCGTTTACAAGACGAATCATACGTTCTGTTTCTTCACGTGTAACGGATAGGAATTGTGGTGCTAGGTCGTCATCTTTCCACGCGCCACCTTCTAATGCTTCGATATAACTGTTCATCGAAGTCAGTGGTGTACGTAATTCGTGAGACACGTTAGCCACGAATTCTCGACGTTCTCGTTCAACTTGTTGTTGTTCAGTTACATCATGTAGCACGGCGATATAACCTGTGACAAAGCCAGTTTCTTGAACAATCGTACTAAAGTTAACTCGAACGATAATGCCTTCCGTCTCATTGATGTCTAACAAGAAACTATCGTTATTCTCTTGAATTTCATCTAATGAGAAATCTTCTTCAAGATTCAATACGTTAAGCATATAATCGCCAATAATATCTTCTTTCATTGTCCCCATCATCGTTAATGCCATGTCGTTAACAATACGTATACGTCCGCGTCGATCTGTTGCGATAATACCATCACTCATGTGTGTGATAACGGAATCGAGACGTCGTTTTTCACTTTCGGTATTTGCCTGTGCTTCTTGTACACGTTTAGATAGGTTATTGAAGGCGAGTGCGAGCTCGCCAATTTCATCGTTACCATAAATTTTTACACGTTGCGTATAGTTACCTTTAGACATTTCTACGGTCTGGTTCCGCATGTCTGTAATGGGTTTCGTAATTGTACGTGCAATAAAGAACCCAAGGATTACCGTAATTAACAATGAAATCCCTGTACCAACGATGAAGATTTGGTTGATATTACTTAACTGGTTATATACATCGTTTATATCTGCTTCGATATAAACGTCACCAATCGTACCATCGTTAGATGTTTTAACAGGTAAGTTATATACCCAAACACGTTGTTTACCATTACCGTAATCTTTTAATACGGTATGGCTATTGATTTCACCTAGTGACAGTGCTTTTTGAATGGAATTATCATTGGCTCTTTGATTTATTAGACTACGCGTAGACTGCTTTGAAGTAGCCATGATAATCTGATCTTTATCAATAAAGCGAATTTCTTCTATTTCTTGTCTATTAGCATACTCATTCAATAAGTTTTGAACTTCTTTTTGAGCATTTACCGAATTATCTTCGTCGTAGACCTTTTCAATATTAATTTCTATTTGTTTCGCATATTGCGAAATATTATTTTTAAATGTTTGTGTTAACTCTTTTTCAAGGCTATTCGTGAAATATAAACCGATAATTTGCATACCGATTATAATCAGCAATACATAGACGATAACAAGTTTCGTGTGTAAGGATTGAAAATGTTTAAGCCATTTCATTTAACATGGCCTCTAATCATGTTGTTGGAGGAAATATCCAACACCACGGCGTGTCACTATATATTCTGGATGAGATGGATCATCCTCAATTTTTTCACGTAAGCGTCGAATTGTAACGTCTACAGTACGCACATCACCAAAATAGTCATAGCCCCAAACGGTTTGTAATAAATGTTCGCGTGTCATGACTTGCCCCATATGTTTAGATAAATAATGGAATAGTTCGAATTCACGGTGTGTTAATTCGATGTCACCGCCACGTTTTTTAATAGAGTAAGCATCTGGATAGATAACGATATCTTTAATAGTAATTTCATTAGATTCGTCGTTAATTTCTTGTGCTGGTTGTGAATAATGACGACGTAAATTTGCTTTCACACGTGCGATTAATTCACGTGTGCTAAATGGTTTCGTTACATAGTCATCGGCACCTAGCTCAAGACCTAATACTTTATCTATTTCTGAATCTTTTGCAGTTAACATAATGATTGGCATTTCATATTTTTTACGTACTTCACGGCAGACTTCCATGCCATCACGACCAGGTAACATGATATCTAACAACACGATATCTGGCTCTTCATCATATATTAAATCTACTGCATCATTTCCATCATAGGCACAAAATACTTCGTATCCTTCTTTTTTTAAATTAAATTCTAAAATGTCAGCAATTGGTTTTTCATCATCGACTACAACAACTTTTCTAGCCATATTTTATAAACCTCATTTCTATATTGTAGTACATTTACATTAAATTCTACGCACATCTCTATAATATAATTTACCATTTATGGCACTTCAATTCTATTTTTCTAAATAGAAAATTAAAATTGTATATTGTAAAATTATAACATTGTTGCTATAAAATGGGTACTCTTCGAGTCATGAATAGATATTTCCAGTCTATACAATATTGCGTTTACGTTCGAATTAATTGCTTACACAATTTACTTACGAAATAAAAATCTACTTTCCTTCTATATTTAATACTTATAAATTCTTTTTATCCTGATGTAACTACCGAAATATTATACTTGCTAGATTAGCAATTTATACTGAAGTCTAATCTAATCAAGTAGTAATTAAAAAAATAGATACAAAAAAATGCCCATCCTGTTGGATGGGCATTATACGGTCTCGACGGGAATCGAACCCGCGATCTCCTGCGTGACAGGCAGGCGTGTTAACCGCTACACTACGAGACCTAAAAATGGTGACTCCTACGGGACTCGAACCCGTGTTACCGCCGTGAAAGGGCGGTGTCTTAACCGCTTGACCAAGGAGCCTCTCTTAAGCACAAAATAAATTATACCAACTCTTTCATAGGATGACAAGCTCTTTTTTAAATTAAATTAGTATAATTTTCTATCTTAATGGTATAATGTATAGCTTTTTTACCAATACCTATAAAAAACTATAAAAATATGATGAAAGCCCGACAAAATCGCACTCAAACTTTAAGTATCACTACTAAAATACCAATAACAATGCATCAAACTTTAATATTAAACCTATTTATTAAATTTGAAATATTTTATGTTTTCTATGTATTTTGATAAAATAATTAAATAATACATATGAGGAGGCACTCAATTGGCAAAAGTACTATTTATTAACCCAGGTTCTGCAGGACATGTAAATCCAACAGTAGCCGTTTGTAAAACATTAGTAGAGAAAGGCGAGGAAGTTGTATATTACGCAACTGATAAATTCACAGATAGGCTTCAGGATATTGGCGTAGAAATACGTACATTCAATTCAGACGATATGATGGCTCATTTTTCGACTTATGGACGTGATAATCTCTTTAATGTCATGAATGGCTTGTTAAATACTACAGATCTGTTCTTACCAAAAATATTAAAAGAAATCGAAGATGAACACTATGACTATATGATTTATGATTCTATGTTTGGATGCGGCTATATGTTGGCTCAAAAATTAGGTATTCCTGCTATTTCTTCTATTACAACATTTGCACACACTAAAGATTCATTTGAGCAATTCACAAATCAATTGAACGTAAATTTAAGCGATGAAGCAAAAGATGAAGCTGACAAAGCGTTTACTACTTTAAAGACACGTTTAGAACAAACTTATGATATTTCAATTCCTTCAAGATTTGAAGTGATGAATAATCCAGGTGACTTAAATATTTCATACGTCATGCGAAACTTCCAAATTAACTCTGATACGTTTGACAGTAATCGTTATTTCTTTGCTGGACCGTCCGTAATCATGCCACAGCCTTCGGACTTCATGGCAGAAATTGATCAGTCTAAACCAATTATCTACATTTCTTTAGGTACTGTTTTTAATGAAAATATCCCGTTTTTCAATAAGTGTTTTAAAGCATTGGCTGATGTTGACGCCACAGTTGTAGTTTCTATTGGAGAAACGAATCGTATAGAGGATTTTGATGAAGTGCCTTCCAACTTTATTATAAAGTCATTTGTACCTCAAACTGAATTACTACAATACACTTCATTATTCTTGACACATGCAGGTATGAATAGTGCAAATGAAGCAATTATGATGGGCGTACCGATGCTAGCTTTTCCACAAAATGCAGACCAACCCGTTGTAGCACAACAAATAGAAGATTTAAATATCGGGCAACAATTAAATTCCGAAACTTTTACTGTAGAACAATTGAAACAAACCGTATTAACAATGCTTAATCATTTAGAAGAATACCAAAACAATATAGATATGATTAAAGACCCTTCACATAGTGAACAATACGGTTATGAATTAGCCACGAATAAAATTTTAGAGTTTCGTGACGCGCATTGCATAATGCAAAAATAAATATATACAAAAAACCTTGTAGCCAAATCATTTTTTACAAAATGAATGACTACAAGGTTTTCTTTTAACAGAAGTTCACTGGCACTATTTACTTACCATAATGAACTTAATAAGTTTGTTTGATTACGGTCTGGACCTACTGAGAAGATAGAAATCTTAACATCACTTAATTCAGAGATACGCTCTAAATATCTACGTGCGTTATCAGGCAATTCATCTAATGAACGACAACCTGTTACATCTTCTGTCCAACCAGGCAATGTTTCAAAAATTGGCTTACAACGTTGTAAGTCTTTCAAGTTTGCTGGATATTCAGTGATTTCTTTACCGTCTAACTCATAAGCAGTACAGATTTTAACTTCTTTTAGACCTGTTAACACATCAATAGAGTTGATTGATAAGTCTGTAATACCACTCGCACGGCGAGAGTGACGTAATACAACTGAATCGAACCAACCTACGCGGCGTGGACGACCTGTAGTTGTACCGTATTCACGGCCTACTTCACGGATATGGTGTCCGTCATCATCAAATAGTTCAGTTGGGAATGGACCATCGCCTACACGTGATGTATATGCTTTACATACACCAATCACTTTAGATACGAATGTTGGACCTACACCGCCACCAACAGTAACATTACCTGCAACTGGGTTACTTGAAGTAACAAATGGGTATGTACCATGATCGATGTCTAACATTACACCTTGCGCGCCTTCAAATAATACTTTTTCTTCTGCTACGAATGCATCGTCTAAAACTTTTGCAGTGTCAGTAACGAATGGAGCTAAACGTTGGCCGGCTGCATAATAAGCTTCAAAAATTTCATCAAATGTTGGACATGGTTTACCAAACATGCCTTCGAAGTATGCACCTTTGTACTCAATATTATCTTTTAATAATCTTTCGAATGTTTCTTTGTCTAATAAATCGGCAACACGAATACCAATACGTTGTGCTTTATCTACGTAAGCAGGGCCAATCCCTTTTTTCGTTGTACCAATTTTATTATCTCCACGACGTTCTTCTTCATATTCATCTTGTTTAATATGATAAGGTAAAATAACTTGTGCTCGGTTTGAAATACGTAAGTTATCTGTTGAAATACCTCTTTCATTTAAAGCGTCTAATTCTTTTAATAGTGCCACTGGATCTACAACGACACCGTTACCAATCACTGCTAATTTTTCTTTATAAAAAATACCAGATGGTACTAAGTGTAATTTATATGTTTCTCCGCCAAATTTAATAGTATGACCTGCATTATTACCGCCTGAAAAACGTGCAATAACATCTGCTTGTTCTGCTAAGAAATCTGTAATTTTACCTTTACCTTCGTCTCCCCATTGTGTCCCAACTACTACTATTGATGACATATGAGCACCTCCAAGTTTTCTCGATTAACCATTACGTATTTTACCAATACACAGGATAGATTGCAAACCAAAAATCGAACATTGATTTTCAATGATTCTCTCTATTCAACAAAAAATATCAACTAACTTGTATGCAGATTTAGGCTAGTGATACCAAGGTCTTATCGGACTAATTTGTAAAATAAGGACACATACTTACTTATAAATCTATGAACCAAACACAAACAAAAACCGTACAATAAAACTTCAAATCGATTTATCATACGGAAAATATTTTTTATTATTTTTTAACCCATTTCAGCATGTGCATAGTCTATATCTGTAAATTTGTTGTATTGTTTCATAAAGTGCAGCTTCACTGTTCCTGTAGGGCCATTACGTTGCTTAGCGATAATAATTTCAATTTCCCCATTTTCATCATTTGTTTGAGGTTCGAAATTAGTATCATCATCATCGTCTTCTTCGTCTTCGCCACGATTATAATAATCATCGCGGTATAAGAAAGCGATGATATCGGCATCTTGCTCGATAGAACCTGACTCACGAATATCACTCATCATCGGACGTTTATCTTGACGCTGCTCAACGCCACGTGATAGCTGACTCAGTGCAATAACAGGACATTCTAGCTCTCTAGCAATAGCCTTTAATGTACGTGAAATCTCAGAAACTTCTTGTTGTCTGTTATCTGAAAAACGTGAGCCACTACCTGAAATTAATTGTAAGTAATCAATAACAACCATATCTAATCCGTGCTCTTGTTTTAAACGACGGCACTTAGAACGAATGTCTGTAATCCGAATACCTGGTGTGTCATCAATAAATATCTTAGTACGTGACAGTTTGCCGACTGCTATAGTAAATCTATTCCAGTCTTCTTCAGTCATCATACCAGTTCTCAGGCGGTTTGAGTCCACGTTTCCTGAACTACAAATCATACGTGTTGCAAGTTGATCTGCACCCATCTCTAGCGAGAATATACCTACTGAAAAATGATCTTCATGTGTTGCAACTTTTTGCGCAATATTAAGTGCGAAGGCAGTCTTACCTACTGAAGGACGTGCTGCTAAAATGATTAAATCATTACGGTTAAACCCTGCTGTCATCTGGTCTAAATCTCTGTAGCCCGTTGGAATACCTGGAGTTTGACCACTGTTTTGATCTAATAGTTCTGCATTCTCATATACTTCACCAAGTACATCTCGAATATCCTTAAATCCATCACTTTCACGTGAGGATGATAATTCTAATATACGACGTTCAGCGTCGTTAAGTATCGTATCTAGTTCCAGCTCATCATTATAACCATCATTCGCAATACTATCTGCAGTTTGTATTAATTTACGTTTAGTTGCATGCTTAAAAACAATCTCAGTATAGTATTGGATATTACGTGTTGTCGGCACATTACTTGATAATTCTGCAAGATATTGAGGACCACCCGCTTCATTCAATCGACCCTCTTGTGTCAACTGATCCATAATGGTTACCACATCAATATCTCTATTATCTTCATTGAGGTTCATCATTGCTCTAAAGATGTGTTGATGTGCACCTCTATAAAATGACTCAGGAAGCAATACTTCCTGAGTTGTGTTGATTAATTCTGGATCTATGATAATGGCACCTAAGACAGACTGTTCAGCCTCATTACTGTGTGGCATTTGATTTTGTTCATACATTCCATCCATTGTGATTACACCTCATATCTCAATCCACTATTATTGTTCAACTGTGTGTACACGGATTGTACCTTCAACTTCTTTATCTAGTTTAACTGGTACGTTAGTGTAACCTAATGCATGGATACCGTTTGGTAAATCCATTTTACGTTTATCAATTTTAATGTTGTGTTGTTCTTGTAATGCTTGCGTGATTTGTTTCGTACTTACTGAACCAAACAATTTACCGCCTTCGCCTGTTTTAGCAGACACTTCGACTTCAATTTCACTTAATTGTGCTTTTAATTGTTTAGCATCTTCAATTTCTTGTTGACGCTCTGCTTCAGCAGCTTTATTTTTTTGTTCTAATTGTTTTAAATTACCAGGCGTTGCTTCTATTGCATAATTTTTCTTTAATAAGAAGTTATTTGCATAACCTACTGGTACGTCTTTAACCTCACCTTTTTTACCTTTACCTTTTACATCTTGTGTGAATATTACTTTCATGCATTTTCACTCCTACTCATTTGTTCTGTTATAGCTTGTTGTAATTGTTCTATTGCTTCATCCACTGTTACATCTTTTAACTGTGTGGCTGCATTAGTTAAATGACCACCACCGCCAAGTGCTTCCATTGTTAATTGCACATTGACAGCACCAAGTGAGCGGGCAGACATACCTATTACATTTTCTTCTCTTCTTGCAATTACGTACGAAGCCTCTACACCATCTAAACTTAACAGTTCATCGGCAGCTTGTGCAACTGTAACAGGATGATAAATTTTATCATTCGAACCGTGTGCAATAGCCACACCATTTTCTTGTAATTTCACTGTTTGAATCAACTCGGTACGATTGATATACGTATCAAGATCGTCTTTCAAGAAATGTTGTGTCAATATTGTATCTGCACCGTGTGCACGTAAGTAACTTGCAGCATCGAAGGTTCTAGAACCTGTTCGTAGCGTAAAGTTACGCGTATCTACAATAATACCTGCAAACATTACTGTCGATTCTAAACGCGTTAATCGTTGTTCTGTCGGTTGATACTCAAGTAGTTCTGTCACAAGTTCTGCAGTTGAACTTGCATATGGTTCCATATAAACAAGCAATGGACTCGAAATAAAGCTTTCTCCACGTCTATGATGGTCAATAACCACTTTACGGTTAGCTTTATTTAAAATGTTCTCATCGATAACCATTTCAGGTTTATGCGTATCTACAATGACTAATGTTGTCTTAGATGTCATAATATCCCATGCTTCATCCGATGTGATAAAACGGTCTTTTAATTCTGGTTTTTCATTTACTGCATCCATAACACGTCGTAATGTTGGATCAATGTCAGAATCATTTAAGACGATATACGCATCTAGGTTATTCATCATTGCAAAACGTGACACACCAATTGCACCACCGATGGCATCTAAGTCAGGGCGTTTATGTCCCATGATGATAACTTTGTCGCCTTCCATTAGAATATCTTTAAGCGCATGTGATATAACACGTGCTCTAACACGTGTACGTTTTTCCATTGGGTCAGTCTTACCGCCATAGAAACGTACATTGCCGTTCATATGCTTGATAGCAACCTGGTCACCACCACGTCCTAGTGCTAAGTCTAGGCCTGATTGTGATAGTTCCCCTAAATCTATTAAATCTTCAGATCCTTCACCGACACCGATACTTAAAGTTAGTTGTGCACGGTAACCGACACTCTTTTCACGCAACTGACTTAAAATACTAAAGTTTGTTGCTTCTATGTTGTTTAATATATCTTGATTTAAATAAGCAACAAATTGATCTGAGCTGTAACGTTTGAAATAAATGTTATGCTCACTAGCCCATCTACTAATCACACGTGTAACCATCGAGTTAATCTCTGATTTTTGTGTGTCATTCATATTTTGCGTAATCTCGTCATAATTATCTAAGAACAATGTAGCAATAATCGGTTTAGAGTCTTCATATAGCTTATTTGTCTGTACTTCTTCAGTAATATCAAAGAAATACAATACATGTTCTTTTTCAGAATAACGTACGCGATAGTGGTACTCATTTTCAGAAATCTCAACTTCTTGTGTTTTTTCTAATTGCTTTAAGATATTAGGATATACTTCATTAACTGGATCGGAAATTACATTACGCGTTAAGCGTTCCGACATAAATTTGTTCATCCACTCTATGTTTTCATTTTCATCTAAGATAATCATACCGATTGGCAAATTTTTAATTGCGATATTATTGCCTGCCGAAATATGGCCACTTAGATTATCAACATAGCTATCTAGTTTCTGTAAAGCTCGTCTTACCATTATTGCTGTCCCTACAATAATAATCACTAATACAACTGTCGCTATGCCTGCAATGAGCTGGTTAAAAACAAACCAAACTACGACAAGTGCAATTGCTGTGAACGCCATAATAATAAATGGTAAAACTAACGCTTTTTTAGTGGATTGACGGTTCATTCTTCCACCTCAAATCATTTTTTAATGATACTTTTTAAGTTAATACACAAATCTATAACACCCAGGAGACTCACAATATGTGTTAGTGGCATTAAAGCTGTCCCTATAACCATGAATAACACAGAAAGTGCGGTTGGCATTGATTTTGCCTTTCCGAAAAAGTGAATAACACTTAAGCCCTGAATATACATACATAATGATAACACAATTTCAAAGTTTAAAACGATACTTTGGAAAGTCCCTGGTTGGCTCGAAAACATAACACAAATTAAGACGATAATATACATCCATAATAGTGAACGCTTCATTTGCCAAGCATATAACGGTTTAAATATTGGTGTAGCGATTTTGAACTTACGTAAAATTGGAAAAGTAATAATTAAATTGATTAAAATAAGTAGAAATACTGTAATAATGACATAACTTGGTAACTGAACTGACATCTGGCGGAAGCCTTCTTCCAGCATTTGCTTATATTCTGCAGTTCCCGCAATTCCAGAAACAACGTTATGCATGTAATCTTTCACTGGTTTTATCAAAACTGTAGAACTTGGTATTTTATCAAACGTTTGTAGTCCCATAAACGCAATTAACGAGAACATACTAATATATGTAGTTGTTATATAAAGTATGCGTTCTTTAGATGTACGTTCTTTTAATAATTGGCCAATAACAAAACTCACTAAGAGTATGATGACCATAGTGCTCAACACAAATATATTACCTAGTAACGTTGTTAATACCACTGTAATGACTGCTGTTAAACCAAATGATTCAATAGACTTATGCCATAAGATAATACCTGGAATTGTTGCAAAGATACCTAACACCAGGCCTAACGGAGGTAATATATGTAAAGCTAAAGCCACTACGATTAGCGTTAGTATACTAAGCACAGTTACTTTAGGATATATTTTTGAAAACAATTTCGCCACTCCCATACTATTTTTGACTATAACTATTATTTTAACCTCTTTAAAACTTTTATACAATTATTGGCAATCCAAATACAGAAGATAACGATATACTATACTTTCCATAATTATAAACGTATAAATAACTGAACTAATCAACACTTCACGGTATTACATTTTTAATGCTACTACTTTTAGTTTCATTTTATGCCACCACAACTTAAATAATTGTACAAAAAAAGGATGTACTATATATATGTCAGTCTACCCTCCTCTATCGAAAGTAGTCATATAGCTTCATCCTAAAAATTAATATAATAGAGTCGTTAAATCATTTTCTTTTGATTTTATATACTTTTAAAAAGTGATATAGATTAGGCGCCCAGTCATTAAAATTCAGTAAGAAACCATCATGACCTACGTTATCTGGTACAAAGAAATGTTTGTGATATTTAAAACGATTTCCCACGGCACGTACTAAGTCATCTGGATATAACAAATCATCTGTAAAGCCCATTGTCATTACTTTAGTGTCTAGGTTACTAAAAACTTCATCTACATCATTGCGTCCTCTATCTACGTCATGACTATCTAAGACGTCTAGGAGTGTTAAATAGCATAAAGAATCAAAATGATTCATAAATTTATTACCTTGATGTTTTTGATAGGTTACAACTTGATCTGGTGAGAAACGTTTATCATAACTTTTAGACGAACGGTATGTTAAAAAACCTAACTGCCTTGCGATACTCATACCCTCTTTATGGTCTAAATGAATAGCCTGTCTCGCTATCTCATTAAACGCACGACTATAGGATGATGTTTTATCTGTAGCTGCGAGAATCACTGCTTTTTCAACATCAAATTTACGATTATATAATAATTCTATTGCTTGCATGCCACCTAACGAACCACCGATTAATATGTTAATCCTTTCGAAACCTAATGTTTCAATTCCTAATTCTATAGCACGTACGATATCTCTTAACGTAAGTGTCTCAGGAAAGTTTGGATCTGTTAATGCAGAACTTGAACCATAAGGGCTTCCGATAACATTAAATGTCAAAAACTGGTAATCATTAATTGGCATATAACCACCGTCAATAATCCCTCTCCACCATCCAGGGTTTTCATTTGTACCATACGTTAAGTGATTACCTGTTAAAGCATGACAAACCACCACAAGTGGTTGCCCTTTTAAACCTACATGTTCATAACGTAGTTTTAAGTTTGAGATGAATTCACCTGACTCCGTTGTGAATGGTCCTAGTTCCAGCGTATCAACCGTATAATTCGTCATGTTTTACCTCCTACTTAGTAAAAAAACTCCTCACTCATAAAATAAGTAAGAAGTTAAAAGTTCTTATCATTCGAGTGTATCGATGGTATTAGCACCGTACTTTATAAGCCGGTTGCTGAAGCGTCTACGGGCCAAGTCCCTCAGCTTCTCGAAATAAGATTTGATTTTAATTGTATTAAAGATAAGCTCATTAATTCAGATAAAATTAAAGTGTTAATGTAATCTGAAATATCTTAATTTTCTAATTGTTTATAGTTTAACGGATAATATAACTTACTTCAATAGGATTGTTTAAAATACCCAACGTAACACTGCCATAATGATAATGCCACTAAGTATAGTGATTGTTAAGCTACGTGATATCACAGCAATAATAATAGTTGGGAGCATCGTTATTAAGAACGGCACGTTAATGCTATAACCCATCACACCTTCTTGTTGCTCTATTAATCCATCGATGATTAATGCAGTGAATAATGTAATTGGTATAAATGATAGCCATTTAATAACACGTTCAGATAATTTTATTTTAGTTATCAAGATAAAGGGAATAATTCGTGTAAGCCACGTTACCACACCACATAACACGATAATTGTTAACACATGTATCGTCGTTGTCATCGTTCCATCACCACTCCAATCAACGCTGCAATAGTCGAAGCTAATATGATAGCTAAATATGAAGGCATAAACAAGCTTAAACTAAGCATCATTACAATCACACATATAATCAATACAAAATATATGTTTATCTTCGAGCGTCTAATCGACTCAAATTGTGAGACAGCTAAGAATATAAACATAGCGGTAATTGCAAAATCTAATCCTAGTGCTTCTGGTTGATGTATGTATTTACCAAAGACTGCACCAATCATACATGCAAATGTCCAAAAGACATATGCCGTTATATTTAACCCATGCAACCAACGATCATTTATCTTCTCACCTTTTAAATGTGGTGTAATAGCTACACCGAATGTTTCGTCTGTTACTAATGTAGAAAGACCAATCCTATTTAATAAACTATAGTTTTTATAACTTGGCGCAAGCGTCATGCTTAATAAAAACATTCTTGAATTCACAATGAATGTCGTCAATATAATTGCCGATATGGGCGTGCCAGAAATAACAAGTGCACAAATAATAAACTGTGCAGCGCCGGCATACACCAGCAAACAAAGTAAAATAATTTCCAACATACTAAATCCCGATGCCACTGCAACAATTCCAAAAGACAGGCCAACACCAGCATAACCTAACAAAGTAGGAATACATGCTTTTACACCTTGTTTAAAAGTAACATGCGCCTCATTGTCCATTTTTCCACCCTCTCACCTCAAACGCTAAAAACAGTAAATCTATTCTAATATAATATCATAAAAATAATCAATGGTTTTAGAGGTAGGTTTGTGTGACGTAAGTATAACGTTCGTCTTAAAAAGTTGTGAATAAAGCTATATAGATATTTCAGAATTTTGTGTTATTTATTAGACCTCCCTTAAAAATTCCAGTTGCTTCAATCAATTAACTATTTTAATAGCGCATATTTTATATATTTCTTACACCAACTTTTACACCTCCCCTACCCTCTCCTCTACATATAAAAAAGTGCGTAGCTAACACTTTAACTACGCACTTTAAATATTTTATTTAATAGGACGGATGACTGTTTTACCACCCATATATGGCACTAATGCTTCTGGTATTGTTACAGAACCATCTTCATTTTGATAATTTTCAACTATTGCAGCAAACGTACGTCCAACTGCTAATCCACTACCATTAAGTGTATGTGCTAATTCTGGTTTAGCATTTTTATCCCGTTTAAAACGAATATTTGAACGACGTGCTTGGAAATCAGTAATATTTGAACAAGAACTTATTTCTTTATATTCATTATAGCTTGGCAACCAAACTTCTAAATCATAAGTTTTACTTGAGCCAAAACCAATATCACCTGTACATAAAATAACACGACGGTATGGTAAGCCTAATTCTTCTAAAATTGCTTCTGCATGTTCAGTCATTTCATCTAAAGCCTGCCAAGAATCTTCTGGTTTTTCAAAACGAACCATTTCAACTTTATCGAATTGATGCAAACGAATAAGACCTCTAGTATCACGACCAGCTGAGCCCGCTTCACTACGATAGCATGCTGATTGAGCAGTGAATTTAGCTGGTAATTCATCCGGTCCGATAATTTCATTACGGTAATAATTTGTCAACGGTACCTCTGCAGTAGGTATAGTATATAATCCTTCTTTTTCAACTTTAAACAAGTCTTCTTCAAACTTAGGTAATTGTCCAGTACCATACATTGAATCAGCGTTAACTAATTGTGGTACCATCATTTCTGTATAACCATGTTGTGTTGTATGTTTCGTAATCATATAGTTCATTAATGCTCTTTCTAATTGTGCGCCCTCCCCTGTTAAGAAGACGAATCTAGCTCCAGATACTTTAGCTGCACGTTCAAAATTAACCATTTTTAATTCTTCTACTAAATCCCAATGTGCTTTTTCTTCAAAATCAAATGTTCTTGGTGTACCCCAACGTTTAACTTCTACGTTATCTTCATCTGTAGCACCTTCAGGCACATCATCCTGAATAATATTTGGAATGCGTGATAATTTATCGTTAAGATCCACATCAACTTGATTAAGCGTATCATCTAAAACTTTAATTTCATCACCAAGCGTACGCATTGCTGCGATTGCATCATCTGCATCTTCTTTATTACGTTTCTTCTGAGCAATTTCACCACTAACTTTATTACGCTCAGCTTTCATTTCTTCAGCTTTACTAATTAACTGACGACGCTGTTCATCTAATTCTAGTACTTCATCTACTACTGTATCTTCCATACCACGCTTAGCTACTTTTTCTTTAACGAAATCAGGGTCATTACGAAATAATTTAATATCTAACATAACTTCATCCATCCTTTCAATTTTTAAAATTTGGGATAAACACGCAAAAAAGACCACATCCCTCTACAAGGGACGTGGTCTACGTGTTGCCACCCTATTTAACAGTCTAAATTAGACTGCACTCTCACAAAAATAACGGTTAAATCCGATTGTTCTCTTAATAGTAGGTAGATTCACATTAACCTTGGCTACCTGTTCACACTCAACACAGGCTCTCTGAAACCAAAAAATTAATACTACTTATCCTACGAACAATGACTTATTAAGTTAAATTAAATATAGCAAATAACTTCATTTTTTTCAAGAGTGATAGTATTTATGTCAACTATATTTCATCCATATAAGCAACATCACGCAAATATTGTGATACTGCTTCAATATCTTTATGGAATTGTCTATCTTCTGTGATAGATGGCACAATATGACGTAGTTCTTGATATTTTTCATACGTCTTAGGTGATAACTTATCAATATCTTTATATTCAACAGCTTGCAGAGCAATGATTGTTTCAATGGCCAATACACGACGCGCATTTTCAATCATTTGATAGCCATGTCTTGAAGCTATAGTTCCCATGGAAACATGATCTTCTTGGTTAGCGGAAGAAGGTATAGAATCAACACTTGCTGGGTGTGCGAGTGTTTTATTTTCTGAAACAAGACTTGCTGCTGCATACTGCATAATCATTGCACCACTTTGTAAGCCTGGTTGTGGACTTAAAAAGGCCGGTAACCCATTATTTAATTGAGGATTTACCAAGCGTTCTAGACGTCTCTCAGAAACGTTCGCTAATTCACTGACACCTAATTTTAAAAAGTCTAAAGCAAACGCTATAGGTTGACCATGGAAATTCCCTCCTGAAATAACAAGTGTTTCATCACCTTCATCAAATATAAGTGGATTGTCATTTGCAGCATTCATTTCGAACTCTAATTTTTCCTTCACATAATTGAATACTTGGAAGCTAGCACCATGAATTTGAGGGATACAGCGCAAAGTATAAGCATCCTGTACACGTATTTCACCTTGGGTCGTCGTCAATTCTGAACCTTCCAACCAGTCTAACATTCTGGCCGCAACATCAATTTGTTCTTGGAAATTACGCACTTTATGTACCTTGTCATTATAGGCATCTGTAATACCATTTAAAGCTTGGTGTGTAAGGGAGGCAATCCACTCCGCTTGATAACCTAGAGCTTCCGCTTCTATATAATTTATAACCCCTTGAGCAGTCATTGCTTGTGTGCCATTAATCAACGCAAGGCCTTCTTTAGCTTGTAACTCTAAAACTTTGTGATTTAACTGATTTAAGACATACCGACTGTCTACTTCTTCACCTTTATAAAAGACATTACCTTCTCCTATTAATGCCAAAGCCAAATGTGATAGTGGCGCCAAATCTCCCGAAGCACCTAATGATCCTTGTTGCGGAATAACAGGTATAATTCTTTCATTGATGTAATACAGTAGTTGTTCTACTAAATCTACAGTTGCACCAGAGTGCCCTTTTAATAACGTATTCAATCTTAATACCATCATCACTAATGCAACTTCTTCTGAAAATGGTTTCCCCATACCACATGCATGTGAACGAATTAAATTGACTTGTAATTGGTTGTATTCTCCTTGGTCTATACGTACATCACTGAACAAACCAAAGCCAGTTGTAATCCCATAAATTGTTTCTTTATTCTCTATAATATCTTCAACTGTTTGGCGACTCTTTTTCACACGTTCAAATGCATCTTCCGTAACTTCTACCTTATCTTCTCTATTTAAAAACTGTTTAATATCATTAATCGTTAATGTTTCCCCATTAAGTTGTAATGTCATTTTCCCATCTCCTCGCTTAATATTTTTCTCTAATTATTTTGAGTATACGCTTACATTTTTTGTTGGACAATAGCTTAACCAATATCCGTAACATGGTATTAAATTACTGTTTTAATGGGATAAAGTTGTAATAAAAATAAGTTTATTGAAATTTATAATTTCTTAACGCTTTTAACTATTGACTAATAGGACAACCAGGTATAATATTTCTTATTGTATTTATAATTCCTATTACGAAAACAAAGGAAAAGTAACTGAAATACAAATCGTTCTGCAATTGTTATAATCGCTATTAAAAGCAGAACCTCTTTAAGGTGTTAGTCGGTTCATTTTCTTTATTAAAATACAGAAATTTACACACATTCAGTAATTTAAGAAGGGGGTTTCAATATGGAAACTTTATCATCAGTGAGCATTCCAAAACGTAAAGATGAAACACATAAAGGTGATTATGGTAGAATTCTTTTAATTGGTGGTAATGCGAACTTAGGTGGTGCAATCATGCTTGCAGCAAGAGCATGTGTATACAGTGGTAGTGGTTTAATAACAGTAGCAACTCATCCCACAAACCATGCTGCTTTGCATTCACGTTGTCCTGAGGCAATGGTAATCGATATAAATGATACAAAAATGTTAACAAAAATGATTGAAAACACAGATTGTATCTTAATCGGTCCTGGATTAGGTTGTGATTTTAAAGGTAATAATGCAATTACTTTCCTACTTCAAAATATACAACCTCATCAAACTTTGATAGTAGATGGTGATGCTATTACGATTTTCAGTAAATTGAAACCTGAGATTCCAACTTGTAAAGTCATATTCACACCGCATCAAAAAGAGTGGGAACGTTTAAGTGGTATCCCGATAGATGAACAAACTTATGAACGTAACCGTGAAGCGGTAGATCGTATTGGTGCAACAATTATACTGAAGATGCACGGTACAGAACTTTACTTTAAAGATAAAGATTACAAACTACCTATTGGTACACCAGCGATGGCTACTGGAGGCATGGGTGATACTTTATCTGGTATGATAACTAGCTTCGTTGGACAATTTAATGATATCGAAGAAGCTGTTACAAGTGCGACATATACACACAGTTTTATTGGTGAACAATTAGCTGAAAAAATGTATGTCGTTCCGCCTTCTAGACTAATCAGTGAGATTCCAATCGCTATGAAATCATTAGAAAATGAAAAATAAAAAAAGACCTACCTCATATGAGGTAGGTCTTTTTATTAGCGTTATTCTTCTTCGTTGTCTTCATCAGTTCCATGATCCGCGTTGTCTATATCTTCATTAACACGATCCATGAAGTCTTGTCTTACTTCTTGTCGTTCATCATTGTTTGACGCATTTTCCTCGTCTTCAACTTCTGTGTGAATCGCATTTCCTGGCGCATCATCTTCTACAATGTTTTCACTATTTTGAGAACCTTGTAAATCAGTTTGTGATGCATTGTCATTATCTACATCAGAGCCTTTAGCTTCAGTTGATTCATCAACTTCTTTAATTTCATCTTCATCATTTACTTTAGCTACTGTTGATACAATTTGGTTTTCACCTAATTTAATCAATCTTACACCTTGGGCAGCACGACCATTTTGCGAGATATCTTCTACATCAATACGAATAATGACACCTGAGTTTGTTACAACCATCAGGTCTTCTTTTCCAGTTACTGAAGTAATACATACAATGTTACCGTTACGCTCAGTAATTGTAGCTGTTTTTATACCTTTACCGCCACGGTTTGATAATCTATAATCACCAACTGGGGTACGTTTACCGTATCCATTTTCAGTAACGACTAGAATCTCTTCGTCGCTCTCAGCATTAGTGACATCTAAACCGACAACTTTATCATCTTCTCTAAGTGTAATACCTTTAACTCCTGCTGCTGTACGACCGAGCGGACGCAATGTAGTTTCGTTAAAGCGTATTAGTGATGCATGAGATGTACCAATCAGAATGTCTTGTTCTCCATCAGTGAGACGAACGGCAATCAGTTCATCATCATTTTTGAAGCTAATCGCGATCTTACCGTTTTTATTGATATGAGAGAAGTTACTCAATGCAGAACGCTTCACTCTACCTTTGAGTGTTGCAAATACTAAGTAATCATCTTCACTTTCTAAGTCTTTAACGGCAATCATAGTACTGATTGATTCGTCATTATCTAGTTCAATCGCGTTGACTACTGGGATACCTTTAGACTGACGTGATAGTTCAGGCACTTCATAACCTTTAAGTTTGTATACGCGTCCTTTATTAGTAAAGAACAATACGTTGTCGTGCGTACTTAACGTTACGAGTTGACTAACAAAGTCTTCCTCAAGTGTATTCATACCTTGTACGCCACGCCCACCACGATGTTGTGCTTTATATGTAGAAACTGGTAAACGTTTAATATAGTTATTGTGACTTAATGTAATCACGATTTGTTCTTCAGGTATTAAATCTTCATCTTCGATATCATCTAATCCACCAAGTTGAATTTCAGATCTGCGTTCATCACCATAACGTTCACGTATATCGATTAATTCGTTGCGGACGATTTGTAATAATTTTTCTTCATCAGCAAGAATCTCTTTTAATTCCTCGATATATGCTATTAATTCATTATATTCAGATTCAATCTTGTCTCGCTCTAAACCTGTCAAACGTCTTAAACGCATATCTAAGATAGCTTGAGCTTGACGTTCAGATAATTTAAATTGTGCTTGTAAGCTAGCCATCGCTACTTTATCAGTTTCTGATTCACGGATCACTCGAATAATTTCATCGATATGGTCTAATGCAATTCTTAGTCCTTCTAAAATATGTGCGCGATCTAATGCTTTCTTCAAGTTGTATTCTGTACGTCTACGTACCACTACTTTTTGATGCTCTAAATATGCTTCTAAAGCTTCTTTCAGTGAAATTAATTTAGGTCTACCGTTAACTAAAGCAATCATATTTACACCAAATGATGTTTGTAATGGCGTTTGTTTATATAAATTATTTAGTACAACACTTGCGTTTGCATCTTTACGAATGTCAATAACAACACGTACACCTGTACGTAAACTTGTTTCGTCACGTAAATCGGTGATACCTTCAATCTTTTTATCACGTGCTAATTCAGCAATTTTTTCAATCATACGGGCTTTATTTACTTGATATGGGACTTCTGTAACGACGATGCGTTGACGTCCGCCACCACGTTCTTCAATTTCAGCACGAGAACGCATTTGAATAGATCCACGACCTGTTTCAAAGGCGCGACGAATACCACTCTTTCCAAGTATAATTCCCGCCGTTGGGAAGTCAGGACCTTGAACATCTTCCATCAATTCCGCAATAGTGATATCAGGGTTATAACTTAAACTCAATACGCCATTAATAACTTCTGTTAAATTATGTGGTGGAATATTTGTAGCCATACCTACTGCAATCCCTGAAGCACCATTAACTAGTAAGTTTGGGAACCTTGATGGTAAGACTGCCGGTTCTCTCTCATTACCATCGTAGTTATCTATAAAATCTATCGTATCTTTGTTTATATCTCTAAGCATTTCTAATGTGATCTTAGACATACGTGCTTCAGTATAACGCATCGCCGCTGCGCCATCGCCATCCATTGAACCAAAGTTACCTTGTCCATCAATTAAAGGATATCGATAGCTGAAGTCTTGTGCCATTCTTACCATTGCTTCATAAATAGATGAGTCACCATGTGGGTGATATTTACCCATTACGTCCCCAACAATACGGGCAGACTTCTTGTATGACTTATCTGGTGTCATACCTTGTTCATGCAAACCATACAATATACGTCGATGTACTGGTTTCAAACCATCTCTAACATCTGGTAAAGCACGTGATACAATAACGCTCATCGCATAATCTAAAAATGATTCGCGCATCTCACTCGTTATATTTCGTTCATTAATTCTTGATTCAGGTAATTCAGCCATCAAGATATCCTCCTTCAAAAATTCAGTTCATTGTATTAGAAATCTAGGTTGGCATAGACTGCGTTATCTTCAATAAACTGTCTACGATTCTCAACAACGTCTCCCATAAGCATTTCAAAAACTTGATCTGCCTCTATCGCATCATCTAATGATACTTGTAACATAGCTCTATTTTCTGGGTTCATTGTTGTTTCCCACAATTGATCTGCGTTCATTTCACCAAGACCTTTATAACGTGCAATTGACCATTTCGGTGTAGGATCTAACTCAGCTTTAAGTTTTTCCAACTCACGTTCATTAAACACGTAATACTTTTGTTTACCTTGTGTCAATTTGAATAAAGGCGGTTGAGCAATATATACATAGCCTGCTTCTATTAACGGTCTCATAAAGCGATAGAAGAACGTTAATAACAACGTTCTGATGTGCGCACCATCGACGTCAGCATCAGTCATTAATACAATTTTGTGGTAACGCGCTTTACTCAAATCAAATTCTCCACCAATACCTGTACCGAATGCTGTAATCATAGAACGGATTTCATTATTATTTAATATTCTATCTAAGCGAGCTTTTTCAACGTTTAATATCTTACCACGCAATGGTAAAATTGCTTGTGTTTCTGAGTCTCTACCTGATTTTGTAGACCCACCGGCAGAGTCACCCTCTACGATAAAGATTTCACTTCTGGAAGGATCTTTACTAGAACAGTCTGCAAGTTTACCAGGTAAACTCGAAATTTCTAAAGCAGATTTACGACGTGTTACTTCGCGTGCTTTTTTCGCAGCAAGACGTGCGTGAGAAGCCATAATACCCTTTTCAACAACAATGCGTCCTACTTGCGGATGCTCTAATAAGAAGCGCTCGAACAACTCAGAGAATAATTTATCAACAACTTGACGTACCTCAGAGTTACCTAGTTTTGTTTTTGTTTGCCCTTCAAATTGTGGATCGCCATGTTTGATTGAGACAATCGCTGTTAAACCTTCACGTGTATCTTCACCTGAAAGTCTCTCTTTATCATCTTTGATAATTTTACTACTTATACCATAACTATTTAATACACGAGAAAGTGCTCGTTTAAAGCCTTCTTCATGTGTACCACCTTCATAAGTGTGTATGTTATTCGCATAAGTCAATAAGTTAGTTGCAAAGCCTTTGTTATATTGTAATGCAATTTCAACCTCAATATCATCTTTTGTTTGATGGACATATATAGGCTCTTCATGTAATGGTTCTTTGTTTTCATTTAACATCTCAACGTAAGACTTAATACCACCTTCGTAGTGATAAGTGTCTTCTCTGACTTCTTCACCACGTTCATCTCTTAAAGTAATTGAAATACCTTTATTTAAGAAAGCAAGTTCTCTTGTACGTTGTTGTAATGTCTCATAGTGATATTCAGTCGTCTCTGTAAAAATCTCAGGGTCCGCTTTAAAACGAATCACTGTACCAGTATTATCATCTTCTGTTTCATCAACTACTTTCAAGTCGAATTGAGGAACACCCTTTTTATAAGCTTGATGATAAACTTGACGATCTTTATATACATAAACTTCCAAGTCTTCAGATAAGGCGTTAACTACAGAAGAACCTACACCATGTAGACCACCAGAAACTTTGTATCCGCCGCCGCCGAATTTACCACCGGCATGAAGTACTGTTAAAATAACTTCAACTGCTGGACGTCCCATTTTTTCTTGTATACCTACTGGAATACCACGTCCATTATCTGTTACTTTAATCCAATTATCTTTTTCAATAACAACTTCGATTTGGTTAGCATACCCTGCAAGTGCTTCATCAATACTATTATCGACAATTTCCCATACAAGATGGTGTAAACCTTTTTCTGAAGTTGATCCTATATACATACCAGGTCTTTTACGTACCGCTTCTAGACCTTCTAATACTTGTATCTGTCCAGCACCATAATCTTCCGTGTTGTTCACATCTGACAATGCTTCCACCTTCACTTTCTGTTACTTTATAATTTCGCCTTGGTTAATGCGATAAAGTTTAGCGTTTTTCATAATTTCATGTTCTATACCATCTACGGATGTCGTCGTTACAAAAGTCTGCACTTTATGTTGAATAGTGCTCAATAAATGAGATTGACGCGAATCATCTAATTCACTTAATACATCATCTAGCAATAATATTGGATACTCACCGACTTCAATATTCATCAACTCAATTTCTGCGAGTTTTATTGATAGTGCCGTTGTTCGCTGTTGACCTTGCGAACCATATGTCTGAGCGTCCATACCATTTACATTAAAACCTAAATCATCTCTGTGAGGACCATATAAACATACGCCTCTATCTTTCTCACGTTCCATATTGTCATTAAGTAAAGTTAAGACTTCCTCTAAGCGTTCCGTCTCACTTTGTTCTCCATCTGCCAATTTAATGCTTGGCAAGTACTCTAGTGACAATGTTTCACGTTCATTGGTAATACCAGAATGGATAGGTTTAGCTAGTGATTCAAGTTCTTTAATAAAATGTTCACGTCTTTGTGTAATTTTGAACGCATACTCTGCAAATTGTTGATTTAAGACTTCTAGCATTGTACTGTCCGTCTTTTGACCATATTGCAGTTGCTTCAAATAGTTATTTTTTTGTTTTAAAATTCTCTGATATTGCGATAAATCATTTAAATATACCGCAGATATTTGACCAAGTTCCATGTCTATAAATCTGCGTCTAACTTGTGGCGATCCTTTGACAATGTTTAAATCTTCAGGCGCAAACAATACGACATTTAAATGACCTATATATTGTGTCAGTCTACTTTGCTCTAAGTGATTGATTTTAACTTGTTTGCCTTTTTTGGTAATATACATCGTTAAAGGCATGTCGCCATATCTATAGCTAAGTTCACCTTCTATTTTAGCATAATCGCTATTGAAACGTATCAATTCTTTGTCATTAGATGTTCGATGACTTTTTGCTAATGCTAAGGTATATATGGATTCAAGTAAGTTTGTCTTCCCTTGAGCATTTTCACCAATCAAAATATTTACGTCAGGATGACAATTTAAACTGATTGACTCGTAATTTCGATAATGCTCTAGCTGGAGTTTCTTTAATTTCATTCTTCACCTTGATGTAAAATCAAAAATGAACCGACTTCTGGTATAACAATGCTATCTCGATGATTTAATTTTTTACCACGACGTGTTTCACGCTCGTCATTAATCATGACGTCAAAATCTTGTAAGAACCATTTTGCTTGTCCGCCAGATTCGATAATACCTTCTGTCTTTAGAAATTGTCCTAAAGTAATGTCCCCATCAACGATTACTTCTTCAACCAAATCAATCACTCCATTTCTTTTAAGCTCACTTATATATTATACCTTTTTTTACGAAAAATTTCATGTAAAATACAGTGAGTAAGCGATTTCTTTCAACTTATTTTAACTATTTTTTTATATTTAGTTTCAAAGTTGTTTATAACAGCTCTTTACTAGTAATATTATATCAAAAATTAATGATTAATAATCCATTTCCTTAAAATTAATATCAATCTATGTACAAATCATTATTTAAAAATAAATTAAAAGTGTTGCTATAAAATTCATGATTTTTATGCGCTCAACTAAAATTTGCATTTTAAGCTATTTTTTAGCGTATTTTTTTGAATTACGATGTTTCGGTCCACTACTGTCTATTTTTCACTTATATTGGCCTTCTATATGCTTCTAATCATTAAAATTTATTTTATATTCTCTTAATCTACTCACTTTTCTAGCATTATCCCTTTCTTATATACACGTTTTAATGTGTCACATTACTTTTATTCTGCTAAATTTCCATAAAAAAAGGAACGGACAGAAACCAATATACAAATTGGTTTCATAGTCTCGCTCCTGCAAAGTTAACCAGTCAGTTAATAAAATAGTTTCAATATGGCTTAGTTAACTGTTTCATGCTATGCATATAAAATTATATGCTGCTTAATTTAGTTGCAATGGCTCACTTATCCACACCTAATACTAACTTAGTATGTTCTAATTGGTAAAATAAGTTGTGTAACTGAGTCATCATCTTTTGGTTTTAAAATAAATGGTTTCATAGTTCCGAAAAATTCTATTTCCACTTCATCGTTATCAATAGCTTTAAGTGCATCCATCATATATTTTGAGTTGAAAGAAATTTTTAAATTGCCCCCATCTACATTACTTGCTTTAACTTCTTCATTCACAGTACCAATTTCTGGAGATGTTGAAGATAATTCTACTAATTCATTACCTGTGCTTAATTTTATTACATTATTTCCGCCTTCACGTGCTAATAATGATGCACGATCAATTGCGTGATAGAATTCACCGTTATCAATGCCTAACTTAATTTCGTAATTTTCTGGGAATAAACGAGACGTATCAGGATAATGACCTTCTAATAAACGTGAAATAAAGTTTACGTTACCCACTTTGAAAAGTACTTGGTTAGATGCAAAGAAAATGTCGATATCATCTTCGTTGTCAGACATAATTTTATTTAATTCAGATAATGCCTTACCTGGAATGATGACATTTTTATTTTCAGAATCGTCTTCTAAAGCTACTTTTCTTACAGCCAAGCGGTGTGAATCTGTAGCTGTGCATATTAATTCATTATCTTGTATAAGCCAGTTAACACCAGTTAGTACTGGGCGTGTTTCTGAGGTGGACACTGCAAAATTCGTTTGTGCTATCACGTTTTTAAGTACCTTGACTGACAATTGAATTGCATCATCACGAGAAACTTGTGGTAATAACGGATATTGATCAGGATCTAAACCACTTAAATTAAATTCAGAATGACCAGATGTTATTAATGTTTGGAATTGTTCGTTGGTAGATAATTTAACTTCTTTACCTGGTAATTTTTTAATAATATCTACAAAGAAACGACCAGGAAGTACCACTGAGCCAGTTTCTGCAATTTCAATAATCGTTTCACCATCAACTTGTTTAGGGATAGTGATTTCTATTGATATTTCTGAATCAGATCCAGTAAGTATTACTTCGTTGTTTTTAACTTCAATTTTTATACCAGTTAAGATTGGTAATGTTGTTCTTGGTGAGATGGCTTTTAACGTGTCATTTAATTGATTAATAAAATAATCTCTTCTAATTGTGAATTCCATCATATTAAACTCCTTCCAGTCGTTTATATATTAAATTATATAGGTTTTAAAACAGTAGTAATAGTAGTAGGGCTTGTGGATTAGGGGATAACTCAAATTTAAGTGATAGTATCGTCCTTTAAAGGGTGTGGATAACTTGTGCACACTGTGTATGACTTTTACACATTATCCACAATTCACAAAAATAGTTCCATCATGTTATTCCTCAAATAAGCTACCATAAAACTGTTATAGTACAGAATGTTTTACTGATTTCTTATTTCTTTTTCTAAATTTTCAACTTCTTGTTTAAATGTTGGATCATTTTGTATATCTTTTACAATTTTTTCGTGTGCATGAATAACAGTAGTATGGTCACGTCCACCAAATTCTTCGCCAATTTTAGGAAGTGAAAAATCTGTTAGTTCACGAGAAAGATACATCGCAATCTGTCTAGGGTAAGCAATTGATTTTGTACGTTTTTTGGCACTAAAGTCTTCAATTTTTACACTATAGTATTGGCCAACAATTTTTTGAATATCTTGTATAGTGATCTTTTTAGATTTAGGTGATTGAATAATATCTTTCAATGCTGCAGCTGTTAATTCAGTGGTAATAGGTTGACCTTGTAATTTCGAAAATGCTAATACACGAGTCAATGCACCTTCAAGTTCACGAATATTTGACTGAATCTGATTTGCAATATAAGTAAGTGCTTCAGTGGGAATATCTAAGTTTTCTTCACCAATTTTTTTCTGTAAAATTGCCATTCTTGTTTCATAATCTGGTGGTGTAATGTCAACGATTAGTCCCCATTCAAAACGTGAACGCAGCCGATCTTCAAGTTTAGCAATCTCTTTAGGTGGTCTATCGCTAGAAATAACAATTTGCTTATTTGCTTGATGTAATTCATTAAACGTATGGAAGAATTCTTCCTGTGTTTGCTCTTTATTTTGAATAAATTGAATATCATCAATGAGAAGTACATCAATATTACGATATTTTTCTCTAAAACGTTCAGTCTTATTATCTCGAATAGATTTAATAAATTCATTGGTGAATTTTTCACTTGAGGTATAAATAACTTTAGCATCAGGATTGTTTGCTAATACATAATGGCCAATTGCATGCATCAAATGGGTTTTACCTAAACCAACGCCACCATAGATAAATAATGGATTGTATGCTTGTGCCGGCGCTTCAGCAACTGCAAGACTTGCTGCGTGAGGAAATCTGTTGCCAGGTCCAATAACAAATGTTTCAAATGTATTATGGGTATTGAATTGTTCTCCACCAATAGCAGCTTCATCTACTCCAGGTGTATATTCTTTTTTGAATTGCTCAGCCTCATTAGTTTCTTGGTTTTTAGTTGGATTTAAGTTTTCCAATTCATCTTCTGTATAAAAAACAGGCATAATTTCATGACCAATTGCTTCGTATAAGGCACTTTGAACAATTTCAACGTAATTCGATTTTAACCAATTAGCAACAAAAGGATCATCTATAACTACAATGGCTTCATTGTTTTGTAGTTGATAAAGTTTTGTATCTTTAAGAAAAGTTTGATAGCTGGGATAACTAACTTTTTCTTGAGCTAAGGTTAGAACTCTTTCCCAAATTTCTTTTTCTGACATAATAACTAACTCCAACTTTCGTAAATTTTAAAAGTTATACACAAAAGTAACAAGTGTAATTAAAAAGAATCACAGCCTGTTGATAATTATCCACAAGTTACACACAATCGGTGGATAACTAATCTAATTCTATGATTTATACACAGACTTTCACAATATAATTTAATAAATTAAACCCTGTATCTATCAATATCTACATGACTTATCCACACAATTATACTTTTTAACATTAACCTCTGTCAAATGGGTGTGAATATGTTGTTAAATCGTATAGAATCCTGTGAATAATATATAATTTATCCACAAATATGTAATGTTCTACTGTGTATAAGTGGATAATTTTAAGGAATAAACAGTATATCAAATTTTTAGCATTTTGTGGGCTTGGGAAATAATTTATAAAACATGTATGAAAAATGTATAATAGAAATTAGCCATAGATGGCTATGTTCAAAAGAGGGAGTATGATACAATTCAACAACAATATTGAAGTGATAGTTGTTAAGTTTCTTCATTATAAATAGTTAAAGAAATAGTATTATTGCTCTGAAGTTATTTTAGAAGAGCGCTTAAATTGATACTTGCTTTATAAAATATATTTTGTTATATTGTAGTAGTTGCTTGAATTATGACTAGAAATTAATAACAGTTAAATCAAGACTTAAAGGCAGAAACGTATATTAATTTATCTATTATAATAGTATAGAACCGAATAAAGATGGAGGTGTTTTTGCATGGTAAAACGTACTTATCAACCAAATAAACGTAAACATAGTAAAGTTCATGGTTTCAGAAAACGCATGAGCACAAAAAATGGTCGTAAAGTCTTGGCGCGTCGTCGTCGTAAAGGCCGTAAAGTATTATCAGCATAAGATCACTGACTCATCAGTGGTCTTTTTTTTGGTTTTAATTTAGCAAAATGATTAGTGAATACGCTGATTTTAATTGTTGTTTTAAGACAATGACGGATATAGATATAACATATATAGATGTGAATATATGTAATGAATAGATAAGTGAGTGATGTTTGGTGGAGAAAGCGTACCGAATTAAAAAGAATAGTGATTTTCAATTCATTTATAAAAAAGGGAAATCAGTAGCTAATAAACAGTTTGTGGTATATACAAAAGCTAATAAAGAGCTTGAACATTTTCGATTAGGTATTAGTGTTTCTAAAAAGTTAGGTAATGCAGTTGTTAGAAATCGAATTAAGAGAGCAATTAGAGAAAACTTTAAAGTTCATAAGGAAGATATTATACCAATAGAAATTATTGTAATTGCAAGGCAACCAGCAAAACACATGGACACATTACAAATACAAGGTAGCTTAGAACATGTTTTGAAAATAGCGAAAGTTTTTAATAAGCGTATTTGAGTAGGGTAGGGGAGGCTAAAATAAGACTGAAGTAAGCCTAACCTCAGACAAACCTAAGCCTTACTTTTGACGTATTTTTAAATTTTTCGAAACAATATGTTCGCTTTTTAATAGGAAAGTCTTTAAAATATTATAATGACAAAAAATGAGTTCAAAAGGAGGCGAGATGGATGATGGATTTAGATACGATAACGAGTATATCCACGCCAATGGGCGAAGGGGCCATAGGAATCGTACGTTTATCTGGTGTTGATTCAGTAGAAATTGCAGATAAGTTATTTAAGGGTAAAGAAAAGCTTGAAGATGTGGCATCGCATACCATTAATTATGGTCATATCATTGATCCTGAATCAAATGAAGTAGTAGAAGAAGTTATGGTCAGTGTATTAAGAGCACCTAAAACTTTTACAAGAGAAGATATTGTTGAAATAAACTGTCATGGCGGTATTTTGACAATAAATAGGATATTAGAATTAACAATGACCTATGGTGCGCGTATGGCAGAACCGGGTGAATATACGAAACGTGCGTTTTTAAATGGTCGTATTGATTTATCTCAAGCCGAAGCAGTTATGGATTTTATTCGTTCTAAGACCGATCGTGCGTCTAAAGTTGCAATGAATCAAATAGAAGGTCGTTTAAGTGATATGATCAAACGACAGCGACAATCCATTCTCGAAATCCTCGCACAAGTTGAAGTTAACATAGATTATCCAGAATATGATGATGTAGAAGATGCTACAACAGAAGTATTATTGGATAAATCTAATAACATTAAAACTGAAATTAATAAATTACTTGATACAGGTACGCAAGGTAAGATTATGAGAGAAGGATTAGCTACAGTAATAGTTGGTAAACCAAATGTAGGTAAATCATCTATGCTCAATAATCTTATTCAAGATAACAAGGCTATAGTGACCGAAGTACCTGGAACAACAAGAGATACATTAGAAGAATACGTTAATGTAAGAGGCGTACCATTAAGGCTTGTAGACACAGCTGGTATACGTGAGACTGAAGATATAGTAGAACGTATTGGTGTAGAGCGTTCTAGAAAAGCACTTGGCGAAGCGGATTTAATCTTATTTGTACTTAATTATAATGAGCGATTGACTGAAGAAGACCGCAAATTATACGAAGTTATTAAAAATGAAGATGCCATAGTCATCGTAAATAAGATGGACTTAGACAAACAATTGGATCTTGATGAAGTTAAAGAGATGATTGGCGATATGCCATTGATACAAACGTCTATGTTAAAACAAGAAGGCATCGATCAATTAGAAATCCAAATCAGAGATTTATTCTTTGGTGGTGATGTTCAAAATCAAGATATGACATATGTATCGAATTCAAGGCACATCTCGTTATTGAAACAGGCAAGAAATACAATTCAAGATGCTATAGACGCAGCAGAAACAGGCATACCAATGGATATGATACAGATAGACTTAACTAGAACTTGGGAAATTTTAGGTGAAATTATCGGAGAATCCGCAAGTGATGAATTGATTGATCAGTTATTTAGTCAATTCTGCTTAGGAAAATAATAAGGAGGAAAAATTATGGCTCAAGAATATGATGTAATAGTAATAGGAGCCGGGCATGCTGGTATTGAGGCTGGACTTGCTTCAGCGAGACGTGGTGCCAAAACGTTAATGTTAACAATTAACCTAGATAACATCGCGTTTATGCCATGTAACCCATCAGTTGGTGGCCCAGCAAAAGGTATTGTTGTACGTGAAATTGACGCATTAGGCGGTCAAATGGCCAAGACAATTGATAAAACACACATTCAAATGCGCATGTTAAATACTGGTAAAGGACCAGCAGTTAGAGCTTTACGTGCTCAAGCTGATAAAGTGTTATACCAACAAGAAATGAAGAAAGTAATTGAAGATGAAGACAACCTTGATATTATGCAAGGTATGGTGGACGATTTAATGATTGAAGACGATGTAATTAAAGGCGTGCGTACGAATATTGGAACAGAATACTGGGCAGAGGCAGTAATCATCACAACAGGTACGTTTTTACGTGGAGAGATTATACTAGGAAACATGAAGTATTCTAGTGGTCCAAACCACCAGTTACCATCTATTTCACTTGCTGATAACTTAAGAGGCCTTGGATTTGATGTAGTTAGATTCAAAACAGGAACACCGCCACGTGTTAATGCAAAAACAATTGATTACTCTAAAACAGAAATTCAACCAGGCGATGATGTGGGTAGAGCATTTAGTTTTGAAACAACAGAGTATATTTTAGATCAACTACCATGTTGGTTAACATATACAAATGGTGATACACACCAAGTCATTGATGATAATTTACATTTATCAGCTATGTACTCAGGTATGATTAAAGGTACTGGCCCAAGATATTGTCCTTCAATTGAAGATAAGTTTGTTCGTTTCAATGATAAACCGCGTCATCAGTTATTCTTGGAACCAGAAGGTAGAAATACAAATGAAGTTTATGTTCAAGGTTTATCAACAAGTTTACCAGAACATGTACAACGTCAAATGCTAGAAACTATTCCTGGCTTAGAAAAAGCAGACATGATGCGTGCGGGTTACGCAATTGAATACGATGCACTAGTACCTACACAATTATGGCCAACACTTGAAACTAAAAAAATAAAAAACTTATATACAGCTGGTCAAATTAATGGGACTTCTGGTTATGAAGAAGCGGCCGGCCAAGGTATTATGGCAGGTATTAATGCAGCAGCTAGAGTTCAAGGTAAAGAAGAAGTCATATTAAGTCGTTCTGATGCTTATATCGGTGTACTTATAGACGACCTTATTACTAAAGGTACAAATGAACCTTATCGTTTATTAACTTCTCGTGCAGAATATCGTTTACTATTAAGACATGACAATGCTGATTTACGTTTAACTGATTTGGGTTATGAATTGGGTATGGTTTCTGAAGAACGTTATGCACGCTTCAATGAAAAACGCGACATGATTAAAGCAGAACAAGAACGTCTACAAGGCATTCGTGTTAAACCAAATGAACGTGTACAAGCAATTATTGAAGGACAAGGCGGTTCACGTCTAAAAGATGGCATATTAGCTTTAGAATTACTACGCCGCCCAGAAATGACATATGATTTAATCCTTGAAATCTTGGATGAAACACATCAATTACCTTCAGATGTTGAAGAACAAGTTGAAATTCAAACAAAATATGAAGGTTATATCAATAAATCATTACAACAAGTTGAAAAAGTTAAACGTATGGAAGAGAAGAAAATTCCAGAGGATTTAGACTATAGCAAAGTAGATAGTTTAGCTACGGAAGCAAGAGAAAAATTAGCAGAAGTTAAGCCTTTAAATATTGCACAAGCTTCTCGTATTTCAGGTGTGAATCCAGCCGATATTTCAATCTTACTTGTATTTCTTGAACAAGGTAAAATTCAAAGGGTGAATAATTAAAATGAGTGTAACATGGTTAACTAAGCAACTCAGTACACATGGAATTGAACTTTCAGACAAACAACAACAACAGTTTCAAACGTATTATCAAATGCTTGTAGAGTGGAATGAAAAAATGAATCTAACAAGTATTACAGAGGAACATGAAGTATATTTGAAACATTTTTATGATTCAATTGCGGCTAGTTTTTATACGGATTTAACTAAAGAATTAACAATATGTGACATAGGTGCTGGTGCTGGTTTTCCTAGCATTCCTTTAAAAATTATTTTTCCAAATTTAAAAGTTACGATTGTAGATTCATTGAATAAGCGAATACATTTTTTAAACCAATTAGCAGAGGCTTTAGATTTAGAACGTGTTAATTTTGTACATGATCGGGCTGAAACATTTGGTAAGGGAGACTACAGGGAGTCTTATGATATTGTGACTGCACGTGCAGTTGCAAGACTCTCGGTATTAAGTGAATTGTGTATTCCATTAGTTAAAAAAGGTGGGCAATTTATTGCTTTAAAATCTTCTAAAGGTGAAGAAGAATTGGAAGAAGCACGTTTTGGTATAGGTGTCCTAGGTGGTAAAGTTTTGGATACCATTTCATACGAATTACCTGAAAACGCAGGGGAAAGACAGATGATTATCATTGATAAAAGAAGTCAAACACCTAAGAAATATCCAAGAAAACCAGGAACGCCGAATAAGTCACCGTTACTTGAAAAATAGAAAGAATTCAATTCAATACAATTAATTTAGAGGGAGCGCATAATAAATGAAGAAACCTTTTTCTAAATTATTTGGTTTAAAGAACAAAGATGACATTGTTGGTTATATTGAAGAGGATCATAATAACGTTGAATCTATTCATACCGAACGCATTGTGCCAAACCGTTATCAACCGAGACAAGTATTTGAGCCAAATAAGATTAAAGAACTCGCAGAATCTATAGAAGAACATGGTTTGCTACAACCGATTGTAGTACGTCCAATCGAAGAAGATATGTTTGAAATCATCGCTGGTGAGCGTAGATTTAGAGCGTTACAAACACTCAATAAAACACATGCGGATGTAATCATCAGATATTTAGATGATGAAGAAACGGCTGTAGTAGCTTTAATTGAAAATATTCAACGTGAAAATCTATCTGTCATAGAAGAAGCGGAAGCGTATAAGAAGCTATTAGATATTGGTGATACCACGCAGAGTGAATTGGCTAAAAGTGTCGGTAAAAGCCAAAGTTTTATAGCAAATAAATTAAGACTATTAAAACTAGCGCCTAAAGTAATAGAACGTCTACGTGAAAGCAAGATTACAGAGCGTCATGCACGTGCTATGTTAAGTTTATCAGAAGAAGATCAAGTTGACTTGGTCGAAACAGTTATTAGCCAAAAACTAAATGTGAAACAAACAGAAGCACGAGTTAAACAAAAGCTTGGCCCTGAAAAAGTTAAAGCCCGTAGATTTGAATTTGAAAAAGACTTAACTGATGCACGTGAAGCAGTTGGTCAAAGTTTAGAGTCTATTGAAAAAAGTGGTATTAAATTCGAACATCAAGCTAAAGATCACGATGATTACTATGAAATAAAAATTAAATTATATAAATATTAGATTAATAAAGGTCGAGGCATCCATTTGTCTCGACCTTTAACTATTTATTGATTGCTTTTATATTAGTAGGCTTTATATGTTTGTCGTCTGATTTACAACAACAGTATTTTGCAATAATCGAAAACTAGCCATGTAGTTATCTTTGTTAAATTGGGTAAACAATTGGAAAAATTAGGTGAGCATGGATTGTGCTTCATATAATAATATTAAGACTTTCTATGAAACAAATTAGAATAAAAAAGTAACGGAATATTGTGAAAAATTACTATTTGTGATTAAATTAAGAAAACGCTTTCACGTTATCTTAAGGGGGAATGGTAACATGATTACATTTATAGTTTCTATTATTATACTTATTATTGGGTATTTCACTTATGGGAAATATATCGATAAAATGTTCGGAACAAAAGAAGAGCGTCCTACGCCAGCTTATCATCAAAGGGATAATGTAGATTATTTACCTATGAAAACATCATCTAATTCACTAATCCAATTATTGAATATTGCGGGAGTTGGTCCTATATTTGGTCCGATTATGGGGGCTTTATATGGTCCAGTAGCATTTATTTGGATTGTTTTTGGCTGTATATTTGCAGGTGCTGTACATGATTATTTAACTGGAATGATTTCGATAAGAAACAAAGGGGCACATTTACCTGAACTTGCAGGTAAATTTTTGGGACAAGTTATGAAACATTTCGTTAATATATTTTCAATTTTATTATTGTTGTTAACTGGTACAGTTTTTGTAACAAGTCCTGCCTTACTTTTACATAATTTAATGGATGGTCGTATTGCTCTAGGTATTATTATATTTGTTATTTTTGTATATTATATACTTTCTACAATTTTACCAATAGATAAAATAATTGGCCGTATATATCCAATATTTGGTGCTTTACTCTTAGTAAGTGCAGTAGGCATTGGCTTCCGTCTTATTCAAACAGGTGCTCCTATTCCTGAGTTAAGTTTGAAGAATATGCATCCGGATGGCGCATCTATTTTTCCATTATTATTCTTTACCATTACTTGTGGCGCATTATCTGGTTTTCATGCGACTCAAACACCTATTATTTCAAGAACAACTAATAAGGAAAAGAATGGTCGTTTCATTTTTTACGGTATGATGATTGCAGAAGGTATTATTGCAATGATATGGGCAGCAGCTGGAATGAGTCTGTTTAATGGCTATAATGGCTTAAATGATGTATTAGCGCGAGGTGAAGCGGCGCTAGTAGTTAGTCAAGCTTCGCATCTATTATTAGGTTCTGTCTTCGGTACAATTGCTGTATTAGGCGTTATCATATTACCGATAACAAGTGGTGATACATCTTTCCGTAGTGCAAGAATGATTATTGCAGATTATTTGAATTATGGACAGCGCAGTATTGTAAAAAGAATTATAGTTGCTGCACCATTATTTGTTATAAGTTTTGGGTTAACACAGGTTGACTTCACAGTTTTATGGCGTTATTTCTCTTGGGCTAACCAGACAACGGCTGTAGTGGCATTATGGGTAGGTGCCATGTATTTATTAATTGCGAAAAAGAATTTCTGGGTTGCAGCGATACCAGCTGTATTTATGACTTGGAATATATTTACTTATATTTTAAGCCAGAAAATTGGTTTAGGCTTAGACCTTAATTTAAGCTATATACTCGCATTTGTGTTGACCATATTATGGATTGCTTACTTTGGTTATCAATATAAGAAAATGACGGCCGGTGCTCAATTTGAATTAGATCATCCTATTCCATATCAGCAACAGCAGGTAACGTAATATTAGTCAAAAATTGTATTTAATAAATCATCAATGTATTAAATAGACTAATAACAAAATATTATAATTATTTATAGAAAAAGCGAGCATATGAATTTTTAATTCTCGCTTTTTCTAATATCCAACTAATTATAGACGATTATCTATTTTATAAAAATCTGCAAAACGCCTTGCTATATTTTACTTTTGAATATAATATAATGATGATATTTTATAAATCATATATCAAAAGTATATTAAGTCAGGAGTGATTCAATGCTTAAATTTTTGAAACCAGCAAAGCATATAGAACCTTTGCCAAAGGATCAAGTTGATGACACTTATAAGAAACTACGTTTTCAAGTGTTCTTAGGTATCTTCATAGGCTATGCAGGTTATTATTTATTACGGAAAAACTTTTCATTAGCGATGCCATCATTAATCGAGGACGGCTTCAGTAAAGGTGAACTTGGTATTGCGCTTTCAGCCATTTCGATTGCTTATGGTTTTAGTAAGTTTGTAATGGGTACCATTAGTGATCGAAGTAATGCGCGAATATTTTTAACTTTAGGTTTAATACTAACAGCGATTGTAAATTTATTACTTGGTTTTGTGCCTTTCTTTACATCAAGTATTACAATTATGTTTGTATTACTATTTTTAAATGGATGGTTCCAAGGTATGGGATGGCCACCTTCAGGTCGTGTGCTTGTCCATTGGTATAGTGTTAGTGAACGTGGTAGTAAGACTTCAATATGGAATGTAGCTCATAATGTTGGTGGCGGGTTAATGGCTCCTATAGCGACATGGGGTATTTCCATGACAGCACTATATAATTTTGGTTATTTAAAAGGTTTTGAAGGCGTATTTATTTATCCAGCAATATTAGCCATCATTATTGCGATTATTTCATACTGTTTAATTAGAGATACACCTCAATCACAAGGTTTGCCACCAATTGAACATTATAATAATGATTATTCCACATCATCTAAGCAAACATTAGAAACAGAACTGACAACGAAAGAAATTTTATTCAAATATGTCCTGAATAATAAATGGGTTTGGGCAATTGCTTTTGCTAATATATTTGTCTATTTTGTACGTTATGGTGTGTTAGATTGGGCGCCTACATATTTAAGTGAAGAGAAACAGTTTAACCTAAGTGAATCAGGTTGGGCTTACTTTCTATATGAATGGGCAGGTATTCCAGGCACGTTATTATGTGGTTATTTATCTGATAAATTATTTAAAGGACGCCGTGGTCCAGCAGGGTTCTTCTTTATGTTAGGTGTAACAATATTTGTACTTATATATTGGTTAAACCCTCCAGGCAATGCTTGGTTAGATAATGTTTCACTTGTTGCCATTGGATTTCTTATCTACGGACCTGTAATGTTAATTGGCTTACAGGCATTAGATTATGTTCCTAAGAAAGCAGCTGGAACTGCAGCAGGGTTAACAGGATTGTTTGGTTATTTATTTGGAGCTGTAATGGCTAATATCGTATTAGGATTTGTCGTGCAACATTTTGGTTGGGATATTGGCTTTGTATTATTAACTGTTATTAGTATTTTAGCAATGCTTAGCTTCTTACTAACATGGAACAAACGTGGTCAAGAAGAACTACATTAATTGAGTTAGCCGTGTCAATCATTTAATTGTATAAAGGTGAATGAATTTTTAACTACTGAATCTATACAGTTACCAAAAATAAGTAATTAAATGATTACTTAATATCTAAATATATGATTATCGTGAGGGCGAGCATATGGAACTTTACTGGTTTCAATCTCGCCCTTTTTGTTTATTCCGTCTAGAGGAAGTCTTGAAAAGCTGTCATAATAGCGTGTAAAAGTATTTAGACAAAGAAAATTATGCAGATGTTAAAGAACTTTGATAGTCTAATAATATATTTTATCTTACTCTGTAATCGAAGGAGCAAAAGCCAATGAATCTAGGTTGTCAAATTAAATATTTCCGCCGACGTGATCAACTTTCTCAAGAAGACTTAGCTAATAAACTATATGTTTCACGACAAACAATATCAAACTGGGAAAATGATAAGCGTTGTCCTGACGTGCATAATTTATTAATGCTTAGTTCATTGTTCGATGTTTCTTTAGACGATTTAGTCAAAGGAGATGTAGAGATTATGGAGCAAAAATTAAGAAAAGCTCGCTTTAACTTGTGGACGTATTTAATGATATGGCAATGCTAATGGCTGCGATGTTAATTGGCCCAGCAATGTATTATTGGGGAATAGTTGGAACTATAATTGAAGTTATATTATTAGGTATTGGTATAACGGCTTCTATTAAAGTGGATAGCATTAAGAAATCATACGATATACAAACCTATGACCGTATCGTTGCGTTTATGAAAGGTAACGACCCAAATGAGATCAAGAGTACTAAACTGAGAAATATAGCCACATTTTGGTACAGTTTTATATTAGTTGTAGGTACATTTTTAATAATCGTACTAATAAGTATTTATATTTTTAAATGATAAGTAATAAAATAATATTGGTTTTAAAAATGTAGAAGTTATAAATTAATAATTTCATTTCTTTAATATAATCACATAATTAAAAAGGTTTTCAAGACGTTGTAGCACGTGGCGTTGTTGCTTTATACCATTGATAACAAAGAATAATAATTAATACTAAATCAACAATGTCACCACCATAATACATCCATATACTTCCCACTTCTGCTTCTAGTCTAGATACGCCTAATGGTGGGAAAGCATAAATATATTTAGATAAAATTTTATGGGATGCTAGAGCTATAATCAATATTAAAGAACGATATAAGTGACTATATTGATGAGGTGTTATATCTAAATAAATAATAGAAATAGTAAACAGATAACCTGCTAAAAATACATGCAAGTGAACAAACGCATATAGAAAAATAGATTGATGTATTAAATGAAAAAGCGGTGTGGTATAAAGTAACCATAACCCACCAATATTGAGTGTAGTGGCTGTAATAGGATGAGTAAAAAATTTTAATAAACGGCTTTTTAATATAGATGTAAGGCTTCTGGCAGTTGATACGTTCAGTGATCGCAGTAACAGTGTCATAGGCTTAGCAAGTGCTAAGAGAAGCGGAGTGAGCATACCGAGTAATAGGTGCCCAATCATATGGCTAATAAAGCTCATATGCGCGTAAGATGCTAATGGTCCTACCAAAGCAGTACCTATACATAAAATACCTAAACTCCATAAGACATACCGATGCCATGGCCATTTGCTGAATTTTTTATTATTTATTATTGCAGCAAAGAAATAGAGAAGAAATATTAAAACTAAAAAGCACATGGTAAGCACTTCAAAATAAATAATTCCGGATTGTAGGTGATTATGCATAATTTATCCTCTTTTTCTTCTTATATATTTTTGAGTTTGTATAAAGATAATAAAACCAACAATTAAAACAATGATTGCAACAGCATTCCAAGCTATATCATAAGGGAGCACATTAACCTTGTAACGAATCTGATGTATTCGAAATAGTTTATGTTGGATAAGACCGTCGTACAATTGGAAAAAGCCAAGACCTAACAACATACCGCTAATCCATCTTTTTATCCAAAATGAATTTCTTCTTTTAACATCAGCTAATAAAAATAGACTAGCAACCGTTGCAAACCAACTAAACGCATGAAATAAACCATCTGATACTAAACCTATAGCCATAGATGATTTGTCATAAAAATGATGCCAAGCTAAAAGTTGATGAAATACTACTTCATCAATAAAAGCTGCGACACCTAACCCAAACAGAACACCAGACCATAAATTACGTTGTGAGCGAGAAATTAACTGTTCCATATACTGACACGCCTTTCTAAATATTATTTATTTTCAATAATTATCAACTCCCCTGTTTTTATGTTAATAAACACTATGTATTATTTCCTTAAAAAGGTAGAAGGTGTAGGAATGCAGAAAATTTGTTGTTTAAATAATTTTAATTTATGTGTCTAGTATGTTACTGAAAACAATAAAACTCTTATTATTTACACATAATAAAAAGGAAGGTTTCTACTACAATATATAGTAAAACTTTCCTTTTAATTTTTAGATACTTGTTGGCCAAGCCTGTCCGATTACTATTTATACATTATTCATCTTGTAAGAAAGCATTATAAATTTTTTTGGTTTTATGGTCTATATCTTTTTCGCAGTAATACCAAGTTTTACAGTTATAATTATCGCCGTTTATACGTACTTTGGCATCTTTAACATTAGAAGGAGATAAGGCTAACACTTTGTCTCCTGATTGCCAATTTTCGGGGATGATTGCATCATTTTCATCGGATGTTTTTATTGCTTTTACCATCCGTATGATTTCTTTTACATTGCGTCCTATAGCTGCAGGGTAATACATAATTGAACGTACAACTAAATTATCATCAATAATCAATACTGCACGAGTAGAGGATTGGTTGTCATCTTCTTTAGACAATATCCCATAATTTTTTGAAATCTGTTTACTTGAGTCAGCAATAAGTGGAAACTCTATATTTGTATTAAAAGATGATTCTATACTTGTTAACCAAGCTATATGTGAAGCAATACTATCCACACTTAAACCTACAACAGATATTTGTAAATCTTTAAGTTCCTCATAATTTTCTTGTAATGTTATAAACTCAGAAGTGGTTACCGGGGAAAAGTCAGAAGGGTATGCAAATAATAGCATCCATTGCCCTTTATAGTCGTCTAAAGTTATGTCTCCTTGAGTAGACAGTCCTTTAAAATGGGGCGCTTGTTGACCAATACTAGGTAAGTTGTTTATATCGTAACTTGTTTCATTTTCAAAACTCATAACACTAACCTCATTTCGATTCAAATTGTAAAAAACGTAGGTGATTTTGGGACCACTTGAAGAGGGATTAAAGCTTTATATTTTAGCTTGTATTTTAGTGATATTTAAACTAATCAAGGATCCTTCTTTATTTTCTGAAACATTAAATTCAGTTATGAAATAAGATTTATTTCTGGCAAATTTATATTTCACAATATACTTGTTTCCTCTCTTAAAATACTCATAGGAATAAAGTGGAGAAACTAAACGAGAGAGTTTTTCCAAATACCTTTCTTTTACATATCTATTAATACTTATATAATTTCTGTTTATATATAATTTTTTTCTTAATTTGGAAAGCTCTTTAGGTCCTAATAAATTGCAAAACAATTGGGAGTTTTTTTCGTTAATACTGAGAATAAAATTTTCTATGCAATCTTCTATTTTCATAGAATCACCTCTAAATATTTAATAGTTTAACTCTAAAAATTATTTGAATTACGCGATTGTAGGCAAGTATAAGTAATTTTGAAAAAGAGTCACAAAATGTTTGCGATGCTTAAGGATTAATAAATTAATAACTAATTATTATCTTGTTCCTTAGATATTTCGTTTACTGTTTGTCCAATCCATTGTGTAGCATTTTCTAAACCTAAGTCACCTAAAGTTACTATGCCTTGTATTTGTTGATCGTCTACTACTAGTAAACGGTATATACGATGCTCTTTCATTAATGATACTGCTTCTTTAATAGTCATCTCAGAATTAGCAGTTACAATATTTTTCGTCATGATGTCTCCAGCTTTTGTTTGATTATTTGCTAGTCCTTTCACAACTATATCTCTATCTGTTATGACGCCAAATAATTAGTGTGTTGAAGAATTGGTAAGAAACCGACTGCTGTTTCGGCCATTTTTTGCGCTATAGATGTTAAATTTTCCTCTACGTCAGAAATAATGATTTCACGTGTTAAATAATCTTTTAATTGCACCATTAATAGTTTCACTCCAATCTTAAAAGTAGATAGGTAAATAAAAAGTATTTGTATGAAAATAGTCTGGAAATTTTCTTACAAATACTTAGTCGTTAGGCTAGGTAGCGTGTGTGTTTATATTTAATGGGAAACGTTAATGTTAGAATAGGGGAGTTTTTTTTAGCAAACATATAAAATGATTAAATTGTTTAATTTATCATATGCTATATAGGTGTTTTATTACTCGTTTTATAAGAAGTATTAATCATTTTAAATTCCCTCCTTTGAGGTTTTAAAAAAAATAATATTTCACTACTTTATTAATATTCCCAGCAATTATTTTATTAAACATTTAAAGTTAAAGGCGAAATAACTTTCAGTATATTTATATTCAAAATTTAATAATATAGAAAATTATGAATGGTATAAAACAAGATGGCGCATTACTTTTTGGGTGTCACAAGTTTCAATAATATTAGAAAGCAGAGAAATGAATTTAACGATAAAATATAATTGTTTTAGCTAGCTTATTGGTTAATTAAAGTAATAGTAAGCATTTATGCTTAATTTTATAGGATTTTATTTTTCAGACTTTTTGTTAATGATATTTTCGTATCTAGATTGTTGTCTGTAACTAAAGGTACTCTCTTTTACTAACTTCTCATTTGTTAAACCTACTCCTACTGCGCCAGCTACTGTAGCAATAGAAGCAGCAAGCCAAGCAATTTCTATATATTGTATAAAATCTGCAGATCCTGAAGTGCCTATTGTTTTTCCTACAAAATCAGCAGGCAAAATGGTTAAACAAGTTATTAAAAATAAAATAAATAAAGTTATATAGTAAATCGATACTGATATGAAAAGTGTAATTAGCGTCGTAAAATTATATAGTTTAGAAATGTGTTTTTCTTCTTTTCCAGCAGGGATGTCCCATAATTGATGAGCTAAAATAATCCATATCAACATTGCAAATATAGATGCAAAAGAAAGAGATAATAAACGTAATTCTGAAAAAATATAACTTAATTGCCACAGTGTTGTGAAAATTAAGCCAAAAGCACCTGTGGTAAAAGATAAAGCAAGTGAACTCGTAAGCGTTTTCATCATGTTTAAAGGTTTGTTAATTGAGACCATGCCAGAAACTAATTGTAATTTGCCGATAAAAGAAGGGAATATCAAATAACGAATATGATAAGAATCAGTGTCCTCTATATAGACAGTTTTTCTTTGTATTCGTTTAGATGGAAAAGCGTTTTGACTATAATATTTGTTATTGTATTCGTTACCCTGTTGATTATTATCATTACTGAGATAGTAAACTTCTTTCATAGCATATAATATAGCACGCTCTACTCTTTTACGTATAGATCCCCACCCAAAAGCAGAAACAGAGAGCAAAATTGTTTTACTTTTCTTGTTAATATCAGTAGCTATAACTTTTTTTTCATCAAGTATAGGTAAATCAGTTAAGTTGATTACATATGACCAGTTATTTTCTTTTGCATAATTTTCAGTGTTTGTATATAAATCAATAAAATTTTTTGCTGCACCTGTTATAGAATCTTTTATCACTTCTATTTCCCATTCTATTGATGAATCAAATTGTGAAGAGAGCAGACTAGGAAGCGTTTCATAATACTTATCTGCTAGCGTTTTTGCTAAATCAGGGGATGTCAGTATACCGACTTTTTTCTTCATTGTAATTACTCCTTAGATTTTATGTTTTGATTTTATGCGTTTTTTTTTGTTTTTCAGTTTTTAATGATGTTTCCTCTTTTTCTAATTGGCGTTGAATTCTTTGCTTACGCCCTCTTTGTCGGCTTGTATAAGTAATCTCTTTCATCGTATTTTCTCCTTCCATAACGGAGCCTAATGCACCTGCTAAAAGACCAGCAGAGGATATGAACCAACTTAAGCGTAAATAATTGCTTACTGAATAACTTTCTGTTGCGTTTCCCCAATTTTTAAATAAATCGTCAGGTACAAAGAAAATTATGCTAGTTAGTAATAACAGAAAAAGAACAATATAACTTAAAAGGAATAAACAGAACATAGTTAACAATGTAGTAATGTTATAAAGATACCGGTATTTTTTTTCTGTTGCTGAAGAAGGGAATTCCCAAAAATTGTGAGCGTAAACTAACCAGCCAATCATTCCTATTAGCGAAAGTATCATAAGCAGTATAAATCTTTGCCATTCATAGACTAGGCTTAATTGCCAAGGCGTAGAAAATATAGAAATATAAGTGCCCGTTGCTACCCCGAGAGCAATTATCTTTTTGAAAGAAATAATTGCTTTCCATGGCTCATTTGCATATGTCATACCTAAAATTATTTTCAAAACACCTAGAATGGTAGAACTATAAACATACCTGTGGCTAGTTGTAGTTTTCTCTTGAGGCGTTACTTCATTAACTTTTATAGAAGACAATTTTTTTAAAGGAGACGTTTTATGTTCAGAATTCATATACATGTCTATTATGATATCTATAATTGTGGAGCGTAGTTTACGTTTTAATCTATAGATCCCTAACGCAGGTAAAGAAATAAGTGCGGTTTGTTTCTCAAAATTAACATCTGATATAACGCTTTTATTATTAGAAAAGCTTGGTAAATCAGTAACGCATATAGAATAGTCTAATTCACTTTTTTCTTTACGTTTATATGCGTAATCAATACATCTATCTACATATTCAGCGCTACCTACCACTGTATTTGATTCTACTTTAAATTCGAAGCTAACTCCTGAAATTCTTTTCTCTAAGAGTTCTGGTAGTATATCTATAAATTTATTTGTCAATTTTTCTGGCATATTAGGAGCAACGGTTAATCCAACTTTTATATGTTTCAATCTATTCCCTCCTTTTTTAATAATTAAAATATAGGTAATATAAATAGTTTAGTTAATTGAATTTGTAAATATATTAGTTATATAACCTTTTGTAAAGTGAATAAACAGAAGGCTGTAAGGGGGTAAAGTACCTATTATTAAAATAGAATAATTCTATATTTAGATTAAAAAATTCATTTAATATAAGTGAAAGCTTAGCACTTTTTCAAAATAATTGTCAGTTTACTTATTTCCCTTAAAGGGTAAAATTTAAATATTCTGAAAATAATGAAGGAGTGTTTATATGAAAGCAGTAACTTTTCAAGGCAATAAAACCATGGAAGTTAAGCAAGTAGACGATCCTAAAATTGAAGAAACGACAGACGCGATTATTAAAATTACGGCATCAGGCATTTGTGGCTCTGATCTTCATTTATATCACCAAGGCGATTTAATGTTGGATTCAGACTTTGTTATTGGTCATGAACCTATGGGTATTGTCGAAGAAGTCGGTAAAGACGTAAAAAAACTTAAAAAAGGTGATCGTGTTGTGATCCCTTTTAATATAGGGTGTGGTGAATGTTACTATTGCACTCATGAAATGGAGTCGCAATGTGATAATTCAAATAAAGAACCAGCAAGTTGGAAATTGGATAACGGCGGATTATTTGGCTTTGGTCAAATGCACGGTAACCATTGGGGTGGCCAAGCAGAATATTTAAGGGTACCATACGCAGATTTTTCTTCTTTTGTTGTTCCTGACAGTAATATGAAAGACGAGCAAGTATTATTTTTATCTGATGTAGCACCTACTGCTTATTGGAGCGTTGAGCATTCTGGCGTCAAGTCAGGTGACACTGTGGTAGTTCTTGGTTGTGGTCCTATAGGACTTATGGCTCAAAAATTTGCTAAGCTTAAAGGCGCAAAACGTGTTATTGGCGTGGACAATGTAGAACATAGACTACAACATGCTAAACAATATAACCAAGTAGAAGTTTACAATTTCGATAATGAAAAAGAAATTGGCAAACTGCTTCGTGAAACTACACAAGGCGGCGCTGATATAGTTATTGATTGTGTAGGGATGGATGGTCAAGTCCAAGCTTCTGAACGTAAATTAAGTTCAAATTCTTCCCAACGCGGAACTATTAGTCCAATTCATACTGCTGCCGAAGCGGTAAGTAAATTCGGTACAATTCAATTAACAGGCGTTTATGCAACTCCAGTAGATGATTTTCCACTTGATCTTATCTTCAACCGTGATGTCCAAATTAAGACAGGACAAGCTCCGGTTATACACCTCATGCCAAAATTATATGACATGATTCAAGAAGGCACATTTAACCCCACTGAAATTATTACACATACAATGTCATTAGATGACGCACCTCAAGCTTATGAAATATTCGATGAAAAAAGAGATAACAATATTAAAGTAGTTTTAAAACCTGAATAAGTTTTGTTGAATCATTCTTGAACTATGTGAATATATTAAAAATAGTTTGAGTAGGCCAATAGAGACATTTCCATGATACAAAGACAAATAAAAAGAGGTAGATAGTTATGAAAATAGTTGGCTTATTCCCTTCAGATCCTAATGCGGAAAGTGAGAATCAACTTTTAAATGATAAATATGCATTAGGTATTAAATCATTTATAGATAATAAAAAACACGAATTTGTAGTTGTTAATAGTGATGAAGAAATAGAAGAGCATATTGAAGATATGGACGTTGTTATTAGTTCTCCATTTTTACCTGCGTATATAAATAAAGAAAGAATTAATAAGGCAGAAAATCTTAAATTGGCTATAACTGCTGGCGTAGGTTCAGATCACGTTGACTTGAAAGCAGCAAGTGACAATGAATTAACAGTAGTAGAAGTGACTGGATGTAATACTGTAAGTGTCGCTGAACATACGGTAATGGACCTTTTAATATTAATGCGTAATTTTATGGAGGGACATCGTCAATCTTATGATGGAGAATGGCATTTATCAAAAGTGGGTGAACACGCGCATGACATTCAACATAAGAAAATAGGTATTTTTGGTTACGGACAAATTGGAGAATTGGTTGCTCAACGATTGCAACCTTTTGACGTACAAGTGCAACATTTTAGACGTTCTAGTCAAGAAGATACAGCATATTCGAAGTACGTGAACTTTGACGAATTAGTATCTACAAGTGATGCGTTAGTAATTTTATCTCCATTAACTACAGAAACCGATGATTTATTTAATTATGATGTATTAAGTAGAATGAAAAAAGGTAGCTATTTAGTTAATACTGCACGAGGTAAGATTGTTAATAAAGAAGATTTAGTTGAATTAGTTAATGCTAAACATATTCAAGGATATGCTGGAGATGTTTGGTACCCGCAGCCTGCGCCTCAAGACCACCCATGGAGAACTATGCCACGTAATGCTATGACAATCCATTACTCAGGCATGACATTAGAAGCTCAAAAACGTATTGAAAATGGTGTGAAAAACATACTATCTAAATTTTTTAATAATCAATCTTTTGATAATAAAGACGTGATTGTTTCAGGTGGGGACATTACGAATAGTAGTTATAAGTCAAAATAAATAGGAGTTATATTGTATGAACTTAACTGAATTTCATAATCAGATTAGAGGATATACACAAGATAGACAACCAGGCATTGAGAGCCAAATGGATCCTAGGCCTATTAGCGAATTTGAGGAATATCAGGCTGGCGGTAAATTGGAGGGGAAAGTAGCGCTTATCACTGGTGGAGATTCAGGCATAGGGCGTTCTGTTGCCATTCTATTTGCTAGAGAGGGCGCAGATGTAGCAATTGGCTACTATGATGAAGAGAAGGATGCTGAAGAAGTTATAGGTATAATAAGAGCATTAGGAAAATCTGCTAAAGCTTATCGGCATGACTTAAAAAATGTTGAGGATTCTAAAAAGTTAGTTCAAGACGTTGTTAATGATTTTGATGGCCTGAATATTTTAGTAAATAATGGTGGTGTACAGTATCCAAAAGATGAATTTCAGGATATAACGCCTGAGCAGGTGAAGGAAACATTTGAAACTAATATCTTTGGTATGATATTTCTTTCTCAAGCAGCATTACCATATTTAACTTCGGGAGATACAATTATTAATACAACAAGCGTAACAGCATATAATGGATCAGCGGAGTTAATAGATTATTCCGCAACTAAGGGGGCGATTGTCGCTTTTACACGTTCTCTAGCTACAACTTTAATTGAAAAAGATATTCGTGTTAATGCTGTTGCACCTGGACCAATATATACACCATTAATACCTGCTTCTTTCAGTAAAAGCAAAGTGGAAGTGCATGGTGGTAATACGCCAATGCGTAGACGTGGACAGCCTGCTGAATTAGCGCCTGCTTATATATTTTTAGCTAGCTTAGCAGATAGCTCTTATGTAACTGGCCAAGTTATCCATGTGAACGGCGGAGGATATATGACTTCATAATTAGAAATATAAAAAGAGAGGAAAAATTCAAAACTGATTTTCCTCTCTTTATTAATATATAAGATGATTAATCTAAATGCACTCTATTATGATCTTCCATTGCATTGGTATAAGCAAAGTATTTTTTACATATAATAAAACTAATTGTTGATAATATAATAAAACTAATAAAGAGTAACAATTTTCTCATTTTTATCTCAACCTTCTTTAAAAATTTCTTAGTGCTAGTATAGCGATTTTACATTCTAATATGACAATGAAAAGTGGAATTAAGAGTCTAAACATCTCTTCTTATTGTTTTCCCATACATTTAAATGTTAATCAAATTTAAAAAGTAATATTTTAACAGTATCTCATAGCGATACTTAATGAATTATTTTCTGGGAAATAAACATAGGCAAAAATTTATGTGAGAATATTAGGATAGATGTAAAAAGAAAATTTATGATTAATAACACTATATAATAAATTTCCCTTTAGGTTTACGTTACGTAAGGGTGTAAAGTGAAATTTGAAAGGAGGTCAATGATGAACTATACAGTAAGTCAATTAGCTGAACTATCAGGAGTAAGTAATAGAACTTTACGTTATTATGATCAAATAGGCTTACTTAAGCCTGCTAGAATTAATGAATCTGGATACCGTATATATGAACAAGAAGAAGTCGATATACTGCAACAAATCGTGTTTTACCGTGAGTTAGAGGTCAGTTTAGATGAAATTAAAGAGATTATCCAACAACCGACATTTAATAGAATGAAAGCTTTAGAAAACCATTATTATAACTTAAAACAACAACGTGAACGTCTCGATAAAATTATTCAAACAGTTGAAAAAACGATTGCTAATCATAAAGGAGAAATTATCATGAAAGATCAAGAAAAATTTGAAGGATTCAAAGAAAAAGTTATTAAAGAAAATGAAACGAAATATGGAAGAGAAATCAGAATGCAATATGGAGATGACCTCATAGATCAAAGCAATAAAAAATTTAAGAATATGACACAGACAGATTACGATGCTTGGAAGAATTTGGAAAAAGAAATTATCGATTTGCTTTCTGAAGCGTACCAAACAGGTGATCCAGCTTCCGAACCTGCACAATTATTAGCAGCAAAACACAAAGCTTGGCTCATGTATACATGGCCTGAATACTCTAAAGCAGCTCATGCTGGGCTAGCAGAAATGTATGTTAACGATGCTACTTTTACTGACTACTATGATAAACATGTTGAAGGTGGTACACAATTTCTTAAAGATGCTATTTTAGTATTTGTTGGTAAAGTATAAGCATATAAAAATGTTAATTAGGATAAAATATTAAAATGCCGAAGTGTCTGGGAGATATGTCCCAATATCTTCGGCATTGTTTTAGTTTTTTCTACGTTCAGTTATACAGCCGTCTTTTGAACCACAAGAGTTACACTTTCCAGATTTGGACCTTTTAATAAATCTAGTGAGTGTATATACGGTATAGCTAAATATTGCGGAAAAGACAATAACATTAATTAAAATAGTCATAAAATTACTCCCTCAAATAAATAGATGTACAATTTGATAGAAAATGAACGATAATACATAGGCAGCAATTAGAGGATACGCGACTGCTAGAAAAGTCCATTTAAGTGAATAAGTTTCTTTTCGAATAGTTGCTACGGTTGATAAACACGGTATATATAATAATATAAATATCATAAATGCATATGCAGATAATGGTGTGAATTGCTCTTGGATAATATTGACTAATCCTGACTCATCGGAAGCATAAATAATTGCCATTGAACTAACAATGACTTCTTTTGCAAGGAAGCCAGGAATTAAAGTTGCTCCAGCTTGCCAAGTACCGAACCCTAATGGTGCTATGAAAATGGCAAAGAAGCTACCGATTGCATGCAAAAAGCTTTCGTTAATATCTACATTGAACCCGCTAGGACCAGTGTAATTTAATAACCAAATAACAACAGAGCCACCAAAAATAAATGTACCTGCTTTTTTTACAAACCCTTTAGCTTTTTCCCATGTGCTTCGCCACAATGTCTTCATGGATGGCATGCGGTATGTTGGTAATTCTACTATGAACACAGAGTCATCGTTTTTCAATACAGTCTTAGTCAAAATGATACTCGTAGCCAATGCTACAACGATACCAAGGATATAAAGACTTAATACAATCAAAGCTTGATGTTGTGCGAAGAATACTCCAACAAATAAAGCATAAACCGGAAGCCGTGCAGAACAGGACATAAAAGGCGCAATTAAGATTGTTGTAAGGCGTTCTTTTTCACTTTCGATACTACGTGCAGCCATAATACTAGGCACATTACAGCCAAACCCTATAATCATAGGAATAAATGATTTACCACTTAAGCCAAAGGTTTCCATAATTCTGTCCATGAGTACAGCAATACGTGCCATATACCCAGAGTCTTCTAATAATGAAATAAAGAAGAACAGTACCATGATTTGAGGTACAAATACTATGACTGCACCTACACCAGCGATAATACCATCAGTGATTAAATCCTGTAGAAACGGCACTAAACTAATGCTTTCCATTACGGATTTAACACTGTCGGTCAGTCTTCCCCCAATAAATTCATCAAGTTGATCTGATATTGGTGTGCCGACCCAAGTAAATGTGATTTGAAATATCAACCACATAATACCGAGGAATATAGGAATACCAAGGAATTTGTGCGTTAATAATTTATCTAAATGTGATGAAAAATATTGTCGTTCTTCATCAGGATATTCGACGACATCAGTCAACAAATTATCTATATAATTGTTTCGTTTTTGTTGGATTACTGCTCGAATATCAATGGATTGAGAAGCGGCTAATTTTTGGCGTAAAGGTTCAATTAGATTAATTAAAGTTTTATCAAGAAGTTCATATATTTTTATGTTATCTAACAAAAATTGTATGGCGATAAAACGTAATAAGTTCCTGTCGAAATTACTGTGCTTTAGTAGCTGTTCTGATATGTTTTTGATTGTGTTTTCTATAGCTTCACCATAATTGATATGTAATGGGGAATTTCTAGATAAATGTGCGTCATTTAGTGCATCTAATAATTTTTTAGTACCTTTTCCATTTCTAGCTATAATAGGAAGTAAAGGTACTTTTAATTTTTTCATGAGTGCGTCTTGATTAATATGTATGCCCCGTTTCGCAGCAACATCAATCATATTTAACCCTACAATTATTGGTGCACCGAGTTCCATTAATTGTATAGTAAGTTGTAAATTTCGTTTCAATTGGCTAGCATCGATTATATTAATCATGCCAGAAAATTCTTTTTTTAATAAGTAGTCGGTAACCACAGTCTCATCTTTTGAAATAGGAGATAATTCATATATACCCGGTAAATCAATGAGCTCTCCAGCATTAGCTTTAAGACGTCCTACCTTCTTCTCTACAGTAACTCCACTCCAGTTACCTACATATTCGTATGTACCAGTTAAAGCGTTAAATAACGAGGTTTTACCTACATTAGGATTTCCTAAAATACAGAAACTATTAGCCATGAGATTCCTCTAGTAAAATATGACATGCATCACAACCACGAATACTTAAATTTTGACCATTTATTTCTAGAATACAAGGGCCTCTAAATAAGCATTTTTGTTTAATTTTTACATTCGATCCAGGGGCTAAACCTAAAGCGTTAAGACGCTGAATCAAGTATTTGTTTTCGATTTCCATACCTTTGATTTTATAATTTTTTTCTAAAATACCAGTCTTTAAATTCAACATATTCATCACTCTTTCATAATAATAATCATTATCAATTATATAATTATATTTTAAGCAATAGAAGTCGTTAACATATTGTATTTATGAAAACTTTGTTAAACATTTTTGAATAAGACATATATTATTTGAAGTAGTAAAAAAGATATTATTTAGTAATCCGTAAATAAGTATTTAAATGGGTATAGTATAGTGAGCAAAGATGTTGTAATTAAACAAGTGTAATAATACACTGTAGAAAACAACAATTTTAATAGCTAACTAATTGATATTTGTGAAGATAACGTGATACATAATGATTAAAGTCAGCTAGATTATTTGAAATCAATCTAATTCTAGAAGCAATGTGATGTTTATAAGCAGTTACGTACTTTAAAATACGCGCATTAAATTAGGAGGGATTCAAATGATTATTCGTGAAAACAAATGCATTAAAGTGAAAAGACTGAATGAAACGCGGTCAAGTGGTATTTCTGTCATGATTGAAGAAGGTGGTTTAGGAGCAGACCAATATTATCAAATAGAAAAGCAAAACGCTAAAACATCCGAAGAGCACTTACATCAATTTGAACATGAAGTTAGCGAAAAAAGTGACATAGAACTAGTTGAACTATTAATCGTTAATGCCCAAGAAAGTACCAACAGAGAATATAGCGAAGCATTAAAAGTGATTAAATTAGAAATATTAAAACGTATGGAATAAATTTAACGTGAAAGTGGTTGGGAATCATATCCCAGCCACTTATTTTTATCTCATGAGTTAATAAGCTTATCTTATTTCTTTAGTACGTTGTAAGTAAACTATTTAATAGGTGGGTTAAGCAAAAATATAAAGTATTAAAACTAATAATATTTATTATTAATTTTAAAATACAAATAAATATATTGCTTATTTTTAATACTGGGCATAAAATATAAATAATAGTGATAATCATTATCAATAGGAGGGGCCAAATGAAGCAATTATTAAGTTTTATTATTTTAGCAGTACTGCTGCTCTCAGCGTGTAGTAATGAGTCAAAATCTAATGAAGAAAGTACGAAAAGTTATACTTTAGGCAGTGGTAAAAAAGTTGATATTCCAAAACATCCAAAGCGTATTGCAGTTGTGGCTAATACATATGCAGGTGGTATAAAATATTTAGGCGGTAATATTATCGGTGTTACTAAAGATATAGAAAAGAGTAATGTTCTAAAAGATAAATTTAAAAATACTGCAAAATTAAATGAAAACGATGTGGAAAAAGTTGCAAAACTTAAGCCAGATTTAATTATTGTTGATACTACTGACAAAAATATTAAAAAGTATGAAAAAATTGCAGCAACATTACCAATCGAATACGGTAATAAGGATTATTTAGATACGCAAATTGAATTAGGTAAGATACTTGGTAAGGAGAAAGAAGCTAAAGACTGGGTGGAAAAATGGAAAACTCAAACTGCTAAAGATTCTAAAGAAATCAAAGGTCATATAGGAGAAAACGCAACAGTTTCAATTTTTGATGATTTTAGCAAAACCATCTATGCATTTGGCCCAGAGTGGGGGCGTGGTGGAGAAGTGTTATATCAAGCATTTGATTTAAATATGCCTAAATCGTTAGAAAAAGAAGTCAAAAAAGATGGTTGGAAAGAATTATCACAAGAACAACTACCGAAGTACGCTGGCGACTACATTATCACGATGAGTGAAGGTAAAGGTCAAGTAGAATTTGAAAAAACAAATATGTGGCAACAAATTCCTGCTGTTAAAAATAATCATATTGTTAAAGTAAAAGCCGAGACTTATTGGTACAATGATCCGTATTCATTAGCATTTCAAAGAAAGGAACTTAAAAATAATTTAATGAAATAATAAATAAAAAGAAATGGAACAGCAATCATATATTATAAAATGATTGCCGCTCCACTCTATTAACTATTTATCCATTAAATTCTACAGGATTTGGACCAATTCTTTTATCTTGGTTTAAAGCATCAATACGATTGATTTGTGCTTCAGTTAATGCAAAGTCAAAAACATTTATATTTTCTTCAATTCTATGTGGCGTTACAGACTTAGGAATTGTGACAACACCATGTTCAATGTTCCATCTGATTACAATTTGTGCAGGAGATTTTCCAGTTTCATCAGCTATAGCATTTATAGTTTCATCTGTAAGGATTTCAGCATTCATTAAAGGTGACCAAGATTCCATTTGGATAGATGCTGCAGCTAAATATTTTCTTAATGGTTCTTGAGTAAAGTATGGGTGGAATTCTACTTGGTTAATAACTGGTTTAATAGTCGTTTTCGCTTCTAGTAACTCTAATTGTTCAATTGTAAAGTTACTAACACCAATATTTTTAACTTTGCCCTCATTATATAGTGCTTCCATACCTTCCCAAGTTTCTAGCATGAGTGATTCGTTTGTACCTGGCCAGTGAATGAGGTATAGGTCTAAGTAATCTAAGCCAAGATTGTTTAATGATGTTTCATAGCCATCTTTCACGTTATCTTTACCATAGTGATTTAACCATAATTTAGATGTGATAAATAGGTCTTCTCTATTAATACCTGCGGCTTCTATACCTTCTTGTATACCTTGTCCAACCATTTCTTCATTAGCATAAACTAATGCTGCATCAATACTACGATATCCGTTAATGATTGCATGCTTTACTGCATTTTTTGCCGTATCATCATTTTCTACTCTAAAGACGCCTAAGCCAAGTTGTGGCATTGTATTGCCATTATTAAAAGTTATATTTTGCATCATTATGCTCCTTTTCATTAAATAAATTTTAGTAAATTATTAACTATGAACGCTATTTTAAACCTCTTATTAGGAAAATGTAAGTACGCACTTTAAAGTAACCTAGGTAAAATGACTTAAAAATAATAATTCTTTTTTAAAATGGCATGTACAATAGTTTCAAAAATCATTATACTTAAAAACATGTTTGTTTTAAAAAAAGCTAGGAGATATAAAAATGAATCTGATACATAGAATACTACGTAAAGAAGATGTATCGCGCTACCAAAATAAAGATGCGCACTTAGAACGTACACTTCGCGTTAAGGACTTTTTAGCATTAGGTGTTGGGACAATCGTTTCAACTGCTATTTTTACATTGCCAGGGGTTGTGGCTGCGGATCATACGGGACCTTCCGTCAGTCTATCCTTTTTAGTTGCAGCAATTGTAGCAGCTATGGTTGCATTTGTATATGCTGAAATGGCGACAGTAATGCCGTTTGCAGGCTCTGCATATACTTGGATTAGTATATTATTTGGAGAGTTTTTTGGTTGGATTGTTGGTTGGGCATTAATCGCTGAATATTTAATTGCAGTTTCCTTTGTAGCCTCTGGTTTTTCTGCAAATTTAAGAGGGCTGTTAGACCCCTTCCATATTTCGTTACCTAATTCACTTTCTAATTCATTAGGTACTGATGGTGGGGTAATAGACTTGATAGCTGCAATTGTAGTTGTTATCACTGCTTTATTATTGTCTAGAGGTACTTCAGAAACAGCACGAGTACAGAATATATTAGTCGTGTTAAAAGTACTAGCAATTTTCCTATTTATAATAGTAGGTTTGTCGGTAATAGATATTGGGCATTATGTACCATTTATTCCTGAATATAAAGAAACAGCCGCAGGTGCTTTTGGGGGCTGGCAGGGCATTTATGCAGGTAGTTCTGTTATATTTGTTGCTTACATTGGTTTTGATTCTATCGCTGCCAATTCTGGTGAAGCTATTAATCCACAAAAGACGATGCCTAGAGGAATTTTAGGATCATTACTAATTGCCGTGACGTTATTTGTCGTTGTTGCGTTAGTGTTAGTTGGTATGTTTGATTACAGTGAATATAAAAACAATGCTGAACCAGTTGGGTGGGCTTTACGTACAAGCGGTCATGGTACGATTGCAATTATTGTACAAGCTATTTCTGTCATTGGTATGTTTACTGCATTAATTGGAATGATGCTAGCTGGTTCACGCTTACTTTACTCATTTGGTAGAGATGGCATCCTTCCATCTTGGTTAGGTAAATTGAATAATAAAAACTTACCAAATCGCGCTTTAGTCGTATTATCTATCGTTGCAGTAATTGTTGGATCTGTATTCCCGTTTGGGTTCTTAGCTCAACTAATTACAGCAGGCACATTAGTAGCCTTTATGTTTGTAACAGTGGGTATTTTCGCTTTACGTAAAAGAGAAGGTAAAGATTTGCCATTACCAGCATTTAAATTACCGTTGTATCCTGTTATGCCAATACTTGTGTTTATTTGTGTATTTGCAGTATTTTGGGGATTAAGTGGACAAGCTAAATTCTATACATTGATTTGGTTTGTCATTGGTATAGTATACTACCTGTTCTATATCATTAAGACGAATGGTCAACAAAAATAGTTAGATGTAAATGTTAAAATATAATACTAAAATATATTTCAAACTGCCATTCAAATCATTGATTTGAATGGCAGTTTTTTGCATAATAAATCCCTCACTACTAGCTGATAGTGAGGGGTTAGCGCGTCTATGTTATTCACTTGATAAATGTTTTATAACATCCTAACACAGTAAAACATAAAAACATTTAATTAATATAAAAATAAATTTTTATCATTTAAGCACAATACACAAATTAGAAAATATCAGATTGTTTAAGATCTTTTGGGAAGGTTTCTTCAAACTTTTCTCTTTGGTTATATAAATTATACCATGCTTCTGCAATCAAATTTGGGTCTCCTACTGTTCCAGGTTCTATCACTGTTCCTATTGAAAGATGTCTTATAAATATGTTTTTATCTTCCAGTTGAGTGTAGAGGCTTTCAGCATAATTACGTAAGCCAGCTCCTATAATTCCAGCATTTCCAGCAAAAGGTAAAGGGAATATTGTAGATACACCTGTTGTAAATAGAATTGCCCCATCCTCTTTATTTATCATATCTGGTAAAACGTCGTTAACCAACTGAATTGATGGGAATAGATAAGTTTTTAACATTTCTGATACACTATCTGGCGTAGTTTCTAATATATTTGTAAATTTATCTTCTTTGGCGTAAGGGCTAAACTCTATGACATCAATCGAACCAAACTCAATTTTAATTGTTTGGATAGATTGTTTTAATGCTTCCAAGTCTGTGATATCTGCTATATAAGTTTTTGTCTCAATGTTTAAATTACTCAGTTCTTCTTGAATAACTTTTAATTTCGCAGCATTTCGAGAAATAGTTGCTACTCTAAATCCTTCAGCACCAAATTTTTTAGCTATAGATAGTCCTAAACCAGTACCTGCTCCTACAATGACTAATGTTTTCATTTTAAGTAGCTCCTTGTCTATGATATATTAAAACAACAAAGTGTTGCTTTAAGTAAAATATACAGCTAATAAAGTGGTATAACAATCAACAAACCATGCTTAAATGTTGCTATAGCAACAAGTACTTTAAATTGTTGAGGAGATGATTCAAATGGCAGAAAAAGTAAAAAATTTGAGAGTGACACATACGAAACAATCATTGATTAACGCCTTTTTTAGTTTAGTAGATAAAAAAGATTTTGAGAAAATAACAATAGCAGATATCACAAAAGGGGCCAAAGTAAATAGAGCAACATTTTATGCGCACTTTGAAGATAAATATGACTTAATCGACTATGTTATGGAAGGTTTTGCCACAGTTTCTATTGAGAACTATATTTCGGGAAATATGATTTTTAACGAAGAAAATATAAGTCAACTCATTTTAGCAGTTCATGATTTTTATCAAGAACCTAATATTGAATGCAGAAGTAGCTATGCTGGATTAGCATTACCTCAAATGAGAGAAAAAATGCTAAACGAGTTGACTAATGTTTTAACAATAAGTTTGAAAGGCGTTTATGAAGATAATGAAAAAGAAATATTTGTGCCTATTTTTGCACAAATGGTTCATGAAGCCGCATTGCAGTTAGCTGATAGCAATGACACGATAGAGAAAGAAGCATTAGCTAAGAAAATTGCATTATTTATAGTTGGAAGAGTTTAATTTTTTAACTATAGAAAATATATTATAATAGTATTATATATAGTTGGTCTAATTACTCTAGTTTGTTTAGTGATTGCTTCTACTGTAATTTTTTATTTGTTGCATAATCAATTTTAGCCATTTGATTTCATTCTGCTTCATTCATAGAATATGTTTTTCGATAATATATATACCTAACATCGTCAAAAGTTTCATAATTGTCAAATGATTTTTGATTATTGATAGTAAAGTCAGTTTATGGACATAAATATCTAAGAAAACCCTCTTAAATTATAGTTAAGAGGGTTTTTTGTCAAAAATTAATGTTTTTGGAATTATATGATTTGTTTCTTCAATAATACTATTAAGAATTGTAAGTCTTTATTTTGGAATGGTAATTTTAATTGAAGAATGAAATAAAGCCAATTTTTTATTGTAAAATCATGATAATTTGGCTCAGTGTTTAAAATCTTTTTATACTTTTGAAGCTTTTTGTAACTTAAAACAAAGGCTACCCTTTATACAATTATTGTTTCAATCTTGAGTCTAAAAAGTTTTTAATTAAAAATGCACTTGTTGTAAGCTCTTCTTCTAATGGGAAATGACCCGTGTTAAATAAATGAACTTCACAGTCCTCAATGTCTCTAAGAAAACCTAAAGCACCTTCAGGCCCAAAAAACATATCATTTTTACCCCAAGCTACTAATGTAGATGGTTGGTAAGTTCTAAAATAATTTTGCCATTTTGGATATAATTTCAAATTATTTCTGTAGTCATAATATAGGCTGATTTGTATTTCTTGATTTCCTTCTTTATCTAAATTTTTTTGATCCATATTCCACCCATCAGGACTTATAGTATCAGGGTTTCTTGTACCATCAATGTATTGATATTTGGTGAAATCAGCTGTTAATAATTTTCTTAATTTTTCTTTGTTTTCATTTGATGGATTTTCCCAATACTCTCTAACTGGGTCCCAAGCAGATAATAATCCTTCTTCGTATGCATTGCCATTTTGACTAATAATTGCTTGTATTTTATTTGGTTTCTTAGTAGCTAATCTAAATCCTATTGGTGCGCCGTAATCATGAACATATATACTAAATTTTTCTATAGATAGCATTTCTATAAATTCATTTATAATATTTGCAATGTTGTCAAATGTATAATCAAAGGCATTTATATTTGGTTGGTCACTATTTCCAAATCCTGGATAGTCTGGTGCAACTAGGTGATAATCATCTTCTAATTTTTCTATTAAACTTTTATACATATGTGATGAAGAAGGGAAACCGTGTAATAATAAAATAGTCGGGTCTTTTGGATTACCAGCCTCTCTATAAAATATATTGATATCTTGCACAGTTACTTTTTGATAAAACGTAGTCATTTTAATTCCTTCTATCATATAACCTTTAAAAAATTTTTTACAGGTTATATGATACGCGTAGATAACTAACTTGTAAAATGATAATTTAAAGGTTAGTATGTAAGTGGGGTGATAGCATGGATAAAAAAATATTAACTATTGGTGGAAGACCCTGGATTAATCTAGTTAATACGACATTTATTAAAGATAATAAAAATATTGATTTATTGACTAGTAAATCAGATATATTAAATTGGTTAATAGAGAATAATATGGTTAATCAAAATATAAATGAAAATGTTATAAAAGATGAATTAGTTACTTTGCTAAAAGAATTGCGAATGCTATCTAAAGAAGTATTAAATAGTATCCAAAGTGGAGGGGAACTTTCGAAGAGTATTAAAAATAAAATAAAAAAATATATAAATGACACAAATATTACTGTTGATTTTTTAGATAATGATAAAAATATAGATTTAGCTTATATAGGTAAAACTATAAAAGATAATGTAACCTATATTATTATTAATGATTTAGTTGATACTTTGAAACGTTATGATACTAAAAGAATTAGGCAGTGTTATCATGAAAATTGCATATGTTATTTTCTTGATATATCAAAAGCTGGAAAACGAAAATGGTGCGATATGGAAACGTGTGGAAATAGGAAAAAAGCAAGCAACCATTATCAAAAATATAAACATTAAATTAATCCATTTATAGTGATTGTTGTTGCTTTAACATCGATAATTCAAATTTTACTATTTATATTTACGTATGTTTTGTTATACGTGGCTGCAACTTTAATTCAATTAATCTTTCCATTTATATATAAGCATTATTGTTATTCACTTAATTGGAATGATTATATCGTAGTAGCCTCTATTTAAAAATCTATCTTATAAAGAAGAGTCTGGGACATAAAGTTCTTGGACAAGTGAAAAAAGCAATTTCTACTGAAGTAATATAGAAATTGCCTTTTTCATTATTGTTTAGTTTAGTAGTGTTTATTAAATTATACGTAAGGGCATTAATTTTTTGAGTATTATAATGTTGGATTATATGTGGATGAGACGTATTTTGGCAAGACTCTTGAGGGAACAGAACAAGCTGAAAACTACAGGCTAAAGCTGTCCCCTAAGAAAGAGAGCCAACAATACGGAGTATTGAATAAAAAAGAAGCACTCAGATGAATTGAATTAAATCATCTGAGTGCTATTTTTCTGGGATTGATGTCCCAATCACGAGTAAATACGAGCTTGATTACAATTTTCATTTTTTAAAAGGACTAATTCATTTTCATATGGATTAGTCCTTTAAATATTTTGCTTGTGATTCTTATTTTCTTCTATAAATATTCCTTTTGTCATAGTATTACCCACAAAACTCACTTTTATTACACTTTGAATAGCTTCCCATTGTTTTTGATTTTTTTAACATCATATAAAAATATATTTTTTATTGATTGACAAATATATATAAAATGATTTATAACTGATTTTTATGTTATTATCATGATTGTCATTGATATTTCAATTTTTAAAATATAATTAAAAGGAGTGTTAGTTTGGATAATAAGCATTACATTATTACTGGGGGAACCAGTGGTTTAGGTTACTCTATCGTAAAAGCATTGCTTAATAAAGGTTGTAAAGTTACTATCTTATCGCGAGATTTGTATAAATTTAATCAAATTGAATTATTTAAAAATAACAAGAGTGTTCAGGTTATAGAATGTGACTTATTAAATATTGAAGATTTAACATTGTTGGAGAGTAAATTAAGCAATGATATAGACGGTTTTATTCATTGTGCAGGTTTGAGTTATATAGTAAATATGTCTTCCATCTCTATAGAGCAAATGAATGAAATTTATAAAATTAATACAATTAATTTTTCTATTTTATTGAATGTTTTACGAAAATTTTTTGTTGAAGAACCAACAATTGTAGGGATTTCCAGCTTTGCTTCATTAATAACAGATAAAGGTACTGGTCATTATGGCGCTTCTAAAGCGGCATTTTCTCAAATATTAAATACTTTAAGAATGGAAGAGCCAAAGTACCATGTTCTTGTAGTAAATCCAGGACCAATAGATACTCCTTTTTTAAAGAAAGCAGATCTGCATGGACTATATAAAAACATGAATAAAACATTTGTATTAAATTCTGATAAATTAGCACAAACTATAGTAAAAGGTATTCAAAAGCAAAAAGAAGAAATAAACAAGCCTCAACTTGTTCATTACCTTTTAAAAATATATCAAATATCACCATTATATTTGAAGAAAAAATTACACAAATACTTAGCTTAAAAAGAAATAAGTAACACAGCCTGAGATATAGTAATCCAAAGTAAATAAAACCTGCCACTTTTTAGTTACTGAAAAGTATTTATGTTTCAGAATCTATTAGTATAAATACTTTTCTGTTTTATTGAACTATACTTATTTAAATATATAATTGTAGTAAAAATTACAAAGAATATCATCATAAAATAATGTGCAAATGTATGTAATTACATGTTATATACATTGATTAAAATTATGGAGGTAAAATTAGTGAGAGAGTTTATATTATCTGAAGCGCAACGTGAAATTATTCAGTTAGAAGAATATTATGAAAACACTAGTATTAATAATATAGCAGCAATGGTTACTATTAAAGATAATGTTAAAATAGAAGAAATTGATAAATCACTAAACAATTTAATAAAAAGACATGAGAGTTATAGGATTAAAGTTAGAAAATTGAACTCTGAATATAAACAATATATTGATGAATATAAAAGAAAAGACTTTGAGTATATTGATTTTTATAATAATAAAAAGGGTTATGATGAATGGATTACTACACAGATAAAATCAAATATATTTGCCCTCAATAGCGAATTATTTAAATTTGTAATTTTAACACAGCCTAGTGGAGATATTGGAATATTATTGTTGCAACATCATTTTATTTCAGATGGCTGGAGCATGACTATAGCTGGGAATACATTATGTGAATCATTAATTTACGGAAAAAAAGAAGCGAATTTTGAATATACGTATTTAGATCACGTGGAAGAAGAAATAAATTATAAAAATTCATCTAGATTTGAAAAAGATAAACAATTTTGGCTTAAAAAAGTAGAAAATTTAGAAAATAACGAGTTGTTTGAAAATAAAAGGACTAACAGTGCCCAAGGGCATAGGCTAAATTATAGACTTTCAGACATATACACACATAAAATTATGGAATTTTGTAAAAGTAATCAATTAAGTATTAGCAATTTATTTTCTGCTGCTATGCTAATTCTAAAGTATAAAAAAAATTCAGTAAATAAGAATTCAATTGGATTAATATTACACAATAGAAATACGCAATTTGAAAAGCAAGTGACAGGAGTCTATTCAAGAGTATTACCTATAATAGTGGAAATAGATAAAAAATTATCTATTAATGAATTTTTGAAGTTAATGAAAAAAGAAACATTCAAGTTGTTGAAACATAGAAAATATCCAAATAGTTATATAGTGGAACATAGCAAAAATGTAAAAGGTTTATTAGATTTTGTAGTATCATTTCAAAACACTCAACATAACCCAGATTTTATTAAAAAAGGATACTCAGAAGAATGGTTAGACCCGGGTACAACAAATGTCCCATTAGGTCTAAATATAAGTAATAGAGATGGTGAAGACACCCTTGAAATAGATTATGAGTACCAGATGGACCTGGTCAGCGAAAATGAAGTTGTAAATTTACACTCAAATATTATAAAAATTTTAAATGTAATTCTAGAAAATCCAGAACAAAAAATTAGTGAAATTGAGACTCTTACAGATGAAGAAAAAACGCTTATTTTACAGGACTTTAATGATACACAAGTAAGTATGGATAACACGAAAACCTTTGTGGAAGTTTTTGAAAACCAAGTAAAAAAAACACCAAATAACAAGGCAGTTACTTACGAAGGTGAAAGCCTTACTTATCAAACATTAAACGCTAAAGCAAATCAAGTCGCGCATCAATTACGACGCAATGGCGTTAAACCAAATAGCTTAGTAGGTGTAATGACAAATCGTAATTTGGAAATGATAGTTGGGATATATGGTGTTTTAAAAGCAGGTGGCGCCTATGTCCCAATTGATCCAGAATATCCGAGTGAGCGTATCAATTATATTTTAAGTGATAGTAAGCCTAATACACTATTAACAGATAGAGCTTTAGGCGCTTCTATTGAATTTAATCAATCGGTTATAAATTTAATGGAAGACAAAAGCACATCAATACAACCGACAAAGAATTTATCGCATGTCACAAGTATATCTGACGTGATGTGTATTATTTATACTTCTGGCACTACAGGTAAACCTAAAGGTGTTAAGATAACTTCTAAAGGTGTTATGAATAATCTTAATAGAAGGATTAAGAGATTTGATATTAGTAGTAAAGATAACATATTATTTAAAATGCCATTTACATTTGACCCGTCAATTTGGGAATTATTTGGATGGGCTATGGTTGGTGCACAAGCCACATTGTTACCTTCGGGTAAAGAAGGTAACTCAGAAGTAATCACATCATTAATTCACACATCTAAAGTATCGATAGTTGTCTTTGTACCTTCTATGTTTAATCCATTTATTCATTATATTCAGTTAACTAAACAAGCGAACTTACTTTCTAGCTTAAGGTATGTCTTAGTTGGAGGCGAAGCAGTGAAGCCAGAGTTAGTTAATCAATTTAATAAATGGATTGGTAAGGTGAATAATACACAATTAATCAACGTTTATGGTCCTACTGAAACTACTATTGATGTGACGAACTTTAGTTTTGAAAATAATGTTATCTATGAAACTATACCTATTGGTCAACCTATTGCGAATACGCAAGCGTATATTATGGATGAAGATAATAATCTGATGGGTATTGGTACTCAAGGAGAGCTTTGTATCGGAGGAGCAGGTGTGACTGATGGTTATTTAAACCGCCCTCAATTAACAAAAGAAAGATTTATTGATAACCCGTTTGGTAAAGGAAAATTATACCGTACAGGTGATTTAGCGAAATGGCAAGAAGATGGCAATATTATATGTTTAGGGCGTATCGATGATCAAGTAAAAATACGTGGTTATCGCATTGAACTTGGTGAAATAGAAAGTGCTTTACGTAAAAATGAAAAAATCAAAGATGTCGCTGTCATTGCCAAATCAATGGGAGAAGGAAATATAGCGCTTTGTGCTTACCTAGTCTCAGAAGAGCAACTAAACTATGAAAATATAAAAAGAGATTTAAGTGAAAGCTTGCCAAATTATATGATTCCAACATATATAACTCAAATTGAAAAAATACCAGTTACAGATAATGGTAAATTAAATAAAAGGCAGCTACCTGAAATTAAGATTGAAAGCAAAGTATATGTTGCACCTAAAGATGATACAGAAGTAATGCTTACCCAAATATTTGAGAAGATATTAGGTATTGAAAAGGTTGGAATGAATGATAATTTCTTTGAAATAGGTGGACATTCACTTAATGCTTTGGGAATTATAAATGAAATAGAATATAGAAGCGGCGTTCGTATACCAGTCACAGTTTTTTTTGAAAAACCAATAGTTACACAATTGGCTAAAATTATAAAGGAAAGTAATGAATACAAGAATATACGAAATATACCAAAAGCTGAAGATAAACTATTTTATTCTATATCTCCGATTCAACAGCATATATATACACTGAATACAATTGCTGGCAAACAAACAACATCATATAATATGCCTGGAGCATTTAAAATAAAAGGTGATTTAGATATTCAACGCATACAGTATGCCTTTCAAACTTTAGTTAATCGGCATGAGGTATTAAGAACTCGTTTTGACAGAATTAATGGAGAAACTGTTCAGATAATCGAAGATGATACACAAATTAGTGTAGACTATGAAGAAAAATCAAAAATTGATTATGATAGTCTTTTACAAGACTTTGTAAAACCGTTTAATTTAAAGGTGGCGCCGTTGTTAAGAGTTAAAATAGTGAAATATGATGAACAGCGTTATATATTATTATTTGATATCCATCATATCATTTCAGATGGAGTCACTATCTATCATATCATTAATGAATTTTCAAAATTATATCGAGGTCATAACATAGAAAACACGAAGTTACAGTATAAAGATTATAGCGAGTGGATTAATAATTATGATTTAACCGACCAACGCAAATTTTGGTTATCACAGTTTGAAGATAAATTACCTATTTTAGATTTACCTTTAGACTATCCAAGACCCAAACAACAAACTTTTGAGGGCAAAACAATTACTGTAAACTTGTCTGATGAAATGAAAAAAGCAATGGATAAACTTGCACAAACAACTGGCAGTACTGACTATACAATATTATTAACATCGCTAATGATATTGATGAGTAAGTATACTAATCAAGAAGATATAGTAATCGGTAGTCCTTTTTCAGGACGTACCTTTAAGGATACGGAAGAGGTGGCGGGTCCGTTTTTTAATAGGCTTGCTTTACGTGGTTATCCAAAAAAAAATAAATCAATAAATCAATTATTAACAGAAATTACTGATTTATCGTTAAAAGCTTTAGATAACCAAGATTATCCTATTGAACAATTAAAAGAAGAAATTATAGAAAAATATAATTTAACTCGTAACACATTACATGATGTAACATTTTCATTTCAAAATATAAATAATCAATTATTGAACATAGATGGTTGGGAAATTGAACGTAAAGAAACTTTCGATACAAACGTTAAATTTGATTTACACATGATAATCGAAGGCGATGAAGTTTACAAAGTGTCTTTAAAATATGCAAGTGAGTTATTTTCTTCATCAACAATCAAACGTATGTTGGATAATTTTATAAATATATTAGATAATGTTATAAAGTATCCAGAACAAAAAATAAGTGAAATAGAGTAAAGGATTAACTAAATAGAACACGTTAGAATTGTGTTTTATATCAATTCTTAAGTAAGTTAAAATGATAAAAGTCCGAGACATAAATTTATGTCTCGGACTTTCTATTTTTATGTTTTTGAATAAAGAACCTCTTTATTGTTGTAAAACTAAATTCGATTTCATTGTCAAACATTTCCTGAAAGCGCTGTTTAACCTTAAATATTTCTGTGATTAATGAGGTAGTTGGACGAAGTTCATTTGATGATTTTGAAATGTAAATTTTCACATATCACTGTTAACATTTCATTTTACAATAAAAAATGTTTATATTTCTAATATTGTATAAAAATAATTACAAAACCTAAAAATCAATAATTAAAATACGTGTTTTTGTTTAAAATATTAATATTATAACTTTAATTAATATGTTATCATCTAAATATGACTGGTAATAATAATTTATTTGAGAAGATATTAAAAAATACATAAGTTTGTTTTTTGATATTATTTCATTGTACAGGCAGAAATATTATTTTATGACTTCTTGACTATCGATTAAGCATAAAGTGAAGTCATTTAAGTATTATTAAAATACTTTTTAAACAATAACTCGAATGGAAGGATGACATGTAATGAGCAATAACGTTTTAGATATTAGTTCTTTAGAATTAGACCATGTACTTGCAGGAGAAACCGAGATATATATTGTTCCAATCGTTGCACCAGTATTGAGAAAAGGAGATTCTAAAGGGAATGCTGTTGATTCTTTTAAACAAATCTTAGGGTCCTCAAAAATTGTGCAATCATTTGATGTGACGATAGATCATAATGATGAAAATGAGCCATTCAAAATATTCGAAGATCGAGAATACTGTATTACAGACTTAACTTCTTTACATAATATTCAAGAGGTTAAACGTCCTGACTGTAATTTTGGTTTAAGACTTTATATGCCTCATAAAAATGAGTCCAAATTGAAAGTTATAAACAATGATATTTTAAAAGAAATCAATATTACTGGTTATGATATTTCTGATTTAAGTAAAGGATTAAACTTTGAAACATTACAACCACTAAAAGACGCGATTATAGAACAAATTAAAAATAAAAACGGAGCTAAGAAAAAATTGTTTAATGAGAAAAAGAATAAACAAGTTATATCTATAAATAAAAACGGAAATTCTTCAGACATACAGTTTTTAAAGAGTAATCTATATCACACACTGGATTCACTTATAGATAAAATATATTTAGATGACGAAAATTTAGAATTTAGAAGTATTGTCGATGACAAAGGTTATAATGAAAACATATTACCTACCTACCGAAAACTTGAACAATTAACAGAAGACGACTTTAATAAAGCAAAAAATGATAAATTAGCAGTTTTAGAAAAAAAGAGAGAAGATATTATAAACAGCATATTCAATCAGCTTGTTAATGATTTGTGGAGCAAAAGCATTGAAGCAGATAAAATGCGTAATTATAAATCTAATGATTCTCAATATCATAAAACATACACACAAATTGAAAGTAAATTACAAGAAGATTTAGGAGTTATTCCAAAAAAAGTTGAAGAGCAAACTAAAAAATTAGAAAAAGAATTTGAAACAAGTAAAAACGAGCGTAGCGAAAAGGCACGCAGAGACATGGAAGAAAGAATAGAAAGAGAAGAAAGACCGATTTTAACAAATCGTATTCGTGAGTATGAGAAGACATTATCAGATAAAGCAAAAAATGCTTATAATAATCAAATTAAAGTACTAGATGCCAATGTAAAAAATGACTATGATTTGTATATTACTAAAATTGTCGATGACATCGTTCAACATCATCAAGAGACTATAGCTACTAAAAAGTCGGAACTTCAAAATATTATGGAAAAAGATGTGGAAACATTAGTCCAAAAAAGAAGTGAAGATGTCGACAAACTTAGAGGAGAAATTAGTAAGTTAGAACAAGATTTAATTCATAATGAAGCAACATTTAATGAACGTTTAGATTTAGCAGTGAATCAAAAAGTAACTGATTATGAATTAAAAGATTCACAAATGACAGATGAAATTAATTGGTTAAGAGTAGAATTAGAGAAATCAAAAAGAGAAAGCGCAGATAAAGATGAATCGATTCGTTCTAAAGAAATGGAACTTCAAAATAATAGAAGTCATCTAGATCGATTAAATCAACAACTAGAACAAAGTAATCAAACAAGTTTAAGTATCTCAGCGCGTGCTATGGAAATTAAACAACAGGCTCTAAGTTTTTCAAATAATGATTCAAATCAATCAAATTTCAGTAACGTGGCTGGACCGCAGAACATCGATGTCGGTACCTTATTAGATGATGATGCTGAAAAAGCAAAACGCTATGAACGAAGAAAAAAACCAACGTTCTTTACTTGGTTAGGTGGACTCTTTTTATGTGCCGTGCTAGGTTCAGGTACTTTATTTGGTAGTCATGTAGCCAACAGCCAAGAAAAGCAAGATAATAATACAGAGACGCAAACTCAAGTTCAAAATTCACAAAAAACAGAATTATCAAAAAAATGATGCTGTTTAGAAGCACCTATTGTTAACAAAATAGCAGTCTCAATGGATAAGTGAGCGCTAGCTTAATAACACGGATCAATATTAAACAATACGGGAGTGGAAACAATGAACCAACAAAAACTAGAAGAATTGAACCGGCTGGCAAAGGGCACAGTAAAAGAGAAAAAAATTGCACTTACATTTGGTTATCAACCAATCATCGAAGCATTAAAAAAGGATGACAATAAAGAAGTTTCAGATTTTGCACAAACGATGGATGCAAACAGAGATTTGAAATTATACAAAAATAACCTCTACTATAGACGTTCCAAAGAACAATTTCAAAAAGATTTGAAACAAGCAACGCAATATATGTATGCTACACTAATATTAATCGGTATCGCTATAGTATCTATACTTATTGCGGTGATTATCTTTTTTGTTAATCCAACTGCGAATGTGTCATTATTTATCACAATTACAGTGTTAGCGATATTAGGGTCACTTGTCACGGTGTTACTTTCCAAGCGAATTGGGGTTTCCTATAATAATAGTAAGCAATCATTGGCAAGGTCCAAATATTTACTCAATATTTCACAGTCTAATTCACAATCACTACAAGCACAAATCAATAATAATGAATAAGACCGATTTAAAATTTAGAAAGATATAAGTTTGTTTTCAACGCTACACTTAGAATTACTGACGAGTACTAGCTACAATGATTTGTCTAGCTATTTAAATTAATTTAATCAAAAGATGTTAGAAATTTACTAATAAGAAAAGATCCGAGACATCGATAAATGTCTCGGATCTTTTAATTATATAGGTAATAGATTCTGGAATGAAAAGGTAAAGTGACATTACCTATATTTATTAAATAATACTACTCTAAATGTTTCTATAGTTAGATACACCTTATTAAAAAATTACCCGTTTTTATCATAATTTTCGTTTAATATAACCACCATCAAATTTAAAAAGTGATTTCCTGTTATACAGCAAGCTTTAAACCCAATATTTCACTAACTTCTATTTCTACTATTGCCAGCTTATAAAATTTAATTGCCTGTATTCTGTATTCTATTTGCAATTAAATCTCCGAGGTATTGCGATGCTTTACCATTCTCAATTGAACAGAAACGATTATAAAATTGATTGATTTTTGGCTGATACTGTTGCTCAATTTGTTGAACGTTTTCCAATCCTTCAATTAAATCTTCTGTATTTGTATAAATAGGGCCTGGTAAGTCATTCAGATAATCAAAGTAAAAACCTCTCAAGTCAGTACTGTATTTCTCCATATCATAGGCATAGAAAATCTGAGGACGCTTTAATATACCAAAATCAAACATGACCGAAGAATAATCTGTGATTAAGCAATCGGAAATCAGATATAATTCCGAAATATCGTCATACTTTGAAACATCAATCGCAAAATTTGTATATTGGCTAAGGTCTAGCTCATTAGAAATTAAATAATGCATTCGGAATAAAACTACATATGTGTCCTCTAAGCGATTTCGAAGTTGATTGATATCTAGTTTTAAATTAGAAATATATTTATTTTCTGTACTGTATTCATCATCTCTCCAAGTTGGTGCGTATAAAATCACTTTTTTATCGGAAGGGATTCCTAATTTATCTTTAATTTTACGATGTAGTTCTTGATCATGTTGATGGTTGATGAGTAAATCGTTTCTAGGATAACCAATTTCCAAAATTTGATTACGTGCCATCCAAAAAGCTGATTGAAATATAGTAGTAGAATAAGCATTCGGTGATACTAAATAATCCCAACGCCGTGTAGACTCATAAAAATATTGCTTATATGCGGCAGTTGTTGTATTAGGCATGCGAACTACTGTCATATCATTTGCTAGAAATTTTAAAGGTGTGCCATGCCAGACTTGAATATAGAGTTGATTACTTTTCTTTTTAATAAATAATGGTAATCGTGCATTAGAAACCCAAACGTGCGCTTTTTTATAAATATCGTAGTATTCAGCACTTTGTTTTTGTATAGGCTTAACACCCTCTGGTACAGCTATGTTTTCAGTATCTCTAAACACCCAATAATAATGAAAGTTTGGGTAGTGTGCTTTCATATACTCATAAATATATTTAGGGCTATCATTATAACTACTACCACCGAACGACTCGAACACTACAGTTTGATGTGACACATCAGAATTTTTATTAAACAAGACATACTTAGCATAATGTTTATTCGGTTTATTCAGCAAAATTGCTTTATAAAAGCGTAAACGATACCTTTTGTAATTAAGTTTGATGGCAAGTTGCGTAAAACCAAATTGAATAAATCGTAATTCTAAATTAAATAAAGGTGATTCTGATTTTAATGCTGGTTTGATCATCGGTATGATATCAGCTAACATTTTGCTAGCGAATTGATATTGAACTGCATTATTTTGATTATTTGGTTCAAACCAAAAATGCAGTTTGTCTACCATGTGCTGTATTATAAATTTTTTTAATGATTTTTTATTATTGAGCCTATTAACACGTTGAATAGCATCTTTAAAGGCGTCTATATAGTCTGGAAATATAGATTCAAACGGTTGGGCTCTCAACTTTTCAGTTTTAAAAGGATCGTAAACCTCCCCACAAAAGTAAAAGGGTATGCCTTCAATTTGAACAAATGTTTCTGCATAATTGTTATATTCTAAAATGAATGACCAATCAGCGTAAATATTTAGCTTTTCATTAAGCTTTATATGATGACTTTGTACAATGCTCGTTTTGAATATAATATTACTGATTGAATCTTGTTTTAGTAAGGAGTCTGGATGTTTATCAATCTGCTTGTAATGAACAGTTAGATCTTCATCAAGATAAGAATTAGGTATATTTAAAGAAAATTCTTGTATTTTCGAAATAACTGCATCTTGCTGTTTGAGATACTTTAAGTATACTTCAATGGTATAATGCGTGATGATATCATCAGCATCTAAAAACATAAAATAGGGTGTTTCAACATGAGCAATTCCTTTATTTCTTGCATAGGCATGACCATGATTTTTATCTAACTTAATATATTTAGGCTGCTTTGAATAATTTTCTAGTGTTTCAAATAAGTACTTTTCAGATAGGTCTTGTGCACCATCATTAACTAATATTAATTCAAAGTGTTGGTTTGTCTGATTAATAAGGCTTTCTAGGCATTGTTTGAGGTGTGCTTCGTTGTTATAAAAAGGTAAGATGATTGTAAGCTGATTATACATATGTAAACCTCCGTCATGCTGTTTTATAAAATATATTAGAGGGAGTAGAACAGAAACACTGCTTATAGAATATGTTTTCTGTGCTACTCCATTATATGTTTTTAAAAGAAGCGTTGAACTATACTTTTAGCAGCAGTGCCAGTTTCAAAAGTACAGAAACGATTATAAAATGCATCATATTTATCTTTATAAGTTTCTTGAACTTGATTGATTTTTTCTATTGATTGAATTAAGTCTTCGTTTGTTTTTAAAAGTGGTCCAGGTGCTTGATTTTCAAAATCAAAATAGAATCCTCTAAGACTGTTTTTATAGTGTTCAAGATCATAAGTGAAGAACAATAATGGTTTTTTCGTATTAGCGTAATCAAACATAACTGACGAATAGTCAGTAATACAGATATCAGCAATGAGGTATAAATCACTAATTTCATTATAATCACTGCCATTAATCACAAAATTATCTAGACTACTGTCTAACTGTAGCGCATTACTGATAATAATATGTGGACGTAAAATTAAGATATAATCGTCACTTAAGCGTTTTTGCATTTCATATAAATCTATTTGCAGATTAATGATATGCTTTTTGGCTTTTGTAAGTTCATCGTCACGGAATGTCGGAGCATATAAAATTATTTTACGGTCATCATGAATACCTAATTTTTGCTTAATATGAATGCTTTCATTTTCTAATATAGCTTCGTCTTGATAAAATACGTCATTTCTTGGGTACCCAACCTCTAGTATCTCTTTATGAAAATCAAAAGCAGATTTAAAGCATTCTGTCGCATAAGGACTTGGTGATACAAGATAGTCCCAATATTTTATTGCATGATTAATGCGATTTTTATATCCATCATCGCGACCTGCAAAAGTTTCTATATCATTCAACATTTTTTTGAGTGGAGTTCCATGCCAAGTTTGAATATAAAGCGTATCTTTCGGCTTATTAATATAGTAAGGGAAATTTTGATTGTTAATCCAATACTTAGCGCGTGATAAATAGTGATAATATTCTGGTGATAAACGTTTTATTGATTTAACGTTCGCATCATTAAATGGGTACTGTGTGTTGCTAACCCATACAATTTGATATTGGTCGCTGTGTTGTTTTAAAGCCTCATAAATCACCTTCGGACTGTCGCTAACTGATTTACCAACATTACTTTCGAATACTACTAAATCTTTCTTAACAGGAACCATTTTAGATACTGCACTATTATACTTATCCATAACTTTAAAATAACGCTTATCTCTTCTAAAACGTTTAAATAAATGTTGAGATAAAATATCGTATTTCAACTTACTTTTAAATTGATTTTTTGTTTTAAATTGAGTAACTTCTGTGTAGATGCGTGCACTATTATGACGGTCATTGAAGTTATTGAAACGTTGCGCTTTTATGTTAACGCTTTCATCTATTGTATAGTCATTTGCTATTATTCTAGTAAGTTGTGCCTCTAAATCGTTTTGATTATTTACGATTAATCCAGGTAGTTCTTCCTCAATATTAATGTGGGACGGTTCTTTTCCTAAAAAGTGATCTTTATCAAATTGATAATAAATTACAGGTTTACCTAAAAAACTAAAATCAAAGGCAACACTTGAATAATCTGTAATCATCAATTTACTTTCTTGAATAAGTTGTTGAACGTTTACATCGCCTTGCTTAATGCTTGTAACATGCTGTGGTACATCAAATAAATCAATAAATGGTTGCATGTTAGGGTGTAAGCAAAAAATGACTTTTGTGCCTTGTTCCGCAATTTTTTTGACTTTATCACTATTAATTAAAGTATTCATACGCTCTAGGTATTCAGAGGATTCTAATTGTTCATAGTTAGTTAACCAATCTCTCCATGTAGGCATAATTAAAATTTGATTTTTTGTCTGAATATCTTTATTGAACAATTCGTCAAATCTAGCTAATCCTGTAACTTTAACTTGTGCTTCATCAAAATTTAGATCTCTAACTACAATTTCTTTTTCGCGCTCTGAACTTGTTATAAAGACATCTACATTGAAGTCTTTTAATTGATTACCGTTAATCTGAGTTAAATTTTTAGTGCCTAAGACACCATGTTGTAAAAACACTCTAGTGGCAGTGATTTTTCTTGTATAGGCTGCGCTATTGGTTGGGAACAATAATTCTGGATGATGTGTTGAACAAATATAATCTGCTTGCAACATTATCGAAAAATGTTCAGGAGATTGATAGTAAATGACATTACCAAACGGTAATACATTTTTTGCTTCATTTGAGTGTTCATCAATAATGTAATAAACAGGTAATTCTGGATGATACGTTCTCATATATTTAAAGAAATGATATCCATTATCTTGAGCTTTATAAGATTTTTCTCCGATAATCCAAACTTTATTTTTTGATTTTACTGATAGGTTCTTTAATGAAGGTGTTTTCAGACTTTGAAGATAAGTCAGGTAACTTTCAATGCTATAGCGATTTATGCGAAAAGATAAGTTCCGACCTTTCATTGTGAAATAGGGTGTGATAGAAACAATTTCCTCTTTATAATCTGTAATAATTTCCCCTTTAAGGAACCGTTCTGTAAAAATTCTAGGATTACCAAGTTTGGTTAGAAGTGGTTCAGCTGATTCTTGTACATCAACTTTCAAATAAATATCTATAACATCTTCTGTTTCAAAAGGATATTTCATAAAGTCGATCAATTCATTATAAATGTCTACTGAAAATTTAAAATTAGTAGTATGTGTCCGCTTATTCTCACTTTTCAAAGTGATTGGCAAAGGTATTTCAGTTTCGCGTTCCGTAAAGCGCGTGCGTATTACAATATTTGATTTTTGTACAATGGCATTTAATGTTGAAAATTCTCCTGTAATATAAGCTTCGCTATTGTTAAATTTAAGCGCATCAATATGTCGTCTTGAAAAGAATACTTTTTGTGGTACATAACTTTCCATAGAAAGATGTAAAAAACCATTTTTGGTGATATACGGATGAATAACATCTGAGCCATCCGAAATCTCTGATAAATTAAAAACAGAAGATTGCTCATCTGTTACCTTAATATTTTTTTGAGTCGTAATAATTGCATCGGATTCTTCCATAATTAAAAAAATTTTACTTCTATTATACGATTTAAACGCTTTCAAAATTTCGTTTAAATCAATTTCAAAATTACAAAATTCATCTACTGGATTATACGAAATAGAATGAAATTCATTTTTAACATATAATTTTCCAATACTATTATTTTGTTGATTGAAAGAAATATAGAGCATAGAACCTTCTTGATTAATATGTCGCAAGTTACTGGCCTCCAATAAATTTAATAAGTTGTAACAATTATAACGTATAAATTGTTATAATAATATTTAAATTAACATAATGTATTAATATAACTATGAAAAGGTGATTATAATCAAAGATAAAAAGATTATTTTTTCTATTGTTATTACTACTTTTAATAATAAAAATACAATAGAAAAAACTTTGGACTCAGTAATGGAACAAAGTTTAGACGCAGATTTATATGAAATAGTTATTGTTGATGATTGTTCAAACGACGGTACATGGGAAATATTGCAACGATATAAAAATTTTAATATTAAAAAGTATAGATTAGCCCAAAACAGTGGCGGACCATCTATACCTAGAAATACTGGTATTAAACATAGTATCGGTGAGTATTTATACTTTTTGGATGGTGATGATTGGTTAGAACAGAATATTTTGGAAACGATTTCAATAAATAAAAAATGGCATAAGAGCGACTTAATTATTTCAAAAGTCATTAAGCATACAGAGAAAAATCAATCTGTTCATGCGAGATTTATGACAGCTAAGACATACATTAATGAGCAAAGTTATAAAATTCCCTATTTATATTATTATTTAGGACCTGGTGGAAAGTTTATTAAGCGTAAGTTAATTGAAAAACATGATATACAATTTCCAATAAATTTACATTTTGGAGAAGATAAATTATTTTTTGTGAGAGTATATGAAAAAGCGCAAAAAGTTACAACTACAACGTGTATTGGAGTGCATATTAATCGCTACTCAGATAATATTTCGATTGTTAGAAGAACTCATTTTATTAAAAAGAGAGAAAGTGATCTAACTATATTTGAATATATATTGAATATGAAAGACAAAAAACGTAGAGATAAGTTGTTATTGCGAAATTTAGAATATGATTTATTAACAAGTTGTAGTTCTCATATCTTTTTAGATTCACCAAAAGCAACTAAGATAAATATTTTTGAAATGATTAAAACAGCATTTGAAAATGTATATGTCAAAAAACATATTGTGCCACAAATTGATGCTAAGTTTAATTCTGCTGTAGCAGCGATTTATGACAATGATTTTAATAAATTTGAAGCGTATTTTGAATGGTTGAAAAGGGGCCATAAATTTTTAGAAAAAATAGCTGCTAACCATTATGAATCAAAAGCTATTGATGGCTATGATTTTAGAATAACACCCCCATTTGCAAACCTAAAAAATTTACAAGTAATGGAAAAAGCTATGTACCTTCAAATAGAAGTTAATAATTTGAAAGATAACAGAATAAAAGAAATTCAATTAGAAAGTCGTACGGATTATAAACAAAATATAACTTACGAAGACATGTCATTGAAAGATAGTTTTTTTACAATCATGTTAAATCAACATCTATTGGAGACACTGGCTACAGGTGTTTATAACATTATAATTGTTTATGATGATTATAAAGCAATAAATATTAAATACGGATTTACTAAGAAAATAAAAATATCTTCAACAACAGCTACTATTTATCCAACTATCAATGGTAATTTAGCGCTTAAAATTCGACGAAATGAATGATGTGAAGTAGCTATGTGTAGTGGTATTTCTGTTGAAAATAGTTATGTGATTTTTAATATTTGTGTCATGTGATTTGATTGAAGCGTAGACAGAGGGGAGACAGAAAAAAGTTTGTCAAGCTTCTGTCACGCGCTTATATGTTTTCTATCATCAAACAAGTCGTAAGAAGTAATGAGTTATATTTTATTAAGGGGATTAAAATGAATCAAAATAAAAATTTAATTGATATTGAACGCAAATTTCGTCCTGAAATTGAAGGACTAAGAATAGTAGCAGCACTACTTGTCGCTATTTATCATATATGGTTTGGAAGAGTGTCGGGAGGCGTGGATGTCTTCTTTGTAATATCAGGTTTTTTAATTACAACATCTATTATCTCAACTATAAATAAAACTGGAGAATATAAGTTTTGGCCATACATATCTAAATTATTGAAGCGTCTCTTACCATCGGCATTGTTTATAGTTTTGGTGACATTGGTGTTAAGTTTCTTCTTCTTACCGCTTACGATTTTAACGAAAACGATTAAAGAGGCACTAGCTTCTATATTTTATTATCAAAATTGGCAACTTGCTTTTAGTAGTACAGATTACTTAGATGCTAACCAAATGAAGAGTCCACTTGAACATTTTTGGGCCATGTCTATCCAAGGTCAATTTTATCTTATTTGGTTTGTATTATTTACATTTGTTTTATATTTAGTACGTAGATACGCACTATCGAATGGCAAAAAACTTGTTAACTTTTTACTAACAACCATATTGATAGTGTCATTTATTTATTCTATATACCTTACCCAAGTAAATCAGCCTTTTGCATATTTTATTACATTTACAAGGGTATGGGAATTTGCTTTAGGTGGTTTATTATGTGTTAATTTAGGACGAATCAAAATCAATCGTTTAGTAGCTACGATTATTGGATGGGTTGGTTTAGTAGGATTGATATTAACAGGTGCTTTATTCGATGTGTCTAAACTATTCCCAGGCTATATTGCCTTATGGCCAATGACATGTGCATTGCTTATCGTTCTTTCAGGTAATGTGAATACAAAATATGGTGTAAAAAGATTTTTAGCATTACCTATTATGACCAAACTAGGTGGCATATCCTTTGGTATTTATTTATGGCACTGGGTATTACTTTCTTTCTATAAGTTTAAAATTGCAGAAGAGCCAGGACTAATATCTGGTATTATGATTATTTTATTATCCATTGGTTTATCTTTCTTTATGACGAGATTTATTGAAGCACCTATTAGAAAGGGTGAAAATAATAAAAAAGCTTTTTCAAAGTTAGGTAAAGTATTATTAGTCAATTTAATTTTAATTGTGTCATTATTTGTGATGGGTGTAGTGAAAAACAGTGGCTCTGATAAGGAAATAAGTCATAAAGACTATCCGGGTGTAGATGCAGTGGCCAAAAGTGGAGAAATTGAAGAGCAAACACCTATGCCAAATTTTGCAAAAGTGTTTGATGATTTACCTGAATCTCATCTCGATAATAGTAATCAAAACCTTAAAGAAACTGATGTAAAAGTAGGTGAATATGGTAAAACAGAGAATTATAAAGCTACAATTGCTCTAGTTGGAAGTTCTCACTCTGAGCATTGGCTTGGTGGATTTATTAAAGCTGCAGATAAAAATGGTTATAGAATATTGAATATTACGCGTTCTGGAACACGTTTTTCTACTGGTTATGAAGATGATAGCCCTAAAGGAAAATGGGTTGAAAATGTTAACAACTATTTACAGCACCATAAAGATATAGACTTAGTTGTTTCACATGCAACTTCTGCTGCTAGTGATAGTAAATGGATTCAAAATCAAATGATCAATCAACTGAATATTGTAAAAGATGAGTATGGTATGGATGTTCTTGCTATAAGAGATATTCCAACTTATGATTTTAGTGTTCCTGAAGAATTTGAAAAATTTGGTGAAGAGAAGACAATCAAAAAAATGAATGACTTTGAAAGCCAAAAAGACACATCATATTGGAAAGATTTTGCTAAAAATGATGAGAGACTATACAAATTTGACCCTACTGAATTTTTTAAAGTAGACAATCAATATACACCAGTAATTGGAAATATTAACGTTTATAGAGATATGGATCATATGACAAATACTTATTCGGAGTCTTTCGGTAATGTACTGGCCGAAAAATTAAAATATATTATTGAAAACAAAGAAGAAAATAAAGAAGTAAACTTAAATAATATATAAAATATTTGATTATGGTAAATACTGTCAATATAACGTTTATGGCCGAGACATCAAAATGATGTCTCGGCCATTTTAATCTATGTCAATGCTTACATTATCCAACGATTTATCATAATATAGTTTCAGAATCAAAACGCTAGGATAAGGGAAACGGCGTTTTGGTGTTTGATTTTAATTACTATTGATGATTTACGGGGTAGGAAGTGATGTTGTGTTATCGGTATAATGATATTAAGTATGTTTTATACTAACAACTATGATTTACTAAATTATTGGCTTTTATAAAATAATTTGCTTTATATGATTCTGTTAATAGTTGGCCATCATTGGAAACGTAAGCATAGTTTTCATCTAAAGTTGTAACATCTGTTGGAAATAACCAATATAGTGTACCTACTGTAAAGGATTGGTTATTTTTGACGCATACATATCTACATTCGGATATGCTCATAAAGTACACCTCATTTTTAAAAGCTTGTTCTAATTATTTAATAATCGTATTGTGGAATACGAAGCTAGGTTCAGCCCCTAAAATAATGAGAAATACTTGTGAATAAGCTATATCTTGAAAATTTTGTATCATGCCACAGAAATCATTAAATGCTTCATTATTTTTTACTTTTTCAACTTCTTGTTCATATAAACTTAAAACAGAATCCCTAATTAAAGTGGGTCTATTTTCCTCAATAACATATGCGTCTTCTGAAAACATAAGTAGCCCTAAATATTTATAATGTATACTCAGTTGTCTAGTTAAACTGGCAATATATTCTAATTTTAAGTAGAGTTCGGGTGAATGAACTTGTAATTGAGACAGATTCGTTTTAATTTGTTGTAGTTTTTCCATTTCGCTTATCATTTATTTACAACCTCCAATGACCATGGCTTAACTGTATTAAGTGACTGAATAAGGTGTTTACTTTGTTGACGTCTGTTCTTTCGCATGTTTGCTCTATCTTCTCCATGCATATACAATAATTTTTCTTCATGTGTCTGAGGTGTGATATTTGCTACTTTGATCGGTTTTTTGTGTTCGTTTAGAGCAACAAATGTTAAAAAGGCAACTGCAGCTATTTTTCGTTCAGCAGTTATCATATCTTCTGCAATTACTTTACAAAATATTTCCATTGATTTTTCACCTGTGTAAGCTACATAAGATTCAATGCAAACAGAGTCTAATTGGGTAATTGGATGTAAAAATTCTATAGAATCAGTGGATGCAGTCACACATTCTTTAACCCGAGCATGTCTTCGTGCTGATAAAGTAGCGTTATTATCAATTTTTTTCATTAATACGCCACCAAATAAGGTATTATAATTGTTTAAATCATTAATTAATACTTGATCAGTACTAATGATTTTACTGTCGTTCGGATACTTATAATTTTCCATAACTTAGCTCCCATTTCTATTATTTATTACACATTAAATTATAGGAGGAGCAGTTATAACTATAAAATATCTATAATTTATAAAGGTATAAAATTTACAAATGCCTTGTTCTTTAATCATTCAATAAAAAGTTTTCTTGTAAAAATTTAATCCAATTTTTAGTAAGTGAATCGACTATTGTATCTCTTCTCCAAATAAGCGCTAACTCCCATTTCATCGATGCTTCATTGATGTTTATTGCTGTTAAATCAGAGTCTAATAATTCTAAAATGCCTTCTGGTAGCACACAAACACCCATATTATTTAAAAGCATTTCTCCAATAAAACTCCATTGTGTTGTTTCAAAAATAACATTTGGATTAAATCCATGGTTTCTACAAATATTAATAATTTTATCGTTTAGGTAAAAGTCAGAATTAAATAAAATAAACGCTTCATTTACTAAGTCTTCTATATCTATTTTATGTTTATCGGCTAGTTTATGGTTTTTATGTACGACGAGTTTTAAAGACTCCTCTAAAAATGAAAAAGTACTAAAAATTTTAGTGTCAGTTGGTAAAACGGTAATCCCCATATCTAAATCTCCATAATAAACATCATTTTCAATTTTTTTACTTCCATTTTCAAAAAGTTGAAAAGTTACATTGGGATAAGATTCATGGAACTGAGAAATTAAACTAATCAACTTTCGTATATTAATGATAGTGGGTATGCCTATTCTTAAATGGCCGGATTTCATTTCTAATAAATTGCTTAAATCGTTAGGAATGTTATCATACATTTTTAGCATCTCCTTACATTGGAAGAAAAATGCTTCGCCTGCGTCTGTTAAATAAATTTGATTTTTAAATCTGTGAAATAAAGTAACATCTAATTCATCTTCTAATAATTTGATTGTATTGCTAATGGTAGGTTGCGTAATAAACAGTTTTGACGCTGCCTTAGTCATGCTTTTTAAGTTAACCACTTCCACGAAGTACTTCATATGTCTGAGCTCCATAATATTTGCTCCCCTTAAATAAAAGCGTTATTTGTATGATTTTTTCATAATAAATTTATATATTTATTATATATCAACTATTAATATGGTAAAAGTTATCTATTTTTTACTTAATAATAGAATGTTTGTTTTATAGAATGTAAATATTGTTTTTTCTGATAACAAATAGATACAATTAGCATAAATATGAATCGTAGGGGTGCATTAAAGTGAACATTAAGCTTATTGTTGCAGATATGGATGGTACTTTTTTAAATAGTGACAGTCAATTTAATAGTGAATCTTTTCAATTATTAAAAGAAAATTGTGAAGAACATCAAATTCGTTTTGTATTTTGTACTGGAAAACAATGTGAGCGTGTGGAAAGTATTATTGGAGAGTTGTCCAAAGATACATTTATTGTTGGAGATAGTGCAACGAGGATTAAATATAATGGAGCGTTTATTTATAATGCCAAAATTGAAAATAAAAAAGGGAAAGAAATTATACAGACAATTCAAGATATTGACCAAACACAAACCATATTAGGTTGTACTGAACAGGGCGCTTATGTATTAAATCATATACCAGAAATTGAAAAGAAAATTGTGCATGGCTCATTTCAAAACGTAACGTACATCAATGATTTCGCTGAAGTTGAAGATGATTTCTTAAAAATTTCAGTTCATGATGCTACGGGAAATTGTAAGACTACTGCTAGTCAAATAAAACATTACGAGTCAGAGGTTTATATTATAGCTTCAGATGATGAGTGGATTGATATTGCTGATTTAGGCGTCAATAAGGGGACAACAATTCGTAGAATACAACGATTACTCCAAATAAGTCCTGCAGAAACAATAGCTTTTGGGGACGGGTTAAATGACATTGATTTGTTTAAAGCAGCTAAATATAAAGTTGCGATGGACAATGCATATCCAGAATTGAAAGAAGAAGCTAATTTAATAGCAAAAAATAACGATGAAGATGGTGTGGTACAAACATTGAATTTATTATTAGGTTTTAAATAAGTTGAAATATGAAAAGTTACTAAAAAATAACTGAAAACGTTATAAAGCTTACGATCATACGTTATTTCTGTGATATTATCAGTTAGGAGCAGGATGATGAAAGATTTTTAAGAAACTTTCGTTATTCTAGCTTTATTATTGATATTAGGAGGCGTTTTACATCATGAGCACAAGCGAACATTCACGCTCTGGCAATAAATTGATTTTAGCAATTGTCTTAAGTATATTAACGTATTGGCTGTTTGCCCAATCGTTTATAAATATATCAACACCAGTTCAACAGACTTATCATACTACTCCAGGAATTTTGAATTTGTCTGTTAGTATCACTTCTTTTGCAACGGGTATTTTTATGGTAGGTGCAGGTGATATATCAGATAAAATTGGCCGCTTAAAAATGACTTATATTGGCATTGTTTTAAGTATTATAGGGTCACTATTAATTATTATTTCTGATATTACAGCACTACTACTTATTGGTAGAATTTTGCAAGGGGTCTCTGCAGCTATATTATTACCTTCAACAGTTGGTGTGTTCAACGATCAATTTAATGGTAAAGCATTACGTAGAGCTTTCAGTTATTTAATGATTGGTAGTGTAGGTGGCATAGGTTTAGCCTCTATGGTTGGAGGATTGATTGCTACATATATTAATTGGCAATCTAACTTTATACTATCTATCCTCATTGCAACTATTGCATTTATATTATTACTTGGTACAAAAGAAGAAGCTAAGGAAGTTATAGACAAACGGCCTTTTGATTATGTAGGTATGTTAATATTTGCGGTACTTATAGGAAGTATTACTTTATTTGCAACACAAGGCTTTGAACAAGGTTGGACAAGTCCTTTTTCAATGATTTGTCTAAGTATCTTTGTTATTTCGACTATTATATTTTACTTCTTTGAGCGCCGTAAACACTTACCATTTATAGATTTTGAGTTATTCCGCAATCGTGGTTTAATGGGATCATCTGTGATCAATTTTGTTTTAAACTCTGCTGTAGGTATCACAACGGTATTTAATATGTATGCCCAGACTGAACTAGGTTTGAGTTCATTCCAGTCGGGATTAGTTACGGTGCCTTATGTGATTATGGCAATTTTAATGATACGTTTAGGCGAGAAGATTGCGATGAAGCATGGCGGGAAACCAATGTTACTATTAGGGCCAGCTTTTCCTGCAATTGGTATTATATTTATCAGTTTAACTATTTTACCATCTGAATGGTATATTGCAGCAGTTACGTTTGGTTTTGTCATTTGCGCCATTGGTAATGGTTTATGTGCGACACCTGGTCTAACTGTTGCGATATTAACTATTCCTGATGAAAAGGTCGGGCTTGCATCAGGTCTTTATAAGATGAGTGCTACTTTAGGTGGTGCTTTTGGTATAGCAATGTATACGACTATTTTTGCGGCATTACAAGTTTCAAATAGTGCTAGCGTAGCAGCTGCTTGGTCAATGATTACAGGTGTAGCTCTAATGATTATTGGCATCATTGTAGCGCAAATTATTATTCCTAAAAATATAAAAGCATAATTTATTATGAGCAAATAAATATATAATAGCTATCTAGTCAGTACTATGAGGACAGGGTTAAGAAACTAATTTGAAAATTTTAGTTTCCAACCTGTCCTCTTTTTATTAAAATGTTTCAATTATATTAACTATAAGAAGATAAAGTGCATACTAGGTTTTGAAAATCATAAAAGAGCTACTTATATTGATGGACGATGGTGTGAACATAAATACATCTTAATTACTTGCAGATGAATTGTATGTATTTCCAATTATAATTACATATTATTTGTATTTTAATTTTATAATACGTGTTATCATAAATTAGTTGTAATTTTATTAAATTCACAAAATGCTTATAACAAATTTAGAGGTGCAGTATATGAAATACTATGGAGAAATCCCTGTCATAAGAGCTATAGCAACGATGTTAGTGCTTTGTATACATTTGACAGCACAATTATATAATTCTAATGGGGTTATCGTAGACCCAGTTTTATCTTATTTTAATCAAATAGCGAGGTTAGGTACGCCTATTTTTGCAGTAATTAGTGCGTTTTTACTTACAAGCTCGACACTAAAGCGTGAGTTTGAACTACCTTATTTTATTAAATCTAGATTCACAAAAATTTTAATACCTTATATACTTTGGACTACTTTATATATCATATTGAGAATGCTTTTAGGGGATACATATTATCCAGCAGGAACACCAATAATTAAGTATTATCTTTTAGGGACTGCGGAAATTCATTTGTACTTTATTTTAGTAGTGATTCAATTTTATGTATTATTTCCTTTTGTGCATAAATTGAAAAAAGGAGCACCCCTTATTATTGCATATATAATAGGTACGCTTATTAATGTGTTTTGGTTAAGCTATGGTAGTGGCAAAGTTACTTTGCATAGTGAAATGTTGAGTACGTTCGTTAACAGTAAAGTATTTATCTTAAATTGGATATCTTTCTTTTTCCTCGGTATCGGTTATGCGAAGTATTATAAGGAAATTAATGATATTGTTTTAAAATATAAAATATATTTCAAAATCATTGGACTACTTCTATTTGTCGATTTAATGATTAAAATTGATGTCACAAATTTATATGGTTCGACAAATGTTGCTAATGTCGTATATATACCAATTTTTCTTGCTTTATTAATCATATTTTATAATCATGTTAAAAATCATACATTGCTAACTCAAACGTTAACGGTTATAGGTAATTATTCTATGGGCATTTATTTAATTCATGTTTTTATAATTATGGTATATAGACAAACGCCATATGTTGATATTGTAAATAATCCATCTACGTTTGTTGTTTCATATATCATTGTATTATGTGTTTCAGTATTATCAATTTATTTAATAAGTAAATTACCTTTTTCTAGTTTCATTGTTCCCATTCCGTCTAAAAAAGCAATCGTCAATAAAAATCTAGAAAATAAATAAAAGACTTAGAGAAATATATGTGAACTGCACACAGTCAATTAAATAATTAAAACCACCGAATGGTCGCATTCATAGATATGCTATGGATGAGGCCATTTTTAATATGGGTTCGATTAGTAAATTAATGATAACACATTAAAAATAATAGAGATTTAAAACATAGAGACGTCTAAACTGATTTTTTAACAATGCCTATAGTTCCTTCCGTAACAATATTATAAAAATGATGAATAAAATCCTCTTTTTTAATTCTTTTCTCATCTTGAACCCAATGTTTCAATAGTGCAATTCCTGCTCCAGAAACATAACTCATAAAATAGTCGAAAGGCATATCTCCTATTTTATTGTCTTTACTTTTATATGCGCTTAGATGATTTTGAATCAGCATATGTAACTTCTCTTGCAACATTGAAACTTTTCCAATACTAAACATTGTTTTGTAGAACCCTATATTTACATCAATATGTTCGATCAAATAAGTCATCATACTTTTAACCATATAAGATGGGCAAGTTGCGTCGGATTGGTTACGTATCTCTCACCGTGAATTAGATCAAGATAAATCCACAACGCTACAACCATGGCATACACATGAAAGCGAAGATAAACTTAATAAAGAAGAAATCGTACCTGTAGAAGTTGAAATTTTACCTTCTGGTACATTATTCAAACAAGGTGAAAGTATTCAAGTCGTTGTCAAAGCAAGCGAAGTTGTTAAAGGTAATAGTACACCTGGACTCAAAACACGTTATGAACACGACGAAACTGTAAATAAAGGTACACATAATATTTACACAGGTGGGGACTATGATTCACACATACTCGTGCCAGTGATAAATAATAACTAATATTTATAACTATATTTGATACTGATAAATGAAGTTAAAATACTGGTAAAACTTAACAATGTTGTTAAGTACTATTTATCGCTTCAAATGTGGGTTAATTCACAGGGTTGCTAATAATATACCGTACATCGGTTATATTATTATGAAAGTTAAATGCATTTTTAGACAGTGGGAAAAGAGTATTAAGTATCTAAAAACAGGTTCTACATCAATTTTCCTTGATTTTAGTTCGCTTTTGACGTGCTTGCTTTCTTAACCGAATACATTTTTCATGTTCAATATGATGATTTAAATCTTTGATTTCTTTATCCCAATGAATACAAATTAAATCTATTTCTTCTTGTGTTAATTCATAATCATTAACTTCTTTAATCTTAGGTATGATTTTGCCTTTTATTAATTCATGATATAGAGCTTTAGAATCTTCATTCATTTTTGATTCATAGTTTTGAATACTCTTTTTTTACACAAATGTATATCTATTGATATTAGCTTTCAGTTTTGTACTATCAATAAAATAGTCCTATCATCTATAAGATTTTGTTTCAGACATTGACTGGGAAATTGAATAAATAAAGCTTCTAATAGGTCATATTCTTTAGGATTTACTCTAAAACGATTAATTGTTTTATAAGAAGCTGTTTGATTTTCTAATGGGTTGGATTTTTAAATATGTACCACAACGCCATAACCATTCTAATGGACCAAATAAAAAATAATGCATCCATATGAATGAAAAAACAACCTGAAATGCAACAATTGCCACATATAATAAAAGCATGCCATAAGTATGGACAGTATAATTTGAAAGAATCGGTGTTAAAATAACAACGCCTATGATTGTTTGGCCTAAGTAATTCGTGAATGCCATTTTCCCATACGGAATCAATATAGAAAGGCATTTTTGTACTGGTGTAATTTGATATAGTAATAAAATTGTTAGTATATAAAATATACCAATAATAGGACCACTGTTCTGATTAAAGCTATGCAGTAATTCGTTACTTTGAATGAATAATGCAAGTACCCATATAAGGAGGGTAAGTGTTAAAAATAGTACCCAATATTTTTTTAATTTAGGCAATAAACTTTTATTTGTAAAAATACCGATATAGTAAAGGGCTTGTCCTAATAACATATGTCCTAATGTTGAGAGCATGACCATTAATAAAACAAATGAATTAAGCAAATTAGGAATATGAATCCCTTTTATTTCTAAAAATTTCGTTAATACAGGTAGAAAATTCCCCAAAATAATCAAAAAGACACCACAAATTAGTTTTATTGTATTTCGGATCTTTTGGAAAAGTAGTAAAAGTAAGCCCATGACTGCATATAGTTTAAGAATATCACCATCCCATAATAAGGAACTTGTTGCGCCCACCATAAATAAAAGAACCATTCGACGTATATGTACCCAAATGGTTAACCCTTTTTTTTGTAAATTATTTATAAAAATAGAAGTACTGACACCAAACAAAAAAGCAAATATAAAATGAAATTTATTTAAACTGAACATTTCTATATAATTAATAACTTTACTATCAAATGTGTTAATCTCTATACTTTTTGTATCAGAGGGTTCAAAAAAGTGAATATTAATTAATAGAATACCTATAATAGCTATACCACGTATAACGTCAATGAGGTTAATTCTTGTTAGCGAAGCTGTACCTTTTTGTACGTTCATTTTATCCCTCTTTTCCAATAATATAAAGCTTATTATACAAGGGGGGATAAAAAATGAAAATCGAATTTGTCTTACGATTTTGTCACTTTAATGATTAGTTTATATTATTTTTGTATATTTAGATTCTACCCTAATCGAACAATAAAAAGTGCTTGTAAAATGCTATTGTCACTTTAGTTTGTATATGGGACAGGTTTTACTTAATAAATGAGAAAAAACAACGTAATTTAATATGTTACGTTGCTTTCTTTATACTTGGTATACCAATAAATATCATTGATAAATTCCATGCCATTCATCATAAATAGCTCTTCCTTGTTCTAAATGTTGTACTTTAAGGCGATGAACCTTATCTATTATAATTAAATTAATATATTTAAAGATATTAATTTAATGTTTGCTATACTCATGTCCATACTTATTTTCGACACATAATTTTTGGAGTTATTTTTATAACTGTTAATATCTTTTTAATGCCTTACTTAGGTGCTGCGCTCACCACCATAGCTAGTATGTTAGGTCAAATGCTAATGTCTTTAATTATTTTTTATCTATAATATTGAGTCATTTGTAATGACATTAATTATATATGCTCAGATATGCCTAATTGTTATTTCTCTTTTTTAAAAACATGAAGGGATAATTCACTTTAGAGAAATTATAAAGAGCTGCCTAGTCACACTTACACCAAAAATCCTTTCGATATGCCATTGGTCAGGGATTTGGGTTGATATAGGCACTATACTTTTTTAGTTCACTTATAATGTTGTAGTAGGGGAGGACACAAATTCTATTAAAAAGTTATTTTTTGTCTATACCTTTTGCAACTCTTATACCACTGAAGATACAACCGCCTAAAAATGTTCCTTCTAAAGCTCTGTATCCATGTAATCCGCCCCCTCCAAATCCGGAGGCTTCACCAGCAGCATATAGTCCTAAAATTTGTTTATTGTTTTTACCTAAAGCATTTCCATTTAAGTCAGTCTGAATACCCCCTAATGTTTTTCTACTTATTATATGCAGTTTAATTGCAATTAACTTTCCATTTTTGCCTCCTAAAATTTTATGGGGCTTTGCTGTACGCAACAATTTATCTCCTAAAAATTTTCGAGTCCCATTAATAAAAGTGACTTGGGGATCTTTATTAAATTTGTTATCTATTTGTAAATCACGAGCTTCAATTTGCTCTTTTATTGTTTCATAATCAATAAGTTTATTTTTTGTTATATCATTCATTTTGATGACTAAATCTTTTAAATTTTCAGCTATTACAAAATCTGCTCCTTTATCTAAAAATTTAGCTACTGGAGTTGTAGATCGTCCTAGCAACCTCTCTTTAATTAATAATTTAATATCTTTATTTGTTAAATCTGGATTTTGTTCGGATCCTGAAAGGATAAATTCTTTTTTTATAATATCTTCTGTTAATATAAACCATGAATAATCATATCCTGTACTCATAATACTTTCTAACGTGTGAAGAGTATCAAATCCCGGATAGTCCGGAGATTTCAGCCTATTGCCTCTAGCATCAAACCATAGTGATGAGGGACCCGGGGTAATTCTAATGCCATGCTTATTCCATATAGGGCTATGGTTTTGAATTCCCTCTGTATAATGCCACATACGATCTTTGTTAACTACATTTACTCCAGAATTCTCAGATATTTCTATAGCTTTGCCATCTGTAGAGTCAGGAACGCCTTGAATCATATTTTCGGGAGGGGCTCCTAAACGTTTTGGCCAGTTTTTTTTAATCAGATCGAAATTAGCGCCTATTCCTCCTGTTGTAATTACTAGATAATCTACATCTAAAGAAAAGTGAGCCATTATATTACGAGATGATGGGCTCCCCCGTTCCACATCACTTGGTTCAAGGATGTTTCCCTTAATTTGTTTGATTTCATTATTCTGAATAATTATTTCATCAACTTGATGTCTTGGTAACAACTCAAACTGATTTTCTTTCTCTTTATTAAATACATATTTAATAAAAGGTTCTATTAACCCTGGGCCAGTCCCCCACGTTACATGAAAACGGGGTACTGAATTTCCATGGTTGGAAGCCGACGTTCCACCTCTTTCTGCCCAACCTAAAATAGGAGTTAGTTTAATGCCCATTTCTTTTAAATAATCCTCTTTTTCAAATGTTGCAAACTTTACATAAGCTTTTGCCCATTGATACGCCCAGTAATCTTCATCTTTCAAACGATCAAATTTAGCTGAACTTAACCAGTCATTTAGTGCTAATTCATATGAATCTTTGACGCCTAACCTTTTTTGTATTTTAGAATTAACAAGAAATAAACCGCCAAATGACCAAAATGCTTGTCCTCCAATTGCTTGACGAGGTTCTTGGTCGAGCATCGTAACTTTGTGTCCTTTTTTTAATAATTCTGTTGCTGTAACTAAACCACTTAAACCAGTACCTATAATAAAAATATGTTTTTTCATACAGAACTCCTTTCTTTATTTTTTCTGTATGCTTTCTTCATAAATTATAAGATATAAGCCAAATCATTATCAAAGGTATTAATTTTCATACTTTTTATATTATTTAAAGATACAAATACTCTGTTAAAAATCACTCCTAATAATAGTTGCTGTTAAAGTAATTTTTCAAGAAATCTTAGCGCTTGTCACATAATCGTTACTAACATGGAAAACAATATCAGCATTGCCAACTCTGTATCCATAAAGTCCTTCACTAATAGATTTTTCATTACCATTTATAATGGTGGCTGGTGTTTATAATTTTATTCATACTGTATCACACCAAAAGAAATATTAATTAAATATTGCTGTGATCAAGGTTAATAAAGCGCTTAACAGATTAATTAATGCTTTTAAGCGCTTTTTATTATATGCCTTTATTTGAATTTTAAAGGTCATATTTTGGAGAATTAAGAGTTACTTTTATAGCTATTAAAACCAAATATGAGGCAAATAAATATATTATCATTCTACAAACCAAAGGATGAATAAAATAGTGACTAATTTTTAGACACTGCCATTTACATGCAAATTAGATTTTTATGTTTTGATATAAACGCATTTATACATCGTTCGTGATTTTTTAATTCGTCGATATTAGATGCTTTGTGGTCAGTAATTTGAATATAATCTTCTGCAAAGTATTTAGGGATTTGTTCTATATCTAAATTAATTAAAATATCATTGTATAAGTTTTCGATTTGTTCTTTTAATATGATTTTGTCAACGTTGTCACCCCTCTAATGCATTTGTTAAATCTTTAATAAAAATATCAATAGTTGCTAGTTCTTCATCATTATATTTCTCTAAAATGGATAAATATTTATTTATAATTTGATTATGCATATGTTCGTGTAGATTTGCGTATGCAATACCTTTGTTTAACAGCTTATAATATATCTTTTTATTATCTTGCCTTTTATCTTCTGCAATATATTCTAGCTGGATCAACTTTTTTGTAGCCTTTGTAATAGCAGGTGCAGAAATTTTAAGTTGCTCTTTTAACATTCTATTATTAACATTTTGCTCTTTTAAAATAATAGCTAGTATATGAAACTGTGTGATTGATAAATTGTCTTGGTTATCATCTAACGAAAAATGACGTTGTTGATTTTCTTTAATCTGAATCAACTTAGTGATTGATTTAATGACATTTTCTTTATTCATAGTACACCTCTTTATTGTTAACTGGTTAACAATAATATAACGCATATTCATCGAAGGGCAAACTAAAAAGGCAATCTATTTAGATTAAATATGTAAAAAAGGCGAGCAAGCAGACACTTATTTGAAATATCTTGAAGTAAAAAACACTTTCGCTTAATAAATTCGGCGAAAGTGTTTGGTTTGATTTTTATAACAAATGTCCTGTCTGTGTGCAATTATATTAACAAATTAAAGTCCTAAAGCAGCAATTAAATCAACGATTGGTCCTAATAATCCAGATAACATAATCAAGCACCCCCTTGTTTAGTTTGATATCATCACAACGCCTATGAAATCAGAATATGAAGTATTGTCCATGGATCTTGAATCAAAGAAATTAAAGTCCTAAAGCAGCAATTAAATCAACGATTGGTCCTAATAATCCAGATAACATAATCAAACGCCCCCTTGCTTTGAATTTATATTACATTTACATATTATTATAAAAGTTTTAGTATTCAAAATTTGTGTAAAATAACATAACCTAAAGCGTTAATTTTCTTAACAAAACAAAATTTTTTGAGTTATATAACTTGAATAATAGGACACTATTAAACAGTCAGCACGTGTATTCTCAGGTTTTATTGCATCTGGATGATTAATAGATAATATTAGGTAAATTAGATGAAGCATATTAACGGAAAAATGCTTTTTAGTTGCTAGATACACTTATAATTAAATCTGAGAAAGGTGTTTGTTTGTAAAATTTGAAATTTTTGCATAATTTTCAAAAATAATGGTATATTACATGTAAGGGCTTACATTTTTAAAAAAGGAGAGGCTTTAAAAGGGGGAAATTATGTATAATAGTTTGGATTAAATAAAGATAGGAGACACCTATATGAAAATTATTCCATTTTCAGATTTAACAAGTATCATTAAAAAAGGTGATGTTATAGCTCTGGCAGCCTTATCAACGGCTAATTTACCAGCTGAGATATTGAAAACGTTAGTCGAACATAATGATGAAGATCAATCTTTTAAGGATTTTACTTTTATGCTAGCGAATGACATTAGTGATTATCGTGGAGATAGTTATGATTTAGATTCTTTTACTACAAGGGGTATGATTAAGCGATTAATTACAAGCATCATTACGGGTTCACCAGAAACCATCAATGCAATGCGTAATAATGACATTGAAGCATATTATTTACCACAAGGCGTGATGACGACACACTATAGAAATAAAACAGATGCGTCACCAGGCATAATATCTAAAATTGGTCTAAATACTAATGTGGATCCTCGTTACTCAGGAGGTAAAGTCAATACATGCACAACAGAGGATTTAGTGTCATTGATAGAAATTAATCATCAAAAATATTTACAGTATCATTTTCCTGATATTGATATAGCACTATTAAGAGGTACATATGCCGACACAGATGGAAATATTTATATGACTCATGAGGCCCATTTAGGTGAAGGTTATAGTTTGGCAGCTGCAACACATAGGAATAAAGGAAAAGTGATTGTTCAAGTTAAAGATGTTGTAGAAAAAGGCAGCTTTAACCCAAGCGATGTATTTATTCCGGGAAAGCTAGTGGATTATGTAGTGATTAATACAAATCCAAAGCTTCATAGACAGGTCATACAAACACAATATGATCCTGCGCTCTCTGGTCATTATCAAATCGTTAAGATGCGAGAACCATATATAGCTTTAGGTACCCGTAAAGTTATTTTGAGGCGTGCAGCTCAATTTTTACTCGAGGGAGACGTAATCAGTATTGGTTTTGGCATCAATAATGAATTATCCAATGTGTTAGTTGAAGAACAAGTGAATCATCTGGTACAACCAAATATCGATACAGGTGTTTTCGGTGGTTTAATCAGTAGTGGATCACGATTTGGTATGAACTATAATTTGAGCGCCCGTATGAGACACGACATGACATGGGACTTCATTTATAACGGTGGTTTAGATGTAGCGTATCTCAGTTTTGCCGAAGTTGATCAATATGGAAATGTAAATGTTTCAAAGTTTGGAGATAAAATGAATGGCTGTGGTGGCTTTATAGACATCAGCCAAACAGTACATACCATTGTTTTTTCAGGTTCGATGGTTGTCGGGGGTCAACTATCATATGAAAATAACAAAGTAACTGTGAAGCAAGAGGGGCATACTTCAAAGTTTGTAAAGCATATTGGTAATACGGATTTTAACGCCCGTAACGCATTGGAACTAAAGCAAGAAGTTTATTTTGTAACAGAACGCGCAGTTTTTAGATTAACGTCTAAGGGGTTGGAACTTCTTGAGATTGCACCTGGCTTGGATTTAGAAAAAGATATTTTAGCACATATGGCATTTAGACCTATCATTGCAGATGATATCAAAGTGACCAATAGCGATATTTATCAAGATGAATGGGGAGGATTGTCTCAAGCAATTAAGTCGGAACATCGTATTTAAATAAGGGGGAGAAAAATATGAACTACGACTGGATTAAAACAAGAGCAACGTTTGATGATAATAAAGCCGCAGTGATTGATCCATTCAAAGGCACTGAATGGTCCTATAAAGATTTAAATATTCGTGCAGAGAACTTAGCCAATTATTTACAAGATCAAGGTATTAAACGTGGTGATGTCGTTGGTATATTCACACCTAATGATGTCGCGATATTGGATTTAATGTTTGCTTCATTTAAATTAGGCGCAGTTTACTTGCCAATTAATTGGCGTCTAAAAACACAGGAGATTGATAGTGTTATTACTGATTCAAATGTGAAACTCATTTTCTACGCTGAAAAGCACGTTTCAAGTTTAGAAGGCGTTGCTGACGAATTACTGCACATGGATATAGATTCAAAAGTATATGATGATATTGTGGATCCAACGCAACATCGTCCTTTCAATACTGTAAGTGTTGAAGGAAGCGATTTAGCTTCGTTAATGTATACAAGTGGTACGACGGGGTTGCCTAAAGGTGTTATGTTTTCATATGACTCTTTTGTAAATAATCCAATTAATGTAGCGCTAACTTATAAAATTAATTCGACGTACACAACTATTATTTCAACACCTATGTTCCATGTATTAGGATTTAATGATTTGACGCTACCTTTATTAATGGCTGGTGGCACACTTATACTCCAACGTTACTTTAATGGAGAATCTTTAAATGATTTGATGGCTCAGTACAAACCAAATTATTTAATTCAGATTCCAACGATGTATTATGCCATGTTAGTAGCTGAAAATTTTGACCTAAAAAACTTTGAAAGTATTGATTTCTTAATTCAAGGTGGCTCAGCGCCATTACCAATGGTACAAAAGAAATTTAATAGTATGGGATATTCTATTATTAACGGCTATGGTTTAACTGAAGCACCACTCGTCATGGTTAATACACCAGAAAATGGAGCGCAGAAGCCTGGTAGTATTGGACAACCGGTAATGTTCATGGATATATGCATATTTGATAATAATTTTGAAGAAGTGGAAGTTGGAGAAATTGGTGAACTTGGGGTTCGTGGGAATAACATAACACCTGGTTATTGGAATAAACCAGAAGAAACTGCAAAAACATTTCATGGTGAATATTTCTTAACTGGTGATTTAGCTAAAGTAGATGAAGACGGTGATGTTTATATCGTTGATCGCCGCAAAGAAATGATTATTACTGGTGGCGAGAATGTATTACCTTCCGAAGTTGAAGCGGTATTATCAGAACACCCACTTGTAGCTCAAGGTGTTGTTGTCGGATATGATAGCCCTAAATATGGTGAATCAGTTTCTGCTGCAGTTGTACTTACTGAGGATGACCCAGACTTTGAACGTAAGTTAGATGAACATATGCGAGAGAACATTGCAGGTTATAAAATACCGAGACTATATCTAAAACTGACACATATGCCATTGAACTCTACGTCAAAAGCAGACAAGTTGGAACTTCAGAAATACATGAATGATAAAGCTCAGAAGTTAGCTCAAGATAAAGATGAATTAAAATAATTATTAAGTAAAAAATTTTCGACGAAAGTGTAAGCGCAAACATTACAATGGAGGTTTTAATTATGCCAACAAAAGAAGAAACAATCAAAGCACTGTACCCAGAGGATATATTAAGCATCGCAAAAGATTTAACGGAAGGTGAAGTTAAGCTTCTAAAACAGTTAAATGACATGTTAGAAGAAAAATACCGAGATTCAGTCAATGAGCATTGGTTAAATGCTACTGAACCAGAAGATTATTTCGAAGAGTTGGGTAAATTAAATTATTTCAGAAATCCATTACTTTTTGAAGGGCGTGAAGGTGCGCAAACACCAAGCCAAATGTTCCAATTCTTCATGTCTTATACAATAGCAAGATTTGATGTCTCTTTAGCGACATTGTTAGGTGTGCATCAAGGATTAGGTCATAATTCATTTTGGTTTGGTGGTAGTAAAGAACAACAAGCTTACTACTTACCAAAATTACAATCTCATGAATTGCGTACATGTTTCGCACTTACAGAACCAGAGCATGGATCTGATGTTGCAGGTGGGTTAGAAACCACGGCTAAAAGAGAAGGTGATGAATGGATTATCAACGGTGAGAAAAAGTGGATTGGCGGTGCAAATGTAGCCGATGTTATGCCCGTATATGCGGTTGATGTCGATACAGGTAAGCCAAAAGGTTTCATCATTGAACCAAGTCAAGAAGGTGTGGAAATAGAACTATTAGAACATAAAATTGCACTGAGAATTGTTCCTAACGCAAAGATTCGTTTGAAAAATGTAGTCGTTAAAGAGGAAAAACGCTTGCAAAATATCAATTCTTTTAAAGATATTGCGAAAGTCTTGTACTCTACACGTGCTGGTGTGGCTTATATGGCAACAGGTGCTATGGCTGGTGCTTTGAGAGCAACGACGGACTATGTAACAAAACGTAAACAGTTTGGTAAAGAAATTAGCAAGTTCCAGTTAATTCAAGAAAAATTAGCCATGATGCAAGGTAATTTAGCGCAAGCAATGGCTACATGTGCACAGCTTGCTCGTATGCAAGGCAATGGAGAGTATGATGAAGTAGCGACTTCAACTGCGAAAATGATGAACTCATTAAGATTAAGAGAATCTGTAGCTATGGGACGTGGTGTACATGGAGGTAATGGTATTTTAGCAGGAGAATATGATATCGCTAGATTCTTTGCAGATGCTGAAGCTATTTACACTTATGAAGGTACACATGAAGTTAATGCCTTGGTAATTGGAAGAGCAATCACGGGTGACTCAGCATTTATTTAACACACATATCTGTAGTTCAAGAAAAAATTTGGAGGGTTTAGTATGACGATAAGAAAAGCAACAGTATTAGGCGCAGGTACAATGGGCAGTCAAATCGCAGCCCTGCTTGTTAACGCAGGACTAAAAGTAAAACTGTTAGACATTGTGATTGATGAAAATGATCCTAATAAAATTTCAAGAAAAGCATATGAGATTATAACAAATCCTAAACGTCCACAATTATTTGATTTAGCATTTGCATCTAATTTATCTTACGGTAATTTCAATGAAGATTTAGTAGGACAAGATGATGCGGATATTTATATAGAAGCCGTTAAAGAAGAAGTAGAGATTAAACATCAAGTTTGGAATCAAGTGAAAGACGTTGCCAAAAAAGAAGCGATATTTGCGACTAACACGTCAGGAATTCCAATTGAATCAATCGCAAATGTATTTGATACACAAGATAAAGAAAGATTTTTTGGAATGCATTTCTTCAATCCACCACGTATTATGAAATTAGTGGAGGTCATTCCAAATAGCAACACTTCTGATAAAGTTATTGCACGTGTGCAAGCATTTGCTGAAGACGTACTTGGTAAAGGTGTCATTGTTGCAAATGACGTGCCAGGATTTGTTGCTAACCGCGTAGGTACTCAAACGATGAATGACATTATGTATAGAGCTGAACAACAAGGATTTTCTATTACAGAAGTAGATGCATTAACGGGTCGAAGTATTGGGCGTCCTAAGATGGGGACGTATGGTTTATCTGATTTAGTTGGGTTAGATATTGCTTTAGCGGTTATCAAAGGATTGCAAAGTATTCCTGAAGAACAACCTTTCTTCCACGATGTTAAACTATCTGAAAAATTAGTGGAAAATGGTGCATTAGGTAATAAAACTAAACAAGGGTTTTATAAAAAAGTAGATAAAAAACGTTATGTGTTTGACCCAGAACAGAATGAATATGTAGCGCCCGAGCAACCACAATTAGAAATTTTAGGTAAATTCAGTAAAGACTTAGCTAATAACTTAGATGTTATCTTTAATGCACAAGATGACGCAGGTGTGTTCTTGTGGGAAACATTAAGAAATAATTTCTATTATTCAGCAGTTAATGTGCCAAAAGCTGCAGAATCCTTTAAAGATATTGATCGCGCATTAGTATGGGGGTTCAATTGGAAACTAGGCGCATTTCAACTATGGGATTTAATGGGATTCGAACGTGTGAAATCACGTATGAAAGAAGAGTTAGGGCAGCTACCAGATTGGATAGAGCAACGTACGGCACCATTCTATAGTGAAGGTGAATCTATCGAACGAATTACACCAGTAGCAGAATATATTGATGAAGAAATTTGGAATAAAGAGGATTCAAATTTATCAGTAGCCAATAAGGATCAACTTTTATTAAAACTACAAAGTAAAAATAATGTAATTTCAAATGGTTTCCTTGATGATTTATTAGATGCAATTAATAAATTAGAAAGCGAAGACTATACGAGCATGGTCATTTATGGTGGTGGAAACAACTTTAGTGTTGGTGCGAACTTATTCCAAATGAAAAAAGCACATGAAGAAGGTCGCGTAGTAGAAGAAGTTGGCGCAGCAGTTGAACAACTACACCACGTCTTCTCTAGATTGAAATATTCATTGAAACCAGTTGTGACAGCAGTTCACGGTAGAGCCTTAGGCGGTGGTTGTGAATTAGTTTTACATTCACCAATCGTAGTTGCTGCAAGTGAATCTTATATAGGTCTTGTTGAAACAGGGGTTGGCTTGTTACCTGCTGGAGGTGGCCTTGCTGAATTAACAGATAGAGTGCTACGTACGAATCATAAAAATGATGATAAACAAAAATCAATTACGGATATATTGATGCAAATCGGTTTTGCAAAAGTTTCAACTAATGCTTATGAAGCTATCAGATTTGGTTATTTAAGAAACACAGATACAGTAATTTTAAATACTGAGAGACGTGTAGAGGTAGCCTTAAACAGAGCGCGTTATGAAGCAGAAACAAATTATGTACCAACGCCAAAAACACAATATATAGCGTTAGGAAAAGACTTCAAAGCATTAGCTGAAGGCCAGTTAGATGCACAACGTATGGGTCATTTTATCAGTGACTATGATTATGAAATTACGTTGAAAGTGGCAGAAGTATTGTCAGGTGGAGATATTCCACGTAACACTTACGTTAATCAAAGATATTTGCAAAAACTTGAAAAAGAGAGATTTTTAGAACTTTTACAAAACCAAAAAACGTATGACAGAATTTCACACATGTTAGAAAAAGGTAAACCACTACGTAACTAATATCATTAATCAGGATAAGAAAGGGTGAACTTAAATGCGAGATGCATATATTGTTGCTTATGGACGTTCAGCAGCTGGTAAAGCAAAAAATGGTGCAATGGCTCATGAAAGACCAGATGAGGTTGCCGCTAAAGTATTAAAAGGTGTATTAGAAAGAGTTGGAGGTTCATTTGAGCCAAGCATGGTAGAAGATGTAATTGTCGGCAATTCATTCCCAGAAGGCTTGCAAGGTCAGAATATTGCAAGAACGATTGCATTACTTGCAGGTATGCCTAATGAAGTTCCAGGGCAAACGGTGAATCGCTATTGTTCTTCAGGACTTCAAACGATTGCACATGCGGCAAATCAAATTATTGCTGACCAAGCAGATGTCCTTGTCGCTGGTGGTATTGAGCTGATGAGTGCAGTGCCAATGGGTGGTAATGAACCGACGAATAATCCAATACTTCAAGATGAAGATTCTGGTGTTTCTTATCCTATGGGATTGACTGCAGAAATGGTTGCTGAAACATATCATGTTTCAAGAGAGGACCAAGATGCATATGCTGTGCAAAGTCATCAAAGAGCAGCAGCAGCGCAGCAATCAGGCAAATTTGAAGATGAAATTATTCCTATAGAGGTTAATAAGGTGACTTATGATCAAAATGGTCCGGTTATTAGCAAAGAAGTGTTTAAAGATGACGAATTGATTAGACCCGACACAAATAAAGAAGCACTTGCTAAGCTACGCACGGTGTTTAAGGCTGACGGCACAGTGACTGCAGGGCAATCTGCACCATTAACAGATGGTTCTGGATTTGTAGTTGTCATGTCTGGAGAAAAAGTTAAGGAATTAGGTGTTAAACCCATTGCACGCTTTGTAGGGTTCAAAGCTGTTGGTGTAGACCCTAAATTAATGGGGATTGGACCAGCTTACGCAATTCCTGAAGTGTTAAAACAAGCTGACTTAGATGTTAGCGATATAGATTTAGTAGAATTAAATGAAGCTTTTGCATCTCAAACCTTAGCGTCTATGAGAGAAGTGGGATTAGATACTGAGAAGACGAATGTTAATGGTGGAGCAATTGCATTAGGACATCCACTAGGAGCGACAGGTGCCATGCTGGTAGGGAGATTGTTATCAGAAATGAAGAAAAGACCAGATACAAAATATGGTATGGTAACGATGTGTATAGGCGTCGGCATGGGCGCTGCAGGCATCTTCGAATATATAAGGTGAATATAAACAATATAATAATGGCCGGGACATCAATTATCGTGTCTCGGCCATTTCTATTTGCATTAATTTACTGTTAAAACAATGGTATAAAGTCATCCTTGAGAGCGTAGTCTTTGTTTTGCAGATTGTATTTCTTTGTTTACTGCTTGATTATCACGTGCCTTACCTAGTCCAAAGTCTGGCATGTTGATATAAATATTTTCATATTGTTTTGATTCTGAATTATAAGTCTCATGGTAGAAACCGACAGCGTCATTCTGCTTTCATGCTTTTGAAATTCTACGCCATGCTTTTAAGTGTTTTGGCATTTTTGAATAAAATAAAAGGTGTTCATTTGACTCTTAATATTGTACTACCATCATCCCACGATATTTAAAAAACATTTCATAAGATAGACAGCCAAGAGACTTGTTTTTTAATAACTCATTGAGCATAGGTGGCATAGCTAAAAGAACGGGTAACCATTTATGGATTTTATACCATTTGTTCACACGAAGACCAATTAAGAATAGTGTATTAGGTTCACTTGGTAATACAGTATATCTACCTTTGTTCATTTGTGATCTCACTTCATATAAACGTTGAGTACTGGTGTATTGATGGTCTGACGTTATAATCGTTAAAACTTTATTCTCAATACGAAAACTAATAATATCTTGATGTTTGATATAGTAAATATCATCTTGATATTTTCCGGGGAATAATTTGTTTTGAGATAGTTGTTTCATACAAGCGATAATATCTGGTAGTTGTTCAGTATGTTTGTGACTTTGAATGATGACCTTGCCTTTGGGTAAATCATTATCGTGAATTATTTCTAAATCCATAAATGCACACCTCCTATTGCCATAAATAAACCCAATTTTAACTATGAATACTGCATAAATGATATAAGTGGCATGTATTTACGGTTAAGTGGTATTTACCTGCATGTTGTTTTGTTTGCGCATAAAAATAACCTTAGCGTTTGGCTAGCAACCAAACGCTAAGGTTATGCGTTTAACAATTTCTAATTGAAAGTAATAAATTGATGTGCGTGTTGAGACGTGAGTGAATCTGGCCATGTTATATCAAATGCTGTCCAATTGATACCACCATCATCTGAATAATAGACCCCATTATTATTGGCAATATAAAATGTGCCATCTCGTTCGGTGATAGATGAAATCAATGTACCATTTGGGGAAGGTAGCCCTGTAGTTACTTCAGTCCACTCACTGTCTTGTGCTTTATTAATAGTGTAAATGGTTGAAAAGGTGTTGTCTCCATAGTTATGTGCGTTATATGGAGTGTTTGAAGTAGCGATGACAATATTATCTGGATTTTGAGAATTTATCGCTAAACCATAGCCATATCTGTGCTCGATTCCTTCAATCAATGTTGTCCAAGTCTTACCATAATCATCACTTTCAATAAATGTATCACGTCCACCATTTAAGAAAGCATCACCTAATACTCCGTACAATCTATTCGGATAGTCTGGATGGCTCTTTAAGACATGAATATCAATAGGTGTATCTTGGGTTTGTGGTGCTGTCCAATGTTGACCTAAATCTGTAGATTGGATAAAACCACCAGCTTCAATTGTAAGGTTAATGACATTTGGTGATTTGGTATTTGTATCAAACCATTTCACATGATGTGTATGTGGTCTAGGTGGAAAGAACCAGTGTTCTTTACCAGCAATATGACTAAAATCAGTCAGTAATTCGAATGAATCACCCTGATCATTTGAGATGAATAAAGCACTAGGTTCAGTACCTACGAGCACCGAACTATGATGATTGCCTGTATCTATAACTGTAACTGCAGTGATAGCAGTCATGTGAATATCATCATGTTTGAAGGGACTATTGTATGTGAAACGTGTCCCAATAGGGGACCAACTCTGCCCTTTGTCCACACTTTTCCATAAACCACGATCAAAAGTGCCACAATAAAGAGTGTTTTTATCGTTTGGGTCTTGAGCGATTGAAATGATATTCATACCTTCCAATTTTCTTTCAAGTTGAATACCATCATAATCCTTATTTATCAGTATTAATGCATTGTCATAAGTGATTGCGAATTGTGTCATATAATAACCACCTTTTGAAATTTGAGTCTCATTTCATCGTGAATTCAGATTACGTTTATCGGTGTATGCATAGCACTTTTATAGTTAATGATAATTAAAACATGATTGAAATTAAGTTACTGGTTTAACCGATTAATATACGTCACGTTGGTAACGTTGATTTTTTATCATTTCTGTCAAATAGTCCTCAGCATCTGCTTGATTGTAATTACCTTCTCTTTTAAGAACGTTAATGAGTGATTGATGGACGCCACTTGCCATCTCGTCTTTATTACCACAAAGATAAATAATAGCGCCTTGAGTAATCCATTGATAAAATTCAGCACTATTTTCCTCAATGCGATGTTGAACATAAATTTTATTTTCTGTCTCTCTTGAAAAAGCTAAATCTAATTTACTTAATACCCCTTCATTAAGCCAGCCCTCTAAATCACTTTGATAGAGGAAGTCGTGGTGATAATTTTGATTACCGAAGATGAGCCATTGTGCTCCTTTTAGACCTAAGTGAGCTCTCTCTTGAAGGTAAGCGCGATATGGTGCTATTCCAGTTCCCGCTCCGATCATAATCACTGGTGTATCAGCTTCATAAGGAAATTTGAAATTTGGATTCTTTTTAAGATATACAGATAATTTCTCTCCTATAGGCGTCCGTTCTGCTAGTTGTACAGAACAAACACCAAAACGCTCACGACGATGTGCTTCGTACTTAACAACACGAACTGTAATATCGACACTGGAAGGGTTAACCTGATTACTACTCGCTATAGAATACTCCCTTGGTGGTAATTTTCTTAATAGTTGTGGCAGCATTTGAGGTTCTAAGGATACGGGCGTGAAGTCTTGAATTAAATCAATCACATCTCTGCCATATATATAATTCTGAATCCATTCTGGTTTTTGGACATTTGCATTTAACATTGGGTTGCCAAATAATTCTGCCGCGTTGTGTAAGAGCCCGGGAGTTAATTTAGAAATTTCAAAATCATATAACAATACATCTTTAAGTGAGCGTGGCGCGTCATTGTCGCTAAGTTGCACATTAGTATCGGATTCCCAACCTAATGCTGAGATTAAACTTGAAACCAATGTTAAGTCATTGTGTGGTATAACGACCAAGCTATCTCCAGGTTCGTATGTCTCAGAGTAGCCTTCAAGTGATAATTCCAAGTGATGTACTTCACGAGAAGCTTCCGGTTGTGTGAGTACTTTATTTGTTAAAACTTCTGCTTGAAAAGGATTTGATCGAGAAAATGGCACTTCAGGTTCATCTATAGTAACAGTTTCATCATCTTCATCAATCGTAGCCATATTCGATGATGTTTGAGAAAGCAATTCAAGCATATTTGAAATCCATTGCTCGGCAGTTTCTTCAAAGTCAAAATCACAATCTACACGGTCAGCGATTCTATTTGCACCAAGTTCATCTAGAATATGATCGAAGTCTTTGCCGGCCTGACAAAAATCTGGAAAGTCTTGGTCACCAAGTGCTAATACTGCAAAGTTGACAGTGTCTAGCTGTGGCGCCTCATCACTATGAAGGTAGTCATATAAATCTAAAGCATTAATAGGGGGTTCACCCACACCTTGTGTTGAACAAATGATAAAGAGATGTTCAACTTCGGTTAATGTTTCTTTAGGAAAATCATCCATATCCCATAAATGTGCATTAAAATTATGTTCTTTCAACTTACCTTCAAATGTTTCGGCAATTTCTTCAGCGTTACCTGTTTCTGTACCATATAATATATTAACATCTATAGGTTTCGCTGAATTTACTACAGATGTTGTATCATTTACTTCATCCTCTGTATTGTCTGTTGTGTTTGGTTCTTGTGTTGCTGAAGTGTCGTCTTCAGGCTTTGACGTATTTGGATTGATAAGATAACCACTTAACCAATGTTGCTGTTCTGTCGAAAGCATTGGTAGTAGTTGATTTATGAGCACCAATTGCTCCTTGTTAAAAGGGGTGTTGGTTTGATTAAGTTGCAAAAAAGTCACCTCTATTTATGGTATTTATATAGAAAATAGGTGAAAAGCACCCAAAATAAACTATATTGAATTTTCTTGAATTATAACATTGATTTAATGATTTTAAATGATATGGATTATCATTTGTGTAAAATCAAACTAATGACCTATATGTTTTGTACTATGAAATAAATAAAGAAGAGCCAGAAACCTTATTGTGCCAAAAAGATTTTTGACCCACAAACAGGTAAATATAACTAGGAATACAAATAATTGATTTAAAATATTTACTAAGCTGAAATGATACATAATGATTATGAAAACCAATAAGGATAATCTCTTGAGTTAATGAATCATTAATTGCGTGTTGATATATTAATAAAGGCCCGAGACATATATGCCCCGGACCTTGTATATGAGTGGTACTAATCTTATGTTTTAAGTTTAAGATTTTATCGCAAATGCTCGAACAGGGAATCCTGGTGCATCTTTTGGTTTGGGACTCATAGCATAAATGATTGCCCCTCGACTAGGTAACTGATCTAAATTGGTTAGTAGCTCAACTTGGTAGGTGTCTTGACCTAATACGTAACGCTCGCCTACAATGTCACCATTTTTTGCAATATCTACCGAGGCATCTGTATCGAAAGTTTCATGACCAACAGCTTTAACTTTACGTTCTTCAAGTAAATACTTCAAAGCGTCTAGCCCCCAACCTGGTAAATGTTGGTTGCCATCGGAGTCTTTATTTTCAAAGGCTTCGATATTTGGCCAACGTTTTGACCAATCACTGCGAAAGGCCACAAATGTCTCAGGTTCAATTGTACCGTGCTCAGCTTCCCATTGTTCAATGTGACTACGCGTTAAAATAAAATCTGCATCTTCCGCTACATCTTGTGAAAAATCTAAAACTACAAGTGGTAGGGCCAATTCTTTTAAAGTTAATTCATGCAAATAACGTGTATTTTCTACAAAGTGAATAGGAGCGTCGATATGTGTTCCATACTGACTTACAATATTCCAGTTTTGAACATAAAAGCCATCATCTGAAACATTGAAAAGTGTTGAGACTTTGGCACGTTCAAATTCACTGAAACAAGGAATAGTTTCATCAAAGGTGTGGGTCAAGTCGACCCACGTTGATGATTTTAATTGTTCTAATTGCTTCCATAAAGGATAACTCATTGGTATCACCTATAAGATTGATAATTAAACAGTTGCAGTATTTTTTGATTTACGTAATTTATCAACGGAATTTACTAACACGCTAAGTGCTTCTTTAACTTCATCTTCTTTACGTGTTTTCAAACCACAGTCAGGGTTTACCCAGAAGAGCGAACGATCAATTTCTTGTAAAGCACGGTTAATTGCTTCTGTAATTTCTGATTCAGTTGGAATACGTGGACTATGAATATCATATACCCCTAAACCGATACCTAAATCGTATGTGATGTCTTCAAAGTCTTGAATTAAATCACCATGGCTACGTGATGTTTCAATAGAAATAACATCTGCGTCTAAGTCGTAAATTGCATGAATGATTTGACCAAACTGAGAATAACACATATGTGTATGAATTTGTGTTTCATCAGCGACTGAAGATGTTGACAGTTTGAATGAACGAACTGCTTTATCTAAATAGTCTGCATGATACTCTGAACGAAGTGGCAAGCCTTCTCTTAAAGCAGGTTCATCAACTTGAATGATTTGAATACCTTCATTCTCAAGCGCTAATACTTCTTCATTAATTGCTAATGCGATTTGATCTTGAACCTCTTCACGTGGCAAATCAACACGTTCAAATGACCAGTTTAAAATAGTGACAGGGCCAGTTAACATACCTTTAACTGGTTTGTCTGTTAAACTTTGCGCATATAGTGTTTCTTTGACCGTAAGTGGTTCTGTCCATTTTACATCTCCATAAATAACTGGTGGCTTAACCGCACGTGAACCGTATGATTGTACCCAACCGTATTTCGTTACTAAGAAACCTTGTAGTTTTTCACCAAAGAATTCTACCATATCATTACGTTCAAATTCACCATGTACAAGTACATCTAGACCAATGTCTTCTTGAATTTTAATCCAACGAGCAATCTCATTTTTTAAGAAATCTTTGTATGCTGCATCTGTGATACGACTGTTTTTCCAATCTGCGCGATACTTACGAACCTCTTGGGATTGTGGGAAAGAACCAATAGTCGTTGTTGGTAAATCTGGTAAATTAAGTCGGGCGTCTTGTGCTTTTTTACGCTCTTTAAAAGCTGATTGTCTTGAAGTACGTACACTATCGAAATCGTATTCAAGATTTTTAAATGATTGGTTTTGGAAACGTTCATAACGTGCCTTCAACTCATTATATTTTGAATCATCGCTATCATTGAATAAGCGTCTGAGTGCATCTAATTCATCTAATTTTTCGGTAGCGAAGCTCAAACCTTCAGCGATTGAAGTATCTAGTGTTTCATCATCCAGTGACACAGGAACGTGTAATAGTGAAGATGAAGGTTGGATGACAAGGTCATTTGAATATGTTTGTAGCGTTTCAATTAGTTCTTTTTTAGCTTCGATATCAGCAGCCCAAACGTTACGGCCATCGATAATGCCTGCGTAAAGTGTTTTAGAGTTGTCTAAATCTCCTGCTTTAATTTGTTGTAGATTAAATCCATTGTCATGTACGAAATCTAAACCTAATCCTTTAACAGGGAGACCGCTTAAGAATTTTAAGTTAACACGTTCGAAATAAGTTTGTATTACTAAATGTTCACCTAAACCAGCATCAGCGAAATAATCATATGCGGCTTGTGTGATAGTTTCATATTCCGAGCTATCGTCGGTAACTAATGCCGGTTCATCTATTTGGATATATTCAGCACCAGCGTCAATTAACGATTGTAGAACTTCTTTATATAATGGTAAAAGCGTATTTACTTTTTCTTCAAATGACTGCGTGCCACCTTTAGATAATTTAACAAATGTAATTGGGCCTACAATAACTGGGTGCGCAGTTACATTAAGTGATTGTGCATAGTTAAAACGTTCAAGTAACACGTTTTTATTTAATTTAGGTTCAGCATGATCCCATTCTGGAACGATATAGTGATAGTTTGTGTTGAACCATTTGATTAATGCACTCGCAACATGTTCTTTATTACCTCTGGCAATATCGAATAATAAATCATCATCTACGTCTTTACCTTGAAAGCGTTCAGGGATGATATTAAAGAGTAACGATGTATCAAGAATATGGTCATATAATGAGAAATCTCCAACGGGAATACTAGATAAATTGTAATTTTTTTGGAGTAATAAGTTCTCTTTGTGTAAATCTGTTAATTGTTGATGAAGCGTTTCTAAATCATATTTATTTGACCAGTATCCTTCGATTGCTTTCTTCCATTCTCTTTTTCTACCTAACCTTGGAAAACCTAAATTTGATGTTTTAATTGTCATAATATTGCCTCCTGTTTAGTTGAAGTAATTGTTTTTGAATAGTTTGCAAGTTCTAATGTGTAATCGACTTTTTGGAATGGTGTAATTAAATACAAGCCATTGAAATACTCGTGTACCGTGTCAATCAAATCCTTTGAAAGTTTTAGACTTAAAGCCTTTGTTTTGGCTTTATCATCTTTGACTGCTTCAAATTGTTCTAATATGTCTTCGGATAATTTAATGCCAGGTACTTCGTTGTGTAAGAATAATGCGTTGTTATAACTTGTAACAGGCATTATACCTATAAAGAAAGGGACGTCTAAGTGCTTCGTCGCTTCATAAACTTCTTTGATTTTTTCTTTGCTATAGACCGGCTGTGTTATAAAGTAGTGCATGCCACTCTCTAACTTTTTCTCTAAGCGTCTAACTGCACCGTCTAACTTTCTTACATTTGGATCAAAAGCACCTGCGATGTTGAAGTTTGTCTTTGTCTTCAGCGCATCACCATCAGTGTTAATACCTTGATTAAAACGTAAGGCAATTTCGGTTAGCCCTTTAGAATTCACATCATAGACATTGGTTGCCCCTGGTAAATGGCCAATCTTTGAAGGGTCACCAGTAATTGTTAAAATTTCGTTGATATCTAGTAATGATAATCCTAATAGATGTGACTGCAATCCGATGAGATTGCGGTCACGACAAGTGATATGCACCAATGGTTCGATATCATAATGCTGTTTAATAATGCTTGCAGCAGCAACATTGCTAATGCGTACCGTTGCTAACGAATTATCCGCTAAAGTGACGGCGTCAATCTTTGCATCATCAAGTTTTTTGATATTTCTGAAAAAGGTTTCTGTGTCAAGGTGCTTCGGCGTATCCAGCTCCACGATGATAGTAGGGCGATTTTCAACTTTTGACGTAAGGTTTTGTTTTTTGGGTTCTTTTTCTGTGTTATTGATATATTTTGTAATCGGTATAACATCTTTTTTAGTAACAGGGTTTAAACCAGCTACGGATGATTTAATATATTGAATATGTTCAGGTGTTGTGCCACAACAACCACCAATAAGTCTGACACCTTCATTAATCAATTGTTCAGCCACCTTACCGAAATAAGATGCATTATCACTATATTTAAATTGGCTATTTTCAATATCTAGCAAGCTTGCATTTGGGTAACAAGATAAATATGCACCTTCTGGTAATTCGATGTGTGAAAAGGATTGCTGCATATGATGTGGCCCATGGTGACAGTTTAATCCGACAATATCTGCACCACTTGCTGTTACTTGTTGTAGTGCGTGATTGATTTCAGTACCATCCCTTAAATAATTTGTATTTAAAGCAGTCAATTGAGCGATAATTGGAATATCGTATTTACGTTTTGTAGCCTCAATAATATTGGTAAGTTCTTGCAAATCATAATAGGTTTCAAAGAGAATGCCATCTACACCAGCATTAACTAAGGTTTCTACTTGGATTTCAGTGTGATATTGAATAGAGGATAACTCTAAGTCTTCTTGTTTAATACCTCTAAAACCACCTACAGTCCCTAAAATAAAAGTATCGTCATTTGCTGCTTTTTTGGCAATTTGTACTGCTGCTTGGTGAATGTCTTTCACTCTATGTTCTAAACCAAAAACTTTTAATTTTTCAAAATTTGCGCCATACGTATTGGTTTGAATAATATCTGCGCCAGCTTCAATATAGGTGCGGTGAATGCGTTCAACTTTATCGGGATGATTTAAGTTATATGCTTCAGGGCAAGTGTCAAGACCTTCAGAGTAAAGGATTGTACCGATAGCACCATCAGCTACTAATATGTTGGATTTTAGTTTGTCGAGTAGTTGACTCATTGAAAGCCTCCTTAAATGCGTAATTTAAATCTGAAATCAATTCGTCGGCTGATTCTAATCCGACACTCAATCTAAATAAACCAAACGTGATATTACGTTCTTCACGTACAGCTTTAGGTACAGCTGCATGTGACATCGTAGCTGGGTGAGAGAGGATTGTTTCAACGCCTCCTAAACTCACTGAAACTAAAGGTAATGATAAGGCATCGACAAATGCTTGTGCTTTTGTCTCATCTTTCAATCTAAACCCTAATACAGCGCCACCATGACGGGATTGAGACAAGTGTAGCTCGCTATTTCCTGGGTAATAGACTTCTGAGATTTCCTCACATTGTGCTAAGAAGTCATAGATTTGTTTGGTATTTTCAACAGATTGTTGAAAGCGTACAGGTAAAGTCTTTAAATGTTTAGCCAGTGTCCAACTATCTTGTGCAGATAACGCATTACCAGTGCCATTTTGCAATAGGTAAAGTGCGTCAGCGAGTGCTTGATTGTTTGTAACAGCTACGCCAGCAATAATATCACTATGGCCTCCTAAGAATTTAGTGGCACTATGAACAACAACATCTGCGCCAAGCGCTAATGGTGATTGCCCAAGTGGTGTCATAAAGGTGTTGTCTACAGCGAGTAAGAGATTGTTATCTCTGGCGATATCTGCTGCGCCTCGAATATCTGTAATTTTAAATAACGGATTCGATGGTGTTTCAATATATATTAATTGCGTATTGTCTTGAATCGCATTTTCAATTTCTTTTAAGTGAGTTGTATCTACAGTTGAAAATTCAATGTTAAAGCGTGTTAATATTTGCTCAGTCAATCTAAAAGTACCACCATATACATCGTCTGGTAGAATGACATGATCACCAGCGTTTAATGTGAGTAACACTGCTGAAATTGCTGCAATACCAGATGCGTATGCAAAGGCGTGACTGCCACCTTCCAGCTTAGCTAGTTTTTCTTCTAAAAGGGCACGGTTTGGATTGCCACTTCTAGCATAGTCATATTGCGCATCGCCACCTAGAACTTGTTGATGAAATGTTGAAGAATCGTATAAAGGAGGATTTGCTGAATTATAATCAATCCCTCTATGTGCATCGAATATTACTTCTGTTTCTTTTGATAAACTCATAAAATCACTCCTTGTTTAGATTTTTCTAATGCTTGAATAATATCTTGTTCAATATCTTCATAGTTCTCAATGCCAATGGATAATCTTAATAGATATTCGTCTATACCGCGCTTATCTTTTTCTTCATCTGGCATATCCACATGTGTTTGTGTATATGGGAAAGTAATAAATGTTTCAGTACCACCTAAGCTTTCAGCGAAAATACAAACCTCTAAGTGTTCTAAAAATTTATCAGCTTTATAATCTTTGTTCAGTCTCAAACTCAACATACCAGTACGTCCACTGTAGAGTACTTGATCAATAGCTTCTAACTGATTACATCGTTCGGCAAGTAATTTAGCATTATATTCAGAACGATCCATTCTTAAATGTAGCGTTTTTAATCCACGTTGTAATAGATAACTATCGAAAGGTGATAGCGTTGCGCCTATCATGTTGTGTAATTGTCCTAGTTGTTCAGCAAGTTGTTCATCTTTTACAGTTACGACGCCTGCGAGTACATCGTTATGGCCTCCGATATATTTTGTTGCCGAATGTAAAACGATATCTGCACCTTCTTCAAGTGGTGTTGAAAGATATGGTGTTAAAAACGTGTTATCTATGATAGATAGTAGATTGAATTTTTTACTTAAAATGTAATATGGATCAATATCAACTTCTATCATTTGCGGATTAGAAATCGGTTCGATAAAAAGTGCTTTTGTATTTTCTGTAATATTTTGCTCTACTTCTTCATAATTTAGGAAATCAACATATTTGAAATGTATACCGTATTGCTGCTCATAAAAATCAAAAAGTCTAAAAGTACCACCATATAAGTCGAAAGAAACTAAAATTTCATCGCCAGATTTGAATAAGTTACAAATTAGTTGTATGGCAGACATACCACTGGATGTTGCAAATGAAGCAGTACCTCTTTCAAGTTTTGCAAATGCTTCTTCAAATGCTGAACGTGTAGGATTTTTAGTTCTTGTATAGTCATATCCTGTTGACGCCCCGAGCTTAGGGTGTTGATAGGCTGTAGATAAGTATATTGGATTAGCGATTGCACCTGTATGATCTTGAGAAAGTGCAATCTGTGCGAATTCAGTATTTTTCATAATTGTTAACCTCCTTGTTAAAATAAAAAAAGCTTCCGTCCTTTAAACCCGAATAATTCGGATATAAAGGACGAAAGCTTAGCTCGCGGTACCACCTTTGTTTGCTACTTTATCACTAAAGTAACCTTATCCAGTACGCCAAATTGTTGAATGATTAGCGTTGTCTGAATCATGACATCGTATTTTCAATAAAAAATAAAAACCCATCTTATGTTGGAATAAAATGAGTATTAACGAAATATACGACGTGTGGAAAAATCCAGTACGCCATTTAACAAAATGTTAATACTGTATCGCTATAACGGGCGATCCCGTTGATACCTCATATTGGCACCAACACTCAAAGGCCATTTTCAAACTTTCTTTCCGTGTCTTCTTTCAGCGTATTAAAGACTCTCTGTGTCAGTAGTGTAAGTTTTACTTTCCTTGTTACTGTGTGTGAAATATGTCATTTACGAATTTGATATACCCAAGATTACACATTAAAATTACATTTGTCAACAACTTTTCTGAAAATTTAGATTAAAATAAATATTGCTATCTGTATTTTACGGTATTGGAGTGATGATATAATAAGTGTATGAACACATGAATCATTTTTTGATAGTGATAAGGGAAGTAGGTGTTTGAAAATCGAAAATGAACAAGACCAAAGGTTAACTTTAGAAGCAAATGCACAAGTTCAAAATATAAAAATTCAAGATATTAAAGCTAATCCATATCAACCGCGTAAAACATTTGATGAGGAACGTTTAAAAGATCTTGCTGAATCTATTAAATTACACGGTATCCTTCAACCAATCGTGTTAAGAAAAACAATTGCTGGTTATCATATCGTTGTAGGTGAAAGACGTTTCAGAGCTGCAAGTATTGCTGGTTTAGGAGAAGTTCCTGCAATCGTAAAATCACTAACAGACGAAGATATGATGGAACTAGCTATTATAGAAAATTTACAACGTGAAGATTTAAATGCAATTGAAGAAGCAGAAAGTTATCGTAAATTAATGGATGATTTAAATCTAACACAACAAGCAGTTGCACAGCGTCTAAGTAAATCAAGACCTTATATCGCAAATATGTTGCGCTTGTTACACTTGCCTAAATCAGTTTCTAATATGGTGAAAAATGGTTCGCTATCTGGTGCACATGGACGCACTTTATTGATTGTTAAAGATACTCAAAAAATGCAACGAATTGCTAAGAAAGCTCACCAGGAGTCTTGGAGTGTAAGAGAGTTAGAGCAATATGTAACTACACATTTCAGTGACAAAAAAGAGCAAGAAACTGAAAGCTCAAAGGCCACTAAACCAAAATTTATTCGCCAACAAGAGCGACAACTAAAAGAGCAGTACGGGTCAAATGTAGCGATATCTACAAACAAGACTAAAGGTCAAATTACTTTTGAATTTAAATCTGAAGCAGAATTTAAACGTTTAATACATCAATTGAATGACAAATACAACAATGACTAATGATCACACTAAATATGTAGAGTATAAATATTGAATTTGCGCTTAGAATCTGAGGTAGAAATTATTTTAGAGGAATATGATTTCTGCCAGTTTCTTTTTTCAGTAATACAATTTTAAACATGACATTTATAGATAATATGACGATTATGAGTTGTCAGTTAGTTTTCATTCATTTCATCAACTATACCCCCTTAAAATTATAAGCTCAATTGGATTTAGGATTATTAAAATTTCATATTGTGTTAATAAAACATTAGTTAAATATTATAATCATTTTCGTTTTGACAAATTAATTAAAAATAAAAAAAGTTACAGATTTATGAATATAGCATGTGATGATTCTGTGAATTTAATTTTATAATATTGAATAGTCATTTAACGTTAGATAATAATGTGAATGTAAAACTAAATAGGAGGGGTCAAATGTTAAGCGAGACAGAAATTCAAACAATCAAGGAAACCGTGCCATTACTTAAAGAAAAAGGGCAAGATATTACTGCAGTTTTTTATAAAAGATTATTTGAGGAACACCCAGAATTGAAAAATGTATTTAATCAAACGAATCAAAAAAGAGGACTACAATCTTCAGCTTTAGCAATGGCTGTAGTTGCTGCAGCAGACAACATTGAAGACTTAACGCCAATTGTTCCAGCAATTATGCCAGTTGTGTATAAACATTGTGCATTACAAGTTAAACCTGAACATTATCCAATTGTCGGTGAAAATTTAATTTGGGCTATTGAAGAAGTAACTGGATTGAAAGATGAAGATCCAATTATTCAAGCATGGGTGAAAGCATATGATGAAATTGCTGATGCATTTATTGGTTTAGAAAAAGAAGTATATAACCAAATGGCATGGGAAGGTTTTAAACCGTTTGAAGTTACACAAATTACGAGGGAAACAGAATTAATTAAATCATTTACTGTTAAATCTGACGAAATAGATTTGAGCCAATTTATACCTGGACAGTACATCACTGTAAATATTTCTAGCGATAAATTACCGTATCAAGCTAAAAGACATTATTCTATTGTCGATGGTGGCACTGATTTCTTAACTTTTGGTGTCAGAAGAGATGTGACTGAAACACATGAAGGTGAAGTATCAACGATTTTACACGATGAAGTGGCTGTTGGCGACACATTAACGCTATCTGCACCCGTCGGTGGTTTTAGATTAGAAAATAAATCAAATAAACAACTGTTTTTAGGTTCTGGTGTAGGAGTCACACCACTTGTTTCTATGTATGATAAAGTAGTAGAGGTTGGGACACCTGCAATATTTTTACAATCAACATCAAATGCAGAAAATGTCGCGTTTGAAGAAAAATTGAATCAAATAACTGAGCAGTCAGAAAATGCTTATTTTATTAAGCATTTTCGTGATAGTGATGGCTTTATTGAGACAGAACAATTGAGTCGGTATGTAGACGAAAACACTGAGGTATACGTGTGTGGAGGTAATTCATTCCTGAAAGCGATGATCGCTGAATTACAATCACTGAATATTCCAATGGATCATGTCCATTATGAAACGTTCATACCGAGATTGAGCTTTTCGGTCTAATAAACATGTATATAGAATAAAAAAATTACTAAATACCAACAAGCATTTATATGTTTGTTGGTATTTTTTGCTTTTAAATTAGAATTATTATAAAAATTTAAAAAATTTTTCAAAAAATTTAGAAATGCTATAAAAACGCATGTTTGAGCGGATATAGTAATCATTAGATTATTATAATTGTTTTTTTAAAATGATTATTAAAAACCGTTTTAAATAAGCGTTTGTAGCGCTTTCATTGAGTGGAATTAGCAGAAGTTTAACAATTTTAATTATTAAAAAGTGAACTTGACATAAAAAAATTCAGTGAGTAAAGTGTTTAACATAATTATTTTCGAATAATTCTAAAAAAATAAATATAACGTGAACTTTTAATCAAAGCACATTAAAAGAAAAGGGGATGACCCATTCATGTCAGAAGCAAAAATTACGTATGAGAACTTTAAGCCAAACGCTTTTGATACATTAGATATCACAGACGAAACAAAAGGCGCTCGTGAAGTAATCTCATGGGCATACGAAACATATGGCGACTCTATTATATATTCATGTAGCTTTGGGGCTGAAGGTATGATTTTAATTGATTTAATTTACAGCGTAAAAAAAGATGCTGAAATTGTATTCTTAGATACAAACCTTCATTTCCAAGAAACATATGATTTAATAGACCGTGTGAAAGCACGTTATCCAGAATTGAATATAAAACTTAAACAGCCAGATCTTACTTTAGAAGAACAGGCCGATCAATTTAACCCAGCACTCTGGAAGAACGATCCAAATCAATGTTGTTACATTCGTAAAATTAAACCACTAGAAGAAGTGTTGTCTGGTGCGACAGCTTGGGTTTCAGGATTAAGAAGAGAGCAATCACCAAGTCGTCAGTCTACTAATTTTATTAATAAGGATGAGCGATTTAAGTCTGTTAAAGTGTGTCCACTGATCCATTGGACATGGGATGATGTATGGGCATATATTAAAAAATATGATTTACATTATAACGAATTACATGATTTTAATTATCCGAGTATTGGTTGTATCCCGTGTACAGCCGCGGTTTCAGGATCAGGAGATTCAAGAGCAGGTAGATGGAGTAATTCTACTAAAACAGAATGTGGTCTTCATACCACGAATAAACCATAACTTAAATTAGAAAAATTTTTACCCTAATACCTTAGTATTCGTATCGGGTATATAATGAATTGAGTCGTTAAATATTGAATCATTTTAAAATATTTCCAGATTAATTAATATTTGTATATTAATTAAAAATAATGGGGAGAATTTAAAAATTCATAAGTTTTAAAAATAAAATTGAGGTGAACGCATTGTGAATTTATCAGTATCAAATAGCCCTTTTGACGCCGAACAGGCAGCGCAATTAAATCAAATTTTTCAAACATTAACATCAGAACAACAAATTTGGCTAAGTGGCTATCTCACGGCACAACAAGCAACACAAGAATCAGCCTCTGAAGTGCCACAACAAGTAGCAGCATATGTATTGAATTCTGAATCAGAAGCGGAAATAAATAACCGTCACATCACTGTCGTCTATGGTTCTGAAACAGGTAATGCACAGAGTTTAGCAGAAATATTTGCTGACCGACTTGTTGAACAAAATCATACCGTGAAATTAACAGCGATGGACGAATTTAAACCAAAAGAATTGAAAAAAGTAGAGGATCTATTTGTCATTACTGCAACGCATGGTGAAGGTGATCCTCCAGATAATGCACTTACATTCCATGAATTTATACATAGTCGTAAGGCACCGAAATTAGAAAATGTAAGGTACTCAGTATTAGCTTTAGGTGATGAATCGTATGAATATTTTTGCCAAACTGGTAAGGATTTTGATGCGAGGTTACAAGAGTTAGGCGCTGAACAATTAGCTGAAAGACAAGATTGTGATTTAGATTTTGATGAATTAGCCGAAAAATGGATGAATACGAATATTGAATTAATCAACCAATCTTCTGGTAACGAACCAACAGTAACATCCACTGAAACAGTGCAATCAGCAAAAGAAAAACGTTATACCAAAGCGAATCCATATCAAGCGGAAGTGCTAGAAAATATTAACCTCAATGGTAGAGGATCTAACAAAGAAGTTAGACACATTGAGTTGTTGTTAGACAATTATGGAGAATCATTTGAACCTGGAGACTGCGTCGTAGTCTTACCTCAAAACGATCCAGAAATAGTGTCATCATTAATCGAGACATTAGACTGGGATAAAGAGACAGAAGTAAATATTAATGACGATGGTGATACATTAACTTTAGAAAAAGCATTAACAGAACACTTTGAAGTTACAAAATTAACGAAGCCATTATTACAAAAAGCAGCTGAGTTATTTGGTAATACCGAATTACTTGCACATATAGAAGATGCTGAGTGGATACAACAATACATTGATGGCCGTGATGTTATCGACTTATTAAATGCATTCCCAGCAGAAAATTTAAGTCCTGACAACTTATATAAATTTTTAAGAAAATTACCACCAAGAGAATATTCTATAGCAAGTAGTTACGAAGCAACACCTGATGAGGTTCATATAACTGTGGGCGCAGTTAGATATGAAGCACATGAACGTGCTCGTAATGGTGTGTGTTCTGTACAATTAGCTGAACGCGTACAACCGGGAGATACCATTCCAATATATTTAAAGAAAAACCCAAATTTCAAATTCCCATTTGATGAAACAACACCTGTAATCATGATTGGTCCTGGTACAGGCGTAGCGCCGTTTAGATCATATTTACAAGAGCGTGAAGAATTGGGATTATCTGGAAATACATGGCTATTCTTTGGTGAACAATATTTCACAACCGACTTTTTATATCAAACGGAATGGCAAGCATGGTTAAAAGACGAAACATTATCCAAATTAGATGTGGCATTTTCACGTGATACTGATGAAAAAGTATATGTTCAACACCGCATCGCAGAGAAGAGCGAAACGTTTTATCAGTGGTTGATAGATGGCGCTGCCCTATATGTTTGTGGTGACGAAAAAAATATGGCAAAAGATGTACATGAAACCATACGTTATGTTTTAGAACAAGAAGGTGGCATGTCTGAAACAGATGCAGAAGCGTATCTTACTCAAATGAAAAAAGACAAACGTTATCAAAGAGATGTTTATTAAGAGAGGGATGATGATATGGCTGAAACAAAAGTAAATTTTTCAGACAAACTCGATGAAATGGAACGTATTAAAACAGACAGTGATTATCTTCGTGGCTCGATTGTCGAAGGTTTAGCAGATAGAGTGACAGGTGCAATCGCTGAAGAAGACACGAAACTATTAAAATTCCATGGTAGTTACATGCAAGACGATAGAGATATTCGTGATGAACGTAGAAAACAAAAGTTAGAACCTGCTTATAGTTTTATGATTAGAGTGCGTGCGCCAGGCGGTGCTTCGACAGCAGATCAATGGATTGCGATGGATGATATCGCAAACACATATGCGAATAACACAATAAAATTAACAACAAGACAAGCATTTCAATTTCATGGCATCTTAAAACATAACTTAAAACAAACGATGAAAGATATCAATCAATCGTTACTTGATACACTCGCAGCATGTGGAGACGTTAATCGTAACGTGATGTGCAACCCTAATCCATACCAATCTGATGTGCATAGTGAAGTTAATCAAATCGCAAGCGATATTAGTCGACACCTTTCACCTAAGACACAGGCATATCATGAGATTTGGTTAGATGGTGAAAAAGTATTGGATACAAGTGATGAAGAGCCAGAGCCAATCTACGGTAAAACATATCTTCCACGTAAATTTAAGATTGGTATCGCGGTACCACCATCAAATGATATAGATGTGTACTCTCAAGATATTGGCTTGATTGCCATTTTAGAAAACGATGAACTTGTTGGATTCAATATCACTGTAGGCGGTGGTATGGGCATGAAACATGGTGATACTGCCACATATCCACAAGTTGGACGTCTTATCGGATATTTCCCGAAAGAAGAAGTCGTAGATGTCTGTGAAAAAATATTAACCGTTCAAAGAGATTATGGTAATCGGGAAGTACGTACGAATGCCCGCTTTAAATATACGGTAGATAGACTTGGTGTTGATTGGATCAAGAATGAAATCAATAACCGTTTAGGCTGGAAATTAGAAGAGTCACGTCCATATCACTTTGATGACAATGGTGATCGCTATGGTTGGACAGAAGGCAGTGGCCAATGGCACTATACATTATTTGTTCAAAATGGGCGCGTCAAAGACACTGAAGAATATAAACTAAAAACTGCATTAAGAAACATAGCAGAAATTCATACAGGTGATTTTAGGTTAACGCCTAACCAGAACTTAGTCATTGCTAATGTGTCTGCAGATAAAAAACCCGAAATCGAAAAAATTATCGCTGAGTATGGCATTACAGATGGTGAAAATTATACAGGTTTGAGACGAAATTCTATGGCTTGTGTGGCATTCCCAACATGTGGTCTAGCCATGGCAGAATCAGAAAGATATCTACCTTCACTCATTAGTAAAATTGAAAACTTACTTGATGAAGCGGGATTAAACGAAGAAGAAATTACGATTAGAATGACTGGATGTCCGAATGGTTGTGCGAGACCAGCATTAGCAGAAATTGCTTTTATTGGTAAAGGTCCAGGCAAATATAATATGTATTTGGGTGGCGGATTTACAGGCGATAGATTAAATAAAATCTACAAAGAAAATATTGGTGAAGCCGAAATATTAGAAAGTTTAAAACCAATACTAATCCAATATGCAAAAGAAAGAACTGAAGGAGAGCATTTCGGAGATTTCGTTGTACGTGCAGGAATTGTTGAAGAAGTAAGAGATGGACAGACGTTCCATAGTTAAAATTTGAGAAAGTGGTGACAGGATGGGCAAAGTATTTTTAGTAGGCGCAGGGCCTGGAGATCCTGATCTGATTACAGTCAAAGGATTAAAAGCAATTGAACAAGCAGATGTAATCTTGTATGACCGATTAGTGAATAAAGAATTGTTAAATCATGCATCACCCACAGCAAAATTTATGTACTGTGGTAAAGATCCTAATCGCCATTCGTTGCCACAAGAAGACACGAATAAATTACTCGTGAATTTAGCCAAAAAAGGACAAGTAGTAACAAGGTTAAAAGGTGGCGATCCTTTTATCTTTGGTAGAGGTGGAGAAGAAGCGGAAATATTAGCTGAGCACCATGTTCCATTTGAAATTGTCCCTGGCATAACTTCTGGCGTAGCGGCACCAGCATACGCAGGTATTCCAGTAACACATCGTGACTATAGTTCATCCGTAGCATTTGTTACAGGTGTTATTAATAAAAATATAGATAAAGATAGTTATTGGAAGCACCTTGCCCTAGGGCCAGAAACACTATGTATTTATATGGGTGTTAAAAAATTACCTGAAATTAGTGAGTTGTTAATCAAACATGGCCGCGCTGCTGATACCCCTGTTGCTCTAGTACGTTTAGGAACGTCAGAATTTCAAAAAACTGTGGTAGGGACGTTATCAAATATTGTCGAAGTTGCAAAAGACATTGAAAACCCTGCAATGATTGTTGTCGGTGAAGTAGTCAAATTAAGAGAGCGCATTAGCTGGTTTGAAGAGATGCCAGTTGAATCAGCAGTAGCGAAACTAACATATCAATAACATGGCACCAGTGTTATTGAGCGCGCTAGAAACGGAGGGGTAAGTATGCGAGGCGTCTTATATGTAAGTCACGGTAGTAGAGTACCCGATGCTGTCAATGAAGCTAAAGCATTTATTGATTTAGTAAAAGAACAAGTTGATGTGGCCCTGCAAGAGACCTGTTTTTTAGAATTAACAAGCCCAGACTTATCACAGGGCTTCCAACGCTTAGTTGATAAAGGGGCAACTGAAATTTCAGTGATACCTGTATTGCTATTAAGTGCTGGTCACTATTTCAAGGACATTCCAACAGAAATTGAACGTAATCAACAAAAACATCCCAACGTCCATGTTACTTATGGTGAACCTTTAGGCGTGCAACCAAGATTGACTGAAATTTTAAAACAGAGGATTGAAACATCAGGTGTTACGCCAAAAGACGATGCCAAAGTGCTCATCATTGGTAGAGGTAGTTATAACCCACAAACTCAAATAGATGTAGAGACAATTAAGTCCCAATTGCGAGAGCAAACTGGATTTAGTGATATCGAAACATGTTATTTAGCTGCTTGTAAGCCTTCCTTTGAAGAAGCTTTGCATGATGCTGTCCATTCAGAATGTTCACAAATCTACATTGTGCCTTATATATGGTTTACAGGCATATTAGATCAACAGATTTCTAAGAAAGTTGTTGAATATGGAGATGCCAAAGAGATTATACTCTGTAAACGATTAGGTAATCATAAACATTTGCAAGATGCATTAAAAGAACGTGTTGAAGAGACTTTTGAATATGTGACTCAGTAATTCAATCTAAGAAGGAAGTGATGTTATGCCGTTTATACCACTTATGATAGATATTTCTAAAAAGCACATTGTTGTTGTTGGTGGTGGCAAAGTGGCTGAACGTAGAGTTAGTACTTTAGTACATTATGCGACAGACATTCACATCATTAGCCCAACGATTTCCGAGAACTTACGCCATATGATTGATCAAGACGGCGTACATTGGCATGCAAAATCATTCGAAGCAAAAGATATAAAACAGGCGGATTTAATCATTGCTGCAACCAATAGTAGTGAGGTTAACCAACAAATTCTAGCTTCAAAATCTCAACATGCATTTATCAATATGACATCAGTTGCTGAGGAAGGTGATATTGTATTTCCAAGTATATTGCGTCGAGGGAAGTTGACACTGAGTATTTCTACCAATGGTGCTAGCCCTAAGCTAACAGCACAAATTTTATCAGAATTCAAAGAACGTTTTGATAGTAGTTATGAAGACTATGTTGATTTTTTATATGAATGTAGACAACAGATTAAGCAAACACAATTATCTATGAGGCAAAAAGAAGACTTTTTGAAAATGGTTTTAACTCAGCCATATAGAGAGAAAAATAAGCAACTTGAAATGATAAAAAGGCTTGAATCAATGAAGTAGAGTCGGAAGGAGTACGACGCATGAACAAACTATTTATATTTGCACTTGCAGGTTTTCTTGCACAATTAATTGATGGCTCACTTGGAATGGGCTTTGGCGCCTCTTCCTCATCTATACTATTAACGTTTGGTGTAGCACCAGCTATCGTTTCTGCGACCATACATTTTTCAGAAATTGCGACAACAGCTGCTTCTGGTACATCACATTGGAAGTTTGATAATGTACACAAGCCAACGATGATTAAATTGGCACTTCCAGGTGCTGTCACGGCTTTTATCGGTGCAGCATTTTTGAGCCATATTCACAGTGAATTTATCAAACCATTTATCGCGATATTTTTATTAACGATGGGCTTTTATATTTTATATCAATTTTTATATAAACGAAATAAACACGAAATTAAAGAACCTTCAAGCATTGGTAAATATTCAATGATCCCACAAGGTGCAATTGCAGGTTTTCTAGATTCTGTTGGTGGTGGCGGCTGGGGGCCAGTTAATACGCCATTGCTATTAGCTCAGAAAAAATTAGAGCCAAGATATGCAATAGGTACAGTTTCAGCGAGTGAATTTTTTGTAACTGTTTCAGCTTCTATTAGTTTCATTATCTTTTTAGGATGGAGCCAAATTAACTGGGGCTTAGTAATTGCATTAAGTATTGGTGGTTTCATAGCAGCACCATTTGCTGCTTATTTAGTTAAGATTTTACCTATGAATATTTTAGCTGTTTGTGTCAGTGGGTTAATAATCTTCACAAATACTAGTTCGTTATTAAGTGTATTTGAAGCGAATACAACAGTTTCAATCTCTGTGAAAATAGCACTAATTGTTATTTGGATTGGTTTATTATTCTTCACTTTATATCAAAACAAGAAATTACCATTTATATTCACTAAAAATAATGCCAACGTCAATGCGCATGAAGTAGATTAAAAAGGAGTTTTTCAATTGCCATTAACTAAAGAAATTAAAGAAAATACAATTCAACCACATGGTGGAACTTTGATTAATAGAGAAGCCGATACAAGTTTAAAACAGGAGTTACTAACAGTAGTAGATTCGTTACCGGCTATTACATTAAACCCATGGAGTTTATCAGATCTAGAACTTATTGGTATCGGTGGCTTTAGTCCGTTAACAGGGTTTATGAATGAAGCAGACTATACTGAGGTAGTAGAGAACTTACATTTGAGTAATGGTTTAGTATGGAGCATCCCAATCACTTTACCAGTGACTGAGGATAAAGCTAATGAACTTGAAATAGGTTCGCGCATTGCTTTATATGGCGAAGACAATCATTTATACGGCGTTCTTGAACTAGAAGAGAAGTATACTTATGACAAAGAGAAAGAAGCGCAATTTGTATATGGAACAACAGATGTAGAACATCCAGGTGTAGCAAAAGTTTATGAAAAAGGTAGTGTATATTTAGCTGGACCGATTCATTTATTAGATAGACCCAAACATGACGATTTTGTAGATTATCATTTAGATCCAGCAGAAACGAGACAACTATTCTACGATTTAAATTGGAAGACAATTGTTGGTTTCCAAACACGTAACCCAGTACACCGTGCACATGAATATATTCAGAAAGCCGCATTAGAGTCGGTTGATGGACTTCTATTAAATCCATTAGTAGGAGAAACGAAATCTGATGATATTCCAGCTGAAGTACGAATGGAAAGTTACGAAGTTATTCTTGAAAATTATTACCCAGAAAATAGAACACGCTTAGTTATATATCCAGCAGCAATGCGTTATGCTGGTCCAAGAGAAGCAATATTGCATGCGACAGTGCGTAAAAATTATGGCTGTACTCACTTTATTGTTGGTCGTGATCATGCAGGTGTGGGTGATTATTATGGTACATATGAAGCCCAAGAATTAATTGCACAATATGAAGCAGAGTTGGGAATACAAATTTTGAAGTTTGAGCATGCTTTCTACTGTAAATCTTGTGAAAACATGGCAACAGCGAAAACGTGTCCGCATGATGCTTCTTCACACTTACATCTAAGCGGTACAAAAGTTCGAGAAAAATTGAAAAATGGTGAATCATTACCTAAAGAGTTCTCAAGACCTGAAGTAGCGGCAGTACTTATTAAAGGGTTACAAGAAAAATAACTTTAAAGGAGCTTAATTATGACTACTTCAAAAAATATTACTTGGCATGCATCAGAAGTAACTAAGGAAGAAAGACAACAGCGTAAAAACCATAAAAGTGCAGTTATTTGGTTTACTGGATTATCAGGTTCAGGAAAATCTACAATTTCTGTAGCATTGGAAAAAGCTTTATATGATCAACAAGTTCACACGTATCGTTTAGATGGAGATAACGTGAGACATGGACTTAATAAAAATCTTGGATTTAGCCCAGACGATCGTACGGAAAATATTCGTCGTATTGGTGAAGTGAGTAAACTGATGGTCGACGCTGGATTAGTAACAGTGACGGCATTTATTTCACCTTATCAAGCAGATAGAGACGTTGTTCGTGAACTATTAGCAGAAGATGAATTTATAGAAGTTTATACTTCATGTAGCCTGGATGAATGTGAAGCCAGAGACCCTAAAGGGTTATATCAAAAAGCACGCAACGGTGAGATTCAAGGATTTACAGGTATAAACGCTCCGTATGAAGAACCACAAAATCCAGAAATTGTAATAGACACAGAGCAATATAGTGTGGAAGATGCAGTTACTCAAATTATCGATTATTTAAAAACACATCAATATATTTAATTTGTAAGTACATAAGTTTAAGTCTTACAAGTTAAGCCAAACATAACCGTGTGTGCGCAGTAGTTTAGTAACACAATAATAGTTTTATAATAAGACTTATGTATAACATTAAAAGGGGAAGATGGGATGGCTATATTAAATATCATTGCTTACACTTTAATTACAGTCTTTATTTTAGATATTGTTATAGGTATCTTGCTTGTTAATAAAGGACAAAGTAGAAAACATTTTATGACCGAATTGAAAATTATCGTAATCTTACTTTGTGTATGCTTTTTAGGTTTAGGCATTTCATTAGTTACTATAGGTTATTTAGGAAGCAAGTAGTAACGCGCATGTTTTATATGTTATACACACAAGGGCTTAATGTAATTTATTTTTGATTAATCACAATACTGTCGACTTAGTCTGAAGACTTGTTGACAGTTTTTTTATTGAATGACTCTGTTTAATAGTGTGATGATATTTATTTAGTATCGCGTTGTATTGTGTGATTTTATTCAAAATACATTTTCCTTTATTATATGCGTTTATAGTATTGTATTTAACGTCGTGATATAGTATATAGATAAATTTTTAAAAAAATCTTTTTGTTTCCGTATTAAAAATTAATGGTGACATTTGAGAGGTAAGGCAGGTCAGTCAGATATGAATAAAATGCTACAAGATATCCCTAAAGTTGAATTACATTGCCATTTAGATGGTTCTACTAGTGTTGAATTAATTAGACAATTAGCGATGGAGCAAGGCATAAATTTAAATGAAGCGCGTCTATTTGTGAGTAGTAATTGTGAGAGTTTAGATGAATACTTGCAATGTTTTGATGAAATATTAAAAGTTTTACAGACACACGATGCTTTAAGAAGAGCGGTTGTCGATGTTGCACAACAGGCACAGCGCGATAATGTGAAATATATTGAAATTCGATTCGCGCCGCGATTTCATATGGATCTAGGATTAACGTTAACTGAAGTGTTAGAAGCGGTTGAAGCTGGCGTACAAGAGGCTATTCATACATTAGACATTCAAGTTAACTTATTAGTTTGTGCAATGCGACAACATGAGTCAGAAGTTAATAAAGCACTTTTCGATTTTATTCAAAAATATGATAGTAAAGTCATCAACGGTATTGATTTCGCCGGCCCTGAGGCAGATTTCCCTCCTAATGATATAGCATCACCTATTCAATATGCCTTAGATCAAGGTTTCAATCTCACATTGCATGCAGGCGAGTGTGGTTGTATGCAAAATGTGGTAGAGTCTATCAAATTAGGGGCAAAGCGCATTGGTCATGGCGTTGCTATCAATCAAGATGAAGCAGCCTTACAGTTTGTAAAAGCACAGGATGTACTATTAGAAATGTGTCCTAAAAGTAATATTCAGACAAAAGCAATTGCAGATTTAAAAGAATTAAATATTCCTTATTTGTTAGACCAAGAGATTCCATTTCTTATAAATACTGATAATCGAACGGTTACTCAAACTTCCTTGAATGAAGAGTATGAATTGTTAGTAGATAACCAAATGATTACGTTAGAGCAAATTGAATACATTAATCAACGTGCGATTAACTATACTTTCTTATCAGATATAGAAAAAATGTCATTAAAAGCAAGCTTCCAGTCTTAAATAGATGGACAAACACTTGAATAATGGCCAAGGTATTTGATACTACTGATGATAGGAGCAAAGACATCGGTATTGGTCGTCTACTAGCTAGATAATTAAAAAACCGTGACACCAATCGGTGTCACGGAACCCCTTGTTATAAATATGAAAATCTATAGTTTGCTACCTGTAGCTATAAATAAGCTTGCATCTTGCTTCATAAATATTTTTTGACCACTGTAAAAAGTATTAATCTGTGGGTTTGTCAGGCCTAATTCGTTAAAAGCATGGATGATATCCATTTGTTCAAAACCATTATATACTTTTGTATGATAAATATTTTCATTTTTATCAAAATCAACAAGTATCATCATGCCTCCATCATTTAGGTGATTATAAAGCTTCTGTAATAATAATTGATAGTTACCACTGTGTAGTAAGACTAAAGATAATACGATAACATCATAATTTTTGTGGTTGAGTATTGTATCGTCTAAAAGTACATCACCCACCAAGGTTTTAATGGAAGTTTGATTTAAATCTGATACCTTGTGTTCAAAAATATCTACCATATGTGGAGAAGCATCTATGAGCGTAACTGCTTCAAAATAATCTGCGATATTTAATGTTACAAGGCCAGTGCCACCACCATAGTCTAGCAAAGTTTGGTAGTTTGTATCTTTAATTTGTTGCGTTATTGCTTGGGTAATAACGTGAGCGAGGTGTATTCTTTCAGGGTCATCGTATTTTTGTGCAATTTGGTCAAAATGATCTTTGTTCAAATAAAAGCTCCTTCATTTATAAGTAGGTTTGAAATATGCTTCTACTTATAAGGTTATTATAGATACTTTAAGTCTTTGATTGATTTTAGCATAGCGCTTTATATTTTTCAATTTCTTTTATTTGATGATGTGGAGGGGCGTAAAAGCAATATCGATAGGATGTGTATATGTGTAAATATTTCAATTATAGATAAATATATAATAACTGAATAAAAGTTAAATGCTTAAATATTAAGAATTCAAATTAGATAAGCCTAAAGTATGATTGAGCTAATATTAAATTTGTGTTTTACTATATTCTGACAGTCATAATGAGGTGCAGACATGAAACGATTTTTAACTTACATACGTAAACATATCAAGGAATTAGATTATATTTTAATTATAAGTTTTTTGCTACTAAGCATTTTAGGCGTAATAATGGTATACAGTGCCAGTATGGTGTCAGCTTCTAAAGGCTCTCTTACAGGTGGTGTACCTATTGAAAGTAATCATTTTATGAAAAGGCAATTTCTCTTTGTAGTAATTGGATTTTTAGTCATTATTTTCATCGGCGCTTTTATCAATATTAATGTATTAAAAAAGAGCAATATACAAAAGCTTATAATTATAGGTACTTTATGTTTATTACTCATTACAGTACTGATTGGGAAAGAAATCAACGGTTCGAGAAACTGGATTAACTTAGGACTGTTCAGCTTACAATCTTCAGAATTTTTAAAGTTAGCCTCAATTTTTTATCTATCATACATAATTAACCGGCGTATTTCGAGTTCTCGAGATTATCATTTAAAACATATGATTCCTCCATTAGGTGTGCTAGGTGTTGGTTTATTACTTGTGTTGATGCAAGGGGACCTAGGTGGCACATTGCTAACAGTCGCTATAATTGCTTCTATACTTATTTATTCAGACATAAAAAATAAAATTAAACTTCAGATTATGATGATTACGATGGTTCCCATTGTTTTTTATATTATTTATACATTGATATTTGATTCTAAAAACTTATATAGATTAAAAAGAATCAAGGTAATGTTAGATCCATTTAAATATGAAAATGGAGACGGTTACCAATTAACCGGGGCGCTAACCTCTATAGGAAATGGTGGTTTAACAGGCAAGGGCTTAGGTAATGGTATCGCAAAATTAGGATACTTACCAGAACCTCATACAGATTTTATATTTACTGTGATAGCAGAAGAATTGGGTTTAATTGGTGTATTATGCACATTAATGGTTTATGGCGTTATTTTGTTTAAAGGATTCATTTATGCGAATAAAACAACAAACCAATTTTATAAGTTAATTTGTGTAGGTGTTGTAAGTTATTTATTTATGCAAGTATTTATCAATCTTGCAGGTGTATCAGGCCTTATTCCATTAACAGGGGTGACATTACCGTTATTAAGCTATGGCGGTTCATCGATGTTAAGTATAAGTATTGCATTTGGTGCGTTGCTTGCAGTAGCTCGAAATATTAATAAAGAAAGGAAGGCTATTAAATGAAAAATTACGTAAATATGATTTTAGTTAGCATATGTTTTATGCTCTTAGTTTTATGTATACATACAGGCTTAACGAATGGCTTAGATGCTTTTGTTTATCATTGGTTACATGAATTAATAACTGCCTACATACTTGTTCATTATTTGTCTTTTATTTCTGCGATATTTTCTCCTCTGAATTGTTTGATCATGGTGTTGTTCATACTACTTGTATTATTTTTCTTTAATAAAGTTAAATTTTGGTGGTATGGTTTTTGGTGTTTTAGTGTATTTGCGATAGGCACATTTCTAAAGTATGTGATTCAACGCCCGAGACCGAGCCTAGATATAGATGGTTATAGTTTTCCAAGTATGCATGTTTTAAGTGTTTGTTTATTAGTAAGTCTCATCTTATTATTAAAAAATAGCAAAATACTATCGGTAATCTGTGTACTATTAGTCATTTCTATTATGATTTCTAGAATCTATTTACAAGCACACTATTTTACAGATACATTGGGTAGCTTGCTTGTTTTATATATTATGCTTCAATCAATATATATCGGTAGAGAGCCGAAAGCTGTAAAAGCGAATAATTAAGAAATCGTATTGTAAGTTTTAAAATTTAAAACGTAAGCGAACCATAGAAATTAATTAAATTTAAAATATATCAGCACATAATGGGGCAAATATAAAAATCATCTTAACACTGTGATTTTTATATTGCCCCATTTTTATTATTCTTCATTAACTTTATTTATAATTTCAGTAGCGTTTAAATTTAAAATGTTACTGGTAATCACTTTATCAATATTTCTATTAAATAAAGAACGTAGTTTTTCTATTTCTTCTTTTTCTCCTGCTAAATAAATTTGTTTCCATTCATTTCTTTTAGCATTTATTTCCACAGTAGAAGCTAAATTTTTGAGCCAACGTTCTTGGTTCGCTTTGACTCTTTCTTTAAACTCGTCTCTTTTTGAGCCGCCTTGCGTAAAGTCATCACCTTGTGGCCCTTGGTGTTCACGCCAATCATCTGTGTCTAAATCTAAAATAAAGTCTTTTTCTTTAACGATAGTACCTATTTCTGTTTCAATTAAACGTGCCTTATCTTGTTGTAAAACTAAAATACCCGTATAAGGATAGTTTCCTTGTAATGATTTCAATTGATCTAATTTAGGTTGATCCCCCCAATTAAACTCAGTATCTATGGATATATGAGTTAATTTTTTAAATAATAATGATTCATCTGCAGTTAAAAATAGAATGAGACCTCTTTTTAACTCAGGCTCTACACTTTGAATTTCTGTTTCAACTTTTTTAATGACTTCTTTAGCTTGATTTTTTTCCTCATGGTCATCACTGTGTTTCGTTCTATAAGCTAAATCTTTTAGTGCATTTTTTAATTCGATTTTCCATTTTGTGCCTTGATCAGGATGTGTATTTAAATAAATTGAAAATACTTTTTGGTTCTCTGTTGTACCATCATATTTTTCTAAGTTATTAATTTCTTCTTTTAAAAGCATTACACTTCACCCCTTAAAATCATAATATATTATTTAATTTCCTAAATTATAAGTTTTAAACTTATTGATATATCGTATATATAATAATAAGAGTTTTAAAAATAACAGTTGCGAATATAATAATTCGGAAATATTTGTAACGCTTACATATTAAGAATATAATAGACATAATTTTAAAGGGGTTGGTACAAATTGAAAGCAAATAAGAGTTTAATATTTATTTTAGGTGCACTTGGTGGTTTATTATACGGTTATGATAATGGTGTTATTTCAGGAGCGTTGCTCTTTATAAATGACGATATTCCATTAAACAGTTTTACAGAAGGTCTTGTAGTTTCATCCATGCTTATAGGTGCAATCATCGGTTCTGGTGGGAGTGGACCTTTATCGGATAGAATCGGAAGAAGACGTTTAGTATTAATCATTGCAATTATTTATATTGTCGGATCATTGATATTAGCGGTTGCGCAAAACATGCCAACGCTTGTGTTAGGACGTCTTATTATTGGTCTGGCTGTAGGCGGTTCAATGGCAACGGTGCCTGTCTATTTATCAGAAATGGCTCCAACAGCTTATCGTGGTTCGCTCGGCTCGTTGAATCAATTAATGATTACAATTGGAATTCTAGCAGCCTATCTCATTAATTATGCCTTTGCCGATATAGAAGGATGGCGTTGGATGCTAGGTTTAGCAATAGTACCATCTGTCATCTTATTAATTGGTATAGCATTTATGCCTGAGAGTCCAAGGTGGTTATTGGAACACAGGAATGAAAAAGCTGCAAGAGATGTTATGAGCATTACATTTAATGATGATGATGAGATTAATACAGAAATTAAAGAGATGAAAGAACTATCAGCAATTTCAGAATCAACTTGGACTATTTTAAAATCTCCTTGGTTAAGACCGACATTAATCATTGGGTGTATTTTTGCATTATTTCAACAAATCATAGGTATTAATGCGATTATATTTTATGCACCCACTATTTTTAGTAAGGCAGGATTAGGTGAAGCAACATCTATTTTAGGGACGGTAGGAATTGGGACGATAAATGTACTTGTAACGATTATAGCGGTGTTTATAGCAGATAAAGTTGATCGTAAGAAATTGTTGATAAGCGGAAATATCGGGATGGTAGCTTCATTACTTATTATGGCAATCTTAATATGGACCATTGGTATCGCATCATCAGCAGGTATTATTATCGTGTGTTTATCGCTATTTATTGTATTCTTTGGTTTAACTTGGGGGCCTATCCTTTGGGTTATGTTGCCAGAAATGTTCCCGATGCGTGCGCGTGGTGCAGCTACTGGATTAGCAACGCTTGTATTGAATTTCGGTACATTACTTGTTGCGCAACTATTTCCAGTGTTAAATAATGCACTAAGTACAGAATGGGTATTCTTGATTTTTGCAGTTATTGGTATATTTGCAATGTACTTTGTAATAAAATATTTGCCAGAAACGCGAGGACGGAGTCTAGAAGAAATTGAATATGATTTAAGAGACCGGACATCTGGAAACGACACAATAAAATACAATGGTTAGAATAAACATATGAACAATTATTCGTAGTTATAAGACATACTTTTATGAAATAATCACTTTCAAACAGATTTAATTTGATGAATAGAAAATTGATGAAATTGGGTGATATGATGGCTATTCTAAAAATTGAGAATTTAACAAAAAAATTTGGTGATTTCTATGCATTAAATGGTGTGAATATGGAATTAAAGGCAGGGGAGATTTACGGTTTTATCGGTCCAAATGGTGCAGGGAAATCTACTACGATTAAGTCTATATTAGGCTTGTTGAAACCAACACAAGGCTTAATTGAAGTGTTTGGGAAAGATGCGATGACTGAAGCTGTTGAGGTTCACAAAGATATTGCATTTGTACCAGGAGATGTTAATCTATGGCCAAACTTGACTGGTGGTGAAATTATAGATTTCTTTTTACATTTACATCCTAATGCTAACCATGAAAAGAAAAAGGATTTGATTAAACGTTTCGAGTTAGACATTACCAAAAAATGTAGCGCTTATTCAACGGGCAATCGTCAAAAAGTAGCCTTGATTACTGCTTTTAGTATAGATGCAAGTTTGTATATATTAGATGAGCCTACTTCAGGTCTAGATCCACTTATGGAAGACATATTCCAAGAATGTGTAAGAGCTGTTAAAAGGGACAACAAAAGTGTATTGCTTTCTAGTCATATTTTAAGTGAGGTAGAAAAATTGTGTGATCGTGTGGGTATTATTCGCAATGGTAAGGTTGTGGAGACGGGGACATTAGAAGAAATGAGGCATTTAACACGCATGCAGTTTATCGTCGAGTCACAACAAAAATTAGAAAATTTATCACAAGTGCATGGTGTTCATAACATTCAGCAAGCGGATTCAACATATCGATTTGAAGTAGATGCAAATTGTGTATCAGATGTAATTAAATACTTAGGGAAATACGATGTTAAGAAATTGGAATCTATGCCACCAACTTTAGAAGCATTATTCAAACGTCATTATGATAAACATAGTGAAGAGGAGGAATAATTATGGGGGCATTATTATTCCAAACTCCGAAACTTTTTTATTTTTATTTAAAGCGTAATAAATTCAAAATTTTTCTATGGCTTACACTTTTAACTATTTTAACATTACTTATCCCACCAGCTTTTAAAAACATGTATCCTAATGAAGCGAAGATGGGGCCAATAATAGAAATGTCGAAGAACCCTGCAATGGAAGTTATGCTAGGGCCAGGAGATTTCAACGATGTTAATATTGGTGTATTGTTTGCGCATGAAATGACTTTGTTTACGGGTATTATGGTAGCTATTATGAACATTCTCATTGTAGCTAGAGATACACGTGGGGATGAAGCGGATGGTAAGACAGAAATTTTAAAAGCATTACCAATAGGGAAACATGCGCCATTAATTAGTCATTTATTGATGAATATATTTAGCAATGGTCTGTTAGCTATTTTATTTGTGGTAGGACTTACATGTTTAAATACCAATTCTATAGATTTTTCAGGTGCCTTAGTTTATGGCTTTAGTATGGGCGTCTTCGGTTTAATGTTTAGTGGGCTAACGATGGTTATCGCACAACTTGTATCATCGGGTGGAGAAACGGCGGGTTTGAGTATTGCCATTTTGTTATTGATGTATTTAGTTAGGGCTTTTGGTGATATAGCCAATGAACAAATATCAATGTACTCACCTATGGGGTGGTTATCTAGAGTCTATGCTTTTTCAGAAAATAACTGGTGGCCAATTATTACCATGCTCGTTGTGACTATTTTAATGTATGTTATCGCATTAGCATTAAATCATATTAGAGATATAAATGCTAAGATGCTACCACAATTACCAAGTAGAAAGCGTGCAACGTGGTACATGAAATCGCCACTAGGCTTACAAATAAAATTACAAAAAGCGGGTTTTTGCTATTTTGCTATCGGATTATTCGTACTCGGACTTTCCTATGGGTCCATCTTTGGCGATTTAGATCGTTTTTTCAAAGACAATCCATTATTACAATCAATGCTTTCCGATAAAGGTAATAATTATGTTGAACAATTTTTGCCACAATTGATGTTAGTTATGAGCTTAATCAGTACAATACCATCATTGATGTCACTGTTTAAAATTAAAAAGAGTATTGATATGGGGTATGCGATGCTTGTATTAGCAAACACAGTATCACGAATTAATTTTTTATCTAGTTTCTTGATTTTAAGTATTATTAACGCTATAGTTATGATTTCTTTAGCTGCTCTAGGTTTATATGTAGGGCAAGTTTATGCATTAGAAAATGCAATTGATTTTGGAACGATTATGCAATCAGCAATGATCTTTATCCCAGCAATATTGGTTTTTGTAGGACTTGGTACTTTGGTTATTGGTTGGGGTATTAAGTTTACAAATGTAGTATATCTTTATTTAGCTTACACCTTTGTAGTAAATTACTTAGGCGTTTTATTAAATGTAAAAGCATGGATGAAAGATATTACACCGTTTAATCATATTCCGAATATACCGGTAGATGATTTTAAATTATTACCGCTGGTGATATTAACTATTATTGCAACAATGATGTGTATCATAGGCATTATCGGTTTTAAACAACGAGATTTATAGTACTCAGTTGTAAATAATCAGTAAAAAATTAAAAGGCGATTATATGACATCAACATTAATTAATTGGTGTTATATACTCGCCTTTATTTGTCTTCTAGTTTATTTGAAGCAAGTTGAATTGAGAAGTTTCAAAGATTACGGTGTTAGGTTTTGTATTGTGTGAACCAACATAACATGTCTTGCTGTTGATTTCGGATTATATTTTTTATTATTTTTAGCTACATGTTGTAACGATTTGTTCATGGATGCTAGATATTAAAATAATAATGAAATTAAGGCTAGGATTGGTAAGCCGCCTTGTTTTAATAAAATAGATTTTTGACTTGTTACGGCACCATATATCGCAACGATAATCATGTACACTAATATACAAGCAACTAACTCTTTAGCCTTGTTTGAAAAGAATAAAGCATATAGTAAGAATACGCCTAAAAGGCCATTGTAAATACCTTGATTTTTCATAAGCGTTTTTAAATTATCTTGTTGTAGCGCTTGTTTAGTCATTTTAAATAAATTGCTCGTTTTGTCAGAAGTTGTTGCAAAAGTCTGCAAGGCCATGATATAGAAAAACTCTGCGGCAACTAATAAAACTAAAATCACTGATATGATACTCATATAAATATCTCCTTTAGTAAATAATTAATTTTTATATGAACATACATGAATGAAACGTGTAGTCTTTAATAGATCATGTATAGTCATGAAGTAACATCATTATTATTTAGCCTATTGGACATGTTGCAGCTAAGTATATGATTAGTAAGCTATTAATGCCTCAATAGCATTAACGTCTCATTAATGCTGTCAGTTCTCCTTCAAACACTTTATCTTCGTATTGGTTAAATGTCGATAATAATACTGTGAGTAAACCTTGGTCGCGCTTCGTGGCTTGTTTTTTCAATACTTTTATTTTTGTGTAAAGTTCATCTTCAGGATATACGGGCTTGATAAATTTAATATGATTCATATGTGTACCTGCGATTACATCTTCACCATACTTACCTGCTTCAATCCATAATTTGAATGAAATGGACAATGTGTGTATACCTGAGGCAATGATGCCATTGAATCTACCTTGTGCAGCTTTTTCTTTATCCAAATGCATATATTGTGGGTCGAATTCTTGGGCAAAGTTGACAATATCTTTCTCACTTATCTTATTAGGAGGTGTAGTAAAGACATCATCTATTTCAAATTCCTCAAGTTTCATAATTTTTAAATACTCCTCTACTGTAGTAATCCATCATTAATTAGTCCCAATTGCTTAAGTACTCTCCTTAGAAGTTTGTTTGAAGCGCTTGAAGCCCGAGTTTAATCGTTTGATTAGGCATTTGGAATATTAATAAAGTCTTGTTGGTTCAATGTGACAGATTCACCTTGTTCATACATTTTTTCTACGTGAAATTCTCCCCAATAACATAAAGAAGATAAAATATTACCAAGTGTTTGACCATATTCAGAAAGTTCATATTCAACTTTCGGTGGAACTTGGTCATAAACGATACGATTGATAATGCCATCTTTCTCTAATTCACGTAATTGCTGGGTTAACATTTTTTGAGTAATAGTTGGTATCGCTCGTTTTAATGCAGAAGTTCGCATTAAGCCATTATTTTGTAAGTGACATAGTATGACAGGCTTCCATTTACCACCGATGACGTCAATTGTAGCTTCAACACCTATATTATATGTTTTACTCATATGATTTCCTCCTTATAGGTACTAAAAGGTACCTATATTACTTTAAAGTGCGTACTTCCTCTTCTTGCATGTGTGATATATAGTAACACAATCAACAAAATTAAGGAGAGAAAATGAATTATGAAGAAAAATAAATTTGCTATTTTGGCTTTAGCGATGTCAGCTTTTGCAATTGGTATGACGGAGTTTATTAGTGTTGGTTTATTACCGTTAATTAAAGATTCATTTAATACAACTATTTCTTTGGCTGGTTTAACTGTTTCATTATATGCATTAGGTGTAATGATTGGTGCGCCATTACTTACTCCATTAACTAATAAAATGAAACGTAAGCATTTGCTTATAGGTATTATGTTAATATTTATTATCGCAAATGCACTCGCTGCCTTTGCTACAACTTTGATTATGTTGTTGGCTATGCGTATACTGTCTGCATTAATGCATGGCGTATTTATGTCTATAGCGACTGCTATTGCCAGTGATTTAGTAACACCTGACAAACGTTCAAGCGCTATTGCAATGATGTTTACGGGATTGACTGTTGCAACTATTACCGGTGTACCTCTAGGAACATGGATTGGCCAACAATTTGGTTGGGAAGCTTCATTTATTACAATTGCGCTAATTGGTTTAATCAGTTTAATCGTTAACGTATTTACTGTTCCTAAAGATCTTAATGAATATGAACAAGCTTCAATGTTAGAACAATTAACTGTATTTAAAAATAAATCTTTGATGATGATTTATTTAATTACAGCATTAGGTTATGGTGGAACATTTGTCGTATACACTTATTTGACGACCATGCTTACAGATGTATTAAATTATAGTGATGATGCCGTTGTAGTTTTATTAGTTATCTATGGCGTAATGGTTGCAATCGGGAATACGCTAGGCGGTAAATTAACAAATAATCAGCCCACTAAAGTGCTGATAGGTATATTTTTAGTACAAGCACTAGTCTTATTACTTGTAGGTATAACCGTTACGCATCACGTATTAGGCACATTAATCGTATTACTTATGGGGTTATTTGCTTTTATGAATGTACCAGGACTACAACTGATTGTAGTACTTTTTGCTGAACGTAGAAACAAAGCGACAACGAATTTCGCATCAAGTTTAAACATTGCTTCATTTAATATTGGAATCACATTAGGATCTGTTATTGGTGGGTTTGTACTCAATCATTTTGGTATTACAATGACACCATATTTTGGCTTTGGAATGGTAATCATTGCTAGTGCTATGATGTATATCATTCATAAAAAAGAGACGACAGCAGAACTTAAAGTTTCTTAAGAAATTAAAATAAGTTAATAAAATGTGAAATTAAAATATGTTTATTTTGGCAATTAATTTCACTAAATTCGATTGAAAATAACTAGGAATTTTATGAAATGTTATTTTATATTTGAATTAATATGCTTTGGAATTTAAACTTATTAATGAGTGATATGTTTTAAAATTCAATCGAAAGAAGTGAATGTTCATGAATGTGAAAGAAAAATTATTTGAGAAGTTAGAACAGAAGGAAGCTGACATGGTTCAGCATCGTCGTTATTTGCATCAACACCCTGAGTTGTCTTTCCAAGAAAATGCTACAGCAGAGTATATCAAAGCTTTTTATAAGGATAAAGATGTAGTAGTCACGCAACCGGTTGCTGAGAGTAATGCAGTTATTGTAGAAATCAAAGGCCAACACCCTGGTAATACGATAGGTTTGCGTGCAGATTTTGATGCGTTACCTATACATGAAGAAGCGGATGTCCCTTTTAAATCAACGAACGAAGGTGTAATGCATGCTTGTGGTCATGATGCGCATACAGCTTATTTACTAGGTTTAGCGGACGCACTAATTGATATCAAAGATGAACTGCCAGGCACAATTAAAATTATCCATCAACATGCGGAAGAAATGCCTCCAGGTGGCGCACAGCAAATTATGGCATCAGGTGCGTTAAGTGATTTAGATGAGGTATATGGTATCCATGTTGTGCCAGTCGCTGGTCCAGATGTAATTGGTTATAATACAGGCAATGCTTTTGCTGGAAGCTCAACGTTCACATTAACAATTAAAGGATTAGGTGGACATGCTGCAAGCCCACATAAGACACACGATGCCTTAGTAGCGGGAACAAACTTTGTAAATACGCTTCAAACAATTGTGTCTAGACGTATTGATCCTTCAGAGATGGGTGTTGTTACTGTTGGTTCTTTTGATGCACCAGGTGGCGCTAATGTTATTCAAGATAAAGTGACGATTAAAGGTACTGCACGTTATCTTAATGATGATTTAGAACAATTTATGTATGAAGAAATTGAGAAAGTCGCAAAAAGTGTCGCAGTAGGATTCGATATTACGTATGACTTAGATTATCAATTTGGTTATCCAGTCTTATACAACCATCCTGATCAAACACAAGCGGTAACAGACATTTTATCAACTAGTCAGGGAGACTATTTTAAACATTTAGTTGAAATTCCTGCAGTTTCAGGTTCAGAAGACTTTGCTTATTATTTAAAAGAAATACCAGGGACATTTTTCATTGTAGGTTGTAAGCCAGAACATATAGAAGATCCTTATATGAATCATCATCCTAAGTTTGAAGTTAATGAACATGCACTCTTGGTATCTGCAAAATCATTAGGTGAGATTGCGATTAATAGATTATCTGCTAAGGCTTAATAAAGTTAATACGCTCAACGCATGCGAATTAGTTATGTTGATTATGTATTTTGTTGTAATCTATTATTTTGCAAAATAAAACACTTTCAAAAAGTTCAATGTGCAGTGAACTTTTCGAAAGTGTTATTTTTTATCCATGTTTTAAATGATTAAATCTTATAACGTTCTACGAGCTGGTTTACTATCGTCGGAAAGTTTAGCTGATAAGATCAACGCAACTACTGAAATACCAGTTGCAACCATAAATGTCACGTTTACACCATGGATGATACCTTCAACGCCATCACTTGGATTAGCTGATATAGACATTAATGTGATAAATAAGGCTGTACCAATAGCACCTGCCATTTGTCTGAAAGTATTGTTCATTGCAGTACCATGTGCAATGAGATGATTTGGTAACTGGTTAATAGCTAACGTCGTCATAGGCATCATAACCATTGCGATAGAAATCATACGTAAGGCATTAGATATTGCCAGGTAAGTAAAACTAGTATGCGCTGTTAGCACAGTAAACGGTATGGAAGATACTACTAATATAAGTAACCCGATACGAGCTAACCAAGTTCCACCGAATTTATCGAATAAATAGCCTGTAAGTGGGTTCATAAGACCCATAACTACTGCTCCTGGCAGTAATACAAGACCAGATTCTAACGCAGAGAACTGTAACATATTCTGCATATATAGTGGCAAGATAATATTTGTAGCAATTAACACGCCGAATACAAACATACTTAATACTGTACCTAATGTATATATATTGTAGCTAAACACTCTAAATTCAAGCATAGGTTCTTTTAGTTTCAATTGACGACGTATGAATACAATTAATGAAACAATACCTACGATTAGTGGTGCTATGAATTGTACGCTGCTCCATCCTGCTTCACCTACAGAGCTGAAACTATATAATAGTCCACCAAACCCTAATGTAGATAAAATTACTGACGGTGTATCTAATTTTGGATGTGAAGTCTCGGTTACATTTTTCAATAAGAAAATTGAAGCAATAATAATAATAATTGCGATAGGGAATACCACATAGAAGACACTTCTCCATGATAGATGTTCTACTAATACACCTGATAAAGTCGGACCAATAGCGGGTGCGAATGCAATAACGAGACCAAAGAGGCCCATTGCGGTACCACGTTTTTCTTTAGGAAAAGTTAAGAATAGAATTGTTTGCATCAATGGCATCATAATACCAGCACCTGCTGCTTGCAGGACGCGTCCGATAAGTAGCATTGAAAAGTCTATGCCTACTGCACAAAGTAATGTACCAGCGGCAAAGATGCTCATGGCAGTTAAGAATAATTGCCTCGATGTATATCTTTCAATTAAAAATGCTGTTACTGGAATCATTATCCCATTTATAAGCATAAATATAGACTGTAACCATTGTACAGTGCTTTCAGTTACTTGGAGATCTTTCATAATTGGCGGTAAGGCCGTACCAAGTAACGTTTGGTTCAAAATCGTAATAAATGCCCCAGATAGTAGCACAATAAATAAGGGGATTCTTTTTTCAACATGGAAAGTATCATTTGAACTCAATCGTATCACTTCTTTCATTAAAAATTACACAGTTTTATATTATATCACTAAGAACAAGTTAAAGCTAAATATTGAACTGTGAAAAATAAATTTCATCAATAAAACTTATGAAAATAGAAAATTATAGTAGGATATTTGGAAGTGAATATAAATATAATGTGCTGAAATAAGCATCATTTTCGAGGTTACGCCATATATTTGTGTTCTAACCTCGTTTTCGATAACATTTTACAACTGTATGCTAGAAATACTACATGAGATATATCCTAAATGTCAAAGTTATTTCAGAATTAGCCATATTTTAAAAATCAAGTACATCGCAAATTTGATTAGGCTTTAAGTATAATTATTAGCATATTACAATAGGAATGTATTCATATTATTAAAGTCATAATTGTATCTTTTTAGATAAATAAGGATTAGAATTGTGATGTTGTTGAGTAATAGGGTTACTTTGTATTAACGAAAGTATGATCTATGGTTGGCGTTTGCATACGTAAATACGATAATTATAGATTTAGAATTAAAGGAGAGTTAAGAATGAATAAAAAAGATTTAGTCGCTCCAGATACGTATAATATCGTTAGCGAAATAGAAAAATATGCAGCTGATGAAAATAAAAAAGCTATTATTTTTGAAAATGCTGAGGGCGAAACCTATTCAATCACATATGATCAATTGGTGAAAAATGCTAACCAAGTCGGTAATATGTTTTTAAAACATGGCTTACAAAAAGGTGACAAAGTACTTGTAATGATGCCACGTTCTATTGAAACGTATGAAATTTACATCGCTGCTTTGAAATTGGGCATTGTCGTTATTCCAAGTTCTGAAATGTTACGTACAAAAGATTTACAATATAGAATTTCACATGGAGAGGTCAAAGCTATCGTAGTAACTGCTGAGAGCATTGATGAATTTAAAGCAGTCAAAGAATATAACACATTAACAAAATTTATTGTTGGTGGAGTGTATGATGATTGGTATACGGTCGATTCAGAATCAGCCAAAGAAGCAGATCAATTACAAATTGTCGACACATCTAAAGATGATGTTGCCTTATTATCATACACGTCTGGTACAACAGGTAATCCAAAAGCTGTGGTACATTCACATGGATGGGGTTATGCGCATATGCAAATGGCGCCTAAACATTGGTTGAGTATCAAAGAAGACGATATTGCATGGGCTACTGCAGCGCCTGGTTGGCAAAAATGGGTATGGAGTCCATTTTTATCAATTATGGGGTCAGGAGCAACGGCATTTGTTTATAACGGCAAATTTAACGCTGAAAAATACTTAGAATTACTCCAAAATTATAAAATTAATGTCCTTTGTTGTACGCCTACTGAATATCGTTTAATGGCAAAACTACCTAACCTAACAGACTATAATTTAGAATACTTGCATAGCGCAGTTTCTGCAGGTGAACCTTTAAATAGAGAAGTTGTAGAAAAATTCCAAACTAATTTTAATCTTACAGTTAGAGATGGTTATGGACAAACGGAGAGTACTTTATTAATTGGTTTCTTAAAAGATACAGAAAGCCGTCCAGGATCTATGGGTAAAGCAATTCCTGGTAGTCATGTTACTGTCATTAATGATGACGGTGAACTAGCCGAAATAGGTGAAGTGGGCAATATAGCAGTGCCGTTAGACTTACCGGCGTTATTCAAAGGTTATTATAAAGACCCTGAACGAACTGCTGAACCTAGAGTAGGTGATTATTATATCACAGGTGACTTAGCCAAATTAGATGAGGATGGTTATTTCTGGTTTGAAGGACGTAAAGATGACATTATCATTAGTTCTGGGTATACAATTGGACCTTTTGAAGTAGAAGACTCCCTTACAAAACATGAATTTGTAAAAGAATGTGCTGTAGTTGCTAGCCCACATGAAATCAGAGGGAATATCGTTAAAGCCTTTGTTATCTTGCAAGAGGGTATATCAGCAACGGATGATACAGTCAAAACACTTCAAGATTATGTAAAACAAGACGTCGCACCATACAAATACCCACGTGCTATAGAGTTTGTAGAAGACTTACCTAAAACAAACTCAGGTAAGATTAGACGTATTGAATTAAGAGAAGCAGAAAAGAATAAGTAGTTCAGTTATTAAACAAAATCGTTTGTCACTTTTATTAAAGGTTTTGTAGTTATTATTACAAGTTTCTTTTTCTGGCGTCATCATGTATAAAATATAAATTTATAAAGGAGATTTTTATTTGAGTATAAATAAAGATTTCAAAATTTATGAGATTATATTTATCATTATTGCAATTATTTTTATTGTCATTAATGGCTTAGGTCTTTTTGAAGTTATTTATTTTACAAATAATGCACAGATTATCTTTCAAACGATATTCTTAGTATCTATCGGTATAGCTTATATAAGAAAGTCTAAAGTGGCAGGAGTATTATTTATAATTGCCAGCATCTTATTTATTACAAGTATTTTATGATGATTTTAAAATTTAAATAATTAAAAAGGAACTCGAGACGTTTATTTACGCCTTGGGTTCCTTTTTGTATAGGTACTATAGAGTTAGTAAGTCCGCATAGGTCGCAAGTGTTAATTATGCATGCGTTACAGCTCAAATAACACTTGAAAATTTCTAATTTTAAAAGTTACTGATTCAATAATTATTGGAAAGAAGCGCCAATTAATGCAAAGCCTACTAAGATAAGTAAATAGACAATTGACCAAATAAGTGCTGATTTTTTAGAAAAACGATTTGTAGCTAAGAGCATTACGCCAAATACATAAGCGCCAATAAGTGTTTGTAAATCAAATGCAGCAAGAAAGTTATTGCCTTTATCAAAGATATTGAGGCTTGTTATGGCATAGTCCGTTGGCGACAATCCTGCAATCCATTGAATAATAATCACGATAAGTGCAATTACACTAGTGATAACTGTATAGCTTAATGTAGCTGAAAAAATAGATTTAGCACTAGCATCAGATTTCATAATTTTTGAAATTAATAAGAAAATAACAAATAGAATACCGATGACGATGATACCACCAACAATGCCTCCAATGAGGCCAGAAATTTGTCCTATAGTTTTTGTTTGTTCAAGCTCTTGTCCGCTTAAACCAGAATCTTTAAGTAATGTGTCATAGTCAATTAGACTATTGCTAATTATGGTAGATATTACCACAACGACAACAGCGATAAGTAGTTTTAATGCCCATTTAGGATTAGCTCGTAAATTTGAAAAATGTTGAGCTAATGGTAATTTAGATGTTTCCATATGTATATTGCCTCCTAAGTGTATCTTTTTAAAAAGCATAACACGTGCTACAATATATTAAAACAACTTAATTAAAATTAATCAAATACAAATAAAAACTTTAATGATAATATAAAATTAGTTTATTGTTAACATTTTATCGTTAAGTTTTAATTGCTAATTTATGATATTTCGTATGTTTATTATTGTGGGTAGTCTTTCAACTTATTGAGTTAAAAAATACGAAGGGGTGCAAATTGATGTTACATTACTATAAGTTATTTTGGGTTAATGCCTTAAATGTTACAGGTAGATCACGAAGAAAAGAATATTGGTATCCTATGTTAATGAATATGCTACTTTACACTGTAATTAGTTTGTTTTTATATATCGCACCAATTCCAACCATAATAGAGGAAATAATTGCTTGGGTCATATATATATTAGTCATAATTGCTATGTTCACTGTCACAGTTAGAAGGTTTCATGATGTAGGTATGACGATGTTAATTCCTATTTTGATTTTTTTAGTTACTTTTTTAGAAGATATAAATAGATTGATGGACACAGATATTACGACAATGGATAATCCTGTGGTGGATATTGTATTAATTATAGTTGGGGTTATTTATCTGGTTATTGCAATTGTTGCATTAGTTGTTTGTTGTTCAAAAGGGCAAAAAGAAGATAACCAATACGGTCCGAACCCTAAAAGAACGGTCTATACAAAATAAGCATTCACTCTTTTTCTATAAATAAAGGTTTATAGCTATTAATGATGACATAGTTAAATCAATTTGGAATCTTTGAATAAGGTTGTGAAGGTAATGTGTAATCAAAGAAAAAGAAAGTTAAGTTGAGAGAGTAAAGAAAGCACATTTACTATAATACTAGATATATTGGTTAATATAATGGGTGGGATAGTAAAAGTGATTAAAAATATTTTGACTTAGTATGGTGTGAAAATAATTGTAATAGTATATATAATATAAGAACCCCAAAAGTTGAATTATAAGTTCAGCTTTTGGGGTTTATTACATTTAAATGGAAGTGTATTTAATTAGTGCTTCATTATTAATATTAATCAGTTGGTTATCGTACAGTTATTACTATTGTTTATTGAAAGAAGCCAGAAATTGATTTAACTTCTAAGAATTCTTCGATACCATAGTCTCCCCATTCTCTACCGATACCAGATTGTTTATAACCACCAAATGGCATATCAGCGCTTCTTGGGTATTCATTGATTTCAATAACGCCTGCTTCAAATGCAGTAGCTACTTTTTGTAAAGTGTCCATGTCTGAACCATACACATATGCAGCTAAACCATATTTTGTATCATTTGCAATTTTGATTGCTTCATCAACATTACTGTAAGTGATAATAGACATTACTGGCCCAAATATTTCTTCTTGAGCGATAGTCATATGATTCTCTACATTTGAGAAAATAGTTGGTTTAATGAAGTAGCCTGTTTCTAGTCCTTCAGGTTTACCTTCTCCACCTAATTCAATTGTTGCGCCTTCTTGTGCACCAATTTTAATAAATTCTTGGATTTGGTTAAATTGTTTACTGTTAATGACTGGTCCCATCTCTACTGTTGCATCCTGTGGGTCGCCAACTTTGATTGCGCTCATTTTTTCTTTTACTTTTTCAATAAATTGATCTTTGATTGATTCTGGAACAAGCGTTCTTGAGCCGGCAATACAAACTTGTCCTGAATTGCCAACTACTTTATGGACTGCTGCATCTGCAGCTTTGTCTAAATCAGCATCTTCTAAGATGACATAAGGTGATTTACCACCTAATTCAAGTGATACTTTTTTAAAATCTTTACTTGCTTTTTCCATGATTTTACTACCAGTATTACCAGAGCCAGTGAAAGATACCATTCTAATTTTTTCATTTTCAGAGATTGGGTTACCTACACCAAGGCCATCGCCATTTACTAAGTTGAAGACGCCTTTTGGCACACCTACTTTATCAAAAATTTCTGCTAAGATAATTGCAGCAAATGGTGTTTCTTCTGATGGTTTTAAGACTACGCTGCTACCTGCTGCAAATGCACCTGCTAATTTCAAAGCAGTTTGATTTGTAGGGAAGTTCCAAGGTGTAATTAATCCTGCTACACCGATTGCTTCTTTTATAATGATATTATTGCCTCTACGCTCTCTAAAATTAAAGTTATCTAAAGCATCTCTTGCTGCTTTAAAATGTGATAATCCCATTTCGTAGTGGACATTTTCAGATGCTGTAACTGGTGTACCAAGCTCTAAAGTCATCGCTTTGATTAAATCTTCTTTACGATTTTCGTATTCTTTAACGATATCGTTAAGTAAGTTTTGACGGTATTCTACTGAAGTATTACGGAATTCTAAATAAACGTTATCTGCAGCGTTAACCGCATCTTCAACGTCTTGAGCATTACCTTTAGCAATTTTACCAAAAGCTTCTTCTGTTGCTGGATTGATAACATCCATTGTTTCGTTGCTGTGACTCTCTACCCATTCACCGTTGATATATTGTTTTGTTTGATTGAACATAATTACACTCCTCTTAGTCTTTTATATTCGTAGTCCAGTTCTTGTGAAGTGAATTTCAAACTGACATTAGGTGATAATACTACCGTTTTAATCGGGATTCAATCATTTTGCTTAAATATTTAGAAAATAATTTAACGTTATTATTATTTGAAATTTCAATAAATTTTACTTTTCTAAAACACTTATGGGACCATTTGAATTTATAAAAATCATGCTATGTGTTAAATCAATAGGTGACATTTCAAAATCAGAAAGTACCCACTCATAGATGATGCCGGTATAAGCTGAAGCTATATAAGTACATAAAAATTGATCATCAATTTCTAAATTGTGGTTATTAATAATAGTATTGCTTAAAAAGTTAATATAGTTTTCTTTAAAATAGTTATACATGTCTAAATTGAATCTAGTGTCTTTCAGTATTAAAGTTTTGAATAAATAGCGATGATGAATAATATAATGAAAAACTTGGTTTGCTAAGTACAATTGAGCATCTAAAATGTTTTGATGCTTATTAAAGAAGACATAAGGGTTACCAAATAATTCGTTGAGTGTTTGTGTTTTAATATTGTTGTATAACATATCAATATTTTTATAGTATTTATAGAATGTGGCACGTGTGATATGAGCCTCGTTGCATATATCAGATATTGTAATGTCAGTTAAAGTGCGTTGTTCTAATAATGACAACGCTGAAGCTGTAATGCTTTTTTTGGTTTTATTTCGCTTATTTGTATAAATAAAAAACACTCCTTAAAAATAAACAATTATAAACAAAATGTATATTTTTGAACTTTCGCTTACTTTAATGAGTATAACGAAATAACTATAATGAAATAAAGCTATTGAGAAAGAAGGAAAAGAAATGCTAAATGAAGATTTAAAAACAGTGTTGCTACACAATTATCGGAATCGTATAAATAAAGATGATGATTTTGATATTAATTCTGAGTTAGAGACATTGTTGAATGATATTGGCTATTCAACTGCGGATGCTGGTGGGGAAGTTACATTCTATGGTAAGGATCCAATACAACCTAGTACACTAAGAATTGCTTCATTAGCTGGTTTAGGCTTAGCCGCCAAATCCGTTGCGCTTGCTTCCTTATGGCAAAACAGGGGAGGTAATGGGCAGGATATTTATGTAGATATAAGAAAGGCATTGAAACGTTTATCTCCTTTTTATGAAAGAAAATGGGAAACATTAAATGGCTTTCCTGCTAAACAGCAATATTTTCCAAATAATCCAACACGGTTTAGTTTTTATCAAACAAAAGATAATCGATGGGTGATGCCATTAAATCCTTATCCAAGTTCACATAGACATACGCTTGAACTCATCAAAGCATTACCAAACAAACAGTCTGTCGCTCATGCGATTAAACAGTGGGACGCCAAAGATTTGGAAGAAGCTGCTGCAGAAAAAGGTGTCGTCATGCCTATGGTAAGAACATTGCCTGAATTTATGCAAGAAGAACAGTTTGAATATATCGCTAAAGAACCACTTGTTACGATAGAGAAAATTGGTGAGTCAGAACCCGAGAGTTTCAGTGAAAACCCTCAACAACCATTGGATGGCATCCGTGCGTTAGGTATGGGACATGTAATTGCTGGTGCTGGTTTAGGAAGAGGTTTAGCTTTACATGGTGCAGATGTGTTAAATGTTTGGAGACCTTCTGAGCTAGAAGAGGAAACGTTATTATTAACTTCACATATCGGCATGAGATCAACCTATTTAGATATCGATCATTCAACTGAACATCAACAAAAATTTGATGACCTATTAAAATCAGCAGATATCTTTTTCATGAATAAAAGATATGGTTTCATGCAAGAGAGACATTTAACACCTTATGAACTTGCCGAAAAAAGACCCGGAATTATTCATTGTTCAGTTAATTGTTATGGTGATCAAGGACCATGGTCAGATAGAAATGGTTTCGATCAAACTGCTGGAAGCGCTACAGGCGTTATGGCATTAGAGGGTACAGAAGACCAACCTAAGTTACCACCAATCGTGGTTGTGAATGATTATGTTATATCATGGTTGTTAGAAACTGGAACAATTAAAGCGTTAGAAAGAAGAGCGAAAGAAGGCGGCAGTTATAGAGTTCAGGTTAATTTGAGTCGCGTTTCTCTCTATTTAATGTCATTAGGTATTTTTGAAAAAGCATATGTAAATGATGTTTTTAATACGACAGATACGCATGCAATTGTCGCTCCTGACCAATTTGAGGCTGAGACACCACTCGGACATTATATCGGTGTGACTGACCAAGTTATAATGTCAGAAACACCTGGTCATTACCATACTACGTTAATTCCTAGAGGGTCTAGTAAACCAGAATGGTTATCGTAAGATTTAAAGTATAGATAATTTCTATACGGTTGTAGTTTAGTTTGACAACTAGGATTATGTTTAACAATGATATAACAACAAGAATAAAACAGATGAAGTGTTCATAGATTGAACGTTTCATCTGCTTTTTATACGTTTATTTATTCAGGTAGTCGCTTATGTTTTAAGTCCATCCATATTAATAAGATAATGGTGAATGCTAGCGACAAAATACTTATAATAATAATGAGTGAAAAGGCATCGTCATATGCTGCTTTGCCAGCCTCGATAAGTTTATTACTGATAGATAAAGGAAGTTGTTCTGCTTGAATCAATGTCTCATCTAAACTGCCTTTTGCCTTAGATAAATCAATAGAATTACTATTAAAATTAAAGAATAAACTGTAGAAAACAGAGAATAATCCACCTAAAATAGCGATGCCTAATGATCCACCAAATTCAAATGACACTTCTTCAATAGAAGCGGCCATACCAGAATGCTTATCATCCGCATTTGACATAATAGCGTTAGATGCTAGCGTCATTGCGCCACCTAAACCAAGTCCAATGATGATTAAAGTAACAATTTGTATGGCTAAATGTGCATCTAAAACCCAATAAAATGCTGATATGCCAATAAAGGCAAGTAGTAATGTTACCCATTGTAGTTTTAATGTGCCAAATTTAGTTAATATGACCCCAATTAAAATTGCGCCTACCAGTGAGGCTAAGGCCATCATCATTATTGTTAACCCAGCATTTAATGGTGTTAAGCCTAAAACAAGTTGTAGCCTTTGAGAAAGAATATATTCAAATCCCATCAATATAAAGGAAGTTGTAATAGCAACAATAGTACCACCTGTAAAGTATGGGTTTTTAAAGATTGCTAAATTGATTAATGGGAATTTTAATCTATTTTGTCTTCTAATGAACATCAATATAGCAATGAGTCCAATAGTGAAAGCACCGAATAATACTGCTGAATTATTATCTGGTTTAGCTAATTCTTTGATTGCAAATACTACTGTAATCAGTCCTACCATGATTTGGAATGAGCTTATAAAATCCCAAGTACCATCTTTGTTTGTAGGGTATTGAGGTATTAAAATATAAGAAATAATTAAGACGATAATCACAACAGGTATATTGATAATAAATACAGATGGCCATGAAAATTTCTCTAATAATAGACCACCTATTACAGGCCCTAAACCCGCACCAGCTGCGGTAATTGCCGACCAAATCCCAAGTGCTAATGCACGTTCTTGGTAATCTTTGAATGTTAATTTTATGATTGATAGTGTTGACGGCATCATTGTAGCAGCGCCTATAGCTAATAACACTCTAGCCAAAATTAATACAGTTGGAGTCGTAGCACTTGCTGCTAGTAATGAAGCGCCACCAAAAATAGCCAAACCAAGTAAAAACATTTTTTTATAGCCTACATAATCTCCCAATGTACCAAGACCGGGTAGTAATCCTGCAACTACTAAAGCATAGGCATTAACAATCCATAATTTTTGTGTAGCTGTTGCTTCTAAATCGTGTGTTAGCAACGGCAGAGCAGTATATAAAACTGTCATGTCAATCACGATTAAAAATAATGCACTAGAAACCAAACATAAGATTATCCATTTTTTTATATTCATAACGGTCACCTACTTTCCATATATAAAAATATAAACTATACGGTAACCAGATAGTCAAGCATGGTTTTGTAAGTTTTTATACAAAGCAGAAAGTGTTAAATTTTTTCGACTGCTATAGAAATTTTTGTGACATATTTATCGGGCCCATTAGTACTGATTTCATCAACAACATATTCTTCAAAGCTATCACCAATCATTTTAAATCCAGTGTTTATTAGATAATCTTTAATTTTTTTATGTGTTTTGTATAACGTTTCATCAGGGCCTTCATGATAGGCAATAATGTATTGTCCTTTGTCTCTAGTAAAATGTGACTGCTTAATATTTTGTTCTACTTGAATATAAAAATTATTAAACACAGTGTATTTATCGTTTTGAATATTATTTTTAGCAATGATGACACCAATAGGATAACCAGAGTCTAGGTGATTATGCTTTATAAAATTAATAAACGACATGAGTTTATGCGATGAAGATTTAAGTGTTACGTCGCCGATAGTATCACTTAACAAATAGTATTGTGTTGGTAACGTTACAATAGCTATAGAAGAAAAGTCGGCTTTGTAAGACTCATATAAATAACGCTTTTTATTTTGTATGGTTAGCTTTTGTTGTTTTAATTGTTGGATTTTCAAATCTATTTCTTGTTCTTTGTCAGCTAACAAATTAATTGTTTTAGGTAGTGATCGAATATCTAAAAACTGCTTTATTTCAGTAAGCGATAAACCAAGCCCCTTCAATATATCAATCACACTAAATATTTCTAATTGTTTTAAAGTGTAAAATCGATAGCCTTTGTCATTCCTATATTGAGGTTTTAAAATACCAATTTCATCATAATGGAAAAGTGTCTGCTTTTTTACACTACATAATTCAGAGAATTCTCCCGTCGTAAATAAAGTTTCAGCTAAACTCATGGTTACCTCCTGCGTAATAATATGTAAATTACTATAATTATCATTCAGCAATAAAAAACATTCAAATATTTAGTGTAAAAAGATTGTTCTTTTACCTTAGTAAATAGAGAAGGTTATGAAGTATATTGAATTAATTCGGGCTTAATGTAAACTAAAATATTTAAAAGGTTTACATTTAGTGTTGATTAGTTTTATGATGAATTAAGTAGAAATTTAAAAATAATATTTAATTCATATTTTAAAAGGGGATGTATATATGAAATTAGCTCAAAGTATTTTACAAGGAAAGCAGTTGACTAAAGAAATGTTACTGGATGTATATGAAGACGCGAGTGTGGATACATTAGATTTGTTAAATGAAGCTTATATTTTGAGAAAGCACTATTATGGAAAAAAAGTGAAATTGAACATGATTTTAAATGCAAAAAGTGGTATATGCCCAGAAAATTGTGGTTATTGTGGGCAATCTAGAGATATGAAGCAAAAACAAAGGTACGCATTAGTTCCAGAAGAACAAATTCTTAAAGGGGCTGAAGTGGCACATGAACATGACATAGGTACGTACTGCATTGTAATGAGTGGTAGAGGACCTAGTAACAAAGAAATAGATCATATAAGTAAATCAGTAGAAGAAATTAAGGCAAAACATCCTCAACTTAAGATATGTGCGTGTTTAGGGTTAACAAATGATGAACAAGCTAAAAAACTAAAACAAGCTGGCGTGGATAGATATAATCATAATATTAATACGAGTGAAAATTATCATGAGGAAGTAGTAACTACGCATACATATAAAAATAGAACAGATACGATAGAAATCATGAAGAAAAACCATATATCGCCATGTTCCGGAGTGATTTGTGGTATGGGGGAATCTAATCAAGACATTATAGATATGGCGTTTGCATTAAAAGCAATAGATGCAGACAGTATTCCTATAAATTTTCTACATCCTATTAAAGGAACAAAGTTTGGAGACATGGATGAGTTAACACCAATGAAATGTTTACGGATTATAGCGTTATTTAGAATTATAAATCCATCTAAAGAAATTAGAATTGCAGGAGGTAGAGAGGTTAATTTACGCTCGCTACAACCACTAGCTTTAAAAGCTGCAAATTCAATATTCGTGGGAGATTATCTTATTACAGGTGGTCAGCCGAATAAATTAGATTATAAGATGATAGAAGATTTAGGCTTTGAAATTGATTTTGGTAATCATTGATTACCAATAAAGTAGCTCATGGTATAAAAATCTTTAATGTAGTGTGATTTAACTCCTACAATAATGAAGGGAACAGGAGAAACTCGTAATAAGTTTATCTCTTGTTCCCTCAAAATTAAACATTGTCACAAAAAGACATATAGATTGTTAAGCATCGCTTCTATCTTCTATGCATGGTGTTAATTTTAGGCTTACTGTTTTGCGATAAGTATCATAGTATATGTAATTTCTGACTTAGTCTTGAGTATTATATTTATAAGATAGTACTATCTTATAAAAAGCTATTTAAGACCATCCACTAAGTTGTGCAATCATTAATGTAATAATAGAAATAATTGCCCATATTATAAAGAGTGGGAAGAAGAAGCGGATCCATTTAGTATAAGAAACGCCACCTATGGCTAATGCTGCCATAAAATAACCACTCGTAGGATAAAATATGTGTGTGAAGCCATCACCAAGTTGGAAAGCTAAGACAGCAGTTTGTCTAGTGATGCCAAGCATATCAGATAAAGGAGCCATAATTGGCATTGTAACCAATGCTTGACCACTACCAGAAGAGATTATGAAGTTGATCAACATCTGTACTGCATACATGCCGATGACTGCAATGGTTGGTGTAGTACCATCAATAGCTGAACCAAGTCCATGAACGATGGTGTCCATAATCTTGCCGTCTTCAAGAACTACAGCAATGGAACGTGCAAGGCCAACGATGATTGCACCCATGAGTACATCCTTAAAGCCATCATTGAATGCTTCGCAAATCGTTTGCATTGATAGACCAGAAACGTATCCGACGATGACGCCCATGAATATAAATAAACCAGCCATTTCTATCATGAACCAACCTTGGGTAGTGACGCCGTATACTAAGATAATTAAGAAGGCAAAGATAACAGCGATGCCCCACTTTTGTCTTGTTGTAGCTTTAGATGGTGCATGTTCTGTAATGTGTTGATACAGCTCTCTTTTTTCTGAGTCATCCTCATATACGGAGCTTAAAGTAGGTTGTTTTTGAATCTTTCTAGCATAACGCATAATGAAAATAATTGTGATTGCTAACACTACGATAAATAAGACGATTCTTAAACCGATACCTGAGAATACAGGGATACCAGAAAGCTTTTGTGCTAATCCCGTGTTGATAGGGTTAAGTACACCTACTGTAAACCCCACAACTGTTCCACAAAGAGCAATCGCTGTGGCAGTTATAGAATCATATCCTAAAGCGATGATGAGTGGAATGATGACAGGAATATAAACTAATGATAATTCTGCGGTACCAATTAAAGTAGCTACAATAGCAAATACTGTAGTTAACACAGGAATAATAAATATACTTTTATAAATAAACCGACGCGCTAAGTTATCAACAGCAATTTCAATGATACCCGTTCTTCTAAGTACCATGAACATGCCACCAATAATTAATGTAAAGAATACAATTTCCCCAGCTTCAATGAGTCCTCTAGGAATAATCGATATAAAGTCTACAATGCTTACTGGTGCAGAAGTAATGTAGTGAAATGAATCAGCATCCACCATTTCTCTGCCTTCAGGCCCCTTAATTCTCTTAAATTCACCTGATGGAACAATATAAGTAGCAAGCGTAGCGATTACACCAAAAATAAATAAAATGACATAGATGTGCGGCATTTTAAATTTTTTCTTAGATTTTGGCGCATGATTGCGTTCTTTATTGAAGTAACTCAAATAACCTCCCCCTTATATAAATGCTAAATAAATTAAATTTACCATAAAATAACTAAAAATAATTTGTTAGATTCTGAAAATTTAGAAATATTTTTTGTTTATTTTTACATTTTAATATACATATTAAATATTAATTTACAATTATAAATAAAGCATTAAGAGATGATATGTTTGAAATGGGTGTTTATACTTGATCGTAACATAAGCGAAAGATGTAGTAGATACAGTGAAAAGTAAACATAATTCAAGTATCAATATTGTTATATATATAAATTTGAAATGATATTGATTTATTAATTATGAAATGCTTTATTTTTTTAATTGTGTGACTGTGATATTCTTACTGTGAGAATATATACAAGGAGTGTTTGTTAATTGAAGAAAAAATGGATGTGGCTTATAGGGGTTGTCGCAGTTATAGGATTGTTAGCCATTGCTTTAGTATTAAAACAAGTGAATAGCGATGAGAAGGATAAAGATGGTTACGATACATACAAAGTAGAGAAAGAAAGTCCGCTTAATTTAGAGGGAAAAGCATCGCCTCAATCAGTAAAAACATATAACAACAATAGTCAATTAGGGACATTTGTAAGTACACAAGTTGATGATGGTCAATCAGTTAAACAAGGTGACTCACTCATTAACTATAACGTTAACAACAATAAACGCCAGCAATTAGTAAATAAAGTGGACGAAGCACAGGGCGCTGTTAATGAAGATTATAAAAATATTAATCAAGCACCCAACAATAGTGATTTACAGAAGAAACTGACACAAGATCAAAGTGCATTAAACGAAGCACAACAACAGTTGAATCAACATGATAAACAAATCAATGACAGTGTCTATGCAGCATTTGATGGTAAAGTAGATATCAAAAATAAGGAAAATGTATCGGATGGGCAAACGATATTACAATTAGTTTCAAATGAGCCACAAATTAAAACAACAGTGTCCGAATTTGATTTAGAAAAAATCAAAGAAGGCGACAAGGTAGACGTTAAAATCACAAGTAACGGTAAAACAGGAAAAGGGACAATTAAAAAAATTGCAGAATTACCTAAAAGTTACGAAGATCAATTGAGTGAATCTGGTGCAGCAGGTGGTGCGAGTGCTGGAGGAAGTGGTGATGAAGAAAGTGCTGCAACGCAGTCATCGAATCCAGTTGAATCCGCACCAAATGGTGGTAATGATTCAGAGTCCTCTAAATATACAGTGATTATTAGTGATTTAGATATTCCAGTACGTGCAGGGTATTCTATGGATGTCAAAGTACCACTAGATTCTATTAAATTACCTAAATCCGTATTAACGAAAGATAATAATGTTTTTGTCGTTAATAAAGATAATAAAGTTGAAAAACGTAATATTAAAATCGATAAAGTAAACGGAGAAATATTCGTTAAAGAAGGACTGAAAAAAGGTGACAAAGTCCTCAAAAACCCTAAAAACACATTAAATGATGGAGACAAAGTTGAGGTGTCATCATGATAGAACTTGTAGATATCAATCGCCACTTCAAAAATGGGGATGAAGAGAACCATATTTTGAAAGACATTAATATCAACATTAACGAAGGTGAATTCATTGCGATTATGGGTCCTTCAGGTTCTGGTAAGAGTACATTAATCAATATACTAGGGTTTATTGACCGTGGATATGAAGGAGATTACCTTTTTAATGGAGAAAATTATAAAAAAACTTCAGATAATCAACTTTCAGATATTAGAAATAAGACTGTAGGCTTCGTATTCCAAAATTTTAAACTGATTCAAAATAATACCATTTTAGAGAATGTAAGTATTCCTTTGGTGTATGCTGGTTTAGGACCACAAGCACGTAAAGAAAGGGTAGTCAGTACGTTGCATGACGTTGGATTATACGATAAAGAGCATCTTGTCCCTAATAAATTATCAGGTGGGCAACAACAACGTGTGGCGATTGCACGTGCCATTATTAATCAACCTAAATTTATTATTGCCGATGAACCAACGGGAGCGTTAGATTCGAAGACTTCGAAGGATATTATGGAATTATTTATGAAGCTAAATAAAGAGTATAATACGACGATGATCATGGTCACACATGATCGTAAAGTTGCCGACAAAGCCGACCGTATTATTCACATTTTAGATGGACGCGTTCAGCGGGAAGAGGTGGTAGAATGAAGAATTTATCGAATATTATCGCCATCTCGTTCAAATCTATTTTAAAAAACAAACGACGTAATATCTTTACTATGATTGGTATTATTATTGGTATTGCAGCAGTTATAACGATTATGTCATTAGGTAATGGATTTAAAAAGACTGCGGCAGATGAATTCTCAGATTCAGGTGCTGGTAAAAATTCCGCAATTATTAGCTTTATGACAAGCAGTGGAGAAAGTGCGAAAAATAATCCTTTCAGTCAGCAAGATATAGGCATTGTTAAACAAATTGATGGTGTGTCAGATGCCAAAATTAAAGAAACTGAGGATCAAGGTTATTCAGCAAAAATGACAAATCCACAGAAAAAAGGCGACATCAGTATTTTGAAAAAGGACGAAGTAACGCGTCCTGAAGAAGGAAAAGGCTTTAATTCAGAAGATAATGAATTACGCAAAAAGGTCGTAACAGTTGATGATAAAATTGCCAAAGATGTCTTTAATAAAGATGCGATAGGTAAGACGTTGTATATTGATGGCCAAGGTTTTGAAGTTGTAGGTATCGTTAATGATATGATGAACCCTAAAGCTGTTAACATGCCGTCTCAAACATTTAATCAATATATGGGCAATTTACAGCAAGATTTTCCATCATTACAATTAACGATTGCCGATAATGCGAATAAAAAAGAGGTAGCTAACAAAGTTGCAGATAAATTGAATAAAAATGGTTCGGGTATGTCTGACGGTAGCTATAGTTATAATGACACTGAAGAGATGATGAAAGGAATTAACAAAGTCTTTGATGGTATTACTTACTTTGTGGCAGCAGTAGCAGGGATTTCGTTATTTATTGCAGGTATTGGTGTTATGAATGTAATGTACATCTCAGTTACTGAACGTACGGAAGAAATAGCGATTCGACGCGCATTTGGTGCGAAAAGTCGAGATATAGAGCTACAATTCTTAGTGGAAAGTGTTGTCCTATGTGTCCTCGGTGGAATTATTGGATTGATTTTAGGTATTTTAATCGCTAGTCTTGTCGATGCGGTTACACCAGATTACATTAAGAGTGTTGTTAGTATCAGTTCTGTCGTTATTGCGGTAGGCGTATCAATGTTGATTGGTATCGTCTTCGGTTGGATTCCAGCCCGAGCAGCAGCTAAAAAAGAGTTGATAGATATTATTAAATAAATTCTAATATTAGGACAAATTAACATCATTCACCTTATCTGAAGTGTATATGTCTATGTATTTACAGATGGTATAATAATGAAGTCGCCTTAACTTCCGGCGGTATTTTCGACGGAAGGAGGTGCTTAGTATGCTTATGATCTTCGTTCACATCATTGCATTAGTCATTAGTGGCTGTGCAGTTGCGTACTTTACTTACTGGCTTAGTAGTAAACGTAATAAATAGAAGGCGACGTTAAGCCGCATCAAAAAATCCCCTCACTACCGCAAATAGTGAGGGGATTGGTGCATATATGCATATAATCTTCGTTAGATACATTATAACATCATAGTGCGTAGGAATGCAAAACGATGTGCTAGATATGATTAATGTGTATTTTTTAGCAAAATTATTATCTCTTTTGAGGTTATACCAATTTTCGTTAATATGAAAGCTTTGTACAATTGCAAAACATACTTAGAAACATTTATTGATATTGCAAAATCAGAACACATAACAATGATTATTAATGCGAATTAAGTAATGCTTTCTGTAGGAATTCAACGATAATTGGTATAATGTTTGGGTGACTTCACACTATAAGCCTCCTTAGAAGAAGTTATTAGATACAATTAACTAGATAACAGAGATGGTAAAAAACAATGACATGAATGATTGTTATATCTATCATTCATGTCATTATCAAAATATTTACTTATGACTTACTTCCGAAAAACTTGGCTACCTCTAAAGACTAAAGAGGAGAAATTAAATACGAGTTAATTTCTAGTAAAATATCAATTTAAATAATGAAGTTACCCTTATTTTTAGCAAGATGTGTATCTTTGATTCTTGAATGACCTTTCCCATATAGATTTTCTCTGAGTGTTTGTCCGTCATACTCTGTTCTATATAATCCTCTTCTTTGCAACACAGGTATAACTTCATCAATCAACTCTTCAAATGTACCTATACCATAACTTTGCGTAATATTAAAACCCGCAGCACCGCCTTCAACGGCCCATTGTTGAAATTGATCAGCAACTTGTTCTTTTGTACCTATAAACTTAACGGCGCCATTACCAATAGCATGATTTTTAATTGCTTCTCTAAATGTCCATTTATGGTTAGGGTCTTGTGCATAATGATCAAGATCAACTTGAATGGCATCTGTTTTTATATCTTCTATATACGCATCAGGATCTATTGAAGATAAATCAATACCTGTGTGACCGCTGAGTAATGTAGCTACACCTTCATAACTTACATACTCTTTTAATTTTTCATGCTTTTCATGTGCTTCGGCTTCAGTAGCTCCAATGATAGGTAGCACCATAGGAAATACTAGGATATCTTCTTTATTTCTACCATATTCAGTGGCTTTTGCTTCAATTTCAGAAATATAATCTTTTAAAGCATCTAATGATCTGTGTTTTGTAAATACAGCTTCAGCATGTTTAGCCGCAAATGCTTTTCCGCGTTTAGATGCACCTGCTTGGAAAAGTACTGGGGTTCTTTGTATAGAAGGTTCAACCAAATGTGGTCCTGAAATATCAAAGTATTCTTCTAAATGATTTATACTATGGACCTTACTTGGTTCCGAATAAGTATCTGAGTTAGTATCTTTTACTACAGCATCCTCATCCCAACTATATTCCCACAATTTGTATGAAACATTTAAAAATTCATCTGCACGTTTATAACGTTCTTCTTTAGATAATCGCTTCTTCAACCCTAAATTTTGAGCTTCTGTTTCTAAGTATGATGTAACCACATTCCAACCAATGCGACCATTAGTTAAATGATCCAGTGTTGATAGCTGCCTAGCCAAGCTATAGGGTTGGGAATAGGTAGTGGATATTGTAGGCGTAAAACCAATATGATTTGTGGCTGCTGCCATCGCTGAAATCACGGCAGTTGGATCATGTGATGGCAACTGGACTGCATATTTTGCAGCAGTATCATATGAGTTATTATAAACATTATATGTTCCTAAAACATCTGCGATAAATATAGAATCAAATTTACCCTTTTCTAGTGTTTGAGCAAGGTTAATCCAATAATTCAAATCAACATGATTTTCTCCTATATCTTTTTCATGTTTCCATAATCCAGAAGAATAGGGGGATGGTGAATTTTGTACGAAACCGTTAAAATGTATTTGTTTTTTTGACATATTAATGACTCCTTTAGATATAAAAGTAATAAATATACAAGTTTGAATTTTCAGAAAAATAAATCGTCATGACTCTCTTCTTTCGATTCTTGTCGAATGACCTTGAAAAAAGAAACTATCATCAAAATTATAATAAATGAGAAAGGTAAAGCTGTAATAATCATTAAATTCTGAATCGATTGCATCCCACCGGTATAAAACATAATAATTGCGAATAATGATAATATGATTCCCCAACTAATTTTAACGATACCTGAGGGAGTGATAGATCCTTTTGTTGTTAACATACCTAAAACGTAAGTGGCAGAATCTGCAGATGTAATAAAAAAGATTGCTACTACAATAATTGTTAAAATACTTAAAATAAACCCTAGTGGAAAGTGTTCTAGAACCCCAAATGTTGCTGTTTCTATATCAAAACTAGATATCTTAGCAATGCTATGTTCTTGTAAATATATTGCTGAAGCACCAAATACAGCAAAAAATACAAAACATATAAATGAAGGAACAAGAAGCACGCCTAAAATAAACTCTTTAATTGTACGTCCCCTAGAAATACGTGCGATAAATATTCCTACAAACGGTGACCATGAAATCCACCATGCCCAGTAAAATATTGTCCAATTTTTCATCCATGAAAATTGTTTGTCACTTGGGTTCGTTGTTAAATTCAAACTCATATTAATAAAATTTGAAAAATAGTTCCCCAATGAATCAGTAAACATATTCAATATGTAAAGTGTTGGACCCACGATAAATACCGCAATGAGTATGACAACTGCAAGTAACATATTTATATTACTTAAATGCTTAATTCCTTGGTTTATACCAGACCAAGCTGAAGTTGTGAAAATTATCGTTGCGATAATGATGATAATTGTTTGAATAAATAAGTTGGAAGGGATATCGAATAAGAAATTTAACCCTTTGTTAATTTGTGCTGTACCAAATCCGAGTGTCGCAGAAACACCTGTTACTGTTGCAATAACAGCTAATACATCACTTAGATTACCTATCACTTTTTGTGAAATACCATCACCGAGTATAGGTTTTAACATTGCACTTACCAAACCAGAATATCCCTTATGGAAACTAAAATAAGCGAAAATTAAAGCTACAATGCCGTATACAGCCCAAGCATGTACACCCCAATGAAAAAATGAATATTGCAGGGATGTTTTAATTGCTTCTTTTGATCCTTCTGGATGCTCTGGTGCTAATATAAAAGCATCACTGATTGGTTCAGAAGTTGTCCAAAAAACTAATCCCATACCCATGCCTGCACAAAATAACATAGAAAACCATGAAATCAACGAAAATTCTGGCTTCTCGCCTTCTTTGCCTAAGGTAATTGAACTGTACTTTGAAAATAATAAATATACGCACAAAATTAAAAAAGATACTACTAACAGTAAATAATACCAACTAAAATTAACAGCGATGAAATCGGTTAATGCTGTTGTTACTATTTCGAATTGTTTATTGAATAAAGCACCAAAAACAATAAAGATAATGCAAAGACTAAGAGATACTATAAATACAAAATTATATTTTAATTTCAAGATGACTCCCTTCATTTTTAAAAATTGAATTGTAATAAAATAAAATCAACTATTCCGATTGGTATAGTATGGATTAAAGATTATAATATTCATAATGAAATGTCAATATCATTATGAATATGTATTTACATAAAGGATGAAAATAAGTATGACATGAATCCTAAAACATCTTAAATGAAGATATCTGTATTGAAAAGTTCATATCTATATTTAAATTGTGCTCTTTATAAACCTTTGATCATTACTTTTTAATGTATAGGCTATTTTTTAGACTAGAGTTAACTCTAAGCGCTATGATATTAGGTGAAGAAGTTGGAAAGTCTTCAAATAGGATAAGTACTGGAGGAATTATTTTATGGTTAATGCTAAAGCTAGAGCGGTTTACGGGCCGGATTCGAATTTTCATGCTACAGAAATTAAAAGACGTGATCTTGATACACATGATGTATTAATTGAAATTAAATACGCAGGTATATGCCATTCTGATATTCATACTGCACATGGTGAGTGGGGGCCAGTTCACTATCCACTAGTGCCAGGTCATGAAATTGCAGGTATTGTTAAAGAAGTTGGGTCAGAAGTGAGTAAGTATGAAGTAGGTGATCGTGTCGGTGTTGGTTGCATGGTTGATTCTTGTGGCGAATGCGAAAATTGTCAAAACGGCGAAGAACAATATTGTCTAAAAGGAATGGTTGGCACATACGCAGGTACGGATAGATATGGTGAACCGACACAAGGCGGTTATTCAACACATATTGTAGTACATGAAGATTTTGTATTACGTATTCCTGATAATATCGGTTTAGATGCTGCAGCTCCATTACTTTGTGCGGGTATTACTACTTATTCACCTTTAAATCATTGGAAAGCAAGTGAAGGTAAAAAAGTAGCAATCATCGGTATGGGCGGTTTAGGACACATGGCTGTTCAAATTGCAAATGCTATGGGCGCAGAAGTTACTGTATTATCACAAACGTTAAATAAAAAAGAAGATGGTTTAAAATTAGGTGCAACACATTACTATGCAACAAGTGATGAATCTACATTTGAGCAACTGCCTAAAACTTTTGATTTAATTATCAATACAGTAAGTGCAAACTTGCAATTAGATGATTATCTTAACTTGCTTACATTAGACGGTACCATTGTTAACGTTGGGGCACCAGCGGAACCAATCTCATTAAGAGTTGCGAACTTAATTGGTCACCGTAGATCATTTGCTGGGTCAGCTATAGGAGGTATACGTGAAACACAAGAGATGTTAGACTTCTGCTCTGAACATAATATCAAGCCTCAAATTGAAATGATTTCAGCTGATCAAATAGATGAAGCTTATGAAAGAGTTTTAGCATCTGATGTTAAATATCGCTTTGTCATCGATACAAGCACAATGTAATTAACTTGCAATTAATGAATAACCAACGTGCTTTAAAATAATTTAAAAAATATATTATAGTAGCCACTTGTTTTAGGCAGTGTTTTGAAATAAGTGGCTATTTCTATACATATAAGTTATAAATTGCATGAAAATTATAATTGTATAATATGCCTAGACGCTTATATAATTATAAATATTAAGTAATTTTTATATAAAAAATTTGTATAAGTTAAAATTTACTATTATACTAGCTTATAAGCGTTTAAGTAAACGCTAACATAATGTTACAATAGTTAGGAGTGATTTTCATGCCAGATACAGATACTGCATCAGACTTATTGGAAAAATTCTTAGACTTACTTATACTAGCTTTTAAATAATAAACAAATTATATTATTAGCAACAGCCCCCTTGCTATTTCAAATAGTAAGGGGGCATTTTTGAATATTAGTGGCTAAAGCACTAAATATAGTACTATAGACTAGTCATTTTTGTTTATCAATTTCGCAGTGGGTAATTAGATTATCCTTTTTTACTTTTTCTCAGATTTAATACATTTACCACATCTTTTATATATGTGCCTTTTAATTTATAACTCCATTTATAAATGATAAAACTAGCTAGTATACAAATTATTGGGAGTATAACCATAATGAAACGTAATCCATTTTTTGTGAATTCATTTTGTTGAACACCCGGTTGATAACCTAAAAGCGTTAAACTCCATCCAGTAATTAAACCGGAAATGGCCATAGCTGTTTTCATTAAGAACGTCTGAGTAGAAGTGATAACGCTTTCGTTTCTTTGTCCAAATTTCATTTCACTATAATCAATGACGTCTGCTATTGAAACGGTTATTATTCCCATAATGAATCCAGTACCAATTTTGATAAAGGTAGTACCTAATACAACAGGTAATATGGCTTGTGGTGAAATGTAACTTGCAGCTAGCAAAATCAATAGTCCGAATATTACACTGCAGGTTGCAATAGGAAATATACGTTCCCTTGTAATCCATTTTGCAATTCTTGGGAACATAATTAAAGCAAGAATTTCTACAAATCCCATACCGTTATAGAGTGCAAATAAAAACTTGGATTCAGCTACATAGCTAAAATAATAAATGAGAACATTTCCAATGATTTGTGTACATAAGAAAAAGGTGATTAAGATACCAATATAATTCAAGAGTTCTTTGTTAGTAAATAATATTCTCCATATGTCTTTGAAACGTAATGTAATACCTGTGTCTATATTTGTAGGGGCCTCTTTTACATTGTGAACAGTAATTCCCATTGTTGTGATAAAGAAGATAATTATAATGATTGTGAGTATTAAAAAGCCAATGGACTGATCACCATTTCCAAATAAATTGTCCAAGAATAGTACAATGCTTAAACCGATAGCACCGAGAATTAAATTAGCTAGGCTCGCAAAAATTCTTGGAATCACTGATACCTCTTCACGCTCGGTTGGGTTATTAGTTAAATTTGGCAACCATGACCAATAAGGAACATCCATCATAGTGTAAGTCATGCCCCAAAGAATATACATAATTGTGACAAATACATATAGACTGGTCCCAGACAAATCAAAATTTGTGAATAATATAAGAGTTACAAAAGAATTGATAATAGTACCAATTACTAACCATGGTCTGAATTTTCCCCACTTTGTTTTTGTTTTATCTACAATCATACCCATAATAGGATCGTTGATAGCATCCCAAATTCGAGCTACAAAATATAATGTACCTACAAAACCAGCTGTAATGCCTAAGATGTCTGTTAAATAATACATAAGGTATATGCCAATTAGATTAACAACTAAATCTTTACCAAAAGCACCAATGCCAAACGAATACTTTTCTTTACGTGTTATTTGTCGCTCCAAATAAATCACCTCATAGAAAACTTAAGTCGTTATATGAACAAAATACTCAAGTTTTTAGATATATAACTTTTAATTTTAGTAGTAAAATATTTTAAAAAACCAGACACTGCTCATCTAATTGAATAATCACAGGTCTGGTGTGAGTTTATTTATATGGTGGAAGCCAATCACCGTGGGCTTCAATTAAATCATCACAAAGTGAGATAATATCGTTGATAGATAGTTCAGCAGCTGTATGTGGATCTAACATAGCAGCTTGATAAATTTTTGATTTATCGTTAGTTAATGCAGCCTCTATTGTTAATAATTGAGTGTTTATATTTGTTCTGTTCAAGGCTGCTAGCTGTTCTGGTAAATCCCCTATATAAGTAGGCGCTACACCACTTGCATCAACTAAACATGGAACTTCAACAACTGCATTTTCAGGGAGGTTGCTTATTAAGCCACCTGTGTTTAATACATTGCCGCCAATTTTAAATGGTATATTTGTTTCCATTGCTTCAATAATATAAGAACCATATTCGTTGGAACGTTGATGAGTCAGGTTTTGATCATTGACTATATCATCACGCATTTGTGACCATTCTTCTATTTGTTTTATGCAACGACGAGGGTATTCATCTAATGGAATATTATAATCATCGATTAATTCTGGGTATAGATTTTTAATGAAGTAAGGATGGTATTCTGCGTTATGTTCAGATGACTCTGTAACATAAAAATCAAATTTATCTAAAATTTCAAAACGAACCATATCGTCATGTTTTGATTTTTGTTTTGCTTTGGCACGCTTTTTGATTTCCGGATATAAGTCTTTGCCATTTTGTTTGATTTCAAGCAACCAAGCCATATGATTAATTCCAGCAATCTTAGATTGTATGTTCTCTTGTGGCAAATCTAATGAATCTAATAAGTCATTCGTACATACTTGTACACTATGGCAAAGGCCAACCGTTTTAATACCTTCTTTTAGCATTATATTAGTTAAAACTGCCATTGGATTTGTATAATTTAAAAACCAAGCATTTGGACATACTTCTTTTATATCTTCGGCAAAAGCTTGCATTACTGGTATTGTTCTTAAATTACGGAAAATACCACCAACACCTAATGTATCAGCAATAGTTTGTCTTAAGCCATATTTTTTGGGTATTTCAAAATCAGTAATCGTAGCAGGATCATATCCGCCTACTTGTATTGCATTGATGATATATTTTGCTCCTGATAATGCCTCTTTACGATTATGGTATGCGCTCACAGTAACGTTTGAATTTAAATTTTTCTTTAAATTATTTAACATCATTTCTGAATCGTGCAATCGTTGTTCATCTATGTCATATAAAGCAAATTCAAAACCTTGTAATGCTTCTACTGTCATACAATCGCCTAGTACATTTTTGGCGAAAACAGTACTTCCTGCGCCTAGAAATGTAATTTTGTCCATTAATCATGCCCCCTAGTTTTATTTGAAAACTTAATGATCATTAATACCGTTTATTTTTGAAAATTTAAAGCGAAAATTTTCTAGTATCACTATAGCTTATGTATAGATTAGACATTATTTTTAGGACAAACAAGCGTAAATAATATTGAAAAGAGTAATATATTGCTGTTTATAAATTTATAAACAACTTATCAACTGGCATGATTGTAGTGTTTTTTCGATAGTTATTGGGAGTTACACCAATGATTTTCTTGAAAACTTTACTAAAATAATTGCTAGAAGCGTAACCTACTTCATACGCGATAGATTCAATATTTTGAGAACTTTTAGTTAATAAAATTAATGAATTTTTAATTCTAGTTTTTGTCAAAAAATTAATAGGCGTATCATTCACAGCTTTATGAAATTGGCGACTAAAATGATATTTTGATAAGCCCGAAACTGCTACTATATCGTCCAATGTAATATCTTGTTGATAATGATTTTCTATAAATTTAATTGCTTTTATGGTAGGGGGAGGATAATTATTAGATTTCTGCAAACCATATTCGAGATACTCTAAGCATTTCATCATAAATGTATAGGCACAGGATGAAGATTCGTATCCATGTTTAATGCCCACAGCGTCTATTTTTCGCAATGTTTTTATAATATATTTTATAGGTTCAGAATTTATAGGGAGTTTGAGGATATTTCCATGTGTAGATACAATTCTATTAAATAATCTACTAGCTTCTTCGCCATAAATTGTAAAATAAACAAATTCCCATTCACTCGAATGGTTAGGAAGATAGTAACAATGATTACTTGGTACACGAACAAAAAAAGCATCGCCTTTAGAAAGTTGATAATTTTTTTCGCCTATAGAAATTGCACCGTAGCCACGAGTCGTATATTGAAAAATGTATACATCTTGTTCTCCTCTGTGCAAACCATGCCATCGATAATTTGAACTTTGTACGAGTTCAAAACCTATTGCACTTAAACCAGCAACATTATTCTGGTAATCTCCTTTGAATCTAAAACCATAAGCACTGTAATCAATTTTTCTCGTCAACTTCTATCCCTCCATACTTTCTAATTATTTTAGCATTGTTTAAGTAAAAACATTAAATATATATTTATAAAATTCCTGTTGAATTAATGCTTCTTTTGTTATTTATAATTGCTGTTTCTTGACAATGACGAACAATAAGTATATGTTTGTAATGTTAAATAAAAATAAATATAGTCGTTGATGTGCGTTTGAACTAGGTGATTTAGGCTTTAGCAAGATGTTAATAGAAATATTGGCAGATTGAAAAAGTAAACGAATTTAAGTAGAAAACGAAAATCATACGACATATGTAGACTAACTTAATTTAATTTATAAATTTAAAAGCAACATGCATATATAGGTAGCAAAACAAAACACTGCATAAAGTATTAGCGTGCGTTGTGATGAAGCCGACAATTGTAATAAATCGACGGAGATTTATTATATATTGTCGGCTTTTTTATTCAGTCTTACAATTATATTTTAGAAAAGCTAACTTTATGATCACAGTCTTCATACCTAATAAAGGAGGATTCGATATGCTTACATCGCCTAATTTATCATTACTATTCATACTATTATTTGTCGCGATATTCATCTCAATAATAAGCAGCATTATATTTTTGAATAAGCGCATATCACTAGCGTACGTTCGTATACATATTTGTTTAGTAGCATTGCCGCCATTGATAGCGTTTGTTGGCTTAGTTTTAGCACCAAAGAACACCAATCTTGGCTTATGGTATTCAGATGTTTTATCTTGGTTGATGGCGTTTTTCGTATTGATTATCGGGTTAATCATCCAACGTTATTGTGTACGCTATTTGGCTGGAGATAGAAGCTTTAGAAAATACTTTATGCTATTTACTTTAACGACAAGCTTTGCAGCTACAGCATGGTTAACAGGTGATGTCCGTATTATGGTAGTCAGCTGGGGCTTCACGTTAATAGGCCTAACATTACTCATTAGTTTGACGAGCGCTTGGAGAGTGACAAGAGCAGCAGCAATGGTTACGGGAAAATTATTTTTCTTAAGTTGGTTGGCATTATTGTTAGCTGTTATATGGTTAGGATTTGTAACAGGAGAATGGCATTATACAGGTATATTCACCGAAGCTAATCTTAATCAAATTAATGCATGGGCACGTTTTGGTATTAATATTTTAATAATATTAGCAGTTATGATTCCAGCGGCACAATGGCCATTCCAAAGATGGTTAATAGAGTCTGTTGCTGCACCAACACCTGTTTCTGCAATTATGCACGCTGGCATTGTGAACGCTGGAGGTATTATGCTTACGCGTTTTTCTCCACTGTTTAATGGTGACATCGCAACAATTGTTTTATTATGCTTTGCGAGTATCTCTGTACTTATAGGTGCAGGTATTAGTTTAGTACATGTAGACTATAAACGGTTATTAGTGGGTTCAACAATAGGGCAAATGGGCTTTATGTTAATTCAATGTGCGTTAGGCGCATACATACCTGCAATTATTCATCTAATATTACATGGTTTATTTAAAGCGACACTCTTTTTACGCTCTGGTTCAGCTGTACGACATTTTAATGTACCGAGTCGTGCAAATGAAAGAATGTCTTACCTATGGATATTAGCAGGACGTGGTTTAGCAATTATGATGGGTCTTGGCTTTTGGTTATCTGCTCCAGAACAAGGATATCGTTTAGTTAGCGGTCTTATTTTAGCATGGTCATTATCCGTATCTTGGACGCAACTAGTTGCCTTTGGTGAAGGGAAATTTGGTCGTGTCATGGGCTTATTAGTACTTAGTATAGTTGGCATCGTCTATTATATCGTTCACCATTTCTTTAGTGATGCTTTGCATACCATCGCATTTCATAGTGCACAGCCACCTATATTCGCAACCGTAATTGTTGCGTTAATTTTATTATTTGGTAGTTTGATGAGTACGTGGGTAGCGCGTCATCGTTCATCGGCAGCATTTTCAATTATTTATATGTGGATTGTATATTTAGGTGATGCAAAAATTGAAACAGTAGAACGTCATCCTAATTACTTGAAAAAATATTTATCCAAAGGAGGGCACTAAAATGGGAGAATCAAACAAACATTCTGTTGAGCAATCGAGTTATATTAATGATATTCGCATGACAGTTGAAAATGCGAGCAAAGTCATTGTTCCTTTATCACCCATTTCAGTATTTGCTGCTAGAAGTCCCTGGTCTGGATTAGAAGATAAAACATTTGATGAAGTAGCAAGTTGGTTAAAACAAGTGCGTAAAGTTGATATTTATCCAGCGAGAACAACTATTATAGAAGCAAGACAACAAGGTGAAATAAGCGATAAGCATATAGAACGTCGTTTTCAACAATGGATAAAAGAGACAGAGTTATCTATTCCGAAAGCGCACGCTATTCAATATGGTCACCAAGCATTAAAACTACAACCATTAGAGTCATACTCAGAGAAACAAGAAGACATAGATGAACTCGTGGAAGATTTGACGGAAAGTCTAAAGGAAAGCAATATTGAATCCAGACAATTTTCATCAGTGCCACTAATTAGTACATACGTCTTTGATGATAAAAATGAAAAATTAATCGATACTTTAGATTATCATGTAATCAAATGGTGCAAGTTATTTATTGATGACGCACAATCCGGATGGACGATGCCAAATAGAGATAAAGGACTTTTTAATGCTTGGCAGAGATTAGTACCATATGATCTAGCGTTAACTAAACAACAACGTACACGTCTACAATCATTGCCAAACGATGCTGAATCATTACTTAAAACATCATTAAATAAGCTAGGTATTAAGGATCTAGAAGTTCAAACATATTTAGAGAATCATTTATTATCATTGCCAGGTTGGGCGGGTATGATGATGTGGCAAGATGACCATCATAAGAAAGTTCATGATTTATTATTTACTTATCTTGCTATACGTGTTGCGATGGAATGGGCAATCGTAGAGCCTCATTTACCTGTAACGCCTCCAGATGCTAAAGATGAAAATGTTTTGGAAACAAGCATTGTGTCATGGTTGCAGTGGGGTGGATTTACGATAGAAACTTGGCGTGCGTTAAGTATAGAAGAAAAAGAACAATATGTGCAGTTTGCGAAAGCGTTTAATGAACAATTGTGTCGGAAATTGTGGTTGGAAGCATGGGAAGAAACCTATAATGAACAATTAAAAGATATGATTGTACCAGAGCAATCTCATCAAATAACAGCAAAAAAAGTAGAAGTTCAAATGGCATTCTGTATTGATGTAAGGTCGGAGCCTTTTAGAAGACAGGTTGAAGCAGCTGGTCCGTTTGAAACTCTTGGTATTGCAGGCTTTTTTGGTTTGCCAATAGAGAAATCTGAGTTAGGTAGTAAATACAGTCATCCGTCATTACCAGTTATGAATCGACCACAGCATAAAATCCAAGAATACACACATGAACGTGAGCCTAACGCATTTCAACAACGTAAGCATGCACTAGAATCCGTTACGTATACATTTAAAAAAATGAAACAGAACGTTTTGCCTAGTTTACTTTTACCGGAATTGAGTGGCCCTTGGTTATCGCTACAAATGTTAACGAGAAGTTTTGTGCCGAGACGTACGGGAGCGATGATTCGTAAGTTTTATAGCAATTGGTTACAAAAACCTCAAGATACTGCTTTAACATTGGATCGTGATCAACATCATAACCACCAACATATACATTTTGAAGATGGGTTACCAATTGGTTTCACCAAAACAGAAAAAGTAAATTATACATTACAAGCACTAAAATTAATGGATTTAACTAAAGACTTTGCGCCGTTAGTTGTGATGTGTGGTCATGGTAGCCAAAGTGCTAATAATCCTTATGCAGCTTCATTAGATTGTGGCGCTTGTGGTGGGGCAGCCAGCGGTTTTAATGCTAAAGTTTTGGCTCATTTGTGTAATATGACAGAGGTTAGAGAAAGTTTGTTACAGGAAGGTATAGAAATCCCAGAAAAAACTATTTTCGCAGCTGCAGAACATCAAACTTCTGTAGATGAATTGAAGTGGATATATTTACCAGAATTATCTCAAGAAGCACAAATAGCTTATGATAAAATCGAAGCGGCAATGCCTCAAATAAGCTATGCCGCAAATGAAAAAAGATTGGCGCAATTACCGAATAATAATATAGTTAAACCAAACCCAGTCAATGAAGTTCATCGTATAACAAATGATTGGAGCGAGATAAGACCAGAATGGGGATTAGCGAAAAATGCAGCATTTATTATAGGTCAACGTGAATTAACTAAAAATAGTGATTTAGCAGGTAGAGCATTCTTGCATAATTATGATTGGCAAAATGATAAAGAGGGTAGCATATTAGCAAATATTATTGCCGGTCCAGCACTTGTTGCGCAATGGATTAATCTGCAATACTATGCGTCGACAGTAGCACCTCATTTTTATGGTAGTGGTAGTAAAGCAACACAAACAGTAACGGCGGGTATCGGTGTTATGCAAGGAAATGCCAGTGATTTATTAACGGGATTGCCATGGCAATCTGTTATGGCGTCTGATAACAAGATGTACCATTCCCCGATAAGATTATTGATTGTTATCCAAGCACCACAGTCATTTATCAAAAACTTATTGGATAATGATTCTGATTTTAATCAAAAAATAGTTAATGGCTGGGTTAGATTAGCCAGTGTTGATGAACAAGGTTTATGGCATGATTGGACAACTAACCTTTAAAATGGTTGTGGGATATCCAATGTCTCCACTTTATGTCATTGAATAAAGCAATTGGATATATTGTTGAGATAGCTTATATTTCCTAAGGAATACAGCGTAGCTATAGAGAAAATTGCTGAAAAATGGTACTGTTATCTTTGTTAAAATAAATTTCTAATTTTGGTTCTACAGGAGATGTATATTTAATGAAAAAAACCAAAGGTACCTATGAATCTGAAATCAGTAAAGCAATTACACAATGGGAAAAAGATTTCCTTGGTCGTGGTTCTCTTTCAGTTAAAACAGACATATTGCGTGATATGATTATAGTCAGTTTACAAGGTGTACTGACACAAGCAGAGTATAAAGTTTGTGGCACGAATGAAGGATTGTTAACGATTAAAAGAACACGTTCTAAACTTGTAGAATCAGGTATAGAAGAACTTAATGAAATTGTGTTAACAATTTCAGGGGAAAAAGTTAAAAGCTTTCATACAGATTTAAGCTCTATAACTGGAGAACGTATAATGATTTTTAAATTATATAATGATTTAGAAAAAAAGTTTGCTGAGTAGCAATACTGATTTTTTTCGAACTAATACACTTAATTTATTGATAAATTAAGTGTATTACTATATGTAACGTTGAAAATTTATTAGAAGTAAATTAAGCGCATATTTAAGGGGTCGAGACTTAATATAATATTGTATGTGGCAATAGCACCAAAAAATGCACATACTGTTGTAAGGGACAGTATGTGCACATTACTAGTTATGAATCAGGAATCCGGAAGAGTAAAGTTTGCGTTAAAAACTATCATATAAATAATTGGGTGTTAAAGTATCATAATCTTTAATTAAGGTTCTTAGTTAAAGATTCATTGTTCTAAAAGCTCTAATAGTGTAGAACATAAACTAAGTATCACGGGATTAATATTTTAACTTTAACCACTAGCTTGAAAATAATATGTAACTTAACTATTTAATACCCAACAACGACGAAAAAAGTATTATTTAAATAAAGTAACATGAATTCGTTTAAAAGCTTGTGTAAAAGTGGTTAGTCATATTAATATACAAAGTTTACTAAAAGTGAGTTCACCTCCTACACGTAAATATTATAATAATTGAATAAATTTTTGGCGAAAATTCCCTAACTGCACAAAAACAATGCGTAAATGTTATTATATAAAAATTATTTAAAAATTAATTATATGTAATTTTATACTCTCGTCTATTAAGCGATTCACATAAAAATATGATTAATTAAAATCGATTATTTTTATACATCACGTAATTTGAATTTCTGCTATTCTATAAAAATACACTTGAATTATTAAGAAAGTTTATAGTAATATTGCTAATTGGGTGTTAAAGGATCATAATTTTTAATTATGGTTCTTTTTCTTTTGCCATTTTTTAACAACAAACGTTAAAAATAACGTGATAATTATGCTTAAATACTTTGCTAATGTTTATATTTTTAATAAACTAGATGAGGTTAACTTTTACTGCAATTAAGTAGTAGCATAAATCGTGGATAAGGTTTTAATTTAGAGCGAAAGTTGGATTTGTTTTACCTTTAAAAAGGTTATAATAAAATGAAGTAAAGTTGCGTTAAGGAGGAAATATAGTTGGATCAAGTGAAAAATATTCTCTATTCTATAATAGAGCCATTATTGCAGCCAGAAACATATCAATCATTACTCTCTAATTTAATAATGATAATAGTTTACGTAGTGGCAGCATGGATTATCTTACATTTTGTGAATAAAGGTATCGCGCAGTTCTTTAAAATTCAAAATAAAGGCAAGAATGGTAATAAAAAACGTTCAAAAACTTTAATATCATTAGTGCAAAACGTAGTCTCATATGTGGTATGGTTTATAGTGTTGACTACGATTTTAAGTAAGTTTGGTATCAGCGTAGGAGGCATTATAGCAAGTGCCGGTGTCGTTGGACTAGCCGTTGGTTTTGGTGCACAAACAGTAGTTAAAGATATTATTACTGGGTTCTTTATTATTTTTGAAAACCAATTTGATGTAGGAGACTATGTTAAAATTAGTAATAGTGGAGCTCCAGTAGCAGAAGGTACTGTTAAATCAATAGGGTTAAGATCCATGCGTATTAATACTATTTCTGGTGAGCTGACTACATTACCTAATGGTAGTGTTGGTGAAATTACGAATTACTCCGTGATAAATGGCGAAGCAATAGTAGAAATTCCAGTTTCTATAACAGAAGATATTGATAAGGTGGAAGATGAATTAAATGATTCTTTTGAGGCAATTCGCTCGAAATACTATTTATTTATATCTACGCCAGAGGTTGTTGGTATAAATTCCATCACAAATAATGAAATCGTATTGCGTATTTCTGCAGAGACGATACCTGGAGAAGGCTTTACAGGTGCACGCATTTTAAGAAAAGAAATATTGAAATTATTCAAACTTAAAGAAATTAAAATGCCGCAGCCAATGATGGTACAATACGAAGCAAATCAACAAAATAATGCATAAGACGGTCGGAGGTGTTACAGAATGACATCCAATTACGGTTTGAATGATATTGTAGAAATGAAAAAACAGCATGCATGTGGTACGAATCGTTTTAAAATCATTCGTGTAGGTGCAGACATCCGAATAAAATGTGAAAACTGTCAGCGCAGTATTATGATTCCTAGACAAACATTTAATAAAAAACTAAAAAAAATTGTGGTATCACAACAAGATACTACCGATAAGGAGAATGAATAATGGCTTTAACAGCAGGTATTGTCGGCTTACCAAACGTAGGAAAGTCCACACTTTTTAATGCAATTACAAAAGCAGGTGCACTTGCAGCAAACTACCCATTCGCAACAATTGACCCTAACGTAGGCATAGTGGAAGTGCCAGATAGTAGATTAGACGTGTTAACAGAAATGGTAGAACCGAAAAAAACAATTCCAACTACATTCGAATTTACCGATATTGCAGGTATTGTTAAAGGTGCTTCTAAAGGGGAAGGTTTAGGTAATAAATTCTTATCTCATATCCGTGAAGTAGATGCGATTTGCCAAGTTGTTCGTGCTTTTGATGATGACAATGTTACACATGTTTCTGGTCGTGTAGATCCGATTGATGACATTGAAGTTATTAATATGGAGCTCGTATTAGCAGATTTAGAATCTGTAGACAAGCGTTTACCAAAATTAGAAAAAATGGCACGTCAAAAAGATAAAGATGCAGTTAATGAAACGCGTATTTTATCAAGAATTAAAGAAGCTTTAGAAGAAGGCAACCCTGTAAGAAGCTTAGAATTTACAGAAGAAGATCAAAAATATGTGAATCAGGCTCAGTTATTAACATCTAAAGAAATGTTATATATCGCTAACGTGGGCGAAGACGAAATTGGCGATGAAGATAATGAAAAAGTAAAAACTATCCGTGAATATGCAGCGAAAGAGGATTCTGAAGTTATCGTAATCAGTGCTAAGATTGAAGAGGAAATAGCTGTACTTGAAGATGAAGATAGAGAAATGTTCTTAGAAGATTTAGGTATTGAAGAACCAGGTCTTGATCGTTTAATTCGTACAACTTATGATTTGCTTGGTCTTGCTACTTACTTTACAGCAGGTGTACAAGAAGTACGTGCATGGACATTCATTAAAGGTATGACTGCGCCACAATGTGCGGGTATTATTCATACGGATTTTGAACGTGGTTTTATTCGTGCAGAGGTTACTAGTTATGACGACTACGTTGAATTTAACGGTGAAAATGGTGCCAAAGATGCTGGTAAACAGCGTTTAGAAGGTAAAGAATACATTATGAAAGATGGCGACGTTGTACACTTTAGATTTAACGTGTAAAACAATTAGCCTCCAAATGATATATTGGCATACTGGGATATAAATATCTCAATATTATAAAACAGGCTGGGACAACTTAAATTGTTCCAGCCTGTTTTATAATATTGGTAATAGTTTAAGATCTACTCCCTTTACTATGTTTATAAAGGTTAAGAGATGAACCAATCGGTACTAACATTTGGTCCTGTATAATTCGCATCTACTTCTTGATTTAACTCAGGGGAAGCGTAGCTATCAGTATACTGCCATAAAACATGGTCGCGAGTAGGCTGACCTGGATTGTAGTTAGCCATCCAGTAGCCATCATAATTTTCTACAGATTGTTCAGCATGTTCTAACATGAAATTTTCGTATGAATAAAATAGTACTTTTTTATTTCCAGCTAAACCTTTCATTTCGTCATACCAAGCATCCGTGCTCTCTTCGGTAGTGCCAGAAGTAACTGAATTTTGTTCAAAATCATTTATATAAAAACTTGCTTTTGGGGCTCGGTTATATAAAGTTTGTGCCTCATAACGTGCGTCATCAGGATTTTCATACATACTATATGAATATACACCGAAGTCTAAGTCGTGTTTGTCTAATAAATCAGAATTGTGTTCTAAGGACTCGTCTATTTTTTCTGAACCGTATTGGGCTCTAATGATGATGAAGTCGTAGTTTGCTTTTAAGTCTTTTACTTCTTGATCAGTCAAATCGCCTTGCCATTCAGAAATATCTAAAATACGTTCACCATTTTGTGTAGTTCCAGCTTCTGATTGAATATCATTAGACCGGGTTGCTGTCTCTTGATTTGTACCTTTTTCTGGATGTTTATTCAAATATTGCTGGTATCCATATCCCATTGTCCCTTTTTGGCTTGAGGTATTATCAGCTGCATAAGCAGAGTTAATCGTTGCTGTTGATGCAAATAATACACACATTGTAACGAATCCTTTCTTAATTGCAGAAACCATAACATACTCCTTTGTTTATGTATTTGAAATTATCACTAAAATAAAGTGGTTAAAAATATAAAAAACGAACATAGTGGTTATGCTAGTAGAATTAAAGTGGATTTTCAACCTTACCTTAAATGACATTTATTTTTTATTAAAATAATGAATTGTAATTTATAAATTTAAATGTATGAAATGGTGTCAATTTATACATTATTAAAGTAAGTGAATGTCTATATATGAGAAATAGCTATTGTAAAATCAATATTTTCTAATGTTTCATATGAAATTAAGCAATTGCTAAAGATGGATAACCATTGTAAAAAGTAAAGGCTTGTGCTATAATTCTTGATTGTGAGTAATGAAAATTATTCCTTGCTTGTCACATAATGATGATGAGCCGCATAGACCACAAGGAGGTGCAATTATAAAATGAGAACATATGAAGTTATGTACATCGTTCGTCCAAACATTGAAGAAGATGCTAAAAAAGCTGTCGTTGAACGTTTCAACGGAATTTTAGCTTCTCAAGGATCAGAAGTTTTAGAAGTTAAGGATTGGGGCAAACGCCGTTTAGCTTACGAAATCAATGATTTCAGTGAAGGTTACTACAATATCGTACGTATCCAAACTTCTGATAACGAAGCTACTGACGAATTCCAACGTTTAGCTAAAATTTCAGACGATGTAATCCGTTATATCGTAATTCGTGAAGACGAAGATAAGACAAGAAAATAATAGATGGGGGTCGTTTAAATGATAAATAGAGTTGTTTTAGTCGGTCGTTTAACGAAAGATCCAGAATATAGAACAACACCCTCAGGCGTGAGTGTTGCGACTTTTACTCTAGCAGTAAACCGTACGTTTACAAATGCGCAAGGGGAACGCGAAGCAGATTTCATTAATTGTGTCGTTTTTAGAAAACAAGCAGATAATGTAAATAACTACTTATTCAAAGGTAGTTTAGCTGGCGTTGACGGTCGCATTCAATCACGTAGCTATGAAAACCAAGAAGGACGTCGTATTTTTGTAACTGAAGTAGTTTGTGATAGTGTTCAATTCCTTGAACCTAAAAATCAAAACCAACGTCATGGCCAAGAAGGGAATAATAATTTCCAAAACTTTGGTGGACAACAATCAGGACAAAATACATCGTCATATCAAAATAACAATAATAATAACAACAATACATCAAATAATAATCAATCAGATAATCCATTTGCAAATGCAAACGGACCTATTGATATTAGTGATGACGATTTACCGTTCTAATCTACAAACATTGTGTGAATGTTGTGTAGACTGTTTAGAAGTATATTAAAATGTGTGAAATTATATTATATGTGTGTGTAAATGTGTGAAGTATAATATGATAACGAATACGCCTTCAAGTGTTGAAGGTGTATTTTTTGTTTTTATAAATATATTTATTGAACTGAGGATAAGTTGTAAGCACATGATAGAAATCGAGTTTAATAAAAAGTTACGCTTAAAATTAACTGAAAAATCAGAATTTTACAATAGAATTAAGCACAATTAAAGAGTGTATTATTACTTTATGATTAAATAAAGTTTAATGTAAGATTATAATTAATTAAAGTAATTATTTGTTTCTAAATTAAAATGAATAACTGTAGATTTATAAATGTTTAAACAAATGATAAATGGGAATTTATTTAACTGTATTGTAAAGAAAAAATATAATATCATTGAAGAATGCTTTAAATAATATTATTATAAGTTATGTACTATATATTTATAGGGGGGCAGCTTTAATTGGCAAATAAAAAATTGTTATCATACGCACAAAAGGAAATTTTACAAATAGAACAATTTTATGAGAACACTAGCATTAATAATATTGCTGGTATTGTTCATATGAACAATGGTTTAGGATATGACGAAGTAAATGAAGCCTTCAATAAAATCATAGAGCAACATGATACATTAAGAATAAGAGTTACTAGAGAAGAAGGAGAATACAAACAGTATCTAGTGGACTATGAACATCAAGATTTTGAGTTTGTAGATTTTTATCAAGATGAAGTTGGCTATGATAAGTGGGTTCGAGAAAGTGCTACTATGAATATCTTTAATTTAGATGAACCACTTTATAGAGTGATTATAGCGAAAGCGCCTCAGGGACATTATGTAATATTCTTGTTACAACACCATTTAATCAGTGATGCATGGGGTGTAACAATCGTTGTAGATAACTTATCTAAAAAATTAGTGGGTAAAGAAGATAAAGAGACAGAAAGTGCTGCCTATTTTGAAGCAATTTCTACAGAAATGGATTATGAAACAACTAAACGTTTCACAAAAGATAAAGATTTTTGGTTGGAAAAATTAGAAAATTTCGAAGACAACATTCTCTTTGAGAAGACAACATTGGACAGTGCAGTCGGTAAGAGAATAAGTATTAACTTGCTAGATCAAGATGCTGAAAATGTTAAACGTTTCTGTGAAGAAAATGATGTGAGTATTAGTAACCTTTTTTCAGCAATTATGCATGTAATTAAACATAAAAAAACATTGTCTAAAATTAATTCTGTTGGATTGCTGATACATAATAGGAATAATCGAAAAGAAAAAACTTCCACAGGAGTATTTTCAAGAGTATTACCCATAATCGTTGAAATGGACAAAGAAGCAACTGTTAAATCTTACTTAAACAAGATTAAGCTGGAAAGTCTTAATGTATTAAAACATAGAAAATACCCATACGAGTATATTGTTGAAAATAGTGGCAATAAAAAAGGTTTAGTAGATTGCTTTGTGTCCTTCCAAAATGCACAATACGATGCTGAATTTATGAATGATGGTTTCCTAGATGAATGGTTAGATAATGGGACAAACAATGCGCCATTAAGTGTTAACATCAGTAATAGAAGTAGTAAAAATGGCTTAGATATAGATTATGATTATCAAATTGATGTATTGGATGAAGCAGGTGTTTATCAATTACATGAGACGATTTTACATGTCTTGAACAGCATGATTGAAGCACCGGAACGCAAAATTAAAGACATTGAAATTGTTTCTGGTGAAGAAAGAGAAACGATTTTAAATGACTTTAACAATACAGATTTAGCATTGAATAACAGTCAATCATTTATCGAACGATTTGAAGAACAAGTATCTAAATTTCCGAACAAAACAGCAATCAAATATGAAGGGGAAAGTCTAACTTATAAAGCGTTCAATGCCAAGGTCAATCAAATGGCATATCGTTTGCGTTCTGAAGGTGTCGAAGCAGAATCACTTGTTGCTGTAATGGCTAACAGAAGCTTGGAAATGTTAGTGGCTATCTATGGAATTATCAAAGCAGGTGGTGCTTATGTTCCAATAGACCCTAATTATCCAGCAGATCGTATTAACTACATTTTAGAAGATAGCCAAGCAACAGTACTCTTGACAGATAATGCGCTACAAGAAACAATCTCATATGATCACAAAGTAATTGATATCTCTGATAATGAGACATTAGCATCACTTCCTACTGACAATTTAGAACATATTACAGATGTGAACAATTTAATGTATGTTATCTATACATCAGGTACAACAGGTAAGCCTAAAGGAGTTCTTGTTTCAGGAGAAAGTTTAATGAACCGTTTGAATTGGCTTATAGATAAGTATGGAATTGGTAATGAAGATATAGTCTTCTTCAAAACACCATTTACGTTTGACGTATCTGTATGGGAAGTATTTGGCTTCGGAATGATTGGTGCCCAAGCAGTACTATTACCTTCAGGTGAAGAAGGTAATCCTGAAAAAATCACCTCAGTTATACAAAATGACACGCCTACAATGGTCCACTTTGTGCCATCTATGTTTAACGTGTTTATTAACTTTATTAAAGCGACAAACCAAACACAAATGATTTCGAGTCTAAGATATGTCTTAGCGAGTGGAGAAGCGTTAAAACCGAGTATCGTAAATCAATTTAACGAGCTTATTGGTAGTAAAAATAACACACAATTAATTAATTTATATGGCCCAACAGAAGCAACAATTGATGTTACGAGTTTTGACTTTGACCATAATGTTAAATACGATGTAGTGCCAATTGGTAAGCCGATTGCGAATACACAAGCTTATATTTTAAATGAAGATAATAATGTAATGGGCATTGGCGTACCCGGTGAATTGTGTATCGGGGGCATCAACGTTACAAGAGGTTACTTGAACCGTCCTGAATTAACACAAGAAAAATTTGTTGATAATCCATTTGGAGAGGGCAAAATATACCGTACAGGTGATTTGGCTCAATGGAATAGTGACGGCAATATTTCTTATCTAGGCCGTATAGATGAGCAAGTTAAAATTCGTGGTTACCGCATTGAATTAGGTGAAATTGAGAGCATCTTGCGTAAGAACGATGCCATTTTAAATGTTGCAGTTGTTGCTAAGCCGATTATAGATGATGAGTTATCGATTTGTACTTATATTGTTTCAGAGCAAACGATAGATTTCGAAGCATTAAAAGCTGAATTGAGCCAACAATTACCTGAATATATGGTGCCAACTTATATGATGCAAGTTGATGAGTTACCAGTATCTTCAAGTGGTAAGTTAAATAAAAAAGCCTTACCAGAAATAAAAGTAGGAAACTTAGAATATGTTGCGCCTAGAAATGATATGGAAACAATGGTTGTTGATATATTTAGCGCTACATTAAATGTAGAACGCGTAAGTATCTTTGATAACTTCTTTGAAATTGGTGGACATTCACTTAAAGCAATTAGTGTAATAAATGAAATTGAAAGTAAAACTAATAAGCGTTTACCTCTGAAAAAAATATTTGATAATCCAACAGCTGCTTTGCTTTCAAAAGTGATTGATAATGAAGTGAGCGATGCGATTGAACGCCGTATTCCTTTAGCAGAAACTAAACCGTATTATCTAACTTCTTCACCACAAAAACGTTTATATGTTTTAAATGAAATGGTAGAGGGACAAACCGCTTACAATATGGCGAGTATGTTAGAGATCCGAGGCGAGGTTGATGTAGAACGTGTGAGAAATACATTCCAAGCATTAGTGAATCGTCATGAAGCATTGAGAACACACTTTGATACTATCGACGGTGAACCAGTTCAAATCATTGATAATGAAGGTAGCATTCAGATTGATTATGAAGAAACGCAAACGGAAGATTATGATACGTTGTTGAGTGATTTTGTTAAACCGTTTGATTTAACAACTGCACCTTTATTAAGAGTTAAAGTTGTTAAATGTGCAGAAAAACAATACATTTTATTATTTGATATGCATCATATTATTTCTGATGGTTTCTCTATTAATCTCATTATCAAAGAGTTCACAGCACTGTATAAAGGCCGTACATTAGATGAATTAACAGTACAATACAAAGATTATAGTGAGTGGATGCGTTCACGTGATTTAGATGAACAACGTCAATTCTGGGTATCTCAATTTGAAGAGGAAGCACCAGTACTAGACTTACCATACGATTATGTTAGACCAAATCAACAGAGCTTTACAGGTAGAACAGTAAGTATGGACATGCCAGAAAAGACAAGAAATGCTATTAATCAACTGTCTCAAGCTACGGGTAGTACAGATTATATGATTCTATTGTCAGCATTTATGGTGCTATTGCATAAATATAGTAGACAAGAAGATATTGTTGTAGGTAGTCCAATTTCTGGTCGTACGCACAAAGATACAGAAAATATGTTAGGTATGTTTGTTAATACGTTGGCAATGCGTTCTAATCCAGAACGTAACAAGTCATTTGAACAATTGTTAGCAGAAGTTAAAGATACATCATTACAAGCTTTTGATAACCAAGAATATCCATTAGAGGCACTTGTAGACGAAATTGTAGAAAAGCGTGATTTAACACGTAATCCATTATTTGATGTGCTCTTCACATTACAAAACAATGAAAATGAAAGCTTCCAAATCGATGATTGGTCAACAGAGCAAAAAGAGGCTTCGTTTACTAATGCAAAATTTGATTTGAGTATGACGGTTTATGACAATAATGGTTATAAAATTGCCTTAGAATACGCACAAGAATTATTTGAACAAGATACGATTGAGCGTATGTTAACACATTTTATGGAATTACTTTCAAACATTGCAGATCAACCAACATCTAAGATTAGTGAAATTGAAATGGTGACACAAAATGAAAGAGATGTTATCTTTAATGACTTTAATAATACGACGGTACCATTTAATAACACGCAAACATTTGTTGAACGCTTTGAAAATCAAGTTGCGAAGACACCAGACAAAACGGCAATTTCATATGAAGGTGAAAGCTTAAGTTACCACGCGTTAAATGAACGTGCTAACCAATTAGCGTATCAATTACGTAATGAGGGCGTGAAAGCAAATTCTCTTGTCGCATTAATGACAAATCGTCGCTTAGAAATGATTATCGGCATATACGGTATTCTTAAAGCGGGTGGCGCATATGTACCTGTGGATCCAAATTATCCTAAAGACCGTATTAATTATATTTTAGAGGATAGTCAAGCAACTGTATTATTGACGGATAGAACACCAGATAGTGACATTGCTTATGATAATACAGTAATTGATATTACTAAGAACCAAGTGCTGAAAACATTGCCGACAACTAATTTAGAACATATCACTGATGTCTCTAATTTGATGTATGTTATTTATACATCAGGAACAACTGGCCGTCCGAAAGGTGTTTTAGTTGCTGGTGAAAGTGTAATGAATAGACTGAACTGGGTTTATGATAAATATCATATCGATAGTGATGATATTATTTGTTTCAAGACGCCATTTACTTTCGATGTATCAGTTTGGGAAATTTTCGGTTTTGCAATGGTTGGTGCACAAGCTGTGCTATTACCATCAGGCGAAGAAGGTAATCCTGAACAAATTACTTCTCTAATACAAACATCTGAAGCAACAATGGTCCACTTTGTGCCATCTATGTTTAATGTATTTATCAATTACATTAAAGGTACAAAGCAAGCACACTTAGTTTCTAGCTTAAGATATGTATTAGCAAGTGGTGAGGCACTTAAACCCGAATTAGTAAACGAGTTTAATGAATATATAGGTGGAAAAAATAATACGCAATTGATTAACTTGTATGGTCCTACTGAAGCAACGATTGATGTGACAAGTTTTGAAACATATAGTGATGTTCACTATACGAATATTCCAATCGGTAAACCAATTGCCAATACACAAGCTTATATTTTAGATGAAGATAACCATGTTATGGGTATTGGTGTTTCTGGAGAACTTGTAATAGGCGGGGTCAATGTTACAGAAGGTTATTTAAACCGTCCTGAATTAACACAAGAAAAATTTGTCGACAACCCATTTGGTGAAGGTAAACTGTATCGTACAGGAGATTTAGCTCGTTGGAATGCTGACGGCAATATTTCATACTCTGGCCGTATCGATGAACAAGTTAAAATTCGTGGTTACCGCATTGAATTAGGCGAAATTGAAAGTGTCTTACGTCAGAATAAGGCTATTTTAGATGTAGCAGTTATCACTAAACCTATGGTTGATGGCGAATTAGCAATTTGTGTTTATATAGTGTCGGATCAAGTTATTGACTTTGATACAGTAAAAACGGAATTAAATCATAAATTACCAGACTATATGGTTCCTTCTTATATGACTCAAATAGATGAACTGCCAGTATCTTCAAGTGGTAAGTTAAACAAACGTGCGCTACCAGAAATTAAAGTTGAAGGTAAGGTTTATGTGGCGCCTGAAACAGAAACAGAATCTATGTTAGCTTCTATTTTTGAGTCTGTTTTAAATATTGAGAAGGTAAGTACAAATGATAACTTCTTTGAAATTGGTGGTCATTCGCTAAAAGCAATCGGTATTATTAATAAGATTGAGAGTGAAGTAGGTAAACGATTACCATTGAAGTTAGTGTTTGAAAGTCCGACTATTGCACAACTTGCAAAAGTAGTTGACGCATATACTGATAATGGAAATAGTCAAAGTATCCCTCAAGCTGAAAGTAAACCGTATTACTTAGCATCTTCACCACAAAAACGTCTATATGTTTTAAATGAAATGGTAGATGGTCAAACAGCGTATAATATGCCGAGCATGTTAGAAATTCAAGGCAATGTTGATGTATCACGTGTAGAAGATGTATTCCAAAAATTAGTAGATCGTCACGAAGCGTTGAGAACACATTTTGAAACGATAAAAGGCGAGCCGGTTCAAGTAATTAATGACTCAGCAACTATCGTTGTAGATTACCAAGAAATTAATGAAGGAGACGAATTTGCTTTACTAAATGAATTTGTCCAACCGTTTGATTTAGGTCAAGCTCCGTTATTAAGAGTTAAAATAGCTAAAATAGATGAACAACGCTATGTACTACTTTATGACATGCATCATATTATTTCTGATGGTTTCTCAATCAACATCATCATGAAAGAATTCTCTGCTTTATATCATGAACAAGCGTTAGAGCCATTAAGCGTACAATACAAAGATTATAGTGAGTGGATGCAAGCACGTGACTTAAACGACCAACGTGAATTTTGGTTATCTCAATTTGAAGATGAAGCGCCGGTCTTAGATTTACCTTATGATTACGCTAGACCTAATCAACAAAGCTTTACTGGAAAAACAGTGAGTGTGGAAATGCCTGAGGACGTTCAAAAAGCTATCCATCAATTGTCTCAAACAACAGGTAGTACGGATTATATGATTCTATTGTCATCATTCATGGTGCTATTGCATAAATATAGTAGACAAGAGGATGTTGTCGTAGGTAGTCCTATTTCAGGACGCACACATAGAGATACTGAGGATATGCTAGGTATGTTTGTTAATACTTTAGCAATGCGTTCGTATCCAGAAAGAAATAAAACATTTAGCCAATTATTAGATGAAGTTAGGGAGTTAGCTTTAAAAGCTTACGATAACCAAGAATATCCTTTAGAAGCATTGTTAGATGAAGTTGTAGAAAAACGTGATTTAACACGTAATCCTTTATTTGATGTGTTGTTCACGTTACAAAATAATGAAAAGCAAAGCTTACAAATAGATGATTGGTTAATACAGAAAAAAGAAACTTCAAATACAAATGCAAAATTTGACTTGAGTATGACAATTCATGAAAACGAAGACTATAAAGTTTCATTAGAATATGCACAAGAGTTATTTAGTGAAGATACAGTAGAGCGCATGTTAGCACACTTTGTAGAAATCATTTCTAGTGTGGTGCGTCGTCCTGAACAGAATATCAGTGATATTGAAATAATTACTGATGCTGAAAGAGAAATAATTCTAAATCAATTTAATGATACAGAATTAGAATTAAATAATACTGTGACGTTTGTAGAACGCTTTGAAAAACAAGTAGAACAAACTCCAAATAAAACTGCCATCACATTTGAAGGTGAACACTTAACTTATCAAGCGTTAAATGAACGTGCGAACCAAGTAGCATATCAATTACGCAATGAAGGTGTGAAACCAAATGATTTAGTCGGTATTATGTCGCAACGTCGTTTAGAAATGATAATTGGTATATACGGTATATTGAAAGCTGGTGGCGCTTATGTGCCGTTAGATCCAAATCATCCGCATGAACGTACGAACTTCATCTTGAAAGATAGTAATCCGCGTGTCTTACTAACAGATGAAAAAATAGACTATGGTATTAAATTCGATAATGAAATCATTAAACTAACAAATAATGCATCTCTTAATAATTTACCAACTGAGAATCTGCCTCTTGTAATAGATGAAACAAACTTAATGTATATCATCTATACATCAGGTACGACAGGTAAACCTAAGGGCGTTATGGTGTCTTACAGTAGTGTTATGAATCGCTTGAACTGGATGGTTGATTATTTCGGTTTAGGTACAGAAGATAAGATATTATTTAAAACACCATTTACTTTTGACGTATCTATTTGGGAAGTCTTTGGTTGGGCAGTCATGGGCGGAGAAATTATCATGTTACGCTCAGGAGAAGAAAGTAACCCAGAGAAGATCGCTTCCGTAATCGATCAACACGATATCACAATGACGCATTTTGTTCCATCAATGTTAAGTGTCTTTATCGATTTCATCAAAACAAGTCATAAGACGTCTGAAATTGCCTCATTAAATCATGTATTTACAAGTGGTGAAGCATTAAAAGTAGATCACGTTAACCAATTTAATGATTTAGTTGGTTCAAGAAATCATACATTACTTTACAATTTATATGGACCTACGGAAGCGACGGTTGAGGTAACATACTATCCTGTCTTTGCAGGTCAGTCATACACAGAAGTACCTATTGGTAAACCTATAGCTAATTCTCAAGCATATATTATGAATGAAGATAATAATTTATTAGGTATTGGGGTACCAGGTGAACTTTGTATAGGAGGTACGGCTGTAACAAATGGTTACTTAAACAGACCAGAGTTAACTGCTGAAAAATATGTAGATAATCCATTCGGTGAAGGGAAAATGTATCGTACTGGAGATTTAGTAAAATGGTCGAAAGATGGTCTTCTTGATTACATCGGACGTATTGATGAGCAAGTTAAAATCCGTGGCTATCGTATTGAACTTGGCGAAATCGAAAGTTCAATTGCTCAAATTGATAACATTTCAGAAGTTGCAGTAGTTACACAATCAGACGAAAATAATGCAGATTTAATGATTGCCGCATATGTAGTTTCAGACGATGTAGTAGATTTTGATTCCATTAAAACTACGCTTGGAAAACAATTACCTGACTATATGATTCCTACATTGATGATGCAAATTGACAGTTTACCAGTGACAGCGAACGGTAAATTAGATAAAAAAGGATTGCCAAAAATTAAGCTTGAAAACAAAGTCTACGTGGAACCAAGAAATGCAACAGAAGCGACGATTGCAGAAGTGTATGGTGAAGTGTTAAATCTTGATAACGTTAGTGCTTTGGATAATTTCTTTGAAATAGGCGGACATTCATTAAGAGCGATTAGCGTAATTAATGAAATTGAAAGCAAGATGTCTGTACGTATACCATTGAAAGCTATTTTCGAAAATCCAACAGTATCACAATTGGCTAAAGCAATTGGTAATCATGCTGGCGAATTAAGTAGCCAAACTATACCATTGGCAGAAACAAAAGCGCACTATTTAGCATCTTCACCACAAAAACGTCTTTATGTTTTAAATGAAATGATGGATGGTCAAACGGCTTATAATATGCCAAGTATGTTAGAAGTTCGTGGAGAAGTAGATGTTGAACGTGTACAAAGTGCATTCCAAAGCTTAGTGAATCGTCATGAAGGATTGAGAACGCATTTTGATACGGTAGATAGCGAACCAGTTCAAATCATAGATGAACAGGCAAACATTACAGTTGATTATGAAGAAGTATCAACTGAAGACTATGAACAACTCTTAAATCGCTTTATTAGACCTTTCAATTTAGCGCATGCTCCATTACTTAGAGTGAAAGTAGTTAAATGTGCCGAGCAGCGTTACGTATTGCTGTTTGATATGCATCATATTATCTCTGATGGTTTTTCAATTAACCTAATCATTAAAGAATTTACTGCTTTATATCATGGGCAAGCGTTAGAAACTTTAACTGCGCAATATAAAGATTATAGTGAATGGATGCACACACGTGATTTAAGTGATCAGCGTGCCTTCTGGTTATCACAATTTGAAGAAGACGCACCGGTTCTAGATTTACCTTATGATCACGCGCGCGCTATTCAACAAAGTTACACTGGAAAATCTGTAAGCGTGGCAGTACCGGAAGAATTACGCCAAGAGATACAAGCGTTATCGCAGACGACAGGTAGTACGGACTTTATGATTCTATTGGCTTCATTTAATGTACTATTGCATAAGTATAGTCGCCAAGAAGATATTGTTGTCGGTAGTCCTATCTCAGGAAGAACACACAAAGATACAGAAAATATGCTAGGTATGTTTGTAAATACGTTAGCTATGCGTGCATACCCAGAGAGAAGTAAAACGTTTAACCAATTACTCTCTGAAGTGAAAGATACTGCATTGAAAGCTTACGATAATCAAGAATATCCGTTAGAAGCGCTTGTAGATGAAATAGTTGAAACACGTGACTTAACACGTAATCCATTATTTGATGTGCTATTCACATTGCAAAACAATGAAACAGAAAGTCTCCAAATAGAAGATTGGTCTATTGAACAGAAAGAACCGTCAACGACTAACGCAAAATTTGATTTAAGTATGACGATTTTTGAAGACGATGGTTATAAAATTTCATTGGAGTTTGCAGAAGAATTGTTTAATCAGGATACAGTAGCACGTATGCTAGATCATTACTTAGAAATATTGAAGCATAGTGTTCAACAACCTGAACAAAAAATCAGTGATATTCAAATGATTACCAAACAAGAAGAGGCTACAATATTTAATGAATTCAATGATACAGCGGTTCCGTTCAACAACAACAAAACGTTTGTGGAAATCTTTGAAGCACAAGTAGCTAAGACACCTAATGAAATAGCTATTACCTACGAGGGCGAAAGTCTAACTTACGCAATGTTAAATGCTAAGGCGAACCAACTTGCGAACTATTTGCGTATTGAAGGTGTTCAACCTAATACGCTCGTCGGCTTGATGACCAATCGTCGATTAGAAATGATGATTGGTATCTACGGTATTCTCAAAGCAGGTGGTGCTTATGTTCCTATTGATCCAAACTATCCAAGTGATCGTATCAACTACATTTTAGGAGATAGTCAACCAAACGTGCTGTTAACTGACCAAACGTTAGATGCAACAATCGACTTTAATAAAGCTGTATTGAACTTAACAGATGATTCAATAGTAGAGACACAATCAACAGACAATTTAACTAAGGTTACAGATGTCACAGACTTGATGTACGTTATTTATACATCTGGTACAACAGGTAAGCCAAAAGGCGTTATGGTACCGTACAAAGGTGTAATGAACCGTCTACATTGGATGATTGATAAATATTACATCAACAATGAAGATACGATTTTATTTAAAACACCATTTACGTTTGATGTTTCTGTTTGGGAGATATTCGGACCAACTATGGTTGGTGGTCAAGCAATACTCTTACCTTCAGGCGAAGAAAGTAACCCTGAAAAAATAACTTCACTTATTGAGCATCACAACATCACAATGGTTCACTTTGTGCCATCTATGTTAGGTGTGTTTATCGACTTTATTAAATCAACCAATAGAGTAGAAGCTATTGCTACAGTTAACTATGTACTTGCTAGTGGTGAAGCGTTAAAAGCAGAACAAGTAAATCAATTTAATACTTTAATTGGTGAACCAAACAATGCATTATTGATTGATTTATATGGTCCAACAGAGGCTTCAATCGAAGTGATTTATTACCCATGTACACCGGGTGAAACGTATGACAAGATTCCAATTGGTCGCCCAATCGCAAACATTCAGGCTTATATTATGAATGAAGATGAAAGTTTGATGGGCATCGGCGTTCCAGGAGAATTATGTATCGGTGGCGTAGGTGTTACGAAAGGTTACTTAAATCGACCTGATTTGACGGACGAGAAATTTATTGATAATCCATTTGGTGAAGGTAAATTATATCGTACGGGCGATTTGGCAAAATGGAGTACGACAGGTAACGTTGAATATCTTGGCCGTATTGATGAGCAAGTTAAGATTCGTGGCTATCGTATTGAGTTAGGTGAAATTGAAAGTTTATTACGTCAGATTAATCTAATTTCTGACGTAGCAGTTGTTGCTAAACCAATGGCTGGCGAAGAATTAGCGATTTGTGCTTATTTAGTTTCAGATGAAAGCATTGACTTCGATGAGATTAAATCACAACTTAATCAAAACTTACCAGATTATATGGTACCAACCTATATGACTCAAATCGATATTTTACCAGTAACATCAAATGGTAAATTAGATAAAAAACAATTGCCTGAAATCCAGGTTGAAAGTGAAAATTATGTTGCTCCTACAAATGATATAGAAGAAATGCTCACAAATATTTTTGGTGAAGTATTAAATATTGAACAAGTAAGTATATATGATAATTTCTTTGAAGTAGGAGGTCACTCACTAAAAGCCATCAATGTGATTAATAAAATCGAAGGTGAAACGGGTATACGTTTACCATTAAAAGTAATATTTGAAAGCCCTACGGTTGCACAACTTGGAAAAGTGTTAAATGACCAAGAAAGTAGCTTAGATGGACAAAATATTCCTACAGCTGAAGCGAAGTCATACTATCTTGCATCCTCTCCACAAAAACGTTTATATGTGTTGAATGAAATGGTGCAAGGTCAAACGGCTTACAACATGCCAAGCATGCTAGAAATTAATGGTTTTGTTGATGTAGCCCGTGTTGAAGATGTATTCCAAAGCTTAGTGGAACGTCACGAAGCATTGAGAACTCATTTTGAAACGATAGATGGTGAGCCTGTACAAATTATTGATGAACAGGCAAATATAACTGTAGATTATGAAGAAACAGATATAGATGATTATGAAACATTATTAAATGACTTTGTAAGACCATTTAATTTAAAACAATCACCACTATTAAGAGTGAAAATCGTTAAATTGGCTGACAAGCGTCATATTTTACTCTTTGATATTCACCATATTATTTCAGATGGTTTCTCTATTAATCTAATTATTAAAGAATTTATCGCACTATATCATGAAAGAACTTTAGATAAGCTAAAAGTTCAATACAAAGATTATAGTGAATGGATGCATAATCGTGATTTAAGTGAGCAACGTGCATTCTGGTTATCTCAATTCGAAGATGAAGCTCCAGTATTAGATTTACCTTATGATCATTCAAGACCTAAACAACAAAGCTTTACAGGTAAAACGATATCAGCTGAAATGCCTAAAGAGACGAGAGATGCATTACATGAATTGGCTCAAAGAACTAATAGTACAGATTATATGATTCTATTGTCTTCGTTTATGATCTTATTGCATAAATATAGTAGACAAGAAGATGTGGTTATAGGTAGTCCAATCTCAGGACGCACGCACCAAGATACAGATAATTTATTAGGTATGTTTGTTAATACATTGCCAATGCGTGCTTATCCTGAAAATAACAAAGCATTCGATCAATTTTTAGATGAAGTGAGAGATACTGCACTGAAAGCATATGATAATCAAGAGTATCCATTAGAAGAATTAGTGGATGAGGTTGTAGAAAGACGTGATTTAACACGTAATCCACTCTTTGACGTGCTCTTCACGTTACAAAATAATGAAACACAAGATCTTCAAATTGAAGATTGGGACATTAAAGAAAAACAAGCAACAAACACAAAAGCTAAGTTTGATTTAAATATGATGATTGAAGATAACGAAGCATACAAAGTATCATTAGAATATGCTGCAGAATTATTTGAACCACAAACAGTTGAACGTATGTTGAATCACTATCTGAAAATATTAAGTGAAGTGGTACAACATCCAGCCCAAAATATCAGTGAGATTGATATGACAACAGAAGAAGAGAGAACACAAATTCTCGGTGCATTTAACGATACGTATGCAGATTTACCTAATAAGCAAACATTTGTTGAGCGCTTTGAAAAGCAAGTTGCGAATACACCAGATCAAACAGCTATCACATTTGAAGGTGAAAGTTTAACTTACAAAGAACTTAATGTACGTGTGAACCAGCTAGCCCATAGATTACGTGCAGAAGGGGTAGAAGCTAATTCACTTGTAGGTTTAATGACAAATCGTAGTATAGAAATGATGGTAAGTATATACGGAATATTAAAAGCTGGTGGTGCTTATGTACCAATGGATCCTAGTCAACCTAGTGACCGTATTAACTATATTTTGAATGATAGTCAACCGACATTGTTGATTACAGATCGTCCATTAGATACAAGTATTGAGTTTGATAGAAAGGTAATTGACGTAACTAAGAAAGATGTGCTTGCTAATCTATCAACGGACAATTTAAACCACATTACGGATGTATCGGATTTAATGTATGTCATATATACGTCAGGTACAACAGGTAATCCTAAAGGGGTGGTTGTCCCTTATGAAGGTGTGCTGAACCGTCTGAATTGGATGATTGATGAGTATGACTTTAATCAAGAAGATATCATCATGTTTAAAACACCATATACATTTGATGTATCAGTTTGGGAAATTTTCGGATTCGCTATGGTAGGTGCGCAAGCCGTGTTACTACCATCTGGAGAAGAAGGAAACCCAAGTAAGATCACATCGCTAATTCAACAACATGCAATCACTATGATTCATTTTGTACCTTCGATGTTAGGTGTGTTTGTTGACTATATTAAATCGACAAATGAAGTGGATGAAATAGTATCTATTAATACAGTTCTTGCAACAGGTGAAGCGTTAAAATCTGAACAAGCCAACCGCTTTAACTCAATCATTGGTCAACCAAATGATACATTGCTTATTGATTTATATGGTCCGACAGAAGCATCAATTGAGGTAACTTATAATCCATTACCACCAACTCAGGAGTACGATATTATAACAATTGGTCGACCAATTGCTAATGTTCAAATGTATGTTCTAAATAATAATAACCAACATACAGGTATCGGCGTTCCAGGCGAGCTTTGTATCGCAGGTGTTGCTGTAACAAATGGTTATCTCAATCGTCCAGAATTAACGCAACAACAGTTTATTGATAATCCATTTGGTACAGGAAAAGTATACCGTACAGGTGACTTAGCAAAATGGACAACAGATGGAGAAATAGAATATTTAGGTCGTATAGATGAACAGGTTAAGATTCGTGGTTATCGTATTGAACTTGGTGAAATTTCTAGCCACTTACTACGTATTGAAAATATTTCTGATGCAGGTGTTATTGCTAAACCAATGGCTGGCGAAGAACTAGCAATTTGTGCATATCTTGTTGCTGATCAACCAATTTCATTTGCTGATATTAAGACTGAACTTGCACGCAAAGTACCAGACTATATGGTGCCAGCTTATATGACACAAATAGACCAATTGCCGGTTACATCTAATGGTAAGTTAAACAAACGAGCATTACCTGAAATTGAAGTTGAGAGACAGGAGTTTGTTGAACCTAGAAATGAAATCGAAGCAGATGTTGTTCAAGCAATGAAAGAAGTATTAAATACTGATAGCATAAGCGTTTATGACAATTTCTTTGAAATTGGTGGAGATTCTATCATAGCGATTAAACTGACATCGCTATTATCAAAATCATATAACATTTCAATTAAAGACATTTTCGAATTACAAACGATTGACCGTATCAGTGAGTCTATAGCTGCAAAAGATCAAACAAATATTCTAACTAAGTTAGAAACACTTAAAAATATAGATACTACACAAGGACATCAATTCAGTAGTGAATTTATTCAAGAAATTAATGAATATAAAGAAGAAAGTGTAGAAAACTATGAAGTTATTAGTTCTGGAGCGGTTAAACAAGGTAAAAATGTATTGCTCACAGGAGCTACTGGATTCTTTGGTATATACATGTTGAACAATTTATTAGAAGATACAGACTTTAATATTTATGTCATGGTAAGAAGTAATAAAGAAGTTTCAGGAGAAACTAAACTATATCGTAACTGGGTTTATTACTTTGAATCTCAAATTGATCCTGAGTATGCAGAAAGAATCCATATCATTGAAGGTAATATCGAGTTAGAAAAACTAGGCATGGCGTCAGAGACTTACGAGTCTTTATCTCAAAAAATTGATATGATTGTGAATGCTGCGGCGAATGTTAGTCACTTTGCGACAACAGATGCTTCATACGGTGCAAACGTTGGTGGTATTGAACAACTAATTCAATTTGCTAAATACAATCAATCTAAAGAGATTCACCACATGTCTACAATTTCTATCGCTTCAGGTAAGGTAGAGGACAAAGCACAGTTAACATTTTCAGAACATGACTTAGATTTAGGTCAGGTAATGAATAATGTTTACTTAGATACTAAGATAGAAGCTGAAAAAGTATTGATTGCTAGTAGAGAGCAAGGTGTAGAAACAAATATTTATAGATTAGGTAATTTACAATGTGATTCTCGTACAGGCGTGTTCCAGAAAAATGAAGAAAACAATGCTTTCTATAGCATTATAAAATCATTTAGAAATCTAGAAATATTCCCAGATTTAGAAAATGATGACTTAGAATTCACTCCTGTTGATCAGGCAGCTAAAGCATGTAGTCAATTGATTAAAAATGATCAACTAAATAACGAGATTCATCATATATATAATAATCATCACCTTTCACTTAAACAATTGATGCATGTGTATAATCAAAATAATTACCATATTGAAGATGTACAATGGAATGAATTTGTCGATTACTTAATGCATTGTATTAAAGAAGATGTAATGACCGACCAAATTAATGATTTCCTATTGCATACAGGCGTACTAGACAACAATATTTTCAACAAATCTCATTTTGAAGTATTAGATTTTAAAACTAATTTCATACTCGAAAAGTTAAACTTCAAGTGGCAACCTACTGAAGATGCAACATTATCTAAAATGATTAGCCATCCAAAAAATAATTTCTAATGACAACTATGAAGTAGCAAAATAACAACTTGCTACTTCATTTGTTTTGATTGATTAAGTGATGTGGAAGTGTGACCGTGAAAATAACGATATATGTATTAAATACGCAAGGTTTTGATTACCATAATCTTAAGAGGCATCCTCAATACTCTAAATGGTTTAAGTATTATTGTGTACGAGCGCATACAGGCATGCAATTTGAGCATATTCAATTTGGTGAAAATGCTCATGGTAAACCAGTATTAAAATTACCTAAAGATACACACATCAATGTGTCTCATACAGATGGTTGTTCAATATGTGTTGTTAGTGACACGAATGTGGGCGTAGATGTGGAAAAAATCGAAAGTATAGATTTAGATATTGCCAAAAAATACTTTGCATTAATAGAGTATCGATACATTACTGATGCACAAAGTACAATTTCTCGATTTAATCGTTTTTTTGAAGTGTGGACGATGAAAGAGTGCTATTTAAAATTACTTGGTATGGGCATGTATAAAGCATTAGATTCTTTTTCTATTACACCAGTTCAAGGTCGTTATCAACTTATTGAAACTGAAGATGAAATAATGCAACGGTGTTCATTCTTTCATGATATTGTGTATGGAAAATATGCATTGTCAGTGATTTTAGATGTACCTAACCATGATTTAGAAGCAGAGTTATTAGATATAACAAAGAATTTTAATACAGAATTTATACTTTAAGGGGCGAGTATATGGCTAAAACAACATTATTTTGTATACCATTTGCAGGTGGAAATAAAGCATTATATTATCCAATGAAGAATAATTTACCAAGTTATATTCAATTTAAGCCATTAGAATTACCTGGACGTGGTGAAAGGTTAATTGAAGAGGCGTTAGATAGCATTGATGATATGGTAGATGACTTGGTTAAGCAAATTATTAATGAAAAACCTGAAGAATTTATTCTATTAGGCTACAGTTTAGGGACAATATTAGCATATGAACTGTATTATAAATTGGATCAATTAGGTTATCGACCAAAGCATATGTTCCTTTGTGCAAGTGAACCGATTGGCTATTTGGATAAATATAATGATATAGAAGCCATGAATGATGAAGAATTCAAACAGTTTATAAGAGATAAGGGGGGCACATCTGAAGAAGTATTAAATCATGAAGAGTTATGGCAACTTGTGAAACCAGCATTGAAAAACGACTTTCTAGCAATCGATTATTATTGCGATAAGCCCAAGGAAAGACAAGTAGATATCAATTTATCAGTATTTGTAGGGAAACAAGATTCCATTTGTGCTCATACTTTGTATAAATGGTCAGATCTGACAAAAGGAAAAGTAGATTATCGATTCTTTGAAGGTGATCATTTCTTTATAAATAATCATTATAAAGATATAAGCGAAGAAGTAAAATTAGTACTTAATGGTTAGATATTTAATTTATTTCAAGCTCAGCGTGTTTATTTATTCTGAACGTATTGACAAATAGTCTATAATTTTATAAGATTAATATTACACATGCACACACGCAAAGATTTAATACAATGTTTCACACGCATTATAAATCTTTTACTAATAAAAAATAAAAACACATGAATCATAATAAATGATTAATAAACATTAAAACTAGACGGTATTTAAAAAAATAACTTAAAGGGAGGCAGTTACCATGGCAGGTGGACCAAGAAGAGGCGGACGTCGTCGTAAAAAAGTTTGTTATTTCACAGCAAACGGTATTACACACATCGACTATAAAGACACAGAATTATTAAAACGTTTTATCTCAGAACGCGGTAAAATTTTACCACGTCGTGTAACAGGTACTTCAGCTAAATATCAACGTATGTTGACATTAGCTATTAAACGTTCTCGTCATATGGCATTATTACCATATGTTAAAGAAGAACAATAATAGATATTGTATCTGAAAACCCCGTAGGCATATACCTATGGGGTTATTTTTGTTTTATTAGTATTAATAGCCATGAAGATTAGTATTTTAATCTATAGGCAATTGTTTTTGGTCTAAAATTAAAATAACCATTTAAATTTCTGTATAGTTTTGGTGTTTAAGTTGAATTTTTCTGGGTGATTTAGTATTTGTCTTTTATATGAATCAGCATTTTGCTTATTACGTAAAAGTATATCCATTCCAGATGGTGTTGCCAAAGTAGCAGAAAAATTAATAATTAGCACTTCATCGTCAATATAAATAATCTCCCACTTGCTCGAAAATAGTTTTAAAATGCCTTTTCCTCTCCAATTGAATTGGTTGTTATCTAGTGTATCGTAACCGACAATGGATTTTGATTTATTTCGCGTTTGGTATGTTACTTCATCATGAATTCTTAAGGGATAAGATTGTATTATTGAATAAGTGATAGATGGATTTGTTTTTTTGCCTGAAGTCCACATTTTAAATGTAGAAGCTATGATGTGCCATGTTCCTGGTAAGTATTGTGTATATTGCATACTAATCATTCCTTTTAGTAAGTACTGTTTAAATTATAAAAATATGTTATTATCGAACTGTTTAAAATAGGGCTGTTCTTGGATTAAGTAATATAGAAATTTGCTTTTTTCCACGCATGCTTTAATAAAATAAAAGTCGTACTTTTAAATCAGATAAGTACATAGGTAGATCGTATTTTGATTAATGATGTGTTGAAGCTCATTGTATTATTCTTATTTACCTTTTTACTTACAGGCTAAAACTATATAATTATAAAGTCAGAGGCTTTTTGTAGAAAAAATCTTACGACTATTACAAAGGTATTTAAAATTTTCATGATATTAAATAATACATAAAAGTTGAATATTAAAATGAATTAAATAAAATAGGCGTGGCAATACTAATTTTTATATGTTACGCTATATATATGAAGTACCTCCAGTACTTCATCCGTGATAAACCGCCTTTCGAGGCGGTTTATTTTTGGTTGGAATCAAGGGTGTTACATGGTTTAACATCTTTTATGCTCTCTTGCTTACTAAAGAAAAACATTAACAGCAGTAATTGAAATTTCTTTAATAAATATTATGTTTCTGATTACTAAGAAAGCTTTTACTTTTTTGAGATAATTTATATTTTACTTATACAAGTAATTAACTTATAATAATTTTGCACGTCTTAGGGCGTGAGTGATTAAATGGGTCAATCTCTTATGCGTCCTATGACGTGTAGGAGAACGCAACTCCTTTAATCCTGTGGTCCTCTTAATTGAGGGCCTTTTTTAAATTAAGCTTTATTAAAAGGGGACAACATATTATAATGAATACAATTTAATATGTTAGGATGCAAAATTTATGACAATGTAAAAATTTACTGATATACAAAAAAACGTATCATAAGCATTATTGAGTCAAAGGCTATAAACAAAGGTATTTGTAATTGCGATAACCCTAACATGAGCGTATTGGATGGCCAATATTATTTACCATTACTATCTACTATTTACGGTAATGAGCCCATTACGTTGATAAATGTTTTGTGTGAATATTGTGGCAGATTAAGAACATATTCAAAAGATTTCTTTGAAAATAACTGACTGTTTTACAGTATATAATTGTTATAGATAAATATAGATAATATATGATCGACAAACCATTTGCTGATTTTAGCGTGTGGTTTGTTTTTTTATTTTAAAACTCAATGTATCTAGAAAGGAGTGAAATACTACTTTGCGTTTTTTGAGATATTAAAAAGGGTAGCATATTATAAAGACTACGCAAGTAACCATTCCTCTATTTATCAGTTTACTGAGTAACTATTTTTAATTAATTGTTCATGAAGCATTTTTAAACAAATAAGTACAATTATAATTTAATAAAAGTGTGTGAGGTGATGAAGATGGCCGTACTAGCATTGGTTTTAGATTTAGTGTGTTTATTATTAGTGTTAATTGCAGGTTTTGTGGCATTAAAAGAATTTAGAAAATCATATAAAGAACGTAACCAAAGAAAGATTGATACCTTACTTGTGTTTGTACTTATAGTTGCATTAATTGCGATATTATCAAGTGTAATTATCGATTTATAACTTTTGAGCATGATACAAAGTTATAATCCTCAACACGTACCAATGGAGGGGTTATGGACGATAACTTATTAATCAACAAATGTAAGCGTAGTAAAAATAATGAGAGTAAGATAATGAAGTCAAAAGTATTTGTGAGTTCATTATCTTACTCATTTTTATTATATTTAAAACACTTAATATATAGATTATCCAAAAAATAGTACGAAATAATAAAGTTTTTTGTAAACATTTGAATAATATTATAAACTGTAAGAATAAGATGAATTAATTAATATAGACGTTGCGATAAAATAGTGTTCTATAATAAAAGGAGTGTTTTAAATGAAGTATAGGTTAAGTTTATCATTAATAGTAGCGACGAGCTTAGTACTAAGTACTACCGTAGCATATGCACAGGAAGATAATGGAAAGCAAACGACAGCAAAAGATAAGAAAGAGAATACAAGCAAGCCAATCGATTTTGATAAAGCACAAAAGATGAGTCCCCAAGCTTTAAAAGACCAACTCACACCTGAAGATTTACGATTACATAATAAGGTTGCAGAACATAATGCTAATCCAGTAGAAATGCGTACTTTTGCAAATAGGTCTTATCAAGACGTAAATACATATATTGCAAATAATAATATTAAACCGGCGAAAATCGTTCAAGATTCACGTATGAATAACTTACCAAAATATAATTATAAGTCAGGAAAATTTATAGGCGTTGTTATACATGAAACGGCCAATCCTAATAGTACGATTGAAGGCGAAGTAAATTATATGTATAACAATTATCAGAGTGCTTTTGTACATGCTTATGCAAGTAGTGATAAAATTATCCAAACAGCACCAAGTAATTATTTAGCTTGGGGTGCAGGCGCGAATGCAAACCCGTATTTCTATCAAATAGAGTTGACGAGATCAAATACATTTGACGGTTTTGCTAAATCTGTAAATAACCAGGCTTATTTAGCTGCTAAAATGTTGAAGCAAAATGGACTGGCTCCATCATTGGCAGATAATAATCAAGGCACAGGTACAATTATTAGTCACAATGCTATTAGTCAATATTGGGGTGGCACGGATCATACAGACCCAGTAGGTTATTTCAATCAGTGGGGATATAACATGGACCAATTTTATAGTTTAGTTCAAAAACATTATAAAGCACTAAGTGGTGGCGGTAATGATGACGCAATAACTGGTTCAACTTACAAAGTGGCGAAAGGTGATACATTGTATAGTATTTCAAGACGAAGCGGCGTAGCTATTGATGACATTAAGAAATGGAATAATTTAAGCAATAACACATTATCAGTAGGACAAACATTAAATTTAAAAGCGCCAAGTAATAGTGATACGATAACCGGAGATACACATAAAGTAGTCGCTGGTGATACGCTGTATAATATTTCTAAAAGAAGTAATGTAAGTGTTGAAAATATCAAGAAATGGAATAACTTGAAAAATGATAGTATTAGCAAGGGACAAACACTGTATTTAGTGAAGACCTATACTGTGAAGAAAGGCGATACTTTGTATAGTATAGCTAAAAATCAAAAGACAACAGTAGACAAAATTAAATCAGACAATAAGTTGGATTCCAATAGTATTAAAGTAGGACAAATATTAAAAATTAAATAAGTGATGAAGCACATTAGTAAATGAAACGACACTCCACCATTTGTTGATATCAGCAATTGTGAAGTGTCGTTTTTGCTTATTTTTCGTTTATTATACCATCGTTATCTCTATCTTTGGATGAATCATAACCTGGCATATCTTTTGTTATTTCACCTGGCTTAGGTACATCGACATCTGGCGTTTTTGGTAAATCATTCTTTTCAGGTGCATCAATGTCTGGTGCATTAGTATCAGGTGTATCGAGTTCTGTGCTTGAGTTGTTTTGTTGATTTGTACTGTTATTAAAATTGTTAGATGATTGGCTTTGATTATTATAAGTATCGCCATTATCATTAGCATTACTTGACTCTTCATAATTATTATCATTTGATTCTTGAGAACCATTTTCTTGAGTATTAATCTCTTCATTTTTGCTATTATTAGTGTCGGAATTTTTATTTTCTTTCTCTTTCTTTTTAGCATCAGAACTCTTTTAAGTTTCTTTTTTGGTACTATCGCTATTATTTTCTGTATAGAAGAAAGCACTACATCCACCAACCAACAATACAATGAGTAAAATTACAACTAAACAACCGATACATCCATTCTTTTTATTATCGTTCATCTCATTCTCCCTTAATTTTAATTCAAATTTTATTGAACACTGTAATATAAAACATTAAATATATTGCACTACATTTTAGTTGCAAGTGTAATTTTATATTTTTATGTGTAAGAATACTGTATCTTTGAGTAAATTAGGTAGCAGTGAGTGACGACATATAATTGGATTAAAGTATAATATTCAGGTGAAATGCATTGGTATCAAATAATCATATATTATATTAAAATTCTAAATTAACATCCTTCATGAAATTATAAAACGCCCTCACTACGGTATTATTTAGATATTGTTCTTTTAAAATCATGTCTGTATTTCTAATAATATAGTCACCTTGTTGATCTAAACATGGGATTTTAGACAAATTATCATCATCTCGTAATAAAATACCAGGCAAAATAGAAAAACCTAACCCATTTTGAACAAATTCTTTACTTGTCTCCATATTGTCGACATTTATTGTAATAGAAGGTGGCTCGATAAATTTTCCAATCCACCAATCATCAATTAACTTATTGAGAGAGGTATCGGTGTTATAATATATTCTGGGTAAATGAGGTAAATCAGTAATATCAATTGGATGTTTTGAGACGACATAAATCTTTTCTTTCATTAAACGAAACTTCTCTGACGAAAAACTGTAGTCTCCTCTTAGTATGCCTACTTGAGAATAGTCATTATGGACAGATTTAAAAACCTCTTCGCTCCAACCGGTATTAACATCAAATTCTACTGCTGGGTATTTTTGGCTAAACTCCGACAAAATTTTAGGAAGTTGATATCTTGAAAATATACTAGAAGCGCTTAATCTTAATATTCCTTGAACGGTGTTTTCTTGACTTATAAGTTCTTCTTTAAGTTTTTGATTATCTTTTAACATGGAAATTGCATAATTTACAATCATTTCTCCTTGCGAAGTGAATACGACGCCTTTTTTATTTCTATAGATAATCTTCACATTAAATTCTTGTTCAAGTTTATTAATTCTATACGTTACTGCAGGTTGTGATGTTCTCAGGGTTTTGCTTGTCTGTGTGATGTTTTTGCATTTAAATAATTCTCTTAAAATTTCCCAATCTATACTATCCATATATAATCCTCCTACAAACTTTATATGTATTATAAAATATTTTGATGACCAAACATAAAAAAGTAATATTTTATTTATCGAATATATACTTATATACTTTATATAAGTTAACTGAATATTTCAATAATTAACTGGGGGCATATTATGGATACGACAAGTTTAAAAATCCCATGTGTTTTAATGAGGGGAGGAACTAGCAGAGGTTTAATTTTTAAAGATACTGACTTGCCCATAGATGAAAAATTGAAGGAAGAAGTGATTTTAAAGATTTATGGTAGCTCTGCTAACGGGCAGATTGATGGTATTGGCGGAGGCACTTCTGTTACTAGTAAAGTAGCAATTGTGGGTATGACGGATACAAATGATAGTGATATTTACTATAATTTCGGACAAGTTGGAATTAATCAAAAAAGCATCGATTACAACGTGACTTGTGGCAATATGGCATCGGCTGTCGGTTTATACGCAGTTGAGGAAGGCCTCGTAAAGAGAGAAGATGGTGAAACAACAGTTAGAATTTTAAATACCAATACCTATAAAATTATGGAAGTACGTGTCCCTGTATATCAAGGTGAAATCAAAAGTGTAGGTGACTTTTCGATTTCAGGTGTTGAAGGCACAGGAGCAAAGATTACGGTGAGTTTTATTGACTCATCCGGGGCATTTACTGGAAAGTTATTGCCAACTGGAAATTTAGTTGACTATATTAAAATGGATGGGGCTACATATAAAGTTAGTATATTAGATACTGGCAATATTGTTGCTTTCGTCAAAGCTAGCGATTTTTCTCTTGAAGGATTTGAATTGGCAAAGGATATCAATAGTCAACAGACTTCAAAAGCAATTGAAAAGCTACGGGTTAAAGTAGGTGTTTTATTAGGATTATTTAGCGATGAAGACAATGTAAATCATGAATTAGAAGCATTACCTAAAATAACATTAGTTAGCGAACCAAAAGACTATATAACAGAACAAGGTAGTTTAATTAAAAAGGAAAATATTAATATAATAGGTAGATATATTTCTATGGGCAAATTGCATCCAGCTTTTGCTGTTAGTGGGTCTATATGCTTAGCAACTGCATGTAAAATTCCTGGGACAGTCCCGGCTACTGTTTGTCAGAAAAACGCGCTAAACACAATAGAGATAGGACATCCTAGTGGAAGCATTTCGTCTGAAGTTTTTATACAAAAAAATGAAAGTGCTTACAAATTGATTAAAGGAGGTACTGGTCGTACCGCTAGAAGAATCATGGAAGGAAATGCAGTTATTCCAATATCTTTAATGGATAGGAAGTGAAAATATGAGTAAAAAAAAGGGGTTACTCATCATTACATTATCAATACTATTAGCAAGCTGCAGTGCAAAAGGGAGTACTAGTAACCATATAGATAAAGAGGCAATTAAAGCGTATCCCAATCAAACAATTAATATGATTATACCTTTTGGTGAAGGGAGTGCCAGTGACGCTTTTGTAAGGCAATATTCTCAGATTCTTTCCGAACGTTCTGACGTCAATTTTCAACCGATTAATAAGGATGGAAGTAGCGGTTTGTTGGGGATGTTGTACACGTATCAACAAAACAATGATGGTTATAATGTGTTAGAGATTACACCATCCCAAGTAATTGCGGATAATTTAGATAAAAGTGACAAGGTTAAGTTGTTAGATGATTTTGAACCACTAGTACAAATTCAAAGCGATATCTATGTATTATCTGTTGCTGAAGATAGCCCAATCAAAAATTATGATGAATTAATTGAAAAAGGTAAAAAGGATAAACTTACAATTGGTGGAACAAGCTCAACAGGTTTAGATGACTTCGCAACTAGTAAATTTAAAAGTGAAGCCAATATAAATAGTGAATTTATTCCTTATAAATCAGGATCTGAGGTGAAAGCAGCTGCATTAGGTGGAGAAGTAGATGTATATCTAGATAAAGTTGTGAATGTTGTAGACTATGTTAAATCTAATAAAGTTAGGCCGCTAGTGATTTTTAATGATGACAGAATTAATAAAATAGAAGAATTTAGAAGTGTGCCTACGACAAAAGAAAAAGGTTTAGATGTAGATATTGGTTCATGGAGAGGGTTTGTCATTAAAAAAGGAACACCAGAAGCAGTAAAAAAACAGCTGACGAAACAATTAAAAAAGGCGTATGAAACTGAGGAATATAAAACATATGCCAAAAATAATTTAGTGGATATAGGTGAGGGCTATCTAGGTCCAGATGAATTTGAGAAAAAATTAGAAGAGGAGTATGAAAAATTTGATGAAATTTCGGATGATTTAGGTATTTAAACATGTAATGGGGGGATTATATGGGAAGTATATTATTTTGTTTCATTTTACTAATTATATTTGTATATTTCTTAATTAACTCAATAAATATGGAGAATTTAAGAGATGTTGATCCAATTGGCGCATCAGGTATACCAACTTTTATACTTTTTATTCTAGTTGCATTACTTATTTATACATTAATTAAAGAGATTGTTAAATATAAGAAAAATAAAGAAAAAACGAATCACAATGCGCTATTTACTAAACCGGCGCTCATTATAATGATCATAACTGTAGGCATAGCGATATTTATTTTAGTGTTAAATAAGATGGGATTTTTCTTATCATGTTTATTTTTAACACCTTTACTATTAGTATTATTAGGCTCAAAAAGTAAGATTCAAATTATTAGTTTTTCTGTAGGTATTCCAATACTTTTTACGTTCTTGTTTGGAAACATATTGAGTATACCCCTACCAAAAGGAATTGGTATTTTTTCTGAAATTAGTAATTTTATATATTGAGACATGGAGGTGTAATGAATGAATATAAACTTATTGAAAGATTCTTTTTTAACGATAATTGAACCTACCAATATTATGTTAGTTGTATTAGGTTTATTAGTTGGGATATTCTTAGGTGCATTGCCAGGGATAGGCTCTTCTATGGCGATTGTATTAGCATTACCTTTTACTTATTTCTTAGATGTATTGCCGGCTATTGCATTTTTATCAACAATTTATGTTGGGTCGGCTTATGGAGGGTCTATTACAGCGATACTTTTTAATACACCTGGGACGCCAGAAGCGGTCGCTACGACTTTTGATGGTCATCCTATGTCTCAGCAAGGAAAGTCGAAAAAAGCTTTGGGTTTAGCGATTAGCAGTTCTGCATTCGGTGGTATATTTGCAGTCATCTTAATGTTTTCCTTAGCTTCTATACTTTCAGAGGTTGCGTTTAAGATACATGCTTCAGAATATTTTGCTTTAGCCATTTTAGGCATGACCGTCATTTCTGCTTTAGGTACCAGTAATATGGTTAAAGCAATTATATCAGGGCTTATTGGTATTTTTATTTCTACCATAGGTTTAGATCCATTAACAGCTACAGATAGGTTTACATTTAGTACTTTAGAATTGATGAATGGGATTGACTATATCCCAATTATGATTGGCGCGTTTGCATTAGGTGAAGTATTTTCACAAGTTACTAACAATAATCCACAAAATTTAAATACATCTTCAAAATTATCACAAGGTGTGTTTAAGTTTAAAGACTTTTTTGTATATAAATGGACTGCAATAAAATCAGCGACAATAGGTAGTCTACTGGGGATTTTACCAGGGACAGGCGGAGCGATAGCTTCATTTGTAAGTTATGGAGTATCTATGAAAACAGATAAAAATCCAGAAGAATTCGGAAAAGGGAAAGCAGAAGGTGTAGTTGCACCTGAAACATCAAATAATGCAGCCGCTGGAGTTTCGATGATTCCCACACTAATTCTTGGGATACCAGGCAGTCCGACAACTGCAGTAATATTAGCCGCTTTAGTGCTTCAAGGCGTACAGCCAGGGCCACAACTCATGGCAGATCAGCCTATACTCTTATATTCGATATTTTTAGCTATGTTATTCGCAAGTGTCATGACATTGGTTGCTGGTAGAGCGGGCGTTCAAGTATTCACATTATTATTAAAAGCACCCTATAGTATTATAGCGACATTTATTATTATACTCTCGCTACTTGGTGCATATGCTACAAACAATGACTTATTGAATGTTTGGATAATGTTATTATTTGGTGTTGTAGGATATTTAATGAAAATATATCATTTCTCAATTGCTTCATTAATTTTAGGTATTGTACTCGGTCCATTGATGGAAACATCATTAAGAAGACAGTTGTTAATTAACAATGGAGAGTTTTTATCATTATTCCATTCTCCGATTACAATTATTTTATTGGTTATTAGTGTTCTAATCATTGTAGTACCAATTATTATGGATAAGAAAAAAGCAAAATCATCGAATACTAATTAAGTCCTTTAATAGATAATAATAGTTTGAAACTATTAATCCAATCGCTCAAAAACATAAAAATGATGATTTCCATCTAAATAGGTTGGAAATCATCATTTTTATGTTTTCATAGGTAATTATGATTCAGTGTATTAGGTTTGAAAAACTAAGTTTCATTAGCTATTTTACTTTGTTGCATTAACTATAAATGTACATTGCCTTTAGCGTAATAAAACAAAGTTTTCTTTTCAGTAATGAACAATTGAACAAAAGTGAGAATACCAATTTTTCCAATTAGCATTGTTGCAATAATGATAATTTTCGTAGTGGTATGGTAATCCATTGTAAAATTCATGCTTAATCCTACAGTGCCAAAAGCTGAAATTACTTCAAATAATACAGTTGTGTATGGCGTATGTGGGTTAAGCATGCTCGCTATCATAGAGACGCTTAAGACAAATATAGTAGCACAGAGTGTAATTGTAACGGCTATATTTAAAGTTCGTTTTGAAATAGAGCGTTTAAATATGGAAGGGTGCGTTTCGTTTCTCAGTGTACTGGTAATGAATAATAGAGTTAAAACCAAACTTGTTACTTTAATACCACCAGCAGCACTTATAGGTGCTCCACCAATAAACATTAACAGCATCATTATCATTGAAGTAGGTGCCGTTATTTGTCCAATATCTACAGTGTTAAATCCTGCAGTTCGTGTTGTGACAGATTGGAAGAATGAAGCTCCAATTTTTTCAGGAAGTGATAAATGATTTAATGTAGCGTGATACTCTAAGATGAAAAATAGTATAGAACCTAAAATGATTAATATGAGTGATGTGCTTAGCACAATCTTAGAATGTAATTTTAAGTTCACTAATTTTTGAGACATGATTAAATCAAAGAACACTAAAGGCCCAATCCCTCCCATAATAATGAGCAATGGAATAGTAATCGTAATAATTGGATCATTGATCGTACTCATTAGATTATCTTTGAAAAGGGCAAAACCTGCATTGTTAAATGCAGATATTGATGTAAACATACTTAAAAATAAGCCTTGGCCAAAACCGTATTTAGGTACAAATGAGAGCGCAATAAAAACTGCTCCTAAGATCTCGGTTGTAACACTGTATAGCACTAATTGAAGAATTAGGCGTATAATTCCCCCTGGTTTATCGATATTCCACATCGCCATTGCTAGATAACGATTCTTTATACTAATTTTTTTGTTGATTAATATAAAGGTTAATAATGTGACTGTCACAATACCAAGGCCACCGATTTGAATTAAGAGCATAATAATAAGGTCGCCCAACCAATTGAATTGTGTTGAGACATCAACAGTCACTAGTCCGGTCACTGTAAACGCACTGGAAGCTATGAAAAATGCATCTATAAAATCAATGGGCTTTTTGCCGGTAACAGGTAAGTATAAAAGTAACGCGCCCATTAATGTTGTAGTGATAAAAAGTAAAAGGTAAAAATATAAAGGCTTATTTAATATTTTCATTAGGTCATTTCCTTTACTGATTTTAATAAACAGTATTTTATACCTATTGTTTTAAAAAGCAAGCAAATATAAAAGAAAATATTTAGTAAAAATAAGCGTCTAGAAATACCTTTATTAATCAAAGGATTTCTGGACGCTAGTGGAATGAATTCTAATTTTTTTGTTGTTTGATACCTTTAGTAACGGCTTCTGCAAAATCGTAAATAGGTTGTTTGTAGTCATTAGTGTTTTCGCGCGTTTTTCGATTGAAATCTCCATTATCAAAGAAAGATTTACGATATTTTGTTGAAATTTCTAATTGAACACCAGACCCTGTATCATTTTTATTGATGATGTTGTTGCTAGAATCGCCATTTACATAATTGGGGCTTTGTTCTACATTAAATCCTTCCTTTTCTAATTCTTTTCGAATGGATTGAGACATATCTTTATCTTTTCCGCCAATATAGACTACTTTTTTTTTTCTCTAATTCCATGGATAGAAATAGACTCATTAGACTTATAAATCATATCTTTAAGTTTAGGGTCGTCAAAACGAGTTGAAGTAATATGCAGCTTGGCATTATTAGAATTTAATAATCCTTCAAAACTATATAAATTGAAATTTCCTTTTTTAGAAATGATTTTTGCTAATTCAGAGGTTCCTGGTTCGATTCCACCACCATGAATAGCAGTAATCAATATATCTTTATTATTTGTTGTCTTTGTATTAATCTGCCAATCGCGTCCCTCTGTTGTATCGGCTTTAAGTTCTGAAAAATTTTTATAGTAATCCTGATTTTGTGGTTGATCATTTTTCCAAACATATAAAATATATAAGGAAGTTAGAATTACACCTACTATAAGTAACATGATCAAATAATATAAATAAGAATGGATTATATTTTTCATAGAAATCTCCCTTAATTTTATAGTTGTAATGATGAAATTATAACAGAAATTATGATAACACCGACTAATATGTTTTTTACAATTGTATTACTATTTGAGTATTTAATATTTACATTCTTAATAAATATAATTTTATAATTCATAATATATAATTTCATGTATTATGTAATGACATGTGCTTTGTGACATTAGTGTAAAATATATATAATAGAAGTGGAAAATGTTGTATTTAACTTGAAGAGAGGATGTGTGTGACTTGGATATCGTTACGAAAATGCAAGTAAACGTACCGAAAGAAAATGTGTTTGAAGCATTTGTAAATCCAAATCAAATTGGAGGTTTTTGGTTTTCTTCAAGTTCAGAAAGATGGGAACAAGGTAAAACCATTACCCTATGTTATGAAGAATATAACGCAGAATTAGATGTTCAGATAAAAAGCATCGAGGAAAATAAAAGTATTGAATTTATTTGGGGAGATCATCCTGTAACGATTCAATTTGAAGGTATTGGTGAAAGTACGAGAGTAACTACAATAGAAAAAGATTTTGATACACAAGATGTAGAGCAATTATTAGGGCAAAAAGAGGGTTGGGTTTATATGCTTAGTTGCTTAAAAGCATATTTGGAACACAACGTGAGAATTCGAGCTGCAATATTATAATAATTGTAAAGACTTAAAAAGTTAATATAGATCAACGAAGCCTCATATGTATTAAAGACTTAAAGCAGGATAGAAATCTAATTATTTTAGATTTTTATCCTGCTTTATTTAATAATATAAACTTATTTGGGAATATAGTAACTGTAAGCAAATAACTTTGCCGATCAATTAATAAAAGTTATAATGTAATTATTAAAGTTACAATTAAAAGGTGATGATTATGAATTTAGAGTTTAATATTGCGGTGCACCTTTTAACCTTTTTAGTGAAACATCCGGACGAACGTTACTCAAGTGGTGAATTAGCAGAACGTATTTGTGTCAATCCTGTGCAATTACGTCGTGTGACTAGAAGGTTAAATGAGCAACAATATTTGGTCGCTACCCGTGGTAAGTTCGGTGGCTACCAATCAAATCAATCAACGCACGATGTAAACCTTGCCGATTTATTTGTATTATTCAACGAAGAAAAATCAGAAGGTAGAATATTTACTGGCAATCAAGGTAGCGATTGTGAAATTTCCAGGGAAATAGGTCACACAATGTCTCAATTTCACCAAAGAGAGCAAGACTTATTAGAGGCATATTATAAAAATATTACGATAAAAGATGTATTAAAAGACATATTAAAGGAGGATTCTCATGAAACAGTTTGATTTAATCATTGTAGGATTTGGTAAAGGTGGAAAAACGCTAGCAAAATTTGCTTCTGCACAAGGTCGAAAGGTAGCAGTTATTGAAAAATCGAAAAAAATGTACGGAGGTACATGTATCAATATAGGTTGTATTCCATCAAAAACGCTTGTACATGAAGGGTTAGAACATGGTTCCTTTGATCAAGCATTTTCAAGAAAAACAGACGTTGTCAATGCATTAAATAGTAAGAATTATCATAACTTAGCTGATGATGACAATATAGAGGTGTTAGATTATACTGCTAAATTTAAATCTAATCATGAATTAAATTTATTAAATGATCAAGGTGAAGTTGTAAAAACTATCGGTTCAGAACAAATCGTCATTAATACTGGGGCTAAATCTGTTATTCCACCAATTGAAGGTATAGATACTTCGCAACATTTATATGATTCTGAAGGTATTATGAATTTAAAATCTCAACCTAATCATCTCGTAATTGTTGGTGGAGGTTATATTGCATTAGAATTTGCCTCAATGTTTGCGAATTTTGGAACACAAGTAACTGTATTAGAGCGTGGTAACGACATTATGACTAAAGAAGATAAAGATATTGTTGCTAAGGTGAAAGAAGACTTAGCAGACAAAAATGTGAATCTCGTCTTAAATGTACATACTAAGAAATTTGAGGATACAGATAAAGGTACAGTTGTGCACACATCAAATGGTGAGTATGTAGCTGATGCTATACTGATAGCAACAGGACGTAAACCTAATACTGATTTAGATCTTCAAAATACTGATGTGAAAATTGGTGACCATGGTGAAATTATAGTGAATGAATATCTACAAACAGATGCATCCGATGTTTATGCATTAGGTGATGTCAAAGGAGGCATGCAATTCACATATATTTCATTAGATGACTTTAGAATTGTAAAAGAGCAATTGTTTGGAGAAGGCCAACGTTCTACGGAAAATCGTGGCGTCGTACCTTACACAGTATTTATAGATCCACCATTGGCACGCGTTGGATTAACAGGAGAAGAAGCGAAAGAACAAGGATATAATGTGATAGAAAATGCTATACCTGTTAATACAATCCCTAGACATAAAATAAACAATGATACCAGAGGACTGTTTAAAGCAGTTGTTAATAAAGATAACGAAGAAATTTTAGGTGCATCTTTATACGGTTTACAATCAGAAGAAATTATAAACTTAATCAAATTGGCAATAGATCAAAAATTATCTTATAAAGTATTAAAAGAAAACATATACACACATCCTACAATGGTAGAATCGTTTAATGATTTATTTAATATGTAGTAGCTAAAAGGAATATCTGTTTTACGACATAGATATAAGAGAGCCTGGGACATAAATAGATGTCTCAGGCTCATTTTCAATTTGGCAGTAGGTGACTGAATTGAAAATACGCTTATATCAAGCTTTTTTCAATCCTAGTCACCCTTGCCGGGGCGGGACTACGAAATCTATATTAGAAAATTTGATTTCTGTCCCACTACCTCTTTATATTTTGAGCATGTATGTTAAGTATTTTAGCGGGACTACTTTAAATTGTCATGAAACTATCACTCTAATGATTTGTCCTACGAAATAGAAAGCACCAACGATAATACATACAACCCCGATACTAATATAACTTTGTTTTTTAGAAACACCTTCTTTTTTAGAAGTACGTTTATTCAAAATGAGTAACACAATACCAACAATAATAAGAACAATTGAAGCTATCCACATGATGTGTCCCTCCTTGATTTATATTTATTACAATCTCTTTATTATGTATTTACCCACCAATTACTAAGTAGTAACCTGATCGATTAAAGCATTTTTTTGTAAGCATATGCTTGAAAAGTAGTAAACTGAATATTCGAAAGGAATTATTAACTATAAATGAGCTACGTTAAGATGATGAAAAGAAAAAAAGGAACTAACAGTGCTCAAATTAGATTATAATATAAATTAGATAAATATACGGTGAATTTGATTGGACGGTGTAGAAATGAATATTGATTATGAATATGCGTTAGACATAAAAGATGTAGACGAACTTATTCAAATTTATCATGATAATGGTTGGATAGGTCATGATCAGGAAAAAGTGATTACAATTTTTAACACGGCAACACATGTTATTATTGCAAAATGCCAAGGGAAAGTTATTGGATTTGCAAGGGCGATGTCGGATGGTGTTTTTAACGCAGCAATTTATGATGTAATGGTAGATGTGTCATATCAAAAACAAGGTATCGGTCAAGACATTATACGTAGCATATTGGTTTATTTAGGAGAGTTGTCTTGTGTGCATCTAATTGCGACTACAGGATATGAAGGCTTTTACAGACAGTTAGGTTTCAAGCATCTAAAAACTGGTATGGCTGTATATACTAATGAAAAATTAAAAGATGAGTATACTGTTTAGTAATTAACAGCTATACTCATCTTTTTGGTGTGTAATCTAGATTATAAAATATTGTGACTCACGTCCTCATAAGAATAGTTTTTGAGTAAAGAACAGCCTAATGGATGCTGACCATTGTCTACGTAATCGTTAATTTCTTCGAGAACATCTAAGATTTCATATTCAGGTGTTGTAACATCAAATGTGTATTTGAACACTTGTTTTTTATCCGATAACACTGTGGCAATAAGTTCGTCATTGTGCATCTTGTAATTAAGAAGTTGCATAAAAATCCCTCGCTTTTATAAATTTTTAAACCTAGTAACAAAGTGAAATAATTGAGAATGAATGTCAGTAATTTTCTTCTAGATTATAATTGTTATTATCTAATACTTAGTATACATTAAAATTAATAAAATGTAGAGGGTTTAGACTCAAAAAAACACAAATTTTAAGTATAAAATATATGTAAGCGTGTACTTTAACTATTTATAAATTATAATAATTTTAAATTAGGGAAGTTGGAAAGTAATTGTTGAAAAATATGAAGTAATTTGATACGATTTACTGAATTAAATAAATGCTTTCTAGGGTTCCGCAATGATATGACTTGGTCTGGTCCGAGAGAAAGCCACATTTTTATATGTGACACGGAAGGATAAAAGCCTGGGAGATAGTAGTTAACACTATCTCTCGGGCTTTTTTATTTTTTAAGGAGGACTCGTTATGAATTGGTTAAAAATAATTATTGCTTCGCTATTTGAAGTTGGATGGGTCATCGGTTTAACTCATGCAACATCAGTAATTGAATGGGTATTTACAATGATTGCTATATTTTTAAGTTTCTATTTATTAATTAAAGCATCAAAGTGGTTACCTGTGGGAAGTGCTTATGCAGTTTTTGTAGGATTGGGGACTACTGGTGTAACAATATTTGATTTTGTCTTTTTCGGTGCCCCTTTCAGCATGATTAAAGTTATTTTGATATTTATGTTATTAGTTGGAGTAATCAGTCTGAAATTAGTGACTTCAAGTAAAGGAGGAGAAACATAATGGCTTGGATATTATTGGTAGTTGCTGGTCTTTTTGAAATGGTTGGTATTACTTTTTTAAACGCATATGTAAATAGTGGGAAATTTCGTGCATTAATAGGTTTAGTTGGTTTCTTTAGTATGAGTTTTTGGGCATTATCAATAGCAATGCTTGTATTACCTATGAGTACAGCATATGCAGTATGGACAGGCATAGGTGCTGTCGGTGGCGCATTAGTAGGTATGATATTTTATAAAGAATCTAAAGATATTAAGAGAGTAATATGTATTTTAGTGATTTTAGGCAGCACAGTAGGTTTGAAATTAGTAAGTTAAAATGATTTGAAATGAAGATGAGGACGTTATGAGGTGTATGCAAATTCGTGAAAATGAGAGGGGGGATTTTGTACATATGTCCTTAAATTAAAAAATAGACGACACATGAGTGTCGCCTTAAGAGTAATATGTTCATGAATATAAAAGACTAGTAGTCGGTTTCCAACTACACCTTTAATATATCATAGTTAAGCCTATATCTTCAATAAAAAGACAGTTAAAATATGAGATTATTCATGTTGCAGACACACATTGTAATTGATACCATAAAGCAGGAAGGTGGGTGTTTGGATATGGAAGGACTTGCGGCTTTTATTACAATTACTTTGATGATTATTATTGTACCTGGTCCAGACTTTTTCGTAGTAATGAAAAATTCTATTACTTCTGGAAAAGGCAATGGTGCTATGGCAGCTTTAGGTATTACATCTGGTCATGTACTGTATTCATTATTAGCAGTATTTGGTATCATATTTATTTTGGCAAATATGTACTATGTTTTCATGACTATTAAAATATTAGGTGCATTCTATCTGATCTATTTAGGTATCAGAAGTATTATTAGCGCACGCCAGGGTATGAATTTTTCTACGTCTCAGATGAGAGCTCAAAAAATTAGTTATTTGAGTTCTTATAGACAAGGTTTATTAAGTACGATTTTAAACCCTAAAGCATTACTTTATTACATAAGTATTTTGCCTCAATTTTTAACTACTGGAGAAGGGGTGACGTCTCAGATTGCCATATTATCAGCAATTGTTACGACTGTTATTCTGTTGTGGTTTATATTTTGTGTTTATATTTTCCAGTATATTAAATTATTATTTGCTAATAGAACTGTAAAGGCAATTTTTGATTATACAGTTGGTGCAATATTGATTGGCTTATCACTTAATTTATTATTCAGTAAAAGTAGTTAAGTATTAAATCAAAATAAGCTTATTTTGATTTAATGCAAATAGCATCATGTTATATTGGCAAATATAAACACACATGCAAAATAGGAACGGAAATGTGAAATCAAGTTGCAAAATTTGTTTTCAATTCCGTTCCTTTTTTAATGATTTGAAAGTCGATATAATACAGAACATAAGGTATTAAAAAAATGCAATTAACTTTAAAAGAGATTAACTGATTAAATGCAATTTTTTATAAAATATTCACAAATTATCTACATAATAATTTTGTTATTTATTTATAATGTTAAGGGAGAAGGGGGAAGAATTTTGAAAAATATATTTAATCCGTTACAAAGATTACATTTTTATGCTGCATTATTTATAACACCATTATTAATTACATTAACCATTTCGGGCATTGGTTATCTCTTTTTTCAGGAAGTAGAAAATAATATATATAAAACAGAGTTTTTCGGAGATAGTTCCATCAAAACCCATCAAACATTGAATGAAGCTGTAGATGAAGTAGAAGATAAGTTTGATGGATTTTATATCAGTAAAGTAAGTATGATGGATGAGCCATATAATAATCGTATTACATTGGATGACATGGCAGGTAATCAGCGTTATATATTTTTAGATCAAAATAATCAAATAGTAGCAGATCAAAATGCTAAACATACATACGCAAATGTTGTAAGAAATATACATAGTTCATTATTCACCGAAAATACATTTATAAATTATCTTGTAGAATTAACTGCATGTTGGACAATTTTTATGATTCTTTCAGGGACATATATGCTTATTAAGAAAAAACTAATATCAAATAAAAATAAAAAACTAAGATTCCAAAAATGGCATGGTATTTTAGGTGTAGTTATAGCAATACCAGTATTTGTATTAGTGCTGACTGGTTTACCTTGGTCAGGCTATATGGGGGCTAAGATTGCAAATGTGATGGATAATTCTGGAGAATTGGGACAATCAGAATTAGCTATTAATCCTCCAAAATCGGATGTGAATGAAATTCCTTGGGCAACGCGTGAAAATAAACAACCTGCTTCAGAAAGCCATGCTGCTCACCACGGTGGTGGCGAAATGCCGAGGACAGATATTAAAAATCAAATTTCGATTGATAAAGTAGCTACTGAAGCCAAAAAGAACGGCATAGATAAACCATATTCTATTGTTTATCCATCTAATGAATCAGCAGCTTTTACAGTTTCTAAGGGTAGTAATACAGGTGTCACTGGGTTAGATGTTTCGCCATATGACGAGCAAACGTTATATTTAGATCAATATAATGGGAAAGATTTAGGGAAAGTGAAGTATGAAGAATATGGCATTATCGGAAAATGGTTTACGTGGGGCATACCATTACACGAAGGTCATCTCTTTGGTGTAGCTAATAAAGTTATTAATTTACTTGTATGTATTGCTTTACTAACAGCAGTTGGATTAGGATTAACATCATGGATTAAAAAAATGAAAGATAGTAACGTAAAGGTACCACCAAGAGTTAAAAAACCAATGTCAATTCCATTGGCTATCGTACTTATTGTACTTGGTATCTTGATGCCGTTATTTGGTTTCTCATTGATTGTCGTATTTATTATTGAAGCTTTATTATATTATAAAGATCGAAGAAATAAACAGAAGAAATAAAGGCATAGTTAAGGGGTGTGACACAGAATCAAATTAGTTAATTTGATCTTGTGTTACACCCCGTTTTAATTAGGACTGTTATGTTTGAAACATGCGTCATTATAAAATTAGTGATTCATATCCATTTCATGAATTTTCATCATTAATCCGTGAGGGATATCATCATGTTTTACTACTTCTTTTTTGTAGAATGATTTACCATCATCTTTAGATACTAACTTTACAAAATCACCTTTTTTAGGTTTGAAATCATCGTCATGTTCAAGTTTGACATTTTTCGTTACGATGCCATCTTTTTCGCTAACAACTTTTTCTGCAGTTGTACTTTCAGACATATAGCCATAATAAGTATCTTTTTGACCAGAAAATATCATGAATATCGTGAAAGCTAAACCAATAATAACTAAAATACTAATTAAAGATATTGTTAATTTTTTACTCATATTCTCAGTCTCCTTTAACTTTAAGCATAAAAGATATTACTGTCTAAGTATACAATATTTTAAATTGTTTTGAACTTTGTCATATTTTAATTACAACTTGATAAGAAAATGTACAATTCAAAATGGGTTTTAGACCAATAGCAATTAAATATAGGATTAAGGATTATAAAGTGTTGAATCTGAAATGAGCACTTTAATGCCACGGTAAATATTTTTAATCGTATACCAAATAGTAATTGCAAATAGTAGTATACTTAATGCGAGCGCTACTAAACTAACAGTTGTATTCTGTGAATTAATCACAATACCACCCATAGCGGCACTAATGATTAAAAAGATAGGTCCGATGTAAGTTATAATATGATAAATCAGCGATTTTGCTGCATGTATAGAAGTTGGTTTGTCAGCAAAAATCCAGATTATTATGGGTACAATAATAGGTGCGAAAAATATACTGAAATAGCTAATAGATGCAAGTATGCGCTCGCTTTGTGTATTGTTTTGTGTAACTTGTTCGTTCATTTATATCACCTCAGATAGGATAGTAACAATAATTTAGATATAAATATAGTGGAGATATTTAATATTACATTTTTGTTAGGTACAATTGTGGAACAATGTTTATAAAAGAGAAGAGGAAGACATATGAAAATATATTTAGTACGCCACGGTGAATCACAATCAAATTATGATAAAAAAGAAGGTAAAAATTACTTTTGTGGGCAATTAGATGTACCGTTAACGGAGAAGGGAACACGCTCTGCACAGTTACTGCAAAGTTATTTTAATAAAAAGGACATAGATCATGTGTATCTATCAGATTTACTGCGTACTAGGCAGACGTATAATGCGATATTCGATAACGCTATTCCTGCAACTGTGACCTCTTCGTTAAGAGAACGTTCACTTGGTGAGTTTGAAGGGGAAATGGTGGACAAAATTGAACAAAAACCTGAATATGAACGTTATTTTAATGATGAGGATTATTTATCGTTTCGTCATAGCTTTAGCCAAAAAGCACCAGGTGGGGAGAGTTATGCAGACGTATTGCAACGTGTAACGCAATTTTTTGAACATGAAGTAGATAATAGTTTAGAAACTATTGTAATTGTTGCACATCAGGTCGTGCTTCGTTGCTGCTTTGTCTATCTAAGATATGATACGCAAGCAACGGTGATTGAGCGTAAAATTGAAAATTGTGTACCCTACGAGTTAGAAAAATAAACACAAACAAAAAACCTGAACTACGACTTTGTCGGTTCAGGTTAATATCTTTTAGCTGCTGTTAAGCTATCATGAAATCCTTGGAATATTGTATTGATATTGTCTAAAAAACTGCCGACAATAACGGCAAGTATAACGTAAGTTACACTAAGGGCGATTGTTTTAAATGAAACAACACCATATTTTTCTTTCTTCTCAAAGAGATTAAAAGCTATGAAGATAGCAGCCATTGCACCTATTAAAATAGTTAAAACCATAAAGGTGTGCCTCCTTAGAATTATTACTGAGTGGCTGTGCTTCTATTCATTTGTTTATTAACTTAAATTAATCTTAACAAATGTTACTTTGAGAAAAAAAGGGATTTTATGTTAAAAAACCTTACAATTAAGTAAGGTTTTTTACAGAAATAAGTCAGGGCAATTGAGTGTTATACGTAAAAATGACGTTCAAGCCTTTGTTATCAAGAACAATTGTCTTGTAATCATATTGTAATTTAATAGAATAATCCTATAATTACATGTTTTTGATTTCAATCGATTAAGAAACGTTCAGGTTATTTATCTATAGCGTCAGATTCAATGCCTTTGTCTTTTAGGAATTTTTTGATTTTATCTTGCTGTTTCCCATTAACATCTCCAGCGTATTTAGTAGATACATCCACAACATTAAGTTCATTCTGTGGTTGGTAGTCTAATTGTTCTATATCTTCATCCGCATTTTTAATTGTGGTATTTAAAGCGGTGAAATATTTGATAATACGGTCGACATTTTCTTGATAACCTTGTGGGAGTTTATTATCTTCTACGAATTTCTTAAATCTTACATCATTTTTAACCGCATTATGTGATAAATCAGATAAACGTTCAGCCTGTTCATCAGTAATTTTTTTATCTGTACCAATTTGTTTATCTATTTTATATTGAAGCAGATACTTATTATCAATAATGTCAGAGTTCACATCTAAGTATTTTTTGATAGCTTTATTTGTTTCAGCTTCACTTAAAGTTTCACCTTTTTTATCTGAGTTAAAGATATCTTTTTCAGTAATTTTCTTCACATTTTTAGGCGCATGTCTCTCGCTATGACTATTGTCATCTTTAGGTTTATCGTTTGAACATGCTGCGAGTATAACAGTTAGCACTAGCACTAACGATAGTAATATACTTTTTTTCATAAATTTTAATGGCTCCTTTAATAATAATCATACGGGTATAACAATATAGTGAATGTTTAAACGCGCTTTATAAAAATTATAACTTAAGCGTATCATTTAGAGCTATTGATTTGAATAAGTGATTAAATAATAAACGCACAATCTTTTGAACAAAATAAGAAAACAATAAATTTATTATAATTAAAGTTAAAATATTCATTGGATTTTAACTTTAAAATGTTATTGAAGGTGGTATATAGTGCCTTGTTGTTTGTAATAAAATTTGGTTGTATTAATCTGAACAGAGGTAAGGATGAATGGGTGGAAAAGTATAAGTAATAGATTTGTTTGAGATAAAACTTATATTTAAATATGGGGAGGGCGAATGGGGGCCCTTGAAAAACTGGATACATGCATAAATAGGCTGGGATAAGTTTTAATCGTCCCAGCCTAAATGATTATATTTCGTTGATAGGATTTATACATGAGCTTTAGCTAAGCTAAACGCTTTTATCCCTTATAAACTTAGTTATCTTTGCCTGTGAATAACGAAATCTTTTTTAATGAATTTAATTTCGTCATCGCACTCCCTTTGGAGGTTGTTCTTAATTATATGTAAGTGGGTGGCACGACAATCATATTTTTTATAATGATTTCGTTGGCCACTCACTATGAAATCATTTTGACAGAATAATTAATGTCTAATGATATAATCAAAGGCATTTAATGCAGCATTTGCACCAGCGCCCATTGAGATAATGATTTGTTTATTACGATCGTCAGTAACATCACCAGCTGCAAAAATACCAGGGATGCTTGTAGCGTTCTTACGATCAATCATAATCTCATTCGCTTCATTTAGTTCAACATAATTATTAAGCCATTCAGTATTTGGTAATAGTCCGATTTGGACGAAAATACCTTCAAGTTCTAATGTGTGTTCTTCACCGAGAGATTTATCTTGGTATTTAATACCAGTTACAGCATTTTCACCAAGTACTTCAGTTGTTTGTGCATTTTTAATAACAGTTACGTTAGGTAAGCTGTTTAAACGTTCTTGTAAAACATTGTCTGCTTTAAGGCTAGCATTACGTTCCAATAGTGTGACGTGTTCAACGATACCTGCTAAATCAATTGCTGCTTCGACACCTGAATTACCGCCACCGACTACGGCTACGTTTTTATTTTCAAATAAAGGCCCGTCACAATGTGGACAGAACGCAACACCTTTGTTAATTAATGCCTCTTCGCCAGGTACTTCAAGCTTGCGCCAACGTGCACCTGTTGAAATGATAACTGTTTTACTTGTTAATTTTGCGCCATTTTCAAGAGAAACAACGATACCACTATCAGTTTTTTCAATTTCATTAGCACGAATGCCTGTCATTACATCAATGTCATATTGTTTTATATGATCTTCTAATGCTGAGGCAAATTTTGGACCATCTGTTTCTTTAACAGTGACAAAATTTTCAATTGTTGCAGTATCATTCACTTGTCCGCCGATACGATCGGCAACAATACCAGTGCGTAATCCTTTACGAGCTGTATAAACAGCGGCACTACCACTTGCAGGACCACCACCAACGATTAACACGTCATATGGATCTTTATCATTGAACTCTGCTGGGTCTGCTTGGCTACCTAAATTTGCAAGGATATCTTGAATTGTCATACGCCCATTACCAAATTCTTCGCCATCTAAGAAAACTGCTGGTACTGCCATGATATCTTCAGATTCTTCTCTAAAGATAGCGCCGTCAATCATTGAATGTGTGATATTAGGATTTAATAAACTCATTAAATTTAATGCTTGAACAACGTCAGGACATTTTTGACAAGTTAAACTAATATACGTTTCGAAGTGTAGTGGTTGATCTAGTGCTTTGATTTGATCTATCACGGCTTGTTCTTCTTTAGGCGCGCGTCCACTTACTTGTAATAATGCAAGTACAAGTGAATTGAATTCGTGACCCATAGGTAAACCGGCAAAAGTAATGCCGGTTTCTTCTCCAGGTCTATTTACTGAGAAACTTGGTGTGCGTTTTAAGTCAGCTTCTTCTATAGTAATGCGAGAAGAAGCTGCAGAGACTTCATCTAATAACTCTTTAAGTTCGTTAGACTTGTCATCAGTACCAAGACTTGCTTTTAATACAACATCGCCTTCCATTAATTGAAGTAATTGTTGTAATTGTGATTTAAGCTGATCATTTAGCATTTAAATCAATGCCTCCTTAGATTTTACCTACTAAGTCAAGACCAGGTTGTAATGTTTCTGAACCTTCTTCCCATTTTGCTGGGCAAACTTCGCCTGGGTGTTGACGTACATATTGTGCTGCTTTGATTTTGTGTACTAATGTGCTTGCGTCACGACCGATACCGTCAGCGTTTACTTCAGCTGCTTGTACGATGCCGTCAGGGTCAACGATGAAAGTACCACGTTGAGCAAGACCTAAATCTTCGTCTAATACATCAAAGTTACGAGTGATTGTTTGAGATGGGTCACCAATCATTGTATATTGAATTTTGTTAATTGCTTCTGAGTGATCGTGCCAAGCTTTGTGTACAAAGTGTGTATCTGTTGATACTGAATATACATTGACACCTAATTCTTGTAATTTGTCATATTGACCTTGTAAATCTTCTAATTCAGTTGGGCAAACGAATGAGAAGTCTGCTGGGTAGAAACAAACTACACTCCAAGAACCTTTTAAAATTTCTTCTGATACTTCTAAAAACTCATCCTTTTGTGGATCATATGCGTTAGCTGTGAATGGTAAAACTTCTTTATTTATTAAAGACATAAAAACATCCTCCTATTTTTGAACTGAATTTTAATTAGAATTATGGTGTTAAATTATTGCTTCTTAATTATAATAATTCTAATCTTCGTTTACTATTATTGCATTTCCCATTATTTTCGTCAACAAAGAAAGCTCGTTAAGATGAATAGTAGACAGGTGCCTTGTAATCGAACGTGTGACTGAGTTTGTTGGTGCAAATTTACACCTATGAAGTTGGCGTATTTATTTTTGGGAAAACTGCCTATAGATTAAAAATAGCCTTTTTATTCTCAACTAAACAATGAAAATGAGAAGAAAGGCTACTTTAAATGATTATATGTTTATTTAGTGTTGATTTGATAGGGGTAAATAGAATTATTACAAATTTATGAACATTTTATCTTTTGCGGAATTTGTAATCATAAACGAATTTTAAAGCAATAATACTGATAACTAACCAAATTATTAAATAAAGTAAGTTTAAATATGTGTGATTTGTTTCTATTCCCAAAACAAGTCCAAAAGGTAAATATTTTAACAATTGTTCAAAGAAACCTAGGTTCAATGTATCACTCATTGTTTCGAAAATAGAAGACATGCCGAAAAGTATGAACGGTATCATCATAAACGAAGTAGCGGTGCCCGGGCTATTAGACAATAGGCCAAATATTAGTCCTAATGCAAGATAGAAAGTTAACATAAGCACAAGACCAATATAAGTTTGAAAGGCAAATTCGATAGAGTTACCGAGAATGATTAAGCTTAAAATGGATGCAATTATAGTTAGCATTGTCATGATAATCACTTTTGATATTAGTATTTCTACTTTTGATGCAGGAGATTCTATTAGCCCCTTTAATGTTCCTTTTTCATTTTCTTCGGCAAACATATTGATGATGGTTGCAGTGGCTACCAATATAAATGACATATTAATTATAATTAGTTGCATAGTAGTTACTGCAGAAGGTACGTCATTTATTTCGGACATTATAAATCTGTAGAAGAAGCTAAGTAATAATATAATCAGGGGCATAAAAATGATAGAAGGATTACGTGTAGTTTCTTTGAAATCTTTTTCTAATAGTGCAGACAGACGCGTGATGCTCATATTAAACAAGCTCCTTTCCTGTGATTTTTAAAAATACGTCACCTAATGTAGGTAAATCAGATGAGATGTATTTTAAGTCATTTGTTTCAAGCGTATCTGAAATGTATTGTGCAGCTTCGTACGTCATTGGTAACGTTTTAGATTGGTTATTGTTGTGTATAACTTTAATTGTATGGTTTGAATGTTTAAACCTAAAGTTTTCAGGAGTATCCATTTCTTTAAGTACCCCAGATTCTATAAAAGCAACACGATGACATAAGTCGTTAGCTTCTTGCATGTTATGCGTGGTTAAAAATATTGTAGTACCACGTTCGTTTAGCTCTTTAAGCCCTTTGTGTATTCGCTGAATGGTTAAAGGGTCTAATGAAGCGGTAGGTTCATCCAAAAATAGCAATTCAGGTTCATGTATTAAAGCTTTTGCTAATAATACACGTTGCTTCATACCAGCTGACAAATTTTTAAATAATGTTTTCTTGTCTTTGATTAACCCGATAAAATCTAAAACTTCATCTACTTTTTTTAATGGAATTTGGTTTAGTTTTGCGAATAGTTTCAAATTACCATGAATACTTTGGCGTTCATATGCAACACTATGATCTGATAGTATGCCTATTTTATCAATAAATCCCTTGGAGCCAATTGCTTCGTTTTGATATCCTAGCACGTTTAGACTACCTTTAGACTGCCGGTAGGAACCGGTTAACATCTTGATTGTAGTTGTTTTACCAGAACCACTTGGCCCAAGAAAACCAAATATTTCACCTTTTTTAACTTTGAAATTCATGTTTTGAATGGCCGATTTATTTTTGAATATTTTTGATATATTTTTCATTTCAATAACATTATCCATGAAAAAACCTCCTTTTGAAATTAATGACAGTTTACCGCTAATAAGTCTGTGGCACAGTCAAAAGGAGATGAATTGTATCTATAAAGCAGTGAAATGTTATCAATGAATGTTGAAAAACTGTTCAATATCGCTTGCTTTTTGTCTTGATAAAGGGATAAGTGTATCTTTCGAAGTGTTTAATCGAATAGAGTAACTATTTTTAGACCACGAAATGATTTCGCTAACTTTTTGCAAATTAATAATATATGAACGATGGCAACGATAAAAGCCATATGGAATTATAAGTTTTTCTATGTTTTGTAAAGTCGTATCATGAATATATTGTTCGTTACCAACATGAATCATAACTTTGCCATCTTGTCCTTCTAAATAATCAATATCTATAGGGTCTAGAAACATTACTTTTTCATTTGTTTTTACCGTTAGACGTCTGATTTGTTGGCGGCTTAAATGATTTTGTGTTTCTGTTTGTGGTGGAGCATTATCTTCATATTCATCATTTGATAGTTCAACAGGTTTAAAGGCATTTTTGTTAAGACGGTAACAATACTTACTAACTAGTAGGGCTTCTTCTGTATGATTAGTTAATGTAATAATTGTATTGGAATGACTTAACTCATTCAGCAAGTTGATAATAGTATGCTTTGTTTCAATTGTGATATTTTGTAAAGGTTCTTTAATGATGATTCTAGATTCGGGCATAAGCATCAGTTTAACAATGTGTAACAGTTTAAGTTCTGAAATTGTAAGTTTTTTGATTTTTTTATGGTTCGATATGTTGAGGTTGAATTTATACAATATAGTTTCTTGATTTATATCGGCATCATACCACTTACACCAAAATTTAATGACTTCTATAACAGTCATACGTTCTGGAAGAGGTTCCATGAGCGTGTATGTCTTAAAATTATTGTGTTCATGATTTGAGTTGATAATAGTATCTTGAAATTCGTTTTCTGTAATTATGGTAGTTAAATTAGCTTTAAGTTCTACTGTTTTATTTGGTGATATAAACAACTTCACATGATTAACCATTACCTACACCTCGTTTAATGTATTTGTAACATAGTATAACAATCTTATATCGTTATGTATTCTTTTTTAATTAAATAAGAGAGGGTAACAAATGGCCTTTTGTTGCTTCTCTCTTATTTTAGTTATTTTGTTTTAAATGATTAATAAACGGAGGCGTAAATAGTTATTAAATAAATGTTTGAATCATCCACCAGAGCACGCCAGCAACAGGGAAGAATAACCACCAATAGCGTGCTAAGAATTCCCACCCATTCATAGGATGATTGTTAGACTGTGTTGAAACAGGTTGCTGATATGTTTCTATAATGGTCTTTTTTAAGTCTTTATCTCCTTTGATAAGTTCATCTAAAGATACATCAAATAAATCGCTCATTTTTATTAGCATATCAATACTAGGATAAACTTTGTTTAATTCCCATTTAGATATGCTCTGGCGCGATATATTTAATATTTCTGCTAATTCGTCTTGAGACCAATTTTTGAGTTCACGTTGCTCCTTAATTCTTGAACCAATTTCCATGTGAATCACTCCTTTTAATAAAAAGTAAAACGATTGGTTAATAATGTCACGCACTAAATGGTTTACTATGGTTGCAACTGGAGGTTGCATTAGTACATTAGCAAAGGTTTTGTAGCTAATATTGATAAAAATATTAAAAATGTAATACAAATCTTAAAAATAATTGATAATTTAATGTATATTTACCCAATATGTTAATTTATTAATGAAAAAGGACGAGGAAGAAATCAATTAGTAAAAATCTGATTTCTTTCTCGTCCTATATTATAGAGTGCTTATCAAATGATGCATGCGGAAATACCTTGCCCCGTTACTATATCAATTGATATGGCAACAGTGGATGTTCTAATCATTTTCTACTCCAATATCTTTTACGGTCGAATGCTTGTACGATAGTTTGTGGTTCATCAGAAACGAATATACCAGGTGCTTCAAAATTTAATTTAGCGTTTGTTAATCCTTGTGCTGCGGACTCATTTACAACTATAGGCTTGTTGTGTTTATACGTAAGTTCTGCAAATTCTTCAGCAGCTGGGAGTATTTCACTATCATCTGATAGTACTATCAGACTATCAAATAATGTCGGATGGGCAGTATCAAATGTTTCTGTGATGCCAAACGACTCTGATATATCTTTAGGGTGTTGTCCGACAAACGCATAGTTTAACTTGTTTTCCGTAAATGTTTCGGCATAAGATTTCAATGTTTCAGCACTGATATCTCCATTTACTACTACAGCGACAGAATGACCAGCTAATGGAATGTCGAATTTTTCCATTGTTAATTGACTATCTTGTGCATCTGATTTAACTTCTTCGTTTATATTAGGCACTTCAACACCAACATTTTCAGCAACACGCTCTGCTAATGTGCGATCAACTTTATTCAGTTGATTCACTGCGTTTTGTTTTACCATAACAGAATTACACATGCCTATTTCGAAAGAGAAGCCATCTACAGTGTGGTCAAATTCAGGTTGCGTCAAACTATTTAAATATAGCTTAGCCTGACTATAATAATCTTTAAAACTTTCACTACGTTTTTGGATTTTGTGACCTTCTACCTTTTCTTGATAGTGTTCATAGCCACCTTCTTTTTTAGGTGTTGTATGTGGGTCGTTGTTATTGAGTGCATTTTTATGATAAGCCACTTGTCCTTTATTGATATTCATTTGATGCATAGCATCTCTTTGATTATTGTGGACTTCATTAACTGGACGGTTAATTGGTATTTGATTAAAATTTGGACCACCTAACCTAGAAATTTGAGTATCAGTGTATGAGAATAGACGACCTTGTAATAATGGATCGTTTGAGAAGTCAATACCGGGTACAATATGGCCGGGGTGGAAGGCGGCTTGTTCCGTTTCGTCAAAAACATTGGTTACATTTTGATTTAATGTCATTTTGCCCACTATTTTAACGGGCACTTGATCTTCTGGCCAAATTTTAGTTGGGTCTAAAATATCAAAATCAAAGTCGAATTCTTGTTCGGGACGAATAATTTGTAAGCCCAATTCCCATTCTGGATAATCGCCTTTTTCAATAGATTCATATAAGTCTTTACGATGAAAGTCTACATCTTTACCGTGTAACATTTGAGCTTCATCCCAAACTAAAGATTCTAAGCCTTGTAGTGGTTTCCAATGAAATTTTACAAAATATGAATCTCCTTCGCTATTAACGAGGCGAAATGTATGGATACCAAAGCCTTCAATTTGTCTGAAATTCTTAGGGATACCACGGTCACTCATTGCCCAAACAGTTGTGTGTGTGGATTCTGGATTTTGGGCGAAGAAATCGTAAAAAGTATCATGTGCTGAGCCACCTTGTGGTATTTCGTTGTGAGGTTCTGGTTTTACTGCGTGGATAAGGTCAGGGAATTTGATAGCGTCTTGAATAAAGAACACAGGAATATCATTACCAACGAGGTCAAAAATACCTTCGTCTGTATAGAATTTAGTAGCAAAACCTCTTACATCTCTAACCGTATCTGGTGAGCCTTTAGAGCCTTGTACAGTTGAAAATCTGACAAAGACAGGTGTAGTTTTATCAGGGTTAGTTAAAAAGTCTGCTGAGGTATATTTAGATAAATCTTCATATACTTTGAATTCGCCATGTGCGCCAAAACCTCTAGCATGCACGATACGTTCTGGTATGCGTTCGTGGTCGAAGTGCATAATTTTTTCTCTAAAATGAAAGTCTTCTAATAAACTGGGGCCGCGTTCACCAACCGTTAAAGTATTTTCGTCTTCGCTTACTTTAACACCGTTATTTGTAGTCATCGCTTTATCGTCATTGCGCTTTTCTACTTCATTTAATTGCTTTTGTTTTTTATTAACCAAATGAAACCCTCCTTAAATAAAACTTTCATTGTTTGTTTTCCACTAAAAACAAAAGAGAAACATGTACCTATAATTATCTATGTACAATATAGGTTTAAAATTATACCTCGGTGTGAATGTTTATATTACCGTTTAAAAAAGATATTTATTGGTGATGTTTTAAAAATTTATAGTAATCAGCAAAGTATTTATAGAAACTTAAAGATAATTACACTTAAACCTTTTAACTATCGTGAAAATCGGGTAAACAGAATGTAAGCAATGGAAATGTGTGTTTGTTATGCTATGGGTATATATTTACAGAAATGAGGAGTGGAAAGATGTCTGAACACGTATATAACCTACTGAAGAAACATCATTCAGTTAGAAAATTTAAGAAAGAACCTATTTCAGAATCGCATATCAAACAACTTATAGAAGCGGGACAAAGTGCTTCAACCTCTAGTTACTTACAAGCATACTCAATTATTGGTATCAACGATCCAGAAGTAAAAGAAGATTTAAAAGAAGTATCAGGGCAACCTTATGTGGTTGAAAATGGGTATTTATTTGTATTTGTAATGGATTATTATAGACATTCCATCGTTAACCAAGAATCAAAACATGACATGGAAACGTCATTTGAATCAGCAGAAGGCTTACTTGTCGGTACCATTGACGCCACATTAGTAGCTCAGAACATTGCTGCTACAGCTGAAGATATGGGATACGGTATTGTTTATTTAGGATCTTTAAGAAATGATGTTGAACGTGTACGAGAAGTATTAAACTTGCCTGAACACACATTCCCATTATTTGGTATGGCACTAGGTATTCCAGAAGATGATGAGGATGGTAGTCCTAAACCTCGTTTACCAATTGAACATGTTTTCCATCAAAACCAATACGATAATGATGTAGAATCTCAAAGAGCACAATTAAAAGCTTATGACCAAACAGTTAGTGATTACTATAGTGCTCGCACAAACGGAGAACGTTCAGAAACATGGTCTAATCAAATTGCAAACTTTATGAGTTCGAAACAAAGGTTAGATATGTTAGAACAGTTAAATAAATCAGGATTTATAAGAAAATAATGCACCTTGAAATAGCCTGTGTATTCTAGGCGTATTTAATGTGCCATTCATTCTCTGGAAGGGGGTAGTGAAGTTGAACATGTTCGATAAGCTTTTTAAAAAACAGTCGAAGGATCCGGAAGTTCAAGATGATAAGGATAAGCGTGTTTATTCATCGAAAAGTCAGCTCACCCCTCAAGAGGCTCAAGAATACTGGGCAAAGGTGGCACAAAAACTCGTTGTCGGTGCCATTAATTCTGTAGATTACACTGCTGAACGTATCTTCATCTTGGTTTCTTTTGATGAAAAAGAACCTACAATTGATATGTTTTTCCAAATGGACGGCCAGTTGAGAATGTGGAATGACTTAGATAATGAAGATCATAAAAAGGTTATTTCTCAAAGTTTAGTATCACAAGCGCCCATTATAGCGAAACAAGTAAACTGTTTGTATGATAGTGTTAATATGACGCGGCTTGCCTATGCGCAAGTTCAATACGAATTCGAAAGTAAAGCGTGGTATTTACATGATGTATCATTAGATAGCGCTGAGGCTAAGTTAGATAAATACCCCGCATTCTTAAAATGGTTTGATGATGTATCTAAATCAATTGATACGATTCCTTTAGACGGTAAACACCGAATAACATGGGGGCCTTTCAAACCAGTATATTAATTAAAAATAGCTTTTCAATTCATCATCGTTATATGAGGGATTGAAAAGCTTTTTTATTTGTAAAGAGAATTGTGTTGATCCTGATTCAACCTAACCTTACAATCCAGCAAGTTCAAAATTGCAAAAGCTTATTTAATTCACTTTTGTGAATTTATTCACAAAAAGTTCAGAAAAATCGATTTATAGATATTGTAAGTGCTTACACTAAGCAATATTATTGAATTGTGAAATATTTAAAAATGCAATTAAAAATTTTAGGAAGAGGTTTTGAGCAATGGATATTATTTTAGGTGTAGGTACTTTGTTAATTGTCTTACTAGCAATGACTTTGTTTTTGAATTTTGCACCTTACGGTAAAAAGGGGCTACAGGCACTTTCGGGAGCCGCCTGTGCAACGTTTTTGCCACAAGCATTTTTGAGTTATGCGATTGGTGGCGTGTTTGATATTAAATTTTTGCAAGAAATAGGAGATTTGGCAGGAGGTTTAAGCGGTGTTGCTGTAGGCTTTCTGACATGTTTGAAATTGGGAGTTTCTCCAGTTTTTGCAGTAATTGTTGGACTGGTATTACATGATTTCAAACTTTTACCTGCGTTTTTGGCAGCTTACATGATTGCTTTTGTAATTAAATTTATCGAGAAGAAAGTACCAGAAGGTTTGGATTTAATTACGGTTATTTTGTTTGCGCCAGCAACGGCTTTCTTATTAGCTAGTATGATGAGCCCTGGTGTTATTGCACTGTTACAACAAATAGGTAGCGCAGTTACGGCTGTGGGTGATAATAACCCATACGTCCTTGCAACAATATTAGGTTTAATTATACCTGTAACTGGCATGACGCCATTAAGTTCAATGGTGTTGACGAGTTTATTAGGACTTACTGGTTTACCAATGGCGATAGGAGCATTGACATGTACAGGAAGTTCATTTGTTAACTTTATTATGTTTAAACAATTAAAAATTGGTAACAGCTCTAAAGCTTTTGCGGTAGCTATTGAACCATTGACACAAATAGATATTATAGCTAAATATCCACTACAATTATATGGAACTAATGCAATTATTGGTGTTGTTAACGCATGTATAGTGACTTTTAGTGGATTAGTCATAAATGTGACAGGTATGGCGACACCGATTGCAGGAGCCATTGTACTATTCGGCTTTAACGATCCAATTCGTGCGACGATCACTATTGTTACTGTTTCAATAACAAGTATTCTTTTAAGCCTAGTTATAGGTAAAACGATAAATAAATTCAATATGACAAGTCTAAATTTCAATTTACCGCGAATGAAAAAACATGCTAATTAAGGAGATGTAATGATGGCTAGAAAGCAAGATTATCAAAGTGCATTTGATGTTATTGGACCGATCATGATGGGTCCGTCGAGTTCTCATACAGCAGGCGCAGTTAAAATTGGTAATGCTGCCCGCACCTTGTTGCAACGTGAGCCACAAAAAATTACGATTCACTATTACGAGTCGTTTGCTTCCACGCATAAGGGACATGGAACAGATTTGGCTATAGTGGGAGGTGCTTTAGGTTTTGGGACCTTTGATGAGCGCATTAAACAATCCACGGAAATTGCAAAAGAGCGTGATATAGAAGTGGAAATTATTGAAGAATCTGGAGCAAGCCTTGGAGAACACCCTAATTGTGCGCTTGTAAAATTAGATTGTTGTGGTAGACATGTAGAAATTAATGGTATTTCGATTGGTGGGGGTGCTATTAAAATAAAAAGTATACACGTTGATGGTGCGTGTATATTAATGAATCATGGCTTACCTATTTTAGTAGTAGAGGGCGTTGCGAATATATCTATGATAAACCATATCATTAATGATTTGATAGAACGTCAGATAGATATTAATGAAGAAATAAAGACAATTAATGAAGGGAAATGTTTACTTGCGTTGCATTTGAATAAAGAGTTATCAATTGAAACGATAGATGAATTACGGGAAAGATACGATGCTTTAAGCTTTTCATATATACATTAGAGGAGTGACAATATGCTAAATTCGATGCAAGAAATCATTGATTATGCAGTGGAAAATAAAACAACTTTTGCAGAAATTATGATTAGTGAAGAAATGTCATTAAAAGGCATTTCAAGAGATGAAGTTAGAGCACTTATGAAACAAAATATAGATATTATGAGAGAAGCGGTAGAAAAAGGTACAACTGGTGAAGGCGTGAAAAGCGTTACAGGTTATACGGGACAGGACGCTGTTAAATTAGCAACTTATAATGAGCAAGAACATGCATTGTCTGGTTACGAAATGGTCGAAGCATTAAAAGGGGCCATTGCTACTAATGAGGTTAATGCGGCAATGGGTATTATCTGTGCGACTCCTACGGCTGGCTCCTCGGGAACTATACCTGGAATTCTGTTTAAGTTAGAAAAATCACACCATTTAACTACAAATCAAATGATTGATTTCCTATTTGCTGCGGCGTTATGTGGAAAGGTAATTGCAAATAATGCTAGCGTGGCAGGTGCTATAGGAGGTTGTCAGGCTGAAGTTGGTTCAGCATCTGCGATTGCAGCAGCGGCAGCAGTGGAGATATTTGGAGGTTCACCACAAGCAAGTGGTCATGCAATGGCACTAGCTATCAGCAATTTATTAGGGCTTGTATGTGATCCTGTTGCTGGTTTGGTAGAAATTCCTTGTGTTATGAGAAACGCCATAGGATCAGGAAACGGATTGATTTCAGCTGATCTTGCATTAGCAGGAGTTGAAAGCAAAATTCCTGTTGATGAAGTCATTGAAGCTATGGATAAAGTAGGACGTAATTTACCTGCTTCATTACGTGAAACGGGTATAGGCGGTTTAGCAGGTACGCCTACTGGAGAAGCTATTAAGAGAAAAATCTTTGGACAATCAACGGTTAATTCATAGTCTTTAGTTTAAAAATAAGTAAACTTATTAATAAATAAAAATTAAATTGAAAAAATACATGTTTCCCACTAAACTATATTAAAAGAGGTGGGAGACATGTTATTTAAATTGGGGCTTATATTTTTGGCGTTTATTATATGTAGCATAATGACACATTACTTTACAGCAGAGGGTACGTGGGTCAACCTACTGTTAAAGTCATTATCTTTAAGTTTAATTCTTGTTTTTCTATTTAATTATATAAAATTGATGATAGAGCTTAAGCGAAATAAATAATCTTAGTTGAGCATAATAAAAAAGGTAGGTATACATTGCGTGTATACCTACCTTTTTCAATGTTTCTTAAATAGATCGAATATGTGAAGTGAGCAGTAGCAAATCATTTGGTATTAATTTGCAATTTCAGCATATTCTTTTTGGTTATAAGTATCTTGATCTAAGTTGTTTGTTAGTTTTGCTGTACCTGTACCAGCAAGCATAGAATCATTAACATTCAATGCTGTACGACCCATATCGATTAATGGTTCGACAGAGATTAAGACACCTGCTAGTGCAACTGGTAAATTCAATGTAGATAATACAATGATAGAAGCGAATGTAGCACCGCCGCCAACACCAGCTACACCAAATGAACTGATGATTACTACGCCAATTACAGCTAATATAAATTGTAAGTTAACTTCTACGTCAGCAGCTGGTGCTACCATGACTGCAAGCATAGCAGGATAGATACCGGCACAACCATTTTGCCCAATTGACAAACCAAAGGATGCAGAAAAGTTTGCAATTCCATCTGGCACGCCTAGGCGATTTTTTTGTGTTTGAACATTAAGGGGTAATGAACCAGCGCTAGAACGAGAGGTGAAGGCGAATAATAGTACTTCGCCAGTTTTTTTGACGAATGTCACTGGGTTCAAACCTATACCTGAGATAATGATTAAATGAATAATATACATTACGATAAGGGCTGCATAAGACGCAATTACGAACTTACCTAAAGTCCAAATTGCCGCAAAATCACTTGTAGCAATTGTAGAAGTCATAATCGCTAAAATACCATAAGGTGTTAAGCGTAATACGAACGTTACGATTGCCATAACTAAGCTGTATAATGCATCGATACCACGTTTAAGTAAGTTGCCACTCTCTGGTTGTTTACGCATAACACGTAAGAATGCAAAACCTATAAACGCTGCAAATATAACTACGGCGATTGTAGAAGTTGTACGTTGACCAGTAAAATCTAAGAATGGATTACTAGGTAATAATTGTAAAATTTGTTGCGGTAATGTATTGGCTGTCATATCTTTAGCTTGACTCGCAAGTTCGCTACCTCTTGAACTTTCGGCGCCACCTAAATCAATAGAAGAAGCGTCTAAACCGAATACAAGTGCTGAGATAATACCAATTATTGCAGATATTGCAACGGTACCTATAAGAAATACAAAGATATAAACACCAATCTTAGCAAACTTATCTCCTACTTTAATTTTCGTGAATGCTGAAACGATTGAAATGAATATTAAAGGCATTACAATCATTTGTAATAATGAAATGTAGCCATCACCAACGATACTAAACCAATCCATAGTTTGTTTAGTAACTTTAGAGTCCACACCATAGATTAAGTGTACTGCGATACCAAAAAAGATACCGATACCTAAAGCAGAGAAAACACGTTTTGGAAATGAAACGTGTTTTCTAGCCATTATATATAATCCGATGAGGAAGGCCACAAAAATAATGATGTTAAGAATAGTCAATAACATAAAAAAGGACCTACACTTTCTTAATTAATTTTTATTCCGATACGTATACTAAGGATATTAGCAAACTCAATAATATTCAAGTTAATTACTCAAGAAATTTGCGGAATTAAAATGTCTTTATTTTCTGATAATGAAACTTGGGTTTATATAAAAGCTGCTACGATATTAATAAGGAGAGGGTGCTTTAGGATTTTATAAATGAATTATGGAAGATTTAGATATAAAACAAGCGAAAATATATAATCTAGTTCTAAAACACGATTATATATTTTCGCTCTTATAATGAATGATGTTGTCTTCGGTGGTGACTGAATTTTAATTATAGTACTTTTTAGGTTAATAATGATAGTTTTATAAATTAAACAAACGAGCAAAGAAACCTTTACGTTCTTCTTTTGGCGCTTCTTCAGATGAAGTTGATGTGTAAGAAGTTGTATTGGTAGTTGTTGCATCTTGAGTGCTTGTTTCGGTTATTTCATCTTTAATTGTTGTATCATCAGTTGCTGACGTTGATAATTCATTTTCTTCATCAGTAGCGGTAGTAGCATCTGTAACTTGATCAGCTGACTTCGCTTCAGTTGAGTTTGGTTGTCCTACTTTACCAGTACTAGCATCAGAAGTAGATTGTTCGCTCACTGGTGTGATTTCGGATTCGTCAGTATGCGCCTTTGCTATAGTATCATCAGGTTTGCTATCTGAAGCAACATTGTCTGATGATTCATTTTTGACTTTATCGTTAACCTCTTTGTTCGCTTCTGTCTGAGATTCTGTAGATGATTTTGTATCTACTGATTCAGTTGAAGTTTCGGTTAAAGTATCGTCTTTCTGAGCATTTGTAGATTGTGAAGCGGCAATATGCGCAGTTTCAACATTTGATTTAGCTAATTCAGATTGCTCTTTTTGTGAATCTTGAATAGCGTTTTGAGTTGATTTAATTTCATTAGTAGAAGATTGGATGGCTTGCAATGATTCAGTATTAGCATCCAATTTAGAAGTGATTTGATTTTGCATTTCATGTAATTCTTGCTGTTGCTGATGGACTTGGTTAATCATTTGTCCAAGCATATGACGTTCGTCGCGCATTTTTTGAATTTCAGAACGTAAATCATCTACAAGTTTAGAAACATTTTGGTCTGTAGGTAAATGACTACTATCGTCTTTAACTAATACTTGTAAAAAGTCCTTTTCTTTCTCTAATTCTTCAAAAGCTAAATCATAACTATTTGTCTGTTTTACCTTTTCAGCAATATCTTGGAATAACTCAATATCCTCTTCTTGGAAATCTGTAGCTTCACGGCCACGATATTCTGTTTTACTAAGTTGGTAACCGCGTTCTTCTAAATGTTGAACGATTTTACGGACTTGTTTTTCACTTAGCTCAACACGTTGTGCAAATTCTTTGGTTAACATAGAAATAAGTCCTTTCATTAATAAATTTATGTATACGGACGTTTGTCTTCGGTTAGTGAAACGTCAGTCTTACCTCTATGCTAGTTTAAACTGTTTTAATAGTGATTTCAAGTGGCGGTTCCTATGATTTACGTAAATCCATTTCCTCTAGTAATGGATAAATAATACTTCTAGAGATTCTGTTGGCAAAGACATATTTGAGGATATAGTTTGATTTAATACTAGGACCATAAATATCTTTGGTTAGTTCAATATTAGATTTTATAAATAAATCCATAGGTTTACCTTCGCTATATCCTTCAAGATTTGGTGCTAAATAACTAATGTCATATTGTTTTTCGAATCCGTGTTGATATAGAAATTGGCGTCTATTATCCAAGATAGGTATGTCTTCCTCAGAAATTTCTTCAGGTTCTTTATCTACTTCTAACATAATAAAGTTAACGTCGTGTTCATGTAGTTGGTTTGATAGGATATTGATTTCTTTTTGGATACGCGCAAGCGTTTCAGTAATGAGTTCATCGTGATTCGGTTGGTCATTGGCGATTAAGTAGATTAAAAATGCTGAGTTTGTTGTTGCCTCATAATGCGCAGTTGCCAAACTCACGACAGTATCTGATTCGATGCCAACTAAAAAAATATAATCATCTTTAGTGTGCTCGTTTTTAAGTGATTGTTTGAATATTTGTTCGTATTCAGATAATCCGATATCAAATTTAGCATCATACAAATTCATGGCTGATTTGAAGAAGGGATCATCAATTGACGTGATAATTTTAAATTTCATATGTACACCCCCGAAATTATTGCGTTCATTATAACATAGTAGCAAAACTTGTAATGTAATTTATAGGTGGAAGTATTGTTTGGTAATAAAAAAGGAGCGACACAGAAATCAAAATTTACAATTGATTTTCTTGGTTCGCTCCCAAAATATAAATTAGTCATTTGTGATGTTTATTACAAGTGCATTTTAGATAACTGCCAATGTTGGCATATGTCATTTTGTAATTAGTGAATTATGTTAATTGCCCAAACTGTAAATTTATGAACTTTAAGTTTAGGATTTTGGTCCATTAGATTCTTCAGCATAATGATGTTGAACTACTGTTTCATTTTCATAAGCTGCATTTGCATTTTCTACTTCTTCATGTGAAGATTCATCCTTCGTAGCAACGACAAGATAGTGACCGTCTAAGATTTCTTTCTTATAGCGTTCCATTTCAGCGTCGGACAATTTATAATAGGCTAAGACAACCTCTTCACCGTCTTCACCAGTTAACATTTTCGCCATTTTATCACTGAAAGAACCGCTTGTAGCTGTTAAGTTTACTTCGGAATCATGCAACTCGTCGATATGAAGCTTTGATTTACTGATAACAGAAATTTCTGACTCATGATAACCCTCTGCAATCTTGTTTTTGACTGCATCAATTAACTCTTCGCTTTTTTGAATAATAGTGAATTCTGACATTTTGTGCTCCTCCATCCGTTGTTCTATTAATTATTATGTGTTTACCCAGTAACTTAAATAACGAAACGAATACAATTTAATTATATAACGAAGTTTTACACCTGGCAAACAACATTTTAACGCAATTGGTAGCGTTTACTTAATTTTAGAAAGTACGCTGAAGCACCTTTTAAAAAGCGCTTACAATCAATAAGTATATTGAAAAATGTACCAAAATTTGCTATCATCAGTTAATAATTTATCTAACTCATATAATCTAAAGGATACGGCTTTAGAAGTTTCTACCATGTTGCCATTAACGACATGACTATGGGTAAACCTATACAATGCTTTAGCAATTAAAAATGATTTAAAAAGTTGTACATATTGGACTATACTTTTTAAACCGTTTCCTCATAATCGATGTTATAAACATATTTTTTACATATTTAATAGGGAAATGAATGTAAAATCTTACCTCTTTAGACATCGTTTGAAATTAGGATAATAGCTATCTATAGTATTGCACGTTCACTCATAGATCCTGAAACTAAGTTAGTTTAGGGTTTTTTTTGTACACAAAATGAGGAGGTTTTTTACGAGTGGATTTGTTGAAGCAGAAAGTCGAAGCAGATGGTGTCGTCATTGACGAAAAGATTTTAAAGGTAGATGGTTTTTTAAATCATCAAATCGATGCCAAATTGATGCATGATGTAGGGCGAACTTTTTACGAGCAGTTTAAGGATGAGGGCATCACAAAAATTTTAACAATTGAAGCGTCTGGTATTGCACCGGCGATTATGGCAGCTATGCACTTTGATGTGCCTTGCCTATTCGCTAAAAAAGCAAAACCGAGCACACTGAAAAAAGATGTTTATCAGGCAGATATACATTCTTTTACTAAAAATACGACAAGTACAGTGATTGTGTCTAAAGAGTTTTTAGATGAAAATGATAAAGTACTTATCGTAGATGACTTTTTAGCCAATGGAGATGCATCGTTAGGCTTAAATGAAATTGTACAACAAGCCAAAGGTACAACAGTTGGGATAGGTATTGTAGTAGAAAAAAGTTTCCAACCTGGTAGAGAACGTTTGGAACAAGCAGGTTTAACCGTTTCATCATTATGCAAAGTGGCTTCGCTAAGTGGAAATAAAGTTACTTTCGTTGGCGAAGAAGCATGAAAACCTTCATTTTAAGTTTACAGCATTTATTAGCAATGTATGCGGGGGCAATACTCGTACCTATTATTGTAGGAACAAGTTTAGACTTCACATCTGAACAAATTGCTTTCCTAGTTACAGTGGACATATTTATGTGTGGTGTAGCGACGTTCTTGCAAGTATGGAAAGGAACAGGCATTGGTTTGCCGATTGTATTAGGCTGTACATTTACTGCTGTGGCACCAATGATTTTAATTGGTCAAACTAAAGGTATTGGTGACTTATATGGTTCGCTCTTCTTGTCGGGGATTCTAGTTGTAATCATTGCACCATTCTTTTCTTATTTGGTGAAGTTCTTCCCTCCAGTTGTTACTGGAAGTGTGGTAACCATTATCGGGATTAACTTAATGCCAGTTGCAATGAATTATTTGGCAGGAGGAGAAGGGGCTAAAGACTACGGTGACCCTAAAAATATCATCTTAGGTGTCATCACTTTGGTTGTCATTTTACTCGTACAGCGTTTTACTGTAGGTTTTTTGAAATCTATCGCTATACTTATCGGACTCATTGTGGGGACAGTGCTAGCTGGATTCTTTGGAATCGTAGATGTAAATCAAATTGGTACTGCGCATTGGTTTGCGTTACCGCAACCGTTTAGATTTTCAACTTTCAGCTTTGACTTCGGGGCGACACTTGTATTCTTTATAGTGGCATTAGTAAGTTTAATAGAATCAACGGGTGTATATCATGCATTAAGTGAAATAACAGGTAAACGTTTGGAACGCAAAGATTTCCGTAAAGGTTATACAGCAGAAGGTATTGCTATCATCTTGGGCTCTATCTTTAACGCATTCCCTTATACTGCATATTCACAAAATGTAGGTTTAGTATCATTGTCAGGTGCGAAAAAGAATAAAGTAATATACGGTATGGTTATATTATTAGTTATTTGTGGGTGTATTCCTAAATTAGGTGCATTAGCAAACATGATCCCTTTACCAGTATTAGGTGGAGCGATGATAGCTATGTTTGGCATGGTGATGGCATATGGTGTTAGTATATTAGGTAATATTAATTTTAAGAATCAAAATAATTTGTTAGTTATTGCTGTATCTGTAGGACTAGGGACGGGTATAAGTGCAGTACCTCAAGCGTTTGACGCCTTAGGTGAACAATTTGCATGGTTAACTCAAAACGGTATTGTACTAGGTGCAATTTCAGCAATTGTTTTGAATTTCTTTTTTAATGGCATAAAACATCAACAAGACACGGAAATTATGAAATAATAGAACTATAAAACAATTAATTAGGAGGCTGTACAAGTATGTGGGAAAATAAATTTGAAAAAGAATCTTTAACTTTTGACGATGTGTTATTGTTACCAGCAGAATCAGATGTATTACCGAAAGAAGTGGACTTAAGTGTTCAATTATCAGAAGGTATTAAACTGAATATTCCAATCGTATCTGCAGGTATGGACACAGTTACAGAATCAAAAATGGCAATTTCAATGGCTAGACAAGGTGGACTTGGTGTCATTCATAAAAATATGAACATTGAAGATCAAGCCGACGAAGTTCAAAAAGTAAAACGTTCAGAAAATGGTGTCATCTCAAATCCATTTTATTTAACTCCAGAAGAAAGTGTTTTTGAAGCAGAAGCATTGATGGGTAAATATCGCATTTCAGGTGTGCCAATTGTTGATAATAAAGAGACTAGACAATTTGTTGGTATCATTACAAACCGTGATTTACGTTTTATTGAAGACTTTTCAATTAAAATTTCAGACGTAATGACAAAAGATAATCTTGTTACAGCTCCTGTAGGTACGACATTAGATGAAGCAGAGAAGTTATTACAACAACATAAAATTGAAAAACTTCCATTAGTTAAAGAAGGTCGTTTAGAAGGATTAATTACAATTAAAGATATTGAAAAAGTTCTTGAATTCCCTAATTCTGCTAAAGATGCACATGGTAGATTATTAGTAGGTGCAGCAATCGGTATTGCGAAAGATACTGATATCCGTGCACAAAAACTTGTTGAAGCTGGTGTAGACGCATTAGTTATCGATACAGCACACGGCCACTCTAAAGGTGTATTAGAACAAGTTACACATATTAAAAAAACATTCCCACAAGTGACTTTAATAGCAGGTAATGTTGCTACAGCTGAAGGTACAAAAGCTTTATATGAAGCGGGCGCTGACGTAGTTAAAGTTGGTATTGGTCCTGGTTCAATTTGTACAACTCGTGTTGTTGCAGGTGTTGGTGTCCCACAAATTACAGCCGTTTACGATTGTGCTACAGAAGCGCGTAAACATGGTAAAGCAATTATTGCAGATGGTGGTATTAAATTCTCAGGAGATATCATTAAAGCATTAGCTGCTGGTGGACATGCAGTTATGTTAGGTAGCTTACTTGCAGGTACTGAAGAAAGCCCTGGCGCAACTGAAGTGTTCCAAGGTAGACAATACAAAGTATATAGAGGCATGGGCTCATTAGGCGCAATGGAAAGTGGTTCAAATGACCGTTACTTCCAAGAAGACAAAGCACCTAAAAAATTCGTTCCAGAAGGTATTGAAGGTCGTATCGCTTACAAAGGCGCACTACAAGACACTATTTATCAACTTATGGGCGGCGTAAGATCTGGTATGGGTTATACTGGTTCTAAAAACTTAGAAGCATTAAGAGAAGAAGCTCAATTTACACGCATGGGACCTGCTGGTTTAGCAGAAAGCCATCCACATGATGTTCAAATTACAAAAGAATCACCAAATTATTCATTCTAAGTTAAAAGGAGATTTAAAGTTATGGAAATGGCGAAAGAGCAAGAGCTCATACTTGTTTTAGACTTTGGTAGCCAATACAATCAGTTAATTACACGACGTATTCGTGAAATGGGCGTATATAGTGAGTTACACGACCATGAGATTAGTATGGAAGAAATAAAACAATTAAACCCTAAAGGTATTATTCTTTCGGGTGGACCAAACTCAGTTTATGAGGAAGATTCGTTCACAATTGATCCAGAAATATACAATTTAGGAGTGCCGATTTTAGGTATTTGTTATGGTATGCAATTGACGACTAAATTATTAGGCGGAAAAGTCGAACGTGCCAATGAACGTGAATATGGTAAAGCAATCATCAACGCTAAAACTGATGAATTATTCTTCGGTTTACCGGAAGAACAAAATGTTTGGATGAGTCATTCAGATAAAGTTATTGAGATTCCAGAGGGCTTTGAAGTTATTGCTGATAGCCCAAGTACAAATTATGCAGCGATTGAAGATAAATCTCGCCGTATTTATGGTGTACAATTCCATCCAGAAGTACGTCATACTGAATATGGTAACGACTTATTACGTAACTTTGTACGTCGCGTATGTGAATGTACTGGTGAATGGTCAATGGAAAACTTCATTGAAATCGAAGTTGAAAAAATCCGTAATCAAGTTGGCGACCGTAGAGTGTTATGTGCTATGAGCGGTGGAGTTGATTCATCTGTAGTAGCAGTATTGTTACACAAAGCTATTGGTGATCAACTTACATGTATCTTTGTAGATCATGGCTTGTTACGTAAAGGTGAAGGCGACATGGTTATGGAGCAGTTCGGTGAAGGATTCAACATGAATATTATTCGTGTAGATGCACAAGAACGTTTCATGAGTAAATTACAAGGCGTATCTGACCCAGAACAAAAGCGTAAAATCATCGGTAATGAGTTTATCTATGTTTTTGATGATGAAGCATCTAAATTAAAAGGTGTAGATTTCTTAGCGCAAGGTACACTTTATACAGATGTGATCGAGTCAGGTACAAAAACTGCTCAAACAATTAAATCACACCACAATGTAGGTGGTTTACCTGAAGATATGGAATTCCAATTAATCGAACCTATTAACACACTATTCAAAGATGAAGTGCGTGAACTAGGTATTGAATTAGGTATTCCAGAGCACTTAGTTTGGAGACAACCGTTCCCAGGTCCAGGTTTAGGGATACGTGTCCTTGGAGAAATCACTGAAGACAAACTTGAAATTGTACGTGAATCTGATGCGATTTTAAGACAGGTTATCCGTGAGGAAGGTCTTGAACGTGAAATTTGGCAATACTTCACAGTGTTACCAGGTATCCAATCAGTAGGTGTTATGGGAGATTACCGTACGTATGACCATACAGTTGGTATACGTGCCGTAACCTCAATCGATGGCATGACAAGTGACTTCGCACGTATCGACTGGGAAGTCTTACAAAAGATTTCAAGTCGTATCGTAAATGAAGTTGATCACGTTAACCGCGTTGTTTATGATATTACATCTAAACCACCAAGTACAATTGAGTGGGAATAATAGTATAGAATGACGAAACCCCTTAGGCATAGGCTTAAGGGGTTATTTTTGTGGATTTGAAATAGTTTGTGAAAAATGGAGATATAGTAGAACGATTTTCGGATAATGGATTTAAAAGCAAGGTTATTGATAATCATGTGCATGCTGAGAATGAAATACTATATATTCTGTCTAATGCAGCAGTAGGAGAAGAAACAGAAATAAAAGAGGTAGTCACTAAACGTGGTGAATACATTAAGAATCCAGACACAGGCAAGTACAATATTATCTATAATGAAAGCGTTGAGATGATAGAAGTACCTATTAAAATTAGTGATTGTTTGAAAGCACATGATCTACTTGGTAAATACCATACTTTATTTACTGATAAGCATGAGCTCACTGGAGATACACCAGTAATCATTAATGTTGGTAAATGGGATGGCGATGAAGAATTGGATAAGGAAATAGAACAAGCTACTGATAAGCACACAAATAGACCAGTATTTGTTAATGATGTTCCATTGGAGGACTAGAAATAAGCCCACTATCAATGATAATGGGCTTATCATCATGTTAATAAATTTAATACAAGTTCGGCTAAATAAGTTTCCATAAAGGCTGCTATCACAATTAGAGGAAGAGAAATAAAAAAATAAATTTTCAGTAAATTAATTATTGATAATTTGAAAGATAAATTTTGTTTCTTATCATTGTAATGGTGATTGTGTATTTAATGTTTGGCTTTTCAAGTTGGATGTTTTTATTATTTTATTAGTACCAGACATATTTATGGTGGGTTATATGATCAATAAGGAAATTGGGAGTAAAGTGTACAATGTTTGTTGGTCACACATATATAGTGCCTATATTATTTGTTTCATTATATTTAATATTTAGAGAGGGATTATTACTTCAAATAGCTTTAATCTGGTTTTTACATAAAAGTATGGTTAGGTCATTTGGATTTGGTCTTAAATATGCATCTGAATTTAATACAACTACCACCCTAAAAATTTAACGGTAGCCATTATTACTTTAGTAGAATATTATATCTTGTGTAGAATGGAGTGATATTATTCCAAAATCTCAACAAATTTTAGTGGGAATAATTACGTTGTTACTATTAATATTTAATATCATTGTTCCTATTGTAGGAGAGACTTTAGGTATTATATATTAGGTTTTAGTTCAACTTTAATCAGAAGTATACAGGGGATATTTATTGTCATATTTATCATTTTTACATACAGACAAATTAAACGGAAAGGTTTTTAAAATCACCTAGAAGCGCCTTGTTTTCTAAAATCTAATATTTTAAAACTTTTTAAGTAGTAAAGTACTTATTCCAATATTTTGTGTTTTAAATATTCATCATTCACGACTAAATAAAGATATTTTTTCTTATAAAGTTAATTATATTGCATGATACTACTATGGACTGATTTAATAGCTCTAACGCCATATTAAAATAATATCATCTTAATATGGAGGATATTTATGAAAAACGTACTATTATTAACAAGTGTTATTTTATTATTGATGGTAGCGTATTTCGCTTACGCTGTTTACAATTTAAATAAGGAAGAATATTACTACGGTATTGTTAATGAAGAAGGAACAGTTGATAAATTAACTGATAAAGATAATGACACGGTTTTAAATTATCAACTAACTAAAGAAGATAATGATATCAAAAAAGGTCGTTGGATAAAGGTTACTTATACAGAAAATAAAGGGACGATAGTAGAGCAAAAAAATGTTGATGAGAAAGATGTTCCTAAATCAGTTAAAGATAATTTTAAGTAGTGATACAATTTTATTGTGAAATATTATATGTAACTACTATTGATGAACAAATGTATTAGGAAAAATATTACTACAATATATAATTAAAAGGCATGAATACGGAATCAAATTAGCAATTTAGTTTCGTATTTCATGCCTTTTATGTCGTTCAGTTTTAACAATATGATTTTAAAAATTTTGAATTACCTTTTTACTTTGTCTTGATATAAAATCCCTACCCCATAACCACTATTACCGATAGCATAATCGAATTTAATGATTTCAATATATGGATTTTCCTCTAAAAACGCATTGACCTTTTTATTTAATCCTTTTTCTGTTACTGCATTGATATTTATAAATTGCATCATAGCACGCTCCTTTTTAAAATAGTTGGTTGTTTTATACTAAGTTATTGATAAGTAGCTACTTTAGTCATGTAAAATTAGGCACGTTCAATTGCGCTTATGCTTTATAAAAAAGTGTAGAAAAGCAAAGTATATAGAGACGAGAAAATCATTAGACTAATTATAGATAATATGACAGCTGTAGTACTGTCGTTTTTTTAATATGTTATTAATATTCATATAGGTAAAAAACACTATAACAGGTAAATTAGCTACTATAACAGTATATTTGTTTTTGGGACGACCTCTAGATTTATGTCTTGCCATTATGACGTCTCCTTTTTTGTGAAAATTTTTATGAAACATTAATGTTTTTTGGCGTGTGCAATATATTTAAAGCATAATTTTATATTAACAAAGAATGAGGTGGCTATGGTCGTCGGTTTTCATAAAATCAAAGAAGATTTTAGCATATCGTTGCGATATTAGGTTATTGATAAAACAATCTAGTTCAATTTAAGGCACATATAAAAATAATGAAGTTGTATTGTAAAATGACGTATATTAAAACAAATAACTCTAATTTTGTATGTGAAAAGCTATTTTCGACAAATTTGTGTATAATGTAAAAAGCGCTTTCTTATTGTGTTCTAATAATCTTTGAACTCCTATAGGCACAAGGCTGAAGGGGAATTCTTTTTTTAACTAAAATATACAAATTTCTGATATAATAGCCTAGTTGTACAAAAATCATAAATAATTTTTAGAATCATGTAAATTTAATATATGAGTGAAATTTTCTTTATGATAAACTGTATTTTGTAGAAAACTAGCATTTATGCAAATGTTAGCTTAGATAAGGGGATGAACAAGAGTGAAAGTAATTAAAAGAATAAACCTACCTACGCAAATTATCATAGCATTGGTATTAGGGGTAATTTTAGGTAGTATCTTACATGGAAATAAAGATGTAATTAACTATATACAACCATTCGGTGATGTATTTATAAATTTAATTAAAATGTTAGTAGTACCTATTGTATTTTGTTCTTTAGCACTATCTATTTCAAATGTTGGAGATACAAAAACGATTGGGCGCTATGGCGGTAAGACATTATTATATTTTGTTATTATGACAAGTTTTGCAATTTTTATGGGATTAATATTTGGTAACTTATTTAAACCAGGTCAAGGACTAAATCCTGATTTATTACCTAAAGGTGATATTTCAAAATATGAATCAACTGCTAAGGCAGCAGAAAGCACTACATATGGAAATCATTTAATCGATACAATTGTTAATATTATACCGACTAACGTAGTTGAAGCATTTGGATCTGGAGAGCTTTTACCGGTCATATTCTTCTCAGTATTTTTCGGTTTGGCGTTAGCTGCTATTGGACAAAAAGCGCAACCTGTTAAAGACTTTTTAGGTGGCGCATTAGAAGCAGTATTCTGGATGATTGGTAAAGTATTATTATTAGCACCAATTGCAGTATTTGCATTTATTACGACAACGATTATTACTTTTGGATTATCAGCATTAATCCCACTGTTTAAATTATGCTTAACAGTAGTCATTGCAATGTTTTTCTTTATTTTCGTTGTATTAGGTATTGTTTCAAGAATTTGTGGAGTGAAGATTACGCAAATCATCAAGTTATTGAAAAATGATTTAATGCTTGCATTCTCAACTGCAAGTTCAGAAGCTGTATTACCAACAGTTATGAAAAAAATGGAAAGATTTGGTGTTCCTAGAGATATCGCATCCTTTGTGTTACCAACTGGTTATTCGTTTAACCTTGATGGCGCGGCCATGTATCAATCTATTGCGGCGTTATTCGTTGCACAATTATATGGTGTTGACTTAAGTATTGGTGAACAAATCATCTTAATGATTACGCTGATGCTCACATCAAAAGGTATGGCTGGCGTGCCAGGAGCTTCAATTGTAGTATTATTAACAACATTAGGCTCGGTTGGATTAAACCCACAAGGTTTAGCACTTATTATAGGTGTAGACAGAATTTTAGAAATGCTTAGAACATGTGTTAACGTATTAGGAAACTCAGTAGCTACAATCTTTATTGCTAAAACAGAAGGTGTTTACAATAAAAAAGAAGGCGAAGAGTATCTGAAGACAATATAGAAAATGCCCCTCCTTTACAGATTGTAAGGGAGGGTATTTTTATGTAATTTTTAAAATTAGATTCATTTTATATTAAAAATAAGTGTACGTTAGAAGTATATAAAAAAGTGTAACCACAACGATATTTAAGAAAAGTATGAAACGAAATTGTTTTCCATTCATAGGGTGAGCCTGTTCTTTATATGCTTTTTTATTTACGTTTTGACGTGTTTGTATCGTATTATTCCAAGACATTATACTAACAAAGATAATACCTACTAGAATTTTAAAGGTAAGATTCACTGTATGCCTCTCCTTATGTCGATTGTAGATTTTTATAAAAAGTAAATTGTGTTATGATTTCCTATAAGATAACACAAATTTAGATTTTCAAAAATGTTCTTAAGTAAAAGGTGCGATAATATGCAACAAAAAAATAAATTAGGTATTGGTTTTTTAATTTCTAGTTTTATCAATATTGTTTTAGTACTGTTAGTTGCTTTTGGTATATCTACATCTAGCCAAACTGTACTTATTGTACTTGCATTGATTACGATGGTAAATGCTATTTATTTACTATATAAGGCATTCTATATATTTAGAGAAGAAAGAACTTAACAATGAACCAATTGCATAGGAGGAATTACATATTATGGCAATTACATTATTGATTATTATACTTTTAATAAATATGGCAGGAGCATTATATTTATTAATGAAACTTTTGAAATTAAAAAAAGCGCAGGCTCCTGATCATGAATATAAAAGAATGATAGACCGCATGTCACCTTACCTGTGGTCATCACTCATCATATCTGTTATTTTATTCATCATCGCGATAATTGTGGGTTAATTTTAAGTTTAGAAAAGGGAAAAATACGATTCTGTATTTTTTAAAGAATAAATTATTTTAAAAGTAGAAAACTATTATTTTAGGTGATGTGAGCTATGAAATTTAAGGGTGTATGTTGAATTTTTATCTATATACAAGAATAAAAATAAATAGAACAATACACTATATCGTTACTAAAAATTAAATTAATAAACTAATTTACGGTTTAGGGTGTACAAATGAATGATTACTCGTTATAATAGGTATTAAGTAATTTAGTTCGTGAAATTGATTTGTAGAGTTATTCTTTTGAATTTACTCCTTTTGATTTTTTAAGACAGATTACAAATATTCGTGCAAAAGCACATATGGAGGAATTTAATTATGAATAACGGTACAGTTAAATGGTTTAATGCAGAAAAAGGTTTCGGTTTCATCGAAGTTGAAGGTGGAAACGACGTATTCGTACACTTCTCAGCAATCGCTCAAGAAGGTTACAAATCATTAGAAGAAGGACAAGCTGTTGAATTCGAAATCGTTGAAGGCGACCGCGGTCCTCAAGCAGCTAACGTTGTTAAATTATAATAACGGCTGAAAGACGAGTATAACTCGTCTTTTTTTTATGCAAATTTAAATAAGAAATACGACATTAACCCCTTAACGCATAGATTGGTGCGTTAAGGGGTTTTATTTTTTTATAATGAGTTATGTTCAATTATTTTTAGAAAAAGCGATAGAAGCTTGTTATTAAATATCAATTAATAAAATACAAAAAGGGAGCGGACATATGACATTAAAAGTTAATCTCATATGCTCGCTCCTTTAATGATTTACGTTATAATTCTCGACTATTGATCGTTTCTTTTTTAGTACGAATCATCAACATTAGGATGAAACCAATAATCATTAGAATGGTTGTGAAGGCAAATGCAGCGTCTACACCAAGTACGGTAGCGTGTTGCATTATTTCAGTTTTTGTGTGACTACCATTAGCATTTTCTACGTAGTTTGTTCTAACAATAGTTAAGATTGTAATCATAATAGCAGTACCTATTGCACCAGCTATAATTCTTAATGAATTAATAATAGCAGTACCGTGTGAAATGTTTTTAGTTTCTAATGCATTAATACCAATTGTGTTTAATGGCATTATAATTAACGCAACAGCAAACATTCTGACTGCATAGATGACAACAATATACCAATAAGGTGTGTCTGTAGTTAAGAAACAATGCAGGATGGTCATAATAATTAATAAGGTAAATCCAGGGACAGCCAATATCTTCAGTCCATATTTATCATAAATTTTACCCGTATATACAGACATAAATGCATTAACCACAGCTCCAGGTAAGATGACTAAACCTGAAAGTATTGCTGATAGGCCAAGTCCTGATTGAATATACATAGGTATCAATAATGCAGGACCTACAATACCAATAAATAGAACCATTGAAGCGAACGCAGATAATGAAAAAGTTCTGTTTGCAAACACACGCATATTTAATAATGGATTGTCTATTCTAATTTGTCTCAAGACAAAGATACCGACAATGATAAGTCCAACTATTAATGAAATGATAACGATTGGTGAAGTAAATCCTAGGTTGCCAGCACTACTAAAGCCGTAAAGCATTAGTCCGAAACCAAATGTAGAATATATCACTGAAGTCTTATCTAATTCAGTGCGTTTAGTTTCATTGTTACTTTCTACAAAAATGATACCAATAATAAATGCAATGATAGCGATTACTGCTACTACGATAAATGGTGCTCTCCAACTAAATGTATCAATTAGAAAACCAGTTAAAGTAGGGCCAATCGCTGGTGCTGATTGCGCAACAATTCCTGTAAGCCCCATGGCAAATCCACGCTTTTCAGCTGGAAAGAGGGTGAAGACAGTGAATTGCATTAATGGTAACAAGATACCTGCACCTATAGCTTGAATCACTCGTGCTAACATTAGTAAACCAAATGTCGGCGAAAGTGCAGCTATAATAGAACCGAGTAAGAACGCACTCATTGAAAAAATATAGAGTGATCTTGTATGGAAGCGGTCCATGAGGAAAGCTGTCGTAGGAATCATGATTCCGTTAACAAGCATAAATCCTGTAATGAGCCACTGAGCAGTAGTTTCAGTTATTTCTAAGCCATTAATGATGGCTGGCAGTGCTGTGTTGAGTAATGTTTGGTTAAGCATTGCAACAAAGGCACTACTGAGCATAACTAAAATGATTGTATTTCTCTTTTTGTTCGATATTCCATTCTCCGACATTTCAATTACATCTCCTTTTATAACATCCCAACGATAAATTTTAATCCTTTTAAGTTAGCAAAGCAAACCATTCGGTTTAAAAATCTAATATTAAAAGTAATAACTTTAAAAAAATAATTATGTAAATATGAAGTTGATTGAATGTAATTATTATAATGAATGGAAACAAAATTCATATATACAATTAAATTGAATTTAATATAGAAAAAATAGTGTCATCATGGCGTGCAGGATGAAAGTAACTTTATCTGTTGAATTGAAAATAAATTTATAACTATCAATTTTAAAGATATAATTTAGTTTAGAAGAATAAAGGGATTTTAAGAGATGATGAAATATATTGGGAGGAAAGTGACTATAATGGAAATTGAAGTACAACACTATCAAAAACAGTGGCCGATTTTATTTGAAATTGAGAAATCAAATATCGAAGCTATTTTAAGTGAAGAAGTCATTAAAATACATCACATTGGGAGTACTGCTGTTGAAAATTTAAAGGCTAAACCTATTATTGATATGTTAGTAGTAGTAAATAAAATAGAAAAAATTGATGACTATAATGAAGTATTGATGAACTTGGGTTATACATCATTGGGCGAAAATGGAATTACAAAGAGAAGATTTTTTATAAAGGGTGGAAATCCACGTACGCATCATATGCATATATTTCAACAGGATAATATGTATGAAATTAACCGCCATATAGCGGTAAGTGATTATTTACGTAAACATAAAGAGAGTGCACGTGAATACGAACAATTAAAAGAACGCTTAGCACAACAATTTCCTGATGATAGGCAAAGTTATTGTGATGGAAAAGATACTTTTATGAAAAAATTAGAACAAGCTGCATTAAATTGGTATTTGAAATAATTATAAAGTCCCACTAACTCTTAAAAGCAGATCACTTGAGTAACTACTCATGTGTAAGAGCCACTAACTTAACAAATTAAGAAGTGGCTCTTTAGAGAAGTGGGACTTATGCATGAGCGCAAGCTCAGGTAATCAATTAAAAAATTTGCTTTCTACTCTATGTCTTTATTTAAGATAATTTTATAGGAGTTTAATCAAATTGAGTGATGTCAGAAACGTATAAAGCGATACGAATGTTTAATGAATGCATTGGGTCTTCAATATTCACTCCGATTAAATTGCTACATTTATTAATTCTATATTTAACTGTATTACGATGAATATATATCTTTTCTGCAGTTTTAGTTATATCACACTGGTTGTCCATATAGACTTGTAATGTTTGTTTTAATTCTAAGTCTTTTTTAGTTTTAGGGTAACTCAATGGGCCTAAAGTATGTTTTATAAATGGACGTAATTTCTCTTTTGGTATTAACTGTAAGAGTTCTTTAATATCTTTGGAATGATAATAAGAGATGAAGTTTTGTTTATCTCTTATTAATCCATTTTCAAAAGCTTCATTAGCTTCAAAATATGACGAAGCTATTTGTGTGAATTCTGTAACTTCATTGCCAATACCAAAAGAAATCGTACCTTCAAAATGTTCTCCAAAACTATTTTGAAGGCGTTTAAGATAGTCGTAGTAATAGTCGTGACGGTTTTGTAATAAAATAGCAAAGCGATTCGTACTTGGTATTTTATAAATACTGATATAATCATCAAGGTCGGTAAGCATATATTGTAGCCAACGAAATGTCAGTTGATACCTTTCATTAAGGTAATAGCTATTCTCTAAGCTATTCAGTGAATCAATGTCACAAATAATGATTTGATAATAATCAGAATCGAAAATATTATAGCGTTTCAGTAAATCGTTATGCTTTTTGATTGAAAGCGTTTGGTCGTTTTGGTTATTAACGAGTGCTTCAAAAAAGCGATTAATATCATTTTGTTCGGCTTCTTCGATTTTTGTGTTTTTGTATAAAGCGAAACTCAATACGCTAACTACTTGTTCAATAGTCAATAAACTGAATGGATATGACAATTTATTGACTTGTGAAACCATTAAATAATACGGGAAGTACGTATATCCTAAAACTTTGAATATGACATGGTCTTTGTTTTCAAATACTTGTTTATTTTTATCGTAAACAGTTGATTGTTGGTAATAATTAAGAAAATAACCGACATGTTCATTAGTTAAAAGTTTATTTTGATTATAATGATGGCTTAACGCTTCTGGTGCTTTGAAAGGATCAAAAAGAATAATCGGTACACCAAGTAATTTACTCATTCGTTGAATCATTGTATTAATACTATAACCTTTGATAAGAAGCTGATTTAACTCTTGTTGAATGTGTAATGCGTAGTTTAATTTTCCAGTTTCTGAGTCTGAAATATATGATGAAATTTGGTGTGTAATTTCACCTAAGTTCCAACTTTCTGGTATTTCTATTAAAGGGAATTCCAATTTATCTGCAAAATCTATAACCTCTTTATTTATCTCATGTAAAAACCTTGAAACTTTTATGCCGAGACCAGCTGTATTAATATCATGTAAGTCTTTAATTAACCTTTTTAAATCTTCTTGGTTATCTTGAAATAATACGCCAGTTGTAAGAATAAAAGCATTTTGAGAAGTAAAATGCTTAATATCATTATTTTCAGTAATATCTAAGCTTGAAACTTCTGATGATAAATCTCCGTTTTTGTTAATCAGTTCTAACTCTTTAAACTGAGGAACGGACAAAATTTCGTTAAGTGTAGTCATGGTTTAATCCTCCGTTTCCGCCTTCTTGTATTATGAGTCATACTATTATATTTTACGAGTAAATATAGCTATGTTTGTATGTTTATTAATCTAATGGTATATTTATAAACATCGTAAATACGTCTATAATTTTATAAATCTTATCAAAAATAATGTTATATAAAAATTATTATACACATATTTTGTTCGAAATATATAACTTTTTACTCAATATATGTCATTACTAACAAAGAAAAACGCTTACATACGTAATAAAATGTAAAGTAAAGATTGATTAAGATAGTTATAGCCTATTGAAGCAAAGGAGATATACAGATGGGAACACAGGTTAATGAAACGGCTTATAATCAAGCTTTCTTTGAAAAGCGTGGTTATAATAAAGATATAATGCCTAAGACATCAGCTCAACGAAATAATTCAGCATTCAACTTTTTCACTTTATGGATGGGCGCTGTTCATAATATACCTAACTATACAGCGGTAGGTGGTTTTCTATTAATAGGTTTATCACCATTACAAGTCATATTTGCCTTGATTTTAAGTTCATTTGTTATTGCACTATTACTCGTTTCAAATGGATATGCTGGTTCTAAATACGGAATACCTTTCGCAATGCAGTTACGTGATACATATGGAGATATCGGGGCTAAATTGCCTGGTGTTTTACGTGGTGTTGTAGCTGGCATCGCATGGTTTGGTTTACAAACATTTGCTGGTTCTCAAGCGTTACTTATTTTATTAAATAAGATTTTCCCAGGATTTGAAAACATTGGAAGTGGCATTTCAATTCTAGGTATTTCGGTACCAGGGTTAATCGCATTTTTAATTTTCTGGGCAATTAGTTTTGCAATTGGATTTGGTGGTGGTGACATACTGAATAAATTCACTGCTATTTTAAATCCGCTCATTTATATAGTGTTTGGTGGTATGGCAATATGGGGTGTGACTGTTGCTGGCGGTTTCAGCAATATTATGAACTATGAAATATCAACAAAAACAGACGGTATTATATATCCAGCCATTTTATCATTTATTTTAATCTTCAACTCTTTATTAGGTGTTTGGGCTGGACCAGGTTCAAGTGTATCTGATTTCACACAAAATGCTAAATCTACTAAAACACAAATTATTGGTCAGATTTCCGGTATAGTAGTTGCGCATGTGTTATTTGCTATCGCTAGTGTGTTTATTATCATTGGTGGTTCTATTTACTTAGGCCATCAAGAGTGGAATATTTTAACGATTATTAATGAATGGAGTAATTTCTGGGCGATCTTGATATCGACAGGGGTACTATTAATGACAACCATTTCTACAAATGCAACGAGTAATATTATACCAGCTGCATATCAATTAAGTGCGTTGTTACCTAAATGGATTAATTATAAACGTGGCGTAGTTATTGCTTCTGTATTAAGTGTTGTTATTATGCCATGGAAAATGATGGAAAATGAGGATAGCATCTTTTTATTCTTAAATGCTATTGGTGCCATACTTGGGCCTGTTGCAGGTGTAATGATAGTACATTTCTACTTAGTATCTAAATGTCGCATTGATATTGATAAATTGTATTTTGATTTACATGATAAAGATATAAAAATACAAAGAGTTAATATTTCTGCCTATATTGCAACGGTAGTAGGTGTGGTTATTTCATTGCTCGGATTCTTACCAGCATTCAAGGTGATTTCTGATTTTTCATGGTTTATTGGATTCTTTATATCCAGTTTAGTTTATATTGTTTTACACCATTCAGTTAAATTATTTTCAAAAAAACAAGAAGGAGTGAATTATAATGAAATATGATTTAATTTTAAAAAATGGATTAGTCATTTTAGAAGATAGTCAGCAAAATGTAGAAATCGGTGTTAAAGATGGCAAGATTGCTGCTATTGGTCAAGATTTAGGTGAAGCTGAACAAGTTATTGATGCTCAGAATCAAATCGTATCACCAGGTATGGTAGACGCACATGTGCATATTACTGAACCAGGCGGTGGTTATCGTGATAGCTGGGAAGGTTATGTTACTGGTACACGCGCAGCAGCAAAAGGTGGCGTAACGTCATTTATTGAAATGCCTTTAAACCAAGTACCTGCAACAACGGATCAAGCTTCTATTCAAGCAAAATTTGATGCTGGTAAAGATGAATTGTCAGTTGATGTTGCGAGTTATGGCGGTTTAGTACCATATAATTTAAACGGCGGTATTCAAGAGTTAGATGAAGCAGGAGTCGTAGCATATAAAGCGTTTTTAGCAACGTGTGGTGATCGTTCAATAGAAGGTGACTTTGAAAATGTGGATGATTATTCATTATACGAAGGTATGAAACAAATTGCTAAAACTGGTAAATTACTTTCTATTCATGCTGAAAATGCAACGATTACTGACCGTTTAGGTGAAATTGCTAAGGATAACGGTGAAACAACTTTAAGTGCATATGTCGATAGTAGACCGGTATTTACTGAAGTTGAGCCAATTCGTAAGATTATCTTATTTGCAAAAGAAACTGGTTGTCGTGTACATATTGTACATGTTGCTTGTGAAGAAGGTGTAGATGAAATTATCAAAGCTCAACAAGAAGGTGTAGATATTTCATGTGAAACATGTACACACTATCTTTACTTCTACAAGGAAGAATTAGATGACATTGGTCCAGTCGTAAAATGTTCTCCGCCAATTAGAGAAAAATCACGCTTAGAAGGTATGTGGAATCGCGTGCTAAATGGTGATATTGGATTTGTTACTTCCGATCATTCTCCTTGTACACCCGATTTAAAAGATACAGATAATGCTTTTGAAGCATGGGGCGGTATAGCTGGGTTACAAAATAATGTTGATATTTTATTTGATGAAGGTGTTCAAAAGCGTAATATGTCATTAAATAAATTTGCAGATATTATTGCTACAGCACCTGCCAAACGTTTTGGATTGGAAGCAAAAGGTAGCATAGCTGTTGGGAAAGATGCAGATTTTGTATTAATTAAACCTAATGCACCATATACTTTAACAGCAGAAGATTTAGCATATCGTAATAAGATGAGCCCTTATATTGGTCGTGAAATTGGCGCGCAAGTGACGCAAACTATTTTAAGAGGCGAAGAAATTTACAACCAAGAAACTGGCGTTTCAGAAAAACGTATCGGACAATTTATATAAGCTTAATAAAAAGGATGACTTCTACGCAATCATTGGTAGAAGTCATCTTTTTTGTTTAAGTACGCTTAGTTTCGATATAACTTATGAATGGTTCGGCGTCCTTTTTATTTAAATTTGTAATTGGAAACGTACCAATACTAAAACGCATGGTTAGCGTATCATTATCTAATTGAACATCTTCTATTTCGTCATAACGAATATTTCTATAGTAAAATTGGCCATCCATATCTACGTTTAAGATAAGGCGTTCATTTGTTGCAATATATGCAGCATCATATGTTTTTACATTACCATTGATAGGGTACTCCATTTTCCCTAATATGGCAGGTCCTTTTTTCTCAGTAGGAAACAAATCTTCTGGATTTACGTTATCTAATATCATATAGTCACCTTTTTCTTGTATTTTAGTCTGCGACATCTAAGTCCACTTCATTAATATCAATTCCCATAGCTTCGGCTACACCTTGACCGTATGCAGGATCTGCTTTATAGCAATGTCTGATATGGCGGTGTTTTAATGCGTCGGTAACGGGATTCATTTCATTCGCAGTATTCTTAAATAATGTTTGTTGTTCTTCAGATGATAATAAACGGAATAATTTACCAGGTTGTTCAAAATAATTATCGTCATCTTCACGAAAGTCATATTCATATGCTTGCCCTTGAATATCTAAAGCTGGTTTTTTGTACTGTGGTTGATCTTCAAATGCACCGTTACTATTTGGGTAATAATGTGTACTAGCACCTTGATTATTATCTAAGATACGCATTTGCCCATCTCTACTAAATGGACATATATTTTCCATACCGACACCTTTAGGTTGGTTAACTGGAATTTGCCAGTGGTTAACACCTAAACGGTATCTTTGAGTATCTCCATATGAAAATAGTCGACCTTGTAACATTTTATCTGGCGAGAAATCTAAACCTGGAACGATGTTCGTTGGTGCAAATGCAGCTTGTTCAACATCTTGGAAATAATTTTCAGGGTTTCGATTTAATTCAAACTCACCAACTTCAATTAAGGGATATTCATCTTTATACCAAACTTTAGTTAAATCAAAAGGATTATCTTTATGATTACGAGCTTGTTCTTCCGTCATTACTTGAATGTACATTTTCCATTTAGGGAAATTCCCTTGTTCTATATTATTGAATAAATCTCTTTGAGAAGAATCTCTATCTTTAGCCATCACTTGTTCTGCTTCTTCTGCAGAATAGTTCTCTATACCTTGTTGTGTTCTATGATGGAATTTAACCCAAAAACGTTCGCCTTTATCGTTATACATAGAGTATGTATGAGAACCAAAACCATGCATATTTCTAAAGCCTTTAGGGATACCACGATCTGTCATTAAGATTGTAATTTGGTGTAACGCTTCTGGTAATAATGTCCAGAAATCCCAGTTCGCTTGTGGGTCTTTCATATTTGTTTTTGGATTCCGTTTAACCACGTGGTTTAAACTAGGAAATAATTTAGGGTCTCTAAAGAAGAATACGGGTGTATTATTACCAACTAAGTCCCAATTACCTTCGTCTGTATAAAACTTCAAAGCAAATCCTCTAATATCTCGTTCTGCATCGCCTGCACCACGTTCGCCTGCCACAGTTGAAAATCGTGCAAACATTTCTGTTTGTTTACCGATCTCAGCAAATATACTTGCGCATGTATATTGTGTTATATCATTTGTTACTGTGAAAGTACCAAATGCACCTGACCCTTTAGCATGCATTCGACGCTCTGGAATGACTTCTCTATCAAAGTGTGCCATTTGTTCAAGGAAATAAATGTCCTGCATTAATAAAGGACCTCTTGGGCCTGCAGTCATACTATTTTCTCTATCTGATACGGGAGCTCCAAATAGCCCTGTTAACTTTTTATTCATAGTTTAATCTCCTTTATTTTAATCATATTTTTTATCATCAAATAAATGAATTTGGATCCTTTCTAGTAAAAATGTGTTGGAAACAGAGATTCAAATTTATATTAAGTCATATTTTATACAGCGTTTTCGACAATGAAAGTCGTATAAACATAACTAGCGTTGTTTTTATAACTCTAAAATAAAAACTTGATAGATCGTTTTTTACATAATCTTGAAACCTCCCAAATTATGATGCTAATTATAATTAATATCTTTTTATAATTATTATAATCTATTATAACTAAAAATTCGGTGAAGTACATATTTTTTTCTCAAAAAACCATTTTAATTGATAATAATTATCTATAATTGAAATTTATAGATTATAATATCAAGCTCAATTTTTATATCTGTTTTTATGTTTTGTATTTCTAATTGATTTATCATTTTATTAAATGTAATGTTGTTGAACAAAAGAAGATTAAGTATTTGGAGTCAATTAGAGTGTCGACATCATGATGCAGATGTTGGAGAGGTTGAAAGTGCATAAAACATACATTGGAATAACGTTAGATAAGTAGATTTAAAATTATTTTAATAAAAAATGTGATGATAAGGATGAGTATATGAAAAAATTAATCTCGGGTGTAGCTATAATTTCAACTGCAATAATTTATTTCATAAATAAAAAACAAAAGCACTATGATAATAATATTATAAAAATGAACGGAGCATATTACTGTAATAATCATATTATTGTAAATAAAGATTATAGAATTTCTCCATTTTATACGCCATTTCCAAAATTAGAAGCATTAAATGCTTTAAAAGTAATGATTAGTGATGCAGATAAACAAGGGTTTCAATTGATTATTATAAGTGGTTTTCGTTCATATCTTAAACAAATGCGATTGTTTAAGATGTACGTGCAACGTGATGGTTTAAAAAAAGCGCAACTTTATAGTGCTAAACCTGGATTCTCTGAACATCAGACTGGTCTTGCTTTTGATGTTGCTACTCCAGGATTACATGAGTCAGCTAAAGAGTTGTTTCAATATACAGAAGAAAGTAAATGGTTGGAGGATAACGCTCATAATTATGGCTTTATTATTCGATACCCAGAAGGTAAAGCGCATATTACACAATTTATGTACGAACCATGGCATTTAAGATATTTGGGAAAAAAAGATGCAAAAGAAATAAAAAATACTGGCCTTACATTAGAAGAATATTTTGATTTAGTTTAAATAATTTTTATAAAAGTGAACTTAAAGTAGCAAAAATACGTATGTCTTAGTAAGTAGAATAAAAAAGGGGGCATTACGCAAAGCAATCCGTTTTATTGTAAGTAAAACAGTCATTTGTTTTTAAGCGTAAGACTAAGAAGAAACACACAACAAGAAACATTCATAAAATATTAAAAAAGGGGTGGAGATTTATGAATAATAAAACATTAATGATTTCATCATCATTATTAGCAACAAGTTTATTTTTAGGAGCTGGATCAGCTCAAGCCGATACGACAACAAATAACAACATGAACCAACAAGACATGGCAATGAACGGACAAATGGGACAAATGAATAACAACATGAACCAACAAGACATGGCAATGAACGAGCAAATGAATCATATGGAACAAACAACAATGATGCCATATTATAATTATAATGGATATACAACATATGACGGGCAATTTACTCAAGATTATGATTTTGTAAGAGCATTACAGTACGACAATGTTATGATTGATGGTTATAAAGTTAATACTGCTACATCTGATAAGGATGTTGCATCAAGTAAAACAGTTTATGACTCAATGATTGATATGAATAAAGATGGACAAGTAATTCATATAACTTTTGAAACGAAACCAGATACGGTAAGTAAAGAGATGTTTGAAAAAGCGCATATGTCGAATCATATGGTGGATGAAGGCAAGACAACGGATGGCTCATATATGACTTACGAAACCAATAACGGTATGTATAAAGCTTTCTTTGATAAGCAAGGTTATTTAATGAAAGTAATGATTAGTTAGTTTGAATGTGCATAAGAGCATAAAAAAAGTCCCGATTTAAGGGGCTTTTTTTAGTGTTATTGTTTAAGTTTTTAGTTCTTGTAATATTTTTTTTGCATATTCTTGATCATCATGATCATACTTTTTACCTCTATAATTTTGTGGTTCATTTATCCCCGTAAGTAAAATAATCTCATTATTTTTATCTGTTGCTTGTAAAAGTGACTTTATTCCCTCTTTACGTGAGGAGCCACGCAAAATATTGCTTGTTTTATAGCAATCTGGTAAATGATTAAACATAAAACGGAGGATTTTTTCTGGGTCTTCGTAGCCTACTTGTTCCGCAGCAATCATCAACTTGTGGATACCTTTAGGCAAAGTATCTACAGTCAATTTTATTTTATCTAAACCTCTCAAACCTATGCCTGTAACCATCGTGTTTAAGCTCTTATTAATACTTTTACTATAATTCAAAGCGTTATTTATAGATTCTTTAATGGCCAAAGCAGTGTGTGCAAAATCTAATATAATCGTATAAGCATCTATTTCTATAATTTGAAAACGATGGAGTGGCGGCTCAATTATTGAAGCAACTTTTACAATTTCTTTTGAATCAAACCCTAATTTATCTAAAGCAAATATACTTGTAGCTAAATTTATAAAGTTATGTCCCCCTTTAAAGGTTGGTGTAATTGTAAACGCATCATCATTAATCTCAATACCAATAGTGTCATTATCGATATGATATTCATAATATGCGTCTTGTGTACTGGAAAAATGTTGTTCATCTTTTAAAATAGTACGATATTCTACCGTGTCTAAATTAACTAAATTTAGTGAGCTTAAGCTATTTAATCTTAGTTTAGCATTTAAATAATTTGTCATTGTACCGTGATATTCAAGGTGTTCTGGACTAAAATTAGTAAAAACGGCTAAGTCATTTTTGATGAAATCTGTCCGGCGTTGTTCCAAAGCTATAGAAGTAGCTTCATAGACGATATAATCGTAATTTTCATTATAAAAATAATTTATAATCTCAGCCATTTCGAAATACATTGGTGTAGTTTGAGTCGAGTGGTTAAAGTTAAGTTTACTATAATTACAGTCGTATACTCCCATTGTCCCTATGATAGCCACTTTTTTATCAAGTTTAGTAAGTAAATTGCCAATCATATGACTAGTTGTTGTTTTGCCATTTGTGCCTGTTACAGCGATGAAATTCATATGTTCAATGGCTCTTTTATAAAATAATTTGACTAAGTTATTAGCTACTTCTGGAAAATCTGTTATAAAAATAATAGGTAGGTTGTATCCAAAATGGTTAAATTTTGAAGGATTTGCATCGGTAACCACAAGCAATGGATTCATTTTACAAGCACATTGTGCATAATATGTTACGTTGTCTGAATCTTTTAGCATAAAGAGGGTAGATTGGCTTATATCTTGGTACATTGAAGTAACTTTTTCACAAACGACTTCTGAATCCAATTTTACACATTTTGAAGATTTAACTGTATTTTGTTCAATAACTGACAAGATATCTTTAATTGTAATTTTCATAGTTTTTCTCCACCTTTTTAGTGAGTTTCTTATTATACAAATATAATCATGATTTTATTAAAAATGTAATTAAGAAATATACGTATGAAAATTAAAAAAGGATCACATAAATTTGTGATCCTTTCAGATAATTTTATTAAACTTCTTTACTAGCCATAACCATTTGCCCTTTCGGTTCTGGGTTGTTTGGTGAAGGTTCAAGAGTGATTGCAATAGTATCGTTCTTGTCTACATCAATGTCATTTAAGTTGAATACGACCATACCCTTATTGTTTGTAGTTGCGAATGTTCCAGCTGGATATGGTTTATCATTTTTAATGATCCAAACTTGATAAACTTCATTACCTTTTGTTGCTTCAATATCGTTAGCTTCGACCATTAACTTATTATTAGTCTTGCCATTAGATACATAAGCTTGACCTTGTGTTTTTTCATCATTCATAGATTTCAAATTAATGGCGTGTGTATCATTGGTATTAATCATCGGTGATGATTGTTTTTGTGATTCTTTGTGGTTAAAGTATTGAACGCCATTGCCAATTAGAGATAGCAGTAATAATGCTGCCATAATTCCTATAGAAAGTTTTTTGCCGGGCGTACGTTTAATTTGCTTATAATCGCTTTGTTTTGTTTTTATATTGTTTTCTTTATATTGCTTAGATTCATTTGAATTTTGGTTATTATTCTTGTGGAAAGGTGTGGCGTCTTTATTGAAATCGTTGGTTTTATCCTGTTGATTTTCATGTTCCTCATTAATAACTGCGTCTAATATTCTTTGCTTCATACCTGTTGGAGGTTCGACTTCTTTATTACTATAAGGAAGCGTGTCATGAAGAATATTAATGCTATCCAAAGTTTCATTACTTTCAGAAGATGAACTTAAGTCTTGTTCAATTTCTTCTTTTTCGTTTTCGTCTAACTTGCCATTAAAATAATCATATATTTTATCAACTTTTTTATCATTCATTTTCTTCACGCTCCCTTCTTGAAATGTTTTTAAAGTAGTTATTTAAATGTTGTATTGATAATCTTAATCTGCTCTTTACAGTACCTAAAGGTGTGTTTAATTTATGTGCAATTTCTTTTTGGCTTAAACCTTTATAATAAAATAGAGCAATGATATCTTGTTGATCTTTATTTAGATATGAAATCATTTCTTGGATTTGTTCTGAGCATTCTTTATCTAATAAATCATATTCAGGTAAACCGCTCAGTTGTAATCCTTGAAATTCTTCGTTGAATTCACTTTCTGAGATTTTTCGTTTTCTTACAATATCAATTGCTCCATTACGACATAATGTAATGAGCCAAGTTGATAATTTACCTTTTTCAGATTTGAAAATTGCTTTTTGATGCCAAATTTTCATAAAAATATCTTGTAAGATTTCCTCACTAGATTGCTTGTCTTGAGTGATTTTATAAGCCAAATTAAATAACAATGACTCGTACCGATCATATAGGATTTCTAGACTTTGGCTATCCTTTTTCTCAACAATCAGTTTATATAGATCATTTTCATCTAGCATGTCTTCCCCTCCTTGTATATAAAATTACGTAATTTGAACATTAAAAGTTCACCAATCAGGGTGAACTTTTAATGAAATATATTGATAAAATAAAAATGCTAAATATTAAGTTATTATTAAATGATAACTTAATATTTAACTAATGTGTATATATAAAGTTATAATATCTATTAATGGTTATTTTTAATAAATTTAAATTTTGAAATTACAGTAAATCAATTAATACAAATATAATTACAAATTATTAGTTTGTTGGTGTTTTTAAAGTTGTCCATCAATAAGGTTTAAATTGAGGGCCACCGTGTTTAGTGCATACAATCACTAACATGAATGTTTTCATTTTTAGTACTATTTAACCTATGATAAATTAAAGTGACAGTATTGAATATTTAAGTTAAATAAATTCTATATTGATAAGATTTAATGTACCAGTGGCTGATAAAATACTTGATTCAATTTAATATATAAACCTAATTTATAAATGATTCAAGCTGCAAAAATGATATGAATAAGGTAGTAATAATAGTTGATTTCTAAAATCTTAGGAGGGTAAATATGGATTTCTATTCTAGAGATTTAATAGATACAGATATAGATGACATAAATGAATTACATAATTTAACAGAAGTAACTAAGTACCAAACTTGGAGTACTCAAAGTAATGAGGAGACAAAGCAATTTATTGACGAAGTTATAAATAAAGATTCGAATTTTGTTTATAATGTTTTAGTTAATCCTGATACTGATAAAGTTATTGGGACGATACAATTAGCTATAGATGAAAGGAATAAAAGCGCCGAAATTGAATTTATTATTCATCCGAATTATTGGAACAATGGTATTGCGACAAATATAGCTAAAACCATTATAAAATATGCTTTCAAAGTGCTGAAACTAAACAGAATATGGGCATCTATTGATTCAAATAATATAGCGGCAAGAATGGTCTTACAAAATTTAGAAATGAAGCTAGAAGGCTTATTTAGAGAAAATAGACTAGTAGACGGAGAATATAGTGATACATTAAACTACGCTATTTTGAGAAGTGAATACTAACTGTTAAACCCAATGCTTTAAAGAGCTACTTTTTTTAAAGCAGCACTTATTAATTTATTAAGTTAGCGTTTCTTACACCTGAGTTTTATTCAGGTGTTCTACTTTTAAAAATTAGTATCTCTTATACGTGAGTACTAATTCAGGTGTTTCGATTTTAAGAGTTAGTGGGACTTATGCATGAGTGAAGGCTCAGGTAATCATTTAACCCTTTCAAATCTAGCTATATCGCAGGAAAACGAAACTTTTTAATTATATTAGATTTCTGTTTCGTGCGTTTAATGTTTTTAGATGCCTGAGCTTTGCATCGGCAAATGTGAAGTTTGGTCATAATTGATAATAGTATAATGACCATCAGTAATTTTTAGTGTGCTCATACTGCCATTTGTAAGTTTTGTGATGCCGGTTCCAATATTGCCATTTGAGTAATGATGAAATATGGCGTTTATAAAGGCCCCGTGAGAAACGATTAAAATATTTTTATCTTTGTAATTACTTCTAACTAAATCTATACCTTTTAAGAAGCGGTCTTTGATTACCGCTTCTTTTTCTTTATTTGGATAAATGAGTGAAGGGAATTTTGCACTGCGTTCTTCTGGAGTTAACCCTTCAGCATCTCCAAAAGAAACTTCGATAAAAGCGTCGTTTTCTATCAATGGAATATTTAAGTAATGTTGAATCCATTGTGCAGTTGTTTTAGCTCTTGATAATGGGCTTGTAAGTATTACATCCCAATGTGATTCTTTTAAATACTGGCCGCATGCTTTGGCTTGTTCTATACCTTTCTCATTTAAAGGGGTATTTGTAAGTCCTTGTAATCGCCCAGCAGTATTCCAATCAGTTTCTCCATGTCTGATAAAACATATCTTCGTCATTATAATCAACCTCTGTCATTGTATAGTCTTTAAAAGTATTTTGAAGTTAAAAATTTAATTTTAACATGTAAAGTTTTTCATAAAATATTGTGCGTAAAAAAGTGAGAAACCTATTTGTGTAATAGGATACTCACTTTAGTTGTTAATTATATTATTATTTTGGAGAAAATCAACGAAAGCAACATTTACAATAGATGTATTAATCTTCTAGTATTGTTTCTAGTTTGGCTAACTCAATCGTTGTATCTATATAAACTTGAATACCTTTGGCTATCTGTTGCTCAGTGACAGATTCTTCTGGTGAGTGACTAATGCCCTTTTTACAAGGAATAAAAATCATACTCGTGGGACAAATAGGTGCGAAATTCATCGCGTCATGGCCTGCACCACTATACATATAACGGAAACTATAGTCGGACTGAAGACAACTCAGTTCAGTAATTTGAGCCATTTTATGATTGAAACTTCGTGGGTCGTCTTGACCTAAATCTTCTAAATGGTATACTGTTTTACGTTTTTGAGTAATAGCTTGAATTTGTTGTTGGATTTCTGTAACAACTTGTTCACGTACTGCTAGGTCTTTTCCACGAATATCAATAAGCAAAGTGACTTCTCCTGGAATTGCATTCATCGTATTTGGATATACATTAGCGTAACCAACTGTCGTAACAATGCCTTGGTCATGATAAGCTTGCCCTATAGATTCAATACTTAAAATAATTTCTGACGAAGTAGTCAGTGCATCGATTCTCATAGGCATAGGAGTAGAACCAGAATGACTCGTGACACCTTGGATATTCAACTTAAAACGGTGAGGGGCAGCAATATCTGTGACAATACCAATATCTTTGTTGTTCTTTTCAAGGATTGGGCCTTGTTCAATGTGCAGCTCTAAAAAAGCTTTAATTTGGTTACGTTCAAATAATGCAGCCTTGCCGTGCATATCTTGTGATAAGGGTTCGACGACATCATAAAGTATATTGCCTTCATTGTCTTTAATATATTTCATATCCGATTTAGTCATCTTACCTGTTAAGTATTTACTTCCTAATGTAGCCTCGTTAAATCTTGTTGACTCCTCACAGGCAAAAGCAATGACGATGATAGGGTGATCAGTTTCTATTTTATGTGTATTTAAATGTTCAATCACCTCTAAAGCACCTAGTACACCAAGTAACCCGTCATATTGGCCACCATCTTTCACAGTATCGATGTGAGAACCTAAAACTACAGGTTTCAAAGATGGGTCTTTACCTTCTCTGCGTGCAATGACATTTCCGAAGAAATCAAAATATACGTCTAATCCAGCTTTTTGGCATAACATAGAAAACTTTAATGCAGCTAACCTCTCTGGGTGTGTAAATGCGATACGATTAATACCACCATTTCGTTCGTTTCGAGCAAAGTTATTAAACGTTTGAAAATTATCTAAGACATTTTGTAAATTCACTATAAACAGTCTCCTTCAATTAAATGAGTTGGTTTAAAAAATGTACGACCTTCTTATATAAATTAATGCTAGTTTCATTTACTGTTCTATCAAAGTCATGTTGGTTATCTTCTAAAGTTTCCATATGACAATTTTTCACGTTTTGATAGATATATTCACTTTCGCTATATGGCACATCTGGATCATTGATACAATGGACAATGAACGTTGGTGAAAATTGATTGAGTTGCTGAGGTGAAATATTATAATCACTTTGCGTTGAGGTCTGAATGCCTAAATAATCTAACCATTTAGCTTCTCCACGTGCATGTATATAAATAGGGTATCTGGCTTGCATAGGTCCAGAGGTTAACGGTTGCTGTTGAATCAATTGGTTAAGTATCTCAGGGGTGATTTTAGATGATAGTGCTTGATACCGTGAATTTGGTCTTAAAAATGATGGTACATGTACACGGCAATAACCATAAAAATCAACAATGCCATCAACCTGACGATGTGTTGCGACAATCATTGCTAAAAAAGCACCTGCTGAACGACCGAATGTAAATAAAGGTAATGATGGATAGCGTTGTTTAGTCGCATCATATTGCAGTAAAGCATCACCAATAATTGTATTTATATTACTTTCAGGTGCGAGACGGTAAGAAGCAAGAACGAGGTGAAAGTCTTGTGTTAATAAGTCTATGTAATTCTGCGGAAGATCGTCAGGGCTCCCAAAGATTAATCCGCCACCATGAAAGTACATTATAACGCCTTTTGCATGTTTGCTTTTTGCTTCAATAACTGTGAAAGGTAAGGTGAATCCATCCTCAGTCATCATTTCAGAATGATATTGAGACAAACCTATCACCCTCCTATATATAAAATTTGCTAACTATAGTATCTCAAAGAAATGTTTAGAAGTATTTGTATAAATCGAATAAAAGTCTTAACCATTATTGTTAGAAATGTGAATGATAACTAAAATGTAAACGCTTATAATTGGTTGTGAAATGAAAAAGGAGTTGAATTTAATGGACATACGATCTTCTTTTGAATCTTTAGATAAAAAATTCACCGGTTTTGGTGGATTAAACGGTGGCGGTATTACACGCTTACTATATTCAGATGAGTGGTCAAATGCTGTACATGAATTAAAACGTACATTAGAAAAAGAAGGATTTGAAGCTAGTTTTGATAGTATCGGTAATTTAAAAGGACGTATTGAAGGTAGCAAATATCCAGAAGAGACAATTATGTCTGGGTCACATATTGATACTGTTGTTGAAGGTGGTCATTTAGATGGTCAGTTTGGTGTATTAGCAGCGTTAGTTGCAATGCAATCATTGAAAGCTGAGCATGGTCAACCACTACGTTCACTTGAAGTCTTGGCGTTAGCTGAAGAAGAAGGTAGCCGTTTCCCGTATGCGTTTTGGGGAAGCAAAAATTTCTTTAACTTAGCGAATCGTGAAGACGTGAATGACATTGCTGATGGTGAAGGTATTAATTTTAAAGCAGCGATGAATAACGCTGGTTTTGATTATCGCAGTGAAGATAATGATTATAGCTATATTAAGTCATTTATTGAAGTACATATTGAACAAGGAAAAGTATTGGAAACTGAGAAGAAAGCAATCGGCGTCGTCAATGGCATTGTTGGACAAAAGCGTTACACGATTAATTTGAAAGGTGAAGCAAACCATGCGGGAACAACACCGATGGGATTAAGAAGAGATGCAGTAGTTGCTTTCAGTAAAATCGCAACAGAGCTAACTGATAAAGCAAGAGCGATTGGAGACCCACTAGTTATTACTTTTGGCCGTGTTGACCCAGTGCCAAACACAGTGAACGTAGTGCCAGGTGAGGTTACTTTTTCAATTGATTGTAGACACATCGATCAAGCAGCGTTGAATGATTTTGCGCAAACGATTGATGATTGCATCAAAACGGTATCAGAACAAGAAGGTGTCGAATACGACATTAACTTATGGATGGACGAAGCGCCGACCATGATGGATGAAAGTTTAGTCAAAGTAGTAGAACAAGCTGCTGAACAAGTAGTTGGTTCTAATGACAGTAAAATAATGCCATCAGGTGCAGGGCACGATTCTCAAATCTTTGCTAAATACCTACCGACCGCAATGTTGTTTGTCCCATCTATTAATGGTGTGAGTCACAATGTTACAGAAGAGACTAATATTGAAGATTTGGTTAAAGGTATAGAGGTGCTCAAACAAGTATTGTATCAACTTGCTTATAAAGAATAAGCGTTAAATGACTACGGATTAAAGCAGTTAAACAATGATTGTTTAGCAATTTTTAACGAGAAAATAATAATTCCAAAAAGAGAAAAGGAGTAATGTTTTTATGGGTTATTTAAACCACAATCAAGGTTATAGAGAAGGCTTATTAGAAACACGTTCAGTAATTAAAAAGGATAATTATGCAGTAATTACGCCAGATGGCTTAGTTAATAATGTAGTGCCAGGTTTCGAAGATTGTGATGTAACGATCATGGGGTCTCCAAGGTTAGGCGCTCGTTTTGTTGATTATTTAGTTACTTTGAAAAATCAAGGCGGTAACAAACAAGGCTTTGGCGGTAACGGCGTACAAACATTTATCTATGTTGAATACGGTAACATTAATGCATATGCAGATGATAAAAAGTATGAGTTAAGCGCAGGCGGTTATTTATATGTTCCAGCTCATCAAGTTATGACGTTTGAAAACAGTAACCAAAATAACGATAGTAGAGTATTTTTATACAAAAAACGTTACCAGCCATTAGAAGGATATACACCAGAAGTAGTTACTGGAAATGTTAATGACATGGTGCAAGAACCATATGAAGGTATGGAAGAAGTGAAAATTTTAGATCTTTTACCAAAAGAACTTGCGTATGATATGAATATTCATATTTTATCATTTAAACCGGGTGCGTCTCATGGCTATATCGAAACACATGTACAAGAACACGGTGCGTATATCTTAAGTGGACGTGGCATGTACAACTTAGATAATGAATGGATGCCAGTTGATAAAGGAGATTATATCTTTATGGGTGCCTATGCGCCTCAAGCGACATATGCAGTAGGTTTAGATGAACCATTTGCATATATCTATTCAAAAGATGCTAATAGAGATATTGAAATTTAAGGAAGGTTGTTAACGATGGAAGAAGAGACGTTAGTATACGTTGAAAGAGATAAATTACGTGAACTGTTCAAGAAAAAATTGACGCAAGCTGGTCTTCCTGAAGTACAAGCAGACAAAACGGCTGACCTTATGATATTTGCTGATGAGCGTGGCATCCACTCTCATGGGTCCGTGCGTATGCAATATTATGCAGAACGTATTTCAAAGCAAGGTTATAATTTAGAACCTAGTTTTGAATTTACGCAAAATGGACCTTCAGCTGGAACTTATTTTGGAGATAATGCAGTAGGGCATTATGTTGCGTATCAGGCAATGGAAGAAGCTATCACCATGGCTGAGAATAGCGGTATTGGTATGGTAGGCGTTAAAGAAATGGGTCATAGTGGCGCTATTGGTTATTTTGCAGAACAAGCTGCAAAACGAGGAATGGTAGCCATTACAGTATGTCAATCAGATCCAATGGTTGTCCCATACGGTGGTACGAAGCCATACTTCGGCACGAATCCTATTGCCTTTGCTGCACCGCGACAATCGGGCGAACCTATTTTGTTCGATATGGCAACAACAGTGCAAGCATGGGGTAAAATCTTGGATGCGCGTTCCAAACATAAATCAATCCCAGATACATGGGCGGTGGATAACCAAGGCGAACCGACAAGCGATCCATTCGAAGTGGCGGCATTATTGCCAGTTGCAGGACCTAAGGGATACGGACTAATGATGATGGTGGATATCTTAGCAGGTAGCCTCCTAGGATTGCCATTCGGTCAACACGTCACTTCAATGTATAAGGACTTAAGCCAGTACCGTAGATTAGGGCAGTTTCATATTGTAATCAATCCAGCTTATTTTGGAGATGAAACATTATTTTTAGAAAAAGTCTCTGAAATGGTTGATGAGTTACATGATATCAAACCAGCACAAGGATTTGAACAAGTCTACTATCCTGGAGAAATCCAGGAAACAGTAAAACATCGTTATGCTAAAAGTGGTATTCCAGTCGCTGAAAGTATTTATGACTATTTAGTATCAGAGCAACTGTATTAAATAAAACTAAAGGAAGTGAAATGGGAACGTTATGAAATGTATGAGGCCGTACATTTAAAGACCAAGCTTACTCTCCCAAGTAGCTTCCTTTTTAATGCAATAAATAGACTAAACGTAGATAAAAATTAGTGGAATTGACTATAAAGTGAGGAGGTTTTCATATGCGTGTATCGAAAGAACAATTACTTGAACTCATGAAAAATAAATTGGTAAAAGCTGGATTAAATGAAAGTGCTGCACAAGATGTTGCCGACGTATTGACATTTGCAGATCACAGAGGTATCCATTCTCATGGTGCTGTCAGAGTTGAGTATTATGCAGAACGTATTGCTAAAGGTGGTATAACAGCTAATCCAAACTATCAATTTGAACAAACAGGTCCTTCAGCTGCAGTCTTTGAAGGAGACAATGGCCCTGGTCACCAAGCTGCGAAACAAGCAATGGAAAAAGCTATTGCAATGGCTAAAGAGAGCGGTGTTGCGGTTGTTGGTATGAAGCACATTTCTCATAGTGGGGCACTGGGTTACTTCGTCGAAATGGCTGCAAAAGAGAACATGGTTGGTATTAGTATGTGTCAATCAGATCCAATGGTAGTGCCGTTTGGCGGTACAGAACCTTACTTTGGAACTAACCCGATTGCATTTAGTGCACCATCAAATGACGATCGTATTATTACATTTGATATGGCAACGACAGTGCAAGCGTGGGGGAAAGTACTTGATGCAAGAGCGAAACATTTATCTATCCCAGATACATGGGCAGTTGATGCACAAGGCGAACCGACAACTGACGCTAGAGATGTACATGCACTCGTTCCAGTAGCTGGACCTAAAGGTTATGGCTTAATGATGATGGTCGATATTCTATCCGGTAGTTTATTAGGTGTCCCTCATGGTGTACACGTATCATCAATGTATAAAGATTTAACTAAGGGACGAGATTTAGGACAATTGCATATTGTAATAAATCCGGCGTTTTTCACTGACTTAGACCAGTTTAAGACACGCATTTCAACTATGTTAGATGAACTTAAAGCACAACCTGCTGCGGAAGGATATGGTGAAATTTTCTATCCTGGTGAACGTGGTCGTATGCGCAGTGAAAAATATGATGAAAATGGTATAGAAATTGTTGATGACATCTATGAATACTTAATTTCGGATGATGTACATTATGATCGTTACCATGGAAAAAATAGATTCGCAGAATAATAATGGAGGCATAAGATGTTATACACAATAATTAAAGAAAATACGTATCAAGATTCAATTGTATTAATGCTACTATCAAATAAATTATCTGCTATTGAAGGTGTTAATAAAGTATCTATTATGATGGGGACACCTGCTAATAAAGATATATTCAAATCATCTGGCTTAGGTACACCTGAGCTAGAAGAAGCGAAACCAAACGACATTGTCATCGTTGTTGATACTGATGATAAAGATAAGGTTGAAGAAATTGATCAAGAAGTAGAAGCAGAATTAAAAGGTAAAAATGAAAGTGATGATAAAGCACAAAAACAAGATGAAGCTTCAAACTGGAAGCGCGCGTTAGAATTAGCTAATAATCCTAATCTTGCGTTAATCTCTATTCCTGGACAATATGCAGCTATGGAAGCAGAAAATGCTTTAAACCACAATTTAAATGTCTTTATGTTCAGTGACAATGTTGCTAAAGAAGATGAAGTACGTCTGAAAAAAATTGCCCATGATAAAGGATTACTAGTTATGGGACCAGACTGTGGTACGGGAATTATTCATGGTTTACCACTCGCGTTTACTAACACAGTCAACCAAGGTGATATCGGTGTCGTAGGTGCATCAGGTACAGGTATTCAAGAAGTTACAACGATTATCGATAGAGAAGGTAAAGGTGTAACGAACGCATTAGGTACAGGTGGACGTGATTTATCAACTGAAGTTGGTGCAATCACAATGTTAGATAGCGTAAAAGCTTTAAATTCAGATCCAAAAGTTAAAGTGATTACTGTTATTTCTAAGCCACCAGCTAAAGAAGTAGAAGAAAAAGTGCTGAATCTATTACGTAATATTGATAAACCAGTCGTTACTTTATTCTTAGGTTCAAAACCTACGTATACTGAAGAAAACATTTATCATGCGTATACATTGGAAGAGGCTGCTCGTATATCTGTTCAGCTTTCAAATGATGAAACACCACAATTCAAACCACATGTGAAAGAGAATATCTCGGTGACTTTAAACGCAAAACAAAATGGTATCAAGGGTTATTACTCTGGAGGTACTTTAGCATCTGAAGCAGCGATGTTAGTTAAAGATACATTAGGTGATGATTCAACAGATGCAACGCCAGAAGGTTATTCATACAAAGGTGGAAATCATGAAATTATTGATTTAGGTGATGATATCTATACGCAAGGTAGACCACATCCAATGATTGACCCATCAAAACGTATTGAAATGTTAGAAACATCATCAGCTGATCCATCAACTGCAGTCATTATGTTAGATAATGTCATTGGCTATGGTAGTCATGATGATATGGCAAATGAATTAGCACCAACAATTAAAAATATTCTTCAAAAAGTAAAAGAAGAGGGACGCTCTTTAGCAGTATTAGCAACTGTAGTTGGAACAGAGCATGATCATCAAGATTATCATGCACAAATCAATACTTTAGAAGCAGCTGGAGCTGTAGTATGTGAAACGAATGATCAAATGGTACGTACAGCGTTAAACATTATTGGTAGTAATGTGACGCAACCAAACCGTGAAATAAAATCTTTTGAAGTGGAGCAAGTAGATTTAACTGTTGATGAGAAAGTGATGAATTTAATCAATATGACACCTAGCGTAATTAATATTGGACTACAAAGTTTCACATCAGCGATTCAAGATGGCGGCGCAGAAGTTGTACAGTTTAATTGGCGTCCAATTGCTGGCGGAGACGAAAAACTAATGAAAGTACTCCAATATTTAAATAATTTCGAAGGAGAGACGGTATAACATGGGTTACAAAACAATAGATGAAGCAAACCAAGCGGTTATAGATAAAATGATTGCTGCAGCACCGTTTTTAGTAGATGTAGTGCCAGCGAAATCAAAAATTCCTGAATTAACAGAGCACGTGCTATTACACGCGGGACCACCGATTAAATATGAAAATATGACAGATCCTATGCAAGGATCATGTGTAGGCGCTATCTTGTTTGAAGGGTGGGCGAACAATGAAGAAGATGCACGTTCATTACTAGAAAACGATAAAATCACATTTATTCCTTGCCATCATGTTAAAGCTGTTGGACCAATGGGTGGTATTACTTCAGCAAATATGCCGGTCTTAGTTGTAGAAAATAGAGAAACTGGTAATGAAGCTTACTGTCAAATGAATGAAGGTATTGGTGCAGTCCTACGCTTTGGCGCTTATAACGAAACAGTAGTAAACCGCTTACACTGGATGAAAGATGTTTTAGGTCCTGTACTTAGTAAAGCTTTAAAACAAATGAAAGATGGTTTGAACGTAAATGTACTGATTGCGAAAGCTATTGCGATGGGAGATGAATTCCACCAACGTAATATAGCCGCTTCATTAGCATTTCTAAAAGAGGTAACACCAATTATCGCTGCATTAGATGATGTAGAACAAGATAAACGTACAGAAGTACTTCAATTTTTAGCTGATACAGACCAGTTCTTCTTAAATATTGCGATGGCAACTGGTAAAGCTATGATGGATGCTGCACGTACAATTGAACATGGTACAGTTGTGACTGCATTATGTCGTAATGGTGAAAACTTTGGTGTGCGCATCGCTGGAATGGGTGACGAATGGTTCACTGCACCGGTAAATACACCTCAAGGTTTATATTTCACAGGCTATTCTGCAGACGATGCTAATACGGATATTGGTGACTCTGCTATTACTGAAACTATTGGTGTTGGCGGTATGGCAATGATTGCTGCACCTGCAGTAACAAGATTCGTAGGTACAGGTGGATTTGATGATGCTTTAGAAATCAGCAACGAAATGACTGAAATTTGTATCGGTGAAAATCCTAACTTTGCAATCCCTACATGGAACTTTAAAGGTGCATGTTTAGGTATAGATGCGCGAAAAGTAGTAGAGACAGGAATCACACCCGTAATTAATACAGGTATTGCACATAAAATTGCAGGTTACGGTCAAATTGGTGCTGGAACAGTACATCCGCCAATCGAATGTTTTGAAAAAGCAATTACGGCATATGCAGAAAAATTAGGCTTCAAAGCGTGATTTTTCATGTGCGTTCAATAGGGGCAATTGCCCAGGAAATACTCGAACAGCAACAAACGTTTTATGTGCATAGTATTTTTGAAAAAGGCTTCAACATTGTGAATGATGATCAAAAACTTATTTTTATAGGTAGTGATGAAAATGGTACGTTTCCATTTGGTGTTACTGTAGATCATCAAACTAAAAAACAACTGTTAGAAAACATTGCTGTGAATCAACCTATAAAAATAACTGCAAATGCAATGTTTATAATCGATAATTTTCAATTGGTTTGGAGTAATCAAGCGGTACATGCGAGTAAGGTTGAGCTAAATTCAAATCCATTATTATGGTCAATGTTGCATGAAAACATCACGACATATGACTTTTCAGAGTATAACAAGGGAGATTTTTCTTATTTAAAAATGCAGTCCATCATGGAGACATTGAAACAAGAAGATGATAAGGCAGTTAAATCTTCATTGCGTTATTTGGTTGGAAGAGGACAAGGTTTAACCCCTTCAGGCGACGATATATTAACGGGTATGCTATTTGTGCATTTCATGAAGCCTTTTATATGTGATGGGAATTTAGAGATTATACAGGAACTTATTCAAGAACAGTTAACAACAATAGTTGCTACAGCCTTTTTGGATAGTGCATTAAAAGGATTGTTTAGTTCAAAAATATTAGCGTTGCAATATCAACCAACGGTGTATCACATGAATCAACTGTTAGAAGTAGGATCATCTTCTGGAAAAGATACATTGTATGGGATATTTATAGCAACAACTTTAAGGAGTGGAACGTATGAGTAAACGTGTAGTATTAGCTTTAGGTGGTAATGCAATTCTTCAACCAAAGCAAGAAGCGTCATACGAAAATCAATATAATAATGTGTATTCAGCTACACGAAAAATGGCTGAATTAAAAGCGCAAGGACACAATATTGTGGTTACGCATGGTAACGGGCCTCAAGTAGGGAATATAATTGCACAAAATGAAGCGGCTAAAGACATTGTCGATCCTTTACCAATTAATGCTTGTAATGCGGAATCACAAGGTTTTATAGGATATATGATGGAAGAATCATTAAAAAATCATTTGAAGTCTTTAAATATCGACAGTAATGTAGTAACGTTATTGACAATGGTAGAAGTAGATAAAGATGACCCTGCATTCAATAATCCAACTAAGCCTATTGGTGTATTCTTTGATGAAATAGAAGCACAACGTTTAGAAGAAACACATGGTTTCGTAATGGTAGAAGATGCAGGTAGAGGATACCGTCGTGTCGTTCCTTCGCCAGAACCATTAGTTATCCATGGTGTAGATCAAATCAAGTCACTTATTGATCAAGCAGTCGTTATTTCTTCAGGTGGTGGCGGTATTCCGGTCTATAAAGACGATAATGGTAATATACAAGGTGTCGAAGCGGTAATTGATAAAGACCGCTCAGGTTTAAAATTAGCGGAACAAGTTGATGCTGATACATTTGTAATGTTAACTGACGTTTCAAACGTATGTGTTAACTTTGGAAAACCAAACGAAGAAAAACTAAAAACGATTTCTGTTGAACAAGCGAAGCAATATGTTGCTGAAGGACAATTCCCAGCTGGCAGTATGTTACCTAAGATAGAAGCGGCAATTCAGTTTGCTGAAATGGGTAAAGAGGCGATTATTTGTTCATTAGATGATGCGATAGATGCTTTAGCAGGTAAAGCTGGCACACGTATTTTATTGGAGCCATCAACAGAAGCGGTAAATTAATTGGAAAAAGTAATATGAACAAAATGATACTACTTTGATTGAAATGTATCATAAACATTAATTATAAAACACTGATTGTTCATTGTGTTTGTATTGTAATTTTTAATCAGTCAGTCGTTTTGTGGGCGGGAATGGAAATCTAAATGAAATATTAGATTACTGTCCCGCTTCATCATTATAAATATAAAAATAGAGAATTAAGAAAGGTGGTATAAGATGACTGACCCATACCGCATCAATAAAGTTAATAATAATTGGGGCGTGATACTTGCAATTGTTTTTATTGCTTCAACATTACGTGCGCCATTAACGTCGGTCGGTCCTGTAGTTGATGAAATTAAACAAGTTATGGAAATTAATAACAGTGTTGCAGGCATCTTGACTACGATACCGCTGATTATTTTTGCAATTGTTTCGCCATTCGTTTCAAAAGTAACTGCTCGATTAACCATGTCTCGTACAATATTGTATTCTACGATGCTACTCATTGTTGCACTATATTTACGTATTGCAGGAGATTTCACTTTGTTCTTAATTGGCACACTCATTCTTGGAATTGCTATTGCATTCGGCAATGTGGTGTTACCAAGTTATGTTAAATGGTATTTCCCGATGCAAATTGGTCTAGCTACTGGTATTTATAGTGGAACAATGAATTTTACTGCTGGCTTAGGCGGTGGTTTAAGCTTTCCACTGTCAGAAATAACGCCATTAGGTTTTAGATTGTCATTATCTTTTTGGATTCTTTTTGCGGTTATTGCAATCATACTGTGGATACCTAAAGCACGAAAAGGTGTACAATTAGAGAAAGCAACGGCGATAGCGGATCAACAAGATAGACCCAAAAAGGTAGCCATAACGAAATCTAAACTGGCGTGGATGGTTGCGTTGACGATGGGATTTCAATCGATGGTATTTTATACCGTAGTGGCTTGGGTACCATCAATTCTTGTAGATAGAGGATTGGATCCTTCTACGGCAGGATATTTATTAATGCTCAACCAATTTTCACAAGTACCAATGACCTTTACCTTCCCGATTATCGCTTCTAAATTGAAAGACCAACGTATATTAGTCGTGATTATTACGGTGCTATTCTTGGTAGGATTTAGTTTATTCTTTACACAATCATTAGTGCTACTGATTATTGGTATTATCATTGCAGGATTAGCGATGGGTGCTTGTTTCAGTTTATGTATGACTTTCTTCTCAATTCGAGCGCGTACAAGTGATGGTAGTATTTCATTATCTGGTTTTGGTCAATCTGTTGGTTATTTAATTGCTGCTGTTGGGCCATTCTTGATTGGTTATCTTCATGATGCTACGGAAAGTTGGGATTCAGGCATTATTGCTTTAATTGTGATGTCAGTACTATTCTTTATTTTTGGTTATCCAGCTGCTAAAAATAGAGTTGTAGAAGATCACTAATAAGTATGGTTGATATGATATTTATGTGAAATTATTTTCTGCAGTTAATTTAATTCATGTAATTAGGTGATTACTGCATATATAAGGAGAGACCTAGACATTGATTAATGTCTAGGTCTCTCCTTTTGGTTTTTATGCGTAATAAGCTAATAGTGTATCGATAGCTTTTTCGGGATTTAAATTTTGTACGCCTTGATGTGCTAGGTAAAGTGAAAATATAGATAAGAATGTTAAGATGTTTTGCTTTTCAATAGCATAACCCATGATACCAATTCTCCAAATTTTACCTTGTAGTTCACCAAAGGATCCTGCAATCTCAATACCGTAATTTTTTAACAAGCCTTCTCTAAATTTACTATCGTCTGCGCCATCAGGAATGTTAACACAGATGACCATTTTCATTTCATTTGTTTCATCACCAAATATTTCTAAACCTAAAGCTTTCAATGCTTGTTTCAGGCCTTCTTGGTGATATGCATGACGTTCGGCACGTGCTTCAATGCCTTCAGTCAATGCTATTTTCAGACCAGTATATAGCGCGTAAATCGACGTCGTTGATTCTGTGTGGTGGTTTAATCGCTTAGGACTCCAATAATCTTGTAATTGTGTTAAATCGAGATAATTACTGCGTATAAAGTGGTCTTGTTCTGTACTTTCATTGGAACGGATACCAAGTTCTACGCGTTTACGTTTATTGATTTCTTCACTAAATCTGTCGTTAAATGTAATTGGTGTAATGCCTGAAGGTATAGATAAACATTTTTGTGCACCACCGATGACGGCATCTAGTTCCCACTCATCTACTGGAATAACCATACCTTGATATGTAGCTACTGCATCAACAACTGAATAAATGCCGCGTTCTTTACAAGCACGACCTAGTTGATCAATCGGTTGCAAGCGACCAGTAGAAGTCTCACCATGTACAATAGCGAGTACTTTGGGTTTCACAGTATCTAAAGCTTCAATGATTTCTGCTTGTTCAAAAACGGCACCCATTGGTTTTTGAATATTATGTACGACACCACCTGCACGTTTTACTAATTCAGTAAACAAGTAACCGAATCTACCTATGATTGGGACAAGTACGGTATCACCAGGTTTGACGATACTAGCGATAACGGCTTCTAAACCTGCACGACTTGTTCCATCGATAGGAAATGACCATTGATTGTCTGTTAAAAAGGATTTTCTAATGAGTTCCATCGTTTTATTCATTATGTCTACAAATTCATAATCAAATTGACCTAAAATTGAATTAGACATTGCTTGAGAGACACGAGGGTCTACACTTACGGGGCCAGGGGTCATAATTAATCTTTTGTTTATTTTCAAATCATCCATATTATTAACCTCATTTTCTATAAATTGTGTCAGTATATACTATACTCTAATAAATAACAGAGTTAATCGTCAAAAATGATGAAAAATAATTTGTTATTTGTGAGAATATTACAAAAATTGAGTGTTTATGAATGATTTTACAATAATGTTCCATATTTGATAAAGTTAACCATTTGCTTCAAGTGCTTGATGAATAGCTTCGGCAAATGTATACATTGTAATACTCCAATTTGCTTCATTAGAGCGAGAATTCATAGATAAATTTTGATTATTAAAAAAGGACTGTCTTAGTGCATAAGTTAATTCTAATTGAACACCTGCACCTTTAGCATTTTTATTAGCTATATTTTGACTAGATTCTCCTTCTAAGTGAGAGGGTGATTCTATAACATTGAAGCCTTTTGCAAGTAATGCATTTTCTATAGATGTTTTAAGTTGCTCATCTCTACCACCAATATAAACCGCCGGTTCACTACCACTCGCCCCATGTATCATAACCGAATTTGAAACTTCTTGTTGCATGTCTTCGACGACAGGTTCATCAAAGTTTGTTGACGTGACGTGCAGTTCGGCATTATTTAATGTACGAATACCTTGAAATGAATAATAATTATAATTACCTAGAGCTGCAGTTAACGTGGATAATTCTGTTGTACCCGCTTCAATGTTGCCACCATGTATAGCGGCAATTAATGTATTACTTTGATTATTACGATATGATAGTTGCCAATCTAGACCAGATTCAGTATCATCCATAAGTTCTGACATAGAGCCATATAAATCGGCGGCATAAACGTTAGAAGAAGGTAGAATAGTGACAAAAGTGATGGTTGCAAACAAGCATAGTGCTATAGCCCGTATGCATTTAAAATAGGGTAAGGCAATTGCTTTTAAAAAGTACATAATAAACTCCTATACGTATTAAAAATATTTTATAAATATAATATTATCATAAATTTTGTTAAAGTATAAAAAATTATATAATTTTATTTAAAAGATATGTTGCGGAGAATTTAAAAGCGTTGTACAATGAATTTTCATGCCTTAGGGCATGTTAATTAAGAGGCAGGTCTGTAACATGTCCTTTGGCATGTATGCAGACTCCTCTTAGTTGGCGGGCTACTTTTATAAGTAGCTCGTTTTTTTTATAATTGATGTATGTTACAATGCTTATCCTGCCTCGCATAAAAAATTTGGAGGTGTTAAAACAATGATAAACATTATATCGGCTATAGGTTCTTTAGGTACTTTTATCATGGCACTCTTTTACTTTGTGTCAGTCAGTGTGCAACTTTATCAAATGAAGATTAGCTTTTTACCAGCACTTGGTTTTAATCAAATATTGCTTACACGAGACAAAAATGAACTGCAACTGAAAAATGTTGGTATCGAAAGCCAGTCAGAACAAGATTATTTAAAGCTATATAATCTTGGTGGTGGTGCTGCGAAGAATATAAAAATTGAAATTTATATTGGTGAACAAGAAGTGTTACAAACTAAATATGTAAATATTCTACCTAGTAAAGAAGGATATTTATTGCCAATAAATAAAGATGTATTTTCTGAAATTGAAAGTACTATCCAAAACAATGGCTATGAATCTGACTTAAACGTTAAGTTGTCATATCAACATAATGTTAGTAGAAAAACACAAGAGCTATATTTAAACGGTAAAATAGATAGCTTTAATGCGTATAATGATAAATCAATCTATGAATTACAATTTTTTAATATGACGCAGTAACATTAAACTAAGAGAAGTGTGTAAATATTTAAATATGAACTCCCTTTAATACAGCAACATGACGATGTGTGGTATTAAAGGGAGTTTATGTTTCAGTGAGAAATATAGGTGTTTAAACGGATTACTTTGAGGGATAAGTAATTTTCAATTACAATACAGTAGGAAACTAAAACTTGGAGTGACAATAGATGATAAACATAAAGGCACCAAATCCAATATTTTTGGAACAGCATGAAGCAGAAAAAGCTATATTATTACTACATTCATTTACAGGCACGGTTCGAGATGTAAAGTTATTGGCCACAAAATTAAACAAAGCTGGTTTTACATGTTATGTGCCACCATACAAAGGTCATGGACTTATGCTAGACACATTGATGGATTATGATGTAGATGACTGGTTAAATGATGCGATTGAGGGTTATCAATTTTTACAAGATAAAGGTTATTCAAAAATAAATGTCTGTGGCGTCTCCTTAGGGGGGATATTATCATTGAAATTGGCAGAACAGTATGACATTAATGCTATAGCTATTATGTCAACGCCATACAGAAAAAGTGATGCGGGACTTTCTGGTAGGCTTGAAGATTATGGTCAACGTATAGGGCAGTTGTTAGGTCTAGATCAAGTAGAAATTGATACTCAATTAAAAAGAATTCCTAACTATGGTCCAGAACTCCAAAAATTTCAATTATTAGTTGAAAATGTCATGTCAAATTTAGATCGTATCACGGCTCCGATTGCTATTAAGTATGGTGAGCAAGATGATGCTTCATATAAAACGAGCGCCGACTATATCTATAATCAAATTCAGCATGAACATAAAGAAGTTGATGGTTATAAGATGTGTAAGCATTTGATGACCTACGGTGAAGGCCACCTTGAAGTTGAACAAGATATTATTGCGTTTTTTGAAGACTATTAATGCTGTAATACAGCATTAACTTGCGTAATGAGATAGTTGTATTTTAATAATTTTTGCTGAAGCTTAGCGCTATGATATATAGTTCCTTCTAGGCTTGAATTTATTCACTTTCTAACACTTTGAACTTTTCTGCTAATGTTTGTAAGCCTTCATCAATAATCTTCTTTTGTTCTATTAAATTTTGTTGATGGTCTAAAAATATTTGCTTACGTTTTTGTTTAGTAGCGCTTCCTTGATGATACAATTCAGCAATTTCCTTTAATTTTGAGACGGGCATATGTGTCTGTCTCATACATTTTATGAATTCAATCCAATATAAATCTTCTTCTGAAAAATCTCTATAACCATTTTGATTTCTTGAAACAAATGGGAAAAGTCCGGCCTTATCATAATAGCGAAGCGTGTGTTCACTCATGTCTAATTGTTCGGCTGCTTTTTTTACTTGCATACATTTTCCTCCTAAAATATAGAAAGGCAGGAAGGTCGCACAACTTAAACATTATGTTTGTATTCCTGCCTTCTTAAAACACAGAGCTATGATATATCTGAGAAACAAAAAACATGTAAATTTAGATATACTAAAGCACTTGTGAATGTTCTATTGTGTAGTTATTTTATAGAATGTTTCAATTGAAGTTAATCTTTGTCCTATTTAATAAGTGCTGCTAATAAATGTTCATAGTTATTGTCGATTATAGCTTCAAAACCAAATGTGGATGCTAAATCTTTTTGTAATGCGTCCATTGTGTCGTAGCCTACTAACGTATAATCATTGATACATAAACCGATGCGTTTAATATCGTTATGATACAACTGGTTTTGATGAGATAATTCTATGATTTCTTCGGCCAAAGCATTCACATAATTTTCATTAGGAATTGTAATGCGCTTGTCGTCGATAATACTTTCTTCTGAAACGATTTGTATTTCTGTTTCATTATCTTTAAATATAGCTACAAAGTAATACATAGTATAATAACCTCCTAATTTATTATATACATTAACGCGTAGTGTAACCTCCGTTTGCGAATAATGTCTGTCCATTAATCCACCAACCATCAGTGGTTAAGAAAGTAATAATGGGTGCAATGTCTTCAATATTTGTCAATTGGTTGTGAAGCGCTTGTGATTTGTGAAAAGCAACAGCTTCTTCACTTTCTTGTGGATAGAAGAAAGGTGTATCCATTGGTCCAGGAGCAACAGCATTAACAGAAATACCTCTATCCATGTATTCTTTGGAAGCTGCTCGTGTGTAATGTTCTACGGGTGATTTACCTCCTGCATAAGTAGCGTAAAAACCTGTATAAGCAGCGAGTAAAGCAGTTGCTAGCGTGATAATTTTACCGTTGTCATTCATAGCTTTTTCAGCGTATTTTATAAAGAAATAAGCTGATTTCGCATTAATATCTGTCATGTTATCAAATTCTTCTTCGCTCGTATCAGCAATAGGTTTTTTCAGCACTTTTCCTACTGTGTTAATAGCAATATCGATTTTTCCAAAAGTATTTTGAGCGTGTTGGAATAAGGATTCAACATTACTCACTTGCGTTAAATCACCAGAAAATAATGTACCTTCACCACCTAGTGATTCAACTTGTGCAAGAGTGTCTTGAGCTTCATCCAAAGATTGTTCATCGTGATGATGAATCACTAATTTGGCTCCTTGCTCAGCATAAGTCTTACTTAATAAGCCACCAAGGTTTTTTGCACCGCCTGCAATTACTACAACTTTGTCATTTAAACTATTGAATTTTCCCATATTATAAAACCTCCTTTGAATATATTTCAACAATAAACCTTAGAGCGCAATGTCAAGCAAGCTTTTTGATGATTTTTTTATTTAAATCTATAAATTTATAATTAAAATTATCATTTAAATTTATTTGTGAAAATAGTAGCATGAATAATATGGAAATATATAATTATTATAGTTAAAGGGGATGATCAGATGAATTCGTTTGCCAAAATTACTGCACAGGGTTCCTACGTTCCAGAACAAATAATGGACAATCATGATTTTGAAAATATAGTAGATACGTCAGATGAATGGATACAACAAAGAACTGGAATTGTAGAGAGAAGAATTACAAAAGAAAATGAATATACAAGCGATATTAGTTATAAAGCAGTATTGGATTTACAAGAGAAATATCAAGTCGATTTAAGTGATGTGGATATGATTGTGAATGCAACATTAACAGCTGATTATAAAACGCCAAGTGTCGCTTCTTATGTACAAGCTAAGTTAGAGTTGGAAAATGCAGGTGCAATAGATATTAATGCGGCTTGTGCTGGTTTTACTTATGGTCTTAATATTGCAAATGGTCTCATAACTTCAGGTCAAAATAAGAAAGTTTTGGTTATAGGAGCAGAAACATTATCTAAGATTACAGATTACAAAGATCGTGGCACATGCATATTATTCGGAGATGGGGCAGGTGCATTTTTAGTAGAATACAATGAAGATGAGACGAGTTTTATAGCAAGTGATGCTGGCTCAGATGGTAACAAAGGTCATCATTTATATTGTTCGGAATTATCTGAAGCAATGTTTGACGAAGCGTTAGCAAATCCAGGGTTTATTGTTCAAAATGGCCGTGGTGTGTACAAATGGGCAGTAGGCAATGTACCGAGAATTATTGAGCAGACTTTGAATAAAGCCAATTACGCGAAAGAAGATTTAGATTGGTTTGTACCACATAGTGCGAATGCTAGAATGATTGAATCTATATGTGATAAATCTGGTATAGCAAGAGATAAAGCATTAAAAAGTCTTGAATACTATGGCAATACGTCCTCAGCCACAATTCCGTTGGCCATTGATCTAGCGGTTAAAGAGAATAAAATTAAAAAAGGTGATTTAGTATTACTAGTTGGATTTGGTGGTGGATTAGCATATGCATCTACCTTAATTAAGTGGACGTTATAGGTGATGACATAAGATAAATACGAATACTTTTGAGTGTGACCATTCATTTAGTTAATTTAAAAGGTGAACGTTATGAGAAGCTAGACGATATAATAAAGTATTTGTCTGAGCTAGGTTGTAAAATAGAAGAAGTAAAAGTCGATTATGAATTCCAAACTAATGTGAATACTATGTTAAAGATTAAAAAATGAAACACCTTAAACTAACTTTTGGTTGTTTTGATATTAGTCTGCAATCAAATAATAACCTCAGTAAGCAAAAGTTATAAAACTTTTGTACTGAGGTTAATTAGAGATCCTACTCTATGAAGTTAGAGTGTCTCTTTTTTTATGTTGAAAATGTTTGGATTACGTTCGCCAAAATGTTGCGCAATCAGCCTTATCATCGATATTGTATTGTATGATTTCTTTTAATAAGGCATAGTCAATATCTTGGTCCCATTTTATGCGGAATAAATTATTTGTCTGTGAGTAACCAGCGGCTTTTATTTTTTTGGTGAACTCAGCTAACGCCTTTGATTCAGGTGCTACTGAGAAATGTGCTTTTGATTTACTAAACCCAATGATAAAAGTCCCGTGATCTGTGTACATTGGCTGATTCCACTTTACTGTAGTTTCAAGGTTTGGAAATGTTTCTGAAATCCAATTGAAAATGGCTTCCATTTTCTCTTTGTGTGATGCATGATCAATAGACTCTAAAAAATCTTTGAATTCATTCATATTAAAACTCCATTCTTTTTATTTATATGGAATATTGCTTTAATTACTTATTAGCTATCATAACAAATTCAATAGATATTATCCTCAGATAACATATAAAAATAGGGCGTGAAGATATGAATTCAATAACATGATTTCATATCTTCACGCCCTTTAATTGCTAAGTTAAAATACAAGTATTAAAACAAGTCAAAAGACTATTACTTATGTTTCCTATATTAACAGTTAAAAGTTTTCAAGATTATGATGGCTTTACAGTATTTCTTTTTAAAAAATCAATAATTAAACCGACAACAAGTAAAATGATAAATGGAATCAACCAACTTAATTGAATATCAGCTAATGGTAATTTTTGATATAACGTATTAAGTGATTTAAACAAGTTGAAATCATTTAGTATTTGTAACACTGAGATAACGAGTGTAACGATAGTCGGTAAGATAAAGGCAAATTTCATTTCAAATGGAATGAAAATGCCAACTAAAGAAATAAGTACTAATACAATCGATGTTGGATAAATAAAAGTTAACAATGGAACAGCGATCTGTAAAATAAGCTCTAAACCTAGCGTTGAAACAATAAAACCAAGTAAAGAGAATACCAATACGAACTTTTTATAAGATACTTTTGGTAATTTCTTCATAGCAAATGCGGCACAGGCATTGACTAACCCAATACATGTAGTTAAACATGCTAGAATTACGATGATACCAAATAATAAATTACCTATAGATCCAAATACACGTAAAGAATTGAACGTTAAAATACCTGTACCATCTTTGAATCCAGGATGACTTGTTGTAGCGCCGACGTAAGCAAGTGCAAAATAAATAACGAGCAGTAAAATCGCTGATATTAAACCTGCTTTAATCACGTGCTTGACGAGTGTCTTTTGATTATCAACACCATTTAATTTAAACATTTGGACGATGACTACCGAAAATGCTAAAGCAGCTACTAAATCCATCGTAAAGTACCCTTGTAGAATGCCTGAAACTAAGGGTGTTTGAGCATACTCACCACTCGCTTGTCCAATAGAGCCTTCTGGATTAATAATTACCAATATACATAAAATTGCGATAATAATTATTAAAATGGGTGTTAAATATTTACCTAAATTATCTATAATACGGCTTGGGTATAAAGCAATAATATAAACAACGAAGAAAAATATTAATGAAAATACAATTAAAGTGAAATGATTATGTACGGGTAATATATGATTTGTTCCAATTTCGTAGGCAACGTTAGCAGCACGAGGAATACCGTATAATGCACCGATTGATAAGTAAATACAGATTGCAAAGACCGTACCGAATATCGGATGGACTTTGTTACCGATGCTTTCTACGCCACCGTTCATATAGGCAACTACAATAACTGTTAAGTAAGGTAGTAATATACCGGTAATAGCAAATCCAGTCATAGAAACCCACATATTTTCTTGAGCTGTGTAACCTAACATAGGTGGAAATATTAAATTTCCGGCGCCAAAGAAAAATGAGAATAACATTAGACCAGAAATTAGGATAAGTTTATTCATTTTTATATACCTCAATTTCAAGGAGATTATCTTGCACAAAACACATGCTACTTTAACATAAAAAAACAGTATATTCAATAAAATGTCAGATAATTTTTAATATTTAAAGTATTGTATGTGGGAAAAGTCATGAAATATTCGAAAAATTTTAAGTTAATTAATAGCTGTAGTGACAAGTTTTTAGCTCTAGTTGCTGAAAATACATATTGAGACAAAGGTGGAAAAATGGTATAGTAGATGCTATGTCACACAAACGCTTTAACGCAATAAAGTTTTGTAAAATACAAAGGATGTAGAATTATGAATAAACAATCACAGTGGAAATCCTCAACAGGATTTATTTTAGCAAGTGCTGGTTCCGCAATAGGGTTAGGTGCCATGTGGAAGTTTCCGTATATGGCTGGGATATACGGCGGTGGCGCATTTTTACTAATGTTTTTAGTATTTACCATTTTCGTTGGATTACCATTACTTATGATGGAATTTACAGTTGGGAAAATGGGTAAAACATACACAACTAAAATTTATGAAAAATTGACTGGGAAAAAATGGCTCAATATGATTGGCTGGAATGGTAACTTAGCTGTATTTATATTATTTGGTTTTTACAGTGTTATAGGTGGTTGGATTATTATCTATATCTTGAATGTAGCTTTCCAAATAGTAACTTTTAGCGATAGTACATTAGGAAGTATAAAGTTTGAATCTATTATAGGAAACCCATGGTTAACGATAGTGGGGCAAGGTATTTTTATCTTATTAACAATGGTTATTGTAATGATGGGAGTAGAAAAAGGATTAGAAAAAGCTTCTAAATTTATGATGCCGTTATTATTTGTTTTTCTAATTGTCATCGTCATTAAATCACTTTCTTTAGAAGGCTCGTGGGAAGGTTTGAAATATATCTTGCAACCTAGATTAGAAGATATTTCTATGGAAGGTGTATTATTTGCACTAGGGCAGTCATTTTTCACATTATCTCTAGGTACGACGGGAATGATTACTTATGCAAGCTATGCTTCAAAAGAAATGACGATTAAGACATCTGCTGTTTCAATTGTAGGAATGAATATTTTGGTATCTATTTTAGCAGGTTTAGCAATATTCCCTGCCATTGCAGCTTTTGGATATAGTCCTACTGAGGGGCCTGGATTATTATTTAAAGTATTACCACAAGTTTTTGATCAAATGGCTTATGGACAAGGTTTTTATTTTATCTTTTTAATTCTATTTTTATTTGCTGCACTGACATCATCGATTTCGTTACTTGAGTTAAATGTATCTAACTTTACTAAAAATGATAATTCAAAACGTAAGTCTATAGCAATTTGTGCAAGCATTTTAGTATTTATCATTAGTATTCCGGCCACGTTGTCGTTTAGTAGTTTAAGTGGTATCCAATTTGGTGCTGGAACAATATTTGATAATATGGACTTTTTAGTATCAAATATTTTGATGCCATTAGGTGCGTTAGGAACGACGCTTGTAGTTGGTCAATTATTAGATAAACATGAGTTGAAAACACATTTTGGAAAAGACAGGTTTAAACTATTTATGCCATGGTACTACTTAATTAAATTTGTTTTACCAGTAGTTATCGTATTAATATTCATCGTTCAACTTATATAGCTGGAAAATTCTCGTTGCTTGTTGCTTCGAGAATTTTTTAATTGCGTATTATTTAGTTGTAATCAGTTATTGACTAAAAATAGTTTATTTAGTAAAATCTAATTAAATTATTTATTGAAAGTTTTTGGTTGTTAATTATAAAGATTTTAACAATTTATTGGAAATTCTTTTGATAAATAAAATTTTTCTCAAATAATGTAAGCGCTTTCTCAGGAAGGAGTGAGTGGTATGAAAGCATTGATAGGTAAATTTTTTGAACTAATACCGCGTTTTATTATTAACTTTTTCATTTAGTCTGTCCTTTTAATTAAATTGTGTTTTAAAATCATGAAATTTAGAGGTGTTGTATATGGAGAAGAAACGAAATAAGTATAGTATACGTAAATTTGCTGTCGGCGCTTCTTCAATTTTAATTGGCTCGTTATTATTTTTGAATGTAGGGACTGTAGAAGCTGCTGAAGAAAATAATCAAAGTGAAGCGGACGCACAAGTACAAAATGGGAATCATTTGGGAGATGATGAACATCAAAATTTAGTGAATGATAACACAAATACACCGGTTAATGATGATGAAACACAAGTGAATGATGAAAAAATCAATCAAGCAACTCATACTAGCTTACATAAAGATCAACAAAATAGTAAAAATAATGTTAACGATTCAACAGATAAAGTGAAAGAACAAAAAGCGTCAGAAATAGATCCAGAATTTAATGCAACAGATAAAGCGAAAGAACAAGAAGAATCAGAAATAGATCCAGAATTTAACGCAACAGATAAAGTGAAAGAACAAAAAGCGTCAGAAGTAGACCCAGAATTTAACGCAACAGATAAAGCGAAAGAACAAGAAGCTTCAGAAGTGGATCCAGAATTTAATGCAACAGATAAAGCGAAAGAACAAGAAG